>Ga0182740_1000197_pt1 | contig 95304 bp, 90 predicted proteins | sample eDN5th37CKraftBY_FD_128872 | JGI IMG/M metagenome (GOLD analysis project Ga0182740, IMG submission 128872) | Enriched backyard soil microbial communities from Emeryville, California, USA - eDNA 5th pass 37_C Kraft BY (version 2) (version 2) | ecosystem: Environmental > Terrestrial > Soil >...
GAGGTCGTAGGTGTCGACTTCCAGGCTTGGCGGCGAATGCGACAACCCGCCGGTCCCGATCAGCAGCACGCGTTCGTCGACGCTGTCGAGGAACCGCCCGACCTCGGTTGCGAACTCGGCGACCCGCCGCGCCGTGGGCAGCGGAGCGGTGGCGCAGTTGACCGCTATCGGGATGACGGGTTTGGCGGTCAACTCGCCCAGAAGTTCCCGAACTGGTTGTGCGAAAGCATGATCCAGCCCGATATCGCGGCATGCGGCGATATCGAATCCAGCGGACAGCAGGTGTTCGCAGAGGCTGCGAGCCAACGCGGACGGCACATCGAGAGCGCCGCCGGGGTGGCCGCCCTCGGCGAGGATCGAGGCGGACAGTGCAACGCCGAAGGCGGGCACCACATGCCGGAAGGCGCGCCGGTGATCGCCGCCGAACAACACCACCAGGTTCGGGTCGAATTGCCGTACCCGTTGGGCCGCGGCGTAGAGCGCGGAGCGGAATCGGCGGCCGAACGCGTGCTCGACATCGCGTTCCTTGCCCGGACTGTGGCTCGCGCAGACCACGAGTCGATCAGGCCTCATATCTGTCACCTCCATAGAAGTGACACTAATGTTAGATGAACGGCCGCGCCCGGTGGGCATCGGCGGCCGAATCGGTGAGACGAACAACCTGGTCCTGGGAGGCGCGAAGGTGGCTACTGCAGATATCCTCGGCGAGCTGGAGGCGATCAAACAACTGAAAGCGCGCTACTGCAGGTTCCTTGACACGAAAGATGTCGTCGCGTGGCGGGCGTTGTTCGCCGATGATGTCGTCGGAGCGGTAGACCTGGCTGTGTCCACGGGCGGAGCTGATCCACGCACGACACCTCCGCTGGAAGGCGTGGAACAGTTCGCGTCTATGGTGCTCGCCGTGGTGGCCGACGCGGCCACTATGCATCACTGCCACACACCTGAAATCACGCTGACGTCCGATACGACGGCAACCGGGATCTGGGCTATGGAGGATCGGCTTGTCTATCCTGACGGCCGCCGGGTGGTCGGTGCCGGGCATTATCACGAAACGTACGAAAAGCGCGATGGCTCATGGCGAATCAAGAGCCTGCACCTCACGCGCACGTTCTTTGAGATCGTTGGCGATGTGGAACCTGCTCTCCCCGACGTTCTCAAGACAGGCGACAACTGATCGGGCCTCGGGTAGCGCGGCGGCTCGTCGAGCACTCCACGGGTCATTGACACTGTGACAGTCAACTGTCATCTTTGGTAGGTATCGCCAAAGGAGGCGCACCAGTGACGGACGTTGCGAGCCGGGACAGGATCGATGGGGCGGTCGCTCAATCGCCTGGCGAAGTCAAGACACTGAGGCCGGTTCTGTTCTGGTCGGCGGTGGGTGCGGTGTGCGTGGCGTTCGCCGCCTATGTCTACCTGTCGTGGATCGCGTCGGGAAATGCGGTTCCGGTGGCTCCGGGTGTCGACCCGATCCCGGGCGGCACCCGGTTGGCGATCACCGTTTTCCAAATCGCTTGCCCCATATTGGCTCTCGTCGCGATCGTCTACGTGGTCCGGAAGAGTCTGCGGGAGAGGCAGCTATGCGTGGAGGCGGCCGTCGTGATGGGGTCGACCATCGCCTGGTGGCACGACCCCCTGATCAACTGGTTTCAGCCGGTGCTCTTCTACAACGCGGGTCTGGTGAACTTCGGCAACTGGATGGAGAACGTCCCCGGCTCGCTGAGTCCGGGCAGCCGGTTCATGGGCGAGCCGGTGTTGATGATCGGGATGATCTATATCTGGATGCCGTTGGCCATGGGCTCGCTCGCGCGCTGGGCAATGGGGCGGGCGCGTCACCGCTGGCCGACGCTTGGTCCCGTCCGTACCTTCTGTTGCGGCTGGCTCGCGGTGTACGTGATCGAGTTCCCACTGGAGATCTTCGCCGTGCACCATGGCCTGGTCGCGTATCCGGCTTCGGTACCCGGGCTCAGTTTGTGGGCCGGACAGACCGTGCAGATCCCTCTGTATGGGCCCATTCTGTGGTCCCTGGTGCTCAGCTCCAGCGGCGCGCTGATGTTCTTCCGCAACCGTAAGGGCCAGATCCGGGTGGAGGCGGGCATCGAGACGTTGCACTGGGCCGGAACCAAGATGAAGGCGCTGCTACGGGTGCTTGCGGTCACCGGCTTCCTTCATGTGGTCGCGATCGGCGTCTACGACCTGCCGGTGAACCTCGCCGGCTTCTACGCTGGCCCGACGGACACGTACCCGAGCTATCTGCGCACGCAGTATTGTGGCCCGGGCACTCCGAGGGCCTGCCCCGACGGCACGCGCTTCGACGATCCCTGAGTTACTTCAGCACGGCGGGCAGCGCGGCGAACTCCTGGCGGATGAGGTCATCGAGGGCGCGTCCCGGTGCCGCCAGCCACTGATTGAGCCCACGCTCGACGAGCAGCATTCCGATGGACGCCAAGAGTTGGCACTCACTGTCCGGGGACGGTAGCCCGCGCCGTTCGGCGATGACCTCGGCCACGGTCTCGGCGTTGGCCTCGTGGTTTTTGCGCTCGCGGCCCAGCAGGACGAGCGAGGACGCGACTGCCTCGTGGTACTGCGCGATCCGCTTGCGGATGCGCTTGAGGCCGGGCGCAAGCAAGGCGAACGAGTTCGCCATCGCCTCGAAATCGGACAACTCTTCGGGCTGGGCGAGGTAGACACCGCTTACCGCATTGATGAAGTCATACTCGCCGAAGAACAGCACCGACTCCTTGGTCGGGAAGTACCGGAAGAACGTGCGAGGGGACACGCCGGCGCTCTCAGCGATCTGATCGGTGCTCGTCTCGTCATAGCCGTTTGCGCTGAACAGGTCCAGCGCCGCTTCCAGCAGCGCATTGCGCACCCGGTCGGCATGCTCGCTTCGCGGTGAACGATCGCCCCGTGCCATTCGCCAACCTCCTCGACCGTCTCGGGTGTCCCGACATTACAACGGCGGCGGCAATCGCCACATCGTTGACACCCGTTGCCGCGCCGACGATACTTGGACAAGTATGACAGTACACTGCCATACTTGATGCGCAGCGCGCCCGCGCGGAGCCTGGGAGGACGTCCACCCGATGACAGAAGTCGACGTGACCGGAGACCTGAACCTCAACGATCTGCCATTCGGGGAGGACCGCTCGCGGGCGTGGCGGGAATTGAGGCAGGCAGGCGAGGTGGTCAGCTCTGGTGAGGAGATCGTGCTCACCACCGCGGCAGCGGTGGAGTTCGCCGCCAAGCGGCCCGAGATTTTTTCCTCGGCAAAGGCGTTCGACCGGCTGGGCAGCCCGGTCCCCTTGGTGCCGATCGCCATCGATCCGCCGGATCACACCAAGTTCCGTCGTATTCTCGACCCCTTCTTCAGTCCCAAGAAGATGGCTGCCCGCGAGGAGGAGCTTCGGGCGCAGGCCGGCGAGTTGATCGACGCGATCGTGGCACGCGGTGAATGTGACGTCATTCCTGATCTTGCGACTCCGTTTCCGTCCCAGGTGTTCTTGACGTTGTTCGGATTGCCCATGGCCGATCGCGACCGGTTGGTGCGGTGGAAGGACGCCATTCTGGAGTTCACCGACCCCGGCAGCGCCGAACCGACCCCGGAGGTCATGGCGCACGCGCTTGAGCTCTTTGCTTACTTGACCGAACACATCGCCGAGCGGCGGAGCAACGCAACGGGCAGCGACATGCTCACCCAGCTGATGCAGAACACCGACGACGGGGCAATGACGGACGAGGAGATCCTCGGCCTGTGCTTCATGTTCGTTCTGGCCGGGCTCGATACCGTCACTTCGGCGGTGGGCTTCGCACTGGCGAAACTCGCCGGTGATCCCGAATTGCGCCACCGGGTGGCAAGCGACCACTCGGTCATCCCCGCCTTCATCGAGGACATCCTGCGCGTCGACGGACCCGTACCGTTCGCGCCTCGGGTCACCACCGAAGAGGTCGAGATCGCCGGAAAGGTCGTGCCGAAGGACACCACAGTGATGCTCAGTTACGGTAGTGCCGACCGTGATCCGACTCGGTACCGGGATGCCGACGAGGTCCACCTCGACGGCAAGGTGGTGCACTTCGCGTTCGGTCGCGGGCCGCACCGGTGCCTGGGTTCGCACCTCGCTCGACTCGAGCTGCGACTCATCCTCGAGGAATGGCACGACCGCATTCCCGAATACACGCTGGCTGACGGTAAGGAGCCGCAAATGCCCTGGCCCACTGGCACTATGGGCCTGCAGTCGGTGCCGCTGAATATCAGACCTTGGGGATGATTTCCTCTGCCACCCAGTGCATGTGGTCGAGGTAGGCGCCGAAGTCGTCGACCGGCGGAGGATTCACCCAGGTGTCGGTGACACCCAGGTCGGCCAGCATGCCGCAGTTGTCGATCACTTGTTGCGCGCTCTGCCCGAACTGCGCATTGGGGTCATCGACGACCGCATGCTCCTGGCCGATGGACAGCACGGCCAGGCTGTAGAACAAAGAGAACGGCCGGTCGTCGAAACCAGGCTGCGATCGCAGATAGTCCATCTTGGCCGGTAGTTCTTCCGGCTTCGTGAGCCACGGCGCCCAGCCGTCGCCGAAACGAGCTGCGCGGCGCAATACCGCATCCGCATCTCCACCCATCCATATCACCGGACGCGGTTTGCGGATTGGTTTGGGCCCGAACGCCACATCGTCGAACTTCACGAATTCACCGTCGAAGCTCGGCCTCTCGCTGGTCCACAGTTCGTACATCGCGGCAAGGCATTCATCTGCTATCCGGCCTCGCTTGTTGAAGGGGACACCGATCGCGTCGAACTCGTCCTTGAGCCAGCCGACTCCGACCGTGACCTGGGCCCGGCCGCCGGAAAACCAGTCAAGGGTGGAGATGGCCTTTGCCGCGATCACCGGATTGTGCAGCGGCAGGATCGTCACCATCGAACCAACCGAGATCGTCGATGTGGCGCCCGCGATGAAGGCCTGCGCCGTGGTGGCGTCGAAGTAGTGGTCACCAGACAGCTCCACGTGTGCGGTGGGCGTCAGGAAGTGCTCCGGAAGGAAGAGCTGGGAGTAGCCGAGCTCTTCGGCTGTGCGCGCGACGCGGGCGATATCGCTGCCGGTGAGCGCATTCTCCCAAGGCTGGGTCACCGCTGCGACGTGCATGGTGTTGGGGAGATAGACGGTGAATCGCATTCTGGGCCCTCCGCTTCGATGGTCCGGTGGCAGCGCGGCGAGTTCAGGTCCGACGGCACCGAGACCGTGACCGAACTATTATGGCAGTTGACTGTCAATCGTCAAGGGGGCGGTGAACTGGTTTGAGGGCGCGTGAATACTATTGCGCATGGCCGGCTTTGGCCTCGGCTTCCCGAGTCAGGCCTGCCGCCAGGATGAGTTCTTCGTGCAGTTCGAACCACACGGTGTGGTAAGAGTCGATCAGCGGGCTGGTCAGCCAGGTCACGTCACCCGCGTTGACCCGAGCCAGCGCTGCACCAAGTTTCTCCGCATACCCGCGCAGCCGGGGTAGCGGCACGATCGCCGTCTCCAGGATCTGACTCACCTGCTCGTGCACGGTAGGTAGACGCGCCAGAACGGCGGTGTCATAGCCGGCGTCGTCGTGGGTATTGGGCTGGCCGCCCTTCAATTGCCAGTCCGATACCAGCGCCTTGAATTCTGGGTTGACGGAGCGGAACTCGTCATAGGCGGCTGCGACGGCGGCCGAGTCGATTCCGTCGCGTTCCTCGGCCAGCAGTTCAGACAGGCGCTGCCGCCCGTCCGCGGTGATCTTGAGCGTTTTGCCCGAGGCAAGCAGACCCGCCTTCGCCAGTTCGTTCACCGTCAGAGCAACGATGGCGGGCTGCTCGCACAGTGTGGCAGCTAAATTCGCCTCGCTCACACGACCTTTCAGACGCACCGCCTGTAATACCGCCAACTCGCTCATCGACTCAACTCCCGTCAAGTGTGCCTGCGAGCCGCACCGCGGTCAGCATGGTGATCAACGGGGTAGGGGAGAGCACGTCGGTTTGCCCTGCTGCCAGGGCGGCCTGTATGGCGGCTTCCGAACCGGCGTCCAACCGGTGATGGTCTCCGGCAATGTGAGCGCGCAACGGACTGATGGCCAACGCGATATCGGTCAGCTCGGCCAGATCGGCTGAATTGTCCTCAGACCAGGCGGTCAGCGGCAAAATCCCCTCCCGCACCTCGCCCTCGCCGCCGTCGACGGTGATCAGCTTGCCCGCAAGCACATCCGAGATGCCGGCGCCGCACCCGACGACGGCAGGACGGCCCAGTTCCCGTGACACGACGGCGGCATGCGAAGTGGCACCACCGATCTCGGTGACGATGCCTTGCGCTGCCAGCATGCCCTGCACATCGTCCGGACTGGTCGAGCTGCGCACCAGGATGACGTCCTCACCGCCGTCGGCCGCGTCGAGCGCGTCGTCGACTTCCGTGTAGGCCTTTCCCGACACCACCCCGGAGCAGGCGGGCAACCCCCTGGCCAACAACGTGGCCGCCAAACGGGTTTCGGGCTGGAGGGCGGGCAGCATCAGGGTCGCGATATGGGCAGCGGTCACCCGGCGCAGCGTCTCCGTATCCTCGATGAGGCCTTCTCTGCGCAGGGTCACGGCCAGCCGCACCGCGGCCTGCGCCGAACGTTTGGCCGCCCGGGTCTGCAGCAGCCACAGCTTTCCCTCTTCGACGGTGTACTCGATGTCCTGAACGTCGGTGCCGAGTCGTTCCAGTAGGCGGGCGGCAGTCAGCAACTCCTCGTATACCTGCGGCTGCTGCTCCGCCAACGCGCTGACCGGCTGCACGTCGAATGCGCCGGACACGATGTCTTCGCCCTGGCCTCCCGGCAGCCATTCGCCGAACGGCTGATCGTCCCCGGTCAGCGGGTTGCGGGAGAACAGCACGCCGGTCCCGGAATTGGACTCCCCGTTCCCGAACACCATGGCCTGCACAACTACGGCGGTCCCGCCCAGATCGTGGTGGCCGTGGTGGTCGCGATAGGTCACTGCGCGTGGTGAGTTCCACGACGCGAATACGGCCTCGATGGCCCCACGTAATTGCTCGAACGGATCGTCGGGCAGGGCCACGGATGTGTCGCCGCCGAGGACGATCCGCCGGTACATATCCGCGAATCTGGCGCGGGTGTCCCTGGCAAACCTTTCGGAAACTGTCGTCGTGAGGGCGTGCTCGACGGTGTCGTTCATACCGAGGTTGAGGACGGTGTCCATCATGCCGGGCATGGACAGAGCTGCGCCGCTGCGGACACTGACCAGCAACGGGTGGGGACCGTGTCCGAAGGTGCGCGACGTCTCCTGCTCCAAGCGGCTGATCGCCTCGTGCAACGGGTTTCGTAGCCCGTCGAGAGCAGTGTCCGGGTGCTTGAACCAATGCGCGCACACCTCGGTGGTGATGCAGAAGGCGGGGGGCACCGGCAACCGGTGGCGACGCATGATGTCGATGCCGTGACCTTTGTTGCCGAGCGATGCTCGCGGCAGGTGCGCAGAGCCGTCCAGAGGCACCACCGACGGGTGCATGGTTTGCGTCATGACTCCTGGCCTTCCGGTTCGGGCCCACCGGCATTGCGTCAGCACACTATGGCAGTTCACTGTCAGCGTCAATGCCGCCTTGCGGGCGCATCGACCGACTCGCAGCGATGTCTGCGATTCCGCCCCGTACGACCGGATTGATTGCAACACTGACAGTGCACTGTCATATGGTGTCAGGAGGAGCATGACAGACGACCTTGCGGTACGTGGTCTGACCGATCCGATCCGCGGTAGCAGTGAGCCGGACCGGCTGTGGACGCTGACCAATGTCGGCGAGGCCACGCCCGAAATTCTCTCGCCGCTGTGCTGGTCGCTGTGGGGCGGCGGTGTCGAATTCGCCTCACGCGGCGGCCTCCACGATTTCGGCGTCCTGCCCCGTTCGGCACTCCTCGTCCCGAAGGATCCGAACCGGTGGAGCACTGCTTGCTTCTTCGGTAGGCAGGCAATGAACGTCGACCGAGCGCGCGAACTCGCGGGGTTGCTCCCGGGCATGACGGGTGACGACTTCGAACGCGACTTACTCGGTGCGGTCCGCCCGGGCGCCACCCCGACCAGAAGTGACCCCGCGCGGCTTCCGATTGTCGCGGTCAAGGCTCCCATCGTGCTGGCCCGGGAGCATTGGCAGCCACGTCGTAGCCACGACGAGCAGATGCGTTGGTGGCGCGCGACGATACTGGGTGGCAACTGGAGCGATCCGGCTGTCCTCTTGGCGGATTCGGTAGCCCGGTTTGCCGCGGCGATGCGGGTGCACGTACGGACCAGGTTGATCCTCAATGTGTTGCGCTCCCAGGTCGAATCGGCCGCTGCCAAGCTCGGCCGTGCTGATCTGGTGCCCGCGTTGCTGGCCGGCTACGGCGGGGTGATCGAGACGGCGCTGGCCGACGACGTGTGGTCAGTAGGACACGGTCAGCTCGACATCCGCGAGTTCGTGAATCGGCATGGCTTCCACGGCCCGAACGAAGGCAACGTGATCGGGCATTCGTGGCGGGAGGACCCGAGCGCGGTGCTGCGAGCCGCGGCCTCGCATGCGGGGCGGTCCACGGACGAGCGTCCGCGGCTGCGCGCCAACCGGGCAGTGGCGGTCCGGGAACGCGCAGAGAACGAGCTGTTGGCGAGCCTGTCGCGAAGCCGGCGGACGCTGTTGCGGCGGCTACTGCGGTTCACCGGAGCGCAGGTGCGGTCGGTCGAATTGACCAAAGCCGCATTCCTGACCGCGATCGACGGGTGCCGGGCGGCGGCGAACGGATTAGGGGCCGAGTTGGTTGGCGCCGGCAGTTTGGCGCGACCCGACGACACCTTCTACCTGACGACTGATGAGCTGCTCGAACCGTTGCCGGACAATGTTGCCGAACTGGTGGAGTTTCGCCGAGTCCGGCGCGAAGAGTATCGCCGGATGGATATCCCCTCGGTGTTCACCGGAATGCCGGTCCCGGTAGAGGCGACCGACACGGAAATGCCTGACGCGCCCGTGATCCATGGAATGCCAGGTGGCGCAGGTGTTTTCGAAGGTGCCGTGCGGGTGGTACTCGATCCGGAGTCTGAGGACACGCTGGACGACGGCGAGATTCTGGTCTGCAAGTTCGTCGATCCAGGCTGGACCGCGTTGGTGTCGCTGGCCGGTGCGCTGGTCACCGACATCGGAAGCCCGGCCAGCCACGGCGCCATCGTGGCCCGCGAGTTGGGCATCGCGTGCGTAGTCGGCACCGGCAACGGGACGCGCTCTCTGCGAACTGGCGATGTGGTGCGCGTCGACGGAACGTCCGGTGAGGTCACTGTTCTGACCCGCTCCGACGCGGAGAGGGAGGAGACGTAACTGTGACAATGACGAGCAATTTGGCGGCCCACCTGCCCGTGGCGCGCGAAGGCGTCGTACGTGAGCGACCTGAAGTCCCCGGGTGGACCGAGAACTTGCTGTTCACTCCATATGACCCGGTCAACGACATCGGGATGTGGCTGCATCTGGGCACCGTCGCTGACGTGTGGGAGATGTGGGAAGACAGGGTACTGATCGCGCTTCCGGAGGACCAGGGAGTCCTTGCGATGTGGGCCTACCACCGCACGGTGCCCGAAAGGCAGCCCGGCGGCGCCAATCTCGAGTTTCATTGCGGCCAGCCGTTCAAGCAGTGGCGCATCACGTTCGACGGATTCTGCGTGCGGTCATCCTATGATGCGTTGCGGACCGGCCTGCTGGCTGATGGTCCGAAGAGCCGTGTGCAACTGGAACTCTCGGTCGAATGCGTGACGCCGGTATGGGATGCCGAGTCGGGTCCGGACACCGCAACCGGTGCCGGCATGGCCGAACAGTCCTGGGCCCGTGAGCATTATGAGCAGCTCATCAAGGTCAGCGGTGAACTCGTTGTCGATGGGGTGATCACCGAGATCAGCGGCAGCGGATGGCGTGACCACTCCCGGGGCCCGCGTGGCGCCGACACGCTGAAGGACTGGGGCGGCCACGTGATCACCGGGGGTGTGTTGCCCAGCGGGCGGGCTTTCGGCCTGTGCCGCTACTGGGCGCGTGACGGCCGCGTCACATTGGAGGGTGCCTATGTCGTGGAGGACGGTGCGTTGCGGCACGTCGGCATTCGGCAGATCCCCGGTCCGGCCGAACTCGAGCGCGACGGAGAGGACTTCACCCTGGCACTGGCCGACGACGAGGCCATCAGCGGCACGGTGTGTTCGTCACTGTGGCTGTCGATGGCCGGTGGACTGCCCTACGGCGTCGCAGATGGGGCACCGGTGTACACCGTCAGTTGGGCGCGGGTGCAGTGGGGTGGCGAGGAGGGTTACGCCTACATCGAGAGATCCCATGTGGAGAACGTCTGAGCGACGTTGCCGAGATACGTTCAGCCGAGTACCTCTTCGGCGACTGTGCGGGCAGTCGCCGCGGCCGGGAATCCGGCGTAGCCGCTGCAGTGGCAGATGACTTCCGCGATCTCGGCGTCGGTCAGACCGTTACGGCGTGCGATCGGGAAGTGGAACTTCAGTTCGTCGGTGGCCCGCAGCGCGACCAGGATCCCGAGCGTGACGAGGCTTCTGTCTCGGCGCGACAGTCCCTCACGTCCCCACAGCCGCCCGAAGACGTTGTCGATGCTGATTTTCAGAAGTTCGGGTGCGAATCCTTCCCTGGGTACCTCGACGTCGTCGCCGTCTGGGAGGGCCCCCGGCAGCAACTCGCGGACGACATCGATGCCTGTGCTGTAGTTGGTGCTCATGACGTGGTTACCTCGACTTTCGGCATGGGCGCATGGTTGGCGACAAGCTTGCGCGCGTCCCGGATCTCTCGGATCATGTTGCCGTCGCCACCGATAAGACCGAAACCGACATCGAATCCCCGGCGGCAGGCACGCTGGAAATCGTCGGCGAAGTCGAAACCGCCTACCCGGTGGGTGCTGTGATCGGCAGATTGACTTGAGTCTGGTGCCCGCGTCAGCGTCCACCCCGTAGCCGCCGTCGATCAGGAAGCGCATCATGTCCAGCATGGAAGTTGCCCCGGTCCGATTCGATCACACAGTTCTGCGCGACCGGTGGTACCGCGAGGGGTGGTACTCCCGAAGCACACTCATCGATGCCCTGGAGTATGGGGAGGCTGAGTACGGCGACACTCCGGTGATTTTCGTGACCGAGGGCGCCGAGATCGCCAGCACTCCTACGGAGATTCTTCGCAAGTCGCAGGAGGTGGCCGCGGGCCTACAGCGGCTGGGGATTTCACCCGGTGACGCGGTGGCGGTGCAACTGACGAATCGGCTGGAATGCGCCATAGCCTACGAGGCGGTGCTGATGTGCGGTGCCACGCTGGTCCCGATAATCCACATCTACGGCCCGAATGAAGTGGGGTTCATCCTCGCCGAATCGAAGGCCAAGGTTCTGGTCATGCCGGCGCGTTTCCGGTCGGTCTCCTATCTAGACCGAATCGTCGAATTCTCGACGATCCCCACCCTGCATCACGTCGTGGTGGTCGACGCAGAACCCGGCGAGGGCTATCTGGCCTGGTCGCAGCTGGCTGGTTCGGATTACCAGCGTCCGGAGCCGTCGGCTGATGACGTCGCGGTGTTGATCTACACCTCGGGTACCACATCGGCTCCGAAAGGCGTACAGCACAGCCATAATTCGATGCTTGCCGAGCAGCGGACGCTTCCTGATCTGGTGAGCGGAGAAGACGATGTCGTGCAGTTGGTCACCTTCCCGCCGGGCCACATCGCGGGAGTGGGGACGTTGCTGCGGCCGCTGGTCTCAGGGTCCAGGTCGGTCTTCATGGACGGTTGGGATCCCGCAACCGCTGTCGACCTGATTCAACGACATCGGATAACGGCCACTGCGGGCACGCCGTTTCACCTGGAAGGGCTGCTCGACCTCGGTGACACGGGCGGGAAGCTGACCACGCTACGGGAATTCCTGGTCGGCGCGGCGACCGTCACGGAGGAGCAGGGCCGGCGCGCGGCCGCAGTCGGTATCAACACCTACCGCTGCTACGGCTCCACCGAGCAACCCACCATCACCGCAGCCCGATCCTACGATGCCCCACCGGCCCGAATGGGTACCGACGGTAGACCGATGCGCGGCGTCGTCGTGCGGATCATCGGCCAGGACGGCAGTGAGCAACCGGTCGGTATCGACGGCGAGATCGTCACGCAGGGGCCGGACCAGTTCATCGGCTACCAGGACCCCGCGCTCAACTACGATGCGTTCACTGCCGATGGCTGGTTCCGCACCGGCGATCTCGGACACCTCGACGCCGAGGGCCGGTTGACCATCACCGACCGCATCAAGGACGTCATCATCCGCGCCGGAGAGACGATTTCGTCCGGGCAGGTCGAGGATGTGCTGAACGCACATCCCGCGGTAGCCGAGGGCGCCGCGGTAGCTGCGCCGCATCCGCGCTACGGGGATGTGGTGGCTGCGGTTGTGGTTCTCAACTCCGGTGCGGCACTGGATCTTGACGGCCTGCGCGCGCACTTCGCCGCGTCCGGACTCGCGAAGCAGAAAACTCCGGAGCGGCTGGCGATCGTCGAAGCGCTACCCCGCACCTCGATGGGCAAGGTACGTAAGGCCGAACTGCGCAAGGAACACTTTGAAAATCCCTGACAAGGTCTTCGTCGTCACTGGTGGCGCCAACGGCATCAAGTGGCTTCCGGTACGACATCTCCACCCATGCTGCAGTGGGTGATCGCCCGGCAGTTGATCGGACGAGATATCACCGGCTGACCGCTGCGACCATCTTCGGCGAGCCGTTGACTGTGACAGTTGACTGTCATAATGTGGCGTCACAACTTGCCGATGACAAGGACGTGTGGCGTGGCTCCAAACCTGTTCGTTGTACTGACTAATCCGATCGAAGGCGCCGATGACGCCTTCAATGCGTGGTACGACACGCAGCATCTGCCCGAGGTCCTGGATGTTCCCGGCGTAGTGGCAGCCCAGCGTTACGACATTGCGGAAATCAAGGTCCCCGACGATCAAGACCTGCCCGCGCAGTTGCCTCCGCCGACCCACCGCTACATGGTGATCTACGAACTCGACGACGAACCTGACGTGGTGATGGCGGAGTTCCTCAAACGCGTGATGGCAGGTTCGCTGTCGTTGGGGGAGTGGCTCGACCTGAGTACCGTGTCGCTCACGGGATGGATGCCACGCGGCGAACGTGTAACGGCGTCGCAGTAATGGGAGATCTGCTCACCGGCATCATGGCCCAGCGGGCCTGCCGGCGCTTCGATCCGAATGGTCAGGTGCCTGACGAGGACATCGAGCAGATGCTGACTGCGGCGGTGCACGCACCGAGCGCGGAGAACACCCAGCCATGGACGTTTGTCGTGGTCCGGGACATGCACAACCGAAAACTGCTCGCCGAATGGTGGACCGAGACCTGGAATGCGGGTGGTGGTGACTTCGTCAAGCAGAGCCTTGACGACAAGGCACTCGTGGCTGATCTCGAATATGGTTTCGTCAAAGGCGGATTCGCCGCAGCACCGGTTGTCGTGGTGGTGTGCGCCGACGCCGAACGGGTAGCAGAGATCTACGCACCATCCTCGATCTACCCCGCAGTGCAGAACCTGCTGCTCGCGGCGAACGACCTTGGTTACGGCTCATGCCTGACTACTGGGCTGACCACTTTCGGCATCGATCGGGTGCGTGAACTGCTGGAGCTGCCCGCCAACTTGAACCCAATGGCCGCGGTCTATGTGGGCCAACCCATCAATAAGCTTTCGCCGCCCCGTCGTCGCCCGGCCACGTCGGTGACCTACCGGGAACGGTTCGGGACACCCTGGTGACGAGAATAGGGATATGCCAATGTCATTGGCGATAACCGAGGAGCACCGCGCGCTCGCCGAGGTGGCTGCCGCGATGGTGACCGGACGCGGCGGGGTCGCCGGTGCCCGTCGGATTCTGCTCTCGTCCGACACCGTTGGCCGGTGGTGGACCGACGACGGACTGTGGAAAGAAATCGTCTCGACGGGGTGGCTCGGCCTGCGCATCGAAGAGCAATTCGGCGGCCAGGGTTATGGACTACCCGAGCTCACCATCGTGCTCGAACAGCTCGGTCGCGCAGCAATCGCCGGCCCGTTTCTGCCCACCGTCGCCGTATCGGCGGTGATCGCCGAGATCGGCACCGATGAGCAACGCAGGCACTGGCTGCCACAGCTGGTTTCCGGTGACATCGTGGCCGGCATCGGCGCCAAGAGCGATGCGGCTGTTGCAGATTCGCGGGTTTCAGCTACCGCGGTGCCCACCCTGGCCGAGCCCGCCGCCGACGTGTTCCTGCTGCCGGTGGGCGACGATCTGGTGCTGGTTCGAGCCGGAGACGGGGTGAGCACGCGGAGGATCGACTCGGTCGACCAGCTCCTGCGGTCCGTCACGGTGGTCGGCCTCTCCTCGGCTGTGGCCGCCGAGGTGTTTCCCGGTGGCGCGGCGGTTGCCTCACGCACGGTGCGGATGCTCGCCGCAGCAGAGGCAGTCGGTGGCATGGGCGCCTGCACGGAGATGGCCACCGCGTATGCCGCGACCCGTCAGCAGTTCGGTCGCCCCATCGGCTCTTTCCAGGCGGTCAAGCATCATTGCGCCAACATGCTGGTCGACACGGAGCTGGCAATCGCAGCGACCTGGGACGCCGCTCGGGCCGAAGGCGCAGAGGCCGAATTGGCGGTGGCGATGGCTGCCGGGCACACCCTGACGGCCTACCAGCGGGTGGCGCTGCTGAATGTCCAGGTACACGGCGGTATCGGCTATACCTGGGAACATGACGCCCACCTCTACGTCAGGCGGGCGACAGTGCTGCAGGCCTTTGCTGGGGACCAGCACGCGCTGCGCGACCGGGTTATCGAGTTGCAGGTAAACGGAGTGCGGCGGGGTCACTCCGTGGATCTGCCACCCGAGGCCGAGCAGTACCGGCGGGCGGTGCAGGAGTTCCGTGCCGAACTTGAGGAGGTCGAGGAAGCCGACCGGCAGAAGCTTTGGGCGCGCAGTGGGTACCTGCAGCCGCACTGGCCCAAGCCATACGGCCGAGATGCCAACAGCACCGAGCAGCTGATCATCGAGGAAGTCCTCGACGGGCTCGACAAACCCAGCCTCGGCCTCGGCGAATGGGTGGTGCCGACGCTGCTGCAGCATGGCAGCACGGAGCAGATCGAGCGGCTGATGTGGCCGAGCCTCGAGGGCGAGGTGCGGTGGTGTCAGCTCTTCAGCGAGCCGGGCGCCGGCTCCGATGCCGCGGCGGTGACGACCAAAGCTCGCCGCGTCGAGGGCGGCTGGGTGGTAACGGGTCAGAAGGTGTGGACCAGCGACGCAGTGAATTGTCAGCGTGGGCTCGCCACCGTGCGTACCGATCTAGATGTGCCCAAACACAAGGGCATCACGGCGATGGTCATCGACCTCGCCGATCCGGCGGTGCAGATCCGCCCGCTCACCGAGATCACCGGTGAGACGCTGTTCAACGAAGTCTTTTTCGATGACGTATTCGTCCCCGATCGCGATGTGGTCGGCGCGGTGAACTCGGGCTGGAGCGTTGCGATGGCGGCGTTCGGCAATGAACGGGTCTCTATCGGTGGCGGTTCGGTCACGATGACCGCCGACGCGTTGATCGATCTGCTGATGGCGCACCGTCCTGGCGATGCCGGCCTCGCGCGCGACGTCGGTGCGCTGCTCATCGAGGCGTACACGCTTGCGGCGTTGAATTTGAGGCAAGCCGCCCGGGCGGTCTTCGACACCGGCCCCGGTATCGAGGGCAATATCGCCAAGCTCTTCGGCGCCGAACACGCCCAACGCGTCGCAGAACTCGCGCTGCGAATCGCCGGGCCGGCCATCCTTGTCGGTGGGGAACCCGCCGCCGTGCACGACTACCTGTTCAGCAGGTGCCTGACGATTGCGGGCGGGACGTCAGAAATCGTCAGAAACCTGGTCGCAGAACGCATTCTCGGCCTGCCGCGCGATCCGGCGCCAAAGTAGATCGGAGAAACCACATGACGTGTGCCGTCGTCGGTATCGGCCGCACCACCTACAGCCGCAACTCCGGTCGAACCACTCGGGGCATGGCGGTGGCCGCCTGCAGGGACGCGATCGCCGATGCCGGTCTGACGCCGGCCGACATCGACGGAATCTGCACCTTCATGGTCAATGACTCCGAACAGCCGATCTTCGTCGGCTGGGCGCTCGGCATCGACGAGCTGGCGTGGGCCAACGCCATGTACGGCGGCGGAAACCTGGTCGCTGACCAGATTGCCACCGCCGCAGCGGTGATCGAGGCGGGCTTGTGCAAGGCGGTGCTGGTATACCGGTCGCTCAACGGCCGCTCCGGCCACCGCTTCGGCCATGTCGACGGTCCGATGCAGGCACCCAACCATGACCAGTTCGACACTGCATCGGGTTTCATGGTGCCGCCGCAGTGGTTCGCCATGTGGGCCCGTCGGCATCAACACGAATATGGTTCCACAGCAGAGGATCTCGGGCAGATCGCGATCACCCAGCGTGCACATGCGGGTCCCAACGAACATGCCATTCGCCGAGAACCACTGTCGATGGACGACTACCTGGCTGCCCGTTGGATCAACGAGCCGTTCCGGGTGCTCGACTGTACGTCGGAGGTCGATGGTGCGGTGGCCATCCTGATCACCGGTGAGGACATCGCCCGTAACACCAAGCAGCAGCCGATGTGGCTGGTTGGGTCCTCCAACTCTCAAGGGGGTGCCGGCTGGACGGAATGGGATGACCCCACCGAGATGTACTCACGGACAGCCGGGCCGAAGATCTGGGAGAAGACCGGCCTGACGCCGGTCGATATGGACCTGGCGTGCATGTACGACTGCTTCACCTACACCGTGATGGCCACCATGGAGGGGTTCGGCTTCTGCGAAAAAGGTGAAGTGGGCAAGTTCTTCGCCACGGGTCGCGCTACCTACGGCGGCGATGTGGTGGTGAACCCGCACGGGGGCCTGCTGTCCGAGGGGTACATCCACGGCCTCAACCACCATTACGAGGCGGCGTTGCAACTGCGCCATGCCGCCGGTGTGCGTCAGGTCGACAACGCGCAACTGGCCCTCGTCACCGCGGGTGGGGGCCCGTTCGGCGGAGCCAATGTCTACAGCCGGGAGAAGCCATGACGAATCCTCCACTCATGTCACCGATTCCGGTCCCTGACCCGGACACCGCGCCGTACTGGGAGGGCCTGAAGAACGGCAAGTTGATGCTGTGCCGGTGCGACGACACCGGGAAATGGATCCATCCACCGTTGGAACGCAGCCGGTACACGGGCGGCCCGGTCCACTTCGAGGAGGTGAGCGGCGAAGGCACGGTGTTCAGTTACATCGTCGTGCGCCAAGCGCTGGTTCCGGGTCGCCTGCCGCCTTATGTGGTCGGGCTGATCGAGCTCGCCGAACAACCCGGACTGCGCATCAACGCGGTGATCGACGCCGATCCCGCGGAAGTGCGAATCGGTCAGGAGGTCAAGCTGCTCATCGCTGAACTCGGTGAAAGCGGCTACCGGATACCAGAATTCGTCGTCAAGTAGACCCGTCTGCCCACCCTGTTGGGTCCAGCGCTAGCCGCTGAGTAGCCCGCCGGTGCCCAGGTCTGAATACGCCTCGGCGAAGCGGCCCAAGACTGTCTGGACGATTTCCACGGAGTACATCTGGTCGGGTGTGATCGCCCACATGCAGAATCCCCACGCCGGGCTCTGCCGGTAGGCGGTCCACATCTGTTCGCGATCCGGCGTCGATTCGACGCCGGCGTCGATCAGGCGCCCACGGTAATTGTCCAGCAGTTCCCGCTCATGGCTGCGACGGATCTCGGGTGGCAACGCGCCGATGAGCGCGTATCCGACATCGTGTGACCATGAACCGCGCCGCACCAGTTGCCAATCGAGCACACCCATCCGACCATCGGGTAGGGCGTAGGTGTTACGTGGATGCGGATCACCGTGTAGCAGCGTGATCGGGTCAGCGGCGACCCGATCCTGGAGTTTCCAGAAGGCCGCCTCCAGAGAATCGGGGTCTTCACCAATGGCCTCGAGCAACTCTTTCTTGTACGGAATTTCCAGGAACGCCCGGATGATCGCGAAACCGTTGGCGTGCAGGAAGTTCGCGAATCCGCCGGTTTGGGGGTGCTGCAGCCACGCCAGGTCACTGCCTTTGCGTAACCGCGGACTGTCCCAGAACGGGGCGTGTACTCGGCTCAACGTTGCCAGCAGCTCGTCAACCTGCTCCACGGACAGCCCGGTGACCGCGTCGGGTACCTGAGCGCCTCGCAGGGTGATGTCCTCACCGATCACCAGGAATTGTGACGGGCCGTCGAGATGGTCGGCGAAATAAGTTGTCATGGTCTCGACGTCGAGATCGTTGCGCAGGTCGCGGTAAAACCTCGTCTCGTCGTCCAGCAGCACGGTGCCGCCGCCGCCCTCCGACAGTGACTCGTCAACCGCCGAAGGAAGGTCGTGCACGGTACTCAACTGTGTTTTCACGAAAAGCTGTTGGGGTAGCCTATTTTCGGGTCCGTCGTAGTCGACGTCGAGGTGTAGGTGTGAGGTGGTGCCCTGCCAGGTACGGCGCACCCGAACTTCGGTGACCGTCACCGCCGGTTGGTGCCGCCGCAGAAGCGACGTCAGGATCTCCGATGTCAGGTCCTCAGGCGATTGCAGAGTCAGGGGCAGGGCTTGGCTGGTCATCGGCATCCTCGTCCACGCGCTGAATGTGACAGTCAACTGTCACACTAACAGTGTGGGCGGCCGACACGGCCAAAATGCCGAGACAGCTTCGCTCACGCTCGGAGGATCAACCCGTTTCGACGGGACGGAACAGCGGCAGCCAGACCCGGCTGTCTTCCTCGCCCGACAGTGCGGACCAGTCCTCGAAGAACACTTCGACGGGCATGCCGACCCGAATGTCGTTCTCCGACACGCCAACCACATTGGTGATCAGCCGGACGTCGGGTTCGTCGTCGAGTTCCACCATTGCCACGATGTAAGGCGGCTCGAAACCAGGAATCCAGTTCTGCCGGTTGACCGTGTAGGCCGCCACAGCGGCCCGACCGGATACAGGCTCGGGTGCGACATCGGTGCTGCGGCAGCGCCAGCAGGCCGGGCCCGGCGGATGGAAGAAGTGCCCGCAAGCATGGCAGCGGTTGATCAGCAGCTCACCGCGCTCGCCTCCGGTCCAGAAGGCCCACGACTCGGCTGTCGGGCTCGGCGCCAGCCGTAGCTGCGGCCGCTGGTATTCGGTCTCAGCAGTCAATTCGTGCCTCCCGTGGCGCTGAGCGACCGGCCGATGACCAGTCGTTGAATCTGATTGGTGCCTTCGAAGATCTGAGTGATCTTTGCTTCGCGCATATATCGCTCGACACGATAGTCGCGGGTATATCCGTACCCGCCGAGGACCTGCACGGCGTCGGTTCGGCAGTGGGCAGGAGGCGTTCGACGGTCATCAGGCTTCCTGCCACTGGCAGCCAGTCAGTTCGGCAGATAGTTCCCACAGCCGGCGCGCGCTGACGGGGTCGACGGCCTTGTCCTTGAGTTTGGTCGGTTTCGGCTTGCCCCATTGGTGCATGAGGCCGCGCGGGGCGAGGTACGTCCCGTTGGGCAGCGCTGTGGTGATTGCCTGGATGGTGGAACGCGCTCCGTCGGCAGGACTTTGGGCGATATGCGGGGAGACCACCCGGCCCGCCCACTGGAGTAAGCCCGAACCATCCCGGGTGATCGAGGTGTTCGTCATACCAGGATCCGAGGCGTATGCGGTGACGCCACGGGCCGTCAACTCGCGCACGAACAACAGATTCGCCAGTTTGGATTCGCCGTATGCGGCGAACGGGTGGTAGCGGCGCCGCTCCCAGTTGAGGTCGTCGAAGTGAATCTGCGCGGTGGTGTAATTGGTGCTGGCCACCGCCACCACGCGATCGCGGATCCGGTCGCCCAGCAGGCAGGTCAATGCGAAGTGGCCGAGGTGGTTGGTGCCCATGTGGGATTCGAAGCCGTCGGCCGTACGGGTGAGTGGCAGACCGAGCACCCCAGCGTTGTTCACCAGTACATCGACGTAGTCGACGGTATCGGCGAACTTGCGCACGCTCGTGAGATCAGCCAGGTCGAGTTCGCGTACTTCGACGTCGCCGGACATCGTCTCGGCGGCCTCGTAGCCTTTGCTCAGGGTCCGGCAGGCGATCACCACCTGGTGGCCTGCCGTGACCATCGCGCCGGCGGTCGCTCTGCCGACGCCGCTGTTTCCGCCTGTGACGATGATCCGCACGTTGCCACGTCCTCCTTCGCACCGATGTTTCACAAACAGTAAACTATTTATCGTTTTAGTGACACGAGGATCGAGGTTTGGATGCTGGTAACGCTGGCGGATGTGTTGGACCTGTTCGAACTCGCAGCGTTGGGGGGCGACATCTTCGAGGGCACCCAACCCGATCCACCCAACCATCACATTGTCGGTGGTCAGATCGCTGCGCAAGCGCTGATGGCGGCAAGCCGAACTGCGCAGGGGCGCCGGCCACACAGCTTGCACGTCTACTTCCTGCGCCGTGGTGACGCCCGTCGGCCGGTCCGGTTCGAGGTCGCCCGGCTGCATGATGGCGGCACCTTCTCGACCCGCCGGATCGCCGCCACCCAGGCCGGCGAGGTGCTGATGGAAGGCCTCGCCTCGTTCACTGCCGGCGTCGTCTCCGCCGACTACCAGCGCACAATGCCGCCGGCGCCACCGCCGGAATCGTTGATGCCCATCGAAGAACAACTCGCGCCCTACGCCGAAGAGTTCGGCGGGTTCTGGATCGAGGAACGACCGTTCGACGTCCGCTATGTCGATCCGCCGCCCCGCATCGCCATGGACTCAGGCGAACCGGCGGGGCCGGTCAGCCGGATCTGGCTGCGAGCCAGGGGCGCGATTCCGCCGGACCCGGTCGTGAACAGCTGCGTACTCACCCTGCAGAGCGCCCTCACGCCGGTGGAGACCACGCTGGGGCCGATGCGGAAATCGCAATATGACATCTCGGCGCTACTCGACCACACCGTGTGGTTCCATCGGCCCGCCGATTTCTCGGACTGGCTCATCTACGAACAGACCTCACCCACCGGGGTCGCCGGACGGGCTCTGGCGACGGGTGCGATCTATAACCGGGCCGGCGATCTGGTGTGCACGGCGGCCCAGGAGATCTACTTCCCACCGCCCAGGGAAAGTTAGTCAGTATAATAATTTGCAGCTCGTCCGTGGACTGCGGACGAAGACGGCGAAGGGGCAACCATGGCTAGAACAGAAGGCGACAGCTGGGACATCAACGAGAGCGTGGGTGCCACCGCCTTGGGTGTCGCCGCGGGTCGGGCAGCGGAGACCAACAGTGAGAACCCGTTGATCCACGATCCGTATGCGCAGATGTTTCTGGAGGCCGCCGGCGATGGTCTCTGGAACTTGTACCTTCGTCCTGAAGAATTGCCTGCCGAGCTGGCCGAACTCGATCCGCAGTTCAAAGAGCGGATGCAGGCGATGATGGGCTACACCGCGTCGCGCACGTTGTTCTTCGACGAGTTCTTCACCGATGCGGCGGCGAGCGGTATCCGGCAGTCGGTCATCCTGGCTGCAGGTCTGGATGCGCGGGCTTGGCGGCTGGATTGGCCTGCCGGCAGCGTGGTGTACGAGATCGATCAACCCAAGGTGCTGGACTTCAAGTTCGCCACTCTCGAAGCGCGAGGGGTATCACCGCTGGCGACTTATGTAGGTGTTCCGATCGACCTGCGCAACGACTGGCCGGCCGCTCTGCGTGCAGCGGGTTTCGATCCCACGGCGCCGACGGCGTGGTCGGCTGAGGGTCTGCTGCCGTACCTGACGGCCGAGGCGCAGGATGTGCTGTTCGAGCGGATCACAGAGTTGAGCGCGCCGGGCAGTCGGGTAGCGGTGGAGGCATTCAGCAACGAGTTCTTCAGCGCCGAGAGTTTCGCGCGTCGCGAGGAGCAGATGCAGCGGTATCGCGAAGCCGCTGCAAAACTCGGCCGGGAGGACGTCGCGGCATCCGGCAACCTCCTGTATGAGGAGGAGCGTACTGAGGTCGTCGACTGGCTCGAAGCCCACGGCTGGCAAGCCACTGGTGTGAGCGCAGTCGACCTGCTGGCTCGCAATGGCCGTTCGATGCCGGAGGGTCTGGACGACGGTATTCCAGAAAGCGTCTTCGTCGACGGTCGATTGAGCTAAGGCTCCTCGACGACGGTTTCGGCAATGAAGCGGTCGACGTCTGTTTGCGGTGGATACGCTGGGCCGTCGCGCTGTTCCGCGCTGACCAGCACGTCGAGGAGACCGTCGGCCAAGTCGTCGAGCTGATCGATCGATCCCGCCATGGCAAGGCTGTGCTGGATCGACACCAAGCCGTGCAGGCCGGTCCAGAGGGTGTGCGTCGCCTGGTACAGCGGCAGGGTGAGCGGATAGCCCGCGTCGGCGCATGCGGCCAATGCGCGTCGCAGCCGGCCCGACACTTGCCGTGCCGGGTGCAGGCCCATCCGTTCGGGGTCCACTGCCGGTTGTCGTATTTCGTACATCAGCCGGTAGTGGCCCGGATTGTCCATCGCGAATCGGCAGTAGGCATGGACCTGGGCGCGGAGCCGCTCGCGCGGCCCCTCCCCATCGGCGGTGCGTTCAGCCACGTCCATCTGGTCAGCCAGCTGAGCGTATTTCTCCGACAGGGCCGCCCAGACCAGCTCGGCCTTGTCGGAGAAGTGCAGGTAGATGCTGGGTGCGGCGACTCCGACTTCCTGAGCGACGGCGCGCATGGTGAGCTTCTCGTCGCTACCCCATCTGTCGAGCAGCCGGTTCACGGCGTCGAGCACCTCGCCGCGAAGATCTCCCTGCCCGCGCCGGCGTCGTCGCCGCGCAGGCGCGTTTGCTACCTGCTCCACCACACCTCCGCAATCGACACCGCCGGTCCAGCCTAGGCGGTGCCGATCGCGGAGTGTGGGATCACCAGGTGGCGAGAAGTTTGCGCACGCCGTAGTTCGTCCCATGAGTATCCATCTCGACCTGATCTAGCGGCGTCGCCAGGCGCAGCTCCGGGAACCGCGTGAACAACTGCGGCAGAATGGTTTTCAACTCGGCACGGGCGACATTTTGCCCCAGGCACTGGTGTACGCCATAGCCAAAGGCCAGGTGCCGGGTGATCTTCCGGTCGAAGTCGGGTTCATCCGGATTGTCGAACACTCGCGGGTCCCGGTTGGCCGCAGGCATGGCCACCACCACCAGGTCTCCCTTGGCGATCTGCTGACCACCGATTTCGAGATCCTCCTTCGCGGTCCGGCCGAGGCCGAACTGGACGATGGTGAGGTAGCGGAGCAGTTCCTCGACGGCGGGGCCCACTTTGTCGGGATGTTCCACCAGGTTCTGCCGTGCCTCGGGATGCGTGAGCAACGTGAGTGTGGACAAGCCGATCATCGCCATGGTCGTGTCGTGACCGGCGAACAGCAGGAGGACTCCGATGGACACCAGATCGTTGTCGGTGAGGATCGAGCCTTCCTCCTGGCTGCTGCGAATGAGATCGGCCAGCAGCCCTTCTGAACTGGGATCGGCTCGCTTCTCGGCGACCAATTTGGTGATGTAATCACGCAGCCAGAGGCCGCCTTCAGCACGTTCGGCGCGAGTCCGACTGGTGTCCATCATGGCCTCGGTGGCGTGGTGGAATTTGTCCCGGTCGGCGTAAGGGACACCCAGTAGCTCGCAGATGACGAGGCACGGGATGGGCAGGGCCAGATGTTCGATGAGATCGACCGGTTCGCCGTTCGCCCCGAGCGCTTCAATGGTGTCGAGATGCTCGGTCACGATCTGGTCGATGTAGGGCTGCAACCGTGTTTGGACGGCTTTCGGGGTGAACCGCCCTGAGAGCAGCCGACGGTAGGCGCTGTGGTCGGGCTCGTCCATGAACACGAACGTCGGGTCGACGGCCTCGGAGGTGTCGTTCGAATAGGGATCGACACCTTCCTCGGGCGGCACGTCGTGGCGGGGCCGTGCGGAACTCATCCGCGGATCGGAGAAGACTTGGCTGCCTTCCTCGAATCGCGTTACCAGCCAACCGATTCGGCCGCTGGGGAACCGGATTCGGGTGATGGGTTGCTCTTCGCGCAAGTGGTAGTAGGCCATTGGCGGGTCGAGCAGTCGTTGCCGTTCGACGGGCATGGCGGGAACGTCGAGTTCGATGGTCATTTGTGGTTCTCCGTTTTCTCGTGATTGCCTTCGGCGTGGGCCCGCAGCGCGGCCTCGACACCGTTGTTCAGCTGGGTTCCGTTGCCCCAGCCGACGTAGTACTGCAGCTGCAGAACGGCTTCGCGCAGTTCGCCCGCGGACAGTTCGTTGTTGGCCAGCGCACCGCGCACCTGAATCTCGATCAGATCGGCCCGGCCCAGCGCCGCGGTGGCGCCGAGGACGAGCAATCGACGGTCCCGAATGGACAGGCCCGGCCGGCTCCACACCTCGCCGAACAGGTGATCAACGGTCATCTCCAACATCGGCGTCCAGTCGTCGGGAAGCGAATCCGCGAAACCGGGCCCGTAGACGGCGTCCATGGTTTTCAAACCGAGGTGGGTGGTCTCACTCATGACTGCTCCTTTACGGGGATTTCCAGGGTTTCAGCGCCGTTACTGCGGGTGGCGTCGACCAGCGGTACGACGACACCGCAATCGGCGGCCAGTTCTTGTGCAGCAGCGAGGTCCTTGTCCATCAAACGGCGCACTTGCGGGACAAGCGCGCGGGTATCCGGCTGTGCAGCAATCTGATTGCGCAGCCAGGAGAACAACGTGGCGCCCTCGGGGTCGGCGGCCTGAACCACCTCGATCAGCCTTTCCGGTGCAACACCGGCGGCGTCGACGAGTCCTGCGGCCTCGTGGACTGCGCGCCAGGTGCCGTAGGTGATGACGTTCCGGGCGATCTTGGTGGCCATGCCGGCACCGAGGGGCCCGCAGTGCACCACCTCCTTGGCGAAGTCGACCAGCACGGGCATCGCCGCGCGGACGGCGTCGTCGTTGCCGCCGAGGATGGCGACCAGTCCGTTGTTGGCAGCCTGATCCCCCGGGGTGACTCCGCAGTCCAGCAATTCGACACCCTTGGCCGAGCACTCCCGGGCGAGCTCATGCACCACCGGGACTGCAACGGTGCTCAGCAACACCACGACGAGGCCCGGGTGAGCGCCGGCGAGCACACCGTCATCGGCACACAGCACGGTCCTGGCTTGGGCGGCATCGACCACGGCAACCAGCACGACATCGCTGTCGCGGGCCACGTCGACGGGCGAGGCCGCCACGGGTGGTACTCCCAGCAGGTCGTCGGCAGCATCGGGGCGGATGTCGTAGACGACCGGGATGCGTCCGCTGCGGGCCAGGCTGACAGCGACACCGCCACCGATCATGCCGAGGCCGATGACGCCGGCTCGCGGTGCGATGCGCACGGGGTCTGTTGTAGCGCTGTGGGTTTGAACACTCATACTGATGCTCCTTGTTCGATGGTGGACCAGGGTGCGCGGGCGGCGACGAGGGCGCGCGCCGCCCGTAGTGGGCGGATCATCCCGGCGCCGACGGCCCCACGGACATGTCCGGCCTTGCCGTAGACCGCGACAAATTTGCGGTCGGCCAGATCGCCGTCGACGACGGTAAATGCATCTGCCCCACGGGTCTGTCCGTAGATCTGCAGTTTCAGGTCGTATTGGTCTGACCAGATGTAGGGGACCGGTGTGAACGGTGTGGGGTTGTCGGCGGCAAGGATGTTGCGTGCCACCGCGATACCCTGCTCGGCAGCGTTGGTGCGATGCTCCAGTCTGAGGCGCTCGTCGAGCTCGACGTGGTGCCATGAGGCGACATCGCCGACCGCCCACACTCCGGGTTGCGCGCGGCAGAATTCGTCACAGATCACCCCATTGCCAATCGGGATGCCGCTGCCGGCAAGCCATTCGGTGTTAGGGATCGATCCGATCGCAACCAGGACCGCGTCGGCGGGCAGCGTCGAACCGTCAGCTAGTTCCACTCCCGTGACCCGGTTGTTGTGGTGCGTGACGGCTGCTACCTTGACGCCGGTTTTGAGGTGCACACCGTGGTCGGTATGCGCGCGCAGCAACAGCCCGCCGAGTTCGGGGCCAAGCACGTCGGACAAGGGCGATTCGATATCGGAAACCAGCGTCACGTCGGCCCCGGCGGTGCATGCCACTGAGGCCACCTCGGCGCCCAGGAATCCTGCGCCGACGATCACCAAGCGGGGATGCCCGGCGAGGGCTGAGCGCAGCCCCTGAGCATCGTCGAGGGTGCGCAACACATGCACTCCCCGGAGACCCTCGGTGCCGGGCAGTGGGCGGGGCCGGACCCCGGTGGCGATTACCAGGTCGTCGTAGGTGATCTGGGTACCGTCCGAACAGGTGACGATGCGAGCGGCGCTGTCGACGCGTTCAGCGCGTGACCCGAGCCTCAGATCGATGTCGAGTTCGGAGAGCGTGCTCCGATCCCGGAGTTGTGTCTTGCTGTCCGGCCAGAGCCCCGACAGCACTTCCTTGGACAGCGGAGGACGGTCGTAAGGCAGGTGGGGCTCCTCGCCGACCATCGTCAGCCGCCCGGTAAAGCCGCCTCTCCGCAAATTCTCAGCAACCGATAACCCGGCCGCCGATGCGCCCACGATCAGCACGGAAGGCGCTGGTGTCATTCGTGCACCTCGATCAGCGCCGCAGGACACACCGCCGCCGCTTCCCGCGCCCGACCGTACTGGTCCTCGGGGGGATCTGCGTTCAGCAGAATGACCACACCGTCGTCTTCACGCTGGTCAAAGATATCTGGGGCGGCGAGCACGCACTGGCCCGCACCGCAGCACTTCGTCTCGTCGATTGTGATGTGCATCCGACTCTCACCTTCCCGCTTAACCTAACTAAGTTCAGTACAAGGTGAGGCTATACCCGGGAAGGGGCTAGTGGCACGTCGATGAGCGGTGATTCAGCACACAGTTGATAAATGTGCTAACTAATTCGGGATCGGCGGGTGTACGCGAAGCTGCCCACCGGCCCGCAAGGTACTTCTGGGACAGTGGGCAGCGGTTCGAATTCTGGATCGCGGCTGCTACGGGCCGGTGTATCCAGGTGGGTTGGGGGTGTCGACCCACAGGTCCACGCCGAGGTCGGAGCCGGGCACGCAGTCGTACACCGACAGATCGGTGACGCCGGAAGCCAGCAGCACGTCCTCGCACAGCAGGCTCTGGCCGGTGTACTCCCGCGCCGGCTTATTGAAGATCGCGTACGCCGCATCGGCATACACCGCGGGCCTGCGGGCACGGCCCATCGCCTCGTCACCGCCGAGCAAGTTCTGCACGGCCGCGGTGGCGACCAGGGTGCGCGGCCACAGCGTGTTGGACGCGATGCCGGCCTCGCGCATCTCCTCGGCGATACCCAAGGCGCACAGCGTCATTCCGAATTTGGCCATCATGTACGCGGTCGGTTTGAGCCATTCGGACTCCAGCCGGATCGGCGGGGACAGGGTGAGGATGTGCGGGTTGTCCCGGCCCTTCATATGCTGGATGCAGGCCTGCGACACCGCGTAGGTGCCGCGGATCTGGATGCCGTTCATCAGGTCGAAGCGCTTGAGCGGTACTTCCTCGATCGAGCCGAGGTTGATCGCCGAGGCGTTGTTGACGCAGAGGTCGATGCCGCCGAACTGCTCGACGGCCTTGGCGACCGCTGCGGCCACCGAGTCGCCGTCGCGCACGTCGCCGACGATCGGCAGGGTTTGGCCGCCGGCCTCTTCGATCTCCTTGGCGGCGGTGTAGACGGTGCCCTCGAGTTTGGGATGCGGTTCGGCGGTCTTGGCGACCAGTGCGATGTTGGCGCCGTCAGCAGCCGCCTTCTTGGCGATCGCCAGGCCGATGCCGCGGCTGGCGCCGGAGATGAACATGGTCTTCCCGGACAGCGACATGGTGGTCCTCCTGGCGGTTGGTTGTGCCGGGGTGTAAGGCGGGCCCGGGCGTCAGATTAAACAGTTAAACAGTTATTGATTTGTTGGATTGCGACGATACAATGTCTCGAAATGCGGCCCGGCGAAGGGGTGGAGTATGGATCCGAATCCGGACTAAGCCTCGATCCGTGGATCGACCCTGTTGAGGTTGTTTGGGGCTGATTTTTGTTGTGCGCCCAGGTCGTGGGCAGCCTGTAGCCGCTGGTCTGCCCAGCTTTTCCTGTGATGTTCGGGTCGGGGACTGTGGGTCCGGTGGTCAGTGGGTCGCAGCAGTTGGCGGGCTGTAGCCGATTGTGTTGCGCCACAATGTGAGCCACTGCTGGGCCCACGGCCAATGCGAGGGTAGATGCAGGATGGGTCGGCGTTGGGGCCGAGCCAGTCGAGCCGGGATGTTGACGATCTTGCGGCGCAGTGTGGCTCCGCGCGCGAGGGCATGGGCACCGCCGGCGAGCACCCCGGCGGCGCGCAGCAGGTTGTGGGCGATCGCCGCGCACAGGACCCGGGCCGAGTTCGCGCCGAACCGCCCGGAGGGCATATGCGCCAACGGTCCGTCGATCAGGTCGGCGAACACGGTTTCGATGATGGCGTGGCGGCGGTGGGTGATGTCAGCGGCGTCGACGGGTTCGTCGGAATCGGTGAAGAAGGGGTGATACCGCCACACCGGAAACAGCGCATCGAGGTATCGGGCGTCTTTGACCCGGCGCACGATCAACCGAGCGGTGACCGGGGTGTTGGTGGAACTGAAAGCGGTGTAGGTGGTTTCGGCGACTTCGGCATCGGAGATCCAGGCGCCGGTGTCGGGGTCGCGCACTGCGCCGGGGTAGTTGACCGGGGTCCAGGCGTTATCGCTGATGGCCTCGATGGCCGCAGCGACGGCGCGGGTCTTGGTCAGCACCAGCGAGAAGTGGGCACCGGCGCGTCGGCAGGCATTCACCACGGTGCTGTTGCCGTAGGCCGAGTCTCCGCGCACCAGGATCTGCCCGTTGACACCGGCGGCGCGGGCGGTGGTGACTGCTTGGGCGATCATCCGGGCTGCGCCCTTGCCGGAGTTGGTCTTGCCCGCCCGCAGCCGGGCTCCGGTGATCATCGGGGCACCCGTGGTGGTGCTGATGGTGGTGATCAGCGGCGAGAGGCCTTTGCGCAGGATCTGCTTGCCGGCGATCTTGGTGTGTCCGTAGGAGGCTCCTTGTTTGGCGTGGCCGTAGACCGGGCGCAGCAGTGAATCGATGTCGACGAACGCTTGGGTATCGGCGCCGGGTAGCAACGCGACGCGCTCGCAGAGCCCGCCCAGATGCTCACGCAGCACTGCTTCCAGTTGTCGGGCGTGTCCGAAGGTGAACTCCCGCAACAGTGTTCCGATGGTCGAGGGCGCGTACACGCCGCCAAAGAGGGCTTTCATTCCACCGGAGCGCACGATGTCGAGGTCGTCGATGCTGTCGGCGCCGGCGCACATTCCGGCGATTACTGTCGTCAGCTTCGGTGACGGATTGGCCGAGCCGGACTTGATCCGCGGTTCAACGATTTCGACCTTGTCCGCGATCAGGTCCGATAGCCCGGTCTGGCTGGCCAGGGTCATCACCGGCACCAGGCCGGCGCACGACACCAGATGCTCATCATCGAACACTGCAGACGCAGCCATGAAGTTGTGCGACACTTTCACCGGAAGTGCCTTTCGAAGTTGTGCCGATAAGTGCGTAAGGAACACTCATCATCGCAGCTCAGAAGGCACTTTCCTTATATCGACACCCGCCTATCCAGGCTTTCCATCGGTGGATCGAGGCTTAGGCCAGTAGTGAAGTGGCGTCGGAGTGGGCCAGTCCGAGGTCACGTGCCACTTGCTCGGACAGAAGGTGTCCCTCATGGGTGGACAAGCCCCTGGCCAAGGCGGCGTCACCCTGGCACGCGTCGCGCCATCCCTGGTCGGCGAGCTTGAGCACGTACGGCATGGTGGCGTTGGCGAGCGCGTAGGTCGATGTGCGCGGCACCGCACCTGGCATATTGGCAACGCAGTAGAACACGGTGCCGTGTACGGGGAATGTCGGTGCGTCATGGGTGGTCGGCCGGGAGTCTTCGAAGCACCCGCCCTGGTCGATTGCGATGTCGACGAGCACCGAGCCCGGTTTCATCTCTGCCACTGTCGAATTCATGACCAGCTTGGGAGCTTTGGCACCAGGCAGCAACACCGCACCGATCACCAGGTCGGCATCCTTGACAGCAGCTTCGAGGTCGAGGGCGGTGGAGTACCGCGTCGCGATGGTCCCGCCGAACTCGGCATCGATCTTGCGGAGCGCGTTGATGTTCAAATCGAAGACGGCGACCCGTGCGCCCATACCGTGAGCGACCTGAGCGGCGTTGTACCCGGCCGTCCCACCGCCGATCACCACAACATTCGCCCAGTCGACTCCTGGAACGCCGCCCATGAGCACACCTCGTCCGCGTTGTGTGCGCATGAGATGGTAGGCCCCAACTTGTGCGGACAGCCGGCCTGCGACTTCACTCATCGGGGCCAACAACGGCAGCGCACCATCGTTGGTTTGGACGGTTTCGTAGGCGATGGCCGTTGCGCCCGAAGCAAGCAGCGCGTCCGTGCATGGCTTCGAAGCAGCCAGATGCAGATATGTGAACAGTGTCTGCCCTTGGTGCATCCGGGTGTATTCGTCTTCGATGGGTTCTTTGACCTTGAGCAGCAGATCTGCTTCGGCCCACACCTCGTCGGCAGCAGAGACGATCTCGGCGCCGGCGGCTTTGAAGTCCGTATCGGCGATGGCTGAGCCTTCCCCCGCTCCGGCCTGGATTACAACCTTGTGGCCACGGCGTACCAGTTCGGTGACACCGGAAGGAGTTATGGCGACACGGTATTCGTTGTTCTTGATTTCGGTCGGGACACCGACTCGCATGAGAGCTCCTTTTGAAGGTATGGATTGGAATGTGGTATCGCGACGGCGGGAGTAGGTATCGAGCTGCCGCTGCTGATTTCAGTGGCCGCGCTTGACCCAGTCGTCGTAGTTGACCAGTTCACCGCCGATGGTGGTGGTGTCGCCGTGGCCGGTGTAGACCACGGTTTCATCGGGCAGCTTGCCGAGGCGGTTCTTGATGGAGTCCAGGATGGTCGGGAAGTCCGAGTAGGACCGCCCGGTCGCGCCGGGTCCGCCCTGGAACAGGGTGTCGCCGGAGATCACGGCGTTCAGGTCGGGGATCGACCAGCACACCGAGCCCGGGGAGTGGCCGGGGGTGTGCAGGGCGTGCAGCTCGATGCCGCCTGCGGTGAGCACGAGGCCGTCCTCGACCGGACGGAAGTCCTTGTCGGGGTGGATGTCTCGCCAGAGCATGTCGTCGCCCGCATGCAGCAGCACCGGTGCGTCGAGGGCCGCGCCGAGTTCGGGGGCGACGGTGATGTGGTCGTTGTGGCCGTGGGTGCACACCACCGCCACCACGTTGCGCCCGGCGACGGCGTCGATGATCGGTTGGGCGGTGTGGGCGGCGTCGAACACGATGACGTCCGCGCCGTCGCCATCCTCATCTATGAGCCAGATGTTGTTGTCGACGTCCCAGCTGCCGCCGTCGAGTTCGAACTTGCCGCTGGTGACGACGCGTTGGATCTGCGCGGGACCGGTCATGCGGATCTCCTCTTCGCGCAAGCGCTCATCGGTCTTGTCTCCTCTTCGCGCAAGCGCTCATCGGTCGAGCACCACCACAGAGCGCAGCACCTCACCGGCATGCATCTTGTGGAACGCGTCTTCGATCGCGTCGAGGCCGATGCGTTCGGAGACGAATTTCTCCAGCGGCAGGCGGCCCTGTAGATAGAGGCTGATGAGGGTGGGGAAGTCACGTTCGGGTAGGCAGTCGCCGTACCAGGAGGATTTCAGGGATCCGCCGCGCGAGAAGAAGTCGATGAGCGGCATCTCGAGCTTCATGTCGGGGGTGGGCACACCGACCAGCACCACGGTCCCGGCCAGATCGCGGGCATAGAACGCCTGCTCCCACGTCGCCGGGCGCCCGACGGCGTCGATGACGACATCGGCGCCGAAACCGTCGGTGAGGTCCTGAATGGACGTCACCACATCGACCTCTGCCGCATTCACCGTGTGGGTGGCCCCGAACTCTCTGGCTTGAACCAGTTTTCGCTCATCGAGATCCACGGCGATGATCTTCTTGGCGCCGACCAGTGCCGCGCCGGCGATGGCGGCGTCGCCGACGCCGCCGCAGCCGATCACCGCGACGGTGTCGTCGCGGGTGACCGCACCGGTGTTGATGGCCGCGCCGATGCCTGCCATCACCCCGCAACCCAACAACCCGGCCACGGCGGGATCGGCCTCGGAGTCGACCTTGGTGCACTGGCCCTCGTGCACGAGGGTCTTGTCGGCGAACGCGCCGATGCCCAGGGCGGGGGTGAGTTCGGTGCCGTCGGTCAGGGTCATCTTCTGCGCGGCGTTGTGGGTGTCGAAGCACAGGTGCGGGCGGCCGCGTTTGCAGGCACGGCACTGTCCGCACACCGCGCGCCAGTTGAGGATCACGAAATCGCCGGGTTCGACGTTGGTGACACCGTCACCCACAGACTCGACGGTGCCCGCGGCCTCATGGCCCAGCAGGAACGGGAACTCGTCGTTGATGCCGCCCTCACGGTAGGTCAGGTCGGTGTGGCACACCCCGCACGCGATGATGTCGACCACCACCTCACCCGGACCCGGATCCGGAATCAGGATGTCGGTGACCTCGACGGGGGCGCCCTTGGAGCGCGAGATCACGCCCCGCACTTTCTGAGACACGATGAACTCCCTTTATTGGTAATTTCCCGCCGCCCCGGTTCTCACGAATGGACGTGAGGACGGCGGAGTGCGATCTTGTACGTACTGTCTTTGCCGTCTATGGATCAGACGGTGCCGTAGTCGTTCCGGGATATGCGGTGTCGTGGAGGCCGACGGTTGCGATAGCGCGCTGCAATAACTCCCGTTTGCGGGGGCTGAGCACGATATCGTGGTTCAGTACCAGACGACTGACGGTGTCGTGGAAGCGAACCTGCAGCTCATGACAGCCGAGCCCGAACCGGGGGAACGTCTCCTCTCGGCCGGCGCCTCCGTACGGTGCCCAGCTGACGACGAATTCGATCAATTCCCAAGTGAACTGATCGTCATCGGGCGGCTGCGCATCCAACGAAGGTTGATCGAATCGTGGGTCGCGGTTCACAAATTGGCTCTGTTACGCGTGACGGTTCTGTCTTCTCCATTACGGCCCTGTGGTACTGAAAAAGACGTTTTTCACCTCGGTGTAGGCGTCAAGAGCGTCAGGGCCGAGTTCGCGTCCGAGGCCGGATTGCTTGAAACCACCGAATGGCGTCGTGATGCGAACGGAGGTGTAGGAATTCACCGCGAGAGCGCCCGCCGCCACCCCGCGCGCGACTCGCATCGAACGTGCGGCGTTCGAGGTCCAGATTGAACCGGCCAGACCGTAGATGGTGTCGTTGGCCCTTGCAACTGCCTCGTCCTCGCTGTCGAAAGCGAGGACCGATACGACCGGTCCGAAGATCTCCTCGCGGGCCGAACGATGATCGTCAGCGATGGGGTGCAGCACGGTGGGGGCAAACCAGAAGCCGGGGCCGGTCGGCGCCGAACCACGGAAGAGCACCGGTGCGTCGTCGACATAGCTCTGGACGGTTGCGGCGTGTGCTGCCGAGATCAGCGGGCCCATCTGAGTGTTCTCCGAAAGCGGGTCGCCCACGACGATATTAGCGACGACCTTCTCCAGTTTCTCGAGGAACGTGTCCAGGGCCGACCGTTCGACGAACACCCGGGAACGTGCGCAGCAGTCCTGGCCCGAGTTGCCGAATACGGCACCCGTGAGGCCCTCGGCCGCGGCGTCGAGATCGGCGTCGGCGAAGACGAGCGCCGCCGACTTGCCGCCCAGTTCCAGCGTGACCCGTTTGATTCCGTCGGCGGCCCGTCGCGCGATGTCCTGGCCTACGCTGGTCGATCCGGTGAACGCGATCTTCCCGACGCCGGGATGCTCGACCAGCCGGCTGCCGATCGTCCTTCCGGGGCCGACGACGACGTTGAACAGGTCGGCGGGCAGCCCCGCCCCGACGGCGAGCTCTCCCAACCGCAGTGAGGTCAGTGGGGTGAGCTCAGCGGGTTTGAGCACCACTGCGTTGCCGGCCGCCAACGCAGGCGCCACCTTCCAGGCGGCGATCGTCAGCGGATAGTTCCACGGGGTGATCAGTCCGACCACACCGATGGGTTCGCGGAACGTCATGTCGACGCCGCCGGCCACCGGGATGGTGTGTCCGAGAAGGCGTTCCGGTGCGGCCGCGTAGTAGCGGAATGTCGCGGCCACCCCCGCGATGGCGCCGCGCGCATCGCTGATGGGCATGCCGACGTTGCGCGCTTCAAGCTGGGCGAGGGCTTCGCGGTTGTCATCGACCGCTGCCGCGATGGACAGCAAGACCTCGGCACGGAACTGGGGTGGCTGCGCGGCCCATCGCCGCTGTGCGATGGCGGCGCGGGCGATCACGTCGTCCAACTCCTCGGGGGCGATCTGTTCGAGCGATTCGATGACCTGTTCGGTCGCGGGCTCGATGACGTCGATGACGGCCATATCAGTGTTGTCCTCCAAGTGCGTGTGCGGCGCTGTTGACGAAATCGGTGAGAGCGTGCTGAAGTTCGGCGGCTTCCGGATGCCACTGCACGCCAAGCGCGTACCGTTGTCCGGGCCACTCGATCGCCTCGGGCAGGTTGTCGGGTAGTGATCGAGCGGTGACAACCGCGCCCTTGCCGAGCCGGTCCACACCTTGATGGTGGTGTGAGTTGACGATCTGAACACCGCTGCCGCACAACATCGCCGCATGGGTGCCGCAGTCCACCTCGACTTCGTGGAAAGTTTCGTGGTCCAGCCGGCCGGGGCTCGGTCGGTGTTCGGCGTAACCTGCATCGATCAGGTGCTGGTGCAGCGTTCCTCCGGCCGCAACGTTGAGGATCTGCATGCCTCGGCACACTCCGAGCACGGGAATGTCGCGCCGGATCGCTTCGCGCGCCAGGACCAGCTCGAACTCATCGCGCAGCGGTTCGGTGGCTTCGGTACGGCCGTTGTCGGTGGCGCCGTACGATGCCGGCTCGACATCGACGCCGCCGATCAACAGCAATCCATCGATGCGGTCGATGAACAGTTCCGGGCTTTCGATCGCGCGGGTGTCGGGTATCAATCCCAGTGGTACTCCGCCTGCGGCATGAACTTTGGCGAGATATGTGGCTGGCACGATGGCGGCCTGCTGACTCCAGAACCCCCAGCTGGCCGTCTCGAACGCGGCGCAGACGCCGATCACGGGTGCGGTCATGCCGGATCAGCCGATCTCGGCCGCGAACTTCGCCTCTGCCTCGGTGAGGCAGCGGTCGACGATCTCGATGGCGCGCTCGGCTTCACTACGGGTCAGCACGAACGGCGGCGCGAGGTGCAGAACGTCCCACACCCGGGTGACCAGGCCCTCTTCCTGCGTGCGCAGGGCGAGCTGCTTGATGAACGGATGCGATGTTCCCCACGCCTCACGGGTTTCCTTGCTCTTGACGAAGTCGATTGCGCACAAGAGACCTTTGCCGCCGCGGACATCGCCGACGGTGGGATGGCTGCGTAGTTCCTGCGCCAACTCGAAGAGGTAGGTTCCCATCTCGGCCGAGCGTTCGACCAGGTTCTCGCGTTCGAGGATCTCTATGTTCTTCAGCGCGGCGGCAGCTGCCACGGCATGGCCACCGAAGGTGATGAGGTGGCCCAGCGCGTGTCCGTCGGGACGGAAATCATCGAAGATCGATGATCGGACGGCGACGGCCGCCACCGGTGCGTAACCGCTGGAAAGTCCTTTGGCCATGGTCATGATGTCGGGGACGACGCCGTAGTGCTCGGCGGCGAACACCTTGCCAGTGCGTCCCCAGCCGGTGATGACCTCGTCCATGATGAGCAGAACGCCGTACTTGTCGCAGATTTCGCGCAGCATCTGCCAGTACACCGGGCTGGGCAGGTGGGTGCCGTTGGCCACCGAGATCGGTTCACCGATCACCGCGGCGACGTGTTCCGGGCCCTGGATCAGGATCTCCTGCTCGACATAGCGGGCGCACATGATGTCGCCGGCCTCGCCCTCGAGCCCGAAATCGTTGCGATAGTGGTTGGGGTTCGGCACCTTGCTCACACCGGCCATGAACGGTCCGAAGTACTTCTCGCTCGCGCTGCCGGTCAGGCTGGCAGCGCCGAACGTGGTGCCGTGGTAGGAGCCGCGACGCGCAATGATCTTGTAGCGCTTGCCGAATCCGCGCATGACCTGAACCTGCTTGGCGATCTTCATCGCGCTCTCCACCGCTTCGGATCCGCCCGAGCACAGGAAGACCCGGTCGAGGTCACCCGGAGTGAGGGAGGCGATCTTGGCGGCCAGCTTGATCGCCGCGGGGTTGGCGGCGTTGGACGCGGCGGTGTAGGCGATCTTGCCGGCCTGCTCGGCCATGGCCTCGCCGATCTCCGTACGGCCGTGGCCTGCCGCGACAACGAACAGCCCGGCCAGGCCGTCGATGTACTCCTTGCCGTTGACGTCGATCAACGTCGAGCCGCGGCCTTCCACGAAGACCCGTAGCCCACCCTCGATGAGTTCGTTCCATTCCAGGTCGTTGCTGTGCAGCCACAGGTGGTCCAGCGCCTGCTCTTCCAACACGTGCCGATTCTGCAGAGATGTCATAATTTGTTCCCTTTCTTGACGTTTCGTCTTGTTACCAGCCGCGTTCTGCGAGCCGGTGCGGCTGGGCGATCTCCTCGACGTTGATGCCGACCATGGCCTCACCGAGCCCGCGTGACACCTTGGCCAGCACGTCGGGATCGTCGTAGAACGTGGTGGCCTTGACGATCGCGGCGGCCCGCTGCTCGGGATTGCCGGACTTGAAGATGCCCGACCCGACGAACACGCCCTCGGCGCCGAGCTGCATCATCATCGCCGCATCGGCCGGGGTCGCGATGCCACCGGCGGTGAACAGCGTCACCGGCAGCTTGCCGGCGCGGGCCACCTCGACCACCAGCTCATACGGTGCCTGCAGCTCCTTGGCCGCCACATACAACTCGTCCTCGCTCATCGAGGCCAACCGGCGGATCTCCCCACCGATCTTGCGCATGTGCGTGGTCGCATTCGACACGTCGCCGGTGCCGGCCTCACCCTTGGAGCGGATCATCGCCGCACCCTCGGTGATGCGCCGCAACGCCTCGCCCAGGTTGGTCGCCCCGCACACGAACGGCACGGTGAACTTCCACTTGTCGATGTGGTTGATGTAGTCGGCCGGGGTCAGCACCTCGGACTCGTCGACATAGTCCACACCGAGGCTCTGCAGGATCTGGGCCTCCACGAAGTGCCCGATACGAGCCTTGGCCATCACCGGAATCGTGACCGCCTCGATGATGCCCTCGATCTTGTCCGGATCACTCATCCGCGACACCCCGCCCTGCGCGCGGATGTCAGCGGGCACTCGCTCCAGCGCCATCACCGCGACCGCACCGGCGGCCTCGGCGATACGCGCCTGCTCCGGGGTGACCACATCCATGATCACGCCGCCCTTGAGCATCTCGGCCATCCCGCGCTTCACGCGCGCGGTGCCAATGCCGGACGGAGGCGTCACCAAGAGTTGATTGGATTGCGACACGATCCATTTCCTACCGTGGCGACCGCAGTTCCGTCAAGATGGGAGTGCTCGCGAGGTTCCGTAGGGTCCACGAGACCGTCCAGGTGCTGCGACGTAATCCTCGCATTACATGGATCTTTCGCCCAGCGATTCGCAGTGGCGCGATGGGCGGTATGCGGTGACGGTGCGCGGCCGGCCCGATTCGCGATTCCAGTGTTGCCAAGCCGCCGAGCGTCTGATAAAAAGGCGTTCACCGAACTCCATTTAAGGATGTGCGATGCCGATACATACCGTCCTTGGCCCGATCGAGCCCGCAGAGCTGGGTGAGACCAGCATGCACGAACACCTGCTGATCGACGGGCGCGTCTGGTTCGAACCGGCGCGCGAGCCCGTCCCCGAACCGGCCGTCGTCAGCCTCGAAAACCTGGGCTTTGTGCACTGGAACTTGGTCAGCCTCGAAGACAACTTGGTGATCGACGACATCGACGTGGCTGTGCGCGAACTCGAGTACTTCTCCGGCACGCCGAATGCTGGGCTGGTCGACCTCACCAACATCGGACTCGGCCGTCGGATCGAAAGCCTTGCCGAGATATCCAAACGCAGCGGCGTGCACGTGATGAGCGGATGCGGTTTCTACATCCACAACTCCCATCCGGATTACGTCGAGCAGTGGAGCGTCGACCGCCTCGCGGAGCTGTTGATCGAAGAACTACGCGAGGGTATCGACGGCACCGGCATCAAAGCGGCTCTCATCGGCGAGATCGGCACCAGTTCCCCGGTCACCGAACGGGAGAAAAAGGTGATCGCCGCAGCGGGTACGGCCGCGGTGGAGACACAGGCCGCGGTGAGCATCCACCTGGAGCCACGTGGCGCGGAAGCATTGAGCGTGCTGGAAATCCTGCTTGCGCAAGGTATGTCAACCGACCGCGTGATCATGGGCCACCTCGACGAACATCTCGACAAGGCTTACCACGCCGATGTCGCCCAGTCCGGTGTGGCAATGGCGTTCGACACCTTCGGCTCGGACTTCTACTTCAGCGGGCTGTTCAAAGACCCAACCGATCTCGAACGTATCGATCACCTGCTGCCGCTGTTGCACAACGGTCACGCCGGGCAGATGGTGCTGGCCTGCGACGTCTGGACGAAGGCGAACCTCAAGAGCTACGGCGGATTCGGCTACGAGCACCTGCATCGCCGAATCCTGCCGTTGCTGCGTGACGAACACGGGATCGGTGACGACGTGATCACGCAGATGATGGTCGAAAACCCACGCCGACTGCTCGATCGGCCTTGACTCCATGGATTTAGGGGAAGAACAGTTGTCCACAATGTATGCCGACGCCGCGCCCGCCGATGTCGCGAACGGGCTGCCGGCCGACGCCCACTCGGTAGCCCTGCTCTTCTCCGACATTCACGGGAACCTCCGGGGAAAGCTGGTCGACCCCAGGGTCATCAGCTCGGACAAGGCGCTCACTGAGGGAGTTCCGACCACCGATCTGCTCCTCGCCGTCGACCCGACCGACGAACCGATCACGACATTGGCCAGCATGGGGATCAACGGCGGCGCCAAGGACCTGCTGCTGCGGCCCGATCTCACGACGCTGCGCCCGATGCCGTGGTTCCCCGCCGCCTACCTCATCGTCGGTGACCTTCACGAAATGAGCGGAGCGCCCTGTGCGGTGAGTCCACGTCAGGTGCTACGTCGAGCACTCGACGCGCTCGCCGGGCAAGGCATCCGGATGAAGGCGGCCTTCGAGTTCGAGTTCCGGCTGTTCCGTGAAGGCACATGGGAGCCGGCGATGTCAGGGCTCAGCTACAGCCCGTTGACGTTGTCGCACGTCACCGACTTCATCGGCACCTTGAGGCGATACGCCGACGATCTGCGGCTCGGTTTGTCGGTCGTGCACAGCGAGGGAGCGCCGGGGCTCATCGAGGTCAACGTCGATCCGCAAGACGGGCTGGCGGCCGCAGACACCGCGGCATTGCTGCGGTTGGTCGCGGTCGAAGCCGCTCGCCGGCATGGTTTGACAGCCAATTTCATGGCCAAACCGGTCGCGCATCAGGAGGGTTCGAGCGCTCATGTGCATTTCTCCATGTGGGACCAGCATGGGGAGAACGCGCTGAGCTCGGCGGCGAGCGATCCGGACCACCAGTTCTATCGGCGGGCTGCCTGGGGCATGCTCACCCACCTGCCGGCGCTGAGCCTGATATACAACCCGACGATCAACTCCTACAAGCGGCTGGTGCCGGGATTCTTCGCCCCGGTCAGTGCGGCATGCGGCCCGGACGACCGCTCATATGCCCTGCGGGCGCTGCTGAAGGGTTCGGCAGCCAGCCGATTCGAACTGCGCCGGCCAGGCGCAGACTGCAATCCCTACCTGACTATGGCCGCAATCGCGGCTTCGGTGCACCTCGGCCTGCAGGACCGGACCGTGCCCGATCGGAAGCGGATCGACGGCCACGACGGTGCGTTGCCCACGAGCCTTGAAGGTGCGATCACCGAATTCCGCAACCGCGACAGGAGTTTGGACGCAGTCCTGGGCGGCGAGTTCTGTACGCACTATCTACAGACGCGGGAATGGGAACTGCACGCATGGCAGAACGCGGTGAGCGAGTGGGAGCGGGAACGCTATGCCTGAGACGGCGGATCCTGCCGGCGTGTCCGAGACCCAGCGCTACGACCAGGAGCTCAGCCGAAGCCTGGGGCTGTGGGGCAACGTGGCGTTGTGCGTCGCCGCCATCACGCCCGCGGTGGGTGTGTTTGCCATCGCTCCCATCCTGCTCAACATGGCCGGAACCGGCGCGGTGTGGGCACTGGTCATCGCCGGCCTGCTCGGGCTGGCGATGGCCGCCTGCTACGGCGAGTTGGGCAGCGCGTATCCCATTGCCGGAGGCGACTATTCGGTGATCGCGCGGACGCTCGGAAAGACCGCCGGATTCGTATCGTTGGTGTTCACCGGACCGGTTTGCGCATTCCTCATCCCTGCCGTGGTCGCGCTGACCATCGCCACCTACCTGAGCGTCGTCGTGCCCCTGGACGCCCGCTGGGTGGGTGCCGTGGTGATCGCGGTCGGGACCGTCATCGCGATCCTCGGTGTCCGGTTGAGTGCTCGCCTGGTGGGTCTGCTGCTCGCGGTCGAGCTTCTGGTGGTCATGTTCGTGACGATCCTCGGGTTCGCCCAGACCCGGCACTCGCTGGTCGAGGTGCTCACCCCGGCCTTGTTCGGCCCCGACGGGCCACAGGCGCTGGCGGTCGGCACCCTCATGGCAGCAGTCGCCGTAGCGGCCTTTACATACAACGGTTTCCAAGGGGCACTGCTGTTCTCCGAGGAGACTTCCGGCGGCGGACGTAACGTCGCACGATCGGTGTTCATCTCCTTGGCCGTTGCGGTGTCCTTCGGCGTTATTCCCGTCCTCGGCGGGCTCCTGGGCGCAAGGTCACTCGAAGAGTTCACCACGTCGCCGACACCTTGGCAGCAGTTCCTCACCGACACCGGAGGCGAACTGTTCAACACAATCGTCAGCCTGGGGATCGCGCTGGCGGTGGTGAACGGCGTCATGGCGCTCACCCCCTACTTCGCGCGGGTCATCTACAGCTCGGGCCGTGACGTGATGTGGCCGGCACCGGTCAGCCGGGCGCTGGCAAAGGTGCATCCGCGATTCGAGACACCTTGGGTCGCCACGCTCGTCATCGGGGTGGCCGGCGTCATCCTGATCCTGACGATGGATGTCGAGTCCATGGCGACGGTGATCGGCACGGTCATATCATTGGAGATGATCCTGGTCGCGCTGTCGGCGATCGTCAGCCGGGTGCGCTTTCCCGACCTGGTGCGCCCGTACCGCATGCCGTTGTGGCCGGCGGCTCCGGTGGCGGCAATCGTGCTGTGCCTCGTGGTGCTGTTCGAACAGAACCGCAACGACCAGATCACCGCGATCGTGATCGTGGTGGTCTCACTGGTCTATTACGTCTGCTATCTGCGGCCGCGGTCGTCGACGCACATGAAGATGCTCGATCCCGCAGAGTCGGACTGAGGAGTCGGTCGGTCATGTTGAGCAACATCGACTGGTTAGCATTGTCCGATGACCAGGAAACCGGGCAAGTTGAGCGAATGAGTGCCCTGATCAGCGGGATATCGTCGGGGACGGTCGCACTGCCGCCCTCCCACGTCGACGTCAACCGCTACGTGGCTGACCTCGTCCGCCGCGAGATCCGGCTCGGCCTGCTGCCGCCCGGTTCGGCGTTGCCATCCGAGCGTGACTTCGCGGAGATGCTGGGGGTTGGCCGCACACCGGTTCAGTTGGCGTTCCGGCAGTTGCAGGCCGAAGGCCTCATCGAGCGGCGCCGCGGCCGCAACGGTGGAGCGTTCGTCCGCGGTGCGGGCGAGGACGAGTCACGATTCCATGACGTCATTGTGGAAGCCATCGAGAACCGCGATGAGATCCGCCTCGCCATGGAGTATCGGTGTCTGGTCGAACCTGCGGTATCCCGGCTGGCCAGCGAGCGACGCACCGCCACCGAACTCAATGACCTGGAAGCCGCGCATGCATTGCTGCAGGAGGCCTCCGATGATGCCTCGTTCATGCGCAGCGATGCCGTATTCCATCTCACCCTCGCGCACATCACCGCCAATCCGTTCCTGATCCGCGGTATCGAGGAATCCCGGCAGTGCTGTCATCCCGCGCTGGCGTTGTTGCCCGAAGGTGGGACGTTCCACGAAGCCACCATCGCCGAACACCAAGAGGTCCTCGAAGCGGTGCAAGCCCGAAAGCCTGACGAGGCCGAGCGAGCAATGAGTGCCCACGTTCAGCGCAGCATGTGGAGCGTGCAAAAGTTGCTGGCCACGCTCAAGGATCGCCACGTCGAATCGTCTACGGGGTGAGGCTATGCGCCCGCTGTCATTCGCCGGAGTAACCGGCGAAGTAGTCGGCGAGCATACGGCGTGCTTCGGCGATGGTGGCGGCGTCGCCGTCCGGGTCGTCGGTGAAGGCCAACTGGAACAGGCGCTCAACCGCGTGCATGGCGACCCGGCACTGCAACTCGGTGAGCGAGCCGAACAGTGGTGCGTGTCTGCGGAATTCGGTCAACACTATGGTCGCGAAGTCGTTGATGGCCAGGTGGTCAAGTTGCCTGACCCGGTGCGTCAGATTCTGACGGACCCACAGCTCGCGGATCAACGGAATCCGGTGTTCGGCCGTGTAGAAGTCGATGACGACGTCGACGATCTCGATCCACCGCTCACCGCGTCGCGAGCGCAGTGCCTCCTCGAAGGCGACCGCGGATTGTTGTATGCGCTGATATGAGAGCTCGTCGAGCACCCGCTCCGGTGTTTCAAAAAAGGCGTAGAACGAGCCGCGGCTGATGCCCGACCTGTCGAGCAGCAGGGTCGGCGACCCGACCACCGCCTCGTAGCCGACCTCTTCGACCAGCGCTGCTGCCGTGTCGAGGATGCGCTGGATCATGGCGCGGGACCGTTCCTGCAGCGGTCGCTTGCGCAAGCCGCCGGCGAGTTCGTGATGCCAGGCGGTGCTGACCGTCGGACTCTCGGACTGTGTCACCAATGCCCCCTAGTTAGTCGCTCCGCCGCCCCAACGGTGCCGGCAACGTGAGTGTAACCGCGTCGCGACCGCAGTCGGGTTTTGGTCGGTTGGCAGAGCGGCCGGCTCAGTTTCCTATGCGTAACTGCCTTGTAAATCGTGCTTCCACCTATAGACACGCGCAGCCGCCGGAACTATTCTTCGAAATATGCGACTCCAGTCGCGTCTCTAGTCTAAATTCAGGTCGACGCCCTATTCGGCCACTCTTCTGAGGTGAATCAATGTACGACGCCACCCTCGTCGCCGCACCCAAGACTGCAGGTGAACCCCCGGGCAATACTTCCGGCGCGCCGCACTCCGACGGCATGACCGAGACGGCACGGCCGACGATCGCCATCGTCGGCAGCGGGCCGTCCGGGTGCTACGCCGGACAATTTCTCGCCAAGCGATGGCCGGGGGCCGAAATCACGATCTTCGAATCGCTGCCGGTGCCGTACGGCCTCATCCGCTACGGCGTCGCGGCTGACCACCAGGGTGCGAAAGGGGTGGTGCGGCAATTCGATCGGATGTTCACGACGGGCGGCGTGCGGTTCGTCGGCAATGTGTCGGTGGGTCGAGACATCGACTTCCACCAGTTGGCAGCGGGCTTCGACATCGTGGTGCTGGCCACCGGCCTACCCGAAGACCGGTCGTTGGATATCCCGCAGGAGCCGGGCAGCCGCGTAATCGGTGCGGGAGCACTTCTGCGGACGCTCAACGGTTTTCCCGCTCGATGCCTGCCGTGCGACGAGACGGGGACTCACGCGCCGCTGGGGCAGCGCGTTGGGGTCGTCGGAATGGGCAATGTCGCTGTCGATGTGGTGCGGCTGCTGTCCAAGGGCGCCGACGGGTTCATCGGATCCGACATCAACGATGACATACTAGGACAGCTGCGCCCTACGGCGCCGCTGACGATCGACGTGGTCGGCCGGTCAGCGGCAGCCGAGGCCAAATGCGACGCGGCGATGCTGCGGGAAGTGGTCCTGCTTGACAACGTCGACATCGAGGTCACCGGCCTGACGGACAGCGATCAAGGGCCGATCGCAGAGCTTATGCGCCCGTATGCATCACAAGCCGATCTGGCGGCCGACGTGAATACGCTGTCGGCGCCCCAGCGCACCCGCGTGCGCCTGCACTTCGGCGTGACTCCCGAGGTGATCGAGTGCGGTGACGGCCATACTCTGCTCCGGGCCCGGCGCGGCCACGGCGAGCGGATGGAGTTCGCCGTCGACTCCCTGATCACCGCCGTCGGATTCACGTGTGGCCGCACCGACGATCGGTCTTGCCCATCACCGGCCTGGTCCGGTCCGCATGTCTACCGCGTCGGCTGGCTGCGCCGCGGGCCAAAAGGGACGATCCCGGAGAACCGCAAGGATGCGCAGCAGGTTGTCGATGCGATCGTCAGCGACGTGGATTCCGGGCGAATAGCTTTGGGTAGACCGGGGTTCGATGCCGTCGCACAACGGATCGACGGTCAGGCGGTCAACTTCGCCGGCTGGCAGCGCATCGAGATGCACGAGCGGCAGTCGGCACATCCGGACCGCTGTCGCCGCAAGATCGTCGACATCGACACCATGCTCACGATCGCGACTTCCGTCGAGAAGTCCATCACCACAACGTAAATCAAGTCAATTCGCAGACATTCGGCAGAAAGGCTGGCACGTGGACACAGTGACGATCCTCTACGGTACGGAATCGGGCAACTCCGAAATGGTTGCCGACGACCTCTGTACCGCCTTGGGGCGCAACGGCATCAAGAGCGAAGTCTTCGGCATGGAGAACTACGACGTCGCCGATCTCGGCACACAGAAGCTGGTCATCGTGGTGTCATCGACCTACGGCGAAGGCGACCTGCCTCAAACGGCGTTGCCCTTCTTCGATGCGCTCAACGAGGTTCGACCGGACCTCTCGTCGATGCGGTTCGCCGCGTTCGGGTTGGGTGACAGCACCTACGAGACCTACAACCGTGGCATCGCACGGTTGGTAGCCGCGTTCACCGATCTCGGCGCCACCCAGGTGGGGGAGACCGGCCACCACGATGCCGACAGCGGACTCGACGCTTCCGAGGTCGCTGTTTCCTGGGTCGACGACCTCTTCGCAGCTGCCGTTACCGCTTGATGCACCGCCCACCCTCCAGAAAGAAGAACCGGAAATGACCGAAAACCAGCTGGCGGCCGATCCGCCCACTGCGCCGACTGCCGGCGAAGCCGGCAGTCACACCAGCCTCACGGGGAACATGGGTGTCATCTCGCTGATGCTGACCGTGCTGGCGTTCTCCGCGCCCATCGCCGCGGTCGCCGGTTTCATCCCGTTCAGCATCATGTTCGGTGGTGAGGGCGCGACCTTGGTGTTCGCGATCGCCACGGTGAGTCTGCTGCTGTTCGCGGTCGGCTATGTGACGATGACCAAAGCGCTGCCCAAACCGGGCTCCTTCTACGCGTTCATCAGCGCCGGCCTCGGCAAGGTCCCAGGACTGGGCGCCGCATTCATGGCTGTCGTGTCCTATCTGCTGATGCTGAGCGGATGCTTCGTCTTCATCGGCCTGACGGTGACCGAACTGATCTCCAGCATGGGAGGCGCCGAAACCCCGTGGTGGCTCTGGGCGCTGATCTCCTGGGGCCTTGTGAGCACACTGTGTTACTTCCACATCGAGGTGTCAGCCAGAATCCTCAGCGTCGCCATGGTGCTGGAAGTGGCGATCGTGATGGTGTTCAACGTCGCCGTGCTGTTGCGCGGCGGCGGACCGGAGGGCTACTCGACGGACCCCCTCAACCCGGCCAGTTTGTCACACGGTGACTTCGGAATCGCGCTCTTGTTCGCCATCATGATCTTCATCGGCTTCGAAGCCACTGCCTTGTTCCGCGACGAGGTGCGCCAACCCGGTCGGACGATCCCACGAGCAACCTACGGGGCGGTGTTCTTCGTCGGAACGCTCTACACGGTGTCGTGCTACTTACTGACGACCGCCTACGGCAGCGACGCGGTGCAGGTCGCCACCGAGGACCCGAAGATGATGTTTCCCGGCGCCATCGGACATTTCGCCGCACCAGCATTCACCCAATTGACCTTCGCCTTCATCATCACTTCCGAGATTGCCGCGGCGATCTCGGTGCATAACGTAACAGCGCGCTACATCTACAACCTCGGGGTCGACCGGGCCCTGCCCGCCGTTTTCGCACAGGTGCACCCGCGTCATGGATCGCCGGCGCGTGCAGCGGTGGCGGTGGCCGTCGTGGTGGCCGTGCTGGTTGTGCCGCTCGGGTTGGCCAACCTCGCGGGGGTGGGATTGGACGCTCAATTGTTCGGGCTCGGAACCGTAGGTGTGCTGGTCTTGATGACCCTTGTGAGTGCCGCGGTGATCGCGTGGTTCAGCCGTCGCGGCGTGCCGCCGGGCGCCAACTGGTTCAAGTGTTTCCTCGCTCCTGGGTTGGCAATCGCGGTACTCGCCCCCACGATCGTGCTCGCAGTATTGCACTTTGACCTGGTCGTGGGCGGTGCACCAGGGCAGAACCTCGGCCTTCTGGCGATTCTCGCCGCGTCCCTGGTGATCGGTGCAGGTTTGGCCGCCTACTTCCGGTCCGCCAAGCCGCGAGTTTTCGCCGGTCTGGGCCGAGCCGACACCGGGCAGGTCGAAACACGCGATGCCGTGGTCCCCACTCGGATGTGACGTCGGAATAGCAATCGAGCAGAGTTGGAAAGGAATCCGTTATGACATCGATCGAGACGCGGGCCATGAACGATTGTCCGGCCACCCGTGACTATCTGCCGTGGAAAGATCCACAGCTTCGTGTGGACCCGTACCCCTTCTACGCCAGGGCGCTGGCCGAAGCTCCAGTGTCGAGGGACGAGGACGGCACTTATGTTCTCACCAAGTTCGAGGACCTCATGCACTACGGCCGGTTGCCGTCGGTGATCATCGCGCCGGAATGGGAGAAGGCCGGCGCGTGGCGAGTCCTCAAGGACATGGCCCTGGGCCACGATGAGCCCGACCACACCCGGCTGCGGCGGTTGACCAGTAAGTGGTTGACCCCTAAACGGATTCAGGACTGGGTCAAGATCACAGCCACGGTCACCGACGAAATTCTCGACCGTGTCGGCGACGACGGGTTGGTTGACGGATCCGATCTCGGCGTCGAGGCCACTCATGTCACCGTGTGCCGGCTCCTGCAGGTTCCCGAGGACGACATCGAGTCGGTGCGGCGGGAGATGCGCAAGGCCATGCCTGTGCTCAGCGCAGTACCTGACGCCAGCGACTTCGAGGCCTGCCAACAGGCGCACGAATACATGCGGGCGCGCACCGCATTCCTCATCGAGCACAGCCGGGCAAATCCCGGGGACGGGCTGCTGGATCATCTGCTGGCCCTGCAGGACAGCGGCGAGATGACCGAGGCCGAAGTCTTCGCGACGACGCTGTTCTTCTACTTCGTCGGCCACATGGATGCCAGCTACCTGATCTCATCCGGATTGCACCTCTTCACTCGCAGACAGGACATCTTCGACGCGTTTCGCCACGAACCTGAAGTGCGGCAGGCCATCGTCACGGAGCTTGTCCGCTATGACGCACCGGAACCGGTCATCACCCGAACCACCACGGAGGATTTGGTCATCCGAGGCGTTCATGTTCCCGCCGGAAGCGTTCTTCGCCTGGTCATGGGCGCGGCGAACCGGGATCCGGACGTGTTCGACAATCCCCACGAGTTCGACTTCAGGCGGCCCCCGGAGCAGTCGCGCAACCTGACGTTCAGCTTCGGCAGCCACAGCTGTCAGGGACGGCTGCTGGCAGAAGCCGAAATCCGCGTGGTGTGGGAGCGGATCGCCGCCCGCTACTCCCGCGTCGAACTCGCCGGGGAGCCGGTCATCAAGAACACCGATGCCTCGCGCCACTACTACTCGCTGCCGCTTCGGCTGTGCCCGTAGTCGATTCACCCAACAAGAAAGGTAAACAATGACCGCATCAAGCACATCATCTGAGACAACTGTGATCGTCAGCGACGTCAGCGCTGTCGAACTTGAGGACTGGGGGCCCCTGCCCGAGGCGACTGGTGAGCCGATGCCGACCGCGGGGAAGAAGTTGTGGACCGGCGAAGGCATCCACGAAGTCGGGATCTGGCAGTGTGCACCTGGTCCCTCGCGGTGGGTGTTCGAAACCAACGAAACCATCACGATGGTGGCGGGTCGAATGACAGTCACCGAAGAGGGTGGGCAGCCGTACGAAGTAAAAGCCGGTGACAATGCCGTCTTCCCAAAGGGCTGGACGGGTACGTGGGAAATCCATGAGACGGTCTTGAAGGTCTACACCGTCTTCTGACCACCGCACCGGTTGTGGGCGAGGAGGCGCTGACGAACCCTGCACATCGTCGAAGCGGTTTCAGAGATCTCAGCGTCTCCTCGACTGCGCATCTGCAAATGCGCTGTGATGTGGCCGGTGTTCCGGTGCACGATGTGTGTAACGCCGACGCAATCTCACGCTGACGAATTTCGGCGTGCAAGGCTCCATCGCGGCTTCCATTCAACCCGTCGCTACGCTGTTGGCATTTTCATAGCTGTACCAAGAAAAAGCCGGCACCTGGCGCGCGACACTACGCGCCGGCCGCGCAGACTCATTCTCGTGGGCGCTTGGGTGTTGATCGTCGATCTCAGTCTGCTCGGTCGAGGCCGGTGAGAACCCGTACGACGACCTGATCGGAGAACCGGTAGGGCTGGCCAGTGATGATGGCGCCAAGTCGCTTTCTCAGGCGTGAGATCTCCGAGCGAATCGCGACGGTGTGTTCGGCATTGCCGTACAGCGCGATGCTGAGATCGGTTGCGGTGACGCCGTGGCCGTCGTTTTGTGCCAGCATTCGCAGAATTTGCGCGTGGCGAGGGGAAAGTCCGCGCGTCCAAGTGACTTCGCCACGAATCGTGGCTCGTGGTGCATCACCGAGGTCGAGCTCGAGTTCCACATGTGCGTCGTCAACCCGGTGTGGCCGCAGGATCCATCCGTGGTCGAGCGGTTCGGGGACTGTCAGGCCAAGTCCGGGAACGAATACGGCGGTGCCGGGCGACGGGGCTGCGATGCGTCGAGGATTCTCCACGCCTCGTGCGCAGGCGACCCAGCCTTGGTCGTCGACCACCAGCGCACGGGTGGTGTTGGCCCGCAGGGCGGCGCTCTGCTCGCACAGGCGGTCGAGATTCTCTCGATGCAGCCGCCACAGGGCGGCTTCGGCGAGTCGTGCGGCCGAGTGCGCCAGCCCGGCCGTCGATGGGTGCAGCGTCAACGCCGGCCCGCTGATGTCGATCACGCCCAGGATGTCGCCGTTTCGCGGATCCCGGACAGGTTCGCCGATGCAGTACCAGCTGTGCTGGCGGAGGGCGTAGTGCTCGGCGGAAAACAGTGTGATTCCGGTGTTCTCGAGAAGCGCGGTGCCAATTGCGTTGGTACCCACCTCGTTTTCCGCCCAGCTGGCGCCTTCGACGAAACCGAGTTGATCGGCGGTGCGGCGAACGGCCTGCGCCCCGTCTCTCCAGAGGACGATTCCGTCGTTGTCCGCGATGACCACCACGAAATCGGCGGAGGCGGCCGCGGTCCCCAAAACGGCACGTAGCTCGGGAAGCACTTTACGCAGGTCGCTTCGGCTCCGCCGGTTCTCGACCTCGGACAAGCTCACCGGGTTGGACCGTGCGCAGTCGTCGGGCGAAATGCCGTGTGCGCACAGCCGCTCCCAGGACCGTGCTACCAGAGGTCGGGGCGGTCTGGGCGGCCGCTGGCCGGACAGCACCGCGTCGCGGATGTCACTGAGTAATCGAGCGTGCCGGGCGAGATCGACCGACGCTCCGACGATCGCAGGGCGAGCCATGGGGTTCACAGTAGCGGGGACTTCCAGGATGCCTCCGTCAGCTGTTGAGGGGTCTGCCGAGAGCGGCGAGGACAGATTCGTGCATGGCTTCCGAAAGTGTCGGATGCGCGAACACCACCTCTGCCAGGTCATCGACGGTGGCTTCGAGCGACGCGGTGATGCCGAAACCCTGGATCAGTTCGGTGACGTCGGGTCCGACCATGTGGGCACCGAGCAGTGCACCGCTGTCGGCATCGAAGATGGTCTTGACGAATCCGTCGGCTTCCGCGATGGCCAGGGCTTTGCCCGAGGCTTGCAGGTCGAAGGTGCCGACCTGCAGCCGGCGGCCGGTCGCCCTGGCCTGTTCTTCGGTCATTCCCAGGCTGGCCACTTGCGGACGAGCGTAGGTGCAGGCGGGCACCATGTTCGTGTCGAGGGGTCTCGTGTGCGCCACGCCCGCGATGTGCTCGACGCACAGCACCGCTTCGTGGCTGGCTTTGTGTGCCAGGCACGGCCCGCCTGCGACGTCACCGATCGCGTATGTGCCGAAAGCCGTGGTGCGGCACCATTCATCGGTCACAATCGAACCTCCGGACACTTCGACGCCGATGTCCTCCAGTCCCAGGTCTTCGATGTTGCCCTGAATTCCCGCGGCGACCAGGACCCGCTCGACCGTCGCGTTCTCGGGGCCGCGCGGTGTGTCGATGATGAGATCGACCTCGGTGTCGGTGATCGTCGCGGAGGTCACCCGGGAATTCGTGTGCACACCGATTCCGCGCTTCTCGAAGCGCCGTCGTACGAACTCGGATACTGCTGCGTCTTCCGCGGGCATGATCTGGGGCGCCATCTCCACGAGTGTGACCTCGGTGCCGAGATCACGGTAGAGGCTGGCGAACTCCACACCGATCGCCCCGGAGCCCACCACGACAAGCGAACGCGGCAACGTGGCGGGCTGTAGTGCATCGAAGTACGTCCATACCCGATCACCGTCCGGAGCGAGGCCTGGTACGGTGCGCGGCCTGGCTCCCGTCGCCACGATGACGTGATCGGCACGGTGACGTTGCATGCCCGTCTCTGTGCTGATGTCGACGACTCCTTTGTCGGCCAACTTCGCGCTACCGGCGATCACCGTTATGGCGTTCTTGCGCATCAGGTACTCGACACCGTTGGAAAGCCGTGCCGAGACGCTGCGGCTGAACTGCACGAGTTTCGAGAGGTCGAATTCGACTGCGCCGACGGTGAATCCCACCTCGTGGGCGTTGGCCAGGGTGTGCGCGACATCGGCGCCGTGCAACAACGCCTTGGTGGGGATGCAGCCCCAGTTCAGGCAGATCCCGCCGAGCCGGTCACGTTCGACGAGGGCGGTCTTGAGGCCCAGCTGGGCTGCCCGAATGGCGGCCACATAGCCGCCCGGGCCACCACCGATCACCAGGACATCGAAACTGTCGGTCATCACTGAATCTCCTAAACCAACATGAGAGCGGGGGACTCGACGTACGCCCGCATCTGCTGCAGGAACTTCGCTCCTGTGGCACCGTCGATGACCCGGTGATCACACGACAACGTCACGGTCATCATGGTTGTCGACGTGAGTGCACCGTCGACGATCGTCGGCCGCTCGGTGGCGGCGCCGACGGCCAAGATCGCGCCCTGGGGAGGGTTGATGATTGCGTCGAACTCTCTGACGCCGAACATTCCGAGGTTCGACACGGTGAACGTGCCCCCTTGGAAGTCGTCTGGCTGCAGGGTGCCGGCTTTGGCCTTCGTCACCAGTGCGGCGACCTCGGCCGAAATCTCGGCAAGCGATTTACCGTCCGCACCGCGCACGATCGGAGTGATGAGCCCGGCGGGTAGCGCGACCGCGACGGAGACGTCCGCACTTGCATACCGCAGCACCGACTGTCCCTGTTCGTCGTACTGAATGTTGACGTCGGGAACCTTGACCAGCGCCATCGCGGCGGCTTTGACGATGAAGTCGTTGACAGACAGTTTGACGCCCGCGACTGTCGCGTTGATCTCGTTGCGCAACCGCAGCAGATCGTCGATCGTGAGATCCACGGTCAGCCGGAAATGAGGGGCGTTGCGTTTCGACTCTTGCAATCGTGAGGCGATCGCCTTACGCATCACAGACAGCGGAATCGTCTCAACCGGCCGGGCGTTGTCGATCACCGCGGCCGACGGCGTGCTCGTGGCGGCCGCAGGTTCCGGGTTGAATCGTCGCGCGGCGTCACGTACGTCCGCTTCGCACACGCGTCCCCTGGAACCCGTTGCGCGGCAGTCGTGCAGGTTGATCCCGAGTATCCCGGCGAGACGGCGTGCAACCGGCGTCGCGGCGACACCACTGTCGTCGCGGGTCGATTTCCCGGGAATGCCGCTGCGGGCCGCGCGAGGCTTGGCGGCGACCGCCCCGCCTGCGTCGAGAATGGCCTGCTCGACGTCGGCCACCGAGACGCGGCCACCCCGCCCGGTGGGCGTTACGCGCGCCAGGTCGATCGACAGTTCGTCGGCCAGTCGCAAGGCATGACGAGTGGCGAACACGTCGCCTGCCGTCTTGCCGCGCAGCACGTCAGGAACGACGGTGGTGGCCCCGGGCGGGCTTGCCGCCATCGCTGTCCGGGTTGGAGCCGGTGCCGACTGCACGACACCGGATGTCGCCGTTGCGGCGGACTCGGGCCGTGACGGCGCAGGGGATGCCGTGTGAGTCGTACCGGCGAGGGCGGTGGCGAAGCGGTCGACCTCGGCATCGCTGACCGACGTCGGCGCGCTGATCGCGATGGGTGCGTTGACCGGAAGGGTGTCACCGGGTTTGGCGATGATCCGGCGCAGGAGCCCGTCGAAGGGAGCCTCCAGTTGGTTTGTGATCTTGCTCGTCTCGATCTCGCACAGCAGATCACCCTTGGCGAATTCCGTGCCCTCGTCGATGAGCCACTCGACGATGGTGCCTTCTTCCATCGAGAGTCCCCACTTCGGGATCTCGATGACCGACAGTTCACTCATGCCGACACCGCCCGGCGGATGGCATCCTCGACTCGGCTGACCGAGGGCAACCATTCCTTCTCCAGCGCCGGGGAGAACGGCACAGGGGTGTGCGGCGGTGTGACGAGTTCGATCGGCGCCTTGAGAGACCAAAAAGCCTTCGTCGTGATGAGGGCGGCCACATCATGCCCGAATCCGCACCGGGCAGCGGACTCGTCCACGATGACTGCTCGGCCGGTCGATGCCACCGATTCCAGAATGCTCTCCTCGTCGAGAGGGGAGACTGATCGCGGGTCAACCACCTCCACGGAGATACCTTCGGCAGCAAGGGCATCTGCCGCGTCGTTCGCCACATTCACCATCGCCGAGAGGGCGATCACCGTGACATCGGTGCCTTCACGGGTGTAATTGGCGACGCCGAGTGGGATCGTGTACGACTCCTGCGGCACCTCTCCCTTCATGTCGTAGAGAGTCTTGTGTTCACAGAACACGACCGGGTCGTCGTCGCGAATGGACTGAATCAGCAGTCCTTTGGCGTCATACGGATTCGAGGGCGCCACCACTTTGAGACCGGGCACAGCGGCGAACACGTTGTAAGGCGACTGCGAGTGTTGGGCGGCCGCGGAGAATCCGGCACCGATCATGCCGCGAACCACGAGCGGCGTACGGGCCTTACCGCCGAACATGTACCGGAACTTCGCGGCCTGGTTGTAGAGCGCGTCATAACAAACACCGAAGAAATCCATGAACATCAGTTCCGCGACCGGGCGCAGCCCCGTCAATGCCGCGCCGGCGGCCATACCGACGATGGCCGACTCGGTGATCGGGGTGTCGATGACGCGCTCCGAACCGAACTCGCTCCACAGGCCTTTCGTGACGCCCAGAACGCCGCCGAACGCTTCCACTTTCTCGGTGGCGAGTGCCGGGTTGCTGCCGCCCTGGCCGCCACGCAGGTCCTCGCCGATCTGTACGACGGTGGGGTCCCGCCGCATCTCCGAGGCCAGTGCATCCTTGACCGCCTCGCGGTAGGTGATCTTTGACAGGCTCATTGTGTTTCTCCCTCAGTACGCGACGTAGACGTCGGTGAGCAGGCTGGATACCGGCGGGTAGGCGCCGGCCCGGGCTTCGGACACGGCGTCGTCGACGAGAATGCGTGCGGCACGGTCTATCTCGTCGAGCTCATCAATGTCGATCGTTTTCGCGACGGATGCACGGAACTTCTGCAGTGGGTCGCTGGTGCTCCGCAGCTCGGCGACCTGCTCAGGCGTCCGGTACAGCTGCGCGTCACCTTCGAAGTGGCCGTGGAACCGGTGTGCGACCGCCTCGATGGTCGAGGGGCCGCCGCCGCTGCGGGCCCGTTGCACGGCCTCGCGGGTGGCCTCGTAGACGGCGAAGAAGTCCGTCCCGTCCACGGTGGTCGCCGGCATACCGAATGACGCAGACCGCTGCGCGATGCTGGTGGTCCCGACGGCGTAATCGCGGCCGGTGGCCTCACCATATCCGTTGTTCTCGATCACGAACACGATCGGCAGGTCCAGTACGACAGCCATGTTCATGGCCTCGAACACCGTGCCTTGATTCGACCCGCCGTCACCGGTGAAACTCGCTGCCACGCCACCATTGCCGAGGGTCTTGGCGGTCAGCGCGGCGCCGATCGCCAGGGATGGGGCACCGCCGACGATCGCGTTCGCCCCCAGCATGCCTACAGACAGGTCGGCGATGTGCATCGAGCCGCCCTTGCCGTGACACAATCCGTCGTCCTTGCCGAAGATCTCCGCCATCATCGCCCGAATGTCGCAGCCCTTGGCGATACAGTGCCCGTGGCCGCGGTGCGTGGAACCGATGTAGTCACTGTCCCCGAGGTTTTCGCACACCCCGACCGCGATCGCCTCTTGGCCCGAGTACAGGTGAATGAACCCCGGTATGTCGCCCGTCGCATTCTCCTCGTGGAGGCGGTCTTCGAATGCCCGGATCTCCGCCATCTTGCGGTATGCGCGCAGCAACTCCGGCTTGGTCAACGCCATGTCTCTCCTTCGCGATGCGGCCAGAGCTCCCTCTGGCCGGTGCCTCGGTGCCGGCGCCGAAGAGACGGCCTCCTCGGTGCCGGTCGCGGTCACAGATGCTAGGAAGGTGAGAGCGTGGTCACTACCGTTGCAAGAGATTGCAATGACCCCCGAAAGACCGTCGGCGTGAGACTGCGGTGCCCACGCGCGGTGTCGGCCGCCGGGGTTGTCGGATGTTCCTTGACAGAAGGCACCGTCTTCGTCGTATGATCCAGGTAACAGTTAATTGTTAACAATGAGGAGGCGGTGTGGCGGTCAACTCCCTGCGTGCCGCTCAACGGGTCAGGTTGAAAGACGATGTGTTGACCGTCCTTCGTGACGCCATCATCGCCGGGCAGTTCGCCCCCGGTGAACGTCTCAACGAAAAAGATCTCGCCGAGCAGTTGGGTACAAGCCGTGGCCCCATCCGAGATTCTTTGGCGGCCTTGGCCCATGAGGGTCTGGTGGTCCATGAACCGCACAAGGGTGCCCGTGTGCCCCTGCTCGACAGGGCGGACATCGAGGACGTCTACTCGCTGAGAGTGGCGTTGGAGACCTTGGCTGCGCGTACCGCCGTCAAGCGCGCGGCGGCCGTCGACTTCGAGATTCTCGATCGCGCGATGGAGGAGCTTGCCGATGCTTTCGACAGAGGTGATCGGCGATCCATCACCGATGCAGATCTTCGGTTTCACGACGCGTTCTATGAAGCTGCACACCATGACCGGCTCAGCGTGGCCTGGCGCACGGTGCGCTCCCAGGTGGCCTTGTGTCTGTTCTCGCGCAATACAGTGTCGGCGACGAGTCGTGAAATCGTAGTCGATGAACACGCGCACCTCCTCGTCCTGCTTCGAGCCCGCAGCGAGTCCGAACTGGTCGACGCGGTCCGCGCGCACATCGAGACGGCCTACCGGCGACTTGTGGCGTCGTACGACTGATCCGCGCCGTCGGCGCGACATGCTCCCACGGAGATCCCTCAACCGCCAAGAGTGCAGTCGCATTCATTTACCCGAAAGTTGTTAACAATGAACCGTATGCAATCGTCACGGAAGGCCGGATGGGCCAGCCTGGTCGGGACCACCATCGAGTGGTACGACTTCCAGATCTACGGACTGAGCGCGGCAGTGGTCTTCAGCACCGTGTTCTTTCCGGAGGTGAGCACCCTTGCCGGCACGCTGGCGTCGTTTGCGGTGTTCGCCTTGGGGTTCTTCGCCCGCCCCCTCGGCGGCGTCATCTTCGGCCACTTCGGGGACCGTGCCGGTCGAAAGCAGATTCTTCTCATCACCCTTTTGCTGATGGGTATCAGTACCTTCGCGGTCGGGGTGATCCCTTCATACGACACCATCGGGGTCTGGGCACCCATACTCTTGGTGGCGATGCGCTTGCTGGGAGGAATCGCACTCGGCGGCGAATGGGGTGGCGCTGTCCTGCTGAGCGTCGAACACGCACCGCCGGGCAAACGCGGTCTCTACGGTGCCCTGCCGCAGGTCGGATCGCCCGCCGGCTTTCTCCTCGCCACCACGGTATTTGCGATCGTCACCACCGCCACCGGCGATGCATTCGACACGTGGGGATGGCGAATCCCCTTCTTGCTCAGCGGTATTCTTGTCGCGGTCGGGCTCTTCATCCGTCTTGCGGTGCCGGAAACCCCGGTTTTCGCCGAAATGCGCGAGAAGGTCCAGCAGAAGCAGGCAGTTCCTCTGGTGGAGGTACTGCGCAATCATCCCAAGACCGTCCTGTTGGGGATCGGGGCTTTCGCGATCTCCAGCGGCGGATACTACGTGTACGCCACCTACATGGTGGCCTACGGCAAGAATGATCTCGGGATCGCGGCCACCACAATGCTCGTCGGCGGCATCGTCTTCGCGTGCTGCGCGATAGTCGGAAACCTCACCTCCGCCGCGGTATCCGATCGAATCGGGCGTCGACCGGTCTTCCTGACGATGGCCCTGTTCACCATGCTGTACGCCTTCCCGTTGTTCTGGCTGGTGGAGACCGAGGTGGCGGTACTCATCTGGATTGCCCAGGGCATCGGTGGATTCGCCAACGGGTCGTTGTACGGGCTGATGGGATCTCTCAGTGCGGAAATGTTTGAACCTCATATCCGTTACACGGGAGCCTCTCTGGGGCAACAGGTTTCGGCGGGCCTCGTCGGCGGCACGACTCCGATGATCGTGACGGCGATGGTCGCATCGGCGGGGCATTCGTGGCCCGCACCCATGTGGTTGGCGCTGCTGGCCGCAGTCAGCCTCGGATGTGTCCTCGCACTCCCCGAGACGTACAAGAAGTCGATCACCGCCCTTGGCATCGCCGAAGGGGCTCCGTCCGAATCGATCAGAACCTGATGGCGGTACCTCTTGCTTGAAACGAATTCGAATCAACACGATTGGAAGGTGAACCACCGTGGCTTTGAACCTTGAGCCGAAACCTGAACTGCTGACCTTCGACTGCTACGGCACGTTGATCGACTGGGACTCCGCCTTGCGCGTTTATGTGGCCGATCTGCTGAAACGCAAGAATCTGTCTGTCGAACCCGACGAGTTCTATCACGGGTGGTACTACCGCCACGCGTTGCGGCTGTTGCAGGGCCCATTCCTCATCTACCGCGAACTGCTGAAACAGAGCATGCAAGCGGCGCTGCGTGAATACGGCGCTGACGTCGACGATTCGGACGGGGCGGATTGTGGCGACGCCATGGCCGAAGCCGAGCCGTTCCCGCACACCGTCGACGTGCTGCGCCAGCTCGCTGGTGAGTATCGTCTGGCGATCATCAGCAACAGCCAGGACGACATCATCTGCCATGCCGTCGAACGCATGGACAACCTGTTCAGCGTGGTCCTCACGGCCGAGACAACACATGCCTACAAACCTGACTCGGCGCTGTTCGAACTTGTTCTCGAAAAGGCCGCCGTGCCGGTCGAACGCACCGTGCACATCGCGCAGTCGCAGTACGTCGACCTTCCACGCAGCGTCCCCATGGGGTTCCGCACGATCTGGATCAACCGCAATGCCCAGGATCTCAACGACGGCACCCCGGCGCCCGACGAGATCCTGCCCGATCTTCGAGACCTTCCGGCCCTGCTGAAGGTCTGACTCCTCAATGGTGCGCTCAACACAAGGAGACCACATGGACTCGGCCAGTCGTGAGGCCGCAAATCCGCTCGATGACCTCGACATCAGCTCCTCACCGGGCCAGGAGAAGTCGCTCGCCACCACGACGACCCACCCACTCGCCGGCACCGACTTCTCGCACGGGGACGTCGGCGCATTCCCGCCGATACCGCGCGCCTTCAACCTGTACCGAGACGCCTTCGGCGACGGGCGACGCTATGCGTACTCCCGGTACCGCGGCCACCAGGACGTGCGCGAACACGTCGCACACCATGTCGGTGAATTCACCGGTCACCCCGTCGACCCGGCGCGTGAGGTCATCGTGACTCCCGGCACCCAAGGGGCGCTGTTCCTGGCCTTGTCCGCTCTGGTCGAACCCGGCGACAAGGTGGCCGTCGTCGTTCCCGACTACTTCGCCAACAGTCGTATCGTGACCTACCTTCGCGCTCAGACGGTCCCTGTGACGCTGCACTACCAGGAACCGGCACGCGCCGGCGAACTCGACCTCGCTGGGCTGGCCGACGCTTTCGCGGCTGGTGTGAAACTGCTCGTCCTGTCGAACCCGAACAATCCCACAGGTGTCGTCTACACGTCCCAACAGATTCACGAGATCACGACGTTGGCGGGGAGATACGGTGCCTTCATCGTGGTTGATCAGTTGTACTCCCGGCTGGTGTACCCGGGCGCATCGTTCACTCACCTTCGCGCGTCCGGGATTTCCGGCGATCACTGCCTCACGTTGCTAGGGCCGTCGAAGACGGAGTCATTAAGTGGGTTTCGCGTGGGCGTGGCCGTCGGCGCCCCACACGTCATCGACCGGATGGAGAAGCTGCAGGCACTGGTGTCGTTGCGCGCTCCGGGATACAGCCAGGCCGTCTTGCGATGCTGGTTCACCGAACCGCCGGGATGGCTCGACCGGCGCATCGTCGAGCACCAGGCCATCCGTGACGACCTGCACGCACGGTTGCACGCCACCGATGGCGTCTCGGTCCGTCTCACCGAGGGTGGCAGTTACATGTTTCCGCAGCTTCCACTCTTGCGTGTGTCGGCCGTCGAATTCCGTGCCCTGCTGCGAACCGGTCACGGGATCACCGTAACCCCGGGCGGCGAGTTCGGCTCCGGTTACGAACGCAGTTTCCGGCTGAACTTCTCCCAGCAACGCGACAAGGCCCTCGAAGCCGTCGCGATCATCTGTGATCTGGCGACCGAGTTGGCGGCGTGAACGAAACCTCGACCATCCCTGTCCCGCAGGGTGACTACCGACCGGCCACTCGACTGGGCACAGTGATCTACACGGCCGGCATGACGCCGCGAAGAGACGGTGAGCTGATCGACGTCGGCGTCGTCGGAGCGAACGTCGACCTGGACCGGGCTCGTGTCGCGGCACGGCAAGCGGCCGCGAACGCCGTCGTCGCCGCGGAATCGTGTCTGTTCACTGGAGAGGCCATCGCCCAGGTGCTTCGCATGAGCGTTTTCATCGCGTCGGCACCCACTTTCGCCGAGCACTCGCTCGTCGCCGATGCTGCATCGGAGATCCTTCGGAAACGCTATGGAGAAAGAGGATTGGGGGCGCGTACCGCTGTCGGCGTTGCGTGTCTTCCCGGAGGTGCGCCCGTCGAGGTCGAGCTCACCGCCGGCGTGCGCGTCGCGGATGGACGGCTGCCGACATGACGAGCCACGTGCGTGTCATCGAGCGAGCGCTGGAAGTGGCCGCGGCCAACGATCACCAGGCCTGGGTGACGCTGAACCAGCATGCGGTCGGCCAGTACCAGCGCACACGCCCCAATGGTTCCGAGAACGACCGCATGCTGGAGGGTTTGCCCTGCGGCATCAAGGACAACATCGATGTCGCGGGTTTGCCGACCGGGTCGGGGTCGGCCTACACGTCGGCAACCGCGACGAGAGATGCCGACGTGGTCCGCGCATTGCGCGACGCAGGCGCAGCGATCATCGGCAAGAACGCGATGCACGAAGTCGCCTACGGTGCAACTGGAATGGTGTCGGCCACGGAACCAGCGCAGAATCCCCGTGCAGCCGGGCGCATTCCGGGCGGGTCGAGTAGTAGATCCGCGGCAGCGGTCGCGGCGGGCGACGTGCCCTTCGCGATCGGGACCGATACGGGAGGGTCTGTCCGGGTACCTGCCGCATGCTGCGGTGTCGTGGGCTTACGACCCACAACAGGAACCCTGTCATCTGCCGGGGTCCGACCGTTGTCGCCTACGCTTGACACCATCGGTGTTCTCGCCGCATCCGTCGACATCGCCGCCGTCGTCTGGTGGGCCGTCAGCGGCACAGCACCCCCACCGCCGGGGCCGGATGCGCCCCGCAGGGTCGGCGTGGTGGTCGATGCCCACTTCGCTCCGTCAAGTCCGGCGATCGCTGAAGCGGTGAGGTCCGCGACCGCTCTGCTCGAGCGGCATGGATCCACGGTCAGGCCTGTGCAGTTGGGGTGGGGCGAGGCCGCGCTGTCGATCTATACGCACATCGTGGGGGTCGAAGCGGCCCGCGGCCACCGCGACCGGTTGTCCGAGCGGTCACCTCTCTTCCAACCGTCGACGTACCAACGGTTGACCGCAGGCGGCCGGATATCTCGTCAGGCGTACGACGAAGCGCTTCGTCGACGCGTTCAGATCGCAGACGATCTGCTCCGCCTCTTCGACCATCACGATGTGCTCATCTGTCCTACCACTCCGATCACCGCACCGAAGCGGGGTCAGACAACCGCCGATGTGGGTGAGCGAACTATCGAAGTGGGACAGGCGCTTGTCGCCTACACGGCACCGTGGAGTGTCACCGGTGCTCCGGCACTGGCGGTGCCGGTGAGCTGTGATCCGCACGGACTACCCACCTCGATCCAGATCCTCGGCAAACCTGGTGACGAAATCGGGGTTCTCAACACCGGTTTGGTCATCGAGAGATAGCACCGAGCCGACAGAACCACGGCACACCGCCGCATGACGGCGTTACGGCGCGTCATCTCCGGTGCCGTCATCCGCGTCGTCCGCAGGCGGAGCGTCGGTCTCGATGTCGGGGACATCGCCCGGTGGCGGGTCGACAGCGTCGGGCTGTTCACCGGCGCCGTGGTTCGGGTTCGTGCAGATGGTGCCCTCGCAGGGCGAATACCCATTGCTGCCGTCCGGGTTCTTGATGGCGTTGGGTGCGACGAATGTGCCTGCCGGACAGGCCGGATCCTCGTTCCTGGCGCAGTACTCGTGCGTCAGGTTGTTGCCGGTCGAGCCGTCGGCGCCGACCGGGCCACCGTTGATCGGTTGGCCGTCGGGTCCCCAGGTCCCGACCGGATCACCGGCTCCGTGGTTCGGGTTGGTGCAGATGGTGCCCTCGCACACCACGTAGGTGTGCGTGCCGTCCGGGTTGCGGATGGCGTTCGGCCCCACGAAACTGCCGACCGGGCATGCTGGGTCCTCATTCCTGGCGCAGTATTCCTGCGTCAGGTTGTTTCCCGTGGAGCCGTCGGCGCCGACCGGGCCGCCATTCACCGGCGCACCGTTGGCGTCCCAGTGCCCGCCGCCGGATTTCACCGCGACGAACGGCCCGACATAACTTCCCGCGGGACACTTCGGATCCATGTTGTGCGCACAGAATTGCGCATCGTGTGCCGGTGCAGCGCTGGACTGGACCGCGGCCGATGACGTCGTGGATGGGGATTTGTCCGCCGGTGGTTCGGACTGGGATCCGCAACCGCCGAGCAGCAGCGCGAAGATCGCTCCCAACAGCACAATCATCCTGGATCGCAACGTCATTCAACCCCCAGACCGCGTTATGAAACTCTTTGTCGCATAACAAACTTGAGCAAAGATGTCCTGTTGGTCACCATAGACGCCTTTGCTTGCCTTGTGAAGGACTGTCCCCGGGAAGCGGCCGAGAATCGGGGTAGTGCCGCTACGCTGATCGATTGCGACCGGGCAGGGTCGCATAGGCGAATTCGAACAGATAGTCGCTCAACGCTATTGATGCCGAATGTGCAGCCTCGGCATCGCCAGCCGCTATCGCGGCGAGGATGTCGTGGTGTAGGTGGGCGGCTTGACGGAGGTCTTCGACGGGATTGCCCATGTGACCGAACCAGAAGCGCCGTGACAGGCCCTGAAGCGGTGCCATCGCCACTTCGATGTATTCGTTATGGGTCGCGGCGACGACGAGCGCGTGCGCCTTGCGCAGAAAGATCGAGAATTCGGTCACCGTCTTGTCGCCGCTCACGACGCTGTCGGCCAGTTCGCGGGCCGCGTGGCGCTGCGTATCGGTCGCTCGCGAGGCCGCGAGACGCACGGCGAAGGGCTCGAGTGTGCGTCGCAGCTCGAGGAGCTTCAACTGCGCCTCGACGGAGGTCGGCGGAACCAGCACACCCCGATTGGGGTGGATCTCCAGCAGTCGCTCACGTGAGAGTCGCTGCACCGCCTCCCGTACCGGCGTGCGGCCCAACCCGGTGAGCTCCATCAACTGCTTCTCGGAGACCAGACTGCCCGGGGCGATCTCGCCGAGCACGATCATCTGCTCGATCTCGATGAAGGCTTGATCGCTCTTGTTCTGCGGTTCGCTGGTCATCTGCCTCCTCCCTATGGGGTAGACAGTAACGCTACCGGAGATGTACGGTCCGCATATGGCCAATATATCGGTTGCATGGCGGTTGCAAAGCGACGTGAATCCCCATCGGCTTCCGCTGGTCGCCGATGTCGACGTGGCGGTGGTCGGGGCGGGCGCTGCGGGAGTCGCCGCGGCAACGGTTGCCGCCGAGGCCGGCCTTTCGGTGATCGTGGTGGAGAAGTACGGGTTCGCGGGCGGTGCGGCCGTGGCAGGCATGTCCGGGACGATCTGCGGGATGTACCTGGCTTCCGACGGGGCGGGACGGCCCGAGCGAGTTGTTCGGGGCTTCACTGAGCGGTTCGCCGGGGAGTTGGCCGTCCGCGGCGGGCTCACGAAGCCTCAGCGATATGGCAAGACTTTCACGGTCGCGCACGATCCGCTGGTGTGGCGCGAGGTCGCGGATGATCTGCTGACCGCGGCTGGGGTCCGGATCCTCTATCACACGCAGGTGATCGATGTGCTGACCGAGGATGACGCGTACCTGGGGTTGGTCCTGGCGTCGAACGCCGGGGTCGGCGTGGTCCGGGCGGCCCGGATCATCGACGCGTCCGGTGACGGCGCGGTGGTGTCACGCGGTGGAGGCGGCTACCGGTTCGGCGATCACGGACGAATCCAGAACCCCACCATGTTCTTTCGGCTCGGCAACGTCGACCTGCGCGCCTTCTGGGCTGCATGGGGACCCAACACCATTTCTCCGCAATGGGTTTCCGATGCGATCGACCGGGCCAGGACCGCAGGGCTCGATCTTCCCAGGAACAAGATCTGGATCTTCGACACCACCCGTCCGGGAGAGCTGCTTGTGAATGCGACTCGGCTGACGGCGCCGGATGGCCGTATGCTCAACGTGATCGATCCGGCGGATTTCACCATTGCCGAGGTCGCGGGTCGTCGTCAGGTTCGCGCATACGCCCGATTCCTCGCGGAATCGGTACCCGGATGTGCGCAGGCCTTCGTGGTGGACACCGGCGTCGAAGCCGGTATCCGCCAAACCCGCACGGTTGACTGCATCGCGACATTACGCGACAGCGACGTCGTCGACGGCACCAAACACGACGACAGCATCTGCCGATCACCCTGGCCGATCGAGTTGCACGACGGCGAAAAGCCCAAACTCCACTGGCTTCTCGACGATTACTACGACATCCCGTACGGCACGTTGGTCCCGCGAATCGGTGAGAACATCATCGTGGCCGGTCGCTGCTTGAGCGCCGAACACCAGGCACTCGCCTCGGCCAGGGTCACCGCCCAGTGCTTCGAATACGGCCACGCCGCCGCTGTGGCCACGGCACTGTCGCTCGCTCGCGGCACCGCCTACCGCCATCTGGACCCCTTCGACATCCAAACCCGGATGATCGCCAACGGAAGCGCGTTGCAAACCTCACAACGACAGGATGCGCAGTGACCGACAACTTCGAACGAGCCAGTGCGCCAGGTGAACTACGCAGCAACTTCACCGCCGGCAGCACACGGTGGGCGGTCCGGCGCGCCCAATGGAGTGCCATGGGAATCGATTGGCGCGACCAGCAGAAGCCCAAGATCGCGATCGTCAACACCTCCTCGAAACTGTCGGTGTGCTTTGCCCATCTCGACGACGTGGCTGTGCGGGTCGCCGATGCCGTACGAGCCGCAGGCGGACTTCCGTTCGAGATCCGTACCACGGCGCCGAGCGATTTCGTCACCAGTGCAGGCCGTAAGGCCCGTTACCTGATGCCCACCCGCGACCTCATCGTCAACGACGTGGAGGCCGCGGTGGAGGGTGCGGTGCTCGACGGAGTCGTTTTTCTCTCCTCGTGCGACAAGACGACACCGGCGCATCTGATGGCTGCGGCACGGCTTGACCTGCCCGCGATCGTCGTCATCGGCGGTTACCAACGCGGTGGAACCTGGAGCGGATGCTCGGTGGACATCGACACCGTGTACGAATCGGTCGGCGCCCTGGCCGCTGGCACGATGACCGTCGACGAACTGGGTGAGCTGGCCGACCGTGCGATCCAGGGACCAGGGGTGTGCGCCGGACTGGCCACCGCCAACACCATGCACTGCCTGGCTGAAGCCCTCGGTATGACCGTCGCGGGATCCGCACCGGTGCGGGCGAATTCGGATCGGATGCTGGCCAACGCGACCGCAGCCGGGCAGCGCGTCGTGAAGATGGTCGAACAGGACCTCACCGCACGCCAGGTCATCACCGCGAAGTCGATCGAGAATGCCATCGAAGTGGCGCTGGCCCTCGGCGGGTCGGTGAACTGCATCCGCCACCTTGCGGCGATCTCCGCTGAGGCAGACCTCGACCTCGACGTGGTGGCACTGTTCGAGAAGCACGGCGGCGACGCGGTGCAGCTCGCAGCCATCCGGCCTAACGGCGCGCACCAGGTGTGGGATCTCGACGATGTGGGCGGCATCCAGACCGTGATGCGCACTCTGCTGCCTCGGCTGCACGGCGATGCGCTCACGGTCGACGGCCGTACCGTAGCCCAGCGCGCCGAAAGCGCGCGACCTGCCGACGGCGACGTGCTGCATCCGCTCGACGATCCCGTCAATGACGAGCCCGGCCTGATCATTCTGCGCGGCTCACTGGCGCCCGACGGCTCGATCGTCAAGGTCGCCGGCGTCGGAAAGGCAACGCGGCGGCAGTTTCAAGGCCCGGCAAAGGTTTTCGTTGGCGAGGATGACGCGATCGCAGCCCTGGGGGACGGCCGTATCCAGCGGGGGGACGTCATCGTGCTGCGTGGCATGGGGCCACGTGGAGGCCCGGGAACGGTATTCGCCGCGAGCTTCGTCGCCGCACTGAACGGGGCCGGACTCGGCGGTCACGTAGCGGTGGTGACCGACGGAGAACTCTCCGGGCTCAACCACGGGCTCGTGGTCGGGCAGGTCATGCCGGAAGCCGCCGATGGCGGTCCGCTGGCAGGACTCGACAACGGAGACACCGTCACGATCGACCTCGACGCCCGCCGGATCGACACCCACCCGGTGCGAGACGGTGAACCGGTGCGGGCCACCGGAGAACGCCCCGAACGCGGTTGGCTGGGCCAGTACGCGGCCCTGGTTGGTCCGGTTCAGCGCGGTGCGGTACTGCGCAGGCCACACAACTGAACTCGCCGAGTCGAAGGAGTCATGTCATGAGCAGTACCGCCGACAACGCGGAGAACAAGGCGCCCAACCAAGCCCGCAAGGCAGGCATCGCGGCGCTGGTCGGTACCACCTTGGAGTGGTACGACTTCCTCATCTACGGCACGGCCGCCGCGCTGGTGCTCAATTCACAGTTCTTTCCCAGTGTGAACCCGACGGCCGGTACCTTGGCGGCCTTCGCGTCCTACGCCGTCGGCTTCCTGGCGCGTCCGCTCGGGGGCATCGTGCTCGGCAACATGGGAGACCGGTTGGGGCGCAAGAGGATGCTTGTGTTCACCATCGTATTGATGGGTGTGGCAACCACGCTGATCGGTGTCCTGCCGAACTACGACACCATCGGGGTTCTCGCACCGGTCCTGTTGATCGTGCTGCGGCTGCTCCAGGGCTTCGGCGCGGGCGGGGAGTACGCCGGTGCGGTCGTCTTGTCGGTGGAACACGGTGACCAGACGCGACGGGGGATGGCCGGTGCTTGGGCCCCAACAGGTTTCGCCATCGCGACGTTGTTGTCCACTGGCGTGTTCCAGCTGGCCACATTACTGCCCGACGACGCTTTCCAGAGCTGGGGTTGGCGCGTGCCGTTCCTGCTTGGCGCGGTGCTGCTGGTGGTCGGGTACTTCATTCGCCGCAGTATCGACGAAACGCAGGCGTATGAGGACGCTGTGGCGGCTGAGGCTCAAGGAAACGTTGAGCAAACCAAGATCCCTGTTCTGGAGGCGATTCGACGCAGCCCACGCAGCTTCCTCGTGGTGGTCGGTTCCCGCTTGGCCGAGAACGGCTTCGCATATCTGTTCCCGGTGTTCGCTGTGGGGTTCGCGGTCAATTCGCTGGGGGTATCCAGCAGTACCACCTTGCTGGCTGTCGTGATCGCGTCGGCCGTGCAGATCGGCGCGATACCGGTATGGGCCAGTGTCAGCGACCGCATCGGTCGCCGACCGGTGTACGCCGCCGGCGCGTTGATCTCGGTGTTGTGGCTCGTGCCGTTCTTCCTGATGCTCGAAACCCTCAGCCCGCCACTGCTGGTGCTCGGCTTCGTCGTGGGCTTGGGCATTCTCTACCCGGCCATGCTCGCGCCCCAGGCCGCCTACTACGCAGAGTTGTTCGACACCCGAACTCGACTGTCGGGGTTCGCTTTTGCCCGGGAGATCGGTTCGGTGTTGGCCGGTGGCTTCCTGCCGTTGATCGCGACGGCCCTCATCGCGGCCTTCGGCCACTGGTGGGTCATCGTGGTCTACCTTGCCATCTTGACTCTGCTCACCCTGGTCGCGCTGGCCTACGGGCCGGAAACCAACCGCAGGGACATCGTGTCGGTGGCGGACAGCGACGCCGAGGCTCACAGTGGTGGAGTTCCGGCGACCTGAACCGGGCTCCCCGCCAACGACGAGCGTCATCACCGTCCTGGTGGTGCTACAACGCAAGCCCCCGAATCGACCACACCGTGAGATAGGCCAAGCCGAAGAACGCCGCAACAGCCAACGCGACCCCGGTGGACTGCACATAGGCCAGCGGGGCGCGCATCCAGTCGAACGTGGCGGCGACCACCGCGTCGGGTTGGGTGACCAGATCCCAGGAGTTCCACCGTTGGAACCGGCCGATCACCACACCGATCGCGCATAATCCCACCGACAGCACGGCGGCCAACCATCCCCACACACCGCCGAACTCGCGTGCGACGCGGGTGTGGACGAGCAGCAGCGAGACCACCCCGAGCAGGATGCCGGTCCATGCGGCGAACCCGTACTGCAGCACGTGGCGCCACAATTCGTATCCCTCGCCGAGGTGCACCAGATCGGTGACCAGGTAAGGGGCGTTCGGCAGAAATGCCAACCAGACGAGTCCCAGCGGGATCAGCCAGAAGCGTCCGTTCCACCAGATCGAAGGCCACCGCGCACAGCATCGGAATCCAGGCCAGGAACAGATTCCACACTAGGAATTTCGTCGGATAGGACAGGGGCGCGGCGGGGTCGGTGAATCCCAGCGCCAGGGTCAGAGCCGTCGTCGCCGCCAGCGAGATGATCAGCAGGAATCCACGCGCTTCGGTCATGGGATCAGTCTGCCGTCCGCGTTGGACGGAGAACGCGAAGAGGGGCACCCGATCGGGTGCCCCTCTTGGTGTCTCGCGGTGTCAGCGGCCGTTGCCGAAGACGGGTTGGACGGCTCCGACGGTGGCGTGCTGTTGCACGTCGTGGACCCAGTCGTGGTGGGCGATGTCGGCGTTGGCGGGCGCGGCCAGCGCGAAGACGGCGGCGGCGAAACCGGTGGCGATGGCGCTGGCGAATCCGAACTTCTTCATGGTCCGAACCTTTCTGTGTCGGTGTTCCTACCCTGTTGACACCCACAACCAAGGCCCGCGCCGGCAAATTTCTGATGGCAGAGATTGACGGCGAGATGGCAGCAATTCACCGATCGACGGCCAGGGACACCAATCCGTAGGCCACCGCGAACCGATGGCTCAGCTGTCCGCATACGTTCCCGCGTCCCACCGTGACGTCGTGTCCGAGCTGCTCACTGACCGCCCGCACGAGCTCGTCGTCGCTCGCGCCGCCGCCCACGAGCAGCACCCCTGCGGCCTTGGGCGCCACCTGCGCGATGCCCCGCATCACATTGGTGCCGATCACCAGGCGTTTTGCGGCGTGCCGCCAACTGCGCCATTCCGCGCCCGAGAGCCGCGAGGTGAAGGGGAGCAGTCCACTGGGTGCGGTCGTCAGCAACCAGCCCGTGCACCGGCCGTCGACGGGCCGGTCGAGGAACCGACGTCTGCCGTGCTCGTCCTCGATGAGTTGAGCGGTGACCGCGGTCACCGCCTCGGCGCGTTTCGCGTACTCCGCGGCGCTCCGCGAGATCTCCAGCGCCGTGGCTGTCGCGGTGGTCAGCAACTGCCCGGCTCCGGGCAGCACGACGCGGGCACCGTCGGCGACCACGTCGACGGTGCCGCCGCCGACATCCACCACGACGACATCGGGGGTGACCCCGGGCGTGGTGAGTGCGCCGACGCGCGCCGCGGCCGCCTCCGAGTCGACCCGCGTGACCGGGACCCCAAGGGCCTCTGCAAGTGCATCGGCGTCGGCCGGTGTGTCGGCGTCACCGCCCATCGTGGCCAGCACCAGGTTGTCCACCACCACCGAGCCGCGGCGGGAGTTCGCCTGTGCGGCAATCGCAGTCAGATCCACGACATGGGTGCGGTCGGATTCTTCGGGGGCAGGGACGCCAGACGGAGACGAGGCTGCGTCGACGGCCGCGGAATCGTTCAGGCACACCACGGCACACGCGCTGTCATAGAGCAGGTCCGCCACCACACGGGCGTCGACGCGTTCGTCGCCGTCCAGCGTGAAGGTGTCGGTGAGCCAGAAGGGATCGGTCAGCCGCTGCAGCGGTGTCGGACCTTGGCGCACCTCGACGGCGACCAGCGTCGTCGACAGCACCTGCGGCACGTCGACGTCGTCGACCACGGGCACCGGCGCGCGCAACCGGTTGGACACGAGCACCGCTTCGTCGTTCTCGGTGAGCACGGCGACCACGTTCGTGCCCGCCTCGACAGCCGCGTTCACCAGGCCGGCGACGTCGCGGTAGCCCCACTGCCGGGTCGCGCACGCGACCACCGGGCGGTCCGGACCGGCGACGGCGAGCTGCTCGACCGGTACCGGCGTGCCGACGCCGGCGCCGTCACCAGCGGTGGTCGCCGCGGCCCGCGTGACGATGGCGAGTCGTCCGGTGCGGCGCGACTGCAGCAGAACGCGTTCCACCGTCGAGTGCACGGGTGGGGTCGGCGCGAACGCGGCCCGGTCGATCACCAGCCCGTGGGCGTCCGCGAGGCGGCGGGCCAGTTGCGCGGCCCCGTGAACGGCGCGAAGCGATCCCTTGCCGCCACGCGTGGGGGTGCGTGCACTCGCGAGCACGTCGAGTCCGGTGTCTCCTCCGCACAGCACGACCTCGGTGGTGGCGTTCCCGATGTCGACGCCCGCCCAGACGGTCACCGCAGCAGGCCGCGCCGCCGGTAGGCCGCGGCCGCCTCACGGACCAACTGGGCACACGTGTGCGCCTCCTGCGCGGCGAGGCGCTGTGCGAGCGCTTCGAGTTCGGAGAAGGTGGAGCGTCCCGGCCGCAGCGCCTCGTATGCCGCCAGCATGTCGTCAGAGCTCAGCGCGGTCAGTTCGGCCGCGCGCCGAAGATTGAGGCCCAGTTGCTCCGACCCGGTGCGTTCGGCGGCCTCGGCCTGGGAGATCAGGGTGTCCCGGCTGATCCGGATGTCGTCGAGGGTCAGGTCACCGCCGCGGGCGGCCTCGACCGTCACCTCGTCGATGCTGCGGCCGGAGTGTGAGGTGATGGTCATCGGGTGATCTCCAGTTCGACGTTTCCGGTTTCGCGGCGCTCGGACTCCTCACGTTCGATGGCAACCATCGACACCACCTTGGTGTGGTAGCGGGCGGTGATCGCCTCGTCGGTGTAGGCGTTGCGCATGGGTGACGGTGTCGCGCCTTTGGCGTGCCTGCCGGCGTTGATACCGATCAACCGGTACATCTCGGGCGTGATGAGCGGTGCGACGCTGAGCAATTCGAGGTTGGCCAGCGGCGGGAGATCACGACGGTGGATCAGCGTGGTGCCCTTGGCCTGCAGGCCCACCCCGATGCCGGAGCCGGAGAGCTGCGCCGCCGACTTGCCGATCGCACCGAGGTCGATGCTGTCGGTGATCCGCACCAGGCGCGGCACGCAGTGTTCTTCCTCCAGGCCGGCCAGGATCTGCTCAAGCACGTCGTAGATGGTCATCCCGGACAGAGTGCGAAACAGCTTGGTGCCGAACGCCGGTGACACCCCGATGACGACCTCGCGCGGATCCTCGCCGACCGTTGCGGCACCCAGAACCCTCAATCGGTCAGGTTGCGCGGAGGTGGCCTGCTCCTTGACCAGGTCGGCCACCGACCGTGCCTGGCGCACGGCGTCGATCTGCGCCTGACGCTCCGGCGTCGGCCGGTATCCGGTTCCTGGGCCCCGGTAGTCGTTGGGATCGTGCAGCGCCGACAGCACATTCATCTCTTCGTCGAATATCGCGGCGGTCTGCAGGTAGTCACCGGTGACGCGGGCCCGGGCCATGCCGAGCACCCGGTCGGCGATGTGGGTGAACCCGGTCTCGGCGAGTGCGGACACGATGTCGAGCACCGTGAGCCCGGACTGGTCGATCATCCGGGCGGCGCTGAGCACCTTCACCCCGTCGTCCTGCGGAAGGTCCTTCGAACCTTCGGCTCCCACAACGGCTTCCACGTGGTCGTCGTCGAAATCGGCCAGGCCGAGGTACTCGAACACCGCGCGGGTGGCCTCGGCAGCCTCGCGGCGCATCGACTCCAGGGTGGTCGGATCCACCGACCGCAGACCGCCGTCGACGCCCCAGTCGCGCTGCAGCACGAGGTAGTCGTCGAGGTCGGCGGCATTGAAGTTGGACGGGCCGAACATGTTGTCGTAGGACACGACCGAGCCGAACCCGGAGAAGATGAAGTCCGAACCCGACAGCAGTGTCGGCAACGTCCGGCTGGTGCGGCGCATGGTCGACTCGCTCATCAACGAGTCGTTGCCACTGCAGGATTCGAGCCCGCGCAGCATCACCATGAGGTTCTCGGCGTGGAGTTCCTTGACGCCGCCGGGTACGGACGCGGTGATCGCCGCCCCGTCGACGCCACCGTTCTGCACGCCCTGGGCACCGATGCCCCTGGCCAGCGCCACGCAGCGGGCCTCCAGGTAGTTCATCGACTTGCCCTCGGCCTGTCCCATGAGCACCTCGGAGCCTGCGCCGCTGGACAACCGCATCTTGATTCCGCGCGAGGCGTAGCACGAGGTGAGGAACGCCTTGGACCACGGCGTGTCGTCGCCATCGGTGAAGACCTGCTCGGTGCCGTAGACCGACACCGTCTCGGCGTACGAGACCAGGCCGCGCACACCCAATTCCAGTTCGCGAGCCTCCTCCACGGAGCACTGCGTCAGCGCGCCGGGGGCGGGCACCTGCGAGCCGATCAACAGGCCGACGGCGACCGCAGGGGCGTCGTCCAGCACGGGCACGGTGGCCTCGAGTTCGCGGAAGCCGTACACCACCGCGGTGGCGGCGTCGGCCGCGATCAGCAGTGGGTCGTCGAGGCGGTTGGTGACGTGGGCCTGGTTGGCGGGCGTGCGCCGGGCACGCATCTTCATCATCGCCATCTGGATCTCGACGGGCTGCAGGCTCGCGACGACGCGGGCCATCTTGGCAGGGGTCAGCCCCGAGCACACCCGCAGGATCTCCTCACGCGGCCGGCCCGGGTCCACGATCATCCGGGCCAGGTCCAGGTCGGTCATCGCCATCGAACGCGGCGCCTGCTCGTGGTCGATGGCGTATTTCACGATGAACTCGTCGATCGTGTCGAAGTCTTCGGCCGGTTTCGAGTCCATCTCCAGCACCGTGCCGTCGTCGGCCACCACCCAGGACGGCTCCGGGTCGTTGGGCGAGAGATGCGAGATCATCCCCAGTTCGGCGTCCACGTCGGCGAACCCGTCGAGATTGACGCGCTGCCGATCCAGCAGACGGATGCGTCCCAACCTGCTGTCGACCTCGGTGCTGTTCAGGTGCATGGCAACTGCCGTACCTCTCTTGTTGCGTGACCGAGCCAGCATCGACGGGAACACGCGCCTCCGACAATGGCGGGCGGGCAGCTTCCAACAACCTGTTGAGCGGCCGTCCGGGCGGGCCGGTTCGGTCGCGACATCTTCAACAAGATGTTGGAAACCGGCGTTCTCCTCTGGCCGCAGCGGCGTTTCTTCTCGCAAGATTTCCCGGAATCTGACGGGGCCGCCGATCGCGGTCCCGCTGGCACAGGAGGACCAACCCATGTCTGAGGTCGTCGACGACCGGCCCGGAAGCGATGCGCCGCCGGGTAGCGAGAAACTTCGCGGGAATCTCGGTATCCCCGCCATCGTCCTGATGGTCGTGGCGGCCGCGGCGCCGCTGTCGACCATCGGCGGCAACGTGCCGATCGGTATGGCGCTGGGCGACACCACCGGCATCCCGGTCGCGTTCGTCGTCGCGGGCGTGATCTTCCTGCTCTTCTCGGCGAGCTTCGTGGCCATGTCGAAGTACGTGACCGATGCCGGCGCCTTCTACGCCTACATCCAGCGCGGTCTCGGGCGGGCCGCCGGCACCGGCGCGGCTGTGCTCGCACTGCCGGCCTACATGTGCACGTTGCTCGGCGTCTCGGCGTACGACGGTGTGATTCTCGGCGGTCTGATCGAGCGTTTCGGCGGACCGCAGATCCCGTGGTGGATCCTGACTGCACTCGTGCTCGCGGCCGTCGCGTGGCTCGGCTACCGCGACATCGACCTGAGCGCGAAGGTGCTCGGCGTCTTCCTGGTCTCCGAAGTGGCGATCCTGGTGGTTCTCGACCTGGTCATCGTCCTGCGTGGCGGCGAGCAGGGCATCACCGGTGACTCCTTCACCCCGCAGGGTCTCGCCGGTGGCGTCGGTATCGCCCTGCTGTACGCGCTGTGGGGCTTTGTCGGTGTCGAGGCGACGTCGGTGTTCCGGGACGAGGCCAAGGACCCCGACCGCACCGTGCCCCGCGCGACCTACTGGGCCGTCGGCATCGTCGCCAGCTTCTACGCCTTTTCGAGTTGGGCCCTCATCGAGGGCAACGGCGGCCACGACGCCATCCAGGTGGCCAAGGACGACCCAGACAACTTCATGGTGAACACCGCTCAGCAATACCTCGGCATGCTGGGCCGCGACCTCACCACGCTCTTCTGGTTCGTCAGTGTGTTCGCCTGCGCCCTGGCCTTCCACAACATCACCGCGCGGTACGCGTTCGTCCTGGGGCAGAACAACGTCTTCCCCAAGCAACTCGGCAAGGTCCACCACCGCTTCGGCGCCCCGTCCAACGCGTCGTTGGCGGTCACCGTGGCGTCCTTCGTGATCATGGCCATCCTGGCCGGGCTGGGTCTGGACCCGGTTCTGCAGATCTTCGGTCCGCTCGGCGGCGTGGGTGTTCTCGCGCTGGCCATCCTGTGGCTGCTGACGACGATCTCTGTGGTCATCTTCTTCCGCCGTCGCGGCGGCGCGACCCGCATCGTCGTGCTGGCCTCGGCCGCCACGCTCGCGCTGGGCGCGGGCCTGGTGCTGATCGTGTCGAACCTCCCTCTGGTGGTCGGTGGTAGCCCGACTCTCGCCGTGATCCTCGGCATCGCGCCTGTGGTGGTGTTCGGCATCGGTATGGTGCTGAGCCGACGGGCCACAGGAACGCTTTCCGAAGCGAAATCCGAGTAGAACGAGCGGACCGCTCGCAAATCGCCGCAAAGGGCGCTGATACCGTCGGACCAGGCGGCGTCAGCGCCCTTCGCGGCTCCTCCGGCAACTGGGTGGCGACGCACGCCGAACCGATCACGGAGTGAGGAATGAGATGTCTCGGGATTTGCCGCTGACCGTGGCGGCGGCCTTGACTGTTCCGCCACTCGACCTGGGATCGGTGGTGGCCGGGCAGCGCGGGCTTACCCGCGAGGTCCTGTGGGTGGACATCATGCACGCACCTGCGGAGTCCTTCGTCCGTCCCGGCGACCTGGTGCTCACCACCGGCGCCGATGTCCGCCAGCCCGGAGTGTTGGACTTCCTCACCTACGTCGTCACATCTGCAGCCGCCGGGGTGGTGATCAGCCCGCCACCCGAGGCCGCCGTCGACGAACTGCTCGTCACGCTGGTCCCGTACGCCGAGCAACACGAGTTCCCGGTGGTGGTGCTGCCGTGGGAGGTCGCGTTCTCCGCGGTCCAGCGAAGCCTGCTGCCGCTTCTGACGCCCCTGGCGCCCGACGAACTGGTCCAGATGGTCATCGGTCGTCGCGAACGCGACGACGCGGGGTGGAACGACTTTGCCGAGGTGTTCGCAAAGAATCTGCAGGAACTGGCGCTCGCGGCGGGGGTCACGGTGAGATCCTCGGTGACCGACGACCTCGTGATGAGTCACTTCTCGCCGGCCCCGTCGTCGTCGACGGTGTCCGCCCTTGTCGAAGCCGCCAAGCGGCTCAACGCAATTCAGCAGACCGCGGTCAGCTGGGTGCTGCTGCCTCCTCAGGAGGCGGTCAACGCGGCCGCCACCACGGCACCGCGGACGCACGCCCCCGAAGGCCCCGTCGGGCCAGTGCAATTCGCCGACGTGCTGCGCCAGCATCCGCAGTGCATGGCCATCGTGCTGCAGACGCTGCAACCGCTGATCGACTACGACCGCACGCGCCGCGGACAACTCGTCCGCACATTGGAGGTCCTGCTCAACGAGGCCACCAACATCAGCGCGGCGGCCAGGACGTTGTACCTGAACCGGCATTCCCTGCTGTACCGGATCAAGCTCATCGAGGAACTCACGGGTCTGTCGCTCAAGAACCCCGCCGACCGGTTCCAGCTCGAGGTGAGTGTGCGCGTACACCAGATCAACGAGGCTCGCACCACGGCAGGCCGCGCTGCGCGGCTCACGACCTGAGGTACGCGCTCAGCGACGTGCGGAGTGCTCGACCAGGAGCGACGCGGCGCCGGCATCGAGGGTGACATGCACGTCTGGATGACGCTGCAGGATGCTGGCCGGGCACTGTTCGGTGATCGGGCCGTGCAGTGCCCGTGCGACCGCGTCGGCTTTCTGCTCTCCGCCGGCGATGAGCTCGATGCGTCGCGAGCGCATGATCGTGGCGAGTCCCTGTGTCAGGCACTCGTGAGGCACCTCGTCGAGACCGGAGAAGAACCGCGCATTGGCTTTTCGCGTCGACTCGGTGAGTCGGGCCCGGTGCGTGGTCGAGGTGAACGACGTGCCCGGCTCGTTGAACCCGATGTGCCCGTTGCGCCCGATGCCCAGGATCTGCAGATCGACACCCCGCTCGGCCAGAAACGCTTCGTAGTCCGCGGCGGCCCTGTCCGGATCATCGGCGGCGTCGTCGGGAACCCGCAACGACGCGGGATCGAGGTGCAGTGGCGCGACCAGAGCACGTTCCAACTCAACCCGATAGGACTGTGGATGATGTGTTGGCAGACCGAGATATTCGTCGAGCGCGCACCAGGTCACCCGCGTCACGTCCAGGCCCGCATCGACATATCTGGCCAGAGCGGTGTACACCGGCAACGGTGACGACCCGGTCGCGACGCCGATCACCGCGCCGGGTGTGGCGCGAATCAGCGCCGCGATGCGCGCGGCGACCGCCTCGCCCGCGGCCCTGGTATCGGCGGTGATGTCGACCGTCGGTGTCATGCGGCCAGTGAGCTCTTCGCCAGCACCCGGGCCAGATCGGGATTGGCGGCGATGTAGCCCGCCAGCAACTGGCGGGCCACGGTCACCGAATCCACCAGCGGGTGCAGTGCGAACGCTTTGAGCGCCTCATCGGTGGAGCCGTTGACGGCCGCCGAGATCGCGTGCCGCTCCACGGCTTTGACCTGCTGCATGAGACCGAGTTGGTGAAGATCCGGCTGGCTGTCGAGGGTCAGCGGGTGCACGCCGTTGGCGTCGACGGTGGTCGGCACCTCGACGACCGCGTCGGTGGGCAGGCCGGCGATGGTGCCCCGGTTGCGGACGTTGAGGATCATGGTGCGCCGCTCGTCGCGGCTGATCGCCGCCATCACACCGAGAGCCACACCCGCATAGCCCAGATGCGCCGGATCGGTCTCGCGCTCACGCTCGACGGTCGGGTTGCCCTGCACGCCGCCCTTGGCCTCGGCCATGTAACTCGCACCGCGCTCATCGACCGCCTCGCCCCACAGCTTGGCAGCGGTGTCGGGATTCTCCGCGGCCTCGGTGAAGAACTTGCCCTGGGTCTCGAGCAGGAAGTCACCACGGGTCTGGGGGGATTCGAGTATGCGGCGCACCGCATCACGGTTGAAGTAGTAGTAGTACAGATATTCGTTCGGGATCACGCCGAGGGAGTGGATCCATTCGGCACCGAAGATCTGGGTTTCCTCCATGCGGCTCAACCGGTGCTCGTCGGCGAGCAGGTTGGGCAGCACGTCCACGCCGTCCACCAGCACGCGCCGCATCCAGCCGAGGTGGTTGAGGCCCACGTAGTCCATCTGGATGCGGGTGTGATCGTAGCCGAGCACGCCCGCCACCCGGCGTCCCAAACCCGAAGGCGTGTCACAGATCCCGAGTGCACGGTCACCCAGAACGGTCTGCAGCGCTTCGGTGATGATGCCGGCCGGGTTGGTGAAGTTCAGGAAATATGCCTGCGGTGCGACCCGTTTGACCGTCTCGGCGATGTCGAGCATCACCGGAACGGTGCGCAGCGCGTAGGCGATCCCGCCCGGGCCCGTGGTCTCCTGCCCCAGCACGTTGAGGTCGAGTGCGACATGTTCATCGCAGCACCGCTGTTCGACGCCGCCGACGCGGATCGCCGCAAACACGAAATCGGCGCCCTCCAAAGCGGGTTCGAGCTCGGTGTAGGTGCGCAGTGCGGGGGTGTCGTCGAACCCGAGGGCCAACTGCTCGCAGATGGTGGTGACGGTGGCCAACCGGGTCTCGTCGACGTCGTACAGGGCCACCTCGGTCACGCGGGGTGTGCCCTGATCGCGGATCAGCGCCTGCCAGACGTAGGGGGTGCGGAATCCACCACCACCGAGAATGGCGAGTTTCATGCGACTATGACCTTCCTGCCGGCCTCACGGCGCTTGGCGATTTCGTCCTCCGGGGTGCCGGAGGTGGTGATGAGCACGTCGACCTCGTCGAGCGTGCACAGGCGCAGTGCGCCGGTCCCGGGGAACTTGACCTCGCTGGCCAGCAACACAATTCGCTGTGACGCGGCGATCAGCGCCTGCTTGATGGGGGCCTCGACGGCCATGTTGTCCACCACACGGCCACCGCGAACTCCCGTGCAGCTCAGGAACATCAGATCGGCGCTGAGCTGTCCGATGAGCTGCTCGGTGAGCGGGCCCACCAGCGACTGCTGATTGCGCCGCAGCACGCCGCCCAGGAGCACCACCTCGACCGTGTCGTCGTCGCGGATCTCGTCGAGCACCGCGAGGTTCGAAGTGATGACCGTGACGGGCCTGCCGCGCAGTTCACGGGCCACGAGCGGGGTGGTCGACCCGATGTCCAGGACGATGACGTCACCGTCGGAGACCAGCCGTGCCGCCTCCGCGGCGACCCGCTTACGCACCGCGAAGTCGGGACGGCTCTCGAAGGTGTACGGCTCTTCGACCGCGCCGGAGTCGGTGATGTTGGCGCGGCTGCCCGAGGTGAGCATCGCCCCGCCGTAGAGCCGCTTCAACCGGCCGGATTTGGCGAGGATGTCGAGGTCGCGACGGATGGTCGACTCGCTGACGCCGAGCGCCTCGGCGAGCTGAACCACCGACTGTCCGCCGTCGGCCAGCTCGGCGAGTATCCGTTCGTGACGCTCGGCGAGGAACATGGGAAGAATCTTACGCAGAATTTGACAGAGTTTGCGCGACTCTGACTGGTTCTGGCGGAAATTTCTCGAAATAACTCCCTGGAGACGGCTTTGAAACGTTATTGTCATCCGGTACATGCACGCTGACCGCGCAAGTACGTCAAACTACGTCACCAATGGGGAGGGAACCGCGCGTGACCGAGCGCGAAATCGACGTCCTGGTCGCAGGCCGGGTCTACAGCGACCTGGTGTTCACGGGTGTGAACGCCCCGGCCCCCGGCGAGGAGGTCTACGCCGACGGGTTCGCGATCTCGCCGGGAGGCGCCGCGAACCGGGCCGTCGCGGCCGCGCGACTCGGCGCACACACCGCGCTGGTCACCGAACTCGGTGACGACCCCATAGGCTGCATCGTCGCGCGCAGCCTGCAGAAAGAACCGAACCTCGACCTGCGCTACGCCGTCCAGCACCCCGGATATCAGATCCCCATCTCGGTGGCCATCACCGACGGCCACGACCGGTCGTTCGTCACCTACGAACACTCCGGGCATCTGCCGTCCTGGCCCGAAGACATCCCGGTACGGGTGGCACACGTGGGGCTCGGTCGCGGTCCGGTCCCGGCCGAAGCAGCGCATCTTCGCGCGCAAGGCACCCTGCTCGTCGGTGGCGTGGGCTGGGACCCGTCGGGTGAGTGGTCCGAGGAACTGCTCGATCACCTCGCGGGCGTCGACGTGCTCATCGTCAACGAGATCGAAGCGCTCCTCTACACCCGGGCCGCCACCGTCGAAGAGGCCCTGGAGGTCCTGGCCGGCGCGGTCGAGACCGCCGTCATCACCCTCGGCCCCGACGGCGCGATCGCGGCCCAGGGCGCGACACGCCTGCGGGTACCCGCCATCGCGGTGGAGGCCGTCGACCCCACCGGGGCCGGCGACGCGTTCACCGCGGCATTCATGGTCGCCACGGCGTGGGAGTGGGAACTGGCCGACCGGCTGAGGCTCGCCAGCGCCTGCGCGACGTGCTCCGTGCGGGGCGCCGGGGGAGCGCGCAGCGCGCCGCACCCGGCCGACATCGCCGACCTGCTCGCCGACTGCTGTGCCGACCCGGACTGGACGCCGGTCCGGGAATGGGCCGGCCGACATCGCCAATCCACTGTCCCCGCAACCCCAGGAGCCCTGACGTCATGACCAGAACGCGCCTCTTCCGATTCGGTTCCGCCGTCGCATCCACCCTCACCGTCGCGGCGCTGGCGTTGTCCGCCTGTGCGCCCGGCCCATCCGGTGACTCCGGTTCTTCACCCGCCCCCACAGGCGAGGTGTCCAAGGACATCGCCTCGGCGGGCCCGGTGACGCTGACCGTCTGGGACCAGAACACCGACGGTGGTATCCGAGAGGCGCAAGAGAAGCTCAACGCCCAGTTCCAGGAGATGTACCCCAACGTCACCATCAAACGCACCGTCGAGTCGTTCAGCGACCTGAAGACCACACTGCGCCTTGCCTTGTCGAGTAACACCCCACCCGACGTGGTGCAGGCCAACCAGGGCTACCCCGACATGGGCGCGTTCGTGGCGGCGGGCATGCTGCGCCCGATGAGCGACTACGCCGAACTCTACGGGTGGAACACCTATTACCCGGAGGCGCTGCTCAAGCAGAACAGCTTCAGCAGCGACGGCAAAACCTGGCAGGGTGACACGCTCTACGGGGTGTCGCAGACCGGCGAGGTTGTCGGGATCTTCTACAACCGCGAGTTGCTCTCCTCACTGGGCCTCGAAGTCCCGAAGACGTTGGACGACTTGAACGCCGCGATGGAGGCCGCGAAGGCCAAGAACATCCTGCCGATGGCGTTCGGCAACCTCGACAAGAGCCCCGGCATCCATCTCTACGGCGTGGTGCAGGCCGCGCTGGCCGGTGCGCCCGCGGTCAACGACCTGGTGAGTGGCAAGGGCGGAGCCTGGACCGACGAACCGTCGCTCAAAGCCGCACAGCAGATCGCCGACTGGTCGACGAAGGGCTATCTGACACCCGGCGCCAACGGCGTCTCGCGTGACGACGCCATCGCCGAATTCGGCCGCGGCGGAGCCCTGTTCACCATCACCGGCACCTGGATGCAGCAGCCGCTGCAGGATGCTCTCGGCGACAAGGCAGGCTTCACCACGCTCACCTCCGACCAGGGCGAGCCCGCCACCACCGGCGGTCAGGGCCTGGCGTGGGCGATCACATCGAAGTCGGCGCATCCCGACGTGGCGGCCGCGTACATCGACTTCATCACCAACGCCAAGGCCTCGCAGTTGCTGCTGGACACCGGCAACCTGCCGACGGTGCTGCCATCGGGGTACGAGCCCGAGGCAGGCACCGTCGCCGCCGACATCGCGACGCAGTACCGCGACGTGCAGGAGGCCAACGGTGAGGTGCCGTACCTGGATTACGCGACGCCCACGTTCTACGACACCATCACCGCCGCGATGCAGGAACTGGTCGGCGGGCAGGCCACCCCTGAGCAATTCGTCGACACACTGCAGAAGGACTACGCCGACTTCCTGGCGAGCCAGAAGTGACCGTGGCGCTTCGTCAGCCGAACGAGCCCGCGTCCCCGCCCGGTGACACCACCGCGGCGGGGAGGCGGGTCGCACAGCCGAAGCGGCGGCGCTCGCGCCGGTCGGTGAAGCCCTATCTGTACGTCGCCCCGGCGTTCGTGGTGTTCGCGGTGTTCCTCGGAGCGCCGGTCCTGCAGACCGTGCAGTACTCGTTCTACAACTGGGACGGCTTGGGCGTCGCAACCGTTGCGGGGCTGAAGAACTACGTCGCGGTGTTCGGCGACGAACGGTTACGGGATTCGTTCCTGCACGCCGGTGTGCTGATGCTGTTCTACGCCGCCGCACCGGTTTTCATCGGTCTGGTGCTCAGCGCGCTGATCTCGCGCGCACACGGCCTGCGCTCCATGTCGTTCTTCCGCACGGTGCTGTTCCTGCCGCAGGTGATCGCCACCGTCGTGATCGCCACCATCTGGATCTCCATCTACTCCCGCGACGGGCTGTTCAACCAGACCCTGCGTCTGGTCGGCCTCGACTCGATCACGCGGGTGTGGCTGGGGGACCACACCTTTGCGCTCATCGCGATCGGCCTGATCGGCACCTGGCTGAACATCGGCCTGTGCTTGGTGCTGTTCCTGTCGGGGATCGGCAACATCCCGCCCGAACTGTTCGAAGCCGCTCGCCTCGACGGGGCCGGGCGTGTGCGCGAATTCGTGGCGATCACGCTGCCGTCGCTACGGGGGCAGATCGCCGTGGCACTGACCCTGACCGTGGTGTCCGCGCTGAAGACCTTCGACCTGGTGTTCATCACCACGCGCGGCGGCCCCGGCAACGCGACGTCGGTGCCCGCGTACGAGGCGTACAACCGGGCCTTCAACACCGGGCAGGTGGGGCTGGCCTCGGCCATCGCCGTGGTGCTGACGATCGTCATCGTGGTGCTGACGGTTCTGATCAGCCGTATCGCTCCCCGGGAGGCAGAGTGAAGCTCACCCGCACCGAGCGGATCGTCAACCAGTTGATCCTCGGGGTCTTCGCCCTGTTCGCGGTGATTCCCCTGGTGGGCGTGCTGTTCTCGTCGATCACACCGCCCAGTGAGAACCACGGCGGCTTCGCGGTGCCCCGCAGCGTCGACCTGGGCAACTACGGTGCGGCCTGGACGCGCGGGAACTTCAGCAGCTACCTGCTGTCCAGCGTGATCGTCACGGTCGCCGTGGTGATCCTCAGCGTCGTGCTGGCGACCTTCGCCGGATACGCGTTCGCACGCATGAAGTTCTTCGGATCTTCCGTGCTGTTCTATCTGCTGCTGCTCGGGCTGACGCTGCCGACCGAGGCGTTCATCATCCCGCTGTACTTCAACATGCGGACCGTGGGCCTCACCGACACCTATTGGGCGTTGATCCTGCCGCAGACCGCGCAATCGCTGGCGTTCGCGGTGTTCTGGATGCGCAACCAGTTCCGCGGATTCCCCGGTGAGATCATCGAAGCCGCGCGGCTCGACGGCGCGAGCGATCTGCGGGCGCTGTGGCGGATCGTCGTCCCCACCAGCCTGGCGCCCATGATGACGATGGCCGTGATCATCACGATGTGGACCTGGAACGAATTCCTGCTGCCGCTGGTCATGGTGGTGTCCGACAACAAGCGCACCGCTCCGCTCGGCCTGGCGTTCTTCCAAGGTCAGCACCTCACCGACTATTCACTGCTGGCTGCCGCAGGCGTCATGGTGGCGCTGCCCATCGCGGTGTTGTTCTTCGCGCTGCAGAAGCGCTTCATCAACGGCATGGTCGGCGGCATCTCGGTGCGCTGACCTCTTCACCAACAGGAGCACAACCCATGGCTGCCATCCGATTCGAGAAGGCCCAGCTTCGGTACCCTCACGCCCCCACGCCGGCGGTGGCAGAGCTGAACCTGGACATCGCCGACGGTGAATTCATGGTGCTGGTCGGCCCGTCCGGGTGCGGCAAGTCGACGACGCTGCGCATGCTGGCCGGCCTGGAGGACCTCACCAGCGGCTCGATCTACCTGGACGACCGCGACATCACCACGACACCGCCGCAGGACCGCGACATCGCGATGGTGTTCCAGAACTACGCCCTGTACCCGCACATGACAGTGGCAGGCAACATGGAGTTCTGCCTCAAGAACGCGGGCCTGTCCAAGGACGAACGCCGCCGCCGGGTGGCTGCTGCCGCCGAAACCCTCGGCCTCACCGAGTATCTCAACCGCAAGCCCAAGGCGCTGTCGGGTGGGCAGCGGCAACGTGTCGCGATGGGCCGCGCGATCGTGCGAAACCCGCAGGTGTTCTGCATGGACGAACCACTGTCCAACCTCGACGCCAAGATGCGTGTGCAGACCCGCACCGACATCGCCAAACTGCAACGCGAACTCGGCGTCACCACCATCTACGTCACGCATGACCAGACCGAGGCCATGACGATGGGGGATCGTGTCGGCGTCATGAAAGACGGTGTTCTGCAACAGGTCGGCGCACCCATGGACCTCTACGACCGGCCGGCCAACGCATTCGTCGCGGGCTTCATCGGGTCGCCGGCCATGAAGTTCTTCGACGCCCAGCTCGGTGACCGCACGGTCGGCGTGGCCGGGCACGACATGGCCGTGCAGTGCGCTGCCGACTTGCGTGGCCCCGTGCTGATCGGCGTGCGCCCGGAAGGATGGCGGCTCACCGCACCCGATGCCGGCATCGCCGTGAAGGTCGGTGTGGTCGAGGTACTCGGCGCCGATTCGTATCTGTACGGCACCGCGATCCATGCCGGGGCCGACGTCGACGTCGTCGTGCGCGTCAGCACGCGCGACGGTATCCGCGCCGACGACACCGTGCACGTCACCGCCGACCCGGACGCGATCCACCTGTTCGACAACGAAACGGGCGTGCGGCTCAATTAGGCTGCAGCAGTGCGCCGCTCGTAACACCACGGCGGAAAAACGCGCTCAGGACCGCCACTGCGTTACGCACGGCGGGATCCGAACTCACCCGTCGCTGACGTCGACGACGTGCACCTGGACACCGGCTGCGGTGATGCGGTCGAGTTCAGCGCGGTCTGCGGTCGAATCGGTCACCAGATGGTCGATCTGGTCGAGCGGCACCATCTTCGCGAGTGTCACCTTGCCGATCTTCGAACCGTCGACAGCCACCACCACGCGCTGCGCGTTGGACGCCATGGCAATCGCTGTGCGTGCCTCACCCTCGTCGAAAGTCGTCGCCCCGATGCCGGCGGACATCCCGTCGGCGCCGAGCACCGCGGTCCCGACCGTGATCACCTGGAATGCATGCTCGGACATCGGGCCCACGGCCTCAAGGGATTTCGAGCGCACCACACCGCCGGTCATGATCACCTTCATGTGCGCGTCCACGGCGCAGTCGGCTGCGATCGTCAGCGAGTTCGTGACGATGGTGATCTGCGGTCTGCCACGCAGCGCGCGCGCCACCTCGCCGGTGGTGATGCCGCCGGTGAGCGCGACGGCCTGCTGACCCGGAGGCACCAGTGCGGCCGCATGCTGGGCGATGCGTCGTTTGATGGCGACCATCCGGTGGTCGCGCAGCCGCACGGGGATCTCGCTGTCGCTCGGATCGACCGCTCGCGCGCCGCCGTGGGTGCGCACCAGCAGGCCCTGCTCCTCGAGCTCGCTGAGGTCGCGGCGGAGCGTGGCCGCCGAGATCTTCAACTCCGTACACAGCACCTGAGAGGTCACCTCGCCGCGTTCGCGGAGCAGGGAAAGCACCTCGCGCATGCGGTCGGTGCGCTTGATCGACATCGCTGACAACTCCTCGGTGTTCTTTGCGGCGCCCGTCAAACAATCAGTTTTACTGATCGCTTCACGGCTTTGTATTGCGCGCTTTGAGCGAGCTTCTCATGATCTACGCATGTTGTTCACCTTCTGGGCCGAGAAGCCATGACGCCACACTGGATTCGCGAAACGATCGCGCAGCACAAGACCGGCGATCCGGTCGGCGTGTACTCGGTCTGCTCGGCGCATCCCACCGTGGTGACCGCAGCCGTCATGCAGGCCGCCGCGGACAACAGTTTCGTGCTCGTCGAGGCGACGTCGAACCAGGTCGACCAGTTCGGCGGCTATACCGGCATGCGGCCCGCCGACTTCCGCGACCTGGTGCACGGCATCGCCGACGAGCAGGGATTCGACCGCGACCGTGTGGTCCTCGGCGGTGACCATCTGGGCCCCAACCGTTGGCAGGACCAGCCGGCAGCGGTGGCTATGACCAACGCCGACGCGCTCATCGCGGCCTACGTCGAAGCCGGCTACCGCAAGATCCACCTCGATTGCAGCATGCGGTGCGCCGACGATCCGGAGGTCCTGTCCGACGAGGTTGTGGCCGATCGCTCGGCACGGCTGTTGCGGGTGGCCGAACAGACCGCGAACCGCCTGGGCATCGAGCCCCCGGTCTACGTCATCGGCACCGAGGTACCGGTCCCCGGCGGCGCCCACGAGACGCTGACACGGCTCACGCCGACCCCGGCCGAGCACGCACGTCGAACCATCGAGGCGCATCAGGCGGCTTTCGCCGCAGCCGGGTTCGAATACGTGTGGCCGCGGATCGCCGCGCTCGTGGTGCAGCCAGGGGTGGAGTTCGACCACGTCAACGTCATCGACTACGAGCGCACCGCGACCGCGCAGCTGCGGCGGGTCCTCGACACCGAGGACCACATGGTGTTCGAGGCGCATTCGACGGATTACCAGAAACCGGACCAACTGCGTGAGCTGGTGGAGGACCATTGGGCCATCCTCAAAGTCGGCCCCGGTCTCACCTTCGCGATGCGCGAGGCGCTGTTCGCGCTCAGTCACATCGAGGCCGAACTCGTCGACCCGGCATCTCGCGCGAACCTCATCGACGTCGTCGAACGGCGCATGCTCGCCGAGCCGCGGTACTGGCAGAGCTACTACGAGGGCGATCCGGTCACGCAGCGGACCGCGCGCCGGTACAGCTACAGCGACCGGTTGCGCTATTACTGGGCCGACGCCGAGGTGGACGCCGCGCGGCGAACACTGCTGGCCAATCTCGACCGCACCGGGATCCCCGCACCGCTCATCAGCCAGTTCCTGCCCACGCAGTACGAACGTTTCCGCGCAGGCGAACTCGATCCCGATCCCCGATCCTTGGTGATCGATCGAATACGCGATGCGCTTCGGCCCTATGCCGCGGCATGCCGCACCACCGACCACCACGCCACCGCTCTGACCACTGGAGTTGCCCGATGACCAGCCCGCAGGCCCACCACGCGGAGATCCCCGCCCAATCCGCCGGTGGCGCGACCATTCTCGAGATCGGGCAACAACCCGATGTGTGGCGTGAGATCGCCGGGCGTTCGGACGCCGAGACCAGCGAGTTCCTGCGACCGATCGTCGAACGCCCCGATCTGCGCGTCATCCTCACCGGCGCAGGCAGTTCGGCTTTCATCGGGGAGATCGTCGCGGCGTCCCTGCGTCGCAATCTCAAGCGCCGGGTCGAGGCCATCGCGACCACCGACATCGTCGCGGTCCCGCTGGATCACCTCGAACGCGATACGCCTACCCTGCTCGTGTCGTTCGGCCGGTCCGGGAACAGTCCGGAAAGTGTCGCGACGACAGAGCTTGCCGACGAACTCGTCACCGACGTCTGGCATCTGATCTTCACGTGCGATCCGGCGGGAACGCTGGCACGTACCCATGAGGGGCGTGCCAACTCCCGGGTGGTCCACATGCCCGCACGCACCAACGACACGGGGTTCGCCATGACGTCGAGCCTGACGTCGATGTTGTTGTCCTGCTTGCTGACTCTGGGCGGGGTGCGCCCTGAGAGTGCCGAGGCGCTGGCTGCCGCGGCCGAGCACGTCTCCGGTCTGTCGTCGGACATCCGCGACCTCGCGCGGGCCAAGAAGCAACGGTTCGTCTACCTGGGCAGTGGACCCCTGACCGGGCTGGCCCGTGAATCGGCGCTAAAGCTCCTCGAGCTCACCGCGGGCGAGGTGGTCACCTACTTCGACTCGTCGCTGGGCTTCCGGCACGGACCCAAATCGGTTCTCGACTCCGACACCCTGGCCATCGTGTACGTGTCCACCGACCCCTATACGCGCCGGTACGACCTTGACATCATCGCCGAACTCCGCGAGCAACTCGGGCAGGAGGCGGTGAAAGTGATCAGCGCCGAGCCCGTTCCGGATGCTCTCGGCCCGGCGCTGGTGCTGTCTGGGCTCGGCGGCCTGGACGACGCGCAGGTGGCGCTGCCGTATCTGGTGTTCGCCCAGTATCTCGCCCTGTTCTCGTCTCTGGAGTACGGCAAGACCCCGGACAATCCGTTCCCGTCGGGGGAAGTCAGCCGTGTCGTCAAAGGCGTGACGATCCATCCGATGGAGCGGTGACCGACATGTCGCGCTATCTCGGGGTGGACGGCGGCGGATCGAAGACCGCCTTCGCCCTCATCGACGATCGGGGACGCATCCTGGCGCGCGCCACCGCACCGACGTCGTATTACTTCAACGACGGCTTCGACGTCGTGGAACGTGTTCTGGCGCAGGGTGTTTCCGAGGTCTGCGCACAAGCGGGGTGTACCTCCGCCGACATCGACGCCGCGTTCTTCGGAATACCCGGCTACGGTGAGGCCAGCGCCGACATCGCCCGACTGGACGCGGTGCCCGCACGAGTGCTGGGGCATGACCGCTACCGCTGCGACAACGACATGGTGTGCGGCTGGGCCGGCTCCTTGGCCTGCGCTGACGGCATCAATGTCATCAGCGGCACCGGGTCCATGACCTACGGCGAACGTCAGGGTGTCGGACACCGCGTAGGTGGCTGGGGTGAGCTGTTCGGTGACGAAGGCTCCGCGTACTGGGTTGCCACACAGGGACTCAACGCGTTCACCCGGATGAGCGACGGCAGGCTCCCGCGCGGCCCACTGCATGCGATGCTCAAAGAGCGCCTGGAACTGACAGGCGACCTCGACGTCGTCAGCCTCGTCATCGAGAAGTGGTCGGGCAACCGCAGCAAGATCGCGGCACTGGCGACGACCGTGTGCGACGCCGCGCGCGACGGGGACGAGGCCGCCGCCCAGATCCTCTCCGCAGCGGTCGACGAACTCGTCGAGTTGGTCGACACCACCGCCAGGCTGGTCGGTTTCACCGAACACGAGACCGTACCCGTGTCGTACTCCGGAGGCATGTTCTCCGGAGCGGAATTCCTGCAGATGTTCACCACCGCACTCGAAAAGCGCCTCACCAAGTACGACCTGAAACGCCCCCTGCTCGACCCCGCACTCGGTGCCGCTCTCTACGCGGCAAAACACATCGGCCATCCCCTCGACGCCGACGCGCTGCACCAACTCGCCACATCCACACACTGATTCGACCGAATCGAGCCCACCATGACCATGTCACAGTCGAATTCACCCAAGGCTTCCGCCCGTCACCCACGCAGCTGGATCTTCTACGCGACGCTGTTGGTCATCTTCTGGGGTGTCTGGGGCGCGTTCTCGGCCCTGCCTGCCACCTGGTACGGCTACCCCGACGAGATGATCTACTGCATCTGGGCGCTCACCATGATCATCCCCGCGGTGTTCGCGCTTCGCGGTGAGCGGTTCGACCGTCGCCCGAAGGCCGCCGTCTACGGCCTGCTGATCGGACTCACCGGTGCGGGCGGTCAGCTGCTGCTGTTCCAGGCGCTCACCATGGGCCCGGCGTACCTGATCTTCCCGATCGTCTCGATCTCGCCGGCGATCACCGTGCTGATGGCGATGGTGCTTCTGCGGGAACGCATCAGCGGACTGGCCGCTGTCGGTCTGATCGCCGCACTGGCCGCGATTGTGCTGTTCAGCATCACCGGCGGCGAATCGGACGTCTCCTCGGGCCCATGGCTGCCGCTGGCCGTCCTGATCTGCGTCGCGTGGGGTGTGCAGGCGTACTTCATGCGCAAGACCGCGACCATCGGCGTCAACGAGGCCACCACCTTCGGCTGGATGGCGATCACCGCCATCGCGCTCATCCCCGTCGCGGTCATCTCGATGGGCGGCATCCCCACCGGATTCCCTTGGCAGGCACCGGTTCTCACCGCAGGCACCCAGGTGCTCAACGCGGTCGGCGCGTTGTTCCTGGTCATGGCACTCAGCCGCGGCAAGGCCACCATCGTGGCGCCCACCACCAATGCGCTCGCACCCGCGCTGACCATCGTCGTGTCCCTCATCGCCTACCAGACGCTGCCGACCCCGTACGGTGCGGTGGGCATCGTGCTGGCGCTGCTGGGCTCCACGCTGATGGTCTACAGCGACGAGAAGCGGGGTGAGGCACCGACCGCCGCGGTCACCGCACCAGAGGCCACGAGGAGCCGCGCGTGAAACCCACCGTTGCGATCATCGGCGCGGGTAGCGTCGAGTTCACCCGGGAACTGCTCGGCGACATCCTGTCGTTCCCCGAGCTCGCCACCACACGGATCGTGTTGCACGACATCAACACCGAGCGTCTCGAGACAGCGGAAGCCATCGCACGGGCCACCGCCCGCGCGGCGGACGCCGACCCCGAGATCAGCGCGACCACCGACCGCCGCCGCGCACTCGACGGCGCCGATTACGTCATCAACGTCATCCAGGTCGGTATGCACGAGGCCACCGTGCGGGACTTCGAGATCCCCGCCCGATACGGCCTGAACCAGACCATCGGTGACACCATCGGCATCGGCGGAATCTTCCGCGGCCTGCGGACCTTCCCGGTGCTGGCCGGCATCGCCAGGGACATGCAGGAGGTGTGCCCCGATGCCTGGCTGCTTAACTACACCAACCCGATGGCCATGAACGTCACGTACCTGCACCACATCGCACCGCGGCTGAAGGTGCTCGGCCTGTGCCACTCGGTGTACTGGACCATGGTCGGCCTGTGTGAACTGATCGACGTTCCCTACGAGGAGGTCTCGTACTGGTCCGCCGGCGTCAACCACCAGGCCTGGGTCCTGCGATGGGAACGCAACGGCCAGAACCTTTATCCGGAACTCGACCGGCGTATCGCGGCCGACGCAGAGTTGCAGCGCCGGGTACGTGTCGACATGTACCGGCGTCTCGGTTACTACCCGACGGAGACCAGCGAACACTCCAGTGAGTACGTGCCGTGGTACGTACACCACCGGCAGGAAATCGACCGGCTGCGCATCAACGTCGGCGAGTACGTGTCGATCAGCAAGGCCAACCTCGCCGAATACGCCAGGATCCGGGAGGAACTGGCCGATGCCGACTCGCTGCCCATCGACACCGGCTCCACCGAGTACGCCCCGCAGGTGATCCACTCGCTGGAAACCGGTACCACCAGGGTCATCTCGGCCAACGTCGCCAACCAGGGGCTCATCACCAACCTTCCCGACGGCCTGGCGGTCGAGGTTCCGACGACACTCGATGCGCTCGGCGCGCATCCCATGCGGGTGGGGGATCTGCCGCCCCAATGCGCCGCGCTCAACCGCAACTTCCTCGGTCCCGTCGATCTGACCGTCCGCGCGGCGTTCGACGGTGATCCTCGGCTGGTCCGTGCCGCGGCCATGGTCGACCCCAACACCGCGGCCACGCTGACCGTCGACCAGATCTGGGACCTGTGCGACGAATTGACCTCCGCGCACGGGGATCTGCTCCCCGAACCTCTGCGTACCACCCCGACGCTGTGAGCACCGACCGATGATGAATCCCACCGAAAAAGGAGTGCCTACCGTGATACGACGCTGGTTGTGCCTGGCCGTGGTCACCGCTGTTGCCTGTCTGCTGACGGCGTGCGGTGGTGGTTCGTCGTCATCGGGTCCGGTCGAGATCGCGGTGTGGCACGGCTACCAGGACACCGAGGGTGAGGCCTTCAAAGGGCTCATCGATCAGTACAACAAGGAACATCCCGACGTCCACGTGACCGATCTGTACTCCAGTAACGATCTGGTGCTGCAGAAGGTCCTGACCGCCGTGCGTGGCGGCAGTGCCCCGGACGTCGCGTACATGTTCGGCTCGTGGTCGCCGAACATCGCGAAGATCCCGCAGGTCGTGGACATGTCCGACGTGGTGTCCCAATCGGATTGGAACTGGGACGACTTCTACCCCGCCGAGCGTGAGGCCGCGACCGTCGGCGACAAGATCGTCGGCATCCCGGCACTCGTCGACAACCTCGCGATCGTCTACAACAAGAAGCTGTTCGCCGATGCCGGTATCGCGCCGCCGACCGCAGACTGGACCTGGGACGACTTCCGCGCCGCGGCAGCAAAACTCACCGATCCGGCAAAAGGCCAGTACGGTTGGCTGATTCCCGCCGACGGTAGTGAGGACACGGTCTGGCACTACGTCCCGATGCTGTGGGAGGCCGGCGGCGACATCCTGACGCCGGACAACGAGAAGGCTGCGTTCAACTCCGAGGCCGGTGTCACCGCGCTCACGATGCTGCAGGACATGGCTGTGACCGACAAGTCGCTCTACCTCGACACCACCAACGAGAACGGGCCGAAGCTGATGAACAGCGGCAAGGTGGGCATGCTCATCACCGGCCCGTGGGACCTGAGCCAGCTGTCCGACATCGACTACGGCGTGCAGGTGATGCCCACCTTCGCCGGATCGAGCGGTGCGCACCAGACCATCTCGGGTCCCGACAACTGGGTGGTGTTCGACAACGGCGACAAACGCAAGCAGGCGTCGATCGACTTCGTGAAGTGGTTGACCGCACCCGAGCAGGTCAAGGCATTCTCGCTGCAGACCGGTGACCTCCCGACACGAAGCTCGGTCGGCGACGATCAGGCAGTCCGCGATCAACTCGATCAGAAGCTGCCCGGCAGCTCGGTGTTCGTCGAGAACCTGAACAACGCGAAGAAGGCGCGCCCGGCGGTCGAGCAGTATCCGGCGATCTCGGAGGCGTTGGGCCAGGCGATCGTGGCCGTCATGCTCGGCAAGGAACAGCCTGCCGCCGCGTTGAACTCGGCTGCCGAAGCCGCCGATTCGGCCCTGGCCGGCAAATAGACCGGCGGGGTGAGATGACCGGACACGTCGCTACGCGACATTCATGGCGTGACCGCCTCGGCCACTCCGAGCACGTGGCGGGCTGGACGCTGGTGAGCCCGGCCGTCGTGCTGATCGGCGTGTTCGGTCTGCTGCCGGTGCTGATGTCGCTGACCCTGTCGTTTCAGCACTCCGATCTGCTGACGCCCGAGACTCCGTGGGTGGGGCTGGAGAACTACCGCAAGCTCGCCGACGATCCGGTGTTCGTCGACGCGATCAAGCACACGATCATCTACACCGCGCTGTTCGTTCCGGGGACGATGATCGTCGGGTTGCTGGTGGCGGCCGCGTTGAACCGCTCGGTGCGGTTCATCTCGGTCTACCGGACGGCGGCCTACGTCACGATGGCGGTGTCGACGATCTCGCAGGGCATCATCTTCCTGTGGCTGACCGACCGTGACTACGGCCTGGTCAACGCGGCACTGAACACCGTCGGCATATCCTCGCAACCGTTTCTGGCGTCACCGTCACAGGCGCTGTACGTGATCGTCGCCATGACGATCTGGGGATGGACCGGCTTCTCGGTCATCGTGTATCTCGCTGCGTTGCAGGGCGTTCCCGCCGAACTGCACGAGGCCGCAGCCATCGACGGCGCGTCGGCGTTCACCCGCTTCCGCACCATCACGGTGCCGTTGCTCGGACCCGCGAACATCTTCCTGGTGGTGTGGCTGACCATCAATGCGCTGCAGTTGTTCGACGAGGTCTACGCCACCACGCGCGGCGGGCCGCTGCGCGCCACCACCGTCATCGTGTACTACCTGTGGGACCGTGCGTTCGTGCAGTTCGACGCCGGTTACGCCGCGGCCATGGCCTACGTGCTGTTCGTGGTCATCCTCGTGATCACCGCTGTCCAGTTCCGTCTCGCACGGAGGTACGTGCACACATGACCACGACGCCGCACATCACCGCGCCGGTCGCGGAATCCACCGAACCCACGGTCGTGGAGGATTTTTCACCGCGGCGCCGTACGCGCCTGCGTCTTCCGTTCAGCCCTTGGCATCTGGTCCTCATCCCCGTCACGTTCCTGCTGATCCTGCCGCTGCTGTGGATGCTGGTCACCTCGCTGCAGACCGAAGGCGAGGCCAACCGGTTCCCGCCCGTGCTGCTGCCGGAGAGCCCCCGTTTCGAGAACTACACCGAAGCCTGGGCGACAGCGCCGTTCGGGCACTTCTTCCTCAACAGCTTCGCGGTGACCGGTGTCGTCCTGGTGAGCAACCTCGTCGTCTGCAGCCTGGCGGGTTATGCGTTCGCGCGGATCCGGTTCCTGGGCCGCGGAGCGCTTTTCATCACGCTGATGGCCACGTTGATGGTGCCGTTCCAGGTGACGATGATCCCGGTGTTCCTGATCGTCAAATGGTTCGGCGACAACGTGTGGGAAGGCCTGGGAATCAACCACATCGGTGCGCTGATGCTGCCGAACCTGGCAACCGCGTTCGGCATCTTCTTCCTGCGACAGTTCTTCCTGACCGTGCCCGTCGAACTCGAAGACGCCGCACGGGTGGACGGAACATCGCGACTGGGTGTGCTGTTCAAGATCATCCTGCCGTTGTCACTGCCGGCCCTGTCGACGCTGGCGGCGCTGACCGTGCTCACGTCGTGGAATGACTTCCTGTGGCCGCTGATCGTGATCACGTCGCAGGACCAGATGACGGTCCCGTTGGGGCTGAGCTACTTCCAGGGCGCGCACCGCGTCAAGTGGCCGTTGCTGATGGCGGCGAACGTCATGAGCCTGTTGCCGATGCTGCTGGTGTTCATCGGGGCCCAGCGGTACTTCGTGCAGTCCGTGGCCAGCACAGGCCTCAAGGGCTGAAAGGGACGGGTCTCGATGCGAACGAAAAGAGGAGTGAAGCGTTGGCAGAGGTAGAGTTTCGTGATGTCACACGCAGCTATCCCGGTGGGGTTCAGGCGCTCAAGGGACTTGATCTCACGGTGGCCGACGGCGAGTTCCTGATCCTGGTCGGGCCTTCCGGCTGCGGCAAGAGCACGGCGCTGCGAATGCTGGCGGGCCTCGACAAACCGACAGCGGGCGAGATCCGGATCGGCGGTGCCGTCGTCAACCATCTGTCACCCGGGCAGCGTGACATCGCGATGGTGTTCCAGAACTACGCGCTGTACCCACACATGTCGGTGTACCGCAACCTGGCCTATGGGCTGCGCCAAAGGCGCACTCCACGCGCCGAAATCGACCGGCGCGTGCGGGAAACGGCCGAACTGCTGCAGATCACCGAGTTCCTCGACCGCAAGCCCGGGCAACTGTCCGGCGGACAACGTCAACGTGTCGCCATGGGACGCGCGTTGGTGCGCGAACCGCAGGCATTCCTGCTCGACGAACCCCTGTCGAACCTCGACGCCAAACTGCGCAACCAGGTTCGCGGCGATCTCAAGCGTTTGCACCGAGAGGTTCCGGTCACGTCGATCTACGTCACCCACGACCAGGTCGAAGCCATGACGCTGGGGGACCGGTTGTGCGTGATGTCGCAGGGCGAGGTGCAGCAGATCGGCACCACCGACGACATCTACAACCGGCCCGCCAACACGTTCGTCGCGGCGTTCATGGGCAGTCCGCCCATGAACCTGATGCCGGGCATCGTGCGGCAGGGTGTGCTGCACGTCGGCGGGGAATCGGTCACGCCGGTGTCGTGTCCGGAAGGCCCGGTGACCGTGGGTGCCCGACCGGAGCACCTCGAACTGAGCCCGGTCTGGGGCGATGGCATGGTGCCGGCACGTGTCGATTTCGTGGAGCCACTCGGCAGCCACAGTCTGGTGACCGCGCTGTTGGGGGACGATCCCGCGAGTACGACGCGAGTGATCGTGCAGGCGCCCGCGGACACCGACCTACCGTCGGGCACGCGCATCGGCCTGACACTGCCGCCGCAGCGGACGTATTTCTTCGATGCCGAGAGCGGAGATGCGCTGACCGCCGCGAGTATGGGGCGTGAGCGCATATCTCTCGCATGACGCCCTCTCGCATGACGCCGCGGCGGAAAGGATCGGTTGAATCCGCGTTCGACCGCGTGTAGGCAGGCAGGTAGATCGAGGATCGGAGTGATCATGGACCCGAATCCGGACTACGACGCCAGCGACGAGATCGAGTACTTCTTCAACTGGTTGCCGTGGGCGTTGCGGGGTGTGTACCCGCCGCCCGCATATCCGCCGGTATAGGCTGCTGACCAGCGGAATCAGCTCGTGGGAGCCCTCCATATCTAAGAGCACCATAAGATCCCACTAATCGCTCTCCCATCAGCGGCAACAAACGTCACACGGACATCACAAAAATGTTCGGTGGACCGCGGGGGGCCGCCGGCGAGAGACCGGAGGGGACAACATGACGGCATTCAAGCGGGTGCTGATCGCGATGATTTCCGCGTTGCTCGCAGGCACCACGGGAATGTTCGTGAGTGCGGGCGCGGCGCACGCAGGGCTCGACAACGAATTGAGCCTCGTCGACGGTCAGGATCGAACTCTGACCGTGCAGCAGTGGGACACGTTCCTCAATGGTGTGTTCCCCCTGGACCGCAACCGTCTTACCCGTGAGTGGTTCCACTCCGGTCGCGCCAAGTACATCGTGGCCGGCCCGGGCGCCGACGAGTTCGAGGGCACGCTGGAACTC
>Ga0182740_1000198_pt1 | contig 94777 bp, 85 predicted proteins | sample eDN5th37CKraftBY_FD_128872 | JGI IMG/M metagenome (GOLD analysis project Ga0182740, IMG submission 128872) | Enriched backyard soil microbial communities from Emeryville, California, USA - eDNA 5th pass 37_C Kraft BY (version 2) (version 2) | ecosystem: Environmental > Terrestrial > Soil >...
AGCAAATGTCCTCGAGACCCGCGTTTTATAGGAGAAGACGATGGCGGATGCCTATGTGAACGGTGTCGGGTTTCATCCCTTCGGACGGTTCCCGGAAAAGACGCTGAAGCAGATCGCAGCGGAAGCCGTTCTGGCCGCGCTCGACGATGCCGGTCTCGACGCGGACGGAATAGACGCTGCCTTCTGCTCCAACGCCTATGCTGGCCTGCTGAACGGGCAGGAATCCGTACGCGGCGAGACCTGGTTGAGGACGGTCGGCATCGGCGGGGTCCCGATCATCAATGTCGAGAATGCCTGCGCGGGCGGCGGCACCGCCGTTCATCTGGCGACGATGGCCGTGCGCAGCGGGGCCTATTCGCGCGTGCTGGTCGTCGGGGCGGAAAAGATGTTCTCTGGCGACACAGGTCGGGCCATCGCCGCGCTCGCCACCTCCTCCGACATCGAAGTGACCCAGGGAATCGGCATGCAGTTCGCTGCGGTCGATGCGATCCGGGTCAAGAAGGTCATGGCCGAGGAGAATGTCGGCGAGGACGCACTCGACTGGATCACGTCCAAGAGCCACTACAACGGCTCGCTCAATCCCATCGCCCAGTTCCGCAAGCCGATGTCGGTGGAAGAGGTGCGCAATTCGCGCATGATCGCCGATCCGCTGCGACTCTATATGTGCAGTGCGATTTCGGACGGTGCCGCAGCCTGCATCATCTCGGCCGAGCCCGGCCGCCGCAGGGTTCGGGTCGCCGGCAGCGCGCTCGCCTCATCACCGATCCGCGTGCGCCAGGGCGACCTGTCGACCGGCAAGCGCGCCTCCGCCGCGTCCTATAAGCAAGCCGGCGTGGGCCCCAAAGATATCGACTTCGCCGAGGTGCATGACGCCGTCTCTCCGATCGAGCTCGTCTACTACCGCGATCTCGGCTTCTGCGCCCCGGGCGAGGTGGCGCGCTTCGTGGCGGAGGAGAGACCTGCGCTGCACGGCTCGATCCCCTTCAATCCCTCGGGCGGCATCAATGCGCGCGGCCATCCGGTGGGCGCCACCGGCGTTGCCCAGATCTGCGAACTCGTGTTGCAGATTTCGGGCGATGCCGGCCAGCGCCAATTGAAAAATGCCCGCCGCGGGCTCGCCCTCAATGCGGGCGGCTGGATGGGCGAGGACCCGGCTGTCAACGCCGTGCACATTCTGGAGGCATCATGAACGACATGACCTTGCAAAGGTCCAAGTCCAATCCGCACATCTTCTTTGCGGAAGGGGAGGTGCCCGGAGCGCCGGGGTTGCGCGCGGCCCGCTGTCGTGCCTGCGGCCGCCACACGCTTGGTCGCGTCCTGGCCTGCGCGCATTGCCTGTCGCGCGACCTCGACGTGGTTGCCGCCGGGCAGAAGGCGGAGCTGGTCGAATTCTCGATAGCGCACCATCCGGCCGGCGGCTTCGAGGCGCCCTATGCAATCGGGCAGGTCAGGACGTCGGAAGGGTTGGTGCTGTTCGCGCCGCTGGCCGGCGAGACCTCGGGGCTGGCGCCTGGAGAGAAGCTCGGCTTTGCCGTCGTGGAGCACGACGGAGGTGATCTGGGCTTCGCCTATCAGCGAATTGGCATCGTTGGAGAGGCAGCATGAACGTCGCGGATCAGATACGCCGCGCCGTGCGTCGCTTCGCCGGGCTTCCGGCGGTCATCTCGGGCGACGAAACACGCAGCTTCGCCGAGATCGACGAACGTTCGGACCGGCTGGCCAATGCGCTTCTGGCTTTGGGCCTGCGCAAGGGCGACCGGGTGGCCACCCTGCTGGAGAATTCCGTGCGCTGCGTGGAGGTGGATTTCGCGCTTGCCAAGGCCGGTCTCGTTCGGGTGTCGCTCAATCCGCGTTCCACGGCCAAGGATGCCGGCGTCATCCTGGAGGACTCGGACGCCACCGCGTTCATCTTCGGCGATGGCTATTCGGAGATCGTGACCGCGGTCCAGCCCGAGGCGAAGCATGTGCGTCATTGGCTTCATGCAGACGAGGGTGAGGGGCCGCTGGCGAAACTGCCCTTCGTGCTCGACTACGAGGAGATGCTTTCGAGCGCCAGCAGCGCGCCGGTTCCGGAAAACTGCCATCCGGAGGATCTCTACTGCCTGTTCTATACCTCGGGCACCACCGGCCGGCCGAAGGGCGTCATGCTCAGCCATCGGTCCATCCTGCAGATCTCCTTCAACCTGCTGATGGAGGTCGGGCCGCAGCAGGCTGGCGAGAAGGTGCTCCTCATGCAGCCGATGAGCCACGGCGCCGGCTTCTTCGTGCTGCCGTGGTTCATGCGTGGCGGCGTCTCCGTGATCATGCGCCACTTCGACGCCGAGGAGGTGCTGCGGCTGTCGCATGAGCTGGAGATCGAGACGATCAAGCTGGTGCCGACCATGTTGCAGCGGATGCTGAGGGTGGACGTCGACAAGTCGCCGGACCTGCCGAAATTGAGGCAGATCATCTATGGCGCGAGCGCGATGCCGGCCGAGGCGCTACGCAAGGCCATCACGCGCTTCGGGTCGAAATTCGTGCAGATCTACGGCCAGAGCGAGGCCGCGGTGACGCTGAGCGTGCTCCCGCTTTCCGAGCACGATCCGGACGGCGAGCATCCCGAACGTCTGATGTCGGCGGGCGTGCCGTTCCCGAGCGTCGAAATGAAGATCCTGGACACCCAGGGCAACCCGGTTGGTCCCAACGAGCCCGGGGAAGTGGTCTTGCGCGCGCCGCAACTCATGTCGGGCTACTGGAAGCTGCCCGAGCTCACGAGCCAGACGATCCGCGATGGCTGGCTCCATACCAAGGATCTCGGCCGGATCGACGAACACGGCTTCCTCTATCTGCTCGGGCGCATGGATGAGATGATCATCTCGGGCGGCTACAATATCGCCCCGCGCGAGATCGAGGAGGCGCTCTACCGCCATCCCGCCATCCAGGAGGCGGCCGTCGTCGGCGAGCCGGACGAGGAATGGGGCAACGCCGTGGTCGCCTATGTCGCGTTGCGCAACCGGGTAGGGGAAAGCGAGATCATCGACTTCGCCCGGACCGAGCTGGGGTTCAAGCGACCGAAGCGGATCTATCGCGTGCCGGAATTGCCGAAGAACGCAAACGGCAAGATCCAGAAGAGCGCCCTTAATCCGCAACTCGCAATGCTCTGGGAGCCGATACCGGAATGATCGAGGATATCGCAACAAGGGTCGCCGACCTTTCCTTCGATGCGCTGAGCGAGGCGGGCAGAGAACGGCTCACGCTGTGCCTGCTGGCCAATCTTAGCGTAGGCGTGGCCGGGGTGCCCTATTGCGTCGTGCCGGAGCCGGTCGCCGAAGGCGGCCGCTTCGCTCTCCTGTCCGGCAGCCGGGCTGGCGATGCTCGCGCGGCGGCGTTCTGGAACGCCGCCGTCATGCATGCGCGCACGCAGGACGACTTCGATCCGGTCGGCAATTTGCATGTCGGCACGGTCGTGCTGCCGGCGCTCATGGCGGTGTCCAACGAGGTGCCGCTCACCGGAAAGGCTTTCCTCGACGCGCTCGCCGCGGGCTACATGGTCGCGGTCGGCATTTCGCGCGGGCTGTCGCCGAAGACCACGCCACGCGGCGTGCGCTCGACGGGCTACTACAGCCCGTTCGGCGCCGTGGCCGCCGTCGCCAAGGCGAAGGGGCTGGATGCGGCCGCGATCGGCAGCGCGCTGGCTTTGACGACGGTCTTTGCTGGCGGAACGACACAGGCATGGATCGACGGCAGCGACGAATGGCAGCTTCATCCTGCCCATGCCGCCGAAACGGGGCTGCGCGCCGTCGAGCTTGCGCTTTCGGGCGTGCGCGGCGGCAGCCATGCGCTCGACGGCACCTCCGGCTTCTACAACGCTCTTTTGGGCAAGACGGTGCCGTTCGACGAGGTCGTGAACGACTTCGATCCTTCGATTGCCGCCGAGGAGAGCGTGATCAAGCGCTTTCCGGTTTCGGGCATCTGCCAGTCTGTCGTTCTGTCGGCCGAGCGTTTGGCGCGGCAGATCGCCGATCCCGGACAGATACGGCGCGTCAAGGTGGAGATGAACGCCTTCGAGATGCGCTATCCCGGGACGCTCAACCGCGGGCCGGTGTTCCGCTCGTTCGGTGACCGCCTGATGAGCGCGACCTTCTGTACCGCGTCGGTGCTGGCGCATCGCGGCCTGAACTTCGCCGATTTCCATACGGCGCAGAATGCGGCGCGGGACCGCCTTGTCGGTTTGGTCGAGGTCATCGAAGGCGCCGATATCCCGATCCTTTCGGCACGCATGACGGTCGAAACCGGGGACGGACGGACATTTGTCGAACAGGTGCGCAATTCGCGCAGCGAGGTCGCCATCGACTGGTTCTCGGTGGACGCATGGGGATCCGCGCTCTGGCAGGAGGCCGGCCGCAGCAGCGAAGCCTTCAAAAGCTGCCGCGACGAAATCCAAACACTTTCACGGGCGGACCGGGTGGATTTCGGCCGCTGGCTTTGAGGCGAGGGCGCTTTGGCCATGGAGTGCTCCTTGATGGCCAGAGGCTGGCACGTTGATTTGTCAGTGACCATCCGGAGCCTTCGCTGCGAATGGCGTGCAATCGGCAGAAGGCGGGCCTTCCCGCCGGGTTGAGAGTCGCGCTCGCGATTGCCGCGCCACCGTGTGGTGCGGGTCTGTCGAGGGTCACCGGGACACAGCTGACGCCAGGGCAACGCATTTTTCGGGGAAACGGCGGCTTACCATCTCTAGAGCGGTCATGAGCGCCGCAATGACGCTAGTCGCCACAACTGCAAGTGCAGCCGCTTCTGCGCCAAGCCCGGCATCTTCGAGATCCCGCGCCCCGTGAAGGCGTCTGTCGATGGCATAAGCGAGGAGGAGCGAGACGATGGCCAAAATCGCCGCGGCTCCTTCCGAGTAGATAAGCGATTTGGCGACGAGCGAGGCCGGAGGCAGAACGATCGTCGCAATGAAGAAGAGCCACAGGACTCCGTGGACCTGTCATCGCTCGTCGGCGCATGAACGGCTCCATCTGGCTTCCTGCGTCGCGTTGCCCTTTCGCCAATGCTCCGGGCCCCCTTCGGATGTCTTTGACCCGGAGCAGACTTGCGATCCGTGAGGTGGCCGCTTTGCGCCGATTCTTGGCAGTACTACCGCCCGTACGCAGACACTGCCGGCAGCCACGCTGGGGTGGTCGGAGGTGGCCCCTGACCATGCTCTCGTATAGTGAGGGATCTGGAGGGCAGGGGGTCGGGGACGTATTTTCAGGGAGCCCGTGATCGGTCGTACGGGGACTCTCGTTCGAGGAAACCTAGCGCCCGACTACTTAGCGGCCTTGTGCGCCTCTGCGAGCCGGTAAGTGATGTAATACTTCAGAATGTTGCGCACGTAGACGACCGGCTCGTTGCCGACGACCTTTGCCATAGCCAGTTCCACGTTCCCGAACCAAACCTTGTCATCGAGCCCCATGGCAACAGCACGGCGGCGGGCTTTCTGGAGATTGCCCGGACCGGCATTGTAGGCCGCAAATGCCATCAGCGCCTGGTTCACAGGGTTGATTGCCGGATCGTTGACGTAGGTGCTGCGAAGGAGACGCAGCATTTTCACCCCCGCCTCCACATTACGGTCAGCTATTTCGATATGGGGAATGCCTATCGCCGGATCGCTCGCGGTTGACGGTAGCACCTGCATGATACCGACTGCTCCCGCACGGCTATGCTTAGATTGATCGAGGTGCGATTCCTGATAACCCTGCGCGGCGATCATCAGCGCGTCGAAATCATAGGCCGTTGCGTATTTGCGGATGAGGCCAATCACAGCGGCGAAGCGCGAGCGTCCGTCTGGATCCATCGCGTTGCGGATGCGGTCAGCATCCTTGAAGTAGCGCTTGATGAGGATATTGCCGAGCGATGAGCCACGACGCGCGACCTTGACGAAGTCGTTTACGGTCGCTGCCAATTGGGGGCTTCCTTTGCGCATGGCCCAGGCGATCTCGCCGCCCTTGTTTACCACGAGGTCGTGGCGCACAGCCACATGTTCGAAGATTTGCGCAAACAGATCGGCCTTATACGCATCGGCGACCGTCGCCTCCAGCGCGCCGACATGCACCAGTTCGATCAGGTCCTCGTCCTCCAAATTCTCGTCCGCGCGGACAATCTTCAACGGTTTCTGGCCGGCCGCCTCGCGCCGCGCGCTCATGGCGTTCAGATGCTCATAGTAGCTGCTCGAAGCCCGTACGCTGATCTCGACGCCATCCAGATCATCGATCGAAGAGATCCTAGGGGCCCCCGGCCCCGTGACCACCACCTCGGATACGTCATCGACGAACGGGTCCGAGAAATCGACGTGCTTGAGCCGCTCCGGCGTAATGGTCAGGTTCGCAACAACAAGGTCGACGTGTCCGTTCTCGAGCGCGGGGAGCAGTCGATCGCGGGCCAGCGGTGCCAGCACGATCTCAAGCTTGCGCGCCATCGCCCCGAACTTCCGGGCCAAGTGCTTCCCGAACTCGTTCATGAGGTCGACCGTCATTCCTGATGTCTTGGGACCATCGGCGACGAAGAACAGCGGGCCATAGGCCACGCCAACACGCAACAACCCGCGCTCGAGCATGCCATCGAAATCGCTCGTCCATGGCTCGGCGATCTTTGCGAAGATCCTGTCCTCTTCGGACACCGCGTCTCGATTTGTGGCTTGGATCGACGTTGCGCTGGCGCCTTCTGCATGCGCGCAGCCAATTGCCATCGAACCCCATGCCAGCGCTGTAGCAACGAGGGCGCCGATACAGTTGCCGAGCATCGCAGTCGGCCTCCCTGTGCTAATATTTTCCGGGAACCCACCGGCTATTCTTCATCGGAGTATCGCCATCATATTCGTTCTTGGTCGATCGCTTGGGCAATTGACGGTATCCGCCGAAGATCCGGCGCCATTGACGCCGCCGCTCCCCAGGTCCTTCTGAACGCCCAGCGCGACCTCGATTGAGGCGGAGGTCGTCGCCTCATTCGAGGCTTCGGGGACTGACCCCTCTTGTGGGCGCTGGCGGGAGAGGGGTTGGTCGCCAGTGCCAAAGCAACGGGACGTTTTAAAGAATAGAAGATTTTGCTCTGTACGAGAATTGTACAAGTATGCGTAGTCCCTAAGTACTAGTTGCTGGAAAACGGACAGAATGGGTGTAGTTATACTACGGCCCCTACGCTTTATAGGTCTTCCGGCCTCCCGCTGTCCGGAGATGTGCAGAGCGAGCTGACCGAAGCACGCCATCGTCGGGAGAGGGTCTTGTAGCATCGCATCTGAGAGGCGGCGCCTCCCGCCTTCGATGGATTTCGGTGCCGCGCAAGGCCCGGAACCTGTCAGCAGAACTCGCCAAGCGCGTGTTCTGCTTGTCAAAGATCGTCCTTTTGCCCAAGAGCAGCCGCCTGCTTCGAGTCTTTGGTCAACGCGTTGTCATAGGGTGTATATCCACCATCAAACTTGCGATCCCTGGTCGGCGGCAATCTTGCCTTGTTGGACCGCGAGCCTCAGTGCTGCGTGATCACGCTCGGCCTGGTCGGCATATCTCAACGCGAACTTTCCCAAGGCCATGTCGAACTCATCGCTTGAAGAACCGAGATACGCGCTGATTGTTGCGGATATAGTGCTCGCCTTCGCGTGAGCACGAGCGAGCACCCAACCGCAAGCTTGGGCAAAGACGTCCAACATTTCGGCGTTGAACGTCTCCACCAAAGGCTTGATCTTTGCATCATGCAACTGTCGCACATAGAAGTGTCGGCCATTCCGAGCAGTAGTCCACCCGAGGAAAACATCAGACGTCGGTTGCATCAGGTGCTGCCCCATTACCACGCGCCGACCTTGATGGCTGTAAATGCTCTTCCCGGCATAGGGCTCCAGCACGGAGGTCACTGCTTCCTTGAATTGGAGGAAAAGGGGATCATTTCCCTCCGACATCATCAAAGCGATCCAACACCTCCGACCGACGCTGCCGACGCCCACGACCTTGACGGCGGCATCTATCAGTCGAAATCTCTCTATGAGCACCCGCCGATCGTCCGACAGTGACCCACGGTAGTCATGGAAAAGTTGGTCGAACATCGCAGAGTCGGCGCTATCGATATCCTCCGGATGGAAGATCAGCGGAGGATGGTCGATGATGCGGATTTGTCCGCGCGCCGAACTTGCCAGCTTCGGAAATTCAAGCTCCGAACCACTGCGAGCCGCAACCTCCTCAATGCGCTTCTTCGTGCCCCTACGCATGCGCTTGGGCAAAGAGTTGAGAAAGTCAACGTATGTTGTCTTGGCATACCATACTTGCAGCGGGCCCATCTCGGACAATTGGCGCATATGTTCGCGGTACTTGCGCGCGCAGCTGATGGCAGCATCGCGGCCTTGGTGATCGGCGAGCCCATTCGATCGAGCGGCTAGCACGATCGATGCAACTAGGCGCTTAATGTCCCATTCCCAGGGCGCGGGTAAGGTCTCATCGAAATCGTTGATGTCGAAGATAATGCTGCGTTCAGGTGTGGCAAATCCGCCGAAGTTGAGAAGGTGGCAATCACCGCACGTTTGCACTTTCAATCCGGTGGCTGGGGTCCTCACCAAGTCGGCTGCCATCACCCCTGCGGCCCCGCGATAGAAGGCGAAAGGTGACTGCAACATTCGACCATACCGTATCGCTTGGAGCTGCTCCATACGCCCGACGTCTGATGCGTGGAGGACCTCGATCGGATCTGGTCGCCCTTCGGCTTCATTCCATTGACGATGCTGCTCCCGAGGGATCTTGTCCCGCAGCGCCTTCCCAGCTGCTGCCCGTTCGTGCGGGGAGACCATGGAGGCGCCCCGCGAGGTCGTGTATCGAGGAATGTCCGTTTTGCGTCTCATACGTCAAGAGCGAATGACCGCTTCAACCGGTAGAAGCACTGCTTGATCCCCAAAACTCAAGCGCCGAGACACAGCTAAAGCATGTCACGCGAATTGAGATTCGCGCGACTGCCTTTAGCCGTTGCTTTTTTGCATATCGTTCACCCAAAACCCCTGCACACTTTCGGGCGACAGGCATTAGCTTAAGGTCTGCCGTGCTGCTGCCAGGCGCGCACTCCATCTGTCGTTCGTTCGTAGAAGTTGCCTGGACCCACAATCTCCTCGATTCCAGCAAGCCGCATATTGTCTCGAACAGAGTCGCGCACACGCGCGAATGCAACGGTGATCCCTTCGCTCTGCAGCCCCTTGATAAGGTTTAGGAGCTCGTCGGCTGCACTAACGTCGATGAAGTTGACCGAGCCAAAATCCAAAAGCGCGCGCTTCAACTCTGGCCGCGCGACCAGAGATGCTTTCAACGCCGAGTTTATGCGCCCAACGCTTGCGAAGAAGAGGTCGCCGCCCACTCGCCAAATCAGCAGCCCTGGGAACGTCGTTGCCTCGGGATGCCGCTGCAAATCTCGATAGGCTTCCGTGCCGGGCAATTGACCAAGTTCCGCGCTCTGCGGATGGCTGGCAACGTAGATCAGGGTCAATAGCGACAGCACGACGCCCAACACGATGCCTTGCGGAACACCCAAAATCAGCTCACCGGCGATGACAATGAGAGCGTTCGCAAACGACCAGCGGCTTCGCAAGTACAGTTCCCGCAAGTAGCTTGGCTTTGTGAGATGCAACATCGCCGCAATGACGACGGCGGCGAGTGCCGGTTGGGGCATGTTCCGGAACAAAGGAGTCAAGAAGATCAACGTCAGGAAACAAAGCACTGCCGCAACCAGGTTGGCGGCTTGGCTGCGAGCGCCTGCCGCCATCGCCACCGAGGTCTTGGACAGGCTGCCGACGACGAGAAATCCCCCGAAGAGACCGCTCAACATGTTGGCTGGTCCGTGTGCGACCAACTCCTGGTTTGGATCAATACTCCGGCCGCTCTCGAGTGCTGCCGCCTTGGCGGCTCCGAGCGCTTCGGCGTAGCCGACCATCACGATGGCAAGCGCTCCTGGCGCAAGCTGGAGCAATATGGTGGCGTCCAGGTTCGGCAATGTCAGACTGGGCAAGCCTGACGGAATGTGGCCGGCCACGTGCACGCCCGTCGCCTCGCCTCCAAAGCCGCCAATCACGATGGTAGCTATGGCCATGACGACCAAGGCTGCCGGTACGCGCGGCGCCATGTGGCGAAGCAGCACCATGGCCGTCAGGGACAGCAGGCCGGTCAGCGCCGGTGCGAAGGAAACGTCCGGTAGATGCTGAAAGATATTCCAAAGCTTGGTGAAAAAGTTGCCCGACGAGCCGCCGATCCCAAGCAGATGCGGCACCTGGCCTATGATGGTGACGTAGACCAGGCCTTCGATGAAGCCACGCATGACCGGAGTAGGAATGAAGCTCGCGACCCACCCCATGCGCATGAGTCCAAAGGCCAGGAAGAGAACGCCGATCAAGACAGCCAAGGTGGAAGTGAGCCAATTGTACTCCGCTGTCCCCTGCGTCGCGATGGCGCCGACGGTCAACGCCGAAATCAGACCTGTGGCCGTATCCGGTCCGACGACGAGCTGGCGCGAGCTGCCGAGGAGAGCGTAAGCGAGAAGGGCTGGGACGATCGTGTAAAGTCCCATAATTGGCGGCACGCCGACAATGCTGGCATAAGCCATTCCTTCGGGCACCATGACTGCCCAAAGTGCCACACCAGCGAACGCGTCGAGCGTCAGCCATTCCTGCCGATAGCCCCGGACCCAATCGAGGATCGGCAACGCAGTATGAACCGCAGACCTGGCGTCGGACTGTGCCATGTCCTCACCGCGGGTCAGTGCCCGCCACCTTCGAAGTGCTCCTCGGAAAAGAGATAGTTCTGCCAACTCTTGACGCGAAGAAGTATCTTCCGCAGTAAAGACAGGTCATGCATGTACTTAGTGTATATCGCTACCTGCGCAGTCGATCCCAGCGGGATCTGATAATCAGACACTGATTCCACTAAGTCCATGGTGACAAGGGCCCTGCCACCTCCACCCGGAAGATTGCCCGGATCGGCCAGAGTGCCGGTGGGCTGAAGTTGTCCTGCAGGAATTGCGTTCAACACCGATCGAACCTTGGCTTTGAATACCCGGCCCGGCACGGCATCAAAGGCGACCTCGGCGTCGTCGCCCACGGTCACGCGTTGCAGATAGTTCTGTTGAAATGCAGCAGTTAGTCGGTTGTCCCCGCTTCCAGTGTTCACAAAAACCATCACGGGACGCAGCGGCACAGGCATGACATACATCCCCGGCCGAAGGATGAGCTGCGTAACAAACCCCGGGCCCGACGCCCGAGTGGTTGTCTGTTCGAGATCGTATTCCGCGCTGCCGAGTTCCGCCGTGAGCCTTGCCACCGTCGTGTTCGTGCCATTCACGTTCGCGGAATAGGCAAGATTGGCCTGGCTCTCCGCTGCCTCGGCCGCAACAACCATCTCGCTGGCGCTCTCCAGGTTGCGCTTGTAGGTATCCAGGGCTGCTTCAGCGATCACGCGCTTTTTATACAGCTCAGCCTGCCGATCGTAGTTCGACTGCGCCAAGTGCTCTTGCGACCTGGCGCGTTCCGTCTGGGCCCGGGCTTGATCAAGCGCAGCTTTCAACTGTTTTACATTCTGTTCCGCGTCCGCGAGCTGCGCACTCTTCTCGTCGACCAAGTATTGATACGGGGCCGGATCGATCTTGAAGAGGACATCTCCTTGTTTGAGGGACGCCTCCGCTTCGACCGGGACGTCGATGACCCGACCGGCGACTGCCGGTAGGATGGGGGTCACAGCATAGTAGATGCGGGCGTTCATGCTGAAAGGATGGTTGTAGTTCATCGTTATCAACAGCGCCGACAGGCCGACGATGCCGCCCAGTGCGGCCGTCGATAGGCTCCACTCATTTACCGGGATCCGGAAAAGCTTGAAAATCGCGATGCAAATCGCGACGTAAAGGAGAATGAGCAGGAGTTCCATCAGGCGGTCTCCCGCTCCCCTTTAACGGGGTGTTTGATCTCCGGCGCTTCGGGCGCGCCAAGTATCGTCGGCTGGAGATTGGCCGATTTGTCTTGGAGAGCGAGGCGATCTTCTACTTGCGCCAGTTTAGACCCAATCTGCTCCACCCGAGAACGCAGTAAGTCCAGTTCATCTTGCAGTCCAGATTGTCCGGTTTCTGCTTTCGTCTGAGAAAATCCCCAACCGCGCTCCGGTCTGTACGCCATGGCCCAAATCCAAAGAAACGGCCAGAGAACGTGCAGCGTGAACAAGCTGACCCAACCGGCAGCGTGAATTGCGTCCTTATGAGGATGTTCCCGCTTCTCGGCGATCTTGGCAGGGATGTCGTGGATGGCGATGATGCCGTAAAACAGCATGAGGCCCATGAACACAAGGAGTCCAAGAGCGAAATCGTTCAGAAACGGATCGCCGATCTTGTCGACCATCGCCGCTCTCCTAAAGCATGGTGAATCCGGCGCCCTGGCAAGAGTGCCGCCGTTGGACATGCAATGTTCAGGCTACTGCACCGCCGGGCTCTACGGCCGATGGTTGAACTTTGATCCGCCGGCGGAGGCAAGAAGTGCTTGCGCCAGTGAGCTTCGCATTGGTCGGCGAAGCGGACGGCAGTCGGCTGACGTGGCCGGTCGAACGCATCAGGCTTGTACTGGGAGTCTGGACTAACCCCCCAGCCGAGCAGTGCGAAGCTCTGGACCTCCACCCTGTTCACGGTCACAACCAGCACAAACGCTAGTGACACGCCGCATCTAAGAGCCTGGATAGGGTCTGCCACATTAATGGCGGGATTAAGACGTCAGCGAGCGCCTAATTGACGACAGCCCGGGAGGCTAATCTCGATTCGAGCTCGCGTCGCTGCGTGTCGGTTGGGGAAGCAACGTTACGAAAAATACGCTTCACACCGACTGTCGAAGATTGGGAATCGGCTGGCGGCAAGTTACCCTCCCACACAGCGCTCGGCGTGGCCGATGACATCCGGCAACGCAGCACCCTTCAGGCGCGTGTTCGAATCCATCGAGCGGATATCCGAGGTGCTTTTCGGCCTATCATGGCGTTGACCTTTACCGGATCCCTTAGCGCCGCCGGCTACGGCCAGCCGGAGGTGCACGATGCTGGTCGGTGCTCTCGGCTGCAATCTCACCTGGGGCTGGTTGACGCCGTAGTTATCTGATGGGGTGCTTGGCCGATGGGCAGCGGAGCATCGCACTCTGGCCAGGATATAAGCAGGTCCTACGCCCGACGAAGCAATACTGCAATCCTTGACAACCTGCCCTCCGCGGTAGCGTCCGTGCTGACGCCCTCCGATCTGACAGAATGCACGCTGCGCTGTCGAAAGTGGCGATATCGAACGAGCCATTGGACCGAAAAGGGGTGATTGGCTTGGCGCTGCCGCAATCTTTTCCAGGTCTTCGCGTCGAGGGAAGCAGCCGAGACCGCGCCCCTGCTGGAGATCGGTGCGGACCAGCAGCATATTCGCCGGCGGTGCAACGGATCGGCGGCGCTCCAGACCCGCCGCTGAGAGGAAAGGTCGGAGATAATGTCAGCAGAAACACACTATACACCGCAACCAAGGCAAATGAGGCGCCTCTTCTTCATGTCGCTCGTCCAGCAACTTCGTGTCGTCTGGCCAATCCTTTCCGGGATCCTTGTGATCATGGTTGCGTCCGGGCTGGCAATCTGGCGCATAGAGGGTTGGCGGATGGACGAGGCCTTCTACTTCACCTTCGTCACAGGGCTCACTATTGGCTATGGCGACTTTACGCCCAAACACGATTTCGCTCGGTTGCTTTCCCTGGTGATCGGATTCACAGGGATTGTGCTGACCGGCTTGGTTGCGGCTATCAGCGTGCAGGCCCTCAAGGCGACGGACCAAGATAGCGCAGGTTAGTCTCAGCTCGAGGCTACGCACTTCGAATGCCGCTTGATCTATCCGACACCAAATCCGAACGGCAACTATAGCTGCAGACAGTCGAGGGAGAAACTGGGATGTCTGCCCTAGGTCAATTCAGGCCGATGCTCTTGTGTGCCTGAATGTCCGCTTCTGACTTTGCAGGTTCGAAGCTGCCAGTCCGCTTCCGTGAAGAGTTGAGGGCGCCGGCAGGCGTACGAAAGTCCCCGAGGAAGGAACCCGCGGGCCACAGTCGATGTCTATGGGGAATTCGATTTGCGGATGATGTCGGCGATGGCGCGACCGGGGCGGGGAAGCGCCGCGATGGAGACGAAGAGACCGCTTCCTCGCGCGTCCGGCGATGTTGGCTGTCGAAGCTGGCCGGGGCGGGCGTCTTTTGGCGTTAGTGATTGCCATGGCGACGCGTAGATCCGCTGCCGGAGCTATGCGCCTGTTTCGGCAATGCGCTGATCTTTTTGGAATTTGGTGGGCGATGCAGGGATTGAACCTGCGACCCCACCCGTGTGAAGGGTGTGCTCTCCCGCTGAGCTAATCGCCCGCCTGCGACCCGAGGGGTCAAGCGTGCCGCGATATAGGAGACAGGCGCGGCGCAAGTCAAGCGTGGATCGGTACCGATATCCCCAAATCTCAGCGGCGACCCGCGGCGACCAGCCGGTCGACGAGGCCGAGCGTGAGTTCCCCGAAATGCGAGATGATCGCCGACGGTTCGAACTCGCTGACATGGCGGTCCGTATAGCCGAAATCGACGGCCACCACCGGAATGCCGGCAGCCTTGGCCGTATCGATATCCGTCCGCGAATCGCCGACCATCAGGGCTCGGCCGCGATCCCCTCCGGCGCGCTCGATGGTCTCGGTCAGGTGCCGTGGATCGGGCTTGCGATAGGGGAATGTGTCCTGGCCGGAAATGAAGGCGAAGCGCTGGGCAATGCCGAGTTCGGTCAAGAGCCGCACCGCCATCATCTCGAACTTGTTGGTGCAGACGGCGAGCAGGTAGCCGGCGTCGGAGAAACGGTCGAGGGCATCGAGCACGCCGGGGTAGGGCACGGACTTCCCAGGCATGTTGCCGTTGTAGTGTTCGACGAAGAGATCATAGAGCCGGTCGTGCTCGTCGGCGGCCAGCGCCTTGCTTTGCGCGGCGAAGGCTTTTTCGATCATCACCTTGCCGCCGTGACCGACGAAGCCGTGAAGCTGCGCAGGCTGCGCCGCGGGCAATCCGCCCGCGGCCAGGCTGTGATTGAGGCTGTCGAGCAGGTCAGGCGCGGTGTCGATGAGCGTGCCGTCGAGATCGAACACAATGATGGGTCGGGTCATAGCGATTTCCATGTCCAGGGGGAATTGCGATAGCCCGCCTAAGAGGCAGCCGGCAAGACTCGGATGGCCAATGCCGGAGAAAACCTTTGCCGTTCCCGCCAAAGATGCTAGGAGCCGCGCGGGGAAATGACAGGGAAAATGATCGACCGATGGATCCAAGAGCTCTGAAAATCGAAGCTGCGCGCGTGGCGCTCGGTCACGTGACCGACGGCATGCGGCTCGGCATCGGCACGGGCTCGACGGCTGAAGAGTTCGTCCGGCTGTTGGCCGAAAAGGTCGCGGCCGGCCTGACCGTCACCGGCGTCCCGACGTCCGAACGCACTGCGAAACTCTGCGGCGAACTCGGCATCACCTTGTCGACGCTCGAGGAGACGCCCGAACTCGATCTCACCGTCGACGGCGCCGACGAGATCGATCCCATGCTTTCCCTGATAAAGGGCGGCGGCGGCGCCCTGTTGCGCGAGAAGATCGTCGCGGCGGCCTCCGCCCGCATGATCGTCATCGCCGACCGTTCCAAGCTCGTCGACACGCTGGGGGCGTTTCCACTGCCGATCGAGGTCAACAGATTCGGTCTCCGGTCGACCGCGCTCGCAATCGAGAAGGCGGCCGCGAAGCTAGGCCTTTCCGGAGCTGTCGCCTTGCGCATGGCTAACGCCGTGCCTTTCGTTACAGACGGCGGACATTTGATCCTCGATGCATCTTTTGGCCGCATTCCAGATACAAGAGCCCTGTCTCAAGCACTTCACGCCATCCCCGGCGTGGTCGAGCACGGATTGTTTCTAGGGATGGCAACCGCTGCGATTGTTGCGGGAGCGAACGGCATCGAAACCCTGCACGCCACCCGTCAATAGGGAGTTCTCATCATCATGACCTTGGTCAACCGCGTTCGCCATCTTTCCGCTGCCGTCGCTGCCGCTACGGTTCTGGCGCTCGCCCTTCCAGCCGCCGCTCAGGATGCCTCGGAATCGCACGTCAAGGCCGCCCGTGACGCTCTCAACGCACTCAATGCGACGGATCAGTTCGACGTTATCCTGCCCCAGGCTGCCGCCGCCCTGAAGGCCGAGCTCATCCAGAAGAACCCGGACCTGCAGCAACTCATCACCAAGACCGTCGATGAGAAGACGCTGGCGATGGCTGCTCGCCGCACGGACCTCGAGAAGGAAGCCGCGAATGTCTATACGCGCGCCTTCACCGAGGAGGAACTGACGGCGATTGCCGCTTTCTACAATTCCGGTCCAGGCAAGAAGCTGCTGACCGAAGGGCCGATCGTGACGCGCCAGGTGATCCAGGCCGCGGAGATCTGGCAGCGCGGCGTGGCCCGCGATCTTGCCCAGTCTGTCGGCGAGGAGCTGGCCAAGGTTTCGCCGATCACGACCCAGCCGGTCACGCCCGCGGATCCCGCCGCTGGCGCCACCGCGCCAGCGACGGGCAACTCGAACTGAGTCTGCCAGACCACGACGCGGTCGAAACAGGGGCCCGGCTTTCGAGCCGGGCTTTTATTTTGTCTTCCGCACCTCTACGTGTCGTTCGCGCTCGTCTTGTTTCAAGGGATCATCGGCGATGGCCAAATATGACTACGACCTCTTCGTGATCGGGGGTGGCTCGGGAGGCGTGCGCGCCTCGCGCGTCTCTGCCGCATTAGGCAAGAAGGTGGCCATCGCCGAGGAGTACCGCTTCGGGGGCACCTGCGTCATTCGCGGCTGCGTTCCCAAGAAGCTATATGTCTATGCCTCGCAGTTTCCCGAGCATTTCGCCGATGCGGCAGGTTATGGCTGGACCGTGCCGGACGCGAAATTCGACTGGCGGGCGCTCGTCGCCAACAAGGAGCGCGAGATCACCCGGCTCGAGGGGATCTATCGCAGAAACGTCGAGTCGGCGGGTGGCGAGATTTTCCATTCGCGCGCCCATCTCGTGGACGCGCATACGATATACATCGAGAAAGAGGGACGCACCGTAACGGCCGACCAGATATTGATCGCGACCGGCGGTCGGCCCAATCCGCACGAGGCGCTTCCTGGTCGCGAGCATTGCATCTTCTCCAATGAAGCCTTCGACCTGCCGGAACTTCCCAAATCCATCGTGATCGCCGGGGGCGGGTACATCGCGGTCGAGTTCGCGAACATCTTCCATGGCCTCGGCGTCGAGACGACGCTGGTCTATCGCGGCCTGGAGATCCTGGGCCGCTTCGACATGGACCTGAGGCGTGGCCTGCACGAGACCATGGAAAAGAAGGGCATCAGAATCATCCTGCAGGCCGTCGCCGAACGGGTCGCCAAACGGCTGGATGGCGGGCTCGACATCCTGCTTTCCAATGGCGAACGCCTGAGCACGGACCAATTCATGCTGGCGCTTGGCCGCATTCCGAACACGGAGAATCTCGGTCTGGAGGCAGCAGGGGTCGAGATCGGCAAGGTCGGCGAGATCATGGTCGACGCCTACTCACGCACGAACGTTCCCAATATCTGGGCCATCGGCGACGTCACCAACCGGGTGCAGCTCACGCCGGTGGCGATCCACGAGGCCATGTGTTTCGTCGAGACGGCCTTCAAGAACAATCCGACGCGGCCCGATCACGAATGTATCCCGACGGCGGTGTTTTCCCAGCCCGAGATCGGAACAGTCGGTATGTCGGAAGAAGAGGCCTGTGCCCGGTTCGAAGAGATCGACATCTATCGCACCGCCTTCCGGCCGATGCGTAACATTCTCGCCGGCCGCGAGGAAAAGATGATCATGAAGCTCGTGGTGGACCACGCGACGGGGCGCGTCGTGGGGGCCCATGTGCTCGGGCCGGACGCCGGTGAGATGGCGCAACTGCTCGGCATTTCTCTGAAGGCCGGACTGACCAAGGACGATTTCGACCGCACCATGGCGCTGCATCCGACAGCGGCGGAAGAGCTCGTCACGATGTACAAGCCGAGCTACAGCGTCCGCAACGGCAAGAAAGTGGAGTGATCCCGGAACGGCATCCGGCGGATGCGCGGTCGAGGCATGCCCTCCCGCCATCCCCGACTAGCGCTTGGCTCCCACTGTCATCGGCGCGCCGGTGAGGAGCCAAGCCATGAATGGCGGCCAGAGGCTTTCGGAGAATCGGGATCGGAAGAAACCGAGATGGCCTATCTTCTGGCCTCCGGCGTCATCCGGCGACAGCCAGCGCTCCTCGACGGGGGCATTTTCATAGTGCCGCATCAGAGCCGCGACGGCGCGTCTGGTGCCCCATATGTCGTCGCTCAGTCCGAGCGCCAGAATCGGGGTGGTAACCTCCCGATACCGCGACGTTTCCGGAACGGTCGCGTCGTCGAAGAAGTAATCCGGCATGCTGCACCAGCGTGCCCAATCGCGAAACACGGTGCTTGGAATGGGCTCGCCGACGCCCAGGCGGCGCGGCACGTCGCGGAACAGAAACGATAGCGGCACACCGAGCAGGAACATGCGAGGGCCCGCCAAGCGGTCGTCGAGCCCCCGCCAATAACCGGACATGGTCGCGACCATGCCGTAGCGGGCAAAGCGGTCCGGAATGCCGCAAAGCCCGAGGGCCTGTCCGCCAAAGGACTGGCCGACGCCAACCATCGAATGACTGGGGGCAGTCCGGTCCAAGGCGCCGGCGGCAGCGGGCAAGTCGAGCAGCGCCCAATCCTTCATGCCGATGCGCGCGCTCCAGCCCTGCGGGCGAGCCGATCCGCCGGTGCCGCGATAGTCGTAGATGAGCGCCGCGCGGGCGCCGGCCCCGACAATCGCCGCGGCGAAGGCCGCGTAGAAACCGCGGGGCACCGCCGTCGCCGAGGAAATCAAGACCAGAGGCCCGTCGCCATTGCCTTGGAAAAGCGTGCCGGCCAGGGGAAAACCGTCATCCGCGAGGAAGGAGATGTCCCGCCGCCATGCGTCACTGGGCGACCGTGGCGCGGCGCCCGCGGCCGGGTCTCGGGAAGCGACAGGGTCGACGGCATGACTGGGCATCGGTCGCGCCTTTCCTTTCGATTTGGCGGACGATACCATTGACGTTAACGTCAAAGTCAAGTGTTGCCGATTTAGAGAATTGCCCTGAACGGGTGGAAGCGGCAAGAAATCCGCCCGCCTTGCGGCCTTGAGCCGTCGCGCCTGCCCCGATTCCGGTCTAGAATAAAAGCTTAACTTCATGTAAAGAGCCGCGTTCCCGGAAAAGCCGGGTCTTATGCGGACGACAACGACCGCGACGAGAAGCTTGGGTGCTGTCATGACGAAATGGTCGCCGAATTCCTGGAGAGCGAAGCCGATCCAGCAGGTGCCTGCCTATCCGGACCGAGCCGCACTGGCCGAGACCGAGGCTCGTCTGGCGACGTTTCCGCCGCTGGTTTTTGCAGGTGAAGCGCGCAAGCTGAAGAAGCAACTGGCGAGCGTGGCCGAGGGCCAGTCCTTCCTGCTCCAAGGCGGCGATTGCGCCGAGAGCTTTGCCGAGCATGGCGCGGACAATATCCGGGATTTCTTCCGCGTCTTCCTGCAAATGGCGGTGGTGCTCACCTTCGCCGGCTCCCAGCCGGTGGTGAAGGTCGGGCGTGTCGCCGGGCAATTCGCCAAGCCGCGTTCCTCCGACACCGAGACGAAGGGGACGATCACGCTGCCGTCCTACCGTGGGGACATCATCAACGGCATCGAATTCGACGAGAAGTCACGCCTGCCCGATCCGGCGCGCCAGGAGATGGCGTATCGGCAGGCCGCCGCGACGCTGAACCTGCTTCGCGCCTTCGCGCAGGGCGGCTATGCAAGCCTCGAGAACGTCCACAAATGGATGTTGGGTTTCGTTGCGAACAGCCCGCAGGGCGACCGCTATGAGGCGCTCGCCAATCGCATCACCGAGACCATGGATTTCATGAGCGCGGTGGGCATCACCTCCGAGACGAACTTCGCGCTGCGCGAGACCGATTTCTACACGAGCCACGAAGCGCTGCTGCTCGGTTACGAGGAGGCGCTGACGCGCGTCGACTCGACTTCCGGAGACTGGTACGCGACGTCGGGCCATATGATCTGGATCGGCGACCGCACCCGGCAAGCCGATCATGCTCACGTCGAATATTGCCGTGGCATCAAGAACCCGCTCGGGCTGAAATGCGGTCCCTCCCTGACGCCGGACGGCCTCCTGCAACTCATCGATCTCTTGAATCCGGAGAACGAGCCGGGCAGGTTGACGCTGATCGCCCGCTTCGGCTTCGACAAGGTCGAGGATCATCTCCCCAAGCTGGTCCGGGCCGTCCAGCGCGAGGGCCGAAAGGTGGTCTGGTCGTGCGATCCGATGCACGGCAACACCATCACGGCAGCCGGCTACAAGACGCGGCCGTTCGAGCGCATCCTGAAGGAGGTGCAATCCTTCTTCGACGTCCACCACGCGGAAGGCTCGCATCCCGGCGGCATCCATGTCGAGATGACGGGCAAGAACGTCACGGAATGCACAGGCGGCGCCCGCGCCATCACGGCCGAGGAACTGCAGGACCGCTACCACACCCATTGCGACCCGCGGCTCAACGCCGACCAGGCGATCGAGCTCGCTTTCCTGGTATCCGATCTTCTCAGGAAGAAGCAGACAGGCACCGCGCCGAAGCAGGTCGTGAACGGCTGAGTTTGCCATTTGCGAATGTCACTCGGGAAGGGCCGCCTCGCGGCCCTTTTTTCCGAGCGTGCCTTGTTTTGCACGGTCGGGCAGCCGGCCGCTTAGGAGCGGAATGGATCCTCGGATCACCTCGCTTCGCTCGGGTCCAAGGATGACGAAGCTTCTATGGCGCAGCCCATCGCAAACGTCGGCGATTGATATAGACCCTCAACGCAATCGTCATCCCCGGACCCGCAGGCGAGCGAAGCGAGCCGGAGGTGATCCGGGGATCCATTCCGCTCCTGAGCGGCCAACTGCCCGACCGTGCAGAACGGTTGTCCCATGTAATCTCAGTCCGTTTTGTAGATCAGCCAGTTTTTTCCGGTGCGCTGCTCCGGTATTGCGGAGAACTTCGTGACCCGGTTCCGCCCCGCCATCTTGGAGGCATAGAGCGCTCTGTCCGCCTTGGCGTAGAGATCGTCCGGACCCTCTGCATCGGCAGCCATGCACACGCCCATCGAGATGGTGACCGGCCCATAGTTCACACCGCTCTGCTTGTTCGCGAAGACGGTCTGCTCCACGGCGACCCGGACGCGCTCCGCGATCTTTCCCGCTTTATCCTCGCCGCTGCCCGCAACGATGATGGCGAATTCCTCGCCCCCCGTGCGGGCAACGAACATGTCGTCGCACACGGTCGATTTGAAGATACTGGCGACGATCTGGATGATCTTGTCGCCTACGGGATGGCCGAAACGGTCGTTGACCTCCTTGAAGGAATCAATGTCGGCCAACACCAAGGCGCCGAAGGCGATATGCTTCTTGTCATTGTAGAGCCTGGCGATTTCCTTGTCGAAGGCGCGCCTGTTCCAGAGATGCGTAAGGGGGTCGGTGTCGGCGAGGCGCTTGTATTCCTCGAGCTTGGATTTGACGTTCTCCAGTTCCGCGGTCTTCTCGCCCAGAGTACGGGCAACCTCCTGGCCGCGCTCGATCGTCGATGTCGTGGCTGTGGTCACCACGCCGACGATTTTCTGCAGCAGTTCGCGGCTCATCGCGGTGCGATTTTCCAGCCCGGACGACGTCTCGTGCAGGATCCTGCCGTATTTCTGGATATGGCTCTGGCCATTTCGCAGAAGCCTGGCTACTTGCTCGAGCTCTCGGGCGATGACGTCCCGAGCGTTTTCGACGATGCCCTGTCCGTGGCTCTGGGCAAAATATTTCCGCCCAATGCGATCGAGCTCGGCCTGCGTGGGCCGTTTGCTCAAGGCCACGAATTCAAGGCTGAGTTCCGGGTTGGAACCCGTCATGGCCTCATAAAAGATTTCGTAGTTGCGTGGCAGCCCGACGACTCCCATTTGGCGCATCGTCCTGGCTATCGTGGTTGCGATGTCGGTCGCGATACTTTGCTCGTTCTGGGCAACACTCGGTTGCATGTTGTTGTCCCCGACCCCTTGGAGCCACATGCTGCGTCGCATGTCCGACCGGCACTAGGCATGGCGATCACTTCCCTGTGCACAATTGGCACAGGTCGCTGAAGTTTCCGTAAACGTCATGTGCGAAGCATCTGTTTCGCCACGCGTATCTTGGATGGCTAATGTTCGGACGTGCCTGTTTCAGTCGTTGCCAGCTGGGTGGGGAGCGGGGGCCGTTATCCGGCCGGCGGTTCCCTCCGCGATGGCCTCGTACTCGCCATAATTGCATCGACGGCTGGGGGCTCAAGCGTTCGCTATCTCCGGGCGGTGACGGCAAGTTGACAACTCGCCGTCAGCTGTTCGGCAAAACTGAACGCTGCGTCGAGCGTTCACCGTCTGACCGAAGGTTCCGGGCGCCGCTATATCTGCGTTAAGGAGATATCCCATGATTTCGATGCCGACGCTGTTCATTTCCCATGGTGGGCCCAACATCGTGCTCGATGACACGCCCGCGCGGACCTATCTTCAGAACCTGCCCGCGCTGCTGCCTGCGCAGCCGAAAGCGATCGTCATCATGTCCGCGCATTTCGAGACAGAAGGCGTGGCCGTGGTCACCGATCCCAATCCCACGACGATCCATGATTTCGGCGGGTTCGCTCCCGAACTCTACAAGATGGTCTACCCTGCCAGGGGCGACCCTGAGCTCGCGCAAACCGTCGTCGACAAGCTGGCGGCGGCTGGGCTCGAACCGCACACCTACGAGAAGAGGGGCTACGATCACGGCACCTGGACGCCTTTGCTGCTCGCCTTTCCCGAGGCCCGGATCCCTGTCGTCCAGCTATCGATCGACCCCCGGCGCGATGCCGCATGGCACTACGCGATCGGCGATGCCATCGGCGACTTGCGCAAGAAGGGCGTATTGTTGATCGGCTCCGGCCACATCACCCATAACCTTCGTGCCTTCTTCACGGTGTTCAGGCATGGGGGGCTGGTCGATCCGGCCCTCGCCGAAAAGGTGGACGCATTCACGGACTGGTTTGCGGATCGGCTTGCCGCGGGGAATAGGGAGGCCGTGATGAATTGGAAGGAGAGGGCGCCATTCCCGACGGAGAACCATCCGACCGACGAGCATCTGATGCCGATCTTCTTCGCTTATGGCGCGGCCGGGGAGGGCGCGAAGGCTGAACGGGTGCACGCTTCCAAGCAGATGGGCTTCTTCGCCTTCGATTCCTATCTCTTCCATTAGGCTGCATTTGCTGTAAACGGGTCCCTTTCCGAACGGCCGAAGGGATCCCGCCTGAATGGAACGTCTCATCAAGGCATTTCAGAACTCGGTGCGAGCGTTTCGCAGGCTGATCCGCACAGAGAAGGCGTTCCAGCAGGAAATCGGGCTGCTGCTCGTGGCCCTTCCTGTTGCGTGGTTCCTGGCCGAGAGCTGGCGCGGCTTCGCGCTTCTGATCGGATCCCTGCTTTTCCTGATCGTGGTCGAGGTGCTCAATACCGGTATCGAGGCGGCATGCGATGCGGTCAGCCGCGAATTCAACATCGACATCCAACTGGCCAAGGACTGCGGGTCGCTGGCAGTCCTGATCTCGATCGTGCTCGTGCTCGGCGTATGGGCAATTGCAATCGCCGAACGGCTGTTCGGCCTGCCAGTCTAGCTGTGCTCGTTCGGCCCATCCGAGACGATGGGCTGTGTGACGCATGGGATTCCGTGTAGGAGTGTCGGGGGGGCTGCACGAGGGAGGAACGGCCATGCTCGATTTCGCCGAGATCCGCGCCCGCGCCGCGAGTCGTAAGGGCGGAGACGCGGTGCTCTCATCGCTGCTCGGCCCCGTGCCGGACAATGGCGCTGTCGCCCGCCTGACCGACGATCGCATCCTCTCGGCGATGGCGGAACGCATTTTCGCGGCCGGTTTCGTCTGGCGCGTGATCGAGCAGAAATGGCCCGGCTTCGAGGAGGCCTTCCTGGGTTTCGAGCCCAGGAGACTGCTGTTCCAGCCCGACGATTTCTGGCACGACCTCGCTTCGGACAGCCGCATCGTGCGCAACCCCCAGAAGATCAGGTCCGTAAAGGACAACGCGGCCTTCGTCGACGAAGTGTCGAAGGAGCATGACGGCTTCGGCAGGTTCCTTGCGGAATGGCCCGCCGATGACCAGGTCGGCTTGACGGACTATCTCGCCAAGCATGGAAGCCGTCTGGGCGGCAATACGGGCCAGTACTTCCTGCGCTGGATCGGCTGGGACACGTTCATCATTTCGGCGGATATGGGGGCGGCTCTGCGGGACGCGGGGCTGGAGATCGCCGAGCACCCGTCCTCCAAGCGCGATCTCGCGCGCATCCAGTGGCAGCTCAATTTGTGGAAAGAGGAGACAGGGCTGCCCTACGCGCATCTGTCCCGCATCCTGGCGATGTCGATCGGCGAGAACAACCCACCGCAAGCGCTGCGCCAATATATGGGCGCGTAGCGGCTGACGTTCGGCATTGCCGGTCGCGGCCGCTCAGGCTAAATCCTCGGCATGACCAAGACGCCAGATATTCTCCGCATCGCTGTCGCCCAGTTGAACCCGATCGTCGGCGACATAGACGGCAATCTCGCCAAGGCGCGCGCGGCGCGGGCCGACGCGGCGCGACAAGGCGCGGATCTCGTGCTTTACACCGAGCTGTTCATCACGGGCTATCCGCCTGAGGACCTCGTGCTGAAGCCCGCATTCCTTGCGGCGTGCGAGAAGGCGGCCGAGGCGTTTGCCCGGGATACCGCCGACGGCGGCCCCGGCGTGATCATCGGCACGCCGCTCAAGCGCAAGAGCGGAGTCCACAATTCGATCATCGTCGCCGACGGCGGCAAAGTGCTTGCCGAACGCTTCAAAGTCGATCTGCCGAATTACGGGGAGTTCGACGAGAAGCGCGTTTTCGTGGCCGGCCCGGACATGCCGGGACCGGTCAATTTCCGTGGCGTCCGGATTGGCATACCGATCTGCGAAGACATCTGGGGCGATTTGGGCGTCTGCGAGACGCTTGCCGAGAGCGGCGCCGAGATCCTCCTCGTTCCAAACGGCTCGCCTTACTATCGCGGAAAGGTCGATGTGCGCCACCAGGTGGTGATCCGCCAGGTGATCGAGAGCGGTCTTCCCGTCGTTTTCGCCAACCAGCTCGGCGGCCAGGACGAGCTGGTCTTCGATGGGGCCTCCTTCGCAATCGGCGCCGACAAATCGCTCGCCTTTCAGATGAGCCAGTTCGAGGAAGCGCTGGTCGTCACGACCTGGAAGAGGGGAGATGACGGAAGCTGGGCCTGCGTCGATGGACCGATGTCGCCGATTCCGGAAAAGGAAGAGGCCGACTACCGCGCCTGCATGCTCGGCCTGCGCGACTACGTCAACAAGAACGGCTTCAAGGATGTCGTGATCGGCATGTCGGGCGGCATCGATTCCGCGCTCTGTGCCGCGCTTGCGGTCGATGCCCTGGGCGAGGATCGGTTGCGGGCGGTTATGATGCCCTATCGCTACACGTCCAGCGAGTCCTTGAAGGACGCGGAGGATTGCGCGCGTGCGCTCGGTTGCCGCTACGACGTGGTGCCGATCTTCGAGCCAGTGGAAGGCTTCTCCCACGCGTTGACGCAACTCTTCGAGGGCACGTCCGAGGGCATCACCGAGGAAAATCTGCAGAGCCGCGCACGCGGCACGATCCTCATGGCGATCTCCAACAAATTCGGCTCGATGGTCGTGACGACCGGTAACAAGAGCGAGATGTCGGTCGGCTACGCGACCCTCTATGGCGACATGAATGGCGGCTTCAACCCTATCAAGGACCTCTACAAGATGCAGGTCTACGCGCTGGCGCGCTGGCGCAACGACACTGTTCCGCCTGGGGCCCTGGGGCCGTTGGGCGAGGTGATCCCCCGGAATATCATCGACAAGGCGCCGTCGGCGGAACTGCACCCCGGACAGACGGACCAGGATTCGTTGCCGCCTTACCCGGTGCTCGACGATATCCTTGAGTGCCTTGTCGAGCATGAAATGAGTGTCGGGGAAATCGTCCAGCGCGGCCACGACAGGGCGACCGTGACCCGGGTCGAGCATCTGCTCTATGTCGCCGAGTACAAGCGCCGGCAGGCCGCGCCGGGCGTCAAGATCACCAGGAAGAACTTCGGTCGGGATCGGCGGTATCCGATAACAAACCGCTTCCGCGACGGCGGTTGAACCCGAGTCGGCGGCCTTGCAGCCGCTATTTCGGATCATCGCGACGTTATGCCAGTCGTTTTTTTGCGAATCTGCTTATTGGCGGCGTCGCCGAACTCGTTTATAGACGGCGTCCCGCAATCTCCTTTTGAGGAGGGGACGAATGCCAGGATTTGACATCGCTGTACGAGGCCATTCGGCCTAGTTCCCGAGTGTTCGGTCAGGCTGTCAGCCGTTCCGAACACAGGACCATTTCACGCTAGGCTTTCGCCTGCCCCGGTCGCCACCGGGAGCTTTCCGCTGGTTCTGCCTCGCAACCGCTCCTTCCGAAGGCTCTGCCTTCACCGCGGATTTTTCAACTAACTCCATATTGGGACCGGGCGTCTGACGCCCGACAACGTCATGAGCCGTTTTCGTATCGATTTGCGCGGTGGCGCATTCCGAAGTGTTTTTGCTTTCACGATGCGCCATTGGCGCCGCCAGCCCGTCCGCCTGGCCGCGATTGTCGGCGCGGTCTTGCTCGCCACGACAGCCGATGTGCTGACGCCGCTCTATTCCGGGCGCCTGATCGACGCGGTCGCGTCGGGGGCCGCCAGCAATGAGGTTGCCTGGAACGCGGCCGTCTCGGCGTTCTCCATGCTGATAGCCCTTGCGTTCGGCGCCATCCTCATGCGGCATGTGGCGTTCCAGTCGGTGATCGAGCTGACGCTGAAGATGATGTCCGATATTGCGGCGGACGCTTTCTACAGGGTCCAGCGCTTTTCGACCGACTGGCATGCGAATTCCTTCGCCGGCTCGACCGTGCGCAAGGTGACGCGCGGCATGTGGGCACTCGACCTCCTCAATGACACGCTGTTGATCGCGCTGCTTCCGTCGCTCGTCATGCTGGTCGGCTCGACGCTGCTGCTCGGCTGGTATTGGCCGATGATGGGAGTGGTCGTGGCGGCAGGCTCGCTCATTTACATCGCGATCACGGTGTCCCTTTCACTGGCCTATGTGGCGCCGGCGGCCAGCCTGGCCAATCGCTGGGATACGCGCGTCGGTGGAGCGCTTGCCGATGCCGTGAGCTGCAATTCCGTGGTCAAGGCATTCGGAGCCGAGGAGCGGGAAGACAGCCGCCTGGCGGCCATCATCGCCAAATGGCGCGATCGAACCTGGCGGACATGGACGCGCGGCACGATCAACGGCACGATGCAAGGCATCACCTTGCTGGGGTTGCGGCTGGCGGTGATCGGACTTGCGCTGTCTCTCTGGGGCAGGGGCCAGGCGAGTGCCGGCGACATTGCGTTCGTGCTCACGGCCTTCTTCGTTCTGCAAGGATATCTGCGCGATGTGGGAATGCATGTCCGCAACCTTCAGAGATCGGTGAACGACATGGAAGAGTTGGCCGACATCGACGCGGAGCCGCTCGGCATCGAGGACCGGCCCGACGCCAGGCCGATCGCCATCACGGATGGACGCATCGATTTTCGGCGGGTCACCTTCCACTATGGCAGTCACGAGACGCCCCTTTACAAGGATTTTTCCGTGGCGATCGAGGCGGGCGAGCGGGTCGGGCTGGTCGGGCACTCAGGTTCCGGCAAGACGACCTTCGTGAAGCTGATCCAGCGGCTTTACGATTTGAGTGACGGTCAGATACTGATCGACGGGCAGGATATAGCGGCCGTCAGGCAGACTTCGCTCAGGCAGCAGATCGCGATCGTGCAGCAAGAGCCTATTCTGTTCCATCGTTCCTTGGCAGAGAATATCGCCTACGGCAGACCCCAGGCGACGCAGGCGGAAATCGAGCACGCAGCTCGCCTGGCCAGCGCGCATGACTTCATCGTCCGGTTGCCGAAAGGCTATGCGACGCTGGTCGGCGAACGCGGCGTCAAGCTGTCAGGCGGCGAACGCCAGCGCGTCGCGATCGCGCGGGCGTTTCTGGCGGATGCTCCGATCCTGATCCTCGACGAGGCGACTTCCAGCCTGGATTCGGAGTCGGAGGTCCTGATCCAGCAGGCAATGGAACGACTGATGGTCGGCAGGACGACGCTCGTCATCGCGCACCGGCTCTCTACCGTCAGGGCCCTCGACCGCCTGCTTGTTTTCGATAGGGGCAGGATTGTCGAGGAGGGCGACCACGACGCGCTTATTCGGATCGAGGGCGGCATCTACCGCCGGCTGTTCGAGCGTCAGGCGCTCGAGCTGACCAAGGGGCTCGCGTGATGAGGAGGCGCCCGACAGGGCGCCTCCATCTCTTCTGCTTACGGGGATCTGACAAGCGGTTGGCCTTGTCAACCAAGTAACCATTCGCTACGCCCAACGACATGACAGTCACCGTTCGCTTCGCCCCGTCGCCGACGGGCCACATTCACATCGGCAACGCCCGCTCGGCGCTGTTCAATTGGCTCTTCGCTCTGAAGAACCGGGGGCGCTTCATTCAGAGGTTCGACGATACGGATGTCGAGCGCTCGACGCAGGCCTATGCCAACGCGATCCTTTACGACCTGCACTGGTTGGGAATTTTCCCCGACACCGTCGAGTACCAGTCCAAGCGCTTCGCCATCTACGACGAAGCCGTCGAGCGGCTGAAGCAGGCGGGACTTCTCTACGCCTGCTACGAGACGCCTGAGGAACTCGATCTCAGGCGCAAGATCCGACGGACGCGAGGCTTGCCGCCGGTCTACGGCCGTGAGGCGCTGAAGCTGACAGCGGAAGAGAAGGCTGCCTTCGAGGCCGACGGCAGGCGACCGCATTGGCGCTTCATGCTTCCCAATTTCGACCATGATCCGTTCGAGACGCGTCGTACGGACATTCATTGGCTGGACCTCATTCGCGGCGAGGAGACAGTGGATCTCGCGTCGCTTTCGGATCCGGTGCTGGTGCGCGAGGATGGGACCTATCTCTACACCTTGCCTTCCGTGGTCGACGACATCGATTTCGGTGTGACGCATGTCATACGCGGCGACGACCATGTGACCAACACCGGCGTCCAGATCGCGCTTTTCAGGGCTCTCGGCGCCGTTCCACCCGCTTTCGGGCATCACAACCTTCTGACGACGGTTTCGGAAGAGGGGTTGTCGAAGCGCACCGGCGCGCTGTCGATCGGCAGCCTGCGGGAGTCCGGGATCGAACCGATGGCGGTGGCTTCGCTCGCCGTCCTGATCGGCACGTCCGAGAATGTGTCGGCCCATGCCAGCATGGCGGAACTCGCCGAGCATTTCGACCCGGCCCAGACCTCGAAATCGGCGGCCAAGTTCGATCCGGCGGAACTTACGGTCCTCAATCGGGCGCTTTTGCACAAGATGCCGTTCGAGGATGCGCGCGAACGGCTGGCCGCGCTCAGCATCTCCGGCGAGAAGGCCGAGAGTTTCTGGACGGCTGTTCGTGGAAATCTCGACACGCTGGCCGACGCGGCGGCATGGTGGCGGATCGTCCGGGAAGGGCCCGCCGAGACGCCGGAACTTTCCGATGACGACCGCGCCTTCCTGAACCAGGCATTCGACATTTTGCCGGAGGAGCCGTGGGACAGGTCCACGTGGAAGGTTTGGACCGATGCGGTGCGGGAGGCGACCGGCCGAAAGGGCAAGGCCCTGTTCATGCCGATCCGCCTCGCTCTCACCGGGCTTGTTTCCGGACCGGAGCTCGCAGATTTATTGCCCCTTCTGGGTCGGGAAGGAACGTTGGCCCGACGACCCTGACCTTGCGCTCCCCCGGATCGTGCGGAGTGGCTTCAGGCGACGGCAGCGGGGCAGCCGTGGGTTCTCCCTTCCTTCCGGCCGGTTGCTCATAGAGCGCCGATTCGGCCGCTTTATCCGTCTGCGGCGGGGCGGCGAGGATGCCGGGTTTCTCCGCGGGTACGAGAACCTCCAGCACCGATGGCGAGGGAGCGTTCTGCCCGCCGGGAAGAACGACTTGGCCGTCTTGCGCAGGTGGGACAGTTTCGGTGCCGAGCGGGAGCGAATTGTCGGTTCTGGCGGGCGGTTGTGGATCGGGGCCCGCCAGGGGCTTTCCGCTGGGCGGATTGCCGGCGATGATGGTGAAGTTCCTCGCGGGGCTGTTCGCTCCGCTGTCCGGCTTTGGGGCAGTACCGCCCAAATTCTCCAGCACCGACGCCGGCCGCGGCTGTGTCACGACCAGCGGCGAATCGCGCTGTCCATCGTCTTGGGGCGGGATTCGCTCCTGCGCGGACCGTTGCGGTGCCTCTTCCCGACTGATCAGCCGCCGATCGCCGCAATCATTGGCGTTAAGTGCCGCCAGGATGCGAGAACGGTTCTGACGATGCCGTTCTTCCCGCGCCAGCTCGGCACGCCGGTGCTGCAGGCTTGCGAGGTTCCGCTCCATCCTCTCGATCTTGGCGTTGATCGGCGCGCAGCCGGGCCTGCCCGCATGCGCGTAGAAGCCGCAGCGCGCGTCGCGCGCCTGCCGGCGGGCAATCATGATCTGTTCGCGCTGGTCGCCCGCGGCGCGCGAGAACTTCTTGTATTCATCCGATCCTCCAGGTTCAGGAGCGGAAGCCAATTCGGCCCAAAGCTCGCCGCAGACCCGCTCGTCGGCAAGGGTCGGCGCCGGTGAGGCGCCTTCGATCAAGCCGATGGCTGCAAGCAAAAGCGCCGTTTGCGCGAATGTCCCCTGTTTGATCGGCATTTTGCCCCGCTCGAAGGCGCGGGTCGCCGGGTGCCGACCCGCCCAGGATTCCAACCGGCAAGGTCGGTGCCTCGCGAATCGCGCTTGGCACCGCACCCCTATGTGACCGTTCAGCCTTGCCGCGCGATGGAATCTAGCTTCCTTCGACCAGGCTTTGCGCTTTCTGAGATGCTTCGACCACGGCAAGCGCCGTCATGTTGACGACCCCGCGCGACGTGACGGACGGCGTCAGGATATGGGCGGGCTTGTCGGTCCCGAGCAGGATCGGTCCGACATGGAGCGCATCCGTCATGCTCTTCACGGTCGTCAGCGCGATGTTGGCCGCATCGAGATTTGGAAAGACGAGCAGATTGGCCTCACCCTTGAGGGTCGAGTGCGGATAGGCGCGATGGCGTAGCGTTTCGGAGAGAGCTGCGTCGCCCTGCATCTCGCCGTCGCTCTGAAGCTCTGGAGCTATACGTTTCAGGATTTCCGATGCTTCGCGCATCTTCCTCGCACTCGGTGTGTCGCGAGAGCCGAAGTTCGAATGCGACAGCAGCGCAGCCTTCGGCTCGATACCGAATCGCCTGATCTCTTCCGCGGCAAGGACCGTCATCTCGGCGATTTCGTCGGCACTCGGATCCACCGTCACATAGCTGTCCGTGAAGAAGGTGACACCGCGTTGCCAGATCAGCATCGAGAGGGTCGACAGGTCGCGATGGCGAACCCCCGGGCGTGCCCCGACGATAAGGGTCACATTGCGCAGATGCCGCTCGAAACGGCCCTCGAGCCCGCAAATCATCGCATCGGCATCACCCCGTCTGACCGCGATCGCGGCGATCACGCCGGTATCGGTGCGCACTTGCGTGCGGGCTGCCTCCAGCGTGACGCCCCGCCGGCCGGCGAGCTCGACGAGCAACTCGACATAGTCGCGATACCGCGGATCGTCCTCGGGATTGATGAGGCCGAAATCGACGCCGGGCCGGATCTTGAGACCGTATCGCTTCAACCGCACCTCGATGACATGGGGGCGGCCGACCAGGATCGGCTCGGCGATGCCTTCCTCCAGGACCACCTGCGCGGCGCGCAGCACGCGTTCGTCCTCGCCATCGGCATAGATGACGCGCTTCGTGCTCGCCGCTTTGGCGGCGGAGAAGACCGGCTTCATCACGAGGCCGGAGCGGAAGACGAAGCGGTTCAGCCGGTCGAGATAGGCCGGCCAGTCCTCGATCGGCCGCGTTGCAACGCCGCTTTCGCAGGCGGCCTTTGCGACGGCCGGCGCGATGCGCAGGATGAGACGCGGATCGAAGGGTGAGGGGATCAGGAAGTCGGGACCGAAGACAGGTGTTTCGGCGGTGTAGGCGCGCGCGGCCACGTCGGACGGTTCCTCGCGGGCCAGTGCCGCGATCGCCCGCACGGCCGCCATCTTCATCTCCTCGTTGATGGCGCTTGCGCCACAATCGAGCGCGCCTCGAAAGATGTAGGGGAAGCAGAGGACGTTGTTGACCTGGTTCGGGAAGTCCGAACGGCCGGTGCAGATCATGGCGTCGGGACGAGCGGCCCGCGCCACTTCAGGCATGATTTCCGGAACGGGATTGGCAAGCGCCATGACCAGGGGCTTTTCCGCCATGTGCTGCAGAAGTTCGGGCTTGAGCACCCCGGCGGCGGACAGCCCGAGGAAGACGTCGGCGCCGCCGATCACATCGGCGAGCGAGCGTGCGTCGGTGTCCTTGACGTAAGGGTCTTTCCATCGGTCCATCTCCTCGACGCGGCCGCGCCAGGCGACGCCGAAACGATCCGTGACCCAGATATTTTCGCGTTGCGCGCCGAGCGAAACCAGGAGGTTAAGGCAGGCAATCGCCGCGGCTCCCGCACCGGAAGTCACGATCTTGACCTTGGATATGTCCTTCCCGGCCAATTCGAGCGCGTTGAGCACGGCGGCCGCGACGATGATCGCGGTGCCATGCTGGTCGTCGTGGAAAACGGGAATGGCCATGCGCGCCTTGAGCTGCTCCTCGACCTCGAAGCATTCGGGCGCCTTGATGTCCTCGAGGTTGATGCCGCCGAATGTCGGCTCCAGCGCTGCGACGGTTTGGACCATACGATCGATCTCGGCCGCATCGATCTCTATGTCGAAGACGTCGATCCCGGCGAACTTCTTGAACAATACGGCCTTGCCCTCCATGACCGGCTTGGAGGCGAGGGGGCCGATATTGCCCAGCCCGAGCACTGCCGACCCGTTGGAGATCACCGCGACGAGATTGGCGCGAGCGGTATAGTCGGCGGCTCGGGCAGGCTCGTCGCGTATCTCGAGGCAGGGGGCGGCGACGCCGGGGGAGTAAGCCAGCGCGAGGTCGCGCTGGTTGCCGAGCGGCTTGGTGGCCTGGATCTCGAGCTTCCCGGGAGCCGGATGCTTGTGGAAGTAAAGTGCCGCCTCGTCGAGGTCGGAGCGTCGCTGCTTGGTTTCGGCGTTCATTCTTGGGGCCACCCGTCCCTTTCTCGTCCCTTACGGACTGGCGCTGTCGCCAGCCTTGCGCGGCAGTGCAGTTCACATGCGATTGTGGATTTGATGCGTCGAAAGAGCTTGCCTCAGAAAGCGCTCACATATGCGCCACCGTCAACCGGGATGTTCTGCCCGGTCAGATAGCCGGCATGCACGGAGCAGAGAAAGGCGCATATCTGTCCGAATTCCTCGGGCGTGCCCAGGCGCTTGGCGGGAATATCGGCGATGAGGCGTGCACGGTGCTCCTCGGCCGAAGTGTTGTCTTGGAAGGCGCCGCGCAGGCGGTCGGTATCCAGCTTGCCCGGCAACAGATTGTTGATCGTCACGTTGCGGCTCGCCACGCTGCGCGCGATTCCGGCAAGAAAAGCGGTCAAGCCGGCGCGGGCGCCCGAGGAAACATCGAGGCCTTCGATCGGAACATAGACCGACAAGGAGGTAATGTTGACGATGCGACCGAACCCGCGTTCGGCCATGCCGTCGATCACCGCCTTGGTGAGCTCGATGGGGGTGATCATGTTCTTGATGACGCCGTCGAGAATCCCCTGCCTGTCGAGATCGCGGAAATCCTTGCGCGGCGGGCCGCCATTGTTGTTGACGAGGATATCAGGAGCGGGGAGGGCCGCCAGCATCGCCTTCTGAATGTCCGGTTGAGCCACGTCGCCGGCGATCTCGACCACGTCGACCCTGTAGCGCTCGCGCAGTTCGGCAGCCGTTCTCGCCAGTACCGTGGTGTCGCGCCCATTAACGACGAGATCGCACCCGGCCTCGGCCAGCGCCATCGCGCATCCCCTGCCAAGCCCCTTACTCGAGGCGCAGACGATTGCTTTCTTGCCCTTGATACCCAGGTCCATGTCGTCGTCCTTTCAATACGAATAAGCGATTTCCACGCAACACTGCCTTCGGCAGCTAGCTTACCTTGTCCGAGGCAAATTGCCTCTGGTCCGGGCTAGGCATTCTTGTCGCAGCTATCGCCGTACAGAAGCGACCCATAAGCCGCTGCTGGCTGATCCGGTACCGGTAAGCCGGTTCGGATTTTTGCGCGCGCCCGGACCGAGAAGCAACCGTCATACGGCTGTTGCATGAATCGGGGCATAGGCAACGCGAAGCGAAGCCTTGGATCTGCTCATGTCCGGCACTGCCCCGCGCAAAGTTCGAACGCTCTTCATCTCGGACGTTCACCTTGGTTCGAAGATCGCGAAGGCGGAATATCTGATCGATTTCCTGCGCGTACACGAAGCGGAGATCATCTATCTCGTCGGCGATATTGTCGACGGCTGGCGGCTGCGCCGTTCATGGCACTGGCCCCAATCGCACAATGACGTGGTTCAGAAGCTGCTGCGCAAGGCGCGCAAGGGGGCGAAGGTCATCTATATCGCGGGCAACCACGACGAATTCCTCAGGGATTTCCAGGGCGTGCATTTCGGTGGCATCGAGGTTGCCGACCAGGCGATTCACGTCGCGGCGGATGGACGCCGCTATCTCGTCATCCATGGCGACCAGTTCGACGCCATCGTCCACAATGTGCGCTGGCTGGCCTATCTCGGCGACAAGGCCTACGACCTCGCCATCGTGGTGAACCGGGTGGTGAGCCGTTTCCGACGGACCTTCGGCCTGCCTTATTGGTCCTTCTCCTCCTGGGCGAAAGTGACTGTCAAGCGCGCCGTCAACTTCATCAGCGCCTTCCAGGGGATCGTTGCAGAGCAGGCCGGCAATGCGGGCGTCGATGGCGTGATCTGCGGCCATATCCATCACGCGGCGATGGAGGACATCGCCGGTATCCGTTACATCAACACGGGTGACTGGGTGGAAAGCTGCACCGCGGTGGTGGAGAATTTCGATGGATCGATGGAGATCCTGCGCTGGGCCGAAGCTGACGGGCGGTCGGACCGTTTGCCGGACACCTTCGTGCCCGTGGTGATCGAGGGCAAGGCCATCGCGGCCTGATGCCAACGGGGACAGCGCTCAGTCAATCTCCGACACGCCTGGATGCGGGCCAGCGCCCTTGGCCTCAATGGCACGCTCGCCAACCCATTGGACCAGGGCGTTTCGGTACGCGGCCGGGCGTGATATCGAAGGTTCGGTGCCGGGCATCAGCAAGGTCGGCATTCTTCCCGGAACGTCCTTCTTTGTCGTCGCTCCCGCCGCTCTCGCCCGAACAACTCGTCAAACCACGCCATTTCGAGCTGCGCATCTCGCTCGTCTTCGCTTTCCTGTTCATTCCGCAGGGAATACACCTTCCGTACTTCCCGCTCTGGCTCGAGGCGAGAGGATTCAGCCCCGAGCAGATTGCGGTGATCCTCTCTGCTCCGATGTTCCTGCGGGTCGTCACCACGCCTTTCGTCACCGCGTTCGCCGATAGGGCGAAGGACCGCGCAAATGTGCTGGTCGCGCTTGTGGCGGCGGCATTGCTGATCAATTGCGGATATTTCCTGGAGCCCAGTTACGCGACCGTGCTCGCGGTTTCGCTGGTCCTTGCCGCGGCCTGGACGCCGCATTCGCCGCTTGCCGATTCGCTGGCGCTTTCGGGCGTGCGGCGTTTCGGATCGAACTATGCCCGGATGCGGATCTGGGGGTCGATCTCCTTCCTGTGCGCCAACCTCGCGGGAGGCATGATCCTTGCCCGGACAGGCACGACCGTGATTCCGCTCCTGATCGCCGTTGGCTTGTCAGGCGCCCTTGGCGCTGCCCTGCTCGCCCCGCGTCTGGGTCGGCCCCGTCGCGCCTCGCCATTGTCCGCCAGCGGCATGCAGGCAGCGGCGCCGACACTGCTCAACCGCCACTTCCTTCTGCTCGCCGGGGGCGCCGGGATCGTCATCGGCAGCCACGCCTTTCTCTACGGTTTCGTCTCCATCTACTGGAAGTCGCTCGGACTTTCCGATCCGCTCATCGGCCTGCTCTGGGCGTGGAGCGTCATAGCCGAGGTCTGCATGTTCGCCCTCTTCACGCGCATTTTTGGCCGGCGCTCGGCGGCGACACTGCTCCTGCTCGCCGCCTTGTTCGCCGTGGCCAGATGGCTGGCATTCCCGCTGGTCTGGCCGATGGGGGCAGGCGTTGCCGGCTTCTTCGTCGTGCAAGCCATGCATGCCTTCTCGACTGGGATTGTGATCATCGGGGTGCAGAAGCTGATCGCGGAAAGTGTCGGCGAGGAGCGTACCGGGGCGGCGCAAGGCATCGCCTATGCCGCCAATGGCACGTTCATGGCTGTGATGACCTTGCTGTCGGGACCGCTCTACGACCGTTTCGGCCCCGGCGGTTTTCATGCGATGGCGCTGGTTGCCGCGTTGGGCTTGACGCTGATCGCCCTGGCACGTCTTTCAGCCCCACAGCGCGGGGGCGGGTGGTGATACCCACGATCCCTCGTAGGCGAGCCCTGGCGCCCGGTCCCTGGCAAGCAGCAGCGGACCATCGAGATCCACGAAATCGGCATCCTGCGCCAGCAGGACCGCGGGCGCCATCGCCAGCGATGTACCGACCATGCAGCCGACCATGATCGAAAACCCCAGCCGGCGCGCCTCGTCGCGCAGTTCCAAGGCCTCGGTGAGGCCGCCGGCCTTGTCGAGCTTGATGTTGACTGCATCGTAGCGGTCGCGCAGCGTGGAGAGGTCCCTTGCCGCATGGACGCTCTCGTCCGCACAGATTGGCACGGGGTGAGGGATATCGGCCAGCATCGCGTCGCGGCCGGCGGGCAAGGGCTGCTCGATCAGAGCGATCCCGAGATCCGCGGCGGTTGCGAGATTCTCGACGATGTTCTCCTCAGTCCAGCCTTCATTCGCATCGAGAACGATGCGGCTATCGGGTGCGGCCTGTGTGACAGCGCGTATGCGGGCGATGTCGCCTTCGCCGCCGATCTTCACCTTGAGCAGTGGCCGCGAGGCGTTGGCGCGTGCTTGTGCCGCCATGGCCTCCGGCTCGCCGAGAGAAAGGGTATAGGCAGTGACCAGGGCGACCGGTGCCGCCGCGCAGATGGTTTCCCAGGCCGGCCTACCCGATATCTTGGCTTCTAGATCCCAGAGCGCGCAATCGATCGCGTTGCGGGCGGCGCCGGGGGCCAGCGCCTCGCGCAACTCGGCGCGGGTCATCCCCGAGGCGATTGCGTCGCCCATCGTTTCGATCGCGGCGCGCACGGCCTCCATCGTTTCGCCATAGCGGCGATAGGGTACGCATTCGCCGCGCCCGACAAGACCCTTGTCGCGAATCGTGCAGGTGAGGACCTCGGCCTCGGTCTTGGAGCCGCGCGAGATCGTGAAAGTTCCGGCGATGGGAAAGCGCTCGGCCGCGACGGTGAGGATGCGTGTCATTGTTCTTCCAAAGATTTACCACCAAGCCCGGTAACGCAAAGTGACAGGCGGAAAAGGAGAGTCTAAGACTGGCGCCATGTTGACGAACGGCGACGAGGAAGCAAGCGGCACACTGGCTGGAGAGCGCAACGGCGCCCCGGCGATCGCGACGAGCGACGAAGACGGTGAACTCGTCTGTCGTTTCTCGGGCGCCTGGACCACACGCACCGCGAGCGAGGCCGACGAGGCGGTTCGCAAGATTGAAAGCCGAGGTGGTATCAGGTCACTGAAGCTCGACCTTTCCGACATCGGCAAGGTCGACACGGCCGGCGCCTGGCTGATCGAACGGCTGGCCACGAATTTCCAGGCGAAAGGAGCCGAGGTCGTCCTGTCGGGACAGAATGAGGCGGCGCGCATCCTGCTCGATGCGGTCAGCACGGCCATCAGCGAACGCGAAGAGCCCAGTTCGGAATACCGCACACCCTTGCTGTTGCGCTTTCCCGAAGCCATCGGGCGGGCAATGTATGGATTCCTCTACGATTTCCTGGCTGCGATGAACATTTTGGGCGCCACGATTCGAGGGGCTCAGATGAAGCTCGGACGGGGGCACGCGATCAATCTCGCGGCCATCTTCAACCAGATCGATCGAATCGGGGTCGGCGCGATCCCGGTCGTGGTGCTGATGTCCTTCATCGTCGGTGCAATCGTTGCGCAGCAGGGCGCGTTCCAGCTTCGCTATTTCGGCGCGGAAATATTCGTGGTCGATCTCGTCGGCATTCTGGTGCTGCGCGAACTCGGGGTGCTCATGACCGCGATCATGCTTGCCGGGCGTTCCGGGAGCGCGATCACGGCCGAGATCGGCTCGATGAAGATGCGCGAGGAGGTCGACGCGCTCAAGGTGATCGGGCTCAATCCCATTGGCGTGCTCGTTTTTCCCCGGCTGGTCGCGTTGGTGGTGGCCCTGCCATGCCTCACCGTGCTTGCCAATTTCGCAGCACTTGGGGGCGCCATCGGCATCGCCTGGCTCTATTCGGGAATCGAGCCCGACGCCTTCATCGACCGACTGCGCGCCAGCATTGATGTCAGCACGATCCTCGCCGGGCTGATCAAGGCGCCCTTCATGGCCATGATCATCGGCATCATCGCTTCCGTGGAGGGGCTCAAGGTGGGCGGCAGCGCCGAATCGCTCGGCCGGCAGGTGACCTCCTCGGTCGTGAAGGCGATCTTCGTCGTCATCATCGTCGACGGTTTGTTTGCGATCTTCTATGCGCAGATCGACTTCTGAGCGGGGGCCTATGGTCGATAGTTCCATCAGACCGGACGCAGACAGGGCCACGCCGGGCCGCGACGGCGTGGAAGCAGTCCTATCCGTGCGCGACGTGACGGTCGGCTTTGGCGACAAGCTGATCCTCGACAATCTGTCGCTCGACGTCTTTCGCGGCGAGATCCTTGGCTTCGTGGGCGCGTCCGGCTCCGGTAAGTCCGTTCTGCTGCGCACGGTGCTCGGCCTGAACAAGAAGCGTTCCGGCACGATCCGCCTGTTCGGGGTTGATGTGGACAACGCAAGCGATGCCGAACGCATGCGCCTGGACATGCGGCTGGGCGTGCTTTTCCAGCAAGGCGCGCTGTTTTCCTCGCTGACGGTGCTCGAGAACATCCAGGTCCCCATGCGCGAGTATCTGGATTTGTCGCAGAAGCTGATGGACGAACTTGCGCAACTGAAACTCGAACTCGTCGGCCTGCCACTGGACGCGGGGCCGAAGTTTCCGTCCGAGCTCTCAGGGGGAATGATCAAGAGGGCCGCGCTGGCCCGCGCCCTGGCTCTCGATCCGGATATCGTCTTCCTGGACGAGCCGACATCGGGCCTCGATCCAATCGGAGCGGCCGATTTTGACGAGCTTGTCGCGAAACTGCGCGACACAATGGGTCTGACTGTCTATATGGTGACCCACGACCTCGACAGCCTCTTCTCCGTCTGCGACCGTATAGCGGTCCTCGGCAAGAAGAAGGTCCTGGTCGAGGGGACGATCGACGACATGCTGGCGAGCGAGGAGCCCTGGGTGAAATCCTACTTTCGTGGAAAACGGGCACGGCAGATCGACCGTGAAGCCCGTGCGTAGTCGCCGATGGAAACCAGGGCGAATTACATCATTGTCGGCATTTTCACGATCGTGGCCGTGCTGTCCGCGTTCGCTTTCGTGTATTGGACGTCGGCAATCGGCGAGCGCGGCGAGACGACGACATTGCGCATCCGCATCCCGGGGTCCGCTTCGGGGCTGGGGCCGGGCAGCGCCGTGCTCTTCAACGGCGTCAAGGTAGGGACGATCCGTCGCGTCTATCTGGACGTCAACAAGCCCACCGAGGCTCTGGCGGACGCCGAGATCGATCGGCTCACGCCCATTACGCGCTCCACCCGGGCCGATATCGGCATAGCCGGCCTGACCGGCCAGGCAAGCGTCGACCTGACCGGAGCCGATCCCCGCGAACCCAATCTGCTCGCCGAGGCTGAGGCGCGCGGCGAAATCGCCGAAATCAACGCCAACCCGTCGGCCGTGACGAACCTGTTGCAGACGGCCCAGGACATATTCTCGCGCACCAACACCGTGCTTTCGGAAGTGGAGGGGTTCGTCAGGGACGTACGAGGCCCGTTGGGCAAGACCGTCAGCAACGCAGAGACGTTCTCCAATGCACTAGCCCGGAACTCGGAAGGGGTGGACCGTTTCCTGGAGAGCGTCTCGAAACTGTCAACCGAACTGGCCGGTGTTTCCGGCAAGCTCGATGGGACGTTGCGAGCGGCGGAGGGTCTTCTGAAATCCGTCGACCGCGAGAAGGTGGCGACGATCGTCGCGAATGTCGAGGACTTTACCAGGAACCTCAAGAAGACCGGAGATGAGATCGACGGGCTGATGCGCGGCGTCGATACGGCCGTAAAGTCGGTCAACGACTTCGCCCAAACCGCGAATCGCACCGTGACGAAAGTTGACGTTCTGCTCGACAGCGTCGATCCGGCGACCGTCAGGACCGCGCTCGCCGACATCGGCGACGCCAGCAAAAACGCCCGGCAGGCGGTGAGGGACGTCTCCAAGGTCACGGCCAAGTTTGGCGAGCGGGCCGGCGACATCGACCAGATCATCGCCGACGCCCGCGAGATCTCCGGCCGCTTGAACAAGGCGTCCGTCCGCGTCGACGGCGTGCTCGCCAAGGTCGATTCCCTGCTCGGGTCCGGGGAGGCGCAGGGCGTGATGGCGGACGCCAGCGCGACCCTGAAGGAGTTCCGCAAAGTCGCGGAGACTTTGAACGCGCGGCTTGGGACCATCACCGAGGGGTTCGCGCGATTCTCCGGACAGGGATTGCGCAATGTCGAGGCGCTTGTCGGCGAGAGTCGCCGCGCCGTCGGACGTATCGAGGAGGCTATCACCGGCCTGGAACGCAATCCTCAGCGTCTCCTGACCGGTGGCGAAGGAACCGTGCGCGAATACGATGGCCGCGCCCGGCGTTGACATTGGCGCGTTCGCGCCCCAAACACGGATTATTGAGAAAATTCAACAGGGACTTGCCGTGAAGGGGCATGGCGGGGGCAGGGAGTGAAGCAAGCAACAGCTCTTGCGTCGGGTGTTGTCTTCCTGGCGGCTCTGCTGCCCGGTTGCGCGCTTCTGCCCGGCGGCGGCCCGGCGCCGCTCGATACATATGAACTTTCCGCGCCCGCGGCGGAGGCCGGCAGCAGGCGCCGCACGCAGGTCCTGATCGCCGAGCCTTCGGCCCTCAAGGCTCTCGACGGTCAAAACATTGTCGTGAGACCGGCACCCAATTCCATCGAGTTTCTCAAGGGCGCGCAGTGGGCGGACCGGCTGCCGAGGATCGTTCAGGCTAGGCTCGCGGAAACTTTCCAGCGTTCCGGTGCATTCGGTGGCGTCGGCAAGCCGGGCGAGGGGCTGGCGATCGACTATCAGATCATCGTGGAGATCCGCGAATTCGCGATCCGAACCGACGCGGCGCGGGGGGCGGAGGTCGAGCTTTTCGTCCGGCTGCTCAATGATCGCAACGGCGTGGTAAGGGCGTCCCGAACCTTCGTGGCGAATTCGCCGGTCGCGGGCTCGGGCAACGACGCCTATGTCGCCGCGCTCAACCGCGCCTTCGGCAAGGCCGCTTCCGACATCGTCGGCTGGTCCGCAAGCGTGATGTGACGCCGTTTCGGCGGCAAATGACCCTTATCGCCGCCGAATACCGCTCATCCGACGATTCGCGGCTACCTTCTCCCACGACGAGGGGAGAAGGCAGACTGGCACAACTGTGTGCGCCAATCGCCGGCATTCGCGGTTTTTGCAAAAGGGCTGTGCCAAAGTCCTCGCTTCCCCTGTGGGAGAAGGTGGCCGCGCGAAGCGCGGTCGGATGCGGGGTGCCAAGCCGCTACCAAACAAAAAAAGCGGCGCTCCGTGGCCGGAGCGCCGCCTGATTCTTGCGGGGCGGGTGCCTCCTACCGCAGGCGCCCGCTCGCGTGGGCAAGCATCGTGTAGACCTTGCCGGTATCCGAAGTCAGATAGGTCTGGGTCATCATGTTGTCGCGGTCGTTGCGGGAGACGTCGCGCAGGAGCTTTTCGAAATCCTCGCAATAGCGGTCGACCGCGGTCCGGAATTCCGATTCGGACTGGTACTTGCGACGGATGTCATCGAAGGTCTGCTGACCCTTCAGCGTGTAGAGACGACGGGTGAACACGTCGCGTTCGCCACGGCGGTAGCGGTCCCACAGCTCGATCGACGCCTCATGGTCGATCGCCCGGGCGATATCCACCGAGAGGGAGTTGAGCGACTCCACGACATGCAGGGGCGACCGTTGGGGAGGCGACGCGACCGGCGCCGTCTCGGCCTTGGCCGTCGGGCGGGCTTCCTCGCGCGAAGCGCCTCGCAGGAGATCACTCACCCAGCCGCTCTGCTGCTCGCCATCGCGCTGCCGCCCGGCGGCGGAGCGGTCGGGATCGGCGGGCCGGCGCTCCAGCGTCGCTGCTGGCGTGCGGCGCGGCGACTCCGGCAAACGCGGTGCCGGGGCGGGCGCCGCCGATGCGGTGGGCGCTGCAGGCGCGGCCGGAGCCGGGTTGGAGCGGGTCTGGTTGCGGCCACCCACATCGACGGTGCGGCCCGAACGTGCCACGATTTCAGACAGTTCCTTGAGGGCGTTGATCTGCTCGGTGACCGCCCGGCGAATGGCGGAGGTCGACTCCTTGGCCTCGACCGGCATGTCGACGACGCCACGCTTCAGTTCCGCACGGGTCTGTTCCAGCTCGCTCCGGATCGTTCCGGCCGTGCGCCGCATATCTTCGGTCGCATCGGCGAAGCGCTTGGTGGCGGCTTCGACCACTTCGGTGATGGCGTTGCGGATCTTGTCGGCCGAAGCGATCGTCCGGTTTTCGGCCTTGTCGAGCGCCTGGCCGACAAGCCCTTCGAACGACTTCATGACGCGTTCGAGGTCGTCCGACTTCTTGACGAGGCCCACGGCGAGGTCCTCCAGCGTAGTCTGGCGCTCCAGCGTATGCTCGAGATTGCCCTGCGCGGATGTCAGGAGGTCGGAGGCGCTGGACAGCAGCCTGCTGTGCTCGTCGAAGCGGCTCGCGATCGCAGCAACCTCCTTCAGCGTGTTGGACGACAGCTCCGTGAGGCGCTGCGTGTTGGTGTCGACCAACCGTGCCGAGCTGGCAAAGGTCTGCGCCGCGCGTTCCGTCGTCGTGGCAAAGCTGCGCGTGCTGTTGGTCAGCCGCTCGTCGATTCCGGACAGGTTCTCCGACGCCAGCTCGATCAATTCGCTGAGCTGCCGATTGGAGGTGCTGAGGCGATCGATGAGGTCGGACACGCCCTTGGCCAGGCCGGAGCGCGCGCCGTCGACGGCCTGCAAGGTCTCGGCCGTGCGTGTGGCAAGTGCGTTGACCAGTGCGGCATTCTCGGCACGCAGCCGCTCGGTCGCCTTCTCGGTTGCATCTTCCAGGCTCTTCTGAAGGTCGCCGCCGCTTTGCGAGAAGCGTTCGACCAGCGGGCGCGCGGTTTCGTCGAGGATCTTCGTGATCTCGGCAGAACGCGCCGCGAGCATCGAATTGAGCTCGCGGGTGTTGGCACCGATCGTGCGTGCCGCCTCGTTGGTGCTCTGGCTGACGTGCTGTCCGACTGAGGAGAAGGTCTCCGCAATGGCCTCTGCCCGGGCAGTCAACTGGGCTTCGACGACCCCGATCTGCTCGTTCAGCTTCTGGCCGACAATGTCGGCACCTTTAGCCAGACGGTCCTCGGCGACGGCCATGCGCTCGCCGACGCGGGCGGCGGTCATCTCCGCGCTGGCCGCGAGCTTGCTGCCTGCACCGGCGAGCGCTTCCTGGATGGCCTGGGCGCGCTGATCGAGTTCGGCTGCCGCCTGGCGGGCCTGCGCGGCAATGCGCTGCTCGTTGTCGTTGAAAGCATTGGCCACTTCGGCGGCTTGGGCTCCAATGATCGTCGCGCTTTCAGTGACGCGCGCGGCGAGCTCCCGGTCGGCAGTCTCGAAGACCTTTCCGATTTCGACCGCCCGCCCGGCGAGCGAGGCTGCGGTTTCGTCGACCCGCGCGGCGATCTTCTCATCCGTGCTCTCGAAGACACGCGCAATCTCCGCCGCACGACCGGCGAGGGACTGCGCGGTCTCCTCGACTCGCGCGGCGAGCTTTTCATCCGTGCTTTCGAAGACACGGGCAATCTCCGCCGCGCGCCCGGAGAGAGACTGCGCGGTCTGTTCGACACGCGCGGCGATCTGCCGGTCCGCATCCTCGAAGACCGAGCCGATCGCGGTGGCGCGAGCGGCAAGGTTGTCTGCCGTGGCGTTGACGCGCGAGGCCAGCTTTTCGTCCGCTTCCTCGAACTGGCGCACGACCTCACTGGCGCGCGAGCCGAGCGCCGTGGCGCTTGCCTCGACGCGAGCCGCGAGCTTTTCGTCGGCGCCATCGAAGATGCGACCGAGCTCTGCGGCTCGGGCAGCCAGGGCGTCGGCCGATTCGCCGATCCTGATGCCGAGCCGCTGGTCGGCGTCGTCGAAGTTGCGCAGGATGTCGCCGGCACGCGCGGCAAGGGCGGCTGCCGTCTCGGTGGCGCGCGCCACCAGTTTCTGGTCGGCATCGTCGAAGACGCGCGCAATGTCGCCGGCTTTCACGGAAAGCAGGTCGGCGGTCTCCTCGGCTCGGGCCAGCATCGTGTCGGAATTCTCCGCGGCACGTGCAGCGAGGCGCTTGTCGGCATCCTCGAAGGCCCGCGCGATGTCGTTGGCGCGCTCGAGCAGGGCTTGAGAAGTCTGGGCGGCGCGCTCGGCGATCTGGCGGTCGGCATCGGTGAAGGCTTTGCCGGCCTCTTCGCTGAGAGCGGCGGTAACCTCCAGCACCTTCTCACGCAGGGCGCCGGCGACAACCACTGCGCTTCTTTCCAGAACGCCGCGGACATTGTCGATACCAGTGGCCAGCGCACGCTGCATCGTGCCCGTGCGCTCCTCGATCACGCCGGTCTGTTGGCGGAAAGCCTCCTCGATCTTCTCCACGTCGGCGGCGAGCGCGTCGGTCAGGATGCTGCGCTTGTCCGCGATCGTTTGGATGTGCTGCGAAAGGGTCGCGTCCATGTCCTTGCGGGTCTCGGCAAGCTTGCCGAGGTCCTCGTCGAGAGCCCTGGCGAGCTGGCCGCGGCCTTCCGCGAGCTTGTTCACATGGCCGGCGATGACATCGTCGATCTCGGAGCGGGCACCGGCGATCTTCTGCAGGTCCGCTTCGAGGGCTCGCTTCAGTATGTCACGTCCTTCGGCCAGCTTCTCGACCTGGCCTGTCACGAGCCCGTCGATGCCCGCGCGGCTCTCCGCGATCTTTTGCAGGTCCTCCTCGAGAGCGCGTTTGAGGACGTCGCGGCCCTCGGCCAGCTTCTCCACCTGCGAGGCGACGAGGCCATCGATCTCGGCCCGGCTGTCGGAGAGCTTGCGCAGATCGGCTTCGAGCGCGCGGGTCAGGATGTCCCGGCCCTGAGCGAGCTTCTCAACCTGGCCCGCGACGAGCCCGTCGATGCCGGCCCGGCTTTCCTCGATCTTCTTCAGATCCTCCTCGAGAGCGTCCTTCAACAGATTGCGGCCTTCGGCCAGCTTGCCCACCTGCGCGGCGACGAGGCTGTCGATCTCCGAGCGCGTTTCGGCGAGCTTCTCAAGGTCCGATTCAAGGGCGCGCGTAAGGATGCCCCGGCCCTGGGCGAGCTTCTCGACCTGGCCCGTGACGATGTTGTCGATGTCGGCGCGGCTTTCGGCGATCCTGTCGAGATCGTCGCGAAGCGCCTGCTTCAGACTTTCGCGTCCCTCGGCAAGGCGTTCAAGCTGGCCGGAAACGATCTCGTCGATGTCCGTGCGGCTTTCCGCGATCTTCTGCAGATCCTCCTGGAGGGCCCGCGTCAGCACCTCGCGGCCTTCGGCGATCTTGCTCACCTGGGCGGTGACGAGATCGTCGACGTCGGCTCGGGTCTCGGCGATCCTGTCCAGATCGTCGCGAAGCGCCTGTTTGAGGCTTTCGCGTCCCTGGGCAAGCCGATCGAGCTGGCCGGAGACGATGTCGTCGATGTCCGTACGGCTTTCCGCGATCTTCTGCAGGTCCTCCTGGAGCGCCCGCGTCAGCACCTCGCGACCTTCGGCGATCTTGCTCACCTGTTCGGTGACGAGGCTGTCGATCTCGGCGCGCGTCCCGGCGATCTTGTTGAGATCGGCTTCCAGAGCACGCTTGAGGATGTCGCGGCCCTCTGCGAGCTTCTCGACCTGGCCGGCGACGAGCCCGTCGATGCCTGCACGGCTTTCCTCGATCTTCTTGAGATCGTCTTCGAGAGCCTCCTTGAGGACGTTGCGGCCTTCCGCCAGCTTGCTCACATGGGACGCCACGACATCGTCGATTTCGGCGCGGGTATCGGCGACCTTCTTGAGATCGGCCTCGAGTGCGCGCTTGAGGATGTCACGGCCCTGGGCGAGCTTCTCCACCTGGCCCGAGACAAGATTGTCGATCCCGGTGCGGCTTTCCTCGAGTTTCTGCAGATCGGCGTCGAGCGCACGTGCGAGGATGTTGCGGCCCTCCGCCAGCTTGCCGACGTGGCCGGCAACCATTTCGTCAATGTTCGTGCGGGATTGTGCGAGCTTCTGCAAGTCATCCTGCAACACGGTTGCAAGATTGTTGCGGCCCTGTTCCAGGCGCTCCAGATGCTCGCCCAGCGAAGCATCGATAGCCGTGCGCGACTCGTTGATCTTGCGCAGGTCGTCCTGCAGGGCGCGGCTCAGAACTTCGCGGCTCTCTGCCAGCTTCTGGATCTGGAAGCCCATGGCGTCGTCGATCGTGGCCCGACCGTCCGCGAATTTCTGGAGGTCTTCCTGCAGAGCGGCCGCCATGCGCTCGCGGCTCTCGGCGATCCTTCGCGTCTGCTCCGTGACTGCCTCGTCCAGGCTTGCGCGGGCTTCGGACAGCTTCTCTATATCGGCATCGAAGGCATGCGAAACACTGTGGCGCGCCGCATCCAGCCGTTCGGCGAAATCGGTGGCGCGGGCTTCGAGCATCGTGGAGGTCGACATGACGATGTCGGCCATTTCGGCGCCGATGCGGGCCTTGCCCTCGTCGATCATCGAGAACAGCGTCTGCTTGCTGTTGGAATAGACATCCGAGATCTCGCGTGCGCGCTCGACCAGGGTCTCGTTGATCTGGCGAGCACGCGCCTCGAGGGCGGCATTGAGCTTCTGGGTGCCGGTATCCAACGCCTCGGCGCGTGTCTGGAACTCGCTGATCAGTGCCTGGCCGCGTTCGGCAAGGGTGCGCTCGATGCCGTGCAGCCGCGCCTCGAATTCCTCGTTTAGCGTCTTGGTTGCGCCGCCGAGCAGCGAAACCATGCCGCTGGCGCGCTCGTCGAGCATCTCGGAAAGAGAGCGCGTGGCATCGTCGGTGCTCTGCGTGAGGGTTGCGATCCGCGTGTCGAGCAGGCTCGCGAAGGCTTCACCCGACGTGCTGATCCGCTCGGAGATCGAGTCCACGCGCGAATCCAGCGATTCATAAAGCAGCGCGCTGCTCTGGTTGATGCGGTCGATCAGCGTCTCGCCGGAATTGTTGATCGTCATCGACAGCTTCGTGGAAGCTGAAAGGATGCTTTCGCGAATGGTGTCGCCAGCGGCGTTGATCTCTTCCCGAAGCGATTCGTGCGCGCCGCTGATGGACGAGCGCACCCGTTCGGCATGGCTGACCACGGCATCGCGTTCGCTGCCCAGCCCGTCAACGAGCGACCGGATTCGCACCTCGTTCTCCGAATAGGCGCGTTCCAGTTCGTTGACTTCGCTGTGGACCAGCGTCTCCAGCTCGACCGCACGGGCGATCGTGCGTTCGATACCTTCGCCCATGGCCGCCACTTCGCGGCGAATCGCCTGGCCCACAGTCATGATGCGGTCCTGCGCAAGGCTCTCGGGTTCGGCCAGACGGAACGCGACTTCCGTCATGGACTGAGCGGCAAGGCGCATCTCCTGGGCGCGGCGGATCATCAGCGCAAAGCCCCAGAACATAATGATCGGCACGATCGTCGCTACGAGAAGGACGATGAGATAGGGGCGGGCTAGCACTTGCTCCATGGAACGGATCTGCCAGATCTCCGCTCCGAGCAGCTTCTGGCCGAAGAACGCGCCGGCGCCGAGCCAGGCAAGGCTGAGCAGGCCCATGAGCCAGTAGATCGCCCTGGACGGGCGACGGTTCATGCCGTGCATGAGCGTGCGGTAGTCTTTCTGACGGTCGTCATTCGCGGGCGCGAATCCGGCGGGCTGGCTGGGGACCGGCTGGTTGGCCGGAGAGAGCTGGGCTGCCGTCGACACAGGTCCTTCAGCGGGTTTGGCGGGGTTCGTCGCAGGCGAGCGAGCGGCTTGCGGCTGTGGCCCCGGTGCCGGTGCCTGTGCCGTGACACGCTGGCTCGCCGGCTCGGATTTGCCGTTGCGGCTCTCCCGGGCGAGTTCCTCGGCGGCTGCGGATATCTGAGCCTCGAGGTCTTCCATCGAGGCCGCTATGTCGAGATCGCCATCGGCGGAAAGGTCGAAATCGAGCGCCTTTTCCAGTTCTTGCGCGACTTCCTGGTCGAGATTCTTGATTGTCGGTTTCTGCGCCATGCCGCCGTTACCCTGTACTCGATGCGCGGATCGCCGATTGTTCCGGCTGTGTCAGCCGCGCAAGTGGCTCACTATGGTCCTGCCGTATCGTAGTGGCACAGGCGGGTAAAGGGAACACGCAAACGGCCACATGCTTAAAAGTTTAAACATAGGGTTAACAACCCCACGGATGCGGCGCTTTTTGGCCAATTTCGGACCATTCCAATATCCGACAAACATTAACCGGTTGTCCACATGCGCGCGCTAGTTCGAAGGAAGTTCTCAACTGTTGATTTGGGAGTGTCTCGATGGCGCACAGGGGGCGCGGGCCCGTCGCGTTCGAGAGGCCAGGCGGCAAGCCTGGTGAGGTTTGGCATGCGTGCCCGATCGATCTCACACATCTAGCGCGCCAGACCCTCGGCGACCGGAAGGTGCAGCAGGAAGTCCTTGCCCTCTTCGTGCAGCAGGCGCTGTCGGTCCGGGACCAACTCGGCCAAGCAGGCTTGGAGGAGCGGCTAAGACTCGCGCATGGGCTCAAAGGCTCGGCGCGCGGGGTCGGCGCCTTCGACATCGCCGACTGCGTAGCGCAAATTGAGACGAACCCCGACGATGACCAAGCCGTGGAGAGACTTTCGCGGTTGATCGACGCGGTGCGCGACTTCGTCGCCTCGATCAGGCGCTGACCGTTGGGAAACGGCGAAAGGCGGCGCTCTTCGGCCGCAGTTGACATGCACGGCGGAGTCATTATCTCGGCATGGCTTCTTCTTTTTCGGACCGGGACCGTCTGATGACCAAGATCACCTATATCGCCTTTGACGGGACACAGTTCGACGTCGAGGCCGACAATGGGTCCACGGTCATGGAAAATGCGATCCGCAACGCCGTGCCCGGCATCGAAGCCGAATGCGGTGGCGCGTGCGCCTGCGCGACCTGCCACGTCTATGTCGATGAGGCCTGGACCAACGTCGTCGGAGAGCCGGAAGCCATGGAGGAGGACATGCTGGACTTTGCCTATGACGTCAGGCCGAATTCCCGGCTGTCCTGTCAGATAAAGGTCCGCGACGAACTCGATGGGCTCGTGGTACGCATTCCCGAGCGGCAGGGTTGATCGCGGCCGGGACGTTCGGCGCATGATCCTCGTCAACAAGGCGGTTCACACCCTACGGTACAATGATCTAGCCTGCATGGACTGGGCATAGCGCGAAGCGCAGCCGTCCAGAGTTGCGCAAGCCGGAGGGTGCTGCATGAATTCGCAAGAAAAGACCGACGTTCTCATCATCGGCGCGGGACCCGTTGGGCTGTTCGCCGTGTTTGAACTCGGGCTCTTCGACATGAAGTGCCATCTGATCGACATCCTCGATCGTCCCGGCGGGCAATGCGCCGAACTCTACCCGGAAAAGCCGATCTACGACATTCCAGGCTACCCTTCGATTTCGGCCCAAGGACTGGTCGACCGCCTCATGGAGCAGATCGCGCCGTTCCATCCCCGGTTCACCTTCAACCGTATGGTCGCCAGTCTCGAACGCCTCGAGGACGGAAATTTTCGCGTCACCACGGACGAGGACGAGGTCTTTGAAGCCAAGGTGGTGGTGATCGCCGCGGGCGGCGGTTCGTTCCAGCCGAAGCGGCCGCCGATCCCCGGGATCGAAGACTATGAGGGAAAAAGCGTCTTCTACGCCGTTCGGCGGATGGAGGATTTCCGGGGCCACGATCTGCTGATCGTCGGTGGCGGCGATTCCGCGCTGGATTGGACGCTCAATCTCCAGCCGGTCGCGAGAAGCGTCACGCTCGTCCACAGGCGGCCTGAATTTCGCGCCGCGCCCGACAGCGTCAACAAGATGTACGCGCTTCAGGAAATGAAAAAGCTGGAATTCCAGGTGGGGCAGGTGACGGGACTTTCCGGCGGGAATGGCATGCTCCGGTCAGCGACGATCAAGGGCCCGGATGGCGAACTCGAGGTGCCTTGCACAAGGCTGCTGCCCTTCTTCGGCCTCACGATGAAGCTTGGCCCGATTGCGGAGTGGGGGCTAAACCTTCACGAGAACCTGATCCCGGTGGACACTGAGAAATTTCAGACATCGGAGCCGGGCATCTTCGCCATCGGCGACATCAACTGGTATCCGGGCAAGCTCAAGCTGATCCTGTCCGGGTTCCACGAGGCCGCGCTGATGGCGCAGGCGGCCAAGCGGATCGTCAGTCCCGGCGAAAGGATCGTGTTCCAATATACAACATCGTCGACGAGCCTTCAGAAGAAGCTCGGCGTGGCGTAGTTGGTGAACGGTACTGCCGGTTCGGGTGAACCGGTGGCTCGAAGCTCATTGCGCCTTGGCAGAAGCCTGCATGCGCTTGAGGCGATATTGCAGCAGGCCGAGGATGCGTTTCTCGAAATTCATGCCCTCGATCTTGTCGAACCGGTCCTGCGCCGCGTCGTGACGGGCCAGGACCGCGGTCTGCACGGCCTGCGCCTTGGTTGCTACCGCCGCGCAGCTTTTCTGGCGGCCGATCGCCTTGAGAGACTGTTCCAACTCCCGGGCATGGTTCCGCGCGATGACGATATGGCTTTCCTCGTGCCGCTTGATGTCTGATGCGAGCGTCTCCCAGATGAGGCGCACGTCGGGATCGGCCTTGGCTCTCGGTTTCCAGCGCGGCAGGGTCACCTTGGCGCGCATATTGACCTTGGCGTCGGCGATCCAGCAGCGACCACTCTTCTCCGCGTAGGTCAGCCGCGTCGTGAACTCCATCTGCGTCGCGCCGGGATGGCGCTTGCCGGTGCTTTTCACCTCAGGTCCGCGCCGGGTGAGCTCGTTCTCGATCTCCTCCAGCGTGCTGCCGCCGATCGAGAAATACGTGTAGGTCTTGCTGACGGTGGCGCCTTGCGCAGGCAAGAGCGTCAAGGCCAGGAGCCCGGCGGCACAAAACAAAACTCTCAGGTCCCTCATCGCCGCACCTTGCTTGAGCTCGTCCGTTTACGCAATGGAAAACATTCCAGCCGCTGCCTCGATACCGAGACCGTCGCGTTTGCGACGCGGGCCGCAGTCGAGGTTGATGGGCGCGGCGATGCAATTGCCGGGGCTGCAATCCACGGGGGACGCGCCGCGTCGGCAATGTTATGCTTTGTGAGGCAATATTGAGACCGGGGGGCCGATGTATCTGATCCGCATGAAGAATTGTGCGTTCTTCGCCCGTCATGGCGTTCATGACGAGGAAGAGATGCTTGGACAGCGCTTCTACGTCGATGCGGTTCTGACCGTGGAGCCGGAGCAAGCGCTGGAGAAGGATTCGCTCGATGGCACGGTAGACTACGGGGTCGCCTTTGGCGTCATCGAGCGGGTGGTCACCGGCAAGCGCTATTCCCTTATCGAGGCGCTCGCACTTGACGTCGCGAAAGCCCTGGGCGATCGGTTCCCACAGATCAAACGCGCGGAAATCACCGTGCGTAAGCCGAGCGCGCCTGTCCCGGGCGTGCTCGACCATGTCGAGGTGACCGTTGTCTGGCCGGAATGAACAGCGCGCTTATCTGAGCCTGGGAGGCAATCTCGGCGAGCCGGCCAAGGCGATGGGGGCGGCATTGCGGATGCTGGATACCGACCCCATGACGCGCGTGGTGGCGGTGTCCTCGCTTTATCGCACGCCGCCATGGGGCAAGCTCGACCAGCCCGACTTCCTCAACGCGGCCGCTGAGATCGCGACGCGACGGACTCCGCATAGCCTGCTGGATCTGTGCCTCAAGACGGAACTGGCGCTGAAACGGGTGAGAAAGGAACGGTGGGGCCCTCGCATCGTCGATATCGATGTGCTGGCTTTCGACGATCTCTCGCTGCACGAGCCGGGGCTCGAGCTTCCCCATCCGCGCATGTTGGAGCGAGCCTTTGTCCTCGTGCCCCTTGCCGAGATCGCCCCAAGCTTCGTCATGGAGGGCAAGACTATCGCCGAGCACGCTGCCGCGATCGATCGCGCCGGGATCGAAAGGCAGGACGGAGGCTCCGGCTGGTGGCGACCATAAGCAGAGCTCAAGGCGAGTGGGGCTCTCCCGCATCGGCCGCCGATGCCGGCTCGCCCTCGGCGGCCGCCCTGTCGAGCGCAGCCGCGGCCTCTTCATTCATGGCTTTGCCGGCCTTGCGCGGCGGCAGGAGCGGGGTGGGCACAGGCTCGGGCATGTTGCCCTTCATGAAGCCCCGGCCGGCCTGTAGGCCACCGGTAAGCTGTGCCTCGAAACGGGCCACGTCGCGGCGCCGCACGTCTTCGATCAGCTCAGCTGCTTCCTGGGATTCGATTCCTAACGTTTCCAACGTTTTCTGACCGAAAGCGAATGCGGATTCGAGCGTTTCGCGAAGCTGATAATCCGCGCCCGCGCCGACGAGCGCCAGGGCCACGCCTCTGTCATATGCACGGACCAGGACCGGAACGAAGGGATAATGCGTCTTGATGAGTTCGGTTATCCTGACCGCCACGTCTCCCTTGTCGACACAGACGAGCACTGCCCGTGCGCGCCCGGCACCAGCGGCATGGAGGATGTCCAGCCTCGTGCCGTCGCCGTAGTAGACCTTGAAGCCGAAAGTCGCTGCCGCCTGGATCATCTCCACGTCGTTGTCGATGATCGACACCTCGACGCCACGCAACAGCAGCGGTTGGCTTGCGATCTGGCCGAACCGGCCGAAGCCGATGACGAGCACGCTGCCATTCAGGTCTTCGACGACATCCACGCCTTCCAGTGAGACCTCTTCCTGCTCCGGCATGATCCGACGCAGCATGAAGATGGTGAAAGGCGTCAGCACCATCGAGATGATGATGATGGCCGTGAGGACGGCGTTGGCCTGGCCGTCGATGATGCCGACGGCCATGGCGGAGGAATAGAGGACGAACGCGAACTCGCCGCCCTGAGCCATCAGCACCGCCCGCTCGACGGCTTCGCGGTGGCTGGACCTCAGGAGGCGGGCGACGGCATAGATGCCGAAAGCCTTCACCACCATGTAGGCCAGGACATATACGGCCACCAATCGCCAGCTTGCCGCAACGACGCTCAGGTCGAGCGACATGCCGACGGCCATGAAGAACAGGCCGAGCAGGATTCCGCGGAAAGGTTCGACGTCGGCTTCGAGCTGGTGACGGAAAGTCGATTCGGAAAGGAGGACGCCGGCGAGGAAAGCGCCCATCGCCATCGATAGGCCGCCAAGCTGGAGGACCAGCGCCGATCCGAGCACCACGAGCAGCGCGGCGGCCGTCATGACCTCACGGGCATGCGAATCAGCCAGAAGCCGGAAGAGTGGGTTCAGCAGATAGCGTCCAGCGATCACCAGGCCGACGATGGCGCCGACGCCTATTCCGACGGCGGTCAGACGCGCGACCATCCCGGTTTCCTCAGCCGAGGTCGGAATCGGAGCAAGGAAGGCGACGGCAGCGAGCAGCGGAACGATCGCCAGATCCTCAAACAGGAGAATCGACACGATCTTCTGGCCCTTGGGCGTGGAGATATCGCCGCGTTCCTCCAGCAATTGCATCACGATAGCTGTCGAAGTGAGGACGAACCCGGCCCCCGCGACGAAGGACTCCGCAACCGGAAAGCCGCCCAGGAGGCCGAGACAGGTGAGCAAGGCGGAGCAGACGCCGACCTGTAGAGCGCCCAGGATGAAAATCTCGCCGCGCAAGCTCCATAGCCTCGATGGACGCATTTCAAGCCCGATGATGAACAGGAACATCACGACGCCGAGCTCGGCTACATGCAGTATCGCGGCGGGATCGGAGAAGATGCCCAGCCCGAAAGGGCCGATCACAAGGCCGGCGCTGAGATAGCCGAGGATGGATCCGAGCCCGAGGCGGCGGAATATGGGAACGGCGATGACCCCGGCACCGAGAAGGGCGACCGCTTGCACTACATTCTCCGCCGTAGCCGCTTCCGCCGCCATCCCTGCCAATCTCCATCACGCGCGTTCGCGCCGGCCATGTTCGGTCGACTATGGGGAGCGGGATGGACAAAGGCAACCGGCCAAAGAATTGCACCGGTCGTGTTCGCGGCTGGAGCATGCGAGTTGCCTCGAGGTGTTCTAAGACTTCCTTCGCGGCTCCAAGCTGGCTAGAACCTTTCGGCGGCCCCGACGAGTGGCCGCGATCGATCGCTGGGTCGGGATAGTGATGAACGACAAGACGGTTGGACGTCGCGGCGTCTTCTTTATCGGCGGGTATGATCCGAAAACGCCCGACGCGTTTTTTGATCGCCTGGCGAGGGAGATCGCCCGCTTCGAGAAGACATGGGACGTTTCGGCTGAACTGTCTCCGGTCCAAGTTTCCGGGGACGGGGAGATCGGGCGGATGACGATCCGTACCTCGACGCCGGAGTGGGCGGTCGAAACCGATTTCAACTTCTTCGTGCTCGACAAGATCGTGCTCGGCGATTTCGCCAGGCCGCTTCCCGTTCGCCTGTGGAAGTATCTCGTCACCTTCGCGGACTATGTGGCGAGCGGCACTTTCTTCCGGATGGCGCGGGCAAGCTGGCGGTTCACGCTCTATTTCCTTTACCCCTTCACTCTGCTGGTGCTGTTCGCGGCCGCGGCCTGGTTGTTCGCCGGGTGGTTGGAGGCAGGCGTCCAGCTGCCCGGCGGCGTGCTCGTTCAGATCTTGATCGGATTGGCTCTGTTCTTCCTGCTCCTCACGACCTTGGGCAAAAGGTGGCCCGTCACTCATCTGATGGATCTCTGGTCGTTCTCACGCAACTATCTGCGACAAAGGCGGCCCGACGCGGACGCATTCCTGGCGCGCTGTGGGAAGGCGGTCGCCAGCGAGGCCCTTCGACGCGACTTCGACGAGATACTGCTTGTCGGCCACAGCACGGGCGGCGCGCTGATCCTCGACATCGCCGCCGAGGCGCTGAAAGCGGATCCGGCACTGACCGCGCGCGGTGCACGGGTTTGCGTGGTCACGCTCGGTTCGACGGCGCTCAAGGTCGGGTTGCATCCTGCCGGCGAGGCCTTCCGGCGCAAGGTGCAGCGGCTGGTCGACGATGGCCGGCTCGATTGGCTCGAAGTCCAGTGCCTGACCGACGTCATAAATTTCTACAAATGCGATCCAGTCGCCGAAATGAGGCTCGATCCGCCCGCGAACGGCCGGCCCTTCCCGAGGATCTGGCAGGTGCGCGTGCGTGACATGCTCGATCCCGCCGTCTACAGGCGCGTCAAACGCAACTTCTTCCGGGTTCACTATCAATATATTTTCGGCAACACGAAGCAGTATTTCTATGATTTCTTCATGATCTGCTGCGGACCGCTGCCGCTGCGAGTCCGGGTCGGAGCGAAGATCACCGGCGCGGGAGTCACTCAGGAGCCGACGTCATGACCGAGTCCGTCGCCTATGCCGTTTGGGCCGCCGGCCTCGTCGCCTGGTTTGCCATACGCTGGCCCTATCAACGCCGCGCGCGAAAGATCACGGTGGTCAGGGACGATCGATCGCTTGCGGACCGGATCGTGTTGGCCGTCGCGAGCCTCTGCCTTTCGGTCGTTCCGCTGGCTTATGTGGCAACCGGTATCCCCAGTTGGGCCGATTATTCGTTCCGGCCGTGGATGGGGTGGGCCGGGACCGTCGTGATGATCTGCTTCCTGTTGTTGTTCCACGCCAGCCATCGCCAGCTGGGCAAGAACTGGTCCGTGACGCTCGAAATACGAGACAGCCACAGATTGGTGACCGACGGCCTTTACAGATACGTGCGACACCCTATGTATTCGTCGTTCTGGTTGTGGGCGATCGCTCAGGCGCTGCTCATACCGAACTTCGTCGCCGGGCTTGCGGGCCTCGTTGGCGTCGGTCTGCTTTATTTCTACAGGGTAGGGCACGAGGAAGCGATGATGCGGGAGACTTTCGGAGAGGCGTATGACGCTTATGCCGCTCGGACGGGCCGCGTCATCCCACGCATCCTTTGATCTAGCTTTACCCGTTATCCGACCAGCATACAGACCCCGGCATCCCGTCGGCTAAAGGTCCATGGGCGTTTCAGGACAACATCATGCGCTTCTCGATGAGCCTCGCGCTGGCTGTGCTCGTTGCGCTGACGGGCACCTCCGGCGCCGTGGCGGATGGTATGCGGCCGACCGACTACGTCCGGCCGGACGGGAGTGCCCTCGTGAGATCCCGTCAGGATGGCGACATCTATCTGCTCCGCGGCTTTGCCGACGTCTTCTCCCGCGGACTGGATGAGTTGGGCCGGAAGCTCGAACAGAAGGGCATCAGGGTGCATGTGATCGGCCACGCAGCCTGGGAGGCTGCCGCGGCCGACATTGCGAGAAATCAGAAGCAGGGGCATCGGCCGGTTATCCTGATAGGGCATTCGCTTGGCGCCAACGCCGCCATCCTCATCGCGAAGCGCCTGCGGAAGGAGAACATCGCCGTTCAGTACCTCGTCACCCTTGCGGCGACCACGCCGGATCCGGTACCCGACAATGTCGGAAAAGTGGACAACTACTATTTCGAAACCAACGGTTGGGGCGAAAAGGTCGTCGGCGGAGCCGGGTTTCACGGCGAGATCGACAACAAGGACTATTCACAAGCCCACGATGTCGGCCACTTCAACATCGACAAACAGGCCGACATTCAGGAGCAGGTCATTCGCAACGTCCTGCGCTACATCCAGCCGTCTAAGGGAAAAGCGGCAAGCTGAGGTCGATCCAGGGCCGCCATCTTGGATCGGCGGCGGTTCGCCCCTCAATGGATCCTGCGCCTGCCGAACGACCTTTATTGCTGCTGCGCGATCGAACCGACCGCTGCGCCGTCGACGCGCTTCAGGTTCATGCCGATCACGGGAATCATCTGTTTCTCGACGCGCACGGAAACAGTCACCGTCATTGCATCGTCGCTTGCCAGCTTGGCGATCATGGCGCCCTTGAGGGCGGCGCGGTTCAAGCCGAGCACCACTCGACGGCCGTCGACATTGCCGGACACCACGTCGAGCCCTTTGCCGGCGGCCCCGTCCATGAAAGTGCCGCGATAGCTGCCGGCCACACGCTCGACCGTTGCCGACATCTTCTGCGTGAAGACTCCGACGCGGCAGCTTCCAGCCAAGGTCATGCCTACCTTCACTTCCGGCGTGGAGCCGGTAAAGCTGCAGGTGAATTTCGTTCCCTTGTATTTGCCGGCCACGATCTCGCCCGGGCCGACCCATTCGCCTTCGATCTGCCGGAAGAATTTCTTGTCCGTCTCGTCCGCAGCCGCAAAGTCCACCCCACCGAGTGAGGCGGATGCCGCTGCCAGCGGCAGAAAAATGGACAAGGCTGCGCGTTTCATCGGGAACACCTGGCTACATCGAGACTGAGAACCGCCTGACGGAACCATGAACAGGATTGGTTAATGCTTCGTCTACCGGGCCTCTCCGCCCCGCAGAATGCGCATCATGGACATTCGTCGCAAGCCTATTTTTCGTCCTTCGACTTGGCGAAAGAGGCGAGTGCCGACAGGAAATCCCCCATGCCCGGCCGCTTCACCGCTTCGAAGGGCAGGGGACGGGCCGTCTCGATCGCCGCCAAGCCGATGCGCGCCGTCATCATGCCGTTGACGACCCCTTCGCCGAGCTTGGCGGAAAGCCTGGCGGCGAGCCCGTGTCCGACGATCTGCTGAACCAAGCTGTCGCCCATCGCGATCGAGCCGGTGACGGCGAGATGGGCGAGCACGCTGCGCGTCAGTCGCAGGAAACCCAGAGTTCCTGGCCGGCCGCCATAGAGCTCGGCCAGTCTGCGGATCAGCCTGCCGGCTTCGAACATGACGTAAGCAATGTCGACCACGGCACGGGGACTCACGGCGGCCACCAGCGAGACCCGCTTGGCCGCGTCGAGTACCAGCACCGTCGCGCGCGCGTCGAGCGGAGCCAGGATTTCGGCCTCGGCGATGCGCACGAGGTCGCGACCATCGATCACGTCGTCGCGCAGCTCGGCCAAGGCGCGCCGGCCCTGCGCGGTTTCGGGTTTGGCGGAGACCAGTCTCGTCAGATCCGCGACCACGGCATGCGCCGCCCTGGGGTCGTTGCGGGCGGTCGCGTCGGCAGCGCGGGCGCGCAGCTTCTCAACCGAGGAGAGGCGCATAAGGGCAAGCATCTCTCGGGCGATGATGATGATGAGCGCGAAGAGGGCCACGACGGCTGTCGCAAGCGCAAGCCAGCCGAGCCAATCCGCCCGGGCGAAAAGATCGCGGATCAGCCGATCCGTCCAGAGCCCGACGGCGAGCGAGACCAGCATGCCGAAAGCGCCGGCGAAGATCGCGCCGATGGCGGAGCGCCGCTTCGGCGCCTCCGCGGGGGGTGGTGAGGAGGTGGTTTCGGGCAGGTCGAAAGCGTCGATCTCGTCGGGTATCACAACCGCCGCTCCGGCCTTTACGGCTCTCGGCTTGCGCGGCATCGTCTCGCCGCCGGTCGGCGCAGCCTTGGGCTCGGTGAGACGCTCCGGCTCGGACTCGATCCGGAAAGCGGCGGGTCTTCGCGGCTCGGTCATGCCAGCTTGTCTCCGATCAGGAATTGCAAGGCACGGTCGAGCCGTATGTGGGGCAGGGACAGCGTGACGCCCTCTGCGGTACGTTCGAGCCTGGGCGGTCGGAAACGCACGAACCGGACAGGAGATGCCTGCTGCTCCATTGCTTCGGCAATCTCGAAAACCGATTCAGGTTTCTCCGGCAAGTCACCGGGAAATATGGCCGTTTCAGTCTCGCCGTCGAAGGTTTCGCCGTCGATCGTCTCGCCGGCGAGAGGTGTGCCGATGATGACCGGCAAAGTATCCCGTCGTTGTTTCACGGTGCCTTCCCGTGTCGCGCGAATGGCGGCCATCGCAAGAACGTCGACATCGGCGCCGCTTACGTCGGCTCGCTTGACGGCGCGGTCGACCAGGCGGCGTACGATCGCCTGAAGACGGTCGTGACTTTCGTGATGGAGATGATCGGCCTTGGTGGCGGCGATGAGGATGCGGTCGATGCGCCTCACGAAAAGGTCGGTCAGCAGGTTGCCGCGTCCCGGCCGGAAGCAGGCGAGGATCTCGGTCAGTGCGCGCTCGAGATCCGCCACCGCCGCCGGTCCGGCGTTCAGCGCCTGCATGGCATCGATCAAGACGATCTGGCGATCGAGCCGCGCAACATGCTCGCGAAAGAACGGCTTCACCACATGGGTCTTGTAGGCCTCGTAACGGCGCTCCATCATGGCCTGCAGCGAACCCGGACGCGCGCGGCCCTGGCCGAGGCCGGGCAACGGCGCGAAAGTGAGGGCCGGCGAGCCTTCGAGATCGCCGGGCATCAAGAAACGCCCGGGCGGCAAGGTCGAGAGAGCGCGGTTGTCGGCCTTGCAGGCTCTGAGGTAAGCGGCGAAGCTCTCGGCAAGCCGACGTGCGGTCATCTCGTCGGCATCGGCGCTCGGGTCGCCGGCGCTCGCTGCGGCGCGCCATTCGGCGGATAGGTCCTCCCGAACGGGCAGAGCGGCGAGCTGAAAGGCATCGGCGGAGAATTCGGCATAGTCCTTGCCGAGCAAAGGCAGATCCAGCAACCACTCGCCGGGGTAATCGACGATGTCGACGGAGAGCTTCCCGCTCGAGAACAGACGGTTCCAGCCCGATGCCGACTCGTATTCGATGGTGAGCCGCAGCTCGGAAATCGCGCGGGTGGAGTCCGGCCATATCCTGCTTGCGACCAACGCCTCGACATGATCTTCATACTGGAAGCGCGGCACGGCATCGTCCGGCTGGTGTTCCAGGAACGCGCGCGCGATGCGCCCCGATTTCTGCGCGTCAAAGAGCGGCAGCCTTCCGCCATGGATCAGGTTGTGCACGAAAGCCGAGATGAAGACGGTCTTTCCAGCCCGGGAGAGACCGGTGACACCGAGCCGGAGCGAGGGCGAGAACAGGCCCACCGCGCGGCCCGACAGCGTATCGAGGGCGATCCGCGCTTCATCAGTCAATGTGGTCAGCGATGTCGCCAAGATATGCCTTTTCCAGAATTTTGCCCGATATAATGGCTATCCTCGCGCCTTGTAACCATCGCGGGCAAAAACCATCGAGCCAAGCATGTCGCCCAAAACAGCGCAGCGGTTCTGGGATGCCGGCATGCGAAAAAGCCAATACCTAAAGCGTGTCGCCGAATCCGACTATCGGTGACGCGCATTAATGGTCCGATGGCGTCAGGAAGGCTTCGAGATATCCCTTGCCGGGTGCCGCGTCGGCCAGTCTGCACGGAAAACGGATAACTGCGAGCGCCGACGTCGGAAAGCCGCCAAGCATGGCTGTCCTGGCGGATTCCTCGCCGTCGCCCGACAAGGCGATCGCGACATCTTCCGTCATGGGATTGTGGCCGATCAACAGGATCGAGGCGACTTCCGGTGCGTCGCGAATGATCTCGACGTAGCCCATTGCGTCGGTGGTATAGAGCCCGTCAGCGTAAACGACGCGGCCGGTCGGCAGGTTGCGCGCGACGCCTTCGAGCGTTTGCCGGGCGCGCCGCGCGCTCGAGCAGATGACGAGGTCCGGCGTGAGGCCATTGGCGCGCATTGTCGCGCCGACCATCTCGGCATCTTCTTCGCCGGATGCGTCGAGAGGGCGGTCAAAATCGCGCATCCCGGGAGCTGCCCACCCGGCCTTGGAGTGCCGCAACAGAAAGAGCCAGCTCATCCCCTCCGGATCCTTTCGCATCGCCGGGAAAGCCGGCTCCGAGCCCGAATCAAGGATTAGTGTGCCCGTGACGCGTGCGCAACAGCCTGTAGCGCCTGAGAGCCGTGGGGCCGTTCCGAATCAGGCGCTCACGATTGCCGTCAACATTTGCGTGAAGGTGAGAGCCTTTGATCTTGTGCGGCCTTTGGTCGCCGAATATATAGGCGCCCATCAAAAAGGGTTGTGGGTGAGTCGAATGAACGAACTCGTTGATGCCGATTACGTCCCTTCAGAAGACGAGCCGTTCATGAACGAGCGGCAGAAGTCTTACTTCAGAGCTAAGCTTGTTTCCTGGAAAAACGACATTCTCCGCGAAGCGCGTGAAACTCTTGAAATCCTTCAACAGGAAAACGCCAACCATCCTGATCTTGCCGACAGGGCGTCGTCCGAAACCGATCGCGCAATCGAGTTGCGCGCCCGGGATCGGCAGCGCAAGCTGATCGCCAAGATCGATGCCGCCCTTCAGCGCATTGACGAAGGGACTTATGGCTATTGCGAGGAAACGGGTGAGCCGATCGCGCTGAAGCGTCTCGACGCCAGGCCGATCGCAACGTTGTCGATCGAAGCCCAGGAGCGGCATGAGCGCCGCGAAAAGGTCTATCGCGACGACTGAACCGGCTTGGTTCGAAGGGACATGACAAAGGGCGGCTCATGGAGCCGCCCTTTGGCTTTTCAGGCCGCTTGTTTCGTCGCCGGCCCCACATAGCGCGACTGCGGACGCACAAGCCTTCCGGTCAGTTCCTGCTCACGCGCATGGGCTATCCAGCCTGGCATGCGGCCCGTGGCGAAGACACAGGTGAAGCTATCTGCCGGAAAGCCCAACGCATCGAGCAGGACGGCGGTATAGAATTCGACATTGGTCTCGAGCGGGCGATCCGGCTTCTTCCGTTTCAGAATTCTGAGCGCTGCGTCTTCCACCGCCTCGGCAAGCGCCAGGCGGCTTGTGCGTGCTTCGGCTTTGGAGAGTTCCTCGATCGCCGCCTTCAGGGCGTCGGCCCGGGGGTCGCGGACCTTGTAGATGCGATGGCCGAAACCCATCAGTCTCTCGCCGCGCGCCAGTGCCCCTGCTAGCCATGGTTCCGCCTTGTGCGGCGCGTCGATCGCCTTGAGCATTTCCAGCACCGGGCCGGGCGCGCCGCCGTGAAGCGGGCCCTTGAGCGCGCTCAGCGCCGCGATTGCCGCCGAACCAAGCCCTGCCTGTGTGGAGGCAACGACGCGGGCCGTGAAGGTCGAAGCATTGAGACCGTGATCGGAGACGGTGGCCAGGTAGGCGTCGAGTGCCCGGCAGCTGGCGTCCGAGGCCTCAACGCCCGAGAGCATGCGCAGCATGTCGGCGGATTGGCTCATGTCGGGGGCGGGCGCCAACGGCGCCTCCCCGCGCCGCAGCCGGATGATGGCCGGCGTCAGCACCGCTGGTGCGGCGAGCAGCCTGAGCGCCACCGGGAAGTCGTGCCCGTCGGGCAGAAGCGCCAGTCCCGCACGCAAAGCCTCGACGGGCGGCAGCGACGCGATCACCTCCAAGATGTTGGACAGGTGCTCGAATACTTCTTCCCGCGCTTTTCCGATTGCCGAAGCAAACGCATCCGGTTCGGCCGGACCGCCGTTGAAGAAGCCGGACAGCAGCAAATGCGCGGCCGATTCCGCTGTTGCGTGTCGGGCCAGTTCCTCCACCGGGTGCCCGCGTATGACCAGCCTGCCATTCGCTCCGTCGACGTCGGAAAGGACGGTTTCAGCGGCGACAATCCCATCAAGACCCTGCATGGTTCTCTCCTTCGCAGTTTCCTTGGATGTGTGATACTGGTTGATATCCGTCAATCTTGATCAACATAATCAACATGACCGAATGGATTGATCGCGACGCCGTCCTGGAACTGCTGGGCGTCAAGCCGCAAACGCTCTATGCCTATGTCAGCCGCAAGCTGGTGACCGCCTTGCCGGATCCGGTCGATCCGCGGCGCAGCCTCTATTCGAGATCCGACGCAACAAGGCTCCTGGCGAAACGCATGCGGGGCCGGCGTTCGGCTCAAGTCGCCGAGGGAGCGATCTCCTGGGGAGACGCCGTGCTGGCGACATCGATCTCGACCGTGGTTGGCGGACGGCTTTTCTATCGCGGGCGCGACGCTGTGGTTCTGGCGAGGACGGCAACCCTGGAGGAAGCGGGGGCGCTGCTTTGGGGCGTTGCTGGTTTTCCTGCATCCGCCGAACTGCTGACATTCGATAGGAGCCTGCCCGCCGTCGAGGCGGCAATGGCCATGCTGGCGAGAGAGGCTTGCCAGGGGGATCCTGTTTCGGGACGCGCCGCGATCTCGCTGCTCGAGGAGTCGGCACGGATCGCGCGCTCCGTCGCGGCTGCTCTGGGTGCCGATCTTTCCGCCGGGCGCGATATCGCTGGCGGGTTCGCGCACCGCTGGAGGGCCGATGCCGCCGGCGCCGATGCCATCCGTGCCGCGCTTGTGCTGATGGCAGATCACGAGCTCAACGCGTCCGCCTTCGCGGCCCGGGTGACAGCATCGACGGGCGCTTCGCTCTGTGCAGCCGCCCTGTCCGGACTGGCAACGCTGCTCGGTCCGGCCCATGGCGCGGCGACAGGCAGAGTTCAGATTCTGATTGAGGAGGCGCGAAGCAAGGGCGCGCGCCGGGCCGTACGGGAGCGGCTCGGCCATGGCGAAAGCCTACCCGGCTTCGGACAACAGCTTTATCCCGATATCGATCCGAGAGCGACGGCCCTGCTCCAGCGGCTTACCCTGCCGCCGCTGCTCGGAGCGCTGGCCGAGGAGGCATTCTCCGCAACGGGCCTCAGGCCGAACATCGATTTCGCGACTGTGGCCATCGCCTTGGTCCATAGGCTTCCGATGAATGCGCCGTTCGTGATCTTTGCGGCCGCACGAGCCGTGGGCTGGCTCGCCCATGCGATGGAACAGATCGGCACAGGACAGCTCATCAGGCCGCGCGCGCGTTACGTCGGGCCGCCGGTGGAAGTCGGAAAGGCGTGGCCCTAGGCTCCGCGGCGACTCCAGTATTTGGTTACGTTCTCTGGAGCTGATGCTCGTGTTGTCCGACCCTAGCGCTTGCTCGATAGTTCGCCGAGCAGCCTGTTCATCTCGTCTTCGAGCGAGGGGGCTTCCTTGGCGGAGGGGCGAGGCGGGGTGTCGAACGACGCGGTGAGTTCATTGATGAGCGCGCGGTCGATATCGTCGGCAACCTCGTTTCGGGCGGGACTTGAACCCTGCGGTTCGCGCTGCTGATGGATGTCGCGCGCGAGCACGGGAGAGGGGATTGGATCGACCCTCGACTGCTGCTGGGATGCTGGCTGAGGCTGCGGCGCAGCCCGTTGTGGCGCGTAGGCGGGTTCCTGTGCGCGCGGCGTGGAGGGCCGCTGCTCGCGCGGGGCAGGTGGCGGGCCGGCTGGGGCAGGCGGTGCCGGGCGCGGCTGCGCCGGGCGCTGTTGTTCCGTGGGGCGCGCCGGCCGGGATGCGGGCTCCTGCGGCGGCTCGCCGGCCAAGGGCGCGCGCCGCGTCTGGCTCAGCCTGATGTTCTGCTCCACCACCACGTCGGTCGGGCCACCGATCAGGATGAGATGCTCGACGTCGTCGCGCCGAACCAGGACCAGTCGCCTGTGGCTGTCTACGGCCGTTGCATCCATCACGGCGAGCCGGGTCTTCCGGTTGCGCCCGCCGGCGACGAAGGTGCCGAACGTCATGCCGCGAATGAGCCGGATCAGGACGAGAACCACAATAAGAAGGACGAGCGCACCGATCGTCCACAAGAGTGCCGACGCATAGTCCGGTCCTGCGATGCTTTGCAGCCACTCAGGCATCCGATTTACCTCCCGCCAAGGACCGTTGTTGCTAAAGCACTCGACACTAGACCGCGCAGCCGGTCAATCGCAAGCTGGTCCTCACGTGCTTCCGACGCCATCGGCGCGATTGCGGTCAAGTATGAGAAATTGGCTATGGCATTTCCAAGCCTTGTCCCTCAAAAAGGAAGGGTCCCCGGGGCCACGACAAGGATATCGTGGCGCGCGCGTGTTCGGCATTAAGACGCGTCCGGTGTGAGAATTGCCGGCTGGGCCTTTTCCGAGCCGGGAGAATATGATCCAACCGCAACGGCAGGGGCGGCCGGAATCATCGGCATTACGGGCGAAGTTTTAATGGTCAGGGAAACCCGCAACGAATTTTATCCGGTCCCGATCGTCGACCAGAACATGCGCCCGGGCGCCATCACGCGCTTGCTGATCTTCATCATGGTGCTGGCCGTGGCTGCGCTGGTCTTCGTGGTTTTCCGCGAGAGCCTGGGCGATCCGTTCCTGCTCGGCCTGCTCGGCGTGCTGGCCATGATCGGTGTCGGCTATCTCTTCGCCACCGCGATCGGTTTCGTCCAGATCGCGCCTCGCTCGACGACGGACGAGCTGTCCAAAGCCTTCATCGATTCCATGGCTCAAGGGCTCGTCGTCATCGATATCAAGGGGCGCATCATCTACGCGAACCGTGCCTATGCCGATATGACTGGGGCGACGTCCGCGGCCGATGTGAAAACGGTGGAGGGTCTGCTTTCGGACATCCCCGAAGCTTCCCCGACGATCTACGCCATTGCCTCCGGCCTGCGCGACGGCCAGTCCGGAGACGGTGAGTTCCGGCTGGCACAGGCGATCAGGCCCGGCTCCGAACCCGGTGCCCGCTGGTACCGGGTTCGGGCCCGCGCCTTCAGCGTGCCGGGTCTGAGGCAGCCGTTGATGGCATGGCAGATCGCCGACATCTCCGCGGAGCGTGCCGAACAGGAGCGCTTCTTCCTTGATCTCCAGGAGGCGATCGACCACCTCGATCATGCACCGGCCGGCTTCTTCGCCGCCGATCAGGATGGGCGCGTCACCTACATCAACGCCACGCTCGCGGAGTGGCTGGGCATCGACCTGGCTTCCTTCACGCCGGGCGCCATGTCGCTGCCGGAGATCATCGCAGGCGACGGCATGGCGCTTGTCCGTTCCGTAAAGGCCGACCCTGGTACGACGCGCAACGCCGTGATCGACCTCGACCTCGCGACAGTCTCCGGCGAGGCGCTCCCGGTCCGCTTCATGCACCGCGTGACGGCGACCCGCGACGGAGCGCCTGGCCCGACCAGGACTATCGTTCTCAACCGCACGGAGGGCGAGGATTCCTCGGCGGACCTTCGGGCCGCGGAAGTGCGCTTCACCAGGTTCTTCAATTCGACACCGATGGCGATCGCCGGCGTCGACGCCCAGGGGCGCATCCTGCGCACCAATGCGCCTTTCCTCTCGTTGTTCTCGAGCGTGGTCGACAGGGATGCCGTCGACCGTCGCGCGCGGCTCGATACGGTTATCCATACGCGGGACCGCGATGCCTTTGCTGCCGCTTTGGAGCGCGCCAGACAGCGGCAGGCCGATATCGCGCCCATCGACACCGTGCTGCCGGACAATGAGGAGCGTCACATGCGCTTCTACGTAAACGCCGTGGCGGACGGTACCGGGGGTGAGGGAGCGGAAGAGGCTGCGATCGTCTATGCCGTGGAGACCACCGAACAGAAGGCGCTGGAAAGCCAGATGGCCCAGAGCCAGAAGATGCAGGCGGTCGGTCAGCTGGCCGGCGGCATAGCCCACGACTTCAACAACGTCCTTACGGCCATCATCATGGCTTCGGACCTCCTCCTGACCAATCACCGCCCGTCCGACCCGTCATTCCCGGACATCATGAACATCAAGCAGAACGCCAATCGCGCGGCATCGCTCGTCCGCCAACTCCTGGCGTTCTCGCGCAAGCAGACGCTGCGGCCCGAGGTTCTGAATCTCACCGACGTTCTGGCGGATCTGCGCATGCTGCTGGCGCGGCTCGTCGGGAGCGAGATCAAGCTCAAGGTCGATCATGGGCGCGATCTCTGGCCGGTAAAGGCCGATATCGGCCAGTTCGAGCAGGTGGTCGTGAATCTCGCGGTCAATGCGCGCGACGCCATGCCGACGGGTGGCGAGTTGACGATCCGCACGCGGAACGTGAAGTCGGATGAGGCCAGGGGTTATCCCTACCGCGAACTCGTCGCAGCCGATTATGTGCTGGTCGAGGTCGAGGATTCCGGTACCGGCATAGAGCCCGAAGTTCTGAAGAAGATCTTCGAGCCGTTCTTCACCACCAAGGAGGTCGGCAAGGGGACCGGCCTCGGCCTTTCCATGGTCTACGGCATCATCAAGCAGACCGGAGGCTTCATCTTCTGCGACTCGGAGGTAGGGAAGGGCACGGTCTTTCGCATTTTCCTGCCCCGGCACGTGGCGCAGCCGGCCGCGGCGGCACAGGAGGCCAAGCCGGTCGAGGCACGGAGCGGGGCTGCGGAAGCACCTGCATCCAAGCCGGCCGACACGGCCAAGGACCTGTCCGGATCCGCGACCGTCCTTCTGGTCGAGGACGAAGACGCCGTGCGCATGGGCGGCGTTCGCGCCTTGACCTCGCGCGGCTATACGGTCCACGAGGCGACATCCGGCGTCGAGGCGCTTGAGCTCTTCAACGAACTCGGCGGCAAGGTGGACATCGTGGTTTCGGACGTCGTCATGCCCGAAATGGACGGGCCGACGCTGCTTGGCGAGTTGCGCAAGATCCAACCCGAGATCAAGTTCATCTTCGTCTCCGGTTATGCCGAGGACGCTTTTGCCAAGAACCTTCCTGCGGACGCGCATTTCGGCTTCCTGCCGAAGCCGTTCTCGCTGAAGCAGCTCGCTACCGTGGTCAAGGAGATGCTGGAGGGCTAGACCGCCCACTTCGTGTCTAATCCCGGTCGGCCGCTCGAGGGCGAATGAGAAGAATTCTTCGGAAGGCGCTCTTGTCCGGGCTTCTGCTTAACGCGGCAAGTGCAGCAGCTGGCGAATTGTTGTCCGTTCCGGGTCCTCGAGGCACGCTTCAAGGCGAGGCCGTCCTCGTCCCGGGAGCAAGAGCCGGGATCGTCATCATTCCCGGATCCGGGCCGACCGACCGGGACGGCAATAGTCCGGCCGGAATCCGCAGCGACAGCTACAAGCTGCTCGCCGAGGGGCTCGCCCATGCAGGCTTCAGCAGCCTCAGGGTCGACAAGCGGGGCTTTTTTGGGAGCAAGGACGCCATCGCCGATCCGGAAGATGTGTCGATCGAGGATTATGCGGAGGACATCCGGCTCTGGCAAAAGACATTCGCCGAAAGGATCGGAAGGAGCTGCGTCTGGTTGGCCGGGCATAGCGAGGGCGGTCTTGTGGCGCTTGTCGCGGCGGCCAGGGGAGTGCAGGCGTGCGGTCTCATCCTGCTTGCCGCTCCCGGACGTCGCATCAGCGACCTTATGCGCGAGCAGTTTCGAACTAACCCGGCAAATGCGCGCTACCTGGCCGAGCTCGATCGGCTGGTTCTAGGCCTGGCGGGAGGCCGGATGCAGGACGACACGAAGATCAGCCCCGCCATTCGACCGCTCTTCCGGAAGGGTCTGCAAAGATACATGGTCCAGCTTTTCTCCTACGAGCCGGCGCAGGTGGCGCGAGGCGTGACGCTGCCCGTCCTGATCTTGCAAGGCGAGAAGGACCTTCAGGTCAAATCGGAAGATGCCCGCCTGCTTTCGGAAGCACTGCCGCAGTCGAGGTCGGTCCTGCTGCCGGGCGTCACGCACATGCTGAAGCGCGATGTCCCGGGTTCGCCGATTGCAACATACCAGAACCCGGATTTGCCCCTGGCGCCCGAGATCGTCTCCAGCATTGTCGGCTTCGTCGATAGCATGACGGGGGAGTGACGCTTCGCGCCAGTCCATGTCGTCTCATCCGACGGGAGGTCTGCTGCATCATTGCTTGCGATTTGTGCAAAGAAGGCGCTTGATTAATTTTTGTGCTTACTTTGCTGTCATTGCGCAGAAAATCCTCAGATAGGGTTCGACCGTGCGCGGCCGGGCCTCGGTCGACGCGACAAGCTGCTGGAAACGCCGGGTTTCCCTGCCCCCGTTGCTGCGCCCCCGAACTGGCACGGCCGTTGCTTCGTCTCTTGCGATGCAAAGAACAACGGAGATGTCAGACATGAGGGGTAGTTCGATCACAGGCCTCCTTTCCGCCGGTGCGCTGGCGGCGATGGTGATGGGCTCGCAGGCCATGGCCCAGGAGGACACGATCAAGGTCGGTGTCCTCCACTCCCTCTCCGGGACCATGGCGATCTCGGAGACGACGCTCAAGGACACGATGCTCTTCCTCATCGACGAGCAGAATAAGAAGGGCGGTGTACTCGGCAAGAAACTGGAAGCCGTCGTCGTCGATCCGGCGTCCGATTGGCCGCTCTTCGCAGAAAAAGCCCGCGAACTGATCGAGAAGGACAAGGTCGCGGCGGTTTTCGGCTGCTGGACTTCAGTGTCGCGAAAATCAGTTCTGCCGGTCTTCGAGGAGTTGAACGGCCTTCTCTTCTATCCCGTTCAATATGAAGGCGAGGAGAGCCAGCGGAATGTATTCTACACCGGTGCCGCACCAAACCAGCAGGCCATACCGGCGGTGGACTACCTGATGAATGAAGAGGGTGTCGAGCGCTGGGTGCTTGCCGGCACCGACTATGTCTATCCGCAGACCACGAACAAGATCCTGAAGGCCTATCTGGAATCCAAGGGCGTCAAGCCAGAAGACATCATGGTCAACTACACGCCCTTCGGTCATTCCGACTGGCAAACCATCGTCACCGACATCAAGAATTTCGGTTCGGCGGGCAAGAAGACGGCGGTCGTCTCGACCATCAACGGCGACGCCAACGTGCCTTTCTACAAGGAACTCGCCAATCAGGGCATCAAGGCCGAGGACATTCCGGTCGTAGCTTTCTCTGTCGGCGAAGAGGAGCTCGCCGGACTCGACACCGCGCCGCTCGTCGGCCACCTCGCCGCCTGGAACTATTTCCAATCCGTCGACACGCCCGAGAACGAAGCCTTCATCGAGGCCTGGAGGGCCTTCACCAAGAACGACAAGCGCGTCACCAACGATCCGATGGAAGCTCACGTGATCGGCTTCAACATGTGGGTCAAAGCGGTGGAGAAGGCCGGCACCACCGAACCGGATGCGGTCATCGATTCCATCGTCGGTGTTTCCGTTCCGAACCTTTCCGGCGGCTTTTCGACGATGATGCCGAACCACCACATCACCAAGCCGGTGCTGATCGGCGAGATCCAGGCGGACGGCCAGTTCGAGACCGTATGGCAGACGCCCGGCCTGGTCCTGGGCGACGAATGGTCGGACTACCTGCCGGACTCCAAGGACATGATCGCCGACTGGCGAGCGCCTCTGTCCTGCGGAAACTTCAATGTCGCCACGGGCAAGTGTGGCGGCAAGGGCGTGAACTGACCCCGCTTCGCTCGCGGGCGGCTTTCCTGGCCGCCCGCGAACCGGCCGAAACAGCGATCCAGAGAGTTCCGTCGAATGATCCTCCTGCGCGTCCTGGGGCTCGCCCTGTTCTTTGCCTTCGCGGCGGGCCCGACAGTTCGCGCCGACGAGGCCGAATTGCGCGCCATCGTCGCCGAATTCGCCGAGGCAAAGAATTTCAGGGAAACTGAAGCGGTCGCCCGCCGGCTTGCCGGTACCGGCGGACCGGCCGTGGAACGAGTGCTCGCGGCTCTTTCCCAAGGTGACCTCTACGTCCGCAAAACGGATGGGCAGGTCTTCATCGGCAAGGAGGCAGGACAGGCGATCGATTTGTCGGATCCCCTTACTGGGGCGGCCAGGGGGAAATTCGGGAAGACGGATGTCGCCAAGGTCAAGGTCAACAACGGATTGCGTCGCGCGCTGCGCGACCTGCTGGGCGCACTGACCCTATCCTCCGGGGACGAAGCAGCGCGTTTGGCCGCGGCCAGGACCATGTTCCGGAACCCCGACGCTTCGGCGATTCCGGCGCTCGATGCCGCCATTGCAGCGGAGCAGGTGGAGGAGGTGAAGATGGCGCTCCGGGAGGCGCGGGCAGCCGCCGTCTTGCGCTCCGACATGCCCGAAACGGACAAGCTGGCCGCGGTCGGACTTGTCGGAGCGCGTGGCGACCGCGACGCCCTTTCGCTGCTCACAGCCTTTGCAATGGGCGCATCGGGAGCGTCGAAGGAAGCCGCCACGGCGGCGATTGCCGGCGTCGACAGCAGGCTGGCTCTATGGTCCGCAGCCCAAGACGTCTGGTACGGCGTTTCATTGGGTTCCGTGCTGCTTCTCGCCGCCATCGGACTTGCCATCACCTTCGGCGTGATGGGAGTCATCAACATGGCGCACGGCGAGATGGTGATGCTCGGAGCCTACACGACGTTCGTCGTGCAAAACGTGGTGCGAACCTCCTTTCCAGGCTTGTTCGAGTGGTCTCTGGCGATTGCCTTGCCGCTCGCCTTCCTCGTGGCTGGCTGCGCCGGCCTGATCATCGAGCGCGGCATCATCCGCTTTCTCTATGGGCGCACGCTCGAAACGCTGCTGGCGACCTGGGGCGTCTCGCTGATACTCCAGCAGGCAGTGCGCACCATCTTTGGCCCCACCAATCAGGAGGTCGGCAATCCATCCTGGATGTCCGGCGGGTTCGAACTCGGCCAGATGTCGATCACCTGGAACCGTTTCTGGATCGTCGTGTTCGCCCTCGCGGTCTTCGCGATCCTGCTCTACGTCATGAAATATACGCGTTGGGGCCTTCAGATGAGGGCGGTCACCGCCAATCGGCGCATGGCGGCCTCGATGGGCATCAGGACGCCGTGGATCGATGCGCTGACTTTTGCGCTCGGCTCCGCTATCGCTGGGGTTGCGGGCGTGGCGCTCAGTCAGATCGACAATGTCTCCCCCAATCTCGGCCAGGGCTACATCATCGACAGCTTCATAGTGGTCGTATTCGGCGGGGTCGGCAATCTCTGGGGGACCCTGGTTGGCGCCATGTCGCTCGGCATCGTCAACAAACTCCTCGAGCCCTATGCGGGCGCCGTGCTCGGCAAGATTCTGGTTCTCGCGCTGATCATCCTCTTCATCCAGAAACGCCCACGCGGCCTGTTCGCGCCGAAGGGCAGGGCTGTCGAGGTCTGACATGGTCATGGGCCGCTTCTTCAGCCAGCGCGCCGACCGGCGTATCGCTATCACTATCGCGACGCTCTCGGCCGCGGCAGCCCTCGTTCCGGCACTCAACATTCTGGCTCCCTCCGACAGCCCCCTTCATGTGCCGAGCTACGTCGTGGCGCTCACCGGCAAATATCTCTGCTACGCCCTCCTGGCGCTCTCGCTCGATCTCGCATGGGGCTATGCCGGGATCCTGTCGCTCGGCCATGGCGCGTTCTTCGCGCTCGGTGGCTACGCCATGGGCATGTATCTGATGCGCCAGATCGGCGCCCGAGGCGTTTATGGCAATCCAGACCTGCCCGATTTCATGGTGTTCCTCAATTGGAAGGAACTGCCCTGGTATTGGTACGGCTTCGACCAATTCTGGTTCGCCGCGCTGATGGTGCTCGTGGTGCCGGGCCTGCTGGCTTTCGTTTTCGGCTGGTTCGCTTTCCGCAGCCGCGTTACCGGGGTCTACCTGTCGATCATGACCCAGGCGATGACCTATGCGCTGCTTCTGGCTTTTTTTCGCAACGACATGGGTTTCGGCGGCAACAACGGCCTCACGGATTTCAAGGACCTGCTGGGCTACAATGTCCAGGCCAACACGACCCGCTCGGCGCTTTTCGCCGCGAGCGCCATGGCGCTCGCTCTCGGCGTTTTCCTGACCTGGTGGATCGTCGGGTCGAAATACGGCAAGCTGCTGATGGCCGTGCGCGACGCCGAAAGCCGCACACGCTTCCTCGGTTGGCGGGCAGAAAATGCAAAACTTCTCGCTTTCACCGTCTCGGCGATGATGGCCGGCGTCGCCGGAGCCCTTTACGTGCCGCAGGTGGGCATCATCAATCCCGGCGAGTTCGATCCCGGCAATTCGATCGAAGTGGTGATCTGGACGGCTGTCGGTGGGCGGGGCACGATCGTCGGGCCCATTGCCGGCGCCTTGCTGGTCAACACGGGCAAATCCTATTTCACCGGGGCGCTTCCTGAATTGTGGCTCTTCGTCCTGGGCGGGCTCTTCATTGCCGTCACGTTGTTCCTGCCCAAGGGAATCGTCGGCATGTGGGACGGATGGCGTGCGAAGAGGGAAGCGGGCGAGCCGGCCGTCTCACGCTTCAATGCTGCGGTGGCTCCGGACCCCGACCCCAAATTCGTCCGGCTATCGCGTGCGCACCAGTGGCCGTCCTCACCGGAGGGCGCGCCGACCAAACCTCAGCCGGCGGAGTGAGCGGTGGCCGAACGCAGTCATACGATCCTGTATCTCGACGCGGTGTCGGTCACTTTCGACGGGTTCCGTGCCATCAACAATCTGTCCCTCGTGCTCGACAGGGGCGAAATGCGGGCCATTATCGGGCCGAACGGGGCCGGCAAGACGACGATGATGGACATCGTCACCGGGAAGACCCGTCCCGATCACGGCGACGTCTTCTTCGACGGCGACATCGACCTCACGCTGCATGACGAAACCGAGATCGCGATGCTTGGCATCGGACGCAAGTTCCAGAAACCGACAGTCTTCGAGAACCATACGGTTGAGGACAATCTGCTGCTTTCCCTCAAGGGACCACGCTCGATCCGGTCGGCGCTGTTTCACCGATCCTCCGCGGGTGACAGCCGGCGGATCGACGAGATACTCGCGACCATCCGGTTGGAGGCGAGGCGCGGGGATCTGGCAGCAAGCCTCTCGCACGGGCAAAAACAGTGGCTGGAGATCGGCATGCTGCTGGCGCAAGACCCGAAGCTACTCCTGGTCGACGAGCCCGTCGCGGGCATGACCGATGCCGAGACGGAAGAAACCGCGCGGCTGCTGAAAGACATCGCAAGAAACCACTCTGTCATCGTCGTCGAGCACGACATGCATTTCGTGCGGGAGCTCGGCGTGAAGGTCACCTGTCTCCACGAAGGGGCCGTTTTGTCGGAAGGCTCGCTCGACGCCGTCTCGTCCGACGAGCGCGTCATCGAAGTCTATCTGGGGAGGTGAACGCATGCTGCAGGTCACCGACGCCACCTTGCACTATGGCGCCGCGCAGGCCTTGCGCGGGGTATCGCTGACGGCGCGCCCCGGCCGGATCACCTGCGTGCTCGGCCGCAACGGCGTGGGAAAGACGAGCTTGATGAGATCGATCGTCGGCCATCATCGGCTGACATCGGGAAGCGTAGCCTTCGAGGGGAAGGCGCTCGACCGGAGCGCGGCGTACGATCGCGCCCGGTCGGGCATCGCATTCGTGCCTCAGGGTAGGGAGATCTTTCCGCTCCTTACGGTGAAGGAGAATCTCGAGACCGGCTTTGCGCCGCTCACGCGCGGCGAACGTCACATCCCAGCTCACGTCTTCGAGCTTTTTCCCGTCTTGGGAAAGATGCTGGCGCGACGGGGCGGAGATCTCTCCGGCGGCCAGCAGCAGCAACTGGCTATCGCTCGCGCGCTCGTCATGCGACCGAAGCTGCTCGTGCTCGACGAGCCTACCGAAGGCATTCAGCCATCGATCATAAAGGATATTGGCCACGCCATACGATACTTGCGCGACAAGGCGGGGATAGCCGTGCTGCTTGTCGAGCAGTATCTCGACTTCTGCCGGGAACTCGCAGACGAGGTGAACATCATGGATCGCGGCTTAATCGTGCATACCGGCCCGGCCGCGGATCTCGACCGGCCAGAAGTGAGAAAATTCCTCACGGTCTGATTGGATGAGTCCTGCGTGATGCTGAAGACTGACCGAACAGAAGTGATGGATCGTGCCGCGTTTGCTCTGCGGGCGGAGAGTTTTCGGTGTGTTCTCGAGTGGAGGGATGGTACCATCATACCGGTGATTCGAGGACACGTTGCTCCTCGCGTTGGCGCGTTGACGGCATGACGTCGTCCTAGCCTGTGTCCCCTGAAAATAGTTCTCCGAGTCCGTTCCTGTGGCAAGGATCGACTGATGCAGATCGCAATCGATGACTGTGCGAAGCGACGCCTCACGGAGCACGTCGACATAATGACTGCCGTGAACATACTGGAGTCGCGAGGCGTGTCCCGCGAGGACCTGATCGTGGAGATGACGAAAATCTTCTACGTCGATCTCGATGAGTTCAATCGGATCGTAAGACGGTCTTGAGCGAGGTCCGAGGCGCCATGCGCAGCGGCGCGATGGTAGCCGACGCGTCCTACTCTCATCCTTCGGTCCGCCGGGACCGGCGGACCGTCAGTCTATGCCTACCCTGCCAGCTTAGCCGGACAGAGCGTGGCGCAGGCGGGCGAACCAGCCTCCGCGTCCTGCATTCATCGCCGAGCGGACGCGCTTGGCGGCACTTGCCGCGCTCATCGTCTCGCCCAGGTGGCAATAGCAAACGATCTCGTGCAATTGCCAGTCGGTCAGCTCGAAGTAGCGCTTTGCCTCGCCATACGTGTCTCCCCCAAGTCCATCGGCCCGCAAGACCGGGTCTTCGAAGGCTACGGAGAGAGGAGAGTCCGGACTACGCATTTCCGCCCGTCTCTCCGGGGGCTGATATTCCGTCCCGTGAAGCGAAGCCAGGCGCCGATCCCGCTGCCTGTCGAGCAGGTCGGCCCAACGTTGGAGCCGCTCGCTCCGCGTGAGCGGGGCGGGAGGTGCGTCAGGGTGTACTTCGGCAATGACTTTTAGTTCGTCTATGCTTTGGTGCTTCATGCTGGTCTCCATTCCCGTAGAGGATCATGGCCCAGCCCCCTTTCTTATGGGGAAAGCCTGACTCCAAGATTTGGAGAAGTCCAGAGTTTTTTGCCTGGCCGGGAATTCACAAATTAGTGGCGATCGAGCCGGGCATATATCCCTGTCGTCAGCACTCTCGCCGACGGCGCGGGCAAGTGTCGCCGACCTTCAGAGCGGTATATTGTCGTGTTTCTTCCAGGGATTTTCCAGATTCTTGTTTCGCAGCAGGCGCAATGCCCGGGCGACGCGGCGTCGTGTCGAGTGAGGCATGATCACTTCGTCGACATAGCCCCGCTCGGCGGCGACAAAGGGCGAAAGGAACCGGTCCTCGTAGGCCTTGGTGTGCTGGGCGATCTTCTCGGGATCGCCGATATCCTTCCGGTAGATGATCTCGACTGCGCCCTTGGCGCCCATCACCGCGATTTGGGCGCTCGGCCAGGCATAGTTGATGTCGCCGCGAAGGTGCTTGGAGGCCATGACGTCGTAAGCGCCGCCGAAAGCCTTGCGGGTGATGATCGTGACTTTCGGCACCGTCGCCTCGGCATAGGCGAAGAGCAATTTCGCGCCGTGCTTGATAAGACCGCCATATTCCTGCGCCGTTCCCGGCAGGAAACCCGGCACGTCGACGAAAGTCACGATGGGGATGTTGAAGCAATCGCAGAAACGCACGAAGCGTGCGGCCTTGCGGGAAGCATCGGCGTCCAGGACGCCTGCGAGCACCATCGGCTGGTTCGCCACGAAACCGACCGTGCGCCCCTCTACCCGCCCGAAGCCGGTGACGATGTTTTTCGCGAAGGACGGCTGGATCTCGAAGAAGTCGCCTTCATCGGCTGTCTTCAGGATCAATTCCTTGATGTCGTATGGCTTGTTGGCATTGTCGGGGATGAGCCGGTCGAGCGACATATCCGGGTCGGTGACCGATTGATAACACTCGATCTCAGGCAAATCTGACATGTTCGAAGCGGGCAGAAAATCGACGAGCCGGCGCATTTGCAGCAGCGCCTCGACGTCGTTGTCGTAGGCCCCGTCGGCGATCGAGGACTTCGTCGTATGGACCGAGGCGCCGCCCAGCTGTTCGGCCGTCACTGTTTCGTTGGTGACTGTCTTCACCACGTCCGGTCCCGTGACGAACATGTAGGAGGTGTCGCGCACCATGAATATGAAATCGGTCATGGCCGGCGAATAGACGTCGCCGCCGGCGCATGGGCCCATGATCACGGAAATCTGGGGGATGACGCCCGACGCGAGCACGTTGCGCTGAAAGATCTCCGCATAACCGCCAAGTGCGGCAACGCCCTCCTGTATGCGGGCGCCGCCGGCGTCATAGAGGCCGATGATCGGCGCCCGGTTTCTCAACGCCATGTCCTGAACCTTCATCACCTTCTCGGCATGGGCCTCGGAAAGCGAGCCGCCGAACACGGTGAAATCCTTGGCGAACAGAAAGACCGGTCGGCCGTTGACGGTGCCCCAGCCCGTCACGACGCCGTCACCGGCGATCTTCGTCTTCTCCATGCCGAAATCGGTGGAACGATGTTCGACATACATGTCGAACTCCTCGAAGGAGCCTTCGTCGAGGAAGATGTCTATGCGCTCCCGGGCGGTCAGCTTGCCCCGGCCATGCTGCGCTTCGATCCGGGCCTTGCCGCCGCCCGCCCGTGCGATCTCGCGGCGGCGTTCGAGTTCCTTCAACACGTCCTTCATGGATCCCTCCTCGACGGGTCCCGCATGGCACGACCGAAATCGTCGTCGACTTCGGACCCGTTACGCAGGTTCAATTCTGCGGCCGTCCGGGCCGGCCGAGCCCCGCCGACGTGTTAGCATGCCGCTCGATGAGAGCAAGCGTCCAAGCCGCTCTACCAGGTTCCGGTATTGGGCATCGAAGCCCACGGTTCCTGGACCGGAAGCGGCTCGCCTTCCTGGAGCAACTCGATGGAGATATTGTCGGGCGACTTGACGAACGCCATGTTGCCGTCCCGGGGCGGGCGATTGATCGTGACGCCCATATCCATCAGGCGCTGGCAGGTCTCGTAGATGTTGTCGACCTTGTAGGCGAGATGGCCGAAATTGCGTCCGCCCGTATAGGTTTCCGGATCCCAGTTGTAAGTGAGCTCGAGCTCCGGAGCGCGGTTGCTGGAGGACGAAGCCTTGTCCCTCGGAGCGGCGAGAAAAATCAGCGTAAAGCGCCCCTTTTCGTTCTCGATGCGACGGACCTCCTCCAGCCCGAGCTTGTTGCAATAGAAGTCGAGCGAGGCATCGACATCGGTCACGCGGACCATTGTGTGGAGATAACGCATGGGCCTCTTTCCTGTTCGATCGGGATTCGAATGCTGCGGGAAACATAGGGCGCGATTCCTGCTTCGGGCAACCTTCGTGGTGTATGCGTTGAGGCACCTGAAGATGACCTACAGTAATCTTCAGTTCGAAAAGGTGAAAAAAGGCGATGCGGCCCTTGCGTCCAGGCGAATACGGGATGTTATTCTCGCGACAAGAATCAGTGCGGCGTGAACACAGGAAAGGGGGTGCTCGGATGGGGGAAAAAGCCTCTTTCATGGGCCTCGGCGCAAGGACGGAGAACGACGCGTCGACCCGGGACGATGGCGGAGATACCACCGAGCTGTTTGAAGTGTCGGGTGCCATCAAATGGTTTGACGTCGCCAAGGGTTTCGGTTTCGTCTTGCCCGACCAGCCTGGTATCGGCGACGTTCTGCTCCATGTCACCTGCCTGCGCCGCGACGGCTTCCAGACTGCCCTCGAGGGTGCGCGCGTGGTCTGCCTCGCCAAGCGTGGAGAGAGAGGCATGCAGGCATTCCGTGTGATCACCATGGATACTTCGACCGCGGTCCATCCCGCGGAGATCCAGCAGCGCACCCATGTATCGGTCGCGCCGGAAAGCGGGCTGGAGCGCGCGCTGGTGAAGTGGTTCAACCGGACGAAGGGATTCGGCTTCCTCACGCGCGGCGAGGGCACGGAAGACATCTTCGTTCACATGGAGACGCTACGCCGCTTCGGCATCGCGGAGCTGAGGCCGGGTCAAGTCGTGCTCGTCCGCTTCGGCCGGGGCGACAAAGGCCTTATGGCCGCCGAAATCCACCCCGATATTGGGACGTTGCCGGTTTCCCACTGACAGGTCGGTCCGGCTCCGACGGGCACGCGGAGCGGGGAGTTCGCTTTCTTCGGGGCAGCGTACGGCGAGGGGGAGTCCATGTCGCGATATTCCTGGCTTATCGGTTCCCTTTTTCTTGTCGTTTCGGCCTTGTCCTTCGCGGAGCAGCCGGCTGCGGCGGACAGCCGCGCCATGATCCTGGCGGTCGATCCGGTACCGCTCGTTGCCGAGACATCAGGCGGGAAGCGGAGCTTCCACATCGAAATCGCGGATGATCCGGTCGAGCGCCAGCGCGGGCTGATGTTCCGTGACGAGATGGGTGATGACCGTGGTATGCTCTTCGTCTTCGAGGAGACCAACCAGGTCGGCTTCTGGATGAAGAACACTCCCTTGCCGCTCGATCTCGTCTTCATTGGCGAGGACGGCCGGGTGCGCGCCGTTCTTCCGGGCGAGCCCTTTTCCGAGGCGGTGATATCGCCCGGCGTGCCTGTCCGCTTCGTGCTTGAAGTCAAATCCGGCATCGCCGAAAAAGCAGGGATTGCCGAAGGCGACCGCATCCGCCACCCGGCGGTCGACAGAATCGCGGGCAAGTGAGCATCGCCTGTTCGACACGGAACCAAGAACGCAAATCAGGAACTGTCCGGCATCATGCAATTCTTCGCCCATGACGGGTTCGACATCGGTTTCATCGACGAGGGGCAGGGGGAGGCCGTCCTTCTGATTCACGGCTTCGCATCCACGCATATGGTCAACTGGGTGTCTCCCGGCTGGGTGAAGACATTGACCGATGCCGGGTATCGGGCCATCGCTCTGGACAACCGCGGCCACGGCGCGTCCACGAAGAGTTACGATCCCGACGACTACACTCCCGATCGGATGGCCGGGGACGCCGCGGCCCTGCTCGGCCATCTCGGTCTGCCCCGCGCCCATGTGATGGGATATTCCATGGGCGCCCGTGTCGCCGCCTTCCTCGCGCTTCAGGAGCCGGCGATGGTCGCCACGCTCGTTTTCGGTGGCTTGGGCATCGGCATGGTCGACGGTGTCGGCGATTGGGACCCGATCGCCACTGCGCTTCTGGCCGGCGATCCCGCCGAGATCACCACGTCGCGAGGAAGGATGTTCCGCGCCTTCGCCGATCAGACCAAGAGCGATCGCCGGGCGCTGGCGGCATGCATCGCCACCTCGCGCGAGCTTTTGACCGAGGCCGACATGGCGCGCATCACCCAGCCGACCCTGGTGGCGGTCGGCACGAAGGATGATATCGCTGGCGATGCTGACGAATTGACGGCTCTCATGCCAAATGCCGAGAGCTTTGCCATAGAAGGGCGCGACCACATGCTGGCGGTGGGGGATCGCAGTTTCAAGGAGCGCGTGCTCGAGTTCCTCCGCAAGCATCCGCTCTGAGCTCGGATACCGCTCTGCCAGTTTGGCCGAATGTCGGCCTTGCGCCGCAAAGCGATCAGACGCGTAACCGCCGGCGAAACGTCGGCGGTTACTTTTTCAGATGCCCCCCGCGCCTGTCAGGCCGCCAGGGTTCGGTTACGATCCTGCCAAAGCTCGAACAGCGCGATAAGGGCGACAAGTGCGCCCAGGACCACGTGCCAAGTACGCAATGTGCCCCCGTAGTTGAAGACGTAGGGCGAGATGATCATCCAGACCCCGGCTATAAGCACCAGGAACTCTTCCCACCGCCGCAACGCATATTGTTCGAGAGCACTGAGCACGATGATTGCGGCTCCGACGAGCGCGGTGATCCAAATCACCCGGCGGTCGCCGCCAGGATCGCCAAAGAACCTGAACATTGGCGATATCAAGATGACAAAGCCGAGGATCATCGTGAGGATGTCCTCCCAGCTTCGATGCTCCATCAGCCCGTTGCGGCCGCTTCTGTCGGTTGTTGCCATGACGAGACTCCTCTAGGCTCACTCGAGCGTAGCCCAAACGTCCACGAGGATCTGTGCGCTCTAGCCCAACCCCCGGCCGGACGCTTCTACGCACTCGCCGCATTATCTCAACAAAGCCTAGAGAAATCAACGGATCCGCCCGGGGGGCGCCGGGTCCGCAATGACGCAGGCTTCGCGGCTTGCCGGGTGCCGGGCCTGTCAAGCCAGCGAAGAAGTCGAGCTCGCGGCGCCGAGACGGGCAAGCGAGCGCGACAGATTCTCACGCGCCTTGGCCTCATAGGCCGTCTGGAAGCTCTCCGTATGGAAGACATGTTCTCGCGACAGGAACCGTCGAAGAACATCCCGGCGACCTCGTTGCCAGTCTGCTTCTCGGACCCAACCATATTCACGCCTGAGGGCCGTCTCGTAAGCGTCGAAGATCTCGGGGGATGCGCCCAGGATCGACAGATCCATGTCGAGGAAGAGGGCTGCATCCCCCAATGCGGCCGGATCGTCGAAATCCGGAAGCTCGTGCCCGGCGGTCGCTTCGATCATCCCGGCAATATGCCGGAGCCGTTTCGGTTCGACACGGTCGGCCAGGCGTTCCCGAGCCAAGTCGGCGCTGCGGAGTTCATTGTCCCCTTTGCGGCTGTCGTAAACGGCATCATGGAACCAGATGGCGGCCTCGACCGCGTCTGGATCACGAAGCTCGCGACGGTGCTCGGCGGCCAGGCGCAACAGTGCCTCGACATGAGAAAGGCCGTGATAGTGGCGGTCGGCCGCTTGATGGAGCGCCCTGAGTTCGGCCTCCAGCGCCTTGTCGATCAAGGTCATCGGTTCGCGCTCACCACTGAAGCATTTCGCCGCCGACCGGATTCGGTCGGCGGCGCGAGAATGCGGCAAGAACAAATTTCCACAGCTTGCCGGCCGAAGCCGATCGTGGGCGACATGCTTTAGCGTCCTTCGAACAGGGGACGTCTCTTTTCCGCGAATGCGCGGCGCCCTTCGGCGTAGTCGTGGCTGTCGAAGGTGGCGTCGCCCAGCATTCTTGCATGTTCGACGTCAGCGGCGGAACCGGAAAGCGCGGCCCTGATCGATGCCTTGGAAGCGCGCACGGACAAGGGCGCGTTGCCGGCGATCGATTGCGCGACCTCCGCGATGCGCTCGTCGAAGCGGTCGGGCGTGACGATCTCCAGGAGGAAGCCGGCGCCGAGGGCCGCGGCCGCGTCGATACGTGCCGCGGTGAAGGCGAGATAGCGTGCGGCCTGCGGCCCGAGAGCTTCGACGATGTCGCTCATCGCATCGTGCGGATAGGCAAGGCCGAGCCTTGCGGCCGGCACCGCGAATTGTGCATCGGGGGTGGCAAGCCTCAGGTCGCACGCGGCCGCGATGCCGAATCCACCGCCGAAGCAAATGCCTCGGATCGCCGCGACCACAGGAACGGCGGCGCGCCGGATGGCAGCGAAGGCGGCGGAATTCGCGGCCTCGTAGGCGCGGGCGTCGCCGCCACCCGAACGCAGGCTAGCGAACTCGCCAATGTCGGCGCCGGCCGAAAAGTCATTTCCCTGACCACGGATCACAACGACGCGTGTCGACGGATCGCTGGCCGCCGTCGACACGCGTGTTGCGAGTTCGAGCCACATGGCATAGGTGATCGCATTCTTCTTTTGCGGGCGGTTGAAGGTGAGCGTGACGACGCCACCGTCGGAATCGGCGATCAAGGTCTCATTTTGCATGGTGACTTGAATTCTCATGAACCAAATCCATTTGACACAGCGCTAACGAAAATAGAATTCAATCGACCCCCGCCTTCACCTATAATCGAGGACAAGGCAAACTGCGGCTACGGAGACTGCCCATGAATTCGATCAGCATTGCACGCAGCGGGCATCTGCAGCCAGTCGACCCGATCTGGCGCTCGATCCGGGACGAAGCGTTCGAGGCGGTTGAGCGCGACCCGCTGCTCGCTGCCTTCCTTTATGCCACGATTCTCAACTACGACACGCTGGAAGACGCGGTCATTCATCGCATCGCGCAGCGCCTGGACCATCAGGACATCGGCGCGGACCTGATCCAGCACACTTTCAGATCAATGCTGAAGGACGATCCGAGCTGGAGCTCCGTGGTTCGAACCGACATCCAAGCCTATTACGACCGTGACCCGGCCTGCGACCGTTTCATCATGCCGGTGCTCTACTTCAAGGGCTTCCATGCGATCCAGACGCACCGCCTGGCTCACTGGCTTTGGAACCACGGGCGGAAGGACTTCGCGCTCTACCTTCAAAGCCGTTCGTCGGCCGTGTTCCAGACGGATATCAATCCGGCCTCCAAGATGGGCAAGGGCATCTTCATCGACCATGCCACCGGCCTCGTTGTCGGCGAGACGGCCGTCATTGAGGACAACGTGTCCATTCTGCATGGCGTCACCCTGGGCGGAACCGGCAAAGCCGGTGGCGATCGCCATCCGAAGATCCGTTATGGCGTGCTGATCGGCGCGGGGGCAAAGATCCTCGGCAACATCGAGGTCGGGCATTGCGCCAAGATAGCGGCCGGTTCGGTCGTTCTGTCGCCGGTGCCGCACAACAAGACCGTGGCCGGCGTTCCGGCGCGGGTGGTCGGCGAAACCGGTTGTGACCAGCCGTCCCGCCAGATGGATCAGTTGTTGCCGTCCCAGTCGATGGATCACGTCGTCAGCTTCGACATTTGACGGGTAAACAATTCGCCCAGCCCCGCAGCATCTGGTGTGAGGGTCGAGGATCGCCTTTACACGGCTGCTCCGGGCATGCCAGAAGCGCTTTCCCAAGCGAACCCCACAGCCATATGACCGGAGAAAAGTTGTGAAGCCGGAAGAAATCAAAAAACTGGACGCCTATTTCAAGCGCACCTTTCAGAATCCGAAGTTGCAGGTGAAAGCGAGGCCTCGCAAGAACGATTCGGCGGAAGTCTATGTCGGCGAGGAGTTTCTCGGCATCGTGTTCAAGGACGAGGATGATGGCGATTACAACTTCTCGATGGCGATCCTCGACGTCGACCTGGGCTGAGATCGTCGGCTAAGCATGTCGGCGCAAATCGAGATTTGCGCGACATCCTATCCTTGTTCTTGAAACGTCGTTCACCGAGGCGTTCCGCACATTCTGAACGACATGTACCGAAGCGTGCCGCGACCGCTCAGATTCGCTTCACGCTATAGAACTTTGATTGGACGCATGTCTTTCCCCCAACCCGGCGCCCATTTCGGGGAGACATGCTTTAGCGTTGCTGGTGGGCCGTCCTGACGAAATCTCCGGCCCGTGCGAGCACTGCGGCTTCCATCGCGCGCCACCCCTGCAGCAACTCGCGGGGAAAGCGATAGGTCAGGCTCAGATTGTCGCCGACATGGATGTCCCGCTCGCATGGAGCGAGCGATTCCTCCGCGCTCGGTCCGACCAGGCATCGCGCGACGAAGGGCTGCCCGGTTGCCGATTCAGCTACGGCAAGCACCTCGTTGAGATAACCCGAATTGGCCTTGAATTGATAAAGCAGCAGCCCGCCCGGGGCCGATGTGCCTTTTCCCTCGATCAGAGATCGGTAAATCGGCTCGAGCCGCCCACTCATGTCGCGCGACATGGTACGCTGCTCGAAGGTGAGGAACAGGATGCGGCGGCTGCCGCCGACATGATTGAAGTCGTCGCGGGTCTCGGCGGAATAGCCGCGCATGTCAGGCCAACGGAGATAAAGATCGAGGCGTTCCGCGATGCCGTCGCGTCGGGCTCCTTGAAAGCGAATCGCGTTGGCAGGCGCTGCGATCACATCATTGCCAATCACGATCTCGTGGGTCGTCGTATCTTCCGTGTGTCCAGCAAGCGAGACGGATTTGCCAAACCATTTCCCACCCACACTGATGGCGATCGACAGGAGAGCCAGGACGACGAAACTGTAGAAGACGCGCATCATGAAGGACGAGTTGACAAGCTCCACCTCGTCATCGCCGAGCGTGATCGTATTCTTCATGCGTGTTTCTGCCGCGTTTTCCCGAACAGCGCAGACTGCGCCATCCTGCCAAGCCGAAACTGACATTGTCCATTCATGGTAAACGAGCCGTAAAGGATGCTCTCGTGACGACATTTCGAGCCCGACATCGCGCTTGAAACGACCGTGTCGATGGTTACTGTGCCAAGCCAGCGAGACCTGCCGAAGGAAACCACATGCCGCTTTACGAATTGGACGAGGTGAAACCTAGCCTCGATGACGAAGAGAGCAACTTCATTGCTCCGGACGCGACGGTAATTGGCAATGTCCATATCGGTCGCGACGTCGGCATCTGGTTCGGGGTGGTGATTCGCGGCGACAACGAACGCATCGACATCGGGGAAGGCTCCAATGTGCAGGAGCACACGGTGATGCACACCGATGCCGGCTTTCCCCTGACGGTCGGGAGGGGCTGCACAATTGGCCATCGGGCGATGCTGCATGGCTGCACTATCGGCGAGAACAGCCTGATCGGGATGGGTGCGATCGTGCTCAATGGAGCGAAGATCGGGCGCAATTGCCTGGTCGGCGCGGGCGCGCTGGTTACCGAGGGCAAGGAGTTTCCTGACAATTCGTTGATTGTCGGCGCGCCCGCCAAAGCGGTGCGTTCACTGGACGACAAAGCGATCGCGGGGCTGCGCGCCTCGGCGGCGAACTATGTGGCCAATGCGCAGCGTTTCAAGAAGGGGCTGAAGAAGCGCTGAACGACAGTCCTGGCGGAGCCGGCCTCCCCAAGGGGAGGCCGGCTCCTGAACCCGATCGTTAGGGGCGGGGAGTGGGGCTCGACCGGGTTTTCTCTGCTTATCGCCTACTGCGTGGGAACGCTGCCCACGGCGACGGCGCGGCCGTCATTGATGGACACCCACGCGCCCGAGTTGCGTTCCGACTGGCGCTTCAAGAAGGTGTATTCGGTCTCATGCCAGGCCAGGATGCGCGGCTCCAGATTGTCGAGGATGAAATCGCCGCGGCTGGTGCGCACGGTCAGCACGGCATGGCCCTCGCCATTCGGCTGGCGCACGACCGTGATGAGCAGATTCCCCGCCGGGATGCCGAGCCTCATGAGTTCCCGGCGTTTTTCCAGCACGTAGTCCTCGCAATCGCCGGTACCGTCGGGATACGACCAGTATTCCTCGCGACCCCAGCTTTCCAAGTCGGTGCGCGGCGTCACTGTCGTGTTCACGGCATTGTTGACGTCCACCATCGCTGCCCAGACCGAGCGGGTCAGTTCGAGGGGTCGAGGCTTGCTGGTGAGCTGGCGGCACTCTTCGGGCAGTCGCTGGCAGAACTCGTAATGCCCGACGGGCTGCGTCGCCCGCCCGCCCGTCGGCATGTACGATGCGCCGGCTTGAGCCATTCCGGTCCAAAGGACCACCGGCAGGACGAGTGAGAGAAGGCTGCTCTTGATCCCTGTCAATTTTTTGTCTCCCCGTTTGAGAGCACAATGACAGGGTCGGATTTATTCGGGGCAAAATCGCCCACGAGTTATTGAATCAACTTCGAAAGGTTCTGGCAATGGTTGTGTATTCGATAAGTAGAAATTGATTCAAAATTTAGCGGATGCGTTCAGGAGCGATTTAGGGTGCCGGAGCGTGCTCGCCGGATCGGATCTCACCCAGGCGGTTTGCGCGTGCAGCATGCAGGCGACAGTGCCTCGCGGCCCAGAATGGACAAGCTTCGATCGAGGCCGTGCGACGTGTCCCTTGAGATGATAGGCCGCCAGAGCGGCACATATACGCGGAACGGCGTTTTGTCACGCCGCGCCGGCGAACTTACGACCGATGGCTGTTGAACTCGAAATCGAGCGATTCCGGTCGTTGAATCACGGCGAACTCAATCGCAACGCCGTCCTCGAAATGACGGACCACCTGCCCACGCATGGTGCCGAGGGTGACCTGCACGCCCAGAGCCGGCCTGACGTCGATCTCGACGGCGGCCCCGGAAAGCGACAAGTCGATGATGCGGCACTGATATTGCCGCCCGTCGGAAAGCTGAAGGGTGCTCATCGGATTGCGTGGGGCGACGCGCTCGTGCCGCCTGTCCTCAGGCAGGTCAAGCTCATGCCTGTTGGCCAGCCAGGTGAGCTGTGCGGCGAGCTTGTCTTTCTTTCGGTCGGAAGCAATCACGGTCATTGCGAAGCCGTCGTCGAGTGTGCGTGTGACGACTCCCTCGACACGACCGATGTGATCGAGATAGGCGATCACCTTCTCGCCCGGCGCGCCCTGGCGATCGGCTCGGAAGGCGACGTTGCCCGGAGACATGTCGATGACCTGGCACGGATGCTCGCTGCGATCCTCCAGCATGAAGCGGCCGTAAATCTTGATACGGACACGCTGGAAATTCCGGCGCTCCGCCCTGGACGGCGCGAGATCGACCGCCGCTGGCCTCATCGTATGCCTCAATCCGTTCGTCTGCTTCCCTCATGCGGATGGCGAGGGATTCAACGAAGGATAGAATTGAGTGGGTTAAGAACCGGTAAGTTCGAGTGTTCGACGGCGACTGATTTCGTCATCAGGCGCGGCCGCCGTCGAGCACGACAAGGTGCCTGATGCGCCGGCCGGCACGCCGCGTATCGCCCAGGGCGGCATCGCTCGGGACGAGACCCGGCACAGGGATCGCCGGCCGGTTTGCGAGGAAAACCGGCTCGCGGTCGGGATCGATGACGCGCACTGCTTCGATCCGAGCGTCACGAACAGGATCGATTCCCAGCCAAAGAGGGCGCTTGCCAGCAGATAGGATGCCCATGCTACGCGGGCTTTCGGCGCCGCCATCGAGCGGCAGCAGCAGAAGCTCGAATGGAATTGCCCGCTCGTCGCGGTTCAGGCCGGTGAAGTTCACGACCGCGACCGATTTCATCGCGAACACGCCGTAGGTGAGGCGGGCGATCAAACGCTGGTCCTTTTCCTTCCAGAGGGAAGGGAACGAGAAGCCCTTGAGCTCGCGCCCATAGGTTGCACACAGCCTTGTGCCGGCCAGGCGGAAGACCGCTTCCTTACGCGAGTCCTCTTCAAGGATGAACGTGTCTGCCAGCAGCGATTTGATGTCGGACGGCTCAATCTCCGTGCGCCGGGGAGCACGGCGGCCGTTCCGCAATCTGTTCCAGTAGTGGAACAATTGAATGGTTCCGTCCTGTTTCATGCCGCGTTGCTCCCCGTTGCGCCATCCCTCTGTGCCATCGGTGAACAGATTCGCCCCTTGCCGATGGCTTACATGCGTTGCGGTGCAGGCGGCATGCCAGCGGCCGTTAACCTTTATTCACGAAGCGGGTCCGTTAGGGTTAACAAATGGTTTCGATTGATCGGGTCGAGGGTGCATGGCACATCCGCGTGACCACAGGGGAGGCGATCGCATCCAAGCGGTCGCAGCGTTTCGCAAGGGGCGCTCAGAAGCGAGAGCAGGGGGCTCGACCAGCCGTCCGGGGGAAACTCCGGGCGGCTTTTCCTTTGCCGATTTGGTGCCGCTGTTCTAGATCGAACCCTATCTGGCCATTGGAAGATCAGCGAGAGAAGCGGAATGGATAGGAACAGGAACGGCGCCGCCCCGGAAGCCATGGCCGGGAGGCGGGAGCCGGTTTTCAACCTGCCGCCGATCATCATGCTGCTGATCGGCATCTGCGTGGCAGTCTATCTCGTGCAGGCCTATGTCCTCACGCGGGAGCAAAACGAAATCCTGCTGTGGCTGGGCGCGTTCTGGCCGATACGCTACTCGGGCCAGTTGCCGCTGGACCTTTATTCTTTCACGAGCCCTTTCACCTACGCTTTCATGCATGGGTCGCTGACGCATCTGGCCATCAATATGATCTGGCTCGCCGCATTCGGCTCGCCCCTTGCAAACCGTCTCGGAAACGGCCGGTTCCTGCTGTTTTGGGCGGCGAGCGGCGTCGCCGCCGTAGGACTCCATTATTTCGTTCATCCTTTCGACGGAGCCCCTGTCGTCGGCGCCTCGGGCGCGATCTCCGGGATGATGGGAGCGGCCGCGCGGTTCGGCTTCCGGACCAGCCGGACGGCGGGGAAGCCTTCCTTCGACGGGCCGTTGCTGCCTTTCGCCGAAGTCTTCCGCTCCCGTGCCGCCATGACGTTCGTGGCCGTCTGGATGGTCATCAATGTGGTGACGGGATTGGCCGGCATGGCGCCTGGCGTCGGCCAGATCGCTTGGGAAGCCCATATTGGCGGTTTCCTAGCGGGTTTCCTTTGCATCGGCTTGTTCGTGAAGCGAGACGGGACTTGATCCGGCGCGGACTGACCGACCCTTTTGCAAAGCGCGGCCTTGAAATGCCGTAACGTCAAGAGCACCATAGGGAAGGGAGGGGCGCCGGTAATATTTGGAGGCAGCGATGACGGTGAAGGCAATCCTGGAACAAAAGGGTCACAACGTTTTGACGATCGGCCCCAATGCGAAACTCTCGGAAGCCATCCGCATGCTGGCCGAAAACAGGATCGGTGCCCTGGTCGTCACCAATGGCGAAGGGAAAGTGGTCGGCATGCTTTCCGAACGGGACATCGTCCGTTCGCTGGCCAAGGATGGGGCATCCTCCCTCGACCATCCCGTCCGGGACGGCATGACCGCCAAGGTGAAGATCTGCAACGAGCATCATACGGTCCATGAGGTCATGGAGATCATGACGGTCGGCCGTTTCCGCCACATCCCTGTCGAGAAGGACGGGCAACTCCATGGAATCGTGTCCATCGGCGACGTGGTCAAGCGGCGCATCGAGGATGTCGAGCGAGAGGCGGAAGACATTCGCACCTATATCGCAACCGCCTGAACGGGCCACGGGGGGCGAAAGGCTGACTGACGCGGCCGGTTCGCCAGCCCTTGCCTCCTCAGCCGGTTTGCACTAGCGAAGACCGATCTATTCGGCTCTGCGGATGATGCATTCCGCGGGGCCAGCGAACGACAGGGCCTTCATGACCATCATCGATACCCGCACGCCTGACCCCAAGCGTCTCATCCCCGGCGCCACCGGCGATTGGGAAGTCATCATCGGCATGGAAGTGCATGCCCAGGTCACCTCGGAGTCCAAGCTTTTCTCCGGTGCCTCGACCGCATTCGGAGCGGAGCCCAACGCCAATGTCAGCCTCGTGGACGCCGCCATGCCCGGCATGTTGCCGGTGATCAACGAGGAGTGCGTGCGCCAGGCGATCCGGACCGGCCTGGGTCTCAAGGCGAAGATCAATCATAAGTCAGTCTTCGATCGTAAGAACTATTTCTATCCGGACCTTCCGCAGGGCTACCAGATCTCGCAGTACAAGCAGCCAATTGTTGGCGAGGGCATCGTGACGGTTTCCGTCGGTCCCGACAACAAGGGCAATTTCGAGGACATCGAGGTTGGTATCGAGCGGCTGCATCTGGAGCAGGATGCGGGCAAATCCATGCACGACCAGCATCCGACACTTTCCTATGTCGATCTCAATCGCTCGGGCGTCGCGTTGATGGAGATCGTTTCCAAGCCTGACATGCGCTCTTCGGAAGAGGCCAAGGCCTATTTGACGAAGCTGCGCTCGATCGTGCGTTATCTTGGCACCTGTGACGGCAACATGGATGAGGGCTCGATGCGGGCCGACGTCAATGTTTCGGTCCGCCGGCCGGGCGAGCCTTTCGGCACGCGCTGCGAGATCAAGAACGTCAACTCGATCCGCTTTGTCGGCCAGGCCATTGAATACGAGGCGCGCCGGCAGATAGCCGTTCTGGAGGATGGCGGCAGCATCGACCAGGAAACGCGTCTCTTCGACCCCAACAAGGGTGAAACCCGCTCGATGCGATCCAAGGAAGAAGCCCACGATTACCGCTACTTCCCCGATCCGGATCTTCTGCCGCTCGAATTCGACCAAGCCTATGTCGACGCGCTCGCTTCGGGCTTGCCGGAGTTGCCTGACGAAAAGAAGAACCGTTTCGTCTCCGTGCTCGGCCTGTCCCCCTATGATGCGTCGGTGCTGGTCTCGGAAAAGGCGATCGCCGACTATTTCGAGCAGGTCGCTGAAGGGCGCGACGGCAAGGCGGCCGCCAATTGGGTGATCAACGACTTCCTGGGCGCCTTGAACAAAGCCGGCAAGGATATCGAGGACGCTCCGGTCTCGCCGTCTCAGATCGGCGCCATCATCGACCTGATCAAGGAAGGAACGATTTCGGGAAAGATCGCAAAGGATCTCTTTGAGATCGTCTGGAGCGAGGGCGGCGACCCGCGCGAACTGGTCAAGAGCCGTGGCATGCAGCAGGTCACCGACACCGGCGCCATCGAGAAGGCCGTGGACGAGGTGATCGCCGCCAATCCCGACAAGGTCGAGCAGGCGCGCGCCAAGCCCACTCTCGCCGGCTGGTTCGTCGGCCAGGTGATGAAGGCGACCGGCGGTAAGGCCAATCCGCAGGCCGTGAACGCGTTGGTCAAGGCCAAGCTTGGCATCGAGGAATAGGCCGCAGGCCATGTTCGTGCGGACGGCGAGCGAACGCGATCTTGGTGCGATCCGCTCGCTGCTCATCGAGACATGGCACGCCACCTACGATGCGATCTACGGACCGGATCGGGTCACGGAGATCACCGACCAATGGAATTCGGTCTCCGCGCTCACACCGCGCCTGACTTGCCCTAATTCCGAGTTCCTGGTTGCCGACGACGGCAAGGAGATCGGCGGCATGGCGTTCGCCGTATCCGAGGACGGCGGGGCGACGGTCGTGCTTCGCCAACTCTATGTACTGCCCAGGCAACAGGGACGCGGCATCGGCGGGCTGTTGCTGGACGAGGTGATCGAGAGCTTTCCTGAAGGCCGCCTCATCCGGCTGGAAGTCGAATCCGCCAACGGCCGGGCGGTCGCCTTCTTTGAGGGTCAGGGCTTCGTCGCCAGCGGGGGAGTCCGGCATAGCGACGCTGGCATGCTGGTGATGGAGCGGCCGCTGGGCTGAAAAGGACACGGGCCATGGATTTTCGCGGTGAGCTCGTCATTCGCCAGGCGGTGGCTGCCGATATTCCGTCGTTGATCGCGCTTTTCGCCGATGACGCCGTGGGAGGCCATGGTGACACCAGGGACCCCGCGGCGCTGCCGGACTACGAAGCCGCGTTTCGCAGGATCGTCGAAAGCCCGAATGATATGCTTTATGTCGCGGAACTCGGGGGCGACGTGGTCGGAACGTTTCAGACCACGCTGACGACGTCCATGACGGCGAGGGGAGCGACGAATCTCACCATAGAAGCGGTGCAGACGCGGGCGGATCTACGCGGCCGCGGCATTGGCGCCGCGATGATCGGCTTCGCCATCCAAAAGGCCCGGGAAGCTGATGTCAGATTGGTGCAGTTGACGTCCAACAGCAAGCGCGAGGCTGCCCATCGGTTCTATCGCCGCCTGGGCTTTTCGCAAAGTCATGCCGGTTTCAAGATGAAGCTGACGTGAGGGCCGCGTCTTCCTCTTCTGCGATGCGCGTGATGTAGACGGCGAATTCCGGATCTTCGCCAGGCAGCAGCCGCGGCAACGCCGTTCGGAAATCTTTCCTGTGGCACCACTCGCGCATGAAATCTTCCCATGAGCGCCATCGCCGCTCCTTATGCGGCGGCATCTTCTCGTCATACACGACCAGATAGGCACGCTCGAACAGCGAAATCAGGATACCGAACATGGAAAGCATGCGCTCGGTCTGTTCCTCGCTGAGGCCGGAGGTCGCTTCGGTCGACTGCAGCCTGAGATCGGGGTGCTGCAGCGCCAGCTTCAGGAAATCGACATAGCCGTCGGAAAGCATCTGAAAGATTTCCTCCTCTTCGTTCTGACGCGCCTTTCGCTGTTCGTAGACGAAGGCGAAGATGGCCAGAGGCAGGCCGACGATGGTGATGACATGGGTCATGACTTCCAGGCTGGTCATCAGCGACATGTTGCAATCCCGATACGGCGCCATCGAGCATCCTTTGCGCGCCAACCGCGCGCGGTGCTCGCAGCCGCGACGATAAGTCGGGATTCAATTGCTGCCAATCGCGCCCAGACCCTTGCCTAAGCGCGTGGCTGACGCCATAAGGCGGGGACCGGTGCGACCGGCGACGAGGAACGGTATGAAGAAATTCCTGCTTCAGTTTTTCACCTGGTGGAACGGCCAGACGCTCGGAACCCGTTTCCATACGTGGCGTCGCGGCGTTCGCGTCGGCGAGGATGAATTCGGCAACGTCTACTATGAAGGCGGCAAGGATTCGGAGGGCCGTACGCGGCGCTGGGTGATCTATTCCGGCTATTCGGAAGCCTCTGCGATTCCGCCGGGATGGCACGGCTGGATGCATCATCGCGTCGATACGCCGCCCAGCAAGGAGAATTACAAGCCGCGCGATTGGCAGAAACCGCATCGGCCGAATCTCACCGGCAGCGCTGCCGCGTATCGCCCGAAGGGTTCGGTGCTCGGCAATACGCACCGGCCGCAGGTTACCGGCGACTATGACGCCTGGACACCCGGCAATTGAGGCAGCCGCCGGCGGGATATGTCGTCGGCGGCATGACTTTTGTCGCCACAATTGCCGCGTAACCGATATCGGTATTTCAACGCGGCGATGGCTTTAGGGCTCGTTGCTGCCGGCCCAGCGGTTTCCCGGATGACCAACGACAGATTGCCGTTTCCTGCAAAAAAATTCCGCGCCGGCCTGGCGGCATTGCTTGCCGCGACAATGATCGCTGCACCAGCCGCTCGCGCCGAGCGTATTTCCAATCCGGTGGCCGAATTCACGGGCATCGACAAGATCACTGGGCGCATCATCACCTTCGACGTGTATATCGACGAGACAGTGCAGTTTGGCGCCCTGCAGGTGACGCCGCGTGTCTGCTACTCCCGACCGAATACGGAAGAGCCGAAGACAGATTCCTTCGTTGAGGTGGACGAGATCACGCTGGACCGCAAGATCCGTCGCATCTTCACCGGATGGATGTTCGCGCAGAGCCCAGGCCTCAATGCGGTGGAGCACGCCGTCTATGATGTCTGGCTGAAGGACTGCAAGCAGAAATCCGACGTCCCGCCTCCGGAGGCTTCCAACTCGAACTGAGGCGATGCTGCGGCGCGCTGGAACCTTTGCAGGGCTTCTGCCGTTGCCGAACCTCAGAGACGAGGTTCCTTCGATGAAAGCCGCCATAGACGAACTACTGGCCTTGGAACGGGAATTCTGGACCGGCGGTCGACGTTTCTTCGAGGAGAACACCGACAACGAGTGCCTGGTGGCGTTTTCATCCGAAATGGCGGGGGTGATGGAGAACAAGGACCTCGCCGCCACCGTCGATGAGGGGCGCCGGTGGAAAGTTCTCGACCTCGATCTCAAGGGAACGGTGCAGCCATCCGACAATGTCTTTCTGCTGACTTATGAAGCCAAGGCGATGAGGGCCGGCGGGGAGGAGTACCACGCATTGGTAAGCTCGGGCTACGTGCGGCGGCGCGAGGGCTGGAAGATGATGTTTCATCAGCAGACATCGTTGCCAGAGGTCTAATACCGAGCAAGGGCGTGGTCTTTGAGCGGTCGCAAGTGGCCCCTCACTGTCCTGCCGGACATCTCTCCCAGCTCAAAGGGCTATCGCGTTCACACATCTGATGCCGGGAGCCCGCGCCAGCGGGCGAGCTGATCCGAGGATCCTGTGTGTTTCAATTGTGGTAGATCGGGATCGGGAAGGAGGCCGTCGGGATCCTGGTCGCTTCGATCGAAACAGACCGCGGAATG
>Ga0182740_1000199_pt1 | contig 94519 bp, 63 predicted proteins | sample eDN5th37CKraftBY_FD_128872 | JGI IMG/M metagenome (GOLD analysis project Ga0182740, IMG submission 128872) | Enriched backyard soil microbial communities from Emeryville, California, USA - eDNA 5th pass 37_C Kraft BY (version 2) (version 2) | ecosystem: Environmental > Terrestrial > Soil >...
AGGCAGACTGCTCGAACGACCCACCGACATCACCCCGCCAACATCGCCCTCAGACGGCGGTCAGCACGCCGGAACGGAGGTCGCCTGAAACACCCCGATCCACAGGTATTGACAATTCCTCGGATCAGGGCGAGCACGACTCTCTCCCACACCGTTTCCAGCCCATTAACACGAAGAGGTAGGCAATGTCCCATCTGTTGCTGAGCCAGGCACCACCGATGTATCCGGTGCCCCCGGCCGATCTGTCCGCACCGTTCGCGTGGAGCATGGCGTTCACCGTCATCTGCGTCATCTTCTGGGTCGCCGCAGTGACCTGGGTGGTGCGCTTGGCGCTGCGTGGCGAGAAGTTGGGGCTGCTGTTCCTGCTCGGTGGCCTCTGCATGGGAATGCTGGAGCCCTATCTGGACTACCTGGGACTGCTGTGGTTCGCGACCGACAACGTCGCCGTGACCGTCAACCTGTTCCAACGCCACATCCCGCTCTATGTCGTCCTCGGGTACTCGTTCTTCTTCGGACTGCAGGCGTATGTCATCTACCGTGCGATCCTGCTCGGAAAGGGCGCAAAGTTCTTTGTCTACGCCTATGTGCTGTCCTGGCTGTTCGATGCGGCGCTTCAGATCACCGGAGCGCAGTTCGGTCTGTACAAGTACTTCGGCCAGCAGCCTTTCCTGTTCTTCGGCGCCCCGGCATGGTGGTACACGATTGATGCGTCACTGCAGTTGGTCGCCGGCCTCGTGCTGTTCCTGCTGCGCGACCGGTTGGTGGGTTGGGGGCAGCTGATCGTCATCCCGATGCTTCCGGCCATCTATGCCGGCCTGAACGGCGCGCTGGGCTGGCCGACATTCACGGCGCTGAACAGCAACTTCGACCCCGAGCTCAACGGCAATGCCTCCACGCCGCTGGTCTACCTCGGCGGCGTCGCGACAATCGTGCTGACGATTTCGCTCGTCACGCTGGTCATCGCCGAGATCGGGCGCGCCCAGCGCAATGCCGGCATCGCCATCGATCCCAACGTCACGTTCCGTGAGGTCCTGCTGTCCAAGATCGGCATCGGACTGGATGACCCGGCCGCACCGTCGCCAGGAAGTCGCCTCGACAAGCCGGTACGACACTGAGCACGCAGGGCTGGAAGAACCGACACCTACTGAACGTCTGATCGACGGCGAGTTGTCAGGGCGGGACAGCATCATGCGGTGCGCACGAACATGATTCACCAGTTCGACAACTCGCCGTCTTTCGACGTCCGACCCGTTGGGGTCACCCCCGTTCAGACAGCGGCCGGTTTTCACTCTGATGCCCTGACACCAAGGCCAGACCACATCGTGTGCCCTGGTTTCGTTAAGCTTCACTAATGCGTATGAAGAATCATTAGCTGTACTTGACCGCGCAGTGAACTTAACGTCGATCGCGTGAACTCCCCGCTGATCCTCGGCTTCCTCACCTCGATGGCACTCATCGCGGCGATCGGCGCGCAGAACGCGTTCGTGCTGCGCCAGGGCATCCGTCGTGAGCACGTTCTGCCCGTGATCGCGGTCTGCACGGTGTCGGATCTGCTCCTGATCACCGCGGGCATCGCCGGCGTCGGGGCACTGATCACCGCACACCCCGACGCGGTGACGGTCGCGAAGTTCGGCGGCGCGGCATTTCTCATCGGCTACGGCGCGCTCGCGGCGCGTCGCGCGTTCCGTCCCTCGACGCTCAACCCGTCCGAGCGCACGCCTGCGCGCCTTGCCGAGGTGCTCGTCACCTGTCTGGCGTTGACCTGGCTGAACCCGCACGTCTACCTCGACACCGTGGTGCTGCTGGGCACCCTGGCCAACGAGCAACGTGAACAGCGATGGCTCTTCGGCGCCGGCGCGGTGCTGGCGAGCGCCATCTGGTTCCTGGGTCTCGGCCTCGGCGCCAAAAGACTGGCCGGCCTGTTCGCCACTCCGATGACCTGGCGCATCCTCGACGGCGTGATCGCGGTGACGATGATCGCGCTCGGACTGGGCATGGCGCTGACCTAGACGGTTCGCTATTTGAGGTGCGGGTCGAGTAGTTCCGCCCAGGCGTTGGTCAGCTTGTCGAACTCGTCCTGGCAGCGCTCGGCGCGCGACTGCGGAAGCAACCCCTGCTCCACGATGTCGGCGTTGGTCTCGGGATCGGATCCGTAGATCCAGCATTCGAAGTTGTAGGCGCGTGCCCTGTCCAGGGTGTGTACGTCGGCGAAGAACTCCTCATCGGGTTCGCCCTGCTGCGCATAGATCTGGTACTCGCGGGCCTGATCCTTCGCCGCCTGGACGTAGTCGGAGTCGACGTTTCCGTCGTCGTCCGGGCCCAGCAGGATCGACGCAGCCAATTGATCGGCGACGTCTTCTTCCCGACCGGTGGCCGGCAACCGGTAGATGTCGATGAGCATGTGCCCGAGTTCGTGGAAGAACGAGGCGATCACGACGCGCCGGGCCGCCTCCTCGGGGTCCGGGTCGCCGGCCTCGCCGAAGATCTTGAGGCTCTCGTCGACATCCTCGTAACACAGGATCATCGCCTGGTCGTCGGGGCTCCAGAAGTCGTTGGCCTCGTCGCACTGCGCCCCGATGAGCGGAATGTCGTAGGGCAGCTTGTAGGTGGCGGTGACGTCTTCTGCGAGCTGGTCGACGATGCCGGTCTTCTGCATCAGGTCGCGACCCCGTTGCGCCTCAGGAGTGGTGGCGTCCTCGTACTGCACCACCATGGCGCCCGTGTCGGAATCCGCTGCCGCGACCACAGTTTCGGATTCGACCGGGCTGTCCTCGGCTGCGTTCGTCGCCGGCTGCGTATCGCGGGTGGCACATCCCGCAGCGAGCAGGGCAACCAGGGTGATGGCCGAAGCGAATGGTCTGAGCACGGAGGGTCCTTGCGTTCGATCGTATTGACGGTGCCGTCACGGTAGTCGATGACGCCATTGGCGGTTGGCACTATGGGCAAAGACCCTGACGCTCCCGGCAGACGGTTGTCGTAGGGTCGTAGACGTGGTCAATTTCGCGTATGTCATCGCCGGATCCGAAGCAACAGGCGGCGCCGGCCTGCAAGCCGACCTGCGCACGTTCCAACAGCTCGGTGCCTACGGCGTGGGCACCGTGACATGCATCGTGTCGTTCGACCCCAAGGCGGACTGGTCGCACCGGTTCGTGCCGGTCGAAGCGCAGGTCGTCGCCGACCAGATCGAGGCGGCGACCTCGGCATACGACCTCGACACCGTGAAGATCGGCATGCTCGGCACCCCGGCCACGATCGACGTTGTCGCCGACGGCCTTCGCGGCCAGCAGTGGCGCCACATCGTCGTCGACCCCGTGCTGATCTGCAAAGGCCAAGAACCCGGGGCCGCACTCGACACCGACACCGCGCTGCGCCGCGAGATCCTGCCGCTGGCTACCGTCACCACACCAAACCTCTTCGAGGCACGGACTCTGTCCGGCATGGAGGAGATCACCACGGTCGACCACCTCATCGAAGCCGCCCGACGCATCGCCGACCTCGGCCCGCGCTACGTCGTGGTGAAAGGTGGCGTCGAATTCCCGGGCGACGACGCCGTCGACGTGCTCTTCGACAGTGAATCCGAAGGCGAGAAGGCCGAAGTGCTGCGCACCCCCAAGGTCGGCGATGCCCGCGTCGCGGGTGCGGGCTGCACCCTGGCTGCGGCGATCACCGCCGAACTCGCCAACGGCTCGGACGTCTCCGAGGCCGTGCGCCGCGCAAAGGAGTTCACCACCGCGGGCATCGTCGCGCGGGTCGGCGGCAACGCACCGTTCGACGCCGTGTGGCAGGGCGGTCAGTAGTCGACGAGCTAGCGCCAGATGTGACCGGCCGAGATGTATTCGCCACGGCCGGAGGTGATTTCGTCGATCGCGGCGACCAGCGGTTCGGTGTCGAGCGTGACCAGCGTGATCGCGGCGCGTTCGCCGTACTCCACGTCGGTCACTTCGAAGCCTCGTCGCCGCAGCTCGGCCTCCACCCATCCGGCGTCGGCGTGGTCGGCGGCCAACCGGAGCAGCTCCCACCGAAGCCGTGGTCGCAGGTCCGCATCGTCGACGGCCGCGGCGACCGTGCCGCCGTATGCGCGCACCAGGCCGCCCGCGCCGAGCTTGACGCCGCCGTAGTGCCGCGAGACGACCGCCGCCACGTTGACGAGGTCGCGGGCCTTCAGGACGTTCAGGATGGGAACGCCGGCCGTTCCACCCGGCTCGCCGTCGTCGCTGGAGCGCTCCACGCGTGACTCGTCGTCGCCGACGACATAGGCGAAACAGTGATGGCCCGCACCGCGCTCGAGTTCGCGCGCGCCGCTGATCAAGTCACGTGCGTCGTCCTCGCTGTCGGCACGGCACAACCGGGCGATGAACCGCGAGTTCTTGATGATCGCCTCGGCGTACGGTCGAGCCCCCGGCTCCAAGGTGTACGCCACACCCGGATTGTAGGAGCGCCGAACGGTGATTCGGCTCTCGGCTCGGCGTCACCATGAGGCATGCTGACGAGGTGAGCCCCCTTTTCCAGCGACGACGACATCCTGAGTCACATTCGTCGGAGGACGCGCCGGAATGGTTCACTGCCGCGTTGGAACACGGGCCGGAACACTCCACGATCGAGTTCGAGGGCTGCCGTATCCATCTGCGTACCTGGGGAGACCCGGACAAGCCTCCGCTGGTGTTCGTTCACGGCGGGGCGGCGCACTCCGGATGGTGGGATCACATCGCCCCGTTCTTCACCCAGACGCATCGCGTCATCGCTCCTGATGTCAGCGGCCACGGCGACAGCGGCACCCGCACCAATTACAGCCTGACCAAGTGGGCGCGCGAGGTGCTCGCCGTGGCCGCCGCGGTGGGCCCGGCGGCACGGCCGACCATCGTCGGCCACAGCATGGGCGGGTGGGTGACCGCCACCGCCGCGATGAAACACGGTGCCGACATCGACAGCATCCTGATCATCGACTCCCCGCTGCGTGATCGCGCCCCGGAAGAGGGCCGACTGCGAAACCGGCGCAGCGATCACCCCGGCTACGCGACCAAAGAAGAGATCCTCGCCCGATTCCGCGCGGTGCCAACGCAGGATGTGACGCTTCCGTTCATCGACCGCCATATCGCCTCGGAGTCGGTACGGCAGACCGACACCGGATGGGTGTGGAAGTTCGACCCGGCGATCTTCAGCGGCTCGTTACGGGACCAGACCCCTGCCGAGCAGGAGATCCTGGAGAACACATTCGCCCAGATCCCTTGTCGCGTCGGCTATCTGCGCTGTGAAAACGGACTCGTCCCGCCGGATATGGCCGAGCAGATCCGCTCGACGCTGCAATTACGTGGACCGTTCGTCGAGCTCGCGCAGGCCGGGCACCACCCCATGCTCGATCAGCCGCTGCCGCTCGTCGCCGCGATCCGCACGCTGCTGGAGTTCTGGTCGATCACGTGAGCGCCTGACGGCGCACGTCACGGTGGCCCCTCAGTGGTTCGGTAAGTGGTTTCTGTCACAACTTGAGCGCGTCCGCGAGCTTGACCACCACGCACCGCTGCAGATGCCCGGTGATGTCGTATCGGGCGTCTACCATTCCACCGGCACCCCCACCCCCATATTTGGAGAGAACGAGCAGTGAGTTACACCGCCGCAGACATCACCGAGCTCGACGATGTCCAGCACACGCGGCTGCGGCCGGCGGTGAACCTGGGCCTCGACGTGCTCAACACCGCCTTGCGGGAGATCGTGGACAACGCGATCGAGGAAGTGGCCGACCCCAGCCACGGCGGGTCCACGGTCACGATCACCCTGCACGCCGACGGATCGGTCAGCGTCGCCGACGACGGCCGTGGCCTGCCCGTCGACACCGACCCCAGCACCGGTAAGAACGGCATCGTCAAAACGCTCGGCACGGCCCGCGCCGGCGGGAAGTTCTCCGCACACACCGACGCCACCAGCACCGGCGCCGGCCTCAACGGCATCGGTGCCGCGGCGGCCGTCTTCATCTCCGCACGTACCGACGTCACGGTGCACCGCGACGGCAAGACCTACGTGCAGAGCTTCGGGCGCGGCTACCCCGGTGTGTTCGAGGGCAAGGAGTTCGATCCCGAGGCACCATTCACCCGCAACGACACCCAGAAGTTGCGTGGATCGGGCAACCGCAAACCCGACCTGCACGGCACCACGGTGCGCATCCTGTTCGACCCCGCGATCGCGCCGGATTCCAGCCTGGACATCGGCGAGGTGCTGCTGCGGGCGCACGCCGCGGCGCGGATGTCGCCCGGCGTGCACCTGGTCGTCGTCGACGAGGGCTGGCCCGGTGACGAGATCCCACAGGCCGTCCTCGACCCGTTCAGCGGACCGTGGGGAACCGAAACCCTGCTGGACCTCATGTGCACCGCGGCCGGGACGCCCCTGCCCGAGGTCCGCGCCGTCGTGGAGGGCCGCGGCGAGTACACCACCGGCCGCGGGCCGACCCCGTTCCGCTGGTCGCTGACCGCGGGTCCGGCCGAACCGGCGACGGTCGCCGCGTTCTGCAACACCGTGCGCACACCCGGCGGCGGGTCGCACCTGACCGCCGCGATCAAGGGGCTGTCCGAGGCGTTGGCCGAGCGCGCGTCCCGCATGCGCGATCTGGGCCTGGCCAAGAACGAAGAAGGCCCGGAACCACAGGATTTCGCGGCCGTGACCGCACTGGCCGTGGACACCCGCGCACCCGATGTCGCGTGGGATTCGCAGGCCAAGACCGCGGTGTCGTCGCGCTCGCTGAACCTGGCCATGGCCCCGGATGTGGCACGCAGCGTGACGATCTGGGCGGCCAACCCCGCCAACGCCGACACCGTGACGCTGTGGAGCAAACTGGCCCTGGAGTCGGCGCGCGCCCGCCGCAGCGCCGAGGGCGCCAAGGCCCGCGCCCGCGCGGCGTCGAAGGCGAAGGGTCTCGGTACCAACCTGTCGCTGCCGCCCAAGCTGCTGCCCAGCCGTGAGTCGGGCCGTGGTTCGGGCGCCGAACTGTTCCTCTGCGAGGGCGATTCGGCTCTGGGCACCATCAAGGCCGCGCGAGACGCGACGTTCCAGGCCGCGTTCCCGCTGAAAGGCAAGCCGCCCAACGTCTATGGATTCCCGCTGAACAAGGCCAGGGCCAAAGACGAGTTCGACGCGATCGAACGCATCCTGGGCTGCGGCGTGCGCGACCACTGCGACCCGGAACTGTGCCGGTACGACCGGATCCTGTTCGCCTCCGACGCCGACCCCGACGGTGGCAACATCAACTCGAGCCTGATCTCGATGTTCCTGGACTTCTACCGTCCGCTCGTCGAGGCCGGGATGGTGTACGTGACCATGCCGCCGTTGTTCGTGGTGAAGGCCGGCGACGAGCGGATCTACTGCCAGGACGAGTCCGAACGCGACGCGGCCGTGGCCCAGTTGAAGGCGTCCTCCAACCGACGCGTGGAGGTACAGCGCAACAAGGGTCTCGGTGAGATGGACGCCGACGACTTCTGGAACACCGTGCTGGATCCGCAGCGCCGCACGGTGATTCGGGTACGCCCCGACGAGAGCGAGAAGAAGCTGCACCACACGTTGTTCGGCGGACCGCCGGAGGGCCGGCGCACGTGGATGGCCGATGTCGCCGCCCGCGTCGACACCTCCGCGCTGGACCTGACGTAGGAGTTTTCACGTGACCGCCACCTTGGACGTTCCCGAGCAGAACCCCGATCTGGTGCTCGATCAGAGCGCCGACGACTACTGGAACCACTACCAGCTGACCTTCGCGCTCTACAGCGTCAGCGACCGCGCCATCCCGTCGGCGTACGACGGGCTCAAACCCGGTCAGCGTCGGCTGCTGTACCAGATGCACGACTCGAAACTGCTGCCCGGCAACAAGCCGCAGAAGTCGTCGAAGGTGTGCTCGGCGGTCACCGGCAATCTGCACCCGCACGGCGGGGCCTCGATGTACGGCGCCGCGGCGCTGATGGCCGCGGACTTCCAGCGCGTGAAAGTCATTGACGGGCAAGGCGCGTTCCCCCGCATCCAGGGTGACATCCCCGCCGCCGACCGGTACACCGAGATGCGGCTCTCGGCGCCGGGCGCGGCGCTGACCGCCGAACTCAACGACCACGCGGTACCGATGGTGCCGACGTTCGACGGCGAATGGGTCGAGCCGACCGTGCTGCCCGCGCAGTGGCCCGTGCTGCTGTGCAACGGGGCTGTCGGCATCGCCGAGGGGTGGGCCACCAAGGTGCCCGCACACAACCCGCGCGAGGTGATGGCGGCGTGCCGGGCGCTGCTGAAGACGCCGAACATGACCGACGACCGGCTGTGCAAGCTGATCCCCGGACCCGACTGGGGCTCCGGCGCGAGTGTGGTGGGCACGGCCGGGCTGCGTGAGTACATCACCACCGGCCGTGGGCATTTCACCGTGCGGGGCACGATCTCGGTCGAGGGCAAGAACTGCATCATCACCGAACTGCCGCCCGGCGTCGCGAGCAACACCGTGCAGGACCGCATCCGTGCCCTCGTCGAGTCCGGCGAGATGTCGGGGGTCGCGGACATGTCCGACCTCACCGACCGCCGCAACGGCCTGCGCATCGTCGTCACCGCCAAGCGCGGCCACAACGCAGAACAGATCCGCGACCAACTGCTGGCGCTGACACCGCTGGAATCCACCTTCGCCGCGAGCCTGGTGGCCCTCGACGAGAACCGGGTGCCGCGCTGGTGGTCGGTGCGCGACCTGATCATGGCTTTCCTCCAGCTGCGCGATTCGGTGGTGCTGCACCGCAGCGAATACCGGCTGGAGAAGGTCACCGCGCGCCGCCACCTGGTGGCCGGCCTGATGAAGATCCACCTCGACATCGACGCCGCCGTCGCCGTCATCCGCGGCTCCGAGACCGTCGACGAGGCACGCAAGGGCCTGCAGGAACGGTTCAAGATCGACGCCGAGCAGGCGGATTACGTTCTGTCGCTGCAACTTCGGCGACTGACCAAACTCGACGTCATCGAGTTGCAGGCCGAGGCCGAGAAGCTCGACGCCGAGTTCGCCGAACTCAATGACCTGGTGACCAACCCCGAGTCCCGCCGCAAGGTGATCGACAAGGAACTCGTCGAGACCGCGAAGCTGTTCAAGGGCCCCGAGTACGACCGGCGCACCGTGCTGGACTTCGACGCGACCCCGGTCTCCCGCGGCGACGAGGACGGTTCGCGCGAACGCAAGGTCAACACGGCCTGGCGGCTCGACGACCGAGGGGTGTTCTCCGACAGCCACGGTGAGCTGCTCACCTCCGGCCTCGGCTGGGCTGTGTGGTCCGACGGTCGCATCAAGTTCACGACCGGCAACGGTCTGCCGTTCAAGATCCGCGACATCCCGGTCGCGCCCGACATCACCGGTCTGGTGCGCTCGGGTGTGCTTCCGGAGGGCTACCACCTGGCGCTCGTGACGCGGCGCGGCAAGATCCTGCGTGTCGACCCGGCTTCGGTGAATCCGCAGGGCGTCGCCGGAAACGGTGTGGCCGGGGTGAAGCTCGCGGCCGACGGTGACGAGGTGATCGCCGCGCTGCCGGTGTCATGCGCCAACGGCGAGGCCATCCTGTCGATCGCCGAAAAGAGTTGGAAGGTCACCGAAGTCGCCGACATCCCGGTCAAGGGGCGCGGAGGCGCCGGCGTGGCGTTCCACCCGTTCGTCAAGGGCGAGGACGCTCTGCTCGCGGCGTCGATCTCCAAGACCGGCTACGTGCGCGGCAAGAAGGCCGTGCGGCCCGAGAACCGCGCGAAGGCGTCGATCAAGGGATCCGGTGCCGACGTGACACCCGCCCCCGCGGAGTAGGTGCCACGTCCGACCGATCCGTCTACTGCGTCTACTGCGGCGGGGCGTAGCCCATCGCGGCTTTGGTCTCGAGGTACTCGTCGAAACCGAAGTGGCCCCATTCGCGTCCGTTGCCGCTGCGCTTGTACCCGCCGAACGGGGCGCTGAGGTCGAATCCGTGGTTGATCGCGACCGATCCCGCACGGATGCGGCGGGCCACGGCACGCGCGGTTTCGAGGTCCGCGCCCGAGACGTAGCCAGCGAGGCCGTACTCGGTGTCGTTGGCGATCTCGACGGCCTGGTCCAGATCGTCGTAGCCGAGGATGCACAGCACGGGGCCGAAGATCTCCTCGCGCGCGATCGTCATGTCGTTGGTGACGTCGGCGAACACGGTCGGCTTGACGTAGTAGCCCGTGTCGAGGCCGTCGGGGCGCCCGGTGCCGCCGGCGACGAGCGTCGCGCCCTCGTCGATGCCCTTCTGGATGAGTCCCTGGATCTTGTCGAACTGGGCCTTCGACGCGACCGGACCGATCGCTTTCTTGTCGGACGGATCGCCGACCTTCACCGCGGCGGCGGTCCCGCGGGCGATCGTGATCGCCTCGCCCATACGGGAATTCGGCACCAGCATGCGCGACGGGGCGTTGCAGCTCTGCCCGCTGTTCGTCATCATCGCCGATACACCTGCCGCCACACTCTTGGCGAAGTCGGCGTCGTCCAGCACGATGTTGGGGCTCTTGCCGCCCAGTTCCTGCGTCACGCGCTTGACGGTGGGCGCAGCGTTCCTCGCCACGTCGATGCCTGCGCGGGTGGACCCGGTGAACGACACCATGTCGATGTCGGGGTGGCTCGACAGCGCGGAGCCTACGCCCGGACCGTCGCCGTAGACGAGGTTGTACACGCCGGCGGGAACGCCTGCGGCCTCGATGATCTCGGTGAAGATCTGCGCCGAGAACGGGGCCACCTCGGACGGCTTGAGCACCATGGTGCAGCCGGTGGCCAACGCGGGGAACACCTTGCACGCGATCTGGTTGATGGGCCAGTTCCACGGCGTGATGAGACCGCAGACACCGATCGGCTCCTTGACCACCAGGGTGCTGCCGTACTGCTCCTCGAACTGGAACTTCTTGAGCGCCTCGATCGACGTGGTGAGGTGTCCCAGGCCCATCCGGACCTGCGGTCCCGCGGCCAGCGATGCGGGCGCACCCATCTCTTCACCGACCGCATCGGCGAGGTCAATCGCGCGCTTCTGGTATTCGTCGAGAATCGCACCGAGGACCGCGAGGCGTTCGTCGCGGGAGGTCTGCGACCACGTGGTGAACGCCTTGCGGGCCGCTTCGACCGCGGCGTCGACATCTGCCGCCGCGCCGATCGCGATGCGGCCGGCGACCTGCTCGGTGGTCGGGTTGTCGACGTCGAGGGTCCGCGGCTCGACCGGATCCACCCAGCGGCCGTCGATGTAGAACTTGAGGTATTCGCGCATGGGGCCCACCCTTCCGCAGCGAGGACGATTTCGGGGTGATTATGCCGATCGTCGCATGCGCGTGGGGCCCCTCATGCCTGCGCGGCGGTCCCTGCGCCCGGTGGTCCGACCTCGACGATGGCCGACACCGACTCGTCGATGATCGCACGCATGGCCCGCTCGGCCTGATCGGCCTCGCCCATCCTGATGGCGCGGGCGACCTCGTCGTGCAGGGCGATCGCGTCGATGTTCGGTTTCTCCGGCATCAGGCCGTGATGGGTGCGGCCGGCGAGCACCTCGGCAACCGCGCCGTTGAGCGCCCGAAACATCTCGTTGCCGCTCGCCTCCAGCATGGTCTGGTGAAAGAGCTTGTCTGCCGCCAGATACGCCGCGAGGTCGCCGTTGCGTCCGTGCATCACCATGTCGGACACCGCGGTTGCCAGGACGCGGCACTGGTGCGGGCTCGCCCGCCGCGCGGCCAGCGCGGCCGCGGCCGGTTCGAAACCCAGTCGTAGTTCCGACAGCGACACCAGTTGCGCCGTGCGGTCACCGGCTTGCAACCGCCAGCGGATCAGCACCGGGTCGAAGACGTTCCACTTCTCGGGGTCCTGCACGGTGATGCCCACCCGTCGGCGGGACTCGACCATCCCCATGGACTCCAGGACGCGCACCGCCTCACGCGCAACGCTGCGGGACACCCCGTGCTCGGCGCTGATCCCTTCCAGGTTGAGCACATGTCCGGGCTGGTAACGGCCCGAGACGATCCCGGTTCCCAGCGCGGCAACGAGACTGCCGTGGAGTTCACCAGCAATCGGACGATCGAGCATCAATTGATGATGCCAGAGACGCTTCAGCGCTGAAAAGAGCTACTCATTAAAAGTCGGCTATTGCAATCGTATGACGATTGAGGCACGCTATGTGACGTCACCCACATCGACCAGGCAGAAGAGATATGGCTACACCGATCGTCGTCATGGGAGTCTCCGGCTCCGGGAAATCAACCGTGGGCGCGGCGCTGGCCCAGCGGTTGCGCGTGCCCTTCGCCGACGCCGACGACTTCCACCCACCGGCCAACATCGAGAAGATGTCCGCAGGTCACGCCCTCGACGACGACGACCGCTACCCCTGGCTCGAGGCCATCGGTAAGTGGCTGGCCGAACATCCCGCCGGCGGCGTGATGAGCTGCTCGGCCCTCAAACGCACCTACCGCGACCAACTGCGGCAGCACTGCCCCGACATCGAGTTCCTGCATCTGGAGGGGTCGATGGAGACCATCGGCAGGAGGCAGGCGAGCAGGCCGGGCCATTTCATGCCCGCGTCGCTGCTGGAATCGCAGTTCCGAACCCTCGAGCCCCTGGCACCCGATGAGTGCGGTGTCGTGATCGACGTCGACCAGTCCATCGACGGCATCATCGAAAGCTACGTCAGCACAACACAATCCCACACACCAGAGGAGGACCGGTGAGCCGACCCATGGATTTCGCTGTGTTGAGGGGGCGTCGTGGACGCCATTGATCCGGCATACGGCACCACCACCCTTCTGCTGATCGCGGCAGCCGCGGTCGCGGTGCTGCTGTTCCTCATCATCAAGGTGAAGCTGCATGCATTCGTCGCCCTGGTGCTGGTGAGCCTGTTGACCGCACTGGCCGCCGGTATCCCCGTGGCCGATGTGCCCAGCGCGCTGTCATCCGGGTTCTCCAGCACGCTCGGCTCGGTGGCCCTGCTCGTCGGTTTCGGTGTCATGATCGGGCGCCTTCTCGAAATCACCGGCGGTGCACAGGTTCTCGCCGACACGCTCATCGGCCGGTTCGGCGAGAAGCGGGCCCCTCTCGCGCTCGGCGTGGCCGCGTTGCTGTTCGGTTTCCCGATTTTCTTCGACGCCGGTCTGGTCGTCTTCCTGCCGATCATCATGACGGTGGCCCGCAGGTTCGGCGGATCGCTGCTGCTGTACGCATTCCCCGCAGCCGGCGCGTTCGCGGCCATGCACGCCCTGGTCCCGCCGCATCCCGGTCCGGTTGCGGCGGCCGAACTGCTCGGCGCCAACATCGGTCTCACCCTGATCGTCGGCGTCCCCGTGGCGTTGGTGTCGTGGTATGTCGGCGCGTTCCTCGTGTCCCAGGTGATCGGCAGGCGGGTTCACGTCGACATTCCCACGTCACTGTTCGGTGAGATCAACGGCGGCCGCGATTCCGACGCCACCGGCACCGAGGCCGACGCCGACGGGGCCGGCGCCACAGGGTCCTCGAAGACCGCCACCCGGACCACACCGTCGTTCCTGACCGTCCTGGGTGTGCTGCTGCTGCCCTTCGTACTGATCTCGTGCAACACGGTGGTCGCCACCCTGCAGACCGCAGGGGTGATTCCCGAAGAGGCCACGTGGGCGGAGTACCTCAAACTGATCGGCACCACCTCGATCGCCCTGCTGATCACCGTGATCGTCGCCACCCTGGTACTCGGATTGCGCGGCAGGTCGATGGCCACCGTCACCGACATCCTCGACAACGCCCTCGGCCCGATCTGCGCGATCATCCTGATCACCGGTGCGGGCGGCATGTTCGGTGGCGTGCTGCGCACCAGCGGCATCGGAGACGCCCTGAGCGGTTCGCTGTCCGACCTCGGGATCTCGCTGATCCTGCAGGCCTTCCTCATCTCCACACTGCTGCGCGTCGCGCAGGGTTCGGCGACGGTCGCATTGACCACCACCGCGGGTCTACTCAGCGCGGCCGTCGCCGCCGCGGGACTGAGCAGCCTGCAACTGACCGCGCTGGTGATGGCGATCGCCGCGGGCGCCACGGTGCTCTCGCACGTCAACGACTCCGGCTTCTGGTTGGTCAGCCGGTTCTTCGGCATGGACGTCAAGACCACGCTCAAGACCTGGACGCTGCTGGAGACGACGCTGGGACTGACGGCGTTCGTGATCAGCCTCGGCCTGTGGGCCATGGGCTGACCGGTTTGGTGAGCGCGTAAAGCGGCTATCGACAGGACCATGTCTGACAACAGTGCCGTCGCGCGCATCGACGAGGTGGCCCCCGGTGACGTGGTGACCCTCGGCACCGGGGAACCCACCTGCAAGGTGGTCCACAAGGAGGACACCGGATCGGGCCTACTGGTCACCTTCGAAGGCGACGACGGCGAGACGTTCCAGCGGGAGTTCGCGGCAGGCACGCCCGTCACGCGGACCATGGAGTCCAAATGGGAATCGTCGCAGAGCCCGACCCCGAACACATCTCCGTAGATCACAGGTGACAGGCGGACCCTCCCAGCAGGGCGGAGTTGTGTCACCCTCACCGGGAGTCGACTGCCGAGAGTTCACCGAAACGCCACGGCTGCCGACGATTTCACCATCGCCGCCATCCAAGTCGGCGACGGAGCATCGCACCGGACTGTCCGTCCCCTGCACATCTGCTGTGAGTTCCCTGAAAGTTGTTGCGAGTGATGTCATTACGCAGGCACAGATGTTTCCGCTGCGCAAACGGTCGTGACACCACCCACAGATGGAATAGAGCAATCACCGCACGTCGTTTCACCGCCAGTGCGTGAACTGAACCCGACATCAGGGCGCTTCTGATATGCGCCAAGGCCCCCTCGCCGGAAGGTACCCCGCAGTCGCCACGATGGTGACCTTGGCCCTGATCCCCTACCTGGCACTGTCCGCGGCGATCGACCCGCTGGTTCCGATCATCTGTGAACAACTGCACATGACGCCCCAGGAGATGAGCCTGGGCTCGGGTTTGGGCAACGCGGCCTACGCAGTGGGGACCGTACTGGCCGTGCAGTTCGCGCAGCATCTCCCCCAGCGGCGCATGATGATCGCGTACGCCGTACTGCTCGTCATCGGCTCGGCGGTGGCCGCTTCGGCACCGAACGGCACGGTGTTCATCATCGGCCATGTGCTCCAGGGTTTGTCGACCAGCATGCTGCTGATCGCCGCCGCACCACCGTTGACCATCGGCTTCCCACGCGAAAAGCTGCGCCACACAGCAGTGATCATGAACATGTGCGTGTTCGGGGCCGTCGCCCTCGGCCCGTTCGTCGGTGGTACGCAGGCCGAGGCGCACGCCTGGCGCCCACTGTTCTGGATTATCGCCGCCATCGCGCTGGCGGCCCTGGTCATGGCGCTGTTGACGTTCGAGGATGCGCCGCCGGCAGACCGCACCGCGCCACGTGACATCAAGGCCATCGCGCTGGCAGCGGTGGGGTGCGCGGCGGCGTTCATCGGTGCCGCACAGCTCACCAGCCACGGATTCGACGACGCGGCGGTCACCGTGCCGATGCTGGGCGGCCTGCTGCTGATCGTGACCCTGATCGTCTACCAGTTCCGCGCACCGCGGCCGTTGCTCACGATCCGGACGATGCTCACGAGTTCCATCCCGGTTGCCGGCGTCGGGGTGGCGCTGTTCGCGGCGGCGGCCTCGGTTGCTGCGACCGCGTTGACCGCCGAGGTCTTCCTCGAGAGCTTCAACCCGGTACACGTCGGGCTGCTGTATCTGCCCGAACTCGGCGGCGCGGTGGTCATGGCGTTCGTGTTCGGACACGTCATCAGCCGCCGCGCGATGCACTACCTCCCCCTCGTCGGGATGGCGCTGCTCGCCGCCGGGGTCGTGGCGTTCCGATTCGCACTACCCGCGAATCAGCCGCTGGCGCTGGTCGGTTCGGCCCTGACCGGTCTGGCCCTCGGCGCCACCGTCGCCCCGGCGTTGTTCGTGGCGGGTTTCTCGTTGCAGTCCAACAGTTTGCAGCGCGTCTTCGCGATCATCGAACTGCTGCGTGCCGTCGCGGCGTTCATGGTGGCGCCGATCTTCGCGCATTTCGCGCTCACGGCCACCGGTGGCCTGGTGCAGGGAACCGGCGATGCGCTGTGGATCAGCCTCGGCCTGGCGATCGGCGGCGCGCTCTTCGGTGTGGTGGTCTACCTGCTCAGCGGTGCGCGACCACAGGCACCTGACATCGACCGCTTCCTCGACGGGGACGATCCGGCCTGGTATTCGCCGCCGCTGCTCGCGCGGCTGCGCCCGGGTCTGCCCGCTCCGCAGGTCCCGGCCGTCACGCCTTCGCGTCCCGCGGCCCGCGTCCTGCCCGCGATGACCGGGCCGGTGTTGATCGCCTACGACGGGTCCGAGCGCGCGGCGAACGCCATCGACTTCGCCGCCGGCCGGTTGGCAGGAGAGCGCGACGCACTCGTCGTCTGCGTGTGGCAACCCGCCGACGTCGGATTCACCCCCGCCGGGACCGAACCCTTCGACGCCGACCAGGCGAGCGAGGTGCGGCGCGCGGCCGAGCGGACCGCCGCCCGCGGTGCGGAACTCGCCGAGGCCGCCGGGTTCACCGCGTGCAGTGTCGCGGTCGAGGCCGCACCGACGTGGCAGGGCATCGTCGACACCGCCGAGAAGCACGGCGCGAGCATGATCGTGATCGGTCCGCACCGGCGCAACGGTTTCCTCGGGCATCTACAGGGCAGTGTTGCCGCTGCAGTTGTCGCGCACGCCACCACACCGGTACTCGTGGTGCCCGAGGCGGTCCCGAAACTCACACCCGAGCTGCTACGCAGCGTGGCGGTCCCCCACTGAGCAACATCCGGTCAGCGAGTGGCGCGGACGTGCTCACGCAGGTTGTCACGTAGCTTCGCGATGCCCTTCTGCATGATCCGCATCTCGTCGACGGTCAAGCCGGTGGCCGACGCGAGCTCCAACTCGAACGACTGTTCACGCAGTGCACGGCCGGCCTCGGTCAGGCTGACGACGACCTGACGCTCGTCGTCGGGATCCCGACGCCTGGTCACGTATCCCAGCGACTCGAGCTTCTTGAGGATCGGGGTCAGGGTGTTGGACTCCAGGAACAGCTTCTCACCCAGGCTGCTCACGGTCTGATGATCCTGGTCGTACAACGCCACGATCGCGATGTACTGCGTGTAGGTGATGCCGCGCTGGTCCAGCAGCGGCTTGTAGGCCTTTCCGAACGCGAGGTTGGCCGAGTAGATCGAGAAGCACAGGAAGTCGGCCAGGTTCAGACGCGCGGGGGTCATGAACCGAGTGTACCGAAATTGAATCGCATGCGATTCAATCGGACGGGATTGACAGAGGCTGTTTCGATGTTAGGGTCTGACGTATCCGATTAAATCGGATGCGACTTATATGAACAGGAGACGGTAATGACCACTTCCACCGACAACGTGCTGTACACGGCCAAGACCCACACCACCGGTGGGCGGCAGGGCGAGTCGTTCAGTTCCGACGGCAACCTCGACATCCAGCTGACCCCGCCGGGCGGCAAAGGCTCCGGCACCAACCCCGAGCAGCTTTTCGCCGCGGGGTGGTCGGCGTGCTTCCTGAGCGCCATGGGTGTCACCGCACCCAAGCACAACGTGAAGCTGCCGGCTGACACTGCGGTGGACGCCGAAGTGGACCTGCTCAACACCGACGGCGAGTTCTCGCTGCGGGCGCGTCTCAACGTCACCATCCCGGGCGTGGACCAGGCGACCGCGCAGGCCATCGTCGACGACGCCCACCAGGTGTGCCCCTACTCCAAGGCCACCCGCGGCAACATCGACGTCACGGTCACTGCAGCCTGATACGGCCTGACACACCCCCGAACGCATCGAGCGGCCACGTGAACACACCGTGGCCGCTCGATCGCTGTGTGCCAACTACTCCTTCATGTCCAGCACCGGGGTCGGCCGCTGGAATCCGCGGGTGACGCCCGCAAGCCACACGAAACCGATCGCGAGCCAGCACAACCCGATGATGAGCGCGAGGCCGTCGAGGCTGAACCACAGCCACACCGTCAACGCGAAACCGATCAGCGGCAGCACCAGGCTGTTGATCACCTGCGCACCCGCACGTTCGCGGTGGTCGACGAAGTAGTGCTTGATGGCCGACAGGTTGACCGCCGAGAACGCCACCAGCGCACCGAAGCTGATCACCGAAGCCAGGATTCCCAGGTCGATCACGATGGCCAGCAGCGAGATCACCGCGACCGCCAGGATCGCGTAAACCGGGGTGGAGAACCTCGGAGACACGTGCCCGAAGAAGGGGCGCGGCAGCACTCCGTCGCGTCCCATCGCGTAGAGGATGCGCGCCACCGAAGCCTGCGACGTGATCGCCGAACCGGTCGCTCCCGCGACGTAGGCGGCCGTGAAGAACACCTGCAGGAAGTTTCCGCCCGCGGTCATCATCACGTCCAGCGAACCGGAGTCGACGTCGCTGAACTCGTTGGAGGGGAACACCACCTGCGCCATGTACGAGAGCACCACGAAGATCAGGCCCGACGCCAACGTCGCGATCATGATCGCCCGCGGGACGGTTCGTTTCGGATCCTTGGCCTCCTCGGACAACGTCGAGACCGCGTCGAAGCCGAGGAACGACAGGCACAGGATCGCCGCGCCGGCCAGCACAGGGCTGAATCCGGGTGCGGTGCCGTCACCGGTGAACGGCGCCGCCAGATCCACAGTGCCGTAACTGAACACCTTCGAGGTGGCCAGTATGAGGAACGCGACGATGAAGATCGCCTGGACCGCGATGATGACGAAGTTCGCGCGCGCCACCGACACGATGCCGACGACGTTGAGCACCGTCACGACCGCGATCGCGATGAGGATGAACACCCACGCCGGTATCGCCGGGATCGCCGCCGACAGATAGAGGCCGATCACCAGATAGTTGATCATCGGCAGGAACAGGTAGTCGAGCAGCAGCGACCAACCGGCGAGGAACCCGACCGGAGCGCCGAACGACTTCTGCGTGTAGGTGTAAGCCGACCCGGCAACCGGATAGGCCACCGACATGCGGGCGTACGACCGTGCCGTGAACACCATGGCGGCCAACGTCACCAGGTAGGAGAGCGGCACCCGCCCACCCGAGGTCTGGGTGACGATGCCGTAGGTGGTGAACACCGTGAGCGGCACCATGTACACCAGGCCGAACAGCACCAGGGACGGCAGCCCCAGTGCCCGTTTGAGATGACCTTCGGCCACCTCCGCGGTATTCGACATCTGCGCTCCTCTCAATCCGCAGCCGTGTGAACCGGTCTGCCCTGCAGGTAGGTGGCACGTACGCCAACCGCGGGAAGCTCCAGCGGCGGGACGGTGCGGGGGTCGCGATCCAGCCACACCAGATCCGCGCTGGCACCGGGAACGATTCGGCCCCAAGTCTTCTCGGCGAACGCCTGGTAGGCGACCGCACCGGTGTACGACGCCAGAGCCGCTTCGGGAGGCAGGATCTCGTGCGGCGTCCATCCGCCTTCCGGCTCGCCGTCGGCGGTGCGGCGCGACACCGCGACGGCGATGCCGTCCAGCGGCGCACCCGACGACACCGGCCAGTCCGAACCGAACGCCAACGCGGCGCCGGAATCCTCCAGGCTGCGGATGCGGTACTGCTTCTGGGCACGCTCGACGCCGAGACGGGGGATTGTCAGCACGGTCATCAACGCGTCCATCTGCGCCCACAGCGGCTGCATGTTGGGGATGACACCCAGTTCGGCGAAGCGGCCGAGATCGGCGTCGTCGACCAACTGGGCGTGCGCGATCACCGGCCTGCGGTCGCGCGGACCGTTCTGCCGCACAACGTATTCGATCGCGTCGAGGGCCTGGCGCACCGCGGCGTCGCCGATCGCGTGGATGTGGATCTGCAAGCCGAGATCGTCCACCCGCCGGGCGGCCTGCGCCAGCGAGTCCCCCTCCCACACCTGCATGCCGTGCGAGTGCAGGCCTGAGCAGTACGGTGCGAGCAGGGCGCCGGTCTCGTTCTCCACCACGCCGTCGGCGAAGAACTTCACGGTCTGCGCCGTCAACAGGTCAGATCCCGCGTCCCGCACGCGATCCCGCGCGGCGGCGTACTGCGTGACCTGCTCGTCGAAATGCCGTGGATCGGCGTAGAAGGCCAGGTTGAACCGCATCCGCAACGCGCCCTGCTGCGCGGCGGCCACGTACGTGTCCACGTCGGCGGGCTCGACCCACGCGTCCTGCACCCACGTGACACCGCGGGCCAGGTAATAGTCGGCGGCGGTGGAAAGCGCCCCGATCCGCACCGACTCATCACGTGCGGGCATCACCGCGGAAACGAGATCGGTTGCACCCCATTCACGCAACGTGCCCAGCGGGGATCCGTCGGCCCGGCGCGGGATCTCCCCCATCACCGGATCGGGCGTGTCCGCGGTGATGCCTGCGCGCTGCAGCGCCGCCGAGTTCACCCAGAACGTGTGGTAGTCCCATGCCCGCAGCACCACCGGGCGGTCCGGTACCACGGCGTCGAGCCAGCGTGCGTCGAACAGACCGTCGGACGCGAGGCTGCCGTCGTAGGACGCGCCGACGATCCACTCCTGCTCGGGGTGGGCGTCGGCGTACTCCTTGACCGCGGCGACGATCTCGTCGACCGATTTGCCCTTGCGCACCGCGGGACCGGCGGATTCGAGGCCACCGTAGAGCGGGTGGGCGTGGCCGTCGCCGAACGACGGCATGAGGAAACCGCCTTCGAGATCCACCTCGACATCGGCGGATCCGGCCTTGGCCTCGTCGCCGACGGCCTGCACGACGCCGCCCGAGATCAGCAGGGCGTCGGTGGTCGTGTCCCCGTCAGGACTCCAGATCACGCCGTTGCGGAAGAGGGTGGATGAATTCACGGTCGGCACAATACGCTCGCTCATGAGACCTTTCCGCGGGGTGCCGGTTGTTGCTGGGTGATGCAGTGGATGCCCCCGCCACGGGCGAACAGCCCACGGGCGTCGACGCTCACCACCTCGCGGCCCGGATACTGCTCGGCCAGGATCGCCGCGGCGTCGGCGTCGCGCGGATCGCCGAACGCACACGCGATCACACCGCCGTTGACGACGAGGTGGTTGATGTAGCTGTAGTCGACATGACCTTCGGCGTCGGTGAGGGTGTCCGGCGCGGGCATTTCCACGATGTCGAAGCGGGCGGACTCCTCGAGTACGGCACGGATTTCCTTGCACACCAGGCTGTCCGGATGAGATTCCGCACGCTGTGTGTGCAGCAGCAGACGACCCGGAGCCGGGATGGCCGCGACGATGTCGACATGCCCGCGGGTACCGAAACGCTCGCTGTCGCGGGTCAGGCCGCGGGGCAGCCACACGAAGTCGGTGCCGCCGATCGTGCGGGCCAGTTCTCGTTCCACCTGCTCCCTGGTGAGCCCTGGATTGCGGCCCGGGTCGAGTTGCACGGTTTCGGTGAGCAGCACGGTGCCGTTGCCGTCGACCTGGATTCCGCCGCCCTCGTTGACAAGTGCGGACGAGACGACGGGCACCGAAGCCAGTTCGGCCACCGTCACACCGATCTCGGCGTCGCGGTCCCACCGTGCCCAGTCCTGACCGCCCCAGCCGTTGAACGTCCAGTCGACCGCGGCCACCGAGCCGTCGGCGGCGTGCACGAACGTGGGCCCGATGTCACGCATCCAGGCGTCGTTCAGTGGTGCCTCGACAAGCTCGACATCCCGTGACACATATCTTCTCGCCGCGCCGATCTCGGCGGGATCGACGAGCATCGTGACGGGTTCGAACTGCGTGATCGCATGGGCGACCGCGGCCCACGTGGACCGCGCCTCGTGCCGGTCGGCCTCGGTGTCACCGAGTGAGTAACCCTCGCACGGGAACGCCATCCACACCCGGTCCTGCGGTGCGCCCTCGCCGGGCATGACATATGAGCCCACGGGGGCCTACTTCACCACGGGCGTGGCCGCATGCCCCGCCCCGTAGGGATGGTCGGGGTCCACAGGCTCGGTCAGCGAACCGTAGCTCTCGGGCCTGCGGGTGAGCAGGAACGGGAACAGCTCCAACCAGTCGCGGCGCTGATCGAGATCGAGATCGGCCACCAGGACCGCTTCCTCGTCGCGTGGCGCGGAGACCAGAACCCGCCCGAACGGGTCGGAGATGAACGACGAGCCGTAGAAGGACAGACTGCCCTCGTCACCGGTGCGGTTGGGCACCACCATGAACAACCCGCTGCTGATGCCGTTGGCGACGATGACCTGCTGCCACAGCGGCTGGGTGTCGAAGTCCGGGAACACCGGCTCCGACCCGATCGCCGTCGGGTAGACGACGATCTCCGCACCGCCCAGCGAGTAGCTGCGGGCCACCTCGGGGAACCATTCGTCCCAGCACGTGGGCAGCCCGATGCGCGCGCCGAGCCCTTCGGGGCTGTACACCGGATAAGGGTCGCCATCCGAGGGCCGGGCCGGGCCCGGACGAAAATACGTGTCCTCGTAGTAACCGGCCGAGATCGGGATGTGCATCTTGTGGGTGCGCCCCACCAGTTCACCCTCGGGCGACACCAGGATGGCGGTGTTGTACCCGAGACCGTCTGCGGCCGGGGCTTTTTCGTACAGCGACGCGTGGACGAAGATGCCGTTGGCGCGCGCGGCCTCGGCGGCCAGTTCGAATGTGGGCCCACCGGTGAGGTCCTCGGCCGCGTCTCCCGGGTTCGGGCCCGCGGGCGTGTCCGCCGGGTACCGCAGCAGGGTGATCTCGGGCAGGAAGACCGCCGTCGCCCCCTCACCCGCGGCGCGGTCGATGCCCTCGCGCAGCACTTTGACCAACTCACCGGCGTCGGGTCGCCAGCGGTGCTGCACCAGACCCACCCGCAGCGGGGGCCGCTGCGAGGCCGTACTGCGCGACAGCGACTCGGGGGCGGTGGCGGTCAACGTGATCATCATGCTCCTAAAACGAATGAGATTCGTTTATTGTGTGGCGTGGACCACGAGTTGTAAAGCGGTAGGTCACAACAAGGGAGAATCCGGCCATGGGTCGTCCATCCACACCGATCCTGTCGACCGACCGGATCGCCACTGCGGCACTGGATCTCGTCAACTCGACGGGCGGCTTCACCATCCCCGGGCTGGCCCGCAGGCTCAAGGTCAGTCCGTCGTCGCTCTACAACCATGTGGCAGGACGCGAACAGATCGTCGAGCTCCTGCGCGAACGCGCGATGTCCGAGGTCAACCTGCCCGACCTAGACACCGACCGGCCGTGGAGCGACGTGGTGGCCGACATCATGCGTTCCTACCGGCGCAGCTTCGCGCGCTACCCGCGGCTGATCCCGCTGCTCACGATCCACGCCGTCAACAGCACGCAGGCGTTCCGCATGTACAACGCACTGGCGGTCACCCTCGGCCGTGCCGGCTTCAGCGCCGCGGATTCGCTGCGCATCATCACGCTGATCGACAACTACGTGCTGGGCTCGGCGCTCGACCTCGCCGCGCCCGACGAACCGTGGGAATCCGGCACCGAGGTGGGCCCAGAACTGGCCGCCGCGCTGGCCACGGGCGCACCCAAGCCTGCCCGCGCCGACGACGCCTTCGAGTTCGGTCTCGCCGTCCTTCTGCGAGGCCTGACCAACCCGTAATGTGCACGTGTGGACGACAACACGCTCCTGACGCAACTACAGACCGACGTGCTCGCCATCCAGTCGTATGCCCTCGGTGAAGACGCCGACCTCGCGCGTGCGGTACCGACCTGCCCGGGTTGGACGGTCGCCGATTTGCTGGGCCACCTGTGGTCGATCGAGTTCTGGGTACGCCAGATCCTGCGCACCCGCGAGTTGGCGGAGGAACCGCAACCGCAGGACGAGCCCACGCAGGCCGTCGCCGATTTCCTCGACGGCATCCCCGACTACCTCACCGCGATGCGGGCGGTCAACGCCGACGAGCCGTGCTGGGGCTTCGGGCCGAAACCCCGGCTCGCAGGTTTCTGGATCCGCCGCCAGGCCCACGAACACGCCGTACACCACGCGGACCTGCAGCACGCGCTCGGCGCCGACCCCGTCGGCCTCACCCCGGACTTCTGCGCCGACGGCGTCGACGAGGTCCTGGCCATGTTCTACCCACGCCAGGTGCGCTTCGGCCGTACCGAACCGGTGGCCGCACCCATCCTGTTCCGCACCGCCGACACCGAGCACGCGTGGACGGTCGGCGGGACCGAGCCGAGCGAACCCAGCCAAGGTGAACCGGTGGCGACGGTGACCGCATCGGCCGAGGACCTCTACCTCGGATTGTGGAAGCGGCGCGATCTGCTCGAGACGGCGAAGGTCGAGGGGGACACCGCGGCGGTGCAGCAAGCACTCAACGTCGCGCTGACCCCTTGAATCGCGGTGATCGCAATTCTTCAATCCGGAGGATTGTCTTCCTAGCCTGACGCGCGTGAACCGCGTGAATGAGGACTGGCTCGCCGTGATCGTCGGTCTCGCACTGCTGGGACTGGTCCTGGCCGGGGCCGTCCCGGGGAGTGTGATCCCGTGACCGAGCAGCGCACCGAAGAACAGTCCGGGCAGTCGGGGCAGCCACGGCAGTCGGGCCAGTCCGCGCTCGGTTACGCCGTCGCAGGCGTCCTCGTCGTCATCGCACTCGGGGCGGCCACCAAGTTCCTCGAAACCCGGGTGCCCCAGTGGTTCGCGGGCACGTCGTTCGCCAAGGCCGCGAAGTCGATCGAATTCCCGGTGTACGCAATCGCTCTGGGGTTGATCGGCAATGCGATCCTGTCCAAGCTCGCGCTGCGCGACGCGCTGTCGCGCGGATTCCGCACCGAGTTCTTCATCAAGACCGGCCTGGTGCTGCTGGGCGCGTCCATCAACCTCAAGGTGCTGGTCACCGCGGCGGGCCCGGCCATCATCCAGGCGCTGCTGCTCATCTCGATCGTGTTCGGGTTCACCTGGTGGCTGGGTGGCAGGCTCGGCCTGGAGGACAAGCTGCGCGCGTTGCTGGCATCCGCGGTGTCGATCTGCGGGGTGAGCGCGGCGATCGCGGCCGCAGGTGCGGTGCAGGCCAAGAAGGAACAACTGGCCTATGCCGCCTCGCTGGTGATCGTCTTCGCCCTGCCCTCGATCTTCCTGCTGCCGTGGCTGGCAGACGTGTTCGGCCTGTCCGACGCCGTCGCCGGCGCGTGGATCGGCGGCAACATCGACACCACCGCTGCCGTCGCGGCGTCCGGCGCCATCGCGGGCGAGGACGCCCTGCAGATCGCGACGATCGTCAAGACCACCCAGAACGCGCTGATCGGTTTCGTCGCGATCGCACTCACGGCCTACTTCGCGCTCAAGGTCGAACGCAGGACAGCCGCCGATGCGCGCCCGTCACTGAGCCAATTCTGGGACCGTTTCCCGAAATTCGTGCTGGGCTTCATCGCCGCCTCGATCATCGGCACGCTGTACCTGCAGTTCGCCGCGGACGGCAAGGCCGCCATCGCGACGGTCAACGATCTGCGGAACTGGTTCCTGATCTTCGCGTTCGTGGCGATCGGGCTGGAGTTCTCCGCACGCGGACTGCGTGAGGCAGGCTGGCGCCCGATCGCGGTGTTCGCGTCGGCGACTGTCGTCAACATCGTCGTCGCACTGGGACTCGCCACCGTGTTGTTCGGCAGCTTCACCCTGGACTGACCGTACGCTGGCGAAGTGCCGAGACCACTGACCCGACGCGGGTTTCTGGCGGTGACCGCCGGATTGGCACTCGTGGCCGCGTGCAGCACCGACAAACCCGGCGAAATCGCCGACGACGGATCGGTCACCGTCCGCCACGCCTTCGGCGACACCACGATCCCCGGCCCGCCCCAGCGTGTGGTGAGTGCCGGTCTCACCGAGCAGGACGACCTGCTCGCGGTCGGGGTCGTGCCGATCGCGGTGACCGACTGGTTCGGTGGTGAACCGTTCGGCGTATGGCCTTGGGCGCAACGGCAACTCGCCGGGGCGCAGCCCGCCGTGCTCAACCTCGACAACGGCATCCCGGTCGAGGAGATCGCGGCACTGAAACCGGATCTCATCGTCGCCACCAACGCGGGCCTGGACGCCGACACCTACGCGAAGCTGTCCGAGATCGCTCCGACGGTCGCGCAGACCGGCTCCGAGGCGTTCTTCGAACCGTGGAAGGACCAGGCCACGATCATCGGTCAGGCGGTGTTCAAGAACGCCGAGATGACCGAGCTGATCAAATCGGTCGACGACAGGTTCACCACCGTGAAGACCGATCACCCGCAATTCTCCGGCAAGAAGGCACTCCTGCTGGGCGGCACGTTGTACCGCGGCGGTGTGCAGGCCACGCCGCCGGGATGGCGCACCGACTTCCTCACGCAGATGGGCCTGACGGTGCCCGAGGTACCCGCGTTGATCCCCCGCGACGAGATCGCCTCGGTGCTCGACGGCGCCGACGTGCTGATCTGGACGACCGAGAGCGATCAGGACCGCGATGCGTTGCTGGCGGACCCCATCGTCGCTCAACTCGCGGCCACGAGGCGTGACCGGAACATCTTCACCACCAAGGAACTCGCGGGAGCCATCGCCTTCGCCTCGCCGCTGTCCTATCCCGTCGTCGCCGATCAGCTGCCGCCGGAGTTGGCCCGCGTGCTGGGATGAGCACGGCCTGAGAAGATAGGCCGAGTGAGCATTCCCGAACCCGAGCACCGCGGCACCGCCTCCGTCGGATCGGCCTACTATCCGATGTTCGTCGCGGTCTTCACGGCCCTGGTGATCATCTCCAACGTCACCGCCACCAAAGGCGTGGCGTTCGGACCGATCATCACCGACGGCGGGTTCATCGTGTTCCCGCTGACCTACGTGATCGGCGACGTGCTGTCGGAGGTGTACGGCTTCAAGGCCGCACGCCGCGCGATCCTGCTCGGTTTCGCGATGAACGCGCTGGCCGCGCTCGCGTTCTGGGTCACCGTCTATCTGCCCGCGGCCGACTTCTACACCAATCAGGAGCACTTCGAGAACGTCGTCGGCGCCTACACACAGCTGATCGTCGCCGGCCTGGCCGGGTTCCTCGTCGGGCAGACCATCAACGCCTGGGTCGTCGTCGCGATCAAACAGCGGACCAAGGAGAAACATCTCTGGGCGCGCCTGATCGGATCGACGTTCGCCGGTCAGCTCGGCGACACGCTGGTGTTCTGTGCGATCGCCGCGGGTGCGATCGGCATCTCGACATTCGGCGACTTCGTGACCTACACCGCGCTCGGCTGGTTCTACAAGACCGCCGTAGAGGTGCTCATGCTGCCGGTGACCTACCGCGTCATCGCGTTCGTCAAGCGCTCCGAACCCACGTATCAGGTCGCCGTGTGAGGCTTCGGTAAGGCAGCTCTGGCAAGGCTCACAGAGCCGTACCGTTCTTAGCTACCCGCGGGTAGTTTCGGGTCATGAGTGTGGCATCAGAAGTGATGGACCCCATGACCCTGGGCACCGTCCACAATTACGGCGATCAGGCGCTGCTTCTGGAGTTCGACAGCACCGCCGAGGTGCTGGCGTGGACCGAGACCCTGCGGGAGGCCGAACTCCTCGGGGTGGTCGACATCGTCCCGGCCGCGCGCACGGTGCTGGTCAAGCTGGCCGGGCCGCGTTATCAGGCACCCACCCGCCAACGGCTGGGCCAGCTGCGGGTGCGCCCCGAGGCGATCACCCACCAGCCACCGGGCGACCGCGTCGACGTGACCATCGACGTCGTCTACGACGGCGCCGATCTACACGAGGTAGCGAGCCTGACCGGGATGACGCCGGCGCAGGTGATCGCGGCGCACACCGGCACCCCGTGGCGGGTCGGATTCTGTGGTTTCGCACCGGGTTTCGCGTATCTGGTCGACGGCGACGCACGCCTGCAGGTACCCCGCCGTGCCGAACCGCGCACGTCGGTCCCCGCGGGCGCGGTGGCGCTCGCCGGGGAGTTCAGCGGCGTGTACCCGCGCCAGTCGCCGGGCGGCTGGCAGTTGATCGGGCACACCGACGCGGTGATGTTCGACGTCAACCGAGACAAGCCGGCACTGCTCACCCCCGGCATGTGGGTGCAGTTCCGGGCCGTCGGCTGATACGGGAGGGCGATCATGGGCACGACACTGGAAGTGCTGCGCACCGGGCCACTTGCGCTGGTCGAGGACCTGGGCAGGCCGGGACTTGCCCACATGGGCGTCACCCGGTCGGGTGCCGCCGACCGCCGGTCCCACACGCTGGCCAACCGCCTCGTGGCCAATCCCGGTGACAGCGCCACCATCGAGGTGACCTTCGGGGGGTTCTCGGCACGCGTGTGCGGCGGTGATGTGGCGATCGCGGTCACCGGCGCCGACACAGATCCCGCGGTCAATGGAATTCCGTTCGGCACCAACAGCATTCACCATGTCCACGACGGTCAGGTGATCTCCCTGGGCGCCCCGCATTCCGGACTGCGCAGCTACCTGGCGGTGCGGGGCGGCATCGACGTCACCCCGGTTCTCGGCTCACGCAGCTACGACGTCATGTCGGCGATCGGGCCGTCGCCCCTGCGACCGGGTGACGTGCTTCCCGTCGGCGAGCACACCGACGAATTCCCCGAACTCGATCAGGCGCCGGTCGCCGCGATCGCCGACGACGTCGTGGAGCTGCAGGTGGTTCCGGGGCCGCGTGATGACTGGTTCGTCGACCCCGACATCCTCGTACGCACCAATTGGCTGGTCACCAACCGCAGCGACCGCGTGGGGATGCGTCTGGTGGGTATGCCACTGGAGTACCGCGACCCCGACCGCCAGCTGCCCAGCGAGGGTGCGACGCGCGGCGCGATCCAGGTGCCGCCCAACGGTTTTCCAGTGATCTTGGGTCCCGACCACCCGGTGACCGGCGGATACCCGGTGATCGGAGTGGTCACCGAGGAGGACATCGACAAGCTGGGTCAGGTGCGGCCGGGTCAGACCGTACGACTGCACTGGGCCTACCCCCGGCGACCGTTCGAGACCTGACGCCGGCACCTGTCGGTGGTACAACGAAGGTGTGCTCACCCAGCATGTCAGTGAGGCTCGCACGCGCGGTGCGATCCACACCGCGCGTCTGATCCACACCGCCGATCTGGACCAGGAAACCCGCGACGGCGCGCGCCGCATGGTGATCGAGGCGTTCCGCGATCCGTCCGGAGACAGCGATCTCACCGACGATTTCACCGACGACGACTGGGACCACGCGCTCGGTGGCATGCACGCGCTGATCTCCCACCACGGTGCGCTCATCGCGCACGGCGCCGTCGTCCAACGTCGGTTGATGTACCGGGGACCCGACGGTCGAGTTCACGCGCTGCGCTGCGGTTACGTCGAGGCCGTCGCGGTGCGCGAGGACCGGCGGGGCGACGGTCTGGGCACTGCCGTGCTCGACGCGCTCGAGCAGGTGATCCGCGGCGCCTATCAGATCGGCGCGCTGAGCGCGTCGGACATCGCCCGGCCGATGTACATTGCCAGGGGCTGGCTGCCGTGGGAGGGTCCGACATCGGTTCTGACCCCCACCGAGGGCATCGTTCGCACCCCTGAGGACGACCGGTCGCTGTTCGTCCTGCCGGTCGATCTCCCGGACGGCCTCGAGTTGGACACCGCGCGCGAGATCACGTGCGATTGGCGATCCGGCGACCCCTGGTGACCGCGTAACGGCTTTCTCACACCTGCCCGCCGATCCAGGTGAGCGGAATTTCACGGCCGGGTCATCGCGCGCAGTGTCGGGGCAATAATCGCTTTCTAGCGTGCTCGCATGCCCACTCTGCTCAAGCCGAAGCGCATCACGAACTGGGATCCCGAGGACGTCGTGGCCTGGGAGGCCGGCAACAAGTACGTCGCACGTCGCAACCTGATCTGGTCGGTGGTCGCCGAGCACATCGGCTTCTCCATCTGGTCGATCTGGTCGGTGATGGTGCTGTTCATGCCCGAGGCCGTCTACGGGTTCTCGGCGGGTGACAAGTTCCTGCTCGGGGCCACGGCCACCCTGGTCGGGTCGTGCCTGCGCATCCCGTACACGCTGGCCACCGCGACGTTCGGCGGTCGCAACTGGACGGTGTTCTCCGCACTCGTGCTGCTGATCCCGACCGTGATGACCGTCGTGTTGATGGCCAACCCGGGCCTGCCGCTGTGGCCGTACCTGGTGTGCGCCGCGCTGGCCGGCTTCGGCGGGGGCAACTTCGCGTCGTCGATGACCAACATCAACGCCTTCTACCCGCAGCGGCTCAAGGGCTGGGCGCTGGGACTCAACGCGGGCGGGGGCAACATCGGCGTCCCGATGATCCAGTTGGTGGGCCTGTTCGTGATCGCGACGGCGGGCAACCGGGCCCCGTACTGGGTGTGCGCGGTCTACCTGGTCGCCCTTGCCGTGGCGGGCCTGGGCGCGGCGCTGTACATGGACAACCTCGAGCATCACAAGATCGATCTCGGTGCCATGAAAGCGATTCTGGGCGAACGGGATACGTGGATCATCTCGTTGCTCTACATCGGCACGTTCGGATCGTTCATCGGGTTCGCGTTCGCGTTCGGCCAGGTGTTGCAGATCAACTTCATCTCCGGCGGCCAGACCCCGGCTCAGGCGTCGCTGCACGCCGCGCAGATCGCCTTCATCGGTCCGCTGCTGGGCTCCCTGTCGCGGGTGTACGGCGGCAAGCTCGCCGACCGCATCGGCGGCGGGCGGGTCACCCTGGCGGTGTTCGCCGGGATGATCCTGGGCGCCGGTCTGCTGGTCGCGGTCAGCACGGTCTCCGACGGCAGCAGCGAGGCCGCCACCGGACTGATGATGGGCGGCTACGTCGTCGGTTTCATCGCGCTGTTCCTGCTCAGCGGTATCGGCAACGGTTCGGTGTACAAGATGATCCCGTCGATCTTCGAGGCGCGCAGCCACTCGCTGGACGTCAGCGAGGACGAGCGCAGGCACTGGTCGCGGTCGATGTCCGGTGCGCTCATCGGCTTCGCGGGTGCGGTCGGGGCGCTGGGCGGCGTGGGGATCAACATGGCGTTGCGGCAGTCCTACCTATCCAGCGGTTCGGCGACCACCGCGTTCTGGATCTTCCTGGCGTTCTACGTGCTGGCGTCGGTGGTGACCTGGTTCTGCTACGTGCGCCGCCCCGCTGCGATGCCGGTCACAGGGACCGAGCGACACGCCCCAGCAATCGCGGGGTAACGCCGTGGAAACAGAGCCTGCCTACACAGGAAGCATGCGTGAGCCCGACTGGGCACCCCTCACCGGATTCCGGGTGGCGGTGACCTCCGCCCGACGAGCCGATGAACTGTGCGCCCTGCTGCGCAGGAGGGGCGCGACGGTGACCAGCGCGCCCGCGATCACCATGGTGCCGCTGCCCGACGACGACGAACTGCGGGCACACACCGAGTCGTTGATCACCGACCCGCCCGACATCGTCGTCGCCACCACCGGCATCGGGTTGCGGGGGTGGATCGCCGCAGCCGACGGCTGGGGCCTGGCCGGCGAGCTGACCGAGGCGCTGGGCAAGGCTCGCATCGTGTCCAGGGGGCCGAAGGCCACGGGGGCACTACGGGCCGCCGGGTTGCCGGAGGAGTGGTCGCCGGACTCCGAATCCTCCCGCGAGGTGGTCCGCTACCTCGTCGAGCACGGCGTCGACGGCCGGCGCATCGCCGTGCAACTCCACGGCGCCACCGACGACTGGGATCCGTTCCCTGAGTTCCTCGACGAGCTGCGTGTCGCGGGTGCAGAGGTGGTGCCGATCCGTGTCTACCGGTGGCATCCCGCCCCACCGGGCGGCGAGTTCGACCAACTCGTCGCAGGCATCGCCGAACGGCGCTTCGACGCAGTCAGTTTCACCTCGGCCCCGGCCGTCGCCTCGGTGCTGATGAGAGCCACCGAGTTGGGACTGACCGAGCAGGTGGTCTCCGCGCTGCGCACCGACGTCCACGCGATGTGCGTCGGACCGGTCACGGCGCGTCCGCTCGTGCGCCTCGGCATTCCCACGTCGGCGCCCGAGCGCATGCGGTTGGGCGCACTGGCCCGCCACATCACCGACGAGTTGCCCCTGCTGCAGTCCCGTACGTTGCGGGTCGCGGGTCACCTCCTCGAGATCCGAGGGACCTGCGTGCTGGTGGACGGCGTGGTCAAGTCGCTGTCCCCCGCGGGTATGGCCACCATCCGGGCACTCGCGCACCGGCCCGGCGCGGTGGTGTCACGTTTCGATCTGCTGGGCGCGCTGCCCGGCAGCGGGACCGACACCCACGCCGTCGAGACCGCGGTGCTGCGCCTTCGAACTGCATTGGGAGACAAGAGCATCGTGTCCACCGTGGTGAAAAGGGGTTATCGGCTGGCGGTCGACGACACCGACACAGAGATGGCACGCGCGTTATGAGCCTGCTGCTGGTGGCGCACGGCACCCGCAAACCCGGCGGGGTCGCGATGATCGCCGATCTCGCCCAGCGGGTGGCCGAACAGCTCGAACGAAGTGTCCAGGTCGCATTCGTCGACGTACTGGGCCCGACCCCACGGGACGTGCTGGACACCATGGCGGCCGATCGGCCGGTGGTGCTGGTGCCCGCATTCCTCGCGGCCGGATATCACGTGCGCGTCGACGTTCCTGCTCATGTGTCGGCCAGCGGCCATCCGCTCGTCACGGTGACCCCGCCGCTCGGACCCTGTCACGGGACCGTCCGGGTGCTCGCCGATCGGCTCGTCGAATCCGGGTGGCAGCCGGGCGACGCGGTGATCCTGGCCGCAGCCGGCACCTCGGACCCGTACGCACAGTCCGATCTGCGCCGGACCGCCGCGATGCTGTCAGCCGTTACCGGCGACCGCGTAGAGCTGGCCTACGCCGCCACCGGCGCTCCGAGGATCGCCGACGCCGTCGCGGCGCAGCGCCGCCGCAGCGACCGCCGCATAGTCGTGGCTTCCTATCTGCTCGCCGAGGGTCTTTTCCAGGATCGGCTGCGTGAGGCCGGCGCCGACCTGGTAACCGCTCCACTGGGCACCCACGGGGGCATGGTCCGGCTCGTCGCGAACCGGTTCCGCCGGGCCGGCGTTCTCAGCCTGCCTGCTGCGGCGTGAGGCGACGACGCGTGCCGCGGCTTGCGCCGCAAACGGCCCGGCGAACACCGTGAGCAAAATCAGGATTCCGCCGCCCGCCACCGACATGGCGGCCATTCTGCGCTGACCGACGATTTCGGCACACTGCTGCTTGTAGTCGCTGGTGGCAAACACCGGTCCGACAAGCGTGAACTGATCGTGGTTCAGCAGGTCCTCTTTCGCGGCGACCCGGTAGTCCGGGTTCATCGCGGTGCCACACGGAATCGGCGAACCGGTGCGGTCGACGGCGCTCAGACCGAGTGGCATTGCTGCAGCAATCAGAGCCCCCAGCACTGCCGCAGTGCCGAGCAGGTTCAGAAACGAACGCCCCAACATCCCTCTTCAGCCTTTTGTCATCGAAGAACCCTGCCGCGATGATAAACATCGCCAGCGAACAAATCTAGTTAGCCAGTCATGAGGGACATCACGGGCTTCTGACGTTCGCCCTGGCGGAGTTCCCAGGAATACGACGTCTCAAACACCGGTTGTTCTGGTATTTACTCAGGCAATTAATTGACGGATGCGCCGGTTCCGAGGCTCGGAACAGGCCTGTTGCGGGTTGCCGACTTGAACTCAGCTATCGTGTCCACGATCGTTCGACATTTCGTGGGGGTAAGACTTCGGTGCAGCACACAACACCGGCCAGCGCGGCGCGCAACCGCAGCCGAACCGGCAGCGCCAGTGCCTGATCCGACGCCGGCCGAGCGGCTACGACAGCAACTGATGGCAGTGTTGAGCGATACGAGACAGTCGAAGTCCACCGCGCAACTGCGCGATGACGTACGCGAGAGGTTCGGCGATCCGGTCGTGATCGAGGCCGTGTACCGCAACCTGACGGTGCTGGAGCGCCGCGGCGACGTACGCCGCAGCAAATCCTCCGGGCGCGACACACACTGGCTTGCCGCCAGTGAGCACATCGGCTGACCGGGCGGCAGTGCTCAGGCGATCTCCACGAAACCGTCGGCGGAGATCCTCGTCCGGTACACCGGCAGCGACACCTCGGGATCGTCGAGGCAGACCCCGTCGACGAGCGCGAACGCCTGCTTCTTGATGGGCGACTGCACCGTCAGGCAGCCGCCGCGGTCACCGGTGATCCCACGCGACATCACCGCGGCGCCCGAGAACGGGTCGATGTTGCCGACGGCGTGCACCGAACCGTCATCCAGCTTGAACAAGGCGGCCTGCGATCCGTCGGCCAACAACACCCCGACACCGCGTCCCGGTATGAGGAAGTCGTAGGCACACGCCCTCGTCCACTCCGAGTGCGTCTGGGCGACAACGTCCTCACGATCGTCGGTCAGCGTCATGACATCTCCTGTAGTGGCCGGATCGTGGGCATTCCGATGGATACCGGACGCAGGTCGGGAACCTTGCGCCCGCTGCGCTCGGTGAACGAGACGGTCGGATCGGGGGTGTCGGGCGCATTGACGAACGAGACGAAACGCGCGAGCTTGTCAGGGTCTTGCAGCACGCCCTTCCACTCGCAGGCGTAACCCTCGACGTGGCGGGCCATCGCGGCCTCGAACTCCTCGGCCAGGCCGAGCGAATCGTCGCACACGACATCGCGGAGGTGATCGATGCCGCCGTCGAGGGCCTCGACCCACGGCGCCGTGCGTTGCAACCGGTCCGCCGTGCGGATGTAGAACATGAGGAACCGGTCGATGTAGCGGATCAGGGTCTCGTCGTCGAGATCGCCCGCCAGCAGTTGCGCGTGCCGCGGCGTCATGCCGCCGTTGCCGCCGACGTAGAGGTTCCACCCACTGTCGGTCGCGATGACGCCGACGTCCTTGCCGCGGGCCTCGGCACACTCGCGTGCACAACCCGAAACACCCATCTTGATCTTGTGCGGTGCGCGCAGACCGCGGTACCGCAGCTCGAGGTTGATGGCCATCTGGACCGAATCCTGTTGTCCGTAACGGCACCAGTCACTCCCCACGCAACTCTTCACAGTGCGCAGCGATTTGCCGTAGGCATGGCCGGACTCCATGCCGCCTTCGACCAGTCGTCGCCAGATCTCGGGCAACTGCTCGACCCGCGCGCCGAACATGTCGATGCGCTGGCCGCCGGTGATCTTGGTGTAGAGGCCGAAATCCCTTGCGATCTCGCCGATCAGGATCAGCTGTTCGGGCGTGATGTCTCCGCCGGGCACGCGGGGCACCACCGAGTAGCTGCCGTTGCGTTGGATGTTGGCCAGGAAGTGGTCGTTGCTGTCCTGCAGCGCGGCCTGCTCACCGTCGAGGATGTGCTCCGAACTCGTCGATGCCAGGATCGACGCGATCGTGGGTTTGCAGATGTCGCAACCTTTTCCGGTGCCGAAGCGCTCGATCAGCCCCGAGAAGGTGCGGATCTCGGTGGCCGAGATGATCTCGAACAACTCGGCGCGTGACTGGCTGAAGTGCTCGCACAGCGCCTTGGACTGCTCCACCCCCTGGGCCTCGAGGAGTTGCTTGAGCAGCGGAACACAGGACCCGCACGACGTACCGGCCAGCGTGCACTTCTTGAGGTCGGCGACATCGCAGCATCCGCCGGCGATGGCCTCGGTCAGGTCCCCCTTCGTGACGTTGTTGCACGAGCAGATCTGTGCGATGTCCGGCAGCGCCCCCACACCGAGGCCGGGAGCGTCGCCGCCGGTGGTCGGGGCGATCAGCGCCAGCGGGTCACCGGGCAGCTCACTGGCGACCATGGGCCGCAGCACGCCGTAGGCCGCGGCGTCACCGACCAGGATGCCGCCCAGCAGGGTCTTGGCGTCATCGGAGAGCACCAGTTTGGCGTAGGTCTGCTTGACCGGGTCGTTGACCACCACCTCAAGGCAGTTCGGTGTGATCCCCTTGGCATCACCGAAACTCGCGACGTCGACACCGAGCAGCTTGAGCTTGGTCGACATGTCCGCGCCGGGGAACTCGGCCGAGCCGCCGAGCAGGCGGTCGGCGACCACCTCGGCCGTGGTGTAACCCGGTGCCACCAGGCCGTAGCAGCGACCATCGACGGCGGCCACCTCGCCGATCGCATAGATGCTGGGATCACTTGTCACACAAGTCGAATCGGTGAGCACGCCGCCACGCTGCGCCATGTCCAGGCCGGCCTCGCGGGCCAGTTCGTCGCGAGGACGCACGCCGGCGGCGAAGATCACCACGCCCGCGTCGATCGCGGTGCCGTCGTCGAGCGATACCCGCAGCGAGTCGTCGATCTCGGACCTGCGCAGTGGCTTGCGCTTCTGCGCCGGTGCGATGCTCTGGGTGCTCACCGCGGTGTGCACCTCGATACCGAGGTCGCGCATCATCCGGTTGAGCAGCACACCGCCGGCCTCGTCGAGCTGGGCCGCCATCAGATGCGGAGACATCTCCAGGACGTGCGTGCGCAGGCCGAACTGTCGTAGCGCGTTCGCCGCCTCCAGGCCGAGCAGACCGCCGCCGATCACCACACCGACCGGTGACTTCGACTTCGAGGCGTTGGCCGCGCTGGCGCGGATCGCGTCGAGATCGTCCAGGGTGCGGTACACGTGACACCCCGGCAGGTCGCGCCCCGGCACCGGCGGGACAAACGCATACGAACCGGTCGCCAGCACCAGCGCGTCGTAGGAGAAGGTGCGGCCGTCGGCCGTGCGAACCGTCTGGGCCGGCCGGTCGATCTCGACCACCGCAGACCCCAGATGCAGCTCCACGAGGTCGTCGCCGGCGTACTCGTTGCCGGGTAACGCGAGCAGGGACCGGTCCCAGTGCTCGGTGTACCCGGTGAGCCCCACGCGGTCGTAGGCGGCCTCGCGCTCCTCGCCCAGCACCGTCACACGCCAGGACCCCTCGGTATCCCTGGCGCGCAACGCCTCGACGAAGCGGTGCCCCACCATGCCGTGGCCGACGACGACGACGTTTCTCGTTGACTGCATAGGGCGAGGCTAGGAACCCGATATTGCCGCGATGTCGCGCTGTGTGAAGCCCCCATCACGGTGTGCTCACGTCTTCGGCAACGCACATGTGAGGTCCCCGACCGGTGAGCTCTCCGGACCACAGTCAGGCCACAACCGCCGGGTCACAGCTGTCTGCGCAGCGACCGTCCGATCACGAGCGCCGCCTCCTCGAACCGGTCCGGCTCCGGCCCAGAGAAGTTCAGGCGCAGATACCGGCCGGAGGGCTCGGCGGGGAACCACTCCGTGCCCGCCGCGACCAGGACCTTGTCGGCCTCGCAGTCGCGCACGAGTCGGTCGAGGTCGGTCTGGTCGGGAAGGCGCAGCCACAGGTGCAGGCCGCCGGGCGGAACCTGTTCGAGGTAAGCGACATCCACGTGCTCGGCCAGGCACGACACCAGGTGGTCGCGTCGATGTCGCAGTTGTGCACGCAGGTCGCGCAGGTGGCCGCGCCAGGCCGGCTGGGTCACGACGTCGAGCACCGCGGCCTGCAGCACGCTGCTGACGTACATCGACTCGGCGCCCCGGTCGGCGACGATGCGCTCGCGCACGGGTCCGCGCGCGATGACGGCCGCCACCCGCATTGCCGGTGAGACGCTCTTGGTGAGCGACCGCAGGTAGATGACGTGGCCGTCGTCGTCGTGCGCGGCAACCGGTCGCGCCGTGGAGTCGATACCGAAATCGTGTGCCCAGTCGTCGTCGATCAGGAACGCCTTGCGGGCACGGACGACGTCGAGAATCCGTTCGACGCGCTCGGTACTCCATTGCGCCCCCGTGGGATTGGCAAAGTTGGGTTGCGCGTAGAACACCCTGGCGCCGGTGTCGTCGAACGCACGCGCGAGCTCGTGGGGGTCGGGACCTTCGACGCCGCTCGGCACCGGCACGATGCGGACACCGGCTTGTGCGGCCGCGATGATCGCACCCCAGTAGGTGGGTGACTCGATGACCAGCGGCTGCCCGTGCCCCACCAGCGCACGAAACGCGGAGCTGAGCCCGCTCTGGCTGCCGGGCAACACGACGACGTCGCGCGCCCCCGGCGCCGATCTGCCCGCGGGTACGGCCTCGGCGAGTTCCTGCGCGAACCAGGCCTGCAGGTCGGGCAGGCCCGTGACGGCCGAGCGGCTCAACGCCGCCTCGCTGCGCGCGGCCCTGGCGAGCGCGGCGCGCACCAACCGATGCGGCAGCAGTTCCCGCGCGGGATAGCCGGAGTGCAGTGCTACCGCGTCGGGCGCACCATAGCGCATGGGTGCCGACAGGACCGGGATCCGTGCGTGGGGCGATCCGAGCGCCGCGGTCTGCCAGGCGTAGTCGGGTGAACGCGACGACCGGTTGGCGCGCACGAAAGTACCCACACCGGGCCGTGTTTCGATGAGGCCGAGGCCTCGTAGCGTCCGCATCGCGCTCGCGACGGTCACCGGACTGGCGCCGTACTGCGCGACGAGTACGCGGTTGGACGGCAACTGCGCACCGGGCGGCGCACCGGCGATCCACTGGCGCATCCCGCGCACGATTCGCTCGGTGCTATCGTTGTCCATGTCAGATGAGAGTAGCGCTACTGAGCTTCTGTCGCCCGCGCTATCCCGCGCGGGCCTCGGCTGGGGTTTCCTGGGCGTCGCGGCGTTCTCGTTCACGGTGATCTTCACGCGCGTTGCCCTCGGCGGCCTCTCGCCCCTGTTCATCGGGGCCGGACGCGCCGTCGTCGCGGCCGCGCTGGCAGCTGCGGCGCTCACGTTCACCCGAGCGGCGCTGCCGCGGGGCAGGCAGTGGCTGCGCCTCGGCGTGGTCGCCGCGGGAGTGGTGGCCGGGTTTCCGTTGCTGACGTCGTACGCGCTGACCACCGTCCCCGCGACGCACGGGGCCGTGGTGATCGCCCTGCTGCCCGCCGCCACGGCCGTCGCCGCGGTGCTGCGGTGTCGTGAGCATCCGCCGCTGGCATTCTGGGCCGCGGCGGGCGCCGGGGCCCTCGCGGCGGTGGTGTTCGCGATGTTGCACGGCGGCGGCGTGGGCCAGTTGCACTGGGCTGACCTGTTGCTGTTCGGCGCCGTGATCGCCGCGGCGATCGGGTATGCCGAAGGAGGCCTGCTGGCAAGGGAACTCGGCTCGTGGCAGACCGTCTCATGGGCGCTCGTGGTGGCAGCGCCGGTGATGGTGGCGCTGACCGCGGCGGCCGTCGTCGACCGCCCGCCGCAGGCAGGCGCGGGCGAGTGGGCCGCCTTCGGTTACCTGGCCGCGGTCAGCATGTTCCTCGGGTTTTTCGCGTGGTACCGCGGCCTGGCCATCGGGCCGATGGCCCAGGTGAGTCAGGTCCAACTTGTCCAACCCGTGCTGACCATCTGCTGGGCCGCGCTGTTGTTGCACGAAAGCCTCACGTGGACAACGGCGTGCGGCGGCGCGGCCGTGGTCGCCTCGGCCGGGTTCGCGGTACGGATGCGGCGTTCGCCGAGAGCGAACTCCCACGCGGGAACATGAGCGTGGTCGACTCAAGTTATGAGAGGTGACAGACCGGCACGGGGCCGGTCGAGAAGACGAGAAAGGGAGGCACAACGATGAGCACGCTGATGAAGACGCCCGCGGTGTGGACCCGGCCCGCCTGGCAGCTCGACAATTGGGTGCGGGACTTCTTCGGCCCGGCCACCACCGACGACTGGTTCAAGGGATTCACCCCGGCCGCCGAGGTCACAAGAGACGGTGAGGACGCCGTGGTGTCCGTCGAACTCCCCGGTGTGGATGTCGGCAAGGACGTCAACGTCGAGGTCGACCGCGGCCGGTTGGTCATCCACGGCGAGCGACGTGACGAACGCTCCGAGGAATCCGACGGCCGCACCTACAGTGAGGTCCGCTACGGCTCCTTCCGCCGTGAGTTCAAGCTGCCCGCGCACGTCACGGGCGACGCGGTCACCGCGTCCTACGACGCAGGCGTACTGAAGGTACGGGTCGCCGGTGCCTACGCGGGCGAGCAGCCTCAGCGCATCGCGATCGAGAGCCGGTAACCGCACTCCTCGGCAACATCCGGATCCGAAAGAACCGGTGGCACCCCCGTGGTGCCACCGGTTTTCGCGTTCCGGGCTCAGATCTTCGCGAGGGTGACCGTGGAGTACACGTCACCGCGGACCCCGCCCGGGACCGGCGGCCCCTCGACGACGACCCACGCCTGGCGCGCCCCCGGCTCGCGGCGGCCGGTGATCGTGGTCGACCCGTTGCCCGCGAAATCGGCGAACATCGTGGCGGTCGCCACCCCGGGATCTCCCGGATTGCAGGGCGCCACCGACGGCCGCGGCAACTGGATCAGCCGGACCCGGTAGGTCGTGTTGGGGCGCAGGGTCTGCATATGCACGTCGGCGCGTACGGTGCCGTCGCCGACGGACCCGATCTCGACAGCGCCGGAACCGGTTCCGTTGCCGCGGCCCATCAAGAACTGCTCGACCACGAAATCGCACTGACGGATCACGTTCTGCAGCGGGATCATCTCGAGGCCCGACGCCGAAGACCCCGGATCGGCCGCCGCCATGGGAGCGACCGCCGCCATTGCCAACACAGCCGTCACGGGCGCCGAGGCCGCCGCACACATCCTGTGGCCAACCATGCACAGCATCTTGCCAGCCGGAAGCACTTGACATGCCGAGTTGACCGGCAGAGCGCTGTTCGTCGCGTCAGGCCCAGAGCCCGAGGATTTCCTTCGCCTGCGCACCGAGCGCCCACTGCAGGAACGGCCCGAACGTGATGCGCCCGACCCCGAGCGCGGCGAGCGCGGCCTTGTCGGTGTCCTCGGGCGGCACGGTCACACTGACCGGCAGGGACACCGCGGAGGTGAACCGCGCCAATCCTTCCGGGTCCCGCAGTCCGGCGGGGAACAGCGAGTCGGCGCCGGCTGCGGCGGCCTCCGACATCCGCGCGATCGCGCGCTCGACGCGGTCGGCGTCGTCACCGTCGTTGCGCAGGAACAGGTCGGTACGCGCGTTGATCACCACGTGCACGCCCGCGGCATCGGCTGCCGCACGCAGTTGACCCACCAGTTCGGCGTGCTCGGTGGCCGTGCGCAGGCGCTTGCCCTCCTTGTGGACCGTGTCCTCGAGGTTGAAGCCGACCACCCCGGCGTCGAGCAGCCCTTCGATCAGCCGTTCGGGCGACTCACCGTATCCGGACTCGATGTCGACGGACACCGGAACCTCGACCGCCGCGGTGATCTGGCGGACCCGTGTCAGGAGATCCTCGAACGCCATGTTCTCGCCGTCGGACTTGCCGATGGAGTCGGCCACCGGGTGGCTGCCGACCGTCAGCGCCGCGAAACCCGCGTCGACCGCCAGCCGGGCCGACCATGCGTCCCACACCGTGGGCAGCACACCGGGGTCACCGGGCCGGTGCAGTGCCAGCAGCGCTTCCGCCTTGGCCTCGAGCCCATCCGAGCGCGTGTTGCCCATGCAAACCCCCAGCCTTCCCGGCCCTCCACAGATGTCGCGAACCGAGGCTACAACCTTGCTGAAAAGGTGTCACCGGAGTTGTTTGCCTATCCGCGACACGGCCTGGCGCGACGCCTCGACACCGCCTTGCCGGAAGTGCACCGGGAATGCGCACCGCGCGCCACGCCCCTCGCTGACGTGATGCGCGTCACGTTCGGATCGTGATGTGGCTACCATCGGTTGTCGTAATGTGATTCACGACACCCTTCAGCCCGAGGAGGTCACTTGTCCACCACGACAGAGTTCGCTGAGCTGCACAATCTGATCGGCGACATGCGCCGTTGCGTCACCACGCTGGCGGCCAAGTACGGGGACTCCCCGGCGATGCGTCGCGTCACGAACGACGCCGAACGCATCCTCAACGACATCGACCGCCTCGACATCGACGCCGAAGAACTCGAGATGCACCACGGCATCACCCGTACGAAACCGGGCACCGAGAAGATCCCGGTTCCCGACACACAGTACGGAACCGAGTTCTGGCAGGACGTCGCCGACGAGGGGCTCGGCGGATACCGCTGAGCCCGTGGGCGTTTGACGCCCACGCCGACAACTGAACCGCAGAAAGGAAACCGTGAGCGCACCCACCGCTGACCGTCGCGCGACCGGGGTCTTCTCGCCGAGGCGAGCGCAGATCCCCGAACGCACCCTACGGACCGACCGGTGGTGGCAGGCACCACTGTTGACCAATCTCGGACTGGCCGCATTCGTCATCTACGCGACGATCCGGGCGTTCTGGGGCAGTGCGTACTGGGTGGCGGACTACCACTACCTGACGCCGTTCTACTCGCCGTGCGTGAGCACGGCGTGTGCGCCCGGGTCCAGCCACTTCGGCCAGTGGGTGGGTGACCTGCCGTGGTTCATCCCGATGGCGTTCATCTCACTGCCGTTCCTCTTGGCGTTCCGGCTCACCTGCTACTACTACCGCAAGGCCTACTACCGGTCGGTGTGGCAGTCGCCGACGGCCTGCGCAGTGGCCGAGCCGCACGCGAAATACACTGGTGAAACCCGTTTTCCGCTGATCCTGCAGAACATTCACCGATACTTCTTCTACGCCGCCGTCCTCATCTCGCTGGTGAACACCTACGACGCGATCACCGCGTTCCACTCCCCCAGCGGCTTCGGGTTCGGCCTCGGAAATGTCATCCTGACCGGCAATGTGATCCTGTTGTGGGTCTACACGCTGTCCTGCCACTCGTGCCGCCACGTCACCGGCGGCCGTCTCAAGCACTTCTCGAAACATCCTGTCCGGTACTGGATCTGGACACAGGTGAGCAAGCTCAACACGCGGCACATGTTGTTCGCCTGGATCACCCTCGGCACACTGGTGCTCACCGACTTCTACATCATGCTGGTGGCCAGCGGGACCATCTCCGACTTGAGATTCATTGGCTGACAGGCCGACTGCCAGGTGCGCTGATCCGCCTGGCTGACACACCCGACATTCCACGAGACGATCCGAAGCGAAACGAGAGTAAATGAGTGAACTGGAGCGGCACTCCTACGACGTCGTCGTGATCGGTGCCGGCGGGGCGGGACTGCGCGCCGTGATCGAGGCACGCGAACGCGGTCTGCGCGTCGCTGTGGTGACGAAATCGCTTTTCGGCAAGGCCCATACCGTGATGGCCGAGGGCGGCTGCGCCGCGGCGATGCGCAACGTCAACACCAAGGACTCCTGGCAGGTGCACTTCGGTGACACCATGCGCGGTGGCAAATTCCTCAACAACTGGCGGATGGCCGAACTGCACGCGCAGGAGGCGCCCGACCGCGTGTGGGAACTGGAGACCTACGGCGCGCTGTTCGACCGCACCAAGGACGGCAAGATCAGCCAGCGCAACTTCGGCGGCCACACCTACCCGCGCCTGGCGCACGTCGGCGACCGCACCGGCCTGGAGATCATCCGCACCCTGCAGCAGAAGATCGTGTCGCTGCAGCAGGAGGACAAACGTGAACTCGGCGACTACGAGGCCCGCATCCGGGTGTTCCACGAGACCTCGATCACCGAACTGATCCTGGACGACGGCAAGATCGCCGGCGCGTTCGGCTACTACCGCGAGACCGGCAACTTCGTGCTGTTCGAGGCGCCCGCGGTGGTGCTCGCCACGGGCGGCATCGGCAAGTCGTTCAAGGTGTCGTCGAACTCATGGGAGTACACCGGCGACGGCCACGCGCTGGCACTGCGCGCCGGTTCGGCCCTGATCAACATGGAGTTCATCCAGTTCCACCCGACCGGCATGGTCTGGCCGCTGTCGGTGAAGGGCATCCTGGTCACCGAAGGCGTGCGCGGCGACGGCGGGGTGCTGAAGAACTCCGAGGGCAAGCGGTTCATGTTCGACTACATCCCCTCGGTGTTCAAAGGCCAGTACGCCGAGACCGAGGAAGAAGCCGATCAGTGGCTCAAGGACAACGACTCGGCACGCCGCACCCCTGACCTGCTTCCCCGCGACGAGGTGGCCCGTGCCATCAACTCCGAGGTGAAGGCCGGGCGCGGCTCACCGCACGGCGGCGTGTACCTCGACATCGCTTCTCGCATGCCCGCCGAGGAGATCAAGCGCAGGCTGCCGTCGATGTACCACCAGTTCATCGAACTGGCCGAGGTGGACATCACCAAGGACGCCATGGAGGTCGGACCCACGTGCCACTACGTCATGGGTGGTATCGAGGTGGATCCCGACACCGGTGCGGGCTCGACGCCCGGCCTGTTCGCCGCGGGTGAGTGTTCGGGCGGTATGCACGGCTCGAACCGGCTGGGTGGCAATTCGCTGTCGGACCTGCTGGTATTCGGCCGCCGCGCCGGCCTGGGCGCCGCCGACTATGTCCGGGCGCTGCCCGCGCGGCCGAAGGTTTCCGAATCCGCCGTCGAGGACGCCACACGACTCGCCCTGGCGCCGTTCGAGCCCAAGGCCGAACCCGAGAATCCCTATACGCTGCACGCCGAGTTGCAGCAGTCGATGAACGACCTGGTGGGCATCATCCGCAAGGAGGACGAGATCCAGGAGGCGCTCGACAGGCTGCAGGAACTCAAGCGGCGCTACGCCAATGTGACCGTCGAGGGCGGGCGCGTGTTCAACCCCGGTTGGCACCTGGCCATCGACATGCGCAACATGCTGTTGGTCAGCGAATGTGTCGCGAAAGCCGCGCTGCAGCGCACCGAGAGCCGCGGCGGGCACACACGCGACGACTACCCGGAGATGGATGCCAACTGGCGCAACACGCTGCTGGTCTGCCGGGTCTCAGGTGGTGACCCGGTGGTTCCCGACGTGACGGTGACGCCCGAGGAGCAGGTGCCGATGCGGCCTGATCTGCTGGCGTGCTTCGAGCTCTCGGAGCTCGAAAAGTACTACACCCCAGAAGAACTGGCCGAGCACCCGGAACGGAAGGGCTGAGATGGCTACTTACGACGCGAAGCTGCGGGTGTGGCGAGGCGACGACACCGGCGGCGAACTGCACGACTACACCGTCGAGGTCAACGACGGCGAGGTGGTGCTCGACATCATCCATCGCCTGCAGGCCACCCAGACACCGGATCTCGCGGTGCGGTGGAACTGCAAGGCAGGCAAGTGCGGTTCGTGCTCGGCGGAGATCAACGGCAGGCCGCGGCTGATGTGCATGACGCGCATGTCCACCTTCGGCGAGGACGAGGTCGTCACGGTCACGCCACTGCGCACGTTCCCGGTGATGCGTGACCTCGTGACCGACGTGTCGTTCAACTACGAGAAGGCACGGCAGATCCCGTCGTTCACACCGCCGAAGGATCTGCAGCCCGGTGAGTACCGAATGCAGCAGGAGGACGTGAACCGGTCACAGGAGTTCCGCAAGTGCATCGAGTGCTTCCTGTGCCAGAACGTGTGCCATGTGGTGCGTGATCACGAAGAGAACAAGGAGAACTTCGCCGGACCGCGGTTCCACATGCGCATCGCCGAGCTGGACATGCATCCGCTCGACACCGTCGACCGCAAGGAGATGGCACAGGACGAGTTCGGGCTCGGCTACTGCAACATCACGAAGTGCTGCACCGAGGTGTGTCCCGAGCACATCAAGATCACCGACAATGCGTTGATCCCCATGAAAGAGCGCGTCGCGGACCGCAAGTACGACCCGATTGTCTGGTTGGGCAACAAGCTGTTCCGGCGGTGACGTTCGATCGGGTGCCCGTCCCCGATCTGCTGGGTACGCTCGATGGAAAGCAGCCAATCAACGACGAAAGGCAGCCTATGAGTACCCGTCAGATCCACAGCATCAACGACATCCGCACGGCCATCCGCGAACTGTCGGCGCGCGCGACACTCGCCCGCAAGGAAGGCCGCTCGGAGGATGCAGCCGAGATCGAACAGCGCATCGCCAAGTACCGCGAGGAACTCGCCGCACGGCCCTGACATTCCGGTCATGCGGCGAGCCCGAGGCTCGCCGCATGACGAATTCAGGCGCCGAGCTTGCGGAAGCTGCTCCGGTGGAACACGATCGGCGCGACGTCGTCGTTGACGACGATGTCGCTGACCCGCAGTACGACGATCGTGTGGTCACCGGCCGGGACCAGCTGTTCGATCGCGCTCTCCAGCCACACGGCGGTGCCGTGGATGAACACCGCGCCGCTGTCGCGGGACTCGGTCTCCAGGCCGGCGAATCGGTCACCGGTCTTGGCGGCCAGGGTGCGGGCCGCGGTGTCGTGCGCTTCGCCGAGGACACTGATGCCGAGCGACGGCAGATCCTTGAGCTTGGGCCACGTGGTCGAGGAGTTCTGCACGCAGAACGCCACCAGCGGCGGCTCCAGGGACACCGGGACGAATGTGCTGGCGGCGAGCCCGACCCGGGTGCCGTCCACCTCGGCCGCGATCGCGATGACACCGGACGGGAAATGTCCGAACGCCTCACGCAGCGAGGTCGGACTCAGATCTGTTGCGCTCATAACGCCTCCATCTTCACACGTAGCCGTGAGCGGCTGCCACATCTGGGTGCGCACGCACGCGGCTCTTCCAGGCGTTGCGCCCGTACACCAAATAGATGCGGTCGTTCGACGGGTCCGCGGTCACGCCCCTGGCCTGCGCGGCCAGTTCGTCGGGAAGCGCGAGCACTGGTATGGCTGCGTCGAGCCGCGGGTTGAAGAAGTAGGGCACCGAGATGCGCTCGGAGGTGCTCACCTGCACCCGGTGTTCGGTCGCCCGCAGGTAGCCGCCGCTGGCGATCTCGAGCATCTCGCCGATGTTCACGATGAACGCGCCCGGCAGGGGGTCGACGTCGATGAACACCCCGTCCGGGCCCCGGACCTGCAGTCCGCGGCTGCCTGGCTCGGCCAGTAGCAGCGTGAGCACGCCGGCGTCGCGATGGGCGCCGACGCCCTGCGATGTCTCGGCCTGCGCGGGATACCGGACGATCTTGATCAGCGTGGCCGGGGTGTCGGCGAACGCCTCGTCGAACACGTCGGCCGGATTGCCCAAGGCAACGGCCCAGTGACGCAGCAACGCGCGCCCCACCTGCGCGAGCGCGGCGTCCCACTCGGCGATCACAGCGGGCAGTTCGGGCAGCGCCGCGGGCCACTGGTTCGGGCCCTGCAGACGCAGATACGGCTCTGCCGGATCGTCCAGCGGCTCCCGTTCGGGTCCGATGTCGATCTGTTCGCGCCAGTCCACCTGGCCACCGGTCAGCTCACCACCGAGCCGCGTGTACCCGCGGAAGTGCGGGCTGTTGACCATCGCGATCGCGTCCTTGTCGGCCTGCGGCAGCGCGAACAGTCGACGCGCGGCGGTGAGCACGCGGTCGACGAGATCCTGTGGGACGCCGTGGCCGACGAGATAGAAGAAGCCGACCTCGTGCGCCACCCTGCGGAGCTGATCGGTCACCACTGCAGCGTCGTCACCGAGATCCACGACAGGCAATGCGGTGCTCAGAGCAGTCACCCCGCCATCATCGGGCAGACGGCCCGCCACGGCCAGCGTCCGGATCGGCATGAACCTAAAGCGCGCGCGGTAACGTGACGCCCACCATGTGGATCCCTCTCCTGCTGATGGCCGCTGTGATCAGCCTGGAGCCGTTCCGGATCGGCATGACGGTGGTGATGATCAACCGGCCCCAGCCTGCCCTGCAACTGTCGACCTTCCTCGCGGGCGGATTCCTGATGGGCACCGCGGTGGGCATGGTCGTGCTGTTCATGATGCGGCCCGCCCTCGGTTCCGCACATTTCACGTTGCCGCGGGTGCAGATCGCCGTCGGCGCCCTGATCCTGGCCAACGCCGTCCTGGTGGCCACGGGCCTGCTGGGCGGGCGGCGAAAGGACCCGGGCCCGCCCGGCCGCGTCCGCCGGATGCTGGGCCCCGCCGCGGACCGCACCCGCACGCTTCTCACGGGAAGCTCGCTGTGGGCCGCGGGCGTCGCGGGCCTGGGCATCGCGCTGCCGTCGGTCGACTACCTGGCCGCGCTGGCCCTGATCGTCGCGTCCGGCACCGCGGCGTCGACGCAGTTCGGTGCGCTGATGCTGTTCAACGTGGTGGCGTTCGCACTCGTGGAGATCCCGCTGGTGTGCTACCTGGTGGCACCGGAACGCACCCGCGCGACGCTGGCCGCGGTGTACGACTGGCTCAAGGCGCGCGGTCGGCGCGGGTTCGCCACGCTCCTGGCCGTCGTCGGCTGCATGCTGCTGGGCGTCGGTATCGCGGCGCTGTAGCGCCTCAGGGCTTGGGCGCCGGTTGATTGTTCACGACGTACTGCAGTCCGGCGAGCAATTGCGACACCGGGTCGGTACCTCCGCCGAAGGCCGCCTGCGTGGCCGGCGCCGTGACCGCCGCCGGGTCGTACCCGTTGACCGGGTCGACCGTGATGGGCGCGGTCAGCGGATCGTCGTTGCGCGAGTAGCCGGCATCCACGTACGGCTTGAGCACGCCGTCGAGCTTGTTCAGCGTGTCCTTGTCCACCCCGAGGTACTTGAACGGCAACACCAGTGGCAGGTGCTCCTCGGGGATCATGATCGTCGTGTCCTTCGCGCCGCGCGAGTTGACGGTGGTCCGGATGTTCTGCGGGGGCACCATGCTCGGGTTGGTGAACGCGACGGCGGTGTGCCCGGTCGCGAGGCCCACGATCGCGTTGGCGACGGAGATCCAGTTGTCCGGCCGGTCCGGCCAGTCCGCGATGCTGTCGTATGCCGAGACGAACTGGTAGGTGTCGTACTGGCTTTCCACCGGAGCCGGGATGCGGTAGTCGAGCGACGGGACGACGCTGCCGACCGGGAACATCTGCGTCAGGAAACTCTCGCCGAAGGCGTGCTTGCCGACGGGGTTGCCGTACGTCGCGAAGCTCAGGCTGTCCGGCGGCGGCGCGGCCGGGTCGTACGCGAGACGCGCCTGCACCTCGTCGAGCACCGACGCGCCCTCGGACAGGCCGATCACCGTTCCCGGGCCGCCCTGGCGGATCGCGTTGATGAGGTTGGGCGCGCCGACGTCGATCGATTCGCCGTAACTCGGACCGTCGAGACCCAGGCCCGGCATGAAGCGCTCGCCGAGCGCACCGATACCCGGGAACAGCCGCTCCAGTGTGTGGCCTTGCACCTGCCCGGCCGGGTAGTCGACGATCTGCCGGTCGAGACCGGGGAACCAGTCCGCGCCGGTGCGCATGATGTATTCGTCGTACGGGATGCCCAGCACGTGCGCGCCCCCGAGCGCGTACCCGCGTCCGGGTGTGCCCATCGATGGCGCCTCGGCGTGGGCGCCGCCGGGTGCCGGGTCGACCGGTTTGGTGTCATCGGCAGCCGCGACACCGAAACCGAGAAATCCCGCGGTGCCGATCGTGGTGAACGCCGTGCCGAACGCGAGAAGTCGTCTCCTCATGTCGCACTCCCACCCACTCGGCTGTACTGCTTGCGAACCATACCCCGCCTCACTGAGGAACTCAGCCGTCCAACCTGACGAACTGCTTCTGCCGGTACTGCTCTGCACAGGCCGCACGCCGGATCTTGCCGCTCGTGGTGGTCGGGAGCGAACCCGACGGCACGAGAACCAGATCCGCCACGCTCAGGCCGTGCGCGTTCGCCACCGCGGCGGTGACGTTGCTCTTGACCTCGCCGAACCGACGGATGGCCTCGGCGTCGAGGTCGGCCGGTTTCTTGAGTTCGATGACGGTCACCAACTCCTCGGTGCTGTTCACCGGAACCGAGATGGCCGCCACCCTGCCGTGGGTGATGGCCTGCACCGTGGCCTCGATATCCTCGGGATAGTGGTTGCGGCCCCGGATGATCAGGACGTCCTTGATGCGTCCGACGACGTACAGTTCGCCGGCATGGACGAACCCCAGGTCACCCGTGCGCAGCCACGGGCCATCGGGCGTACCCGGCGACGGGTCGAGAAGTGTTGCGCCGAACGTGCTCTCGTCCGCCGGTTTGCCCCAGTACCCGGAGGCGACGTTGTCGCCGTGCACCCAGATCTCTCCCACCACACCCGGCGGGGTCTCGCGGCGCGTGTCGACGTCGACGATTCGCAGCGAAGGTGACTGCGGCACCTGGTATCTCACCAGCGCGGTGCCCTTGCGCGGCTCGCTGGGACTGACCCGGCCCGCGCTCAACGCTTCGGCGTCGAAGTAGCCGGCCGGCGCATTCTCGTCCCAGGTACCCGAGGCCACGAACACCGTGGCCTCCGCCAGCCCGTACGCGGGGCGCATCATGTGGTCACGAAAATCGAAGTGCGCGAAGCGATCCACGAAGCGTCGCAGCGTGGCCGATTCGACGCGTTCGGCACCGCTGATGATGCCCACCACCCCGCCGAGGTCCAGACCGGCCAGATCCTCGTCGCTGGTCCTGCGTGCCGCGAGGTCGAACGCGAAGTTGGGTGCCGACGACCAGGCGTGCGGGTTCTCGGCGAGCGCCCGCACCCACCGGGCCGGACGTTCCAGGAACGCCACCGGGCTCGTGAGCTGTGCGTGGCGCCCGCACAGGATCGGCGCGCACACCCCCAGCACCAGGCCCATGTCGTGATAGAAGGGCAGCCACGACACGAGCGTCGCATCCTGCGGAAGCGGCGACCTGGCGAAGAAACTCCGCATCAACTGGTCGAAGTTCGCGGTGAGGTTGCGGTGCGAGATCATGACCCCGGTCGGCAGCCGCGTCGATCCGGAGCTGTACTGCAGGTAGGCGATGTCGGACAGCCCGACCGGACCGAGATCGGTTTCCGCGCCGGAGTAGTCGGAATCCAGAGCAAGCGAATCGATCTCGATGATCGCCGGATCGGTGCGCGACGACGCGACGAATTCGGCGACGTCGGTGGCGGCTGCCGACGTCGTGAGCACGACCGTCGGCTCGGTGTCGGCGAACACCGCACTCACCCGGTCGTGTCCCGACCCCCGATGCGGCAACGGCAACGGTACCGCGATGAGTCCGGCCTGCATCGATCCCAGGAACGCGAGGATGTATTCGAGTCCCTGCGGCGCGAGTATCAGAGCCCGGTCCCCCACGGCGCCGTGGCGCCGGATCTCTCTGGCCACGTTGATCGTTCGACGCGCCAGCACGGACCACGTCAGGCTCTGCGCGACGCCCGACGGATCACCGTCGTAGTCGGTGAAGGTGAACGCGATGTCGTCGGGACGCAGGCTGGCACGGCCGTGCAGCATCGACAGTATTGATGACTGAGTTGACGCGGGCTGATTCAGCGTGTCCTCCGGGATCGCGTGTGCTTCGTAGTCTCACATATGTACCTTCGCGTCACCGCTCGGACGCGCGTCAGGTCACCTCTGCCGGCGCCCGCGAGTTCGACGGCGGTGTCCCGATCTGCCCCGGCCACCAGTTCGCCCGGCCCACCAGCGAAGCGATCGCGGGCACCGTGATGGTCCGAACCACGAAGGTGTCCAGCAGGATTCCCACCCCGATCACGAAACCGCCCTGCACCACGAGCCCGATGCTGGAGAACAACAGCCCGGCCATCGACGCGGCAAAGATGAGTCCCGCCGCGGTGATCACGCCACCGGTCGAACCTAGGGTGCGGATGACGCCGTACCGCACGCTGTGCGGAGATTCGTCGCGTAGCCGCGACACGAACAACATGTTGTAGTCGGCGCCCACCGCCACCAGGACGACGAACGCCAGCGGCGGCACACTCCAGTGCAGCTGTTGGCCGAGCACGACCTGGAACATCAGGACACCGAGGCCGATCGCAGCGAAGTACGAAACCACCACGGAACCCACGAGATACAGCGGCGCGATGACCGTGCGCAGCAGCACCGTCAGCGTCAGCAACACGACGATCAGCGTCGCGATGATGATGAACCGGATGTCCTGCTGGTAGTAGTCGCGCGTGTCCCGCAAGGCGACGGGGAACCCGCCCATCGAGATCTCGGCGTCGGCCAGCGTGGTGTTGGGCTGGGCGCCGCGCGCGATGTCGCCGATCTGGTTGACCTGGTCCATCGCCTCGGCGCTGAACGGGTTGAGCTTGGTCTGCACCAGATAGCGCACCGAATGCCCGTCAGGTGAGATGTAGGCCGCGGAGGCCTTCTTGAAATCCTCGAGCCCGAACACCTCGGGCGGGATGTTGAACCCTGCCTGCGACGGGTCGGCCGCGTTGTTGCGCATCGTCAGCAGGAACGTCGACGCCTCGTTGAGGCCCGCGGCGATCACCTTCACCTGCTTGACCAGTTCGTCGACCCCGCCGGCCACCTCTCGGCTGCCGCCCGCCAGTCGGCTGGCACCCTGCTGCAGATCCTTCAGGCCCTTCTGCGTGCCGCCGGGTTTGTCCAGTCCCATGGCGTCGACGGCCTTGGCGACATTCGCCATGGCGGCGTTGAGCTTCTTCACCGCCGAGTTGAGGGTCTCGCGATCCTCGACGCCCTGGAACTCCTGGGCGAGTTGGTTGATCTGGTTGAGATTGCCCTCATTGCTGGGGTCGAGAACACGCTCGAACTGTGCACGCGTCGCCGAGCACGACGGATTGGCGTCGCACACCGGGTTGCCCTGCAGTGCCGCCAGGACCGGACCGATCCACGCGAACATGTCCTTGACCGCGGCGAGGTTGATGCCCATGGCATTGCCGAGCGCGTTGACGCTCGCGACGAGCTTGGCCGCGGTGTCGACGTCGCGAACCAGCTTGTCGCCGCCGTACTCGGTGCGCACCGACGAGAACGTGTCGACCAGGCTCTGGATGCTGGGCGCGATCTGGTTGATCTGGCTTCGCACGTCGGCGAGGCTGTCGGCCAGTGTCTTCGCGCCGGAGGTCAGCCGGTTGAGGTCGGACGTGCGTTGGTCGATCTGCGTCGAACCGTCCGCGAGCCGGTCACCGACGATGCCGGCCTGGAACGTCGCTCGGAACTCCGGCGGCACCTCGCCCAGCGGCCGGGTGATGCCGCTGACCAGGCCCACGTCCGGCAGTTGCGCGACGCGTGAGGCCAGCTGTTCCAGGTCGGCGAGTGCTCGCGGGTTGCGCAGATCGTGCGGCGACTGGATGAAGATGTACTCCGGGATGGACTGACTGATGGGGAAATGTTGCTCCAGCGCGGCATATCCGATCGAACTCGACGCGTCCGGCGAGACGACCTTGCGGTCGTCGTAGTTGTAGTGCGCGACGAGCGTGAAGCCTCCCAGCAGGGCCAGCACGAGCACACTGCCCACGAGGTGCGGGACCGGGCGGCGCACGATACGGATACCGGACTTGCGCCAGAACCGCGTGGTCAGTTCGCGGCGCGGTTTGACCCAGCCGCGCGGCCCGGCCAGCACCAGAATCGCCGGAAGCAGTGTCACGCCGGCGAGAAATGCGACCGCGATGCCGATCGCCGCGGCGACGCCCACGGTTCTGAACACGCCCATCTTGGCGAAACTCAGCAGCAGGAACGTCAGCCCCACCGTGGTGGCCGACGCCGCGATCACCTTGCCTATCGAGATCATGGCCGCACGGACCGCCTCGTCGTAACCGTGACCCGAGCGCAGGAAGTCGTGATAGCGGCTGATCAGGAACACCGCGTAGTCCGTCCCCGCGCCGGCCATGATGGCGCTGAGGAACACCATGGACTGATTGGAGACCCCGGATCCGGTGAGATCTGAATAGCCGGCCACCACGGACTGCGCGATGATCAGCGACGATCCGATGGTCACCAGAGGTAAGAGCATGGTGACGACGTTGCGGTACACCAGCAGCAACACGCCGAGCACCAACACCGCGATCGCGATCTCGATGGGCAGACGATCCTGCTGGCCTGCGACGGTCAGGTCGGCGACGGTCGCCGCCGGACCGGTGATGTGCACCTGGAGCGCGCCGTCCGCGGCGTTCTGGTCGACGGTGTGCTCGACGATCTCTGAGACGCGGTTGAACGATTCGAAGGCGCGCGGCGTGCCGAGTTCGCCCTCAAGGCTGACAGGCAGCACCCAGGTGGTCTTGTCCTGGCTGGTCAGAAACGGCCGGAGTTGTGGCGTGCCGATGAAGTCCTGCACCGACACCACGTTGATCAGATCACCGCGCAGTGCGTCGACGATCTTGCGGTAGACGGCCTCGTCGTCGGGTGTCAGGCCCTTGTCGTTGATCAGCGCGACCAGCATCAGGTCGTCGTTGCCCGATTCCTGGAACGCCTCGGCCATTTTCGCGGCCGTGACGCTCGAGGGGGCCTCGGCGGGAAGGACCTGCAGCGGGTGCTTCTCGGCCATCTCGCCGAGGGACGGGAACGACAGCGGCAGGGCGACGGCCATCGCGAGCCAGACCCCGATCACCACCAGGGGCCACCGCACCACAAGATCGGCTAGCTTACGCATGTCGCCCGCATATCGCCCTCATCCCGTCGCACGCTATGCGACGCGCCCCCAGTTACCACTGTCGGCCACCTGACCGGCTACCGAGCGCATCGTCTCCATGTAGCGGGTGGCCGACTTTCTGGCGACTGAATTGTCGGGATGCATGATTGCCATGGCGGTGCCCTCGCCATACCGGAATATGTAGATGGTGAGCTGATACGAGTAGCGGCCGTCGGGGTAGATCCCGATGTTGTTCGCGAGTCCCATGTCGGCCGCGGCGAGAACGGCGTTGAGTGGCGCGGCGCCACCGTGGAAGAAATTCGACACAGGGAAATTGGGTTGCGGCCACCGCAGCGACGGGGCCAACTCCAGCACCCGGTAATACGGGACTTTCGCCATGTTCAGATTGGCGTCGAAAGATCTCTGGGCGGATCCGGCGGCTTCGGTGAATGACGCCGCACCGATCGGAACGGTGATAGGGATGAGACCCGTGAACCAGCCCTGCGTCATGAAATTGTCGGTGGCATTTCTCGAGTCACGCGGAGTGAGCCCGTAATACGTGAGTGCACCGGTCAACTCGTGTTCCACCTGCGCCAGGCACGCGAAAAGACCACCGACAAAACGCGCCCCGGCCGCGTTGCATGCCGATTCGAAACGTTCCGTCTGCGCGGGGTCCAGCAGGATTTCCGACGTCATGTCGCTACTGGTCGATTTCTTCGGATTCCCCAGCGGAAGCGGGAACTCGGGAAAGCCGCCATTGTTGTCTTCCGCGAATTCGATCCAGGCGCGGACCTCGGGCGAGTCGACGGTCAGATCCGCGGTGCGTTCACGTTCTCGAATACAGAAATCGTCGAAGCTGCCCGCTTCGGGAAGAACCAGCGCCTCGCCGCCGCCGCTGAGCGCCGAATACATGCCGTTGGCTTCGAGCATTGTCGTGCCGATCAGGGTCGCGTCGCCGTGGACGTGGTCCATGGCCGCGAAGAACGTGAAATGGTCCTCGCTCTGGATGACCCCGAACGTGAAGCATGCCCACTCCAACGGAGTCGGTATGTCGGTCACATGGGCGTGGATCTCGTCGATCGACATCGCACCGTGTTCGACAGGAACGAATTCGATGTCGTCCGGGTTCTCGATGGAATGCCGGATGAATTTCCCGTCGCCCGCGTCCTCGAACCAACTGCGGAACGTGTCGTGCCTTCGCAGGTATGAGTTGACGGCGTGATCCATCGCGGAAATGTCGCATTGGCCCGGTACTTCACAACTCGCGATGATCTGTCTGGAGAAATTCAATCCCGCGGCGGTGCGTTCGCAGAAGTTACGCAGATGTTGCTCTTGCATGTAGCTCACGGGAACCGAACTGACCGGCGCCTGTCGCGCCACTTCGCGCGCGGCGGCCGTCGGTTGCCAGGAAGTGACCGTGCCCGGCTTGAGCGACCATTCATCGAGTGGGCCAACCGTGATCTTGCCGATTCGCAAACGTGGTCCTTCCCAATAATTCCCGTTCAGCCGGCCCCCCGGCGCGGCTGGAGCCGCTGCGGGAACAACATACTCCGGACCGGCCGTCGGTGGCCGCCCCTAGGGTCGGAACGGCGGACGACACGACGCACATAAGCTCGACACGCGTGCCATAGTGTCCGTCGGGGGGAAAGTTGATCTTCCGGCGCGACATGTCCCCGCAAGGTCACATCGTCGCCGCCGATTCTAGGGAGGACAACGGCATGGTCTCTGCCGAACATCCGATCGAGCCGACCCCGAGCTTCGCAATCATCGGCTACGCCGCACGTTTTCCCGGCGCGGCGAGCGCCGAGGAGTACTGGGCGTTGTTGCGGGACGGGCGTGAAGCGATATCCGATGTTCCGAAAGACCGCTGGGACATCGAGGAGTTCTTCGACCCGGACCCGTCGACACCGGGCAAGGTCGTCACGCGCCGCGCGGGGTTCGTCGATGACGTAACGGGTTTCGACGCGCCGTTCTTCGGTATGTCCGCCCGCGAGGTACGTCTGATGGACCCGCAGCACCGGATTCTCATGGAAACCGCGTGGCGCGCGGTCGAACACTCGGGAATCGCGCCGACGTCGCTGGCCAACAGCAACACGGGCGTCTTCGTCGGCCTGGCCACCCACGACTACCTCGGTATGGCCTCCGACGAACTCACCTACCCCGAGATCGAGGCCTACATGGCCATCGGAACCTCCAATGCCGCTGCGGCCGGACGGATCAGTTACCGCCTGGGATTGCAGGGACCGGCGGTGGCGGTCGACACCGCGTGCAGTTCGTCGCTGGTGGCGATTCACCAGGCGTGTCAGGCACTTCGCCTGAACGAGTGCGATCTCGCGTTGGCCGGCGGGGCGAACGTCCTGCTCACCCCGGCCACCATGATCACGTTCTCCAACGCGCACATGCTGGCTCCGGACGGCCGGTGCAAGACCTTCGACGCGGCGGCCGACGGCTACGTGCGCGGCGAGGGCTGCGGTGTCGTCGTGGTCAAGCGCCTCGAGGACGCGGTGCGCGACGGCGACCGGATCCGCGCGGTGATCCGCGGAAGCGCAATCAACCAGGACGGGGCGTCGGGCGGGCTGACCGTGCCGAACGGCGTTGCTCAGCAACGGGTTATCGCCGACGCGTTGAAGCGCGCCGGCCTGCGACCGGCCGATGTCGGTTATCTCGAGGCGCACGGCACCGGAACCTCACTTGGCGACCCCATCGAGGCCCAGGCCGCGGGCGAGGTGCTCGGGGCCGGACGCACAGAACCGCTGCTGATCGGCTCGGCGAAGACCAACATCGGCCATCTGGAAGCGGCCGCGGGCATCGCCGGTGTCATCAAGGTGGTCATGGCGCTCGAGAACGAGACGTTGCCCAAGCACCTCAATTTCGAGACTCCGTCGCCCCACATCCCGTGGGAGCGTCTACCCATCGAGGTGGTGAGAGAGACCGTTCCCTGGCAGCGCAACGGCAAGCCGCGGATCGCCGGGGTGAGCTCATTCGGGTTTGCCGGGACCAACGCGCACGTCATCCTCGAAGAGGCGCCCGCCGTCGGAACACCGGCGACGACAGAGCCTGTCGAGGATCCGAGGCGCTACAGCGTCCTTCCGCTGTCGGCACGCACGCCCGAGGCGTTGGTCCGACTCGCCGGTGAGTACCGCGACTGGCTGCGCGCCCACCCGCAGGCCCGCCTGGCCGACGTGTCCCACACCGCGGGAACCGCACGTGCCCACCTGGAGCAGCGTGCCGCGTTGGTGGTCAACTCGCGGGAATCGGCCATCGAACTGCTCGGCGCGCTCGCCGACGACCGTCCGGCGCCCGGCCTGGTCCGCGGTGAATCCCACGAGGCACCCAAGACCGCGTGGTTGTTCACCGGACAGGGCAGCCAGTACCCCGGAATGGCGCGTGAGTTGTTCGACACCGAACCGGTGTTCGCCGAAACCGTGAGGAAATGCGCCGAGGCCGTCGCAGATATCCTCGAAAAGCCTTTGCTCGACGTCATTTTCGACGCCGACGAGTTGGATGGTGACACCGAATCGCCGCTGCGGCACACGACCTATGCGCAACCCGCGCTGTTCGCCGTCGAATTGGGCCTGGCCCGGCTCTGGCAGTCCTGGGGCTTCGAACCCGACGTGGTGGTCGGACACAGTGTCGGGCAGTACTCGGCCGCCTGTGTGGCGGGTGTGTTCGACGTCGAGGACGGCGCACGACTGATCGCCGAGCGCGGCCGATTGTTCGGCAGCCTGCCCGCGGGTGGACGCATGGCGGCGGTTTTCACCGCCCCCGAGCGTGCAGAGCGCCTCACCGACGAGTACCCCAGCCTGTCGGTTGCCGCGTACAACGGTGCCAACACCGTATTGTCCGGTCCCGCAAAGGATCTCGAATCCGCCGTGGCCACATTGGTGGCCGACGGTGTGCGGTGCGACTGGCTGGACACCAGCCACGCCTTCCACTCGGCACTGCTCGACCCGATTCTCGACGATTTCGAGTCGTTCGCCCAGAAGCTCGAATACCGTGAACCGCAACGTATCCTGATCGACAACCGCACCGGGTCCGCGCTCGGGCGGAGCACCAGGCTCGACGGTGCCTACTGGCGGCGGCACGCACGCCAGCCTGTCGAGTTCGCCAAGAGCGTCCGCACCCTCGCCGACATGAACTGCAGGGTGCTGCTGGAGATAGGGCCCAGGCCCGTGCTCACCGCCACCGCGCTGGCAGCATGGCCCGACCCGGCCACCACGCCGCAGGTGCTCGCGTCGCTGCGGCCCACCACGGCCGATCACCGGCAGATCACCGAGGCCGTCGCCGCCGCCTATGCCGCGGGACATCTGCCCGATTTCCGCGCGTTCCGGCAACCGGACGCGCGCAAACTCGACCTGCCCACATATCCCTTCGAGCATCGCCAGTTCTGGTTCTCGGACAACCGTGCGATCGACCGTGACACCCAGACCGCGAGCGCCGGTTCCGTCACGCCTCACCGCACACAGGCCGTCCGACTTCTCGAAGACGGCCAGATCGAGGAACTCGCCGCCCTCATCGACGGCGAGACCGTCGACGAGCAGACCCTGCGCGTGCTGAACAAGCTCGCGGCGCGCCACAACCAGCAGCGGTCCACACACGTCGACCCTGATGCGCGGTACGAGATCCGTTGGGACGCGATCGCTTCGGCCGCCGCGAGCACGGGCGCGGCAGCCGACTGGATCCTGGTCGGCGACGACACCGCTGCCGTCCTGGAGTTCGCCGATGCGCTCACCGCAGGCGGTCATCGCCACCAGATCGTCGCGCTGCCCGGCTCCGACGCCGACGAGGCCCAGCTTGTCGATACGCTGCGCGCGGCGTCGGCCGGTGAACTGTACGTCGTGCACATTGCGGCAGGAGACGGTGCCGCTTCTCCGATGCGGGACCTGCTGCGCGTGCAGCACCGAACCCTGGGTGGGCTGCGGCGCGTGTTCCGCGCCGCGAACGACGCGGAACTGCGCAGCCCCATCTGGTTGGTGACACGTGACGGGCAGCGGGTCACCGACACCGACACCGTTGCGCCGGAACAGAGTTGCCTGTGGGGATTCGGCCGCGCGGCGGCCCTGGAACTCCCACACCTCTGGGGTGGCCTCGCCGACCTCTCCGGTGCGGACACCGAGTGGCCGCGACTCATCGCGCGGATCACGGCACCGCGCGACCGTGAGGACCAGATCGCGCTGCGCGGGGACACCGTGTACGCACCCCGACTGGTCCGCCGGACCGGCGAGCCGAGCGAGGCCCCCCTGCCGGTGCGGGAGGACCGCACCTATCTGGTGACGGGCGGTCTCGGCGCGATCGGGCTCGAGGTCGCCGGTTACCTGGCCTACCACGGTGCCGGCCATGTGGTGCTGACGAGTCGACGGGAACCGGGCGACGACGCGCGCCGGCGTCTCGACGGTCTTCGCGAGCAGTACTCATGTGACGTCCGGGTGATCACCGCCGATGTCGCCGACGCGCACGACGTCGCGCGCCTCATGACCACTGTCGCCGCCGAACTCCCGCCGCTGGCCGGCATCGTGCACGCCGCCGGTGAGATCGGCACCACGCCGCTGAGCGGCCTCGACGACGCCGAGGTGGATCGCGTCTTCGCCGGAAAGGTCTGGGGCGCCTGGCATCTGAGCGAGGCCCTGACAGATCTTCGCACCGATCTCGACTTCTTCGTCAGCACGTCGTCGATCGCGTCGGTGTGGGGCGGATTCGGGCAGACCGCCTACGGCGCGGCGAACGCGTTCCTCGATGGTCTGGCGTGGCGACTGCGCGAGCGGGGTGTGACCGCTGTCAGCGTGAACTTCGGGCCGTGGGCCGCGGGTATGGCCGACGCCGAATCACGTGCCCGCCTCGAGCAGCGAGGCGTGCGGACGTTGTCGCCCGCCGAGGCCCTCGCAGGCATGGCCGACGTCGTGGCCGGCCCCGTTCAGGGAGTCGTCGCCAAGATCGACTGGTCACGTTTCCTGCCGCTGTACCAGCAGGCCGGCCGACGCGCGTTCCTGTCGGAACTCGAAGGCGAGTTGCCCGCCGCGGCAACCGGCACTGCTGTGCCCGCGACGGTGCCCGGAAAACCGCCGCTCGTCGAGCAGTTGACCAAAGCGCCTGTGCAGCAACGCAAACGCCTCATCACGGACTACCTGCGCAACGCGGTCGCCGAGGTCACGCGCGTCGACGCCGACGAGATCCGCGAGGACGCCGGTTTCTTCGACCTCGGGATGGACTCCCTGATGGCCGTCGAACTGCGGCGGCGCATCGAGCAGGGTGTCGGCAAGGACATTCCCGTCACGCTCGTGATGGATCATCCGCGGTTGTCCGACGCGGCCGACTACCTGCTGGTCGAGGTACTCGGGTTGGGCGAGCAGACCAACGTGCGGCAGGCGTCGACCGTGACTGCGCGAACCGACGATCCCATCGCGGTCGTCGCGGTGTCCTGCCGCTTCCCCGGCGCACCCGACCCGGAGTCGTTCTGGGAGCTGCTCGCCGGTGGTGTCGATGCCATCCGAGAGGTCCCCGAGGACCGCTGGGACATCGACGAGTTCTACGACCCCGATCCGGACACCCCGGGCAAGACCTACACGCGGTTCGGCGGATTCCTCGACGGCATCGACGGATTCGATCCCGAGTTCTTCGGCATCTCACCGCGTGAGGCCGTGTGGATCGAGCCGCAGCAGCGCCTCATGCTCGAGACGGTGTGGGAGGGTCTCGAGCGGGCCGGCTACGCACCTTCGGACCTTCGGGGCAGCCGCACGGGTGTCTTCACCGGTGTTGCCGCCAATGAGTACGCGCATCTGCTTTCGGCCGAGTCGATCGACAAGATCGAGCCGCACTTCATCACGGGCAATGCGCTCAACGCGATCTCCGGTCGCGTGGCGTTCGCGCTGGGCTTCGAAGGTCCCGCCGTCGCGGTCGACACCGCGTGCAGTTCGGCTCTGGTCGCGGTCCATCAGGCATGTCAGGCACTGCAGTCCGGGGACTGCGATCTGGCCCTCGCGGGAGGCGTCAACGTGCTGCTGAGCCCCGTCACCGTGGTGGCGGCCTCACGCGCGCGGATGCTGTCGCCGGTGGGCCGGTGCAAGACGTTCGACGCGTCCGCCGACGGGTATGTGCGCAGTGAGGGCTGCGGCGTCCTGGTGCTCAAGCGCCTCAGCGACGCCGTGCGTGACGGCGACCGGGTGTGCGCGGTGATCCCTGCGAGCTCGGTGAACCAGGACGGCGCCTCCAGCGGGTTGACCGTCCCCAACGGCGGTGCGCAGCAACGGCTCATCGAGGCGACGCTGGCCCGCGCCGGACTGAGCGGCGCCGATGTGGACTACCTCGAGGCACACGGCACGGGTACGCCCCTCGGTGACCCGATCGAGGTGCAGGCCGCCGCGGCCGCGTACGGCGCCGGGCGTGACGCCGACCGGCCGCTGCTGATGGGATCGGTGAAGACCAACATCGGGCACACCGAATCCGCCTCGGGTGCAGCGGGTCTGATCAAGGTGGTGCTGTCACTGCAACACGGGGTGCTGCCGCAGAGCCTGCACTTCGAGAATCCGTCACCGCACATCCCGTGGGACGCATTGCCGGTGCGGGTGATCGACGAACCGGTGCCGTGGCAGACCAACGGCCGGGTGCGCCGTGCCGGTGTCAGTTCGTTCGGGTTCACCGGCACCAACGCGCACGTGCTCGTCGAGGAGGCCCCGCCGCAACTGCACACCGCCGACGCTGCGCCCATGGAACCGGCCGCCACCGCGGAGGCCGGGACCGACGACTCGCCGCAGGTGCTGGCGCTGTCGGCGCGGTCGCCCGAGGCGCTCGTGGAGTTGGCGCGGCGCTACGACGACTGGTTGAGCGCGACGCCCGGCCTCGACATCGCCGACGTGTGCCACACCGCGGGCGTGGGCCGTTCGCACTTCGAATACCGCGCAGCCCTGGTGGTCGACTCGGTCGAGCGGGCACGCGAGGGTCTCGCCGCGCTCGCCGAGGGGCGCACTCCTGCGGGCGTGGTGCGCGGCGAGCATGTGCACCGTCCGACGACGGCATGGCTGTTCACCGGACAGGGCAGCCAGTACCCGGGCATGGCCCGTGAATTGTTCGACACGCAACCGGTTTTCGCCCAGACCGTTCGGCAGTGCGCCGAGGCGGTCGCCGACATGCTGCCGCGGCCACTGCTGGACGTGCTGTTCGCGACCGACCGCGAAACCGCGGACCTGCTGCAGCACACGTCGTTCGCGCAGCCCGCGCTGTTCGCGGTCGAGATGGGTCTGGCGCGGCTGTGGCAGTCATGGGGCATCGAACCCGATGTGGTGCTGGGGCACAGCGTCGGCCAGTACGCCGCGGCCTGCGTGGCGGGCGTGTTCAGCCTTGACGACGGCGCACGACTGATGGCCGAGCGCGGCCGCATGTTCGGCAGCCTTCCCGAAGGCGGCCGGATGGTGGCCGTGTTCGCCGACGCCGAACACGTCGAGCAGGTGGCCGGTGAGTTCCCCCGGGTGTCGGTCGGCGCCTACAACGGCCCCAACACCGTGCTCTCGGGTCCCGGCGAGGACCTCGAAGAGATCGTCGAGAGGTTCGAGGACGAGGGGATCCGCTGCACGTGGCTGGCGACCAGCCACGCGTTCCACTCCGAACTGCTCGATCCCGTGCTCGACGAGTTCGAGGCCTACGCGGCCCAGTTCCAGTTCGCAGCGCCGACACTGCCTTTGGTGTGCAACCGGACCGGGGCCGTGCTCACCGGGCAGACCCCGCTCGACGCGCAGTACTGGCGCAGGCATTCCCGCCAGCCCGTGCAGTTCGCCGAGAGTGTGCGCACCGTCGCCGCGCTCGGCTGCTCGGTGCTGATGGAGATCGGCCCGCAACCGGTGCTGACCGGGGCCGCGGTACAGGTGTGGCCCGAACACATGGCTGCCCCGCGGGCCGTCGCCTCGCTGCGCAAGGGCGTCGCCGATCGCCGACAGATCGCCGATGCGCTGGCGTCGGCCTACGTCGGCGGCCACCGCCCCGACTTCGCCGCGGTGCACCGGCAGCCACGCCGCCCGGTCGAGTTGCCCACCTATCCGTTCCAGCGCCGCAGGTTCTGGCCGAAGGCCTCGAGCATCGCCGTCGACGGTGGGACCGCGGCGTCGGGAATCCTGGGCAGCGGCAAGGATCTGGCGTCCGGCGACACCATCTACACGAGCCGGCTGTCCGTCAAATCGCAGCCGTGGCTGGCCGATCACGTCATCTACGGCACCGTCGTCGTCCCCGGCGCGACGTATGCGGCGATGGCGCTCGCCGCGGTCGGCACACCGGCACGCCTGAAGGACGTGTTCTTCTACGAGCCGATCATCCTGCCCGAGAAGGCCTCTCGCGAGGTCCAGCTGACGTTGCACCCTGCCGACGGTGGCAGCGTGCTCAGCTTCCAGATCCACAGCCGCCCGTACGGTGAGCGTGGTGCGGACTGGTCGCTGAACGCCGAGGGCACGGTCGACACGGCCGGCATCGACTCCGACGCCGATACAGAGGCCGCCGAACGCGAGCAGTCGGATCCGGTCGACGAGGTGATCGAGCGTCTCGAGCGCATGCGCCCGCAGGACCTGTTCGAGACCTTCGCCGATCTGGAACTGGCGTGGGGGCCGACGTGGTCGGGCTCGCTGAAATCGTTGTGGCTCGGTGACGGTGAGGCCGTCGGCGACATCCTCGTCGGCGCCGAACTCGCCGAGCAACTCGGCTCCGAGCCCATGCACCCGGTGCTGATGGACCTGTGCACGGGTGTCGCGTTCCCGGCGTTCCCGGCGCTGCTCGCGGCCGAACAGGGCGTCAACGACCTGTTCCTGCCGCTGCGCTACGGGCAGGTGACGCTCGCGGAGAAGATGCCGCGGCGGTTCTACTGCCGGGCACGGTGGCACCGCAGCGCGCTCGACAGCGAAACGCAGGTGTTCGACCTCGAATTCGTCGACCTCGGTGGGCGCGCGCTCGGCGGCATCCGCGAGTTCACCGTCAAACGTGCGCCGCGCGAGGCACTGCTGCGCGGCCTCGGGGGTGACGCGACCCGCCTGCTCTACACGCTCGGGTGGCACGAGGTGCCGCCGCCCCCATCGGCGGCCGACGCGGTCGGCACGTGGCTGATCGCCGGGTTCGACGAGCTGGCCGCGAAGGTGCCCGGCTGCATCCCCGTCGACCGCAACACCGATCCGCAGCTCCTCGGTGAGGTGCTGTCGCAGGCGCATGAGCGCGGCGCGGGATTCTCGGGCGTCGTGTGGCGGTGCGCGACGGCGGGCCGGAAGGAATCGGGTTCTGCCTCCGCCGAATCCGCCCGTCTGGAGGCCGAGATCACCAATCTGCTCAGCGCAGTGCACGCCGCGCAGGGCGGCAGCGTGAAACTGCCCGGCGGACTCTGGATCGTCACCGAACACGGCGTGGCATGTGAATCCGGCGAGCCGGTGGACCCGGTGCAGGCAGCGCTGTGGGGCTTCGGCCGCACGACGATCAACGAGGAACCGGCGCTACACTGCCGGCTCGTCGACTGTGACGGATCTTCCGAGGCCGTCGACCTGCTGGCCGCTCTGCTGGCCGCACCGGGCATCCAGGAACCGGAAATCGCCGTGCGGCAGGGCAAACTGCTGGCATCACGGTTGTTGCCGTGGGCCCGCAGCGGTCATCTCACGCTGCCGCGCGGGGGCGACTTCGTCCTCGCGCCCACCGAGCGCGGCGCGATCGACAACCTGCGCCTCATGCAGACGGACGTGCCGGAGCCGGACGAGGGCTACGTGCAGGTTCGGGTCGAGGCCGCGGGCCTCAACTTCCGCGACGTGCTCAACGTGCTCGGCCTGTACCCGGGTGATCCGGGACCGATCGGCGGCGACTTCGCAGGCACCGTGACCCAACTGGGGGCAGGTGTGAGTGGACTCGAGATCGGCCAACGCGTGTACGGGTCGATGCAGGGCGCCTTCGCGAGCCGCTTCAACGTGCCCGCCCAGTTCCTGGCGCCGATTCCCGACGGCATCGGCGCGGTCGAGGCCGCGACGATCCCGGCCGCGGCGCTGACGGTCCGGCTCGCGTTCGACTGGGCGCAACTCAAGCCCGGAGACAAGGTGCTCATCCACGCCGCCAGCGGTGGTGTCGGCCTGGCGGCCATCCAGATGGCGCAGCAGTTCGGCGCCGAGGTGTTCGCCACCGCGAGCACCTTCAAGCGTTCGACCCTGCGCAGGCTGGGCGTGAAGTACGTCTACGACTCGCGGACGACGGACTTCGCCGATCAGATCCTCGCGGACACCAACGGTGCCGGCGTGGACGTGGTGCTCAACAGCCTCACGAGCGAGGGTTTCATCGAGGCGACGCTGAAGGCCACCGCGCAGGGCGGCCGCTTCGCCGAGATCGCCAAGCGTGACATCTGGTCGCATGAGCAGATGGCCGAGGCCCGCCCCGACATCGCGTACGAGATCGTCGCGCTGGACACCGTGATGTTCACCGAACCCGATCGCATCCGCGCATTGCTCACCGAGGTGTCCGACGGGATGGCGCGCGGCGAGTGGACACCACTGCCCGCCGAGATCTACCCGATCACCGAGGCCCGGTCGGCGTTCCGGCGCATGCAGCAGGCGCGCCACATCGGCAAGATCGTGCTGCAGGTCCCCAAACTCCTTCAGCCACAGCCCGATCGGAGCTACCTGATCACCGGCGGACTCGGAGCGATCGGCCTGCACACGACGGCGTATCTGGCGCAGCTCGGCGCGGGCGACATCGTGTTGACCAGCCGGCGCGAGCCCGACGAGTCGGCCCGGCGGGCGATCGACGAGATCACCGAGCGCCACAAGTGCCGCATCCACACCTATGCGGCCGATGTGGGTGACGAGGCACAGGTGGCCGATCTGCTCGCGCGGATACGGGCCGAGTTGCCTCCGCTGGCCGGAATCGCCCATCTGGCGGGCGTGCTCGACGACGCGCTGTTGTCGGCGCAGAACCCCGAGCGCTTCCGGACCACGTTGGCGCCCAAGGCCTATGGCGCAAGCCACCTGGACCGCCTGACGCGCGACGACGACCTGGACTTCTTCATCGTGTCCTCGTCGGTGTCGAGCCTGTTCGGTTCACCGGGGCAGGCCAACTACGCGACCGCCAACGCGATGCTCGACGGTCTGGTCGCCAGGCGCCGCGCGCAGGGTCTGGTGGCCACGGGCATCAACTTCGGGCCGTGGGGTCAGGGCGGCATGGCGTCGTCGGAGGCCGCGACCGCGAACATCACCGCCCAAGGTCTGATCCCGTTGGATCCCTCGGCCGCGTTGTACGCGCTGGCCGAGGTCATCGCGAACGGGTCCGGACAGGCGACGGTGCTCAAGGCCAACTGGCAGCGCGCGGCGAAGGTTCTCGGTTCGGCGCGTCCGCCGATCCTGGACCTCGTCCTGCCGAGCGCGGCCGGGGAGGCCACGGGTGACAGCGAGCTGCTCAAGCAGTTGATGGAGATCCCGATACCGCAGCGCGCCGGGTTCGTCACCGAGTTCCTGCAGCGCGAGGTGCAGAACTTCCTGCGCCTCGCGTCGCCGCCCGCGGCGTCGAGCCGGTTCCTGGACCTCGGCACGGATTCGCTGATGGCCATCGAGCTGCGCAACCGGCTGCACAGCCAGTTCGGGGGCAAGTTCACCATCAACGCGACCGCGGTGTTCGACTACCCGACCATCGGCGGGCTCGCGGAGTACCTCGTGGGTCAGCTGCCCGACGCCGAGGCGCCCGAAACGGCCTGAGCCGCCACGCTCAGGCCCAGCGGGTCGCCTCGGCCTCGGCCGACAGCGGTGGATGCAACGGCACATCAAGGCCGTCGTAGATGCCCGGCTTCTGTTCGGCCAGCCAGGCGATGGCGCCGAGAAGGCGGTTGGCAGCCGTGGTGTTGCCGCCGTCGGCCCGCGTGCCGCCCGGTACGTCGGCGCGCACGACGATGCTCAGCTGGGGATCCCCGTCGATGAGCACCCGGTGATCCCCCGCACCCTGGTCGGGCTGCGGCCAGTCCGGGGCGCACGCCGGGTCGATGCGCGTGATGTGGTCGATGACGACGCGCTCGACCCCGTCCGCCCATCCGATCACCTGCACCCGGAACGCACCCTGCGTGCCCGTCTCGAAGCGGCCCAGCACGTTCTCGCACGCCTGAGCCAAGGGCAGCCGTTCCACCTTCTCGGTGATGTCGTCGATCTGCAGTCCCAGCCCCCGGCCGATCATGCGAACGTTGCCGCCCCACACCATGGTCGGGATCGTCGGGAGCAGCATCATCGGCACGGGATCGTCCTGGCCCATGGGTGTCCCGAAGCCGCACAGCACGCGCACGGCGTACGGCTGGTCGTAGGTCGAGTAGTCGAAGATCTCCTGACACCGGATGCTGCGAATGCGTGTGCACAGTCCGGCCGCGGTCACCGCGAGCGCGTCGTTGGCCCACCCCGGGTCGACACCGCTGACGAGAAGGGTCGCGTTGCCTGCCGTCGCGGCGTCGGTGAGGCGCTCGACCCAGTGTTCGGGGGCGGACCGCGGGTCGTAGAGGGAGTACAGCGCGGGGGTCACGACATGTTTGCCAGAACGCAGACAGCGCTCGATGTCAGCGATCGCCTCCTCGGGCCGGATGTCACCGGAGGCCATGTAGGCGACGGCATCGCACGCGCCGAGCGCGGAGTCGACGTCGTCTGTCGCGGTGACGCCCGTCGGCTCGGCGAGACCGGCGAACATCGCGGCGTCGCGACCCACTTTGTCCTGCGAAGACGTGATGACCGCCGCCAGTTCGAGTCCGGGGAACGCCACCGCCGAGCGGATGGCCGTCGACCCCATGTTTCCCGTACCCCACACCGCGATCCGCCGCATTGAGCCAATCTAGCGAGGCGCCGCGTGACGATCCTCACATTCGAACGAAGGCGCACTTCAGGAGGGGTGCCCGACCGTGAACGCCTGGTCGATCAACCGTTGGGTTGGTCAGCGGTCGGAAATTGCCAGCACCGGGCTTGCGTTGAAGTTACTGAACGGTATAGTTGGCCGCAGTTACTGGTGGGTAACTTATCCGGAGTACCCAACCTCAAGTGGCATTCTCGTCGAGGAGGAAAAGTGAGCCACTACAAGAGCAATGTCCGTGATCAGGTATTCAACCTGTTCGAGGTTTTCGGTGTGGACAAGGTGCTCGGCGCTGACAAGTTCAGCGACCTGGATGCCGACACCGCCCGCGAGATGCTCACCGAGATCGCGCGCCTGGCCGAGGGCCCGATCGCCGAATCCTTCGTCGAGGGTGACCGCAATCCCCCGGTGTTCGATCCCGAGACCCACACCGTCACGCTGCCCGAGGGCTTCAAGAAGTCGATGCGTGCGCTGTTCGACGGCGGCTGGGACAAGGTCGGCCTCGCAGAGCACCTCGGCGGCATCCCGATGCCGCGCGCGCTGCAGTGGGCCCTGATCGAGCACATCCTCGGCGCGAACCCTGCGGCCTACATGTACGCCATGGGCCCGGGCATGAGCGAGATCTTCTACAACAACGGCACCGACGAGCAGAAGAAGTGGGCCACGATCGCCGCCGAGCGCGGTTGGGGCGCCACCATGGTGCTGACCGAGCCCGACGCGGGCTCCGACGTCGGCGCGGGCCGCACCAAGGCCGTGCAGCAGCCCGACGGCACCTGGCACATCGAGGGTGTGAAGCGATTCATCACCTCGGCCGACTCCGACGACCTGTTCGAGAACATCATGCACCTGGTGCTGGCCCGCCCCGAGGGCGCCGGACCGGGCACCAAGGGTCTGTCGCTGTTCTTCGTGCCGAAGTTCCACTTCGACCACGAGACCGGGGAAATCGGTGAGCGCAACGGCGTTTTCGTCACCAACGTCGAGCACAAGATGGGCCTGAAGGTCTCGGCCACGTGTGAGCTGTCGCTGGGTCAGCACGGCATCCCCGCCGTCGGCTGGCTGGTGGGCGAGGTGCACAACGGCATCGCGCAGATGTTCGACGTGATCGAGCAGGCGCGAATGATGGTGGGTACCAAGGCCATCGCCACGCTGTCGACCGGTTACCTCAATGCGCTCGAGTACGCCAAGGAGCGTGTCCAGGGCGCCGACATGACGCAGATGACCGACAAGACCGCACCGCGCGTGACCATCACGCACCACCCGGATGTGCGTCGCAGCCTGATGACCCAGAAGGCCTACGCCGAGGGTCTGCGTGCGATCTACCTGTACACCGCGACCTTCCAGGACGCCGAGGTGGCCCAGGCCGTGCACGGCGTCGACGGCGACCTCGCCGCACGCGTCAACGATCTGCTGCTGCCGATCGTCAAGGGCTTCGGCTCGGAGACCGCCTACGCCAAGCTCACCGAGAGCCTGCAGACCCTCGGTGGTTCCGGCTTCCTGCAGGACTACCCGATCGAGCAGTACATCCGCGACTCGAAGATCGACTCGCTGTACGAGGGCACCACTGCCATCCAGGCGCAGGACTTCTTCTTCCGCAAGATCATCCGCGACAAGGGTCAGGCACTGGCCTACGTCGCGGGCGAGATCGAGCAGTTCATCAAGAACGAGAACGGCAACGGCCGCCTGAAGACCGAGCGCGAACTGCTCGCCACCGCGCTCGCCGACGTCCAGGGCATGGCCGCTTCACTGACCGGCTACCTGATGGCCGCGCAGGAGGATGCCGCCTCGATCTACAAGGTGGGCCTCGGCTCGGTCCGGTTCCTGATGGCGGTCGGCGATCTGCTGTCCGGCTGGCTGCTGGCCCGCCAGGCCGCGGTGGCCATCGAGAAGCTCGACGCCGGCGCCACCGGTGCCGACAAGTCCTTCTACGAGGGCAAGATCGCCGCGGCGTCGTTCTTCGCCAAGAACATGCTGCCGCTGCTGACCAGCACGCGCCAGATCATCGAGAACCTCGACAACGACGTCATGGAGTTGGACGAGGCGGCGTTCTAGAGGCGCGTTCTGAGGCAACGCTTCACCGAAGAGGCTCCCGGGTCACCCCGGGAGCCTCTTTGCATCTCCCGGTGAGCCGAGGCGCTGATGCAACGTGGCGGCCTTGAGCAGCAGGTGATTTCGCTCCGGCACGGTATGCGCTTGGTCGGCCGCTTCGACGTACAGCTGGGCAGCACGCGCGATGTCGCCGGCACGTTCGTGCAGATATGCCGCCGACGCGGTATGGCGCGGCAGCGCCGGGTCGAGCTCAGCCAGGGCCGCCAGACCCGCACGCGGCCCGTCGGCCTCACCCACTGCCACCGCACGGTTGAGGCGCGCGACGGGGCTGTCGGTGAGGGCAACGAGTTCGTCGTACCACTCGACGATCTGCACCCAGTCGGTTTCGTCGGCAGTCCTCGCGTCGGCGTGCAGCGCGGCGATCGCGGCCTGTGCCTGGTACTCCCCGAGCCGGTCGGCCGCCAGCGCGGCCTGCAGCACGGCCACACCCTCGGTGATCAGATCATGGCGCCACAGCGTGCGGTCCTGCTCGGCGAGGGGTACCAGGGTCCCGTCGGCACGCGTGCGGGCCGGTCGCCGGGCGTCGTGCAGCAGGAACAGTGCCAGCAATCCGGCGACCTCCGGGGCGTCGGTGGCGGCCGCGAGTTGGCGGGCCAGCCGGATCGCCTCGGCGGAAAGGTCGACGTCGCCCGTGTAGCCCTCGTTGAACACCAGGTACAGGACCCTCAGCACCGTGCCGAGGTTGCCCAGCCGGTTCAGCCGGACCTCGCTGACCGTGCGCTTGGCGCGGCTGATCCGTTGGGCCATGGTCGATTCGGGCACCAGGTAGGCCCTCGCTATCTGCCGGGTGGTGAGGCCGCCGACCGCTCGCAGCGTAAGCGCCACGGCCGACGCCGGGCTCAGGCTCGGATGTGCGCACAGGAAATACAGCTGCAGTGTGTCGTCGACCAGCGCAGTGGGCCCTGGCGGCACCTCGACCGCCGTCCGCACCTCGCGGTTGCGCCGCGCGACATCGGCGCGGGTGAGGTCGAGGAACCGGCGCCACGCGGTCGTGATCAGCCAGGCCTTCGGATCGTCGGGTCCCCGGCCCGGCTCCCAGGTTTCGAGCGCCTTGATCAGGGCTTCCTGCACCGCGTCCTCGGCCGTCGCGAAATCGGCGCCGCGGCGGACGAGGGCAGCGAGGACACCGGGGATCAGGTCCCGCAGTGCGGCCGTGTCCATCGCCGGGCTATTCCCCGTGGCAGGCGTCCGAATCACCCAGGAACGGCCGCACCTCGAGCCACTCGTGGATCGGCTTGCCGCCCGCCCCGGGCGCCGCGGACAACTCGCCCGCGACCTCGACGGCTCGCTCGTACGAGTCGACGTCGATGATCATCCAGCCGGCGACCAGGTCCTTGGTCTCGGCGAACGGACCGTCGGTGACCGGCGGTTTGCCCTCGCCGTCGTAGCGCACCCACGCCCCGGTCGGGGCGAGCGCCTGCGCGTCGACGAACTCCCCCGTGCTCTCCAGATGCGTCGCGAGGCCTTTCATGTATTGAAGATGGGCCTCGATCTCCTCAGGCGCCCATTGATCCATCGGCACATCGTTGACCGCCGCCGGAGCCCCGCGGTAGTGCTTGAGAAGCAGGTACTTGGCCATCAGTTTCTCCTCCCGTTCGCGACCCTAGTTGGTCGTTCACTTCTGGGACGGAGCCATCACTGCATTCTCGACATCGAGGCCGACCGGCACCACCGAGATTGTCAGATGACCCCGAGGCCCACGATCAACTCCCAGATCCCGACCGCACCGAAAAGGACCAACAGGATCATCTGGCGGTGCCTGTGCGACCACTCATGCAGCGGCTCCAACACCGCCTGGGTCCGCCTCGGCGCGATGACGTAGCTGAGAAGCGTGATCTCAAAAACCGCGAGCATGGCCATGATGAACACGAAGACAGCGATGATCTGGGTGCCGATCGGAGCTCCAGATCCTCCGATGATCGTGTCGACCAACAACACCAGTGGTGGCGGCGGTATGTACGCCAGACCGAAAACCAGCGCCACCCATAGTGCGCCGTTCTCCCACTCCTGGTGGAGACGGCTCACGAGGCGCTGAAGCGCTGATCTCATTCGCAAGATCATCCTGGCTATGGCACCCGGCTCACGGGCCTCTCGCGCACCCGAGTCCAACACGAGAGTCGACGCGTCATCCGTGGGGCCCCGATCCCCGGCCCCTGAACCGACCAGCACTGGCTGGTTGGCTCGCCTTTTCACCCACATGCGAAGAGCGATCACCGCGCTGACAGCCAGGGCAAATATACCGGTGCCCAACTGGAACGGCTCGATGCCGGAGGACGGATCCGCCGTCGTGAGGTCTTCTGCGAACTCCGCGAACGACGGTACTGCGTGCAGCACGAACAACGGGATCAGGAAGCCCGGCACATTCACGATGAGGCAACCAACCCAGAAAACAACCAGGTTGGGCACCGGGCGGGGGCGGGATAGCACCAAGAGGATGAACCCGAGAAGCAACGGGTTCAGCGACACGAACAGTGCCAACCCGAGTATGTCGCTCCACATGCCTGAGGCCGCCTGCCTACAGCAGCCCGAGCAGCTGCAGATCGGTCACGTACTTGACGATGACCTCCCGCGTGACATGCGGAATCTCGCCTTCCACACCGATGTTCGCATCGCGGACCGCGGCCTGGAACCGGTCTGCCGGCGCAAACGAGCCCTGGGTGGGCACTGGTGGCTGCAGCTCCCCCGCCTGCTGCTTGAGCAACGTCAGCATCTGCAGCACGGAGTTCTGCCGCTGTTGGTCCGACAGCCCCTGCAGGGCCGCTTCGAACCGCTGCAACCACTCTCCGAAGTCCTCGATGCGTTCGATCGGGTATCCGGCCTCGATGAGCCAGTCGATGTAGGTGTCGATGCCGATGCCGTCGTCATGCGGGTTCATCACGTGATAAGTCTCGAAACCGCTTGCGGTGGAATCGGTCACCGACCTCGCGACCTGCCAGCCGAGCTTGGTGATGGCCTGGGCGACGAAGTCGACGGGCAAGCCGTCGAAGTGTGCCCGCTGCCGCTCACCGTTGTCACCGCGCTGATAGAACGACCCGGGTGCGACACCGGTGGCCACGATGCTGAGCACCATGCGCGACACCGTGTCCGTGACGTTCAGCTGCCCGGCGTAGGTCGGGTCGACCATGATCATGCCCGACCGGAACACCGCCACCGGCAGGCCGCAGTGGTCGTGGGCCTCGCGCAGCAGCACCTCGCCTGCCCACTTGCTGTTGCCGTAGCCGTTGGCATACCCGACCTCGATCTTGCGGGTCGCGCTGACCAACCGGATGTCGGCCTGCTCGGTGAACCGCGACGGCTCGATCTGCCTGCCGACGTCCGACGTCGACACGAAGTTGAACGGCTTGAGTTTCGAGGTCAGCGCGAACCGGATCAGCTCGGCCGTGCCCACCACGTTGGGTCCGAACAGTTCGCTGTAGGGCAGCACACTGTTGACGAATGCCGCCGAATCGACGATCAGGTCGACACTTTCGGCCAGCCGCTGCCAGGTCTGTTCGTCGAGCCCGAGGTTCGGTTGTCCCTTGTCGCCCGCGACGACCTGCAGGCGCTCGGTGGCCAGTTCGTTGAAATGCTTGCGTAGCAACGGATCTGTATCGAAAGTGGCCTCGAGGCGCCTGCGGGCGTCCTCGTCGGACTTTCCGCGCACCAGGCAGATCACCTTGTCGTCGACACGCCGCAACTGCCTCAGCCATTCCAGCAGCAGGTAGCGCCCTAGGAATCCGGTGGCCCCGGTCAGGAGGACCGTCTGCACGGCGCCGTCGGGTCGGGGCAGGGTCGTCGCGGTCCGCAGTGTCGGAGCGTCGATGAACTTGTCCAGTGTCAGATCGCGCGCATGCACCTCGGTGACGTCGCTGCCGTGCACCGCTGCGAAGCTGACCCTGTCGGTCCGCTCACCGGCGTCGTGTTCGACGTGCAGGCTCAACTTCGCCACGGTCGGTGCCTCGAACAGCGTGCGCACCGACAGGTCGGCGTCGAGCGCCGTGTTGACTGCGGCTGTGACACGCATGGCCGAGATCGAGTCCCCGCCGAGGTCGAAGAACGAGTCGTCGAGGCCGATCCGTTCGACGCCCAGCACATGGGCGAAGATGCCGGCGAGGGTCTTCTCGGTCTCGGTCTCCGGTGCCCGGTAGCGCTGGGCGCTCTGATATTCGGGCGCGGGCAGCGCGCGCCGGTCGAGCTTGCCGTTCACGGTCAACGGCAGCGTCTCCAGCGTGACCACCGCAGCCGGGACCATGTAGGCGGGCAGTCGGTTGGTGAGTTCGGAGCGGGCGGCCGCCGGGTCGGCGGTACCGGTGATGTAACCCACCAGTCGCTTGTCGCCGGGACGGTCCTCGCGGGCGATCACGACCGCCTGGTCGACGCCGTCCACGTCGGACAATGCTGCCTGGATCTCGCCGAGCTCGATGCGGTAGCCGCGGATCTTGACCTGCTCGTCGGCACGGCCCAGGTACTGCAGCTGCCCGTCGTCACCCCATCGCACGAGATCGCCGGTGCGGTACATCCGCGCACCCGGCTCGCCGAACGGGCACGCCACGAAGCGTGTCCCGGTCAGGCCGCTGCGGCCCACATAGCCCACGCCGACACCGCGACCTGCCAGGTACAGCTCGCCGACCACCCCCGGCGGCACGGGGCGCAGCCACTCGTCGAGGACGAAGGTCGCTCCCTTGGGTACCGGCGAGCCGATCGGGACCACATCGGACCCCGGCGAGAGCGGCGCGCTGATGGCCGCGTAGATCGTGGATTCCGTCGGTCCGTAGGCGTTGATCATCACGCGATCGACGGCCCAGCGGTCGACGACCTCGGTGGGGCAGGCCTCGCCCGCCACCACCAGCGCGGTGCCTTCCAATCCCTCCGGCGACATCATCCGCACCGCCGAGGGGGTCTGGTAGAGCACGTTGACCCCTTCGGAGACCAGCAGCGCGTGCAGGTCGTCGGGCGAGCCGGCGATCGACTCGGGCACGATCACCAGACGGCCACCGTGCAGCAGCGCACCCCAGATCTCCCACACCGAGACGTCGAACACCAGCGAATGCCATTGCGACCACACCGCGCCAGGTCCGGCGGGCAGCTCGGCAGGCAACGTGTCGAGCACCTGTGTCACGTTGCCGTGTGTGATCGCCACGCCCTTGGGCACACCGGTGGTTCCCGACGTGTAGATCATGTACGCGATGTCGTCCGGCGAAGGCGTGAGCAGCGTTGTGCTGGGGTAGATCTCGACCGCTGGATCGTCGACCTCGACGACCTGCAGATCGAAACCGTCGAAGCGGGAACGCAGATCACCGGTGGTGACGGCGGCGACGGGCTTGGCGTCACCGAGCATGAACTCCAACCGCGCGGCGGGTACCGACGGGTCGATCGGCAGGTACGCCGCCCCGGTCTTGAGCACCGCGAGGATCGCGACGATGGCATCGGCCGAACGGGGCACCATGAGGGCCACGGACTTCCCCGGCGCGGCACCGTAAACCGCCAGCAGGTTCGCCAACTGATTTGCGGCCTCGTCGAGTTCGCCGTAGTTGAGCGACTCGCCCTCGAAGGTGACCGCCGGCGCCTCGGGATCGCGCTCCACCTGTCGGGCGAACACCTCCGGGATGGACTGCGGAGAGTCGACCGGCTGCGTGAGGACCGCACGGTTGGCCCATTCGTCGAGCTGTGTGCGCTCGTCGTCGTCGACGACGTCCATCGACGACAGGCGCCGAGCGGGGTCGTCGATCATGGCCTCCAGCAGCCGCTGGAACCGGTCGATCAAGGTCTCGATCTCGCTGACGTCGAACACCGAGGTGTCGTACTCCACGCGTAGGCCCAGTTCGTGCCCGGGCAGCGCCATCACCGAGAGCGGGTAGTGGTTGTACTCGCGGTTGTTGAACTCGGTGACCGCCAGCTCCTGCACACCCATGAACGCGCTCGTGTCGATCGGGTAGCTCTCGTACAGGAACAACGTGTCGAACAGCTGCTCATGCCCTGAGACGTGGTGGATGTCGTTGAGTGCCAAGTGCTCGTGCTCGAGTGTGTCGTTGTGATGGCTCTGCAGCTGACGCAACAGATCACCCACTGTGGTGTCCGCCGAGACCTTCGCCCGGATCGGCACGGTGTTGATCAACAGGCCCACCATCGACTCCGCGCCGGCCAGGTCGGCAGGCCGCCCCGATACCGCCGTGCCGAACGCGACGTCGCGCTGACCGGTCATCCGCATGAGCAGCTGGGTCCACGCAGCCTGCAGCACGGTGTTGATGGTGGTGTGCTGTGACCGCGCGAGTTCACCGAGGGCGCGCGTGGTTTCGGCGGACACGCGGTACGACTCGATACCCCGCGGCCCGGGTACGCCGGGCGGTGCGACCAGGGTGGGTGTCTCGAACCCGTCGAGCACCTCACGCCATGCCGCTTTGGCGGCGGTGGCGTCCTGCGTCGCAAGCCAATTGACGAAATTGCGGTACGGCGCCGCGGCGGGCAGCCGATGCCCGAAGTACCCGGCGAAGATCTCCTGCAGCAAGATCGGCAACGACCAGCCGTCGATGACGATGTGGTGGAACGTCAGTACGAACCTGTGCTGATTACCCGAGGTACGGATCAGCGCGGCGCGGAACGTCGGCCGTTCGAGCAGATCGCACACGGCCGAGCGCTCGGCGGCGCACAACTGCTCGATCTCGTGGTCGGGCGTGAGATCGTCTCCGCGCAGATCCAGGTACCGCCACGCGATCATCGGATCGGCCGTGAGCACCTGCACCGGTTCGCCGAACTGTTCGACGAACCGCGCCGCGAGGTTGGGGTGCCGCGCCACGACCGTGTGCACAGCGTCCCGGAGACGGTGCTGGTCGAGAACACCGGTGATGGTGATGTCGAGTTGCACCGCATAGACGTCGTCACCGATACCGCGCGCGAACGTCGAGTGGAACAGCAGACCCTGCTGGACCGGCGTGAGCGGCAGGACGTCGGTGACGTCGTAGCGCTGGGACAGTTCGTCGATCTGACGCTGGGTCAGGCGCGCAGGTGCGACATCGGACGGGGTGAGGCCACCGCCGCCGCCTCGGACGTGCGCGCATATCCCCGCCAGCGCCTCGAACCAGAGCCGACTCAACCGCGTGGCCTGCTCCTCGTCGAACGCCGAAGGGGCCCACGTCCAGCTGGCACGCAGGCTCGGTCCGTTGTCGGTGTCGATGGTGCCCGCGTTGAGCTCGACGGTGTGCATCAGTGGCATGGGCACCGCGGACGCCGCGTCGCTCAGCGCGAGGCTGTCCTGGTCGATGCGCCACAGTTCCTCGGACAGTTCGCCGGCGCCGGCGCCCAGCCGTCCCAGGTAGTTGAAACCGATCGTCGGATCCGAACCACCCAGGTCCACTTCGGGATTCAGGTACCGCAACAAACCGTAGGTCAGACCCTCGGGCAGCGACCGCAACTGCTCCTTGACGGCCTTGACGATCCCACCGAGCGCGGCGTCACCGGCGACGACCTGCTCCCACGGCAAATTTTCCACGGTCAGCGCGACCGGGTACTTGGTGGTGAACCAGCCGACCGTGCGTGACAGGTCGACGTCGGATGCCAGTTCGTCGTAGCGGCCGTGGCCCTCGACGTCGACGCCGATCGGGGTGTCCGAGCGGTTCAGGAACTCGGTCCATGCCAGCCCGAAGGCGACCAGGAGGATGTCCTGGACACCGGCGCGGAACGCCGCGGGCACCTCACCCAGCAGCTGACGTGTGGTTTCCACGTCCAGCGAGGCCGAGAGCTGCCCGGCTGTGACGTAGGTGTCGGTGTCGGGCTGCACCGGCGGCAGTGCCTGTGGGACGGAGGTGACCGCGCGCCATGCGTCGGCGAGGTCGCGCACCGTATCGGTCTTCGCGTGTTCGGCCAGCAGAGCGCTCCAGCGCGCGAACGACGTGCCGCCTGCAGGCAGCTCAATGGACTGCCCGGTGCAGTGCTGGGCCCAGGCGATGTTGAGGTCTTCCAAAAGGATTCGCCACGACACCCCGTCGACCGCGAGGTGGTGGATCATCAGCACCAGTTGGCTCGTCTCGCGCACCCAGACCGCGCTGACCATGGCACCGGCGGCGGGATCGAGGCGGTTGCGCGCCTCGACCAGTACGTCGTCGGTCAGTGCGTCGACGGTGCGAAGGCACTCGCGGGCCCCGACGGCGCCGGCCTCCGGCACCAGCAGCGACCACTCGTCGGTGTCTTCTTGCGTGTCCTCGACCCGCAGTCGCAGCGTCGCGTGCCGATCCAGCAGCGCCTGCAGGATCACCACCACGTCGTCCTCGGTGACACCGGCCGGAGCCTGGGTGATCACCGTCTGGTTGAACTGACCGGTGGGTCCGTCGACTTCGCGCAGCCAACGCATGATCGGGGTGGCGACCACCGGGCCGACACCCTCGTCGACGACGTGGGATTCACCGGCCGCGACGGCCACGCGGGCCACACCGGCGACGGTCTGCTCGACGAAGATGTCGCGCGGGCGGCACTGGATCCCAGCGGCCCGCGCCCGGGCGACCACCTGCATCGACAGGATGCTGTCGCCGCCGAGGTCGAAGAACGAATCGTCGACACCCACCCGGTCGACACCTAGCACCTGCGCGTAGACGTCGGCGAGGATCTGCTCGGCCGGTGTCGACGGTGCACGGTAATCGTTTGCCGCACTGCGATATTCAGGTGCGGGCAGGGCCCGGCGGTCGAGTTTCCCGTTGACCGTCAAGGGGATGGTATCCAGCACCACCACCGCGGTGGGGACCATGTAGGCGGGCAGGCTCTCGGCCAGGGCCGTACGCAGCTGTGCCGGATCGGCGGTCCCGGTGATGTAACCCACCAGGCGCTTGTCGCCGGGGCGGTCCTCACGGGCGATCACGACGGCCTGGTCGACGCCGTCCAGCTTGGCCAGCGCGGCCTGGATCTCGCCGAGTTCGATGCGGTAACCACGGATCTTGACCTGCTCGTCGGCACGGCCGAGGTACTCCAGCTGACCGTCCGAACCCCAACGAACCAGATCTCCCGTGCGGTACATCCGCTCGCCGGTCTCGCCGAACGGGCACGCCACGAACCGCGACGCGGTCAGATCCGGACGCCCGATGTAGCCGGTCGCGACGCCGTGTCCGGCCACGTACAGCTCACCGACCACGCCTTCGGGAGCTGGGCGCAGCCACTTGTCCAGCACGAACAGGGCCGCGCCGGGGACGGGAGCACCGATCGGAGCGACGCCCGTGCCCGCCGTCAGGGGCTCGCTCATCGCCGCGTAGATGGTGGCCTCGGTCGGGCCGTACGCGTTGATCATGACGCGGCCCGGGGCCCATCGATCGACCAGCTCGGTCGGGCAGGCCTCGCCTGCGACGATCAGCGTCGTCGACTCGAGCCCTTCCGGAGACAACATGCCTGCCGCGGACGGCGTCTGGCACAGCACACTGACCTTCTCGGTGATCAGCAGGTTGTGCAGGTCGTCGGGCGAGCTGCCGACGGACTCGGGGACGACGACCAGCCGGCCGCCGTGCAGCAGGGCACCCCAGATCTCCCACACCGAGACGTCAAACACCAGCGAATGCCACTGCGACCACACCTGGCCGGGCCCGGAAGGGAGGTCGGCGTGCAGTGCGCTCACCAATTGGGTGACGTTGTGGTGGGTGACGGCGACGGCCTTGGGCACGCCGGTGGTGCCGGACGTGTAGGTCATGTAGGCGAGGTCGTCGGGCCTGGGCCCGGACAGCGCGTCGCTGGGACGCCGGTCGATCGCCGGATCTGCCATGTCGATGACGGCAAGGTCGTACTGGTCGAGACGTGACCGCAGGTCAGCGGTGGTCAGCGCCGCTACGGGCTTCGCATCGGACATCATGAACCCGATGCGCGCGTCGGGGTGTGCCGGGTCGACGGGCAGATATGCGGCACCTGTCTTGAGCACCGAGAGGATCGACAGAATCGCCTCGCCGGACCGCGGGATCAAGAACGCCACTGTCGCACCGGGTTTCGCACCGTGTTCGGCCAACACATGTGCCAGCCGGTTGGAGGCCTCGTCCAGTTCGCGGTAGGTCCACGAGCGGTCGCCGGACACGAGCGCGACCGCGTCCGGGGCGCGGACCACCTGTTCGGCGAACAGCGCGGGAATGGTGACCGGCGTCGGGCCCGGGTCGGTCAGGACCGCGCGGTTACCCCATACCTCGATCTGGTCGTGCTCGTCCTCGTCGAGGAGGTCGAACGACAGCAGAGTCCGCGTGGACGGTTCGGCAGTCATGACTTCTCCCTCATATCCGCGGTCATGGCCACCAATACCCGCTGCAACCGGTTCACCAACCTCTTGATGCGTTGCCGATCGAAGACGTTCGTGTCGTATTCGACGCGTAACCCCAGCTCATGGCCGGGCACGGCTTGCACAGAAAGTGGGTAGTGGTTGTACTCGCGGTTGGTGAAATCCGTGATGGACAACTCTTGAACGCCCAGCAACGCTGCTGTGTCGATCGGATAATTTTCGTAGACAAATACTGTGTCGAACAGTTGATCATGCCCCGTGGCCCGGTGAATCTCGTTGAGCGCCAGGTGCTGGTGATCCAGCGTATCGGTATAGGCGCCCTGCAGTTGATTCATCAGGCTCGCGACGGTCGTTTCCGGCGTGATCGTGGCACGCACCGGGACGGTGTTGATCAACAGACCCACCATCGAATCCGCACCGGGCACATCGGTCGGGCGGCCCGAGACCGCGGTACCGAACGCCACATCGGGTTGCCCGGTCAGCCACATGAGCACCTGCGCCCATGCCCCCTGCAGCACGGTGCTCACGGTCGTGTGGCAGGAGCGCGCCAGTTCACCGAGCGCCTGTGTGGTCTCGGCCGAGACCTGGAACGACTCGACAGCACGGCGCCCGAGGGCCAGGCCCGGTGTGCCGACCAGGGTCGGGGTCTCGAAACCGTTGAACACCCCGCGCCATGCCGCCCGCGCCGCGTCGTTGTCCTGCTCGGCAAGCCACGAGACAAAACGCCGGTACGGCACCGGCGCGGGCAGCCGCTGACCGAAGTAACTGACGAAGATCTCCTGCAGCAGAATCGGTTTCGACCAGCCGTCGAGCACGATGTGGTGGTTGGTCAGCACGAACCGGTAGGTGTCGTCACCGGTACGCAGCACTACGGCGCGGAACGGCGGTTGGTCACCGAGCCGGCACACGGCGGCGCGCTCGGCCGCCGAGATCTGCGCGATCTGGGCGTCGATGTCGGACCGACCGCTCAGGTCGACGTACTGCCACGCGAGTTCGGGGTTCGCGGGCAGGATCTGCACAGGTTCGCCGAAGTCCTCATAGAAATGTGCGACCACGTTCGGGCGTCGCGTGATCACCGTCTGCACGGCGTCGCGCATGCGTTCCACGTCGAGCCGTCCGGACACCGAGATGTCGAGCTGCACCGCGTACAGGTCCTCGCTGTCCTGCGACAGCCCGGTGTGGAACAGCAGGCCGTGCTGCAGCGGCGTGAGCGGCAGCACGTCGACCATGTCGAATTGCGCTGCGAGATCGTCGATCTGCTGCTGGCTCAGCCGGGCAGGCGCCACGTCCGACGGCGTCAGGCCGCCGCCGCCCGAACGCACGTGGGCACAGATCCCGGCCAGTGCGTCCGACCACAGCTTGCTGACCTTCTCGATCTGCTCCTCGTCGAGCGCCGACCGGGCCCAGGTCCAGTTGGCCTGCAGTTGCGGTCCGGCCTCGGTGTCCATCGTGCCCGCGTTGAGCTCGACGGTGTGCCCCAGCGGGGTGTTCACGCGCCCGCCCGCAGCGGTCAGCGACACCGCGTCCGGGTCGAGCCGCCACAGGTCATCGGACAGATCCGCGGCCCCCGCCCCGAGCCGGCCCAGGTAGTTGAACCCGATCGTGGGATCCGGATTGTCCAGTTCGACATCGGGATTGAGGTACCGCAGCAGTCCGTAGGTGAGGCCGTCGGGAACGCCGCGCAGCTGCTCCTTGGCGTTCTTGATCACCGCTCCGAGCGCGGCGTCACCGTTGACGACCTGCTCCCAGGAGATGCCGCCGTCGTTGCGATCGAATTCCAGTGCCACCGGGTACTTGGAGGTGAACCAGCCCACGGTGCGGGACAGGTCCGCATCACCGAACAGTTCTTCGGTTCGGCCGTGGCCCTCGACGTCGATTCCGATGGATCCCTGCTCGGAGCCCAGGTACTCGCTCCAGGCCAGCCCGAACGCGATCAGCAGAATGTCCTGCACCCCCGCGTGGAACGCCGCGGGCACGTCGCCCAGCAACTGCCCCGTGGTCTCGACGTCGAGCGAGGCCGACAGCTGACCGGCATTCGCGTAGACGTCGGTGTCCGGTTGCGGCGCGGGCAGCGCGGCCGGCGCCGCGGCAACCGTGCGCCACACATCGGCGGTGGCGAGCACATCGGCCGTACGTGCGTGCTGATCCAGCAACCTGGACCACCTGCCGAACGACGTTCCCGGCGTCGGCAGCACCACGGGTTGTCCGCTGCGATGCTGCGCCCATGCGATGTTGAGGTCCTCCAACAGGATTCGCCACGACACGGCATCGACCGCGAGGTGGTGGATCATCAGCGCGAGTTGCCGTGTCTCGGGTACCCAGGCCGCGGTGAGCATCGACCCGGTCGCCGGGTTGAGCTGTGCGCGAACCGCGGCGAGGGTGTCGGCGGTCAATTCGCCGACTGTGCACAGGCAATCACACGCATCGACCGAGCCGGGTTCCGGCACCGTCAGATCACCGTTCTCGGCATCCGCGACCCGTAGACGCAGCATCGCGTGGTGATCCAGCACCGCCTGGAGCACCGCGATGACGTCCGCCTCGGTCACCTCGGCCGGGACCTGCAGCACCACGGTCTGGTTGAACTCATCGATCGGGCCGTCAAGGCTGTACAGCCAGCGCATGATCGGGGTGGCCACGACAGGTCCGACACCGGTGTCGGCCACGCCGGACTCGCCGTCGGCGAGGGTGACAACCTGCGCCAGCCGGGAAACGGTCTGTTCCACGAAGATGTCTCGCGGGCGGCACACCAGGCCTGCGGCGCGTGCCCGCGCCACCACCTGCATCGAGGAGATGCTGTCGCCACCGAGATCGAAGAACGAGTCGTCGACACCGACCCGCTCCACACCGAGAACCTGTGCGTAGATGCCGGTGAGCAGTTCCTCCACGGCGTTTGCGGGGGCGCGGTACTGGTCGGCGTCCTGGTACTCGGGGGCAGGCAGGGCGCGCGTGTTGAGCTTGCCGTTGACCGTCAGCGGCAGCGACTCCATCACCACGATCGCCGCGGGCACCATGTACGCGGGGATCCGCTCGGCGAGCGCGGCCCGGGCCTTGACCGGGTCGACCGCGCCGGTGACATAACCGACCAGCCGCTTGTCGCCGGGCCTGTCCTCGCGTGCGATCACCGCGGCCTGCTCGACCCCGTCGAGCCCGACGAGTGCCGCGTGCACCTCACCGAGTTCGATGCGGTAGCCGCGGATCTTGACCTGTTCGTCGGCGCGTCCGACGTACTGCAACTGGCCGTCGGCACCCCACCGCACCAGGTCGCCGGTGCGGTACATCCGCGCTCCCGGCGCTCCGAACGGGCAGGCGACGAACCGCGTCGACGTGAGGTCGGAACGGCTGATGTACCCGCACGCCAAACCTTCTCCGGCCACGTACAATTCGCCGACCACGCCGACCGGCACCTGACGCAACCAGCCGTCCAGCACGAAGAACGACAGATGCTCGAGCGGCACGCCGATGGGGCTGGTGCTGTTCGCCAGATCCGCCTCGCCGATCTCACGGAACGACGCGTGCACCGTGGTCTCGGTGATGCCGTACATGTTGATCATGCGCGGCATGCCCGGGTGGGCGTGCATCCACCCCGAAAGCCGGTGCGGCTCAAGCGCTTCACCGCCGAACACCACGGTCTGCAACTTGAGCTGCTCGCCACGTTCGGGATACAGCGCATCGGCGGTCTGCAGCGCGTAGAACGCCGACGGGGTCTGGCTGAGCATGCTCACCTGCTCGGCGACGAGCATCGCGTGCAGGTCCTCCGGCGAACGGACGACCGCGTCAGGGACCATCAGCAGGCGCCCGCCGTTGAGCAGGGGACCCCAGATCTCCCACACCGAATAGTCGAAGGCCAGCGAGTGGCACTGCGTCCACGTCTGCCCCAGCTCCAGCTGGGCGCCGAGGGTGTCGAGCAGCTGCGCGACGTTACGGTGCGTGACGGCAACGCCTTTCGGCGTGCCGGTGGTACCCGAGGTGTAGATGATGTAGGCGATGTCGTCGACCGCCGGGACCGGCAGCGACGTGCTCGCCTCGGCCCCGATGGCCGGATCATCGACCTCGATCACCGGTACCCCGGACGCGATGAGCCTGGTGCACAGGTCGGCCGACGAGACGGCCGCGACCGGCGCCGCGTCCTTGAGCACGAACTCGATACGGGCGTCCGGATGCGCGGGGTCGATCGGCAGGTAGGCCGCCCCGGTCTTGAGGATCGCGAGGATGGTCACGACGGCTTCCCCGGTGCGCGGCAGTAACATCGCCACGCGCTCACCGGGTTTCGCGCCACGTCCGGCCAGCAGATGCGCCATCCGGTTGGAGGCCTCGTCGAGTTCGCGGTACGTCCAGGACCGGTCGCCGCAGCTGAGCGCCACGGCATCGGGCACGCGCCGGACACTTTCCGCGAAGGATGCCGGGATCGATTCGAGCGCGGGTGCGGGACGCGTCAGCACGGCCCGGTTACCCCACTCGTCGAGCCGATCGTGTTCCTGCGGGTCGAGCAGATCGATCGTCGACAACCGCCGTCCGGGATCGGTGGCCATCGCGTCGAGGACGCGCCGCAGCCGGTCGACCAGCGCCTCGATGCTCGCCGCGTCGAAGATCTCGGTGTCGAATTCGACGCGGAGCACGACCTCGTGGCCCGGGGTCGCGACCATCGACAGCGGATAGTGGTTGTACTCGCGGCTCGCGAAATCGGTGACCGCGAGATCCTGCACGCTCAGCAGCGCGTTGGCGTCGATCGGGTAGTTCTCGTAGACGAACAACGTGTCGAACAGCCGGTCGTGCCCGGTGAGACGGTGAATCTCGTTGAGCGCCATGTGCTCGTGGTCCACCGTGTCGTTGTGGTCGCGCTGCAGCTGGCCGAGGAGATCGGTAACTGTCGTGGCCACGCCGCTCGTCGCGCGCACCGGCACGGTGTTGATCAACAGACCGACCATCGAATCGGCGCCGGCCAGATCCACGGGCCGGCCCGAGACCGCGGTGCCGAACACGACGTCGCGCTGGCCGGTCATCCACATCAGCAGCTGCGCCCAGGCGGCCTGCAGCACGGTGTTGACGGTGGTGTGCTGCGAGCGGGCGAGCTCACCGAGGGTGCGGGTGGTGGCCTCGGACAGCCGGAAGGACTCGACGCCACGCGGGCCTGCCTGCGCGGGCGGCGCGACGAGGGTGGGTGTCTCGAAGCCTTCGAGCACCGATCCCCACGCCGCCTGTGCGGCGTCGCGGTCCTGCGCGCCCAGCCACGTGACGAAGTTGCGGTACGGCGCTGCCGACGGCAGCGACTGGTCGAAGTAGGCGGCGAAGATCTCCTGCAGGAGTACCGGCAGCGACCACCCGTCGATGACGATGTGGTGGATCGTCAGGACGAAGCGATGGAGGTTGTCGGCGGTGCGGATCAGCGCGGCACGGAACACCGGCTGCTCGCCGAGCTTGCACACCGCTGAACGCTCTGCTGCGCAGAGTCGTTCGACGCGCTCGTCCACCCCGGTGTCGCCGGAGTCGAATTCGACGAATTGCCAGCCGATCTCGGGATCGACGGACAGGACCTGCACGGGCTCGCCGAACTGTTCGACGAACCGTGCGGCGAGGTTCGGGTGACGGCGGATCACGGCCTGCACGGCGTCACGCAACTGCTGCGGATCGAGGCTGCCGCTGAGCGTGATGCCCAGTTGGACGGCATAGACGTCGTCGCTCGGCGCACCCGCGGCCTCGGCGCCCGCGGCCTCGGCGAACCCGGCCTGGAACAGCAGGCCCTGTTGCAGCGGGGTGAGGGGAAGTACGTCGGCGACCTCGAACTGCGTTGTCAGCTGGTCGATCTCGCGCTGCGTCAGACGTGCGGGCGCGATATCCGACGGGGTGAGGCCACCACCGCCTGCCTGGACATGTGCGCAGATCCCGGCCAGCGCCTCGAACCACAATTGGCTCAGGCGGGCCGCCTTGTCTTCGTCGAATACCGAAGGGGCCCACGTCCAACTGGCCTGCAGGCTCGGCCCTTTGTCGGTGTCCATGGTGCCCGCGTTGAGCTCGACGGTGTGCGCCAGTGGCATCGGCACGGCCGACACCACGTCGGTCAGCGCCAGGCTGCCCTGCTCGATCCGCCACAGTTCCTCGGACAGTTCGCCGGCGCCGGCGCCCAGCCGTCCCAGATAGTTGAAACCGATCGTCGGCTCCGTACCACCAAGCTCCACTTCGGAATTCAGGTACCGCAACAGACCGTAGGTCAAACCATCCGGCACCGCGCGAAGCTGTTCCTTGACGTCTTTGACCACAGCGCCCAGCGTGGCTTCGCCGGCGACGACCTGCGCCCACGGCACGTCAGCCACGGTCAGCGCGACCGGGTACTTGGTGGTGAACCAACCGACGGTCCGCGACAGGTCGATGTCGGACGCGAGTTCCTCGTGACGCCCGTGGCCCTCGACGTCCACCGTGATCGGGGTGCCCGAGCGATTCAGGAACTCCGCCCATGCCAAACCGAAGGCGACCAGCAGGATGTCCTGGACACCGGCGTGGAACGCCGCGGGTACTTCACCGAGCAGTTGACGCGTGGTCTCGGGATCCAGCGTCGCCGAGAAGCGCCCCGCGCTCGCGTGGGTGTCGGTGTCCGGCTGGACCGCCGGCAGGGCAGCGGGTTTCGCCAGGATCTCTCGCCAGGCGTCGGCCTGTGCGGTCACCTCGGCGGTGTGCGCGTGGTCGGCCAGCCGCTTGGACCAACGGAGGAACGACGTTCCGCCTGCCGGGAGCTGGACCTGCTGGCCGCTGTGGTGTTGCGCCCAGGCGATGTTGAGGTCTTCCAGCAGGATTCGCCACGACACGCCGTCGACCGCGAGGTGGTGGATGATGAGCACCAGCTGGCTGGTCTGCCGCACCCACAGCGCGCTGACCATTGCCCCGGCGGCGGGGTTCAATTTCGCTCGCGCGGCCAGCACGACGTCGTCGCTGAGCGTGTCGACCACACTGAGGCAGTCACGCGCGTCGACCGTTGCCGCATCGGGCACCAGCAGCGACCATTCGCCGTCGCTGTCCTGAACTCGCAACCGCAACGTCGCGTGCCGATCGAGCAGGGCCTGCAGCACCGCGACCACGTCGGGTTCGGTGACGCCGGTCGGGGCCTGCACGACCAGGGTCTGGTTGAACTCGTCGGTGGCACCCCCGGCTTCACGCAACCAGTGGATGATCGGGGTGGGCGCGGCGGAACCGGTTCCGTCGTCGACGACACCGATCTCCGTGGCAACCGTGGCCACGGAGGCGAGTCGGGCGACGGTCTGTTCGACGAAGACGTCACGAGGGCGGCACTGGATGCCCGCGGCACGTGCCCGTGCCACGACCTGCATCGACAGGATGCTGTCGCCGCCGAGATCGAAGAACGAATCGTCCACGCCGATCCGCTCCACACCCAGCACCTGCGCGTAGATGTCGGCGAGGACCTCCTCGACCGGGTTCGACGGCGCCCGGTAGTTCTTCTCGGCGTTCGCGTATTCGGGGGCCGGCAGGGCACGTGTGTCGAGTTTGTTGCTCGATGTCAGAGGGAGCGCCGGCAGCACCACGATGGCGGTGGGCACCATGTAGGGCGGCAATCGGTCCGCCAGTTCGGCGCGGATGTCGACCGGATCGGCGGTTCCGGTGATGTAACCCACCAGCCGCCTGTCCCCTGGACGATCTTCGCGCATGATCGCAGCTGCGCTTTCGACGCCGTCCAATGCCGCCAGAGCGGACTGCACTTCGCCGAGTTCGATGCGGTAGCCGCGGATCTTCACCTGCTCGTCCGCACGGCCCAGGTATTCCAGCTGACCGTCGCGTCCCCATCGGACCAGGTCCCCGGTCCTGTACATCCGCGCACCCGGCTCACCGAAAGGACAGGGCACAAAGCGCGAGGCCGTCAGACCGGAACGGCCGATGTAGCCGCATGTGACACCGTCGCCGGCCACATACAGTTCACCGGCGACACCGGTGGGAACCGGCCGCAGCCACGGGTCGAGTACGAACAGGGCCGTTCGCGGCAACGCCGAGCCGATCGGCACCACAACCGACCCCGGCTCCAGCGGCGAACTGGAGGTGACGCAGATCGTCGTCTCGGTCGGGCCGTAGGCGTTGATCATCGTTCGGTTGGTGGCCCAACGGTCGACCAGGGCAGGTGGGCAGGCTTCGCCGACCACGGCCAACGTCATCGACTCCAAGCCGTCCGGCGACAACATCGCAACGGCCGAAGGGGTCTGGGTGAGGAACGTGACCTGCTCCGCGACCAGCAGGTCGTGGAAGTCCTCCGGAGAGCCGGCGACGGCCTCGGGCACGACGACGAGCCGCCCCCCGCGCAGCAGTGCATTGCTGATCTCCCACACCGACGCGTCGAACGCCAGCGAATGGCACAGAGGCCAGACGCCAGGCTTCGGCAGACGCTCCTCCAACACGGCGATCAAGTGGGTGAGGTTCTTGTGGGTGACCGCGACGCCCTTGGGCGTTCCCGTCGTTCCCGACGTGTAGATGACGTACGCGATGTCGTCTGGGCGCGGATCTGAAACGGCGGTGGCCGGCAGCGAGGCGATGGCCGGGTCGTCGATGTCTATGACAGCAAGATCGTGACCGTCGAACCGCGACCGGAGTTCCGCCGTGGTGACCACGGCGACAGGAGAAGCGTCGTCGAGGATGAACCGCACCCGCGCCGCCGGTACTGCCGGATCGACAGGCACGTATGCCGCTCCGGCTTTGAACGCGCCGAGGATCGCGATGACGGACCGGTCGGTACGCGGTGACATCAAGGCCACGCGCGATCCAGGACCGATGCCCCGCGCCAGGAGGGCGTGGGCGAAGCGGTTGGCCGCTTCGTCCAGTTCCCGGTAGGTCAAAGTGCGACCTTCGAATGTCAGCGCCGCAGCGTCGGGCGCCTCCGCCACACGAGCGGCGAACCGCTCCGGTATCGACACCGCGTCTGGAGCAGACTCGGACAACGCAGAGTGGTTTCCGATGGTTGCGAGCCGGTCGGATTCGGACTCTGCCAGCAGCCTCACCGCCGCCAGCGGCATAGCCGGGTCGGCTGCCATCGCCGCAACGATGGCGCCCAGGCGTTCGGCCAACTCCGGGACCTCGAAATTGGCGAACGGCTGCCCGGCCCCAGCGGTGCTGAGGAAGAGTTCCTCGCCCGCACCGATGAAGAAAAGCCCGAAGTGCCCCATGGGGCCGTGGTTCGTGTACGACGCCGTCGCTTCCGCCCCCGCGAAGTCGAGTGTCAGACGCGACGGGATGAAGTTGACCGCGAGGCGGTTGGAGGCCTGACGCGGGCCACGCAACGCCCCTCCGTCGCCGAGCCGGTGCACCGGAAACCGTTGATGTTGCAACAGCTCCCTGATCCGGATGTCGACGTGCTTGCAGAACTCACCGACCGTCAACTGCGGCGGAGCGTCGAGCACGAGAGGCGCGACACCGGCGAGCATGGCAGGCAGCGTCTTTGATTCCGGGCTCACACGCCGGCTCACCGGGAAGTCGAGCGCCACCTGATCACCGGTCGACGACCATGACTGCGCCAGGAGCGCGCACGCTGCGGTGGTGACCGAATAACGCCTGATACGAAGGGTCTTCGAAAGCTCCTTGATCCGGCCGACGATGGCGGGATCCATCGGCACCGATGCCGATGGCGTATATGCGTTCTTCCCGTGCGGGGTGGGGGCCAGACCCTGGTCAAGACCTGTGTCCGGAGGCAGGTTCTCGCTCCAGTACGCCAGGTCGTCCTGGTAGTCCGCCGAGCTCTCGTAGGACATTTCGCATTCGACGAGGTCCCGGAGAGACCCAAAATATGCCTCCGGCACCGGTTTACCGGTAACCAGCGACGTATAGATGGTGGAGATGCGACGGCTCACCAGAGCCATGCCGAGCCCATCGACAGATATGTGATGGCCCAGGCCGAACAGGTAGAACTGCTCGTCGCGTGTCTGGAACAACGCGAACTTCACCAGCCGACCGGTGAGCGGCAGCGGCGTGTGCTGGATCTCCGCGGCCATCTCCCGGGCCTTCGCCTCAGGATCGTCGGCGTCCCGGACGTCGTACAGCGGTACTTCCAGTTCCGAGTAGTCGAGCGGCTTCTGGAAGATCTGGCCGTCGGCTTCGAAGAAGGTGGCACGCGCCGGCTCGGCCTCCTGCAGGGCTTGCCGGATGGCCTGTTGCAGGAGTCCATGATCGACGACACCGTCGATCTTGCCCAGGAGGCCGAGTTGCCACTCGGCGCCGGCCAATCCGCTCTCGTGCGAGAGCCAGATGTCCAGCTGCCCGCGCGACAGCGGTAGAGCCCCGTCGACAGGTTCCATTATTCAGCTTCCCAACAGACTATTTGACTCAGCCGTCAAGAGCCCCGCCCTGCGCCAACCTCTCGCGCAGGCTCTTCGGTCGAATATCGGTCCAATTTTGTTCAATAAACTCCAGGCAGTCAGCACGGTTTGCCTCACCGAAAACCACCCGCCACCCAGCAGGCACGTCGGCAAAGCTGGGCCACAGGCTGTGCTGCTCTTCGTCATTGACCAAGACGAAAAAGCTGCCGTTGTCGTCATCGAACGGGTTGATGCTCACGTTTCTCCCGGCTGTTCAGCGGACATCGCAAACATAACGCAAACATACGGTAGGCCGCATCGCCGGGTTCACGCTTTTGTTGAAGAACACGATAACAAAGCTTGGCAGTCACCCGCGCCGGTAAGGCGCAATAATTTACCAGAACCATCGAGTGTCGACATACACGCAGGTGAGCACATGAATACTCAGAGCCAATACAGTTGCGAAACTTGCAACTCTATGGAACTTGTGTGGTGTCACTGTGGCGGCTGTGAGGGGTTCCACATCGGCGCGATGCAGAGTAATGTCAGCAAACTTTGTAGGCTTTAAAAACATGGGTTGTCAGAAACGGTCAGCGTAAGATCAGTTAACCATTCAAATATTGCCAAATCATGATGTTCTTCATCAAAATCACTGTTCAAAGCCTCCAAGCGACCACGCATTGACATTGCGTGTTCGCCCCTAGGACAGCGTGACTCACTCCTCGTGGCGCTGCCGGCGAGTCCTCACACTCCCGTATGCACCGTTTTTGGCAACATTGCGAGCCGCCCTCTGGAAAACGATCGCACGTCAGGGCATACGCGGCACCAACATAAGTAGCACGTCCTGATACGTTTCCGCAGGTCAAGACGTTCAGAGTCCGCCCTCGCGCGATCAGTGCCCTCGGCTCCGGGACCCGCAAACCAGAAGCGCAGACGCCACCGCGCAGGACATCTCCTGCGGCCTCCAGCAAGCATTGCAACTACACCGCACGGATCGGACGAGACAGCCGTCAGCGTCCCGAATCAGGCTTACACGACGCTCTCATATCCGGTTGTGACGCCCGTCACCGATCCCCGGCCGAGCTCGTCCGTGCGCCAGCTCAAGTCGGTTTGGCTCACCACCGAGATGCCGGCCGCGAGTTTGCCCGGACGGACCAACACCGGCGTATCTATTGTCTAGATCGTCAATACCGATTGCCGAAATGAATATGCATCAAACCAACAGAAGAAAAACGTATGCGCTTTCTTTGGACAAGAGCTAAAACGAAAATTGCGCATAAACGGCTGCTGAAAGAAACATCATTCGGTGCCATCCTGATCGAGGTTGGCATGCGTACCTTCGATAGGCGATGAACCTCGCGGCATGACCATGAAGAAGAGCGGAACCCGCACCACTGTTCCACCGGCAATGGGCATCCGCACAGTGAAGGAAACGACCTCGAGCTCCAAGCGCTTCCCACGCTGGGTTTCCATTTCAAGCCGACCCGGTAGCCGCTTAGGCGCCGCCAGCCAATCCAGACCGCGTTCGATCGAGCGCACCAGGTTCATGCCGACGACTATACGCGCAGCAACCTGACAGTCACCGCGGGCGTATGACAGGTCCATGACAGGCCAACGTGTAGCGAGGAGATACGCTCGCACACAGCGTATACCGAGTCGCCGAGGGCGCTGCGACCGAGCGTTCGAGGCCTTCCCTCAGTTCCTCACGAGACAGTACATCCGATATTCGGATGAACCCCCAGGTAACAGATCCTCGTACGCTTTTCGAACCGGCGCCAACTTGCGAAATTGCCTGCGAAGAAGTGCTGGGACGACTCGATCGATCACGTCCTGCCAACGCTGCAGGTTGATCTCCATGCCACGCGTCACGTCGGTATTTATCACTCTCGACGCGACGATCCGGAACGGAGCAGCCGCCAACTCGGACTCCCACGCGGGAATCTCGGAAACGTGACGGGCGTCGGTGTAAAGGAAATAACCGCCGGGCCTGAGAACTCGAGCCACCTCGCCGAGGAACTTCGAAAAGTGCGGATACAGGTGAGACGACTCGACGTTGATCACTGCATCGAACGAGTGGTCGGGAAACGGCAAATCCTCTGCGTCTCCCTGAACGAAATCGAGGCCTTTGACGTTGTGCTTCTTCCGGCAGAACTCGATTCCGGTGGGGTTCAGGTCCAGCCCGGTGTAACTGGCCGGTTTCAGGGCTCTGGCGATGTACGACGCGCCACCACCGTGTCCGCAGCCGATCTCAAGGACCTGCTTTCCTGACAGATCGGCTTGAGCAGCTGTGCGGTGGTAGAGCTGGATGAAATACCGGTTAGGTTCGTCTCCCTCGCTGAGCGGCAGAGCCATCGGCGGGTCTTCCTCGTACCCGTAGTTGAGGAAGACAACGTCATCACCGGCCAGCTTGCGGCTGGCGTATCGGTAGATGAACCGCTGAACCTGCTGTGTCAGCATCACGTTCAGCTTCCAGGCGAATGGGCTGCGAGACACCCCAACCGGCTCTTCGATAGCCACACGCGGAGTATGTCACACATCGAGGGCAGTGACATCGGTCGAGTCCGAATCTGCGACAGCTCGGCTAGCATCGAAAAAGCACTGGGGCATCAATCGAATTCACGTGGGTTTGCCGAATCCACTCCGCCGTTCAGTTCATCGACAACAATCGAAAGGCCCGACAAGAAATGAAGTTTGCGCTTGCGTGTTACGGCACTCGCGGCGACGTGGAGCCCTCGGTCAGCGTGGGACGCGAACTTCAAAGTCGCGGCCACGAGGTTCGCCTCGCTGTTCCCCCGGATCTTGTGGGATTCGCCGAGGAAGCAGGACTCAAGGCAGAAGCCTACGGCCCACGGCTGGAGGAGTTTCTCCACGAGGAGTTCCTCCGCACGTTTTGGTCGCGGGTGGTCCGCAATCCGGTGGGGACTTTGCGAGAACTCTGGGCACCGGTCTCGCGGTACTGGAACGACACCAGCGGCACGCTCATGTCGCTGGCAGAAGGCGTCGACTTGCTGTCAACCGGCCTGAATTACGAGCAGCCGGCAGCCAACGTCGCTGAATACTACGGTATTCCGCTGATATGCCTGCATCACTTCCCGATGCGCCCTAACGGCAAGCTGGTGCCGGCGTTGCCGTCTGCTGTGGTCCGCGTGGGCGGGTCACTGTCCGAATGGCTTTTGTGGAGATCCACCAAGGACGTCGATGATGCGCAACGGGGAGCGTTGGGTCTGCCGAAGGCCACACGACCATCACCCCAGCGAATCGCAGAGCATCGCTCACTCGAAATCCAGGCCTACGACGACGTTTCGGTTCCCGGCTTGAAGGATGAATGGCAAGGTTGGGGCGACAGACGCCCTTTCACCGGCGCTCTGACGATGGCGTTGACCACAAGCGCCGATGAAGAGGTCGTCTCCTGGATCACTGCCGGTACCCCACCCATCTGCTTTGCCACCGGCAGCATTCCGGTCGAGTCCCCGGCCGACATCGTCGAGATGATCAGCAACACGTGCGATCGTCTCGGCGAACGAGCGCTGGTCTGTGCCGGCGGAACGGACTTCAGCGACGTCTCCGTACCCGACCACATCAAAGTGGTCGGAACAGTGAACTACTCAACCGTTTTCCCGGCCTGTTGTGCGATTGTCCACCACGGCGGATCGGGCACGACCGCGGCAAGTCTGCGCGCCGGGGTTCCCACGCTGATCCTGTGGAGTTCCGCTGATCAACCCTATTGGGGCAATCAACTCAAGCGATTACGGGTCGGCACCGCCCGTCGCCTCTCGGCAACCACGCCCGACACGCTGTTGTCAGATCTGCGCCAGATCCTTACTTCGCAGTATCGCGAAAGATCGCGCGCCGTCGCTGCCCGTATGACCCCACCGGCCGACAGCGTGAACAAAGCCGCAGACCTTTACGAGAAAGAAGCGCTGTCCAGGATCGGCTGACGTGGCCACCTGTCCCGAGTCAGTCTGTCACTGTGGCGGCTTGATGATCAGACCTTGCCCCGTGGGCAGCTCGCACACCTGCACACCGAGCTCCGCAGCCACCTCATCCATGGCAATCCGCTGCTCATCACGCCCACGGTTCGCGTAATCGTCCAAC
>Ga0182740_1000201_pt1 | contig 93844 bp, 85 predicted proteins | sample eDN5th37CKraftBY_FD_128872 | JGI IMG/M metagenome (GOLD analysis project Ga0182740, IMG submission 128872) | Enriched backyard soil microbial communities from Emeryville, California, USA - eDNA 5th pass 37_C Kraft BY (version 2) (version 2) | ecosystem: Environmental > Terrestrial > Soil >...
AAGATGGCGGACGGGCGCGAGTCGAGAAACGCAGCCAGCGACAGGGGCAGCCATGCCAGTGGCGGCACGGTGCGAAGCACCTGGAAAATGGGGTCCAACCCTCGCATGGCCCAGATCGACTGGCCGATAAGCGCGCCGATCAGGACGCCGATCACGGCTGCGAGGCCGAAGCCATAGGCCACGCGCTCCAGCGAAACCAGAACGCGCCAGCCGAGCCCGATGTCCTGAGATCCGTTCACGAAGAACGGGTCGATGATCAGGTCTTTGCTCTGGACCCAGATCTCCGAGGGAGGCGGCAGCGAAGCCCCCGGACTGGAAAAGGCGATTTCCCAGACGATCAGAATGATCGCGAGCACCACAAGTGGAGGCACGACGGATTGTGCAATTCCCACTGCCGAGGCGCGCATGTCGAAGCTTTTCGGCTTGATCGAAAGCTGAAGGATAGAGGCGGCTCGGGCTTTGAACGGGCCGGCAACAACGACATCGTCTTTGGTTGCTGGAAGGGACATGCGATGGCCTCTGTTTCTCGAACGGATATGGTTGCCCGATATGAGGGGCCGGCGACGTAATGTCGCCGGCAGCCGTGCGTCAGACCATCGCCTTGATGGCGAGGCTGTCGAGATAGGCGCTGGGGTTGGCGGGGTCGAAGCTCTTGCCGTCGAAGAACTTCTCGACACCGCGACTGTCGCCCGAGGGAAGATCGGTCAGGCCGAGACCTTTGGCGGCTTCGAGCCATAGGTCGGAGCGGTTGGTGGCGTCGACCATCTTTTTGATGTCGGTCTTCGCCGGGAATTTACCCCAGCGGATGTTTTCCGCCATGAACCAGGTGTCGAGGCTCTTCCAGGGATAGGAGGTCTCGCCCTTCTCACCCCAGAATTTCATGAGCAAGTTGGTGCCTGCGGCGGTGCGGTCGTTGCCGTAGTTGATGTCGCCCTTGATGCGGCCGATGATGTCGTTGACCGGCACGTTGTACCACTGGCGGCGGCCAATGATTTCGGCCATCTCCGCCTTGTTCTCCATCTTCTCGGACCACTGCTGCGCCTCCATCACCGCCATCATGATGGCCAAGGTGGCCTTAGGATTGGAGTCGACGAAGTCCGCGCGCATGCCGAGAATCTTCTCGGGATGGCGGAACCAGAGTTCGCCGGTGGTCAGTGTAGTGAAGCCGATCTTCTGGTGGACGAGCTGTTCATTCCATGGCTCGCCGACGCAGAAGGCGTCCATGTTGCCGACCTTCATGTTCGCGACCATCTGGGGAGGCGGCACGGTGATGAGTTCGAGATCCTTGTCGGGATCGATGCCGCCCGCCGCAAGCCAGTAGCGAATCCAGAGGTCGTGCGTGCCACCCGGAAAGGTCATCGCGGCGGTAACCTTCTTGCCGCTTGCCTTTTTCTTCGCGAAGGCCTCCTTCAGTGCGCCTGCATCCTTCTGCACGCCGGTCTCGGCATATTCGCGCGCGATGGAGATGGCCTGACAGTCTTCGTTCAGGTTGATGAGCGTGTACATCGGCAGCGGCTGCTTGTTCTGCATGACCGTGCCGGATGAATAGAGATGCGTCTTGGGCCGCAGGATGTGGCCGCCATCGATGCCGCCGCTGCCGCCGCCGAGCGCCATGTTGTCGCGTGTCGCGCCCCAGGAGGCCTGCTTCAGTACTTTGACATCAGGCACGCCATGCTTTTTATAGAAGCCTTTCTCTTTGGCGATGATGAGTGGCGCGGAATCTGTCAGCGCGATGTAGCCCAGCTTGGCGCCGGTCACTTCCGGGCCTGACGCCGCGGCATAGGCCCCGCCAGGGAGAAGGGCTTTGGCGGCGCCAAGCAGCGCAGCCGTGGCGGCGGCGCCCTTCAGGAAATCGCGACGGCCGGCGTGGATGGCGGGTTTCGGATCGATGGTTTCGCTCATGGTTCTCTCCGGATCGGTGGGCCTGGCGAGCCCCTCGCTGACAAAAAGAAAAGCTGCCGATCGGCATCACGCGCCCCGGTCCAACGGAGCCCTTGATGCTGATCGGCAGCTTTGCCTGTGAGACGCCCGTCATTGGACGTGGAATGCGCGACCGTAATGGCCTTTTGTTCTTCCAAGCACGGCGCGTGCCAGTTTTAGACGAAGAAAAAAATTATTTGGATCAACGGGTTAGCTGGTAAGTATCCGCGTTTCGCGTGCCGCTGCGGTGTCGGCGCGAGCAAACATGCGCCGCGCTGCACAACTAATGTGCGGGCTCGCGGATGATTGGCTCAGCGGGGAGCGCCGGCGGCCAGATCGAATGCGCCGATATAGGCATCGAGCGCAGCGGGGTCGAAAATCCGGCCATCGAAAAACCCATCCGGCCCGAGCACCAGGCTGGCTCCAGCCGAACCGACCGGTGTCGGCACAGTCAGGGCGCCTTCCACCTTTGCATTTGCACCCGGCAGTGCGCCGCCGAGCGGCTTGAGCGCCGTGCGATAGAGGTCCGGTCGATAGCAGGCGCGGGCGATTTCGATATGCGCGGGGGTATGCTCGACATCACCCCAGCGCACCATCTGTGTGTAGAACCAGAGCGCATGGCTCTTCCATGGAAAGTTGGCGGCCTTGGCGAAGGGGAGAAAGAAGTCGTCAACCGTGCGTTCGACGCCGTCGCCGACATCAAGCCGGCCGGTGAGTGCGCGCATCTGGATCGCTTCAGATTGGCCGAGGAAGGCCGGCTGGCTCATCAGCGCAGTGAGATCGTCGTGGTTTTGCGGGTCCTGACACCATTGGGCGGCGTGATGCAGGGCGCGCAGAAGCGCGAATAGGGCATCCGGATTCTCCTCCGCCCATGTCCTGCGCGCGCCCAGCACCTTTTCGGGCTGTTGCGCCAGATCGCAGCCTTGACCGTGGCGATATGGCCGGTTCGCGCCACCACCGACACGCTGTTCCAAGGTTCGCCGACGCAATAGCCATCGATGCGGCCCGCTGCCATGGCGTCTGCCATAAATGGCGGAGGCACGATGACGATCTCGACCTCGCGTGCGGGATCAATGCCGCATCCCGCCAGCCAGTAGCGCAGTTCATAGTTGTGTCCGGAATGCGGATGCGTGACCGCAAAGCGCAAGGCGTTGTCGCCCCCGGTGCTCCGCGTGCGGATCAGGTCGCGCAGGGCATGCCCGCTGCGCATGGGATCGAGGTCCGGCAGGGCGCCGTGCTCCGCCATTCCGGCCCAGACCGCATTTGAGACGGTTACGCAGTTGCCGCCGAGCCCAAGTGAAAAGGGAACGATGGTATCGGATACCAGAGGTGTCAGCCCGAGATTGCAGGCCAGCGGCATCGGCCCCAGCATGTGCGCAACGCCGAAATGTCCGATTGCGATGCGGTCGCGGATGTTGGCCCAGGAGGTTTCGCGCGAGAGGCGAAGATCGATGCCTTCGCGCCGGGCAAAGCCGATCTCGTGGGCTGCGACCAGCACGGCGCTGTCGAAAAGCGGCATGAAACCGGCATTGATTGAATGATCCGCTATCCTCACAATCCTCCCGGGTCGAGCATTTCGGCCGCGGTCACAAGGCTTTGCGCCACGTCGGCCAGCTTTCTGTTTTGGTTCATCGCGGTCTTGCGGAGCAGTGCATAGGCCTGGCTTTCGGACAGCCCGCGGGACTTCATGAGGATACCTTTGGCCCGATCAATAACTTTGCGGCTCTCAAGTTCATTGCGTGCGGCTTCCAGCTCATGCGCCATCCGCGAAAACGCGTTGAAGCGGCTGATCGCCATTTGGAGGATCGGCTTGACCCGTTCCTTGCGCAGGCCATCGACGACATAAGCCGATACGCCCGCATCCACCGCCGCTTCGATCGACGACGTATCCGCGCGGTCCACGAACATAGCGATTGGTCGGTTCACGGCCCGCGACAGTTGAAACATGTTTTCCAGCATGTCGCGGTTCGGATTTTCCAGATCGATCACAATGACGTCGGGTTCGATCTCCGTGATGCGCCGCGCGAGGCCGGATACGTCATGAACGACGGTCACCCGGTCGTAACCAGCTTCGCGCAGCCCTGCCTCGATGATCGCTGCGCGGATGTGGTTCTCATCGATGACAAGGATTCTCAGCGAAGGGCCGTTCATGCCCACAATTTTGGCGCGTTGGCCTCTCTTGCGCAAGATGCGTTAATCGCGCAGCCGAGATCGGTTCCCGGCGTGTTGTGGGTAACAGCATTGATGCAATGCCATTTACATCGTCGGTATTACCGCAACTGGCGGCCGACAATTATCGGTACGAACCATTCTCTCGCGGATGACCGGGTTTCCACCTTGTCGAGTTCGAATGTCAGAGCCATCACGATGTGGCGCTGCTCCGGGACCATCTGGTTGATGAAGAACGGTCGGGGCCTGATTGTAGTGATCGGCGAAGCTTTCAGCCCGCAGGCGGACTTTGGGCCTTCTATGCCATCTGCAAAGGAGCGAAAGCCACGCTGCGGACTTTCCCGCGGTCCCTCGCCAAACGAATTCGGCTGGTAGTTCACCCGTCCAATGGGATTGCTCATCGTCATGTGCCCGTCCTGATCCATGACTGACACAAGCTTTCTCGATCATCGGTCGACGCGCCGCTTCCTCTGCCGGCCTTTCATCGTTGTCCGGTCCGAGAATGTGGCACCGCGCGGCGGTCGAGGTTCGATCTGTTGCATTCCGTATCCTCGGCCAGATTTTGGCGAGCGCCAGAAAGCGGGCGCGTTGGAACTGGGCCAGCAGAAATGGAAAATGAGGCGCCGGTAAGTTGAGAGAAAACATGGGGTTAGTCTCAATGTACGAAGAACAAATTTCGGTATAGACAAAGACAATTCGAATAGGGCAAATACTGTGCCCGCTCGATCGAGGACTACAACATGCGCGTTGCAATAATTGGTGCTGGTATTGGTGGTCTTACCGCAGCCGTCGGGCTGCTGCAGCGGGGCTTCAAGGTTGAGGTGTTTGAACAGGCGCCGGAGCTCAAAGAAGTCGGCGCAGGCGTTCAAATCAGCGCCAATGGAACGCGTATCCTGTTTGAGATGGGCCTTGGTCAGGAGATCATGGCACTCGCGAGCGAGGCGGCGGGCAAGAAAATCAGGCTATGGAATACCGGTCAGACTTGGAAGCTATTTGATTTGGGGCCGAAGTCGATTGCTCGCTATGGCTTTCCTTACATCACCATTCACCGGAACGATCTTCATCAGGTGCTGGCGGCCGCGGTGCGGCGGTTCGATCCTTCCGCCATCAAGCTCGGAAAAAAGTGTGTCGGGATCGATCAGGGCGTCTCCGGGGTCACGCTGACCTTTGCGGACGGCTCAAAGGCCTCTTCGGACATCGCGGTTGGTGCAGATGGCGTTCATTCGCGTGTTCGCGATGTGATGTTCGGCAAGGATCAGCCGAAATTCACCGGGATTGTAGCATGGCGCGGAACCATCCCCGCCGAACGTTTGCCCGCGCATCTGATGCGACCCGTTGCGACGAACTGGGTCGGGCCAGGCGGACACGTCATTCATTACCCAATGCGCGCGGGCAAGCTGATGAACTATGTCTCCGTGGTTGAGCGCACCGATTGGCAAGTTGAATCATGGTCAGTTGCTGGAACCGTGGAAGAGGCGCTCGCCGACTATGCCGGTTGGCATATTGATGTTCATACGATGCTCAAGAACATCACGACGCCTTATAAGTGGGCGCTCATGCTGCGCGAGCCGATGCAGCACTGGACTGACGGTCGCGTGACGCTGCTCGGCGACGCATGCCATCCGACGCTGCCTTTCCTCGCGCAAGGCGCGGTCATGGCGATTGAAGATGGCTTCGTGCTGGCGCGCGCACTGGCGGTCAACGCGGGCGATTATGTGTCTGCGTTTGCGAGCTACGAGCTGGCGCGCAACGACCGAACATCAAAAATCGTGCGTGGCGCGAACGAAAACCTGTCGCGTTTTCACAACCCGCTGCTGTCGGATCCCGCGTATGCTGAAGCCTACGTCAACGCAGAATGGCAGGAAGACAAGATCACTCAGCGATACGAGTGGTTGTTCAACTATGACGCGACGTCGGTACCGCTGACCTCGGTCAAGACTGCGCAAGTCGCCTGATAACAATCAGTGGCGCTTTGTAAGCGCCCAAATCTTCGGAGGTATTATGTTGGCTAAGTCGAAGGCCCTCTGGAGCCGCGTGCCGCTCATCGTCTCGTTTCCCGAGCGCGCGAAATTCACGGAGACCTACGGATTCGCTGGCAATTCCGGAAAAGTGAATCTGGAAGGGCAGCTGCTGCGCCCTGAAACACCGTCTTCCACGGTGTATGTTTTCATGCATCCGACCTCGACGTTGCAGCTGCTGCCGATGCCGACCGCGTTGGCAGACGCCGGCCTGCACGTCCTTTGCGCCGCGAGCCGTTATCCCAAAAACGACAGCGCCTTGATTATGGAAAAGGTAGCAATCGATCTCGGTGCCTGGCTGCGCTACGCGCGCACCGAACTTGGATACGAAAAGGTCGTGCTCGTCGGCTGGTCGGGTGGAGGATCATTGTCGCTGTTTTACCAGGCGCAGGCCGAAGATCCAACCATCACGCACACACCCGCTGGGGATGAAGTCAACTTGGTTGAAGCGCAACTGCAGCCTGCCGATGGGGTGATCTTCATTGCCGCGCATCTTTCACGCGCGGAAACGCTGACGGAATGGCTGGATCCGTCAGTAATCGACGAACTGAATCCCGATCTCCGCGATCCAGAGTTCGACATTTATTCAGCGGATTGCCCGCATCAGCCGCCTTATTCGCTCGACTTCGTGAAGCGCTTTCGCGCTGCACAGATCGCGCGCAACGAGAAGATTACGCAGTGGTGCCTCGATACGCTGGAACGGCTGCGCAAGCAGGGTGGACCGGAGCGGGAACGCGCTTTCGTTGTGCATCGGACGATGTGTGATGTGCGCTGGTTTGACACCAGCATCGACCCGAACGATCGCAAGGTTGGCGTCAGCTATATGGGCGATCCGCGAACCGTGAACGTCGGCCCGGTCGGTCTCGCGCGTTATTCGACGCTGCGGTCGTGGCTCAGCCAGTGGAGCTACCGACTTTCCAATGCCAAGGGGCCGATGAACGCGCGACTCATTACGCGCTCGCCTGTGCTTCAAATTGAGAACAACGCCGATGAAGCCGTACCTGCCTCGCACAATCCTGCAATCGCGGCAGCGCTCGGCACTAAGAACAAGGAATACATGACCATTCCTCACGCGACGCACTATTATCTTGGCCAGAACGATCTGCTGAACATCTGCATCGACAAGGTAACGGACTGGAGCGTCAAGCAGGGGCTTTTGCTCGACTAAAAAAGGCCGCAGCGATGAAAAGAAGCGGCCTTTTCTTGAACTGAAAGGGAAGGCGTTAGGCCAAGCCGGATGCAGTCCCGCGCGTCAAGCCAGCCTTCTTTTTCACCCACTGCTTCATGATGTCATGCGCTTCGTCGGCAGCCGTCTTGAGATATCCAGGCGCTTCAGTGCGGGTGGTCACCTCAAGCCGCAGCCCGTTCGGATCGAAAAAGTAGATGGATTTGATGAATTCATGATCGATCACGTCCGTCGTATTCACGCCGGCATCGTTCAGACGCTGCTTCATCGCCTTCACTTCGTCGATTGTGTCGACTTCCATGGCGAAGTGCTGAACCCAATCCGGCGTGTTCGGAGATGGAAGCGGCATTTCATTTTCGCCCAGATCGAAGAACGCAATGTAAGAGCCATCCGCCATTTCAAAGAAGAAGTGGGCATAGGGCTTTTCCTCTCCTGTCGACGGCACGCGATCGGACAGCATACAGTTCACCAGTGGCAGGCCGAGGATGTCCTCATAGAACTTCCGCGTTTCCTCGCCGTCACGGCAAGGATACGAGAAGTGGTAAAGGCCTTTAAGGCGGGGAGTGTTGTTCATGGATTGATCTCCTTGTCGATCGATCTTAGCTCGAAGTTAGTCGAGATATGCATTGTTCGTTGTCCCCTCGCCAGGGGGACATGCGGTAATATGCTGAAAGGATAAGATGATGTCGGCGCCCAATGATCGGATGACCGCTGCTTTAGCGGGAGCCGTGCTCGCGGTGGGCGAGGATCAATTCGGTGATGCCATTCTGCGAGCCGTCAACACCCTGGCAGAGGTAGACTTATGCTCTGCCTTTCGTGTGCAATCCTCGGAGGCGCCGCAACATCTGTGTTCAGCCGGCAACCTGCCTCAAATTCCCAGATTCGCCGAGGTTGCATCTTCCAACTATGCTTCTGTGTATTGGCGCCGAGACGCGCTCGCACTCATGATGCAGAACCTCGCGTCCGGTGGCGACGAAGTTCACGTGTTTCGGCAGGCGTGGAACGACATCAGGGACTCTGAATATCGGCGCGCTTGCTACGAGAGAGCTTCGATTGTGGAGCGCATCACGATGTTGAGATCTGGTCCATCAAGTGTCTGTCTTAGCGTTTATCGCACAGAGGCGACCGGACCTTCGTCTGCGTTGGACTGCGAGCGGCTAGAGGCGTGCGCACCCATATTAACCGCGGCCGTGGCCAAGCATGCCTCAATTCGATCATTGTATACACGCAGTGCGGCTTCGGAAAGCGCCATACTTATTGCTCTGCTTCAAAGAGAAGAGGGGCTCAGTAGCCGGGAAGCGGAGATTGCCGCTGCTCTTGCCGTCGGGAGAACCCAGGCGGAGATCGCCAAAGACACTGGGCTCACGCTGAACAGCGTCATTACGTATCGAAAGCGTGCCTACGGCAAGTTGGGGATCAGCGATCGGCACGCGCTACAGCGCTGGGTTCGATCAATGCGCGATTGCCATTGAAACCCAAGCATATCAACTGCGACGTTCGCCGCGACCCATTTGGGCGGACAGCTTCTCCGTCGCCGCAAGTAGTGCTGCTATTGCTTCCTTTTTGCGCGCCACGATCATGCGGATGGGTGCGAGGATTGTCAGCGCTGCAACAATGCGGCCGTTAAAATCGAAAACTGGCGCTGCAACTGCACCAAAATTGGAGTTGATGCTGTTTGTCGTCATGGCATAGCCAGCGCCTTGGACGGTCTTTACCAGCTTGTCAATATCATTAGGAATGGGTGCGTCGGGCGGTGTGTCACCGTTTGCAGAGGACTTTTCGAGTCTGGTTATCTCCTCTTCGCGAAGGGCCCGCGTGAGCTCGTCGTCCAAATGAGCGACAAACACATGTCCTGTTGCTGAAGTCAGCAAGGGCAAAACATAGCCAAGGCGAACGGCTAGAGATCCCTGCATGAAGCCGTCGACCTTCGCCACGATGCTTGGTCCGCGGTTGCCCCAAAGCGACAAGTAAGCGGCGAACCCGGTTGATTGCTGGACTCGGGTCAGTTCGCCTTGGGCGAGTGATACCACATCGAGCTGCCGGATGGCGGAAAGGCCGAGCTGGATCGCGAAGCGCCCAAGCGCATAATGGCCGGACGTGACGTCTTGGTACGCCAAGCCTTCACGGATGAAGCTGACAAGATAGGGGTGTGCCTGGCTTGGCGAGAGTCCCGCCGCAGTCGCAATGTCTCTAAGTGGAAGAGGGCGTTCAACGACTTCTAGCGCGCGGATAATCTTGAACCCTACTTCGATGGATTGAACACCGCGTTGCCCCTCTGACTTACCTTGGACTTTTGTCTTTCTGGCCATCGCCTGTATCCGACACTCTACGAGAGATCGACGAACGAGACGCTACTCTTACCTTCAGATCAGGCCCTAGGCGAGCACCGGAATTCGATCGATTTGGCTGTGCCGGCGCATTCCCCCAACCTTTTTTTGCGAATCCTGGTCGTTGGATGCAGTTGGGTTGAAAGAAAACGTCGTGCTTGATTCATGACTAGGGCCGCGCTTGCGCGATTTCGCGGGCCGCAGGCCCCGCCCGCCCTCAAGGGGGCGGGAGCTGACCAACCATCCGGCAGGAAATCACCCGCAAAGTGGTCCGCACGCACTGGTTCCGGGGGGCCAGAAGTTTGTTTATACCGGGATCGAGCGGGAGACGATCGCGAGGTATATTCGGTCGGGTTCCAGATCACCGCGAACTCTTCGTCGCTCTCCGATCCCGCGGCGCGGCCGAGATTGACGAAGAGCTTGCGCGGGCCGAACTCGGGCACCGAGATCGACACATAATCGGCGCCGTCTCCTTGCATTGGCGGAAGATACAATCTTCGCGCGAGACTCATGCGGCTTTTCTCGAATTCGCATGAGTTAGGTTATGGTTCGTGGGCTCTGCGTCTGCGCGTGTTAGATTTAGATTCCGAGTTTTATTGGCCCGGATGGATCTATTTCTTCGGTGTCGACCGTATCGCTGAGCTTGGATCTAGCAAGGCTTTGATCGAACTGCGGCTTGCTCTGGTACGGATCAAGAAGACTACGAGGACGGCTGATAAGATTGGCGCTCAGCCGCACAAGGTCAATGTCCCGGGGATAGCGCAGTGTTGCAAAGAATATTGGCTTTTGAGCGGCGTGCCGCTCACGGAGGCGCAGTTCGCCGTGCATGAGCTGCTGATGAGACCAAAGCCCTCTGGTCCTAAGCGATCCCCACAACCTTAGTATTCCTCTGCGAGCATGACGGTGAGGACCCTTGTGGTGACGGCGGGATCGGCCGGGTTCTCGGATTGGGCAGTGAGGGTGAGGTCGTAGGTATCGATCTTGAAGAAGAGTCTGCGGCCGACCACCTCAATGGCTCCGAAATCATGCTCGCCGTAGGGGTCGTTTCCCGGATCGAAGGCGTCGTAGGCCGCCACCTTTTCGAGGGTGCGCTGGAGGGCCGGGGTGCCGAGTGCGATGACGCCCCGTGTGATCATGACCCGTCCGCCGCTGAGGGTTTCCCGAATGGGATGAGCAGCCGACAAGGCCGACTGCGCGATAGGCATGACCGAACCAGAGCACGACACCCGCCGGCGTCATGCCGCCACCTCGCTCAGATCGGATCACCGGTCCTTGGCAAGGCGAGATCTGCTGCAGGGATCGCAGTGCTTGATGCAAATCCGGATGCAGGGGGACCCTCCGACCGCTGCCTTTCTTGGCGATGCGATCATAAACCTCGATCGTGGGACGGATCTCGCCGTCAGGTCCAAGAACCATCTCCCAGGTCAGTTTGGCGATCTCGCCCGCCCGCAGGCCGGCCTTGATGGAAAGCAGGACAATGACGCGGTTGCGTTCAGGATAGCGAGTCTGTGCGGCAAGGGTCAGAAGGCTATGTATCTGTTCGTTGTTCAGAACACGTGCCTGTTTGCCAGCCATCTCAATCATCAGATTAACGACTGATTGATTCTATCAAGCTGGCCGAGATGTGCCAATTCCTGCGGCATAGACGGTGGAACCGGATGTCGCCGCATCCGGAAAATGCTCTGCAAGCATACCTTCTATTCTACGGCTAAATTGGTCATCCTTCGATGTTGGGCGTGACAAAATTGGCGCTGCCCGATGTGCTTCAATCCGACGTAGGGCTAAGCCATCCGAGATGGCCGTCGACAATTCGGGATGAGACGCAGCTTTTTACGATTCTTTGAATTTCGCCTCTGATTTGCGGCGGTACACCTTCAGCTACGGCCAGGATCATTGTTCTAAATAGTGGCGGGCTCAGGCGAACCATCCCTAAGGTGCCTGCCTGTACCTCGGGAAGAAATCGCCCATAAGGAACGATCATGCATTTGTCGTGTCTAAAGACCATCTCGTGCTTGAGCGATAGTGAACTCATCTCAATCTCGGCACGTATGCGACCGCCGCGCTTGATAGCCTCTCGTTCCAGAAACTGTCGGCTGCCTTGGTCGGGGGGGCCAACGACGAGCGGATACTGACTGAGCTTTTGAAACGAAACCCGTTTGACGGAGCCTTTAAGGATTCTTGGTTTGCCCACCAAAACGAATTCATCGCGATATAGCGGCGTCATGGAGCCGATGACGGCCTCCTCGCCGCGATAGCAGAGAGAAGCTTGCAACTGCCTCAAAGAAAGCATCTTGAGTAGCTCGTCGCTCATGCCTTCATGGAAGGAGAGATGAAGCTGCGGTTTGCAGGCCGCCGCCGCCTCCATCAGCGTGCTAACGAGCCCTTTTCCTGCTGTCGTTGTGATGCCCATCAGGATTTCGATGGGACGGAGCTGTGCCTCCAGAACGATAGCTTCTTCCGCTTCCGTCAGCGCATCGAGCGCACGCTTGGTGTGCCTAAGAAAGATCATCCCGGTCCGGGTCGGAGTGACGCCGCGGGCGTGGCGCTCGAACAGGGCGGTTCCAAGGGAGTTTTCAAGATGCTTGATTTGGAGACCCAGGGCGGGTTGGGAAACGTGCAGCAGACGGGCGGCAGTGCTGAGGCTTCCATGTTCACAGATGGCCTGAAAGTACCTGATCTGACGCAGCGAAATCTTGTCGATAGCTTTCATGGGGTACGCGGAACTCCTCGGTAGTTTTCAACGGTATAAGATAAACTTACATCTATACAAGAATAATATACTGGTTCTCCGTCTAAACTTTTGCGTAGTTCTAAATCGGCTCAACGCAATGCGGTTCAGAAGCCTGAAGCAACACTGAGCGTCGGTACTGATGCCAGAGGGGGGAATATTCATGATCAAGGCTTTCACACTGGCGCTTGGACTTACAGCGCTCCTCAGCGGGGTGGTGGCAGCGCAGCCCAGCTATCCCTCCCAGCCCATCCGTATCGTAGTTGGATTCGCGGCCGGGGGCGGCGCCGATATTCTTGCGCGCTACTACGGCAACAAGATGCAAGAGCTGACCGGAAATACCGTGGTGATCGAGAACAAGCCTGGCGCGGCTGGCAACATCGCCGCTGCAACAGTCTCCAACGCCCGCCCTGACGGCCACACCATTCTTTTCGCCGCAAGTTCAAGCATGGCGGGGAACCGGTTTCTATTTAAAAGCCTTCCTTTTGACTCGGTGAAGGATTTCAAACCAGCTGCCCCGTTTGTCCGCACCACCTTCTTTCTGGTGGTGAAGAATGACTCGCCCATTTCCAGCGTCGCTGATCTGACAGCCTATCTTAAATCCAAGCCTGGCTCGAAGTATGCCCACGTCAATACGGTGTCGTTTGTCGGCACTGAAATGTACAAAGCGCGTGCAGGCGTCAGCGCTACGGCGGTCGGCTACCGAACCGCGCCGGATGCTGTGGCGGATATAAATGCGGGCGACATCACGTTCATGCTGATCGATTCGAGCGGTTACGGCATGATCAAGAACGGTCGTGTGAAACCCATCGCTGTGACGATCAACGAGCGTCTCCCGTCGATGTCTAACATTCCGACCATGCAAGAAAGCGGCATTTCGGATTACGATATCGGCGTAAACTGGAGTGCATTCTTGCCAGCCAAGACGCCGAACGAAATCGTTGCGACGGTGGGTAGCCTGGTGAATCGCATCTCCGCATTGCCGGAAACGAAGACGTTCTTCGAGAATTCGGCGGGCGTGATCCGTAGCGGCGACGGTGCCGCTGCCGCGAAGATCCTTGCGGACGATATCGAATCGTGGAGCTTGATGGTCAAGCAAGCCGGCATCGAAGCAAAGTAAGTTCGTTCGGTGACGCTTCCTGGAGTGACGCATCTCGATACGGTGCGCACTCCACCATTTCCAAAGCAGAGCTAGCCGATGAGTCGTGCATTCTACTCCAAGGACTTCTGGTCCGGTCTTCTGTTCATGGCTTTCGGCGTTGCCACGATGCTGCTAGGGCGCGCTTATGAGATAGGCAGTGCTACCAGTATGGGGCCCGGCTGGTTTCCGATGATCCTTGCTTGGATACTGACCGGGATGGGATTGCTCGTTGCCGTGCGAAGTCTTGCCATGGAAGGGGAGAACATCCCGACAGGTGTGCTGCGTCCGCAGCTTTTTATCGTCATCGCAATTTTGCTTTTTGCGGTTTTAGTCGAGCGGACCGGTCTTTTCATCGCCGCGGCGCTAACGGCCGCTGTGGGATCGCTTGCTAGTCGAGAGTCGCGGCCTCTGGAGGTCTTGATCGTGGCTGTGATGGTCGGCCTCGCCTGTGTCGGCATCTTCATTTATGGCGTCGGCCAACCCATTCCCGCTTGGTTCTGGAACGTGTGACATGGATATTCTTGCCAACTTGTCGCTAGGTTTCGCAGGCGCATTCACGCCGACCAATCTGTTGCTCTGCCTCACCGGATGTCTGCTTGGTACGCTCATCGGCGTCCTTCCAGGAATCGGGCCCCTGGCGACGATTGCAATGCTGCTGCCGATCACGTTCGGGCTCGACACGCTCGGGGCGCTGATCATGTTGGCGGGTATCTATTACGGCGCACAGTATGGGGGCTCCACGACGGCGATCCTGGTTAATCTGCCAGGGGAGACATCGGCCGCCGTCACTTGCATCGAGGGCTATCAGATGGCGCGCCGCGGCAGAGCCGGCGCAGCCTTGGCTGTTGCTGCGCTCGGATCCTTTGTGGCCGGGTGTTTCGGAACATTGGTCGTGGCTGGCTTCGCACCGATTCTTGCATTGTTCGCTGAGAAATTTCGCTCGCCCGAATACTTTTCCTTGATGGTTTTCGGCCTAGTGGCAGCCGTCATTCTCGCTCAAGGTTCGCCACTTAAAGCGGTATGCATGGTGGTGCTGGGCCTGTTATTCGGCCTGGTGGGTACCGACGTTCAAAGCGGAATCACACGTTTCACATTCGACGCGCCAGACCTCTATGACGGCATCGATTTTGTACCCGTTGCAATAGGATTGTTCGGTCTTGCTGAGATCATGAACAATCTCGAAAAGGCTCCAGAGAATCGCAGCATCCCCGCCAAGATTGGCAGCCTATGGCCAACTGCGGAGGAAGCAAAACTTGCATTGCCAGCAGTGCTGCGTGGAACTGGCCTTGGATCGCTTCTGGGCATCTTGCCAGGCGGGGGCGCAATCCTTGCGTCCTTTGCAGCCTACACGCTTGAAAAGAAGGTTTCTCGGTCTCGCGCTGAATTCGGAACAGGCGCGATTGAGGGCGTAGCCGGTCCGGAATCTGCGAATAACTCTGCAGCCCAGACGTCCTTCATTCCGCTTCTGACGCTCGGCATCCCCTCGACATCGGTGATGGCCGTAATGATGGGCGCGATGATGATTCAAGGTATCGCCCCCGGCTCTGCGATCATCAACGACAGGCCGGAGATTTTCTGGGGCATCGTCGTCAGCATGTGGATCGGCAATCTGATGCTGGTGGTGATCAACCTTCCGCTCATCGGGGTTTGGGTGAGCTTGCTGCGGGTTCCGTATCGAATTCTTTTCCCGTGCATCCTGGTCCTGTGCTGCGTGGGGACCTACGGGATCAATACAAGCACGTTCCTGGTGGTACTCATGGCTGGGTTCGCTGTGCTCGGATACGTTTTCATCAAGCTGGGATGCGAGGTGGCACCGCTGCTGCTCGGCTTCGTGCTCGGGCCGCTGATGGAGGACAATGTGCGGCGCTCGCTGGTCCTGTCCGATGGGGACCCGTTGGTCTTCTTGGAGCGCCCTATCTCGCTGACGTTGTTGATCTCGGCTGTTTTGCTCGTTCTGCTGATCGTGCTCCCCCAGTTCCGAAGAACGCGAGATGTCGCATTCCAAGAGTAGCGGGCTCTGTGCTGCACCAACTAGGCGCGGTTGAAGTCGCGAGCATTGTACGTTGGTCAAAGCCGTTCGGCTGAGATCATGAATCGGAGATGAAAGATGTTGAAGCCAGAAGACAACGAGCGACTAGTGCGCGTTGGCCCCGGAACACCAGCAGGAAATCTATTCCGCCGATATTGGCAGCCAGCGCTCCTTTCCTCGGAGCTGCCGGAGAATGACGGCGAGCCAGTGCGTGTGCGACTTCTTGGCGAGGACCTCATCGCTTTCCGTGACTCAGATGGCAAAGTCGGCTTGCTAGATGCCTTCTGCCCACATCGTCGCGCACCGTTGTTCTTTGGACGGAATGAGAACTGTGGTTTGCGCTGCGTTTATCACGGCTGGAAATTCGATCGTCATGGCGCGTGCGTGGAGATGCCCACCGAGGCGCCGGACAGTAAGCTGAAAGATCGAGTTCGCATTACGTCCTATCCCTGCACTGAAAAGGGCGGAATCGTGTGGACCTACATGGGGCCTCCGGAGCACAGGCCGCCAGAGCCCAACTATGAATGGCTCCGCGCACCAGAGACCCATCGGTTTGTTTCCAAGACTTTTGAGAGTTGTAACTATCTTCAGGCTCTCGAAGGTGGGCTGGATACAGCGCACGTCTCGTTTCTGCACAACGATAACGTCAGCGATAAGAACTGGCTACCGAGCCAGGACGGCGCTCCGCGGCTGGACGTTGATGTAACGGACTATGGCTATTGCTACGTTTCGACCCGGAAAAGCCGGGATGAAAAGAAATATATTCGAGTTTATCAGTATATCATGCCGCACCAGCAGATGCGCGGGAACGTCCGCGGGTTCGGGGTTGCGCCGCCAAAGTATCCCAAGATCGACGGGCACCTATGGGTGCCGATCGATGACGTGACAACCCATGTCTATAACTTCATGTATAGCTATGATGAAAGTTCACCAATTCCGCTGACCTATGCCAAAGAGTATGAAGCCTATGCTGGGCGTGGGGACGATGATCTAATTCCGGGAACATTCCGTCTGAAGCAGAACCAGAGCAACGACTATCTGATCGATCGTACTTTGCAGAAGACAGTTTCGTTCACAGGCGTGAAAGGTATCAATACGCAGGATTTCGCGCTTCAGGAAAACATGGGGCCGATAGTCGATCGCTCGAAGGAGTTTCTCGGGAGCACTGACAAGGCGATCGTGGCCATGCGCCGCTTGCTTCTGGAGGCAATTCGCGATGTTGAAGAGGGGCGCCCGCCAAGGGGGCTTAATCCGGTGAGTCATGGCAAGGTCAGGGCTCATGATAGCCTGTTGCCTGCTGATGTTGACTGGCGTGTCGAGCTTGCTGAGGATATGGCGCCGCGATGGTGAATGCATTCTCACTCGATCCCGGCGCCGCAGGAGCGATGCGCTTCAAGGGAAAGGTTTGTATCGTGACGGGTGCGGGGCAGGGCATCGGCCGTGCTGCCGCACGGCGTCTCGGTGCTGAAGGCGCCATCGTCGTCGTGACGGATCGGATCGCCGAGACGGCAGATGAAACTCTGCGCCAGCTCACCGAGGCCGGTGTCCACGCGATTTGTCGTATTGCGGATGTCAGCCAGCTCTCGGAAACCAGCCGTCTGATGCGGGATGTGACGGAATCTTTCGGACAAATTGACGTCCTCGTGAACGTCGTCGGTGGGACGATCTGGTGGCAACCTTTCCATTTGTACACTGAAGATCAGATCCAGCGCGAGCTGGAACGTTCGATGTATACGACGCTGTGGTCGTGCCATGCAGTATTGCCCTATATGATCGCGCGGGGGGGCGGCGCCATCGTGAATCTCAGTTCCATGGTGACGACCGGCGGACTTTATCGGGCGCCCTATGCGGCGAGCAAAGGGGCGGTCGATGCGCTTACCCGGACATTGGCGCAGGAGAATGGCCGCTATGGAATCCGGGTGAACGCTGTTGCGCCCGGTGTCGTGACCTCCAAGGATTCCATCACCAATCGTCTCACCATCGCGCCGGGCGTAATGGCAGAGCCGACCGAAAAGGTGGATGAGTATCGGCAGGAAGCACGGAAACTATCACATCGTGCTCTAGCTCGTCATGGCCTTCCGGAAGAGCAGGCCGCGACCATTGCCTTTCTGGCTAGTGACGATGCTGCCTATATCACTGGGCAGATTATTCATTGCGGAGGCGGTATCTGAGGGGACGTCAGGTTCAATGGCTAGCCTATCGATCATTGCCTTGGAGGTGGCGGCTTCGAGTCTCCAAAGCTAGGTCACTCATGCTATTTCTGCAAAAATCACATGAGTATGGTAGAGTTGCGCGACAAAGTGGGGGTGGGGCGATCAGATTAGGAGCCTTAATAGATAGTTCGAAATCTTCTCCGGGGCGCCTGAGCTTCTGGTCGTCGCCGAGACTGGGGTAGCAAAGAGCAAGGGCGACCAGGGTGCGCTTGGCGGACCGACCCGGTCATGAATATTCCCGGCGGGCTGAGCGTACGGCAACTCGGGGTGGCTGAGGCGATCCGCTGGGTTGCCTCCGAGATGCTGGTGATCGGCATTCGTCTGGGAGCGCTGGTGTGGATGCTGCGGGCCGATCCGGTCGTCATTGGAGACGGTGCTCCGCCCGCGGCGATCATGATCGAGTTCGATGAAGCGCCCCAGGCGACAGATACGGAGATGAACGAGGTCACCCCGGACCTTCAATCCGCCGAACAAGCCGTGGCGCAGGTGGAGCAGAAGCACGAAGAGCCGGAGAAGAATCCGCCGGACCCGCCCGCGCCGGAGCCGTTGAAGCCGGTCGATGAGGAGGTTGTCGAGGAAAGGCCCTCGCCGGTGGAGAAGGTCGAGGTCCCGCTCCCGGTCGCCCAGCCGAAGCGGGAGCGGCCGCTCCCGCGCAGCCAGCCGGCGTCGCGGCAATCCCGTGCGGCGATGCAGGCTGCTGCGCAGGTCCGTCAGTCCACCGTTACGGCGGCGAGGCAGACCACATCCGGCCTCTCGTCCGTATCCCCGGCAAACTGGCAATCCCGGCTGATGGCCCATCTGGAGCAGCGCAAGCGATATCCGGCTGGCGCGCGGGCGCGCAACGAACGCGGCATCGCTTACGCGCGATTCACCATTGACGATGCCGGGAACGTTTTATCGGTCGCGCTTGCGCGGTCATCCGGGTTCAGCGAGCTCGATCAGGAAGTCCTCTCGCTCGTCCGGAGGGCTTCGCCCGTTCCCGCGCTGCCGCCGGGCGTCAATCGGACCATCACCGCCTCCGTGCGCTTCAATACGCAATGAGATCAGGTCCTTCCATCCAAAGAGATGATCGTTGGAATGCGATTCGCGCCATTCATCAGAAGAAGAATTGGTCTGAAGGCTTGTGCAGTCCGGAAAGGAATCCTGATCCGATGTCCAAGGCTACAGCAGAACCGGATGGGAACGGTTCTGACAATTGACGCCGCCAGATACTCTATCCGAGAGCTTTTCTAACGGTCTCTATTAAGCGCTGGTTGCGAAATGAATCAACGCGATCTTGAGGGACTTGGGCGGCAATCCATGAATCAATCGCAGGATAATCTTCGAGGATAGGAACCAGCTTGCTCGACTTGACTGCCTGACGACAAAGAGGCTCCCAAATTAGTGCGATCCCTATTCCGCTGATGGCTCCGTCAAGTAGCGTGGTCACGGAATTCGCCGTGAAACATGAATCTACCCCTACTTGTACGGGAGCGTCGTTTCCTTTGAAGGACCAAAACGAGCCGTGCTGATGGATAACAAGGCAATCATGATTGGTGAGATCGTGGGGCCGAACGGGACGTCCTCTTCTTTTTATGTAAGCCGGCGACGCAACGCAGATCCGTTTGAACGGGCGTAGCGAGGTGCTGAATACACCGGCATAAGGGGGTGGCGAAATGCCAACGGCTATATCGAAACCTTCTTCAAGTGGATTAACCGGCCGGTCCACGACGACAATATCCAACTGAATCTGAGGGTTTTGCTGTTGGAATCGCGCAAATGCCTTGGACAAACTGTGTAAAGCGAGAACACCGGGCACTTTAATGCGCAACGGCCCGGAGACCGTGTAGTCAGTCGGGCGATTGGGCTCATAGAAGTCATCAAACGACCGGACTAGCTTCGCAACATCATGAAAGCACTTCTCCCCAAACTCGCTAAGCGTCACATGATGAGTGGTGCGGTGAAAAAGGCGGGTGCCGAGAGCGGCTTCCAGATGCTGGACGCGCTTTGTAATCACCGACGAAGAGACGCGAAGCTTTTTTGATGCGCGAATGAAGCTCCTTGCTTCGGCAACGGCGAGAAAGGCTTTCAGACATTCGACGCGGTCCATGAAGAATTCTCGAATTGGAAATACCGTTGCTTCCAGAATGGGCCATTCCCGCCAAGTCGGCAATAACTTAAGATCCGCCACGACACGCATCCCGTTTCATGAAGCAGATGCGGTCGGGGGAGGAACTGGATCATGACGCTGGCAAAATTCGGCGGGATCTTCGCCGTTGTGGGCGCGCTGGTGGCAGGGCCGGCATATGGAGCGGAATACCCTGCGCGGACTGTGACCATTTCCGTAGGCTACGCTGCGGGCGGGGGAATGGACCTGGCGGCCCGCTTCTTTGCGAGCAAGTTTTCGGAGATGTCGGGTCAGCAGTTCATCATTGCCAACCGGCCGGGAGCAGGCGGAAACCTTGCGGCGCGAGAGGTGGCAGCGGCAAAGCCGGATGGGCATCAACTTCTTTGGGCTCCGACAGCTACCTTTGCAGCCAATCCTATCCTGTTCAAGGATCTCCCCTATGACCCCATCGGGAGCTATGAGCTTGTTTCCACTGTCGTCGAGTATGGATTTTTGCTCGTCACACGAGCCGACTCGCCTGCATCGTCAGTTGCGGAACTCAAAACACTTCTAGCTGCGAAGCCAAAGGCGACCTATGGCAGCCTGGGCTCGACTACCATGGCTATGGCGTCGCATTTCAAATCGCTGGCGGGAATACAGGCTCAGTACGTTACCTACAAAGCGATGCAGGAAGTCATTCGCGATGTTTCGGCGGGGGATCTCGATTTCGCGATTGTCGATGTGCCTTATGGAATACAACACGCGAAGACCGGTCGGCTGAAAATCCTTGGCGTCACGCTGCCACGCCGTATGTCGATGGCGCCGGACATCCCGACTTTGTCGGAAGCAGGGGTTCCCGGATTCGATGTGACCGGGTGGATGGCGCTTGCGGCACCCGCTGGAACCTCGCCGGACACTATTGAGGCGCTGCGGAGTTGGCTTGGCAAGGCGATGGCCGATCCAGAAACGCAGAAATTTCTGCATGATAATTATTATGAGAGCTTCATGCTGAAGCCAGCTGAAACTCGGCAGTTTCTTCGAGCGCAAAAGGAAAAGTGGCGCAGCCTTATCACGGCTGCCGGGATCAAGCCGTACTGATGATGGATCCTGGGATAGGTGAGGATATGGGCATGGATCAGTTTGCCTATCAATTGCGATCTGATGTCGATCTAGATCGATTCCGCCTCCGGCGATTCGTCGAGCGCCTTCCGGAAGATGAAATTGACACCCGTCTGGACGCGGTGGATCTGGCCGACGTAGGCAGAATTATCGATGGCAATCGAAAGGCAGTTTGGTTGCAGTCAGTTGGTCCGGAACGCGCCGAACTGGTCGGAAATGTTATCGGAACGCGAAGCCGGCTCGCTTTGGCGCTCGATACCTCAGTGTCAGAGGTAACCAGAGAGGTCATGAGGCGACTGAATAATGCACCGGAGTTTGCTCACATTGGGAGGGATCAGGCTCCGGTCCAGGAGATAGTCGAGATAGGTGAAGATGCAAATCTGTTGCGATATCCGGTTCATCTTCAGCATGGCCTTGATGGTGGGCTTTACATATCCGCGGCATTGGATGTCTCTTTTGACAGGCAGACAGGATACACCAATACAGGCATTCGCCGCTTGATGTTGCGGAATGCGAGGGAGACGGGGATCGGCTTAACGGCACCGAGCGACCTTCGCGCAATTTATGAACAATCCGCCGCGCGGGGGCAGCACCTTCCAGTCTCCTTTGTTATCGGATCCCACCCGCTCGATTCGCTGGCATCGCAGTTCCGGATTGCGTCGGATGAGCTTGGTCTGATGGCGTCTTTGCGGCAGTCTCCGCTTCCGCTCGTGAAATGCATCACCAACGATCTTCACGTTCCTGCGGATGCCGAGATGGTGATCGAAGGCTACCTCGATGCCGGGGGTCATATAGAGCCGGAAGGACCCTATGGCGAGTTTCTTGGCTACTATGGAATCGTCAAGCCAAATCCGGTGTTCAGGGTCACCGCGATCACGCGACGGCACGATGCATTGTTCCAGACCATGACCATCGCCGGACGTACGATGAGCTACACTGACTCTGCGCAGTTGATGGCCGTCCGCACGGAGGTGACGGTGTGGCAAGCGCTGGCTACCGCGGTCCGGGAGCCGATCGCTGTCCATGCGACCAGCGCCAGCGGTGGTATGTTCAATGTCCGTGTGGCGCTACGACAGCGAGTGCCAGGAGAAGCGAGGAATGCGATTGCCGCCGTTTTCGGCTGTCTGGCGAATGTGAAGCATGTATTTGTCGTAGACCCGGATATTGATGTTTATTCTCATGAGGAGATGGACTGGGCACTCGCGACTCGTTTTCAGGCCGACAAGGATTTTGTGATCCAGACTGGAATGCGGGCCTTGCCGACAGACCCCTCGCTGGAGGGCGGTCGGGTTCAGGCCAAGGCAGGATTTGACTGCACGTTTCCTTTCACTTCGAAGCGGTCGATAGCGCTGACCGTTCCGGATTATCCAAAATATGATGCGCCGACGTTTCCTTCGCTTGAAGCAGCACTACATGACGGGCCAAAGTCCTTTCAGGATCTGATGGCAGCGCGAGGTAGTCGTGATGGTCGTGAAATCGTTCCGGAGATCGATACCTGGCGAACGGGGGGGCAGGTGAAGCTCAATCAGGACGGAAAGTGGGAATGGACGGGCGGCGCGCAAATTAGCGGCCGTACTGAATCGTAGTGGTACGGTCGCTTGTTTTAAAAATCTGACGATTGTTCGGGAGGTTAGCATGGCTCGTTTCTTTGCGGGTGTCCTCGTCGCAATATTTTTGGGCGGCTCTTGCGTTGCAGAGACATACCCCTCCCGTCGCATTGAGATCGTAGCGGGTTATGCAGCGGGCGGCGGCATGGATATTCTTGCTCGTTATTATGCCAGGCAGCTAAGTGTGCTTTCCGGACAGGCCGTCACCGTCATGAACAAGCCTGGCGCCACGGGAAATCTGGCGTCGCAGGACATCGCGCAGTCAAAGCCGGATGGCTATCGGCTGCTCTGGGGAGCTACAGCTAATTTCGTGTCGAACCAGTTCCTATTTAAGCAGTTGCCGTACGATGCAGATCGCGACTTCACCATTGTTGCTACAACCGCTGAATATGGATTCATGCTTGTGGCCCGAGAGGATTCCAGTATCAGAGATGTTCGAAGTTTGCTGGATGTCGTTCGGGCGAAGGAGAAAGCGCTGTATGGTGCGAGCGGAACCACCGGGCGCATTGCCGGAGAAATGTTCAAGAAGATCGCAAACGTGAAGGCCGGATTTGTTGCATACAAGACCTCTCAGGATGTTCTCAGGGATGTGATAGCCGGGGACATCGATTTTGCTGTTGTTGATGCGACAGCAGCGCTCGCACGAGAAAGGCAAGGTGGGTTAAAAGTGCTTGCCATTACGATGGACCGACGGATCAGTGCGTCTCCAGACGTCCCATCGATGATTGAGGCGGGCCTTCCAGGCTATGCTTTGAGCGGCTGGATGGCTGTGGCTGCCCCGAAAGGAACGCCGAGTGACATCGTCGCCAAGCTGAATGAATGGATAGCGGAAATTTCGGCGATGCCTGAAACTCGCGAATATCTCCGCAATGCTGCCGCGGAGCCGCTTGCGCTGCCTCTGGCTCAGATTCCGTCGTTCATTGGGGCGCAGACCGAAAAATGGCGTATGATGGTTGGCGAATCTGGAGTTGAGCCGCAGTGATGTCAGCAAGGTTTGTGGCTTGGCATGTGCTGATCGTGGCGGTGGCTGACGCTTGTTCTGATGACCGGGGGTATGATGGAATCTCGTCGGCAGCTTAAACTGGGATTTTTTCTGAGGCCTGTCGGACACCATATCGCCGCGTGGCGTCATCCGGATTCGCAGGCAGATGCAGGCGAAAATTTCGAGCATCTTGTGGAGATGGCGAAGCTTGCCGAGCGAGGTTTGTTTGATTTCATCTTCTGCGCCGATGCTGCGACCGTCTATACGGCCCAGAAGAAATCGCTGCATCGAACCCACTATGTGAGCTGGATCGAGCCGATGTCGCTTTTGACTGGCATCGCAGCCCGAACGAGTCATATCGGCCTGGTGGCGACTGCCAGCACGAGCTTTGAAGAGCCCTATAACGTTGCGCGTCGGTTCTCTTCCCTGGATCTCATCAGCGGTGGCCGAAGCGGATGGAACGTGGTGACGACGGGAAGTCCCCTGGTCGCTGAGAACTTCGGAGCGGAGCCCCATCCGGCCAAGGCGGAGCGATATCGGCGCGCGCGGGAGTTTACCGAGGTCGTGCGTGGGTTGTGGGATAGCTGGGATGACGATGCTTTTATCCGCGACAGGGAAGGCGGCGTCTATTTCGATCCCTCGCGGATGCATCATCTCGGCCATGAAGGAGAGTATTACAAAGTTCAAGGGCCGCTGAATGTGTCGCGGTCGCCACAGGGGCATCCCGTGTTGGTTCAGGCTGGAGCGTCGGACGATGGAAAGGACCTGGCCGCGGAATATGCTGAAGTCGTATTCACTGCGCAGGACTCCATCGATACCGCGAAGGTCTTCTATTCGGACCTCAAGGAGCGCGTGCAGAAAGGGGGGCGGGATCCGAATGGCGTCAAGATCATGCCGGGTATGCTCGTCAGCGTGGCGCCGACCCGGCAAGAGGCGCAGGATCAGTTCGGCCAGCTTCAGGAATTGATTCATCCCGAGATCGGGCTGGGATTGCTGAGCGAGCGTCTTGGTATTGATATGTCCGGATATCCATTGGACGAACCAGTGCCGGATATTGCTGATGATGAGTGGATGAGAAGCAGTCGGTCTTCGATGATGTTTGCGATCGCGCGGCGCGACAAGCTCACGGTTCGGCAGCTCTATACGAGATTTGCCGCCTCACGAGGCCATGTCTCGGTCATTGGTACGCCAGCGGATGTGGCAGATAAGATGGAGGAATGGCTGACAGAGGGCGCGGCCGACGGGTTTAACGTCATGCCTCCGATCATGCCGAAGGGGTTGGAGGCGATCGTCGACCTTGTCATTCCTGAGTTGCAGAGGCGTGGGCTATTTCGTACAGCTTACGAAGGAAAAACGCTGCGCGCGAATCTTGGTCTCCTAAAGCCCGAGAATGCAGAGAAACTATTAGTTTCTGGATGATCGCGATACGTAAGACCGAGTGTCCGGCTGCAGCAGATAGGGTATTTAGTGCCGAGTATCGGGCTGCTTCGCGAGATGGATCGCTCGTCTGGAGGGCGAGGCACGCCCTGGTCTGGCGTTTCCGTTCCGCACGGATCGCAGGTCCAGCCACCCGCGATGGCGTGGCGGCTCCAGTGCACGAATCCTGTCGGGCGCAGGCTTCGACGGCTGATGAGAACCCCCGCCCAGGCAATCGACTCGCGGCTGAGCCGGACTGCGACATGCTTGAGTTCGGGTTGGCCGGTAGGGGGTCGTTGTCTGGTGTCGCGAGCGGGCCGGTGCCGGCGCAGCCAGCATATTGGCCGCTCCAGTGCATCGGCACGCGGCTTTGAACACCGACGTGACATTGTCGAAGTCCTTGAGGGGATCATATGGCAGCTGCTTGAACAGCGATGGATGCCGACGTCTTGGGCAGCTATGGCGACGTGCCGTCCGATCTGAGCCGTTAGGGTGATCTCCATTCTGGATACTGTCTGCAAGAGAGGATCCACGTAGCTTTTCATCTGAAGTCGAATTTAAGAATCGACGCCAAATTGGGGAGGAAAATCAAACGATGAAACGATGGAAGTTGGTGTTTTTTAGCACATGCGCGCTTGCCGTAGTGACATCAAGTGCTAAGTCGCAAGACTACCCCAACAGGACAATTCAAATTGTAGTGGGAACGCCCGCCGGGGGAGTTTCAGATCTCACTGCCAGAGTTCTCGCCGAGGAGATGCGGCAGAAGTTCAATCAAACAGTCATTGTGGAAAATCGTGTGGGAGCCTCCGGGAAGATTGGCGCTGCGCATGTGGCTCGTTCGGCTCCGGATGGATACACTTTGCTTTTTGCGAACCCTTCGACATTTTCTTTGCCCATCCTGACCGACAAGTCTCCGCTATACGATCCCGTTAAAGGCTTCACACCTCTTGGATATGTGGGCATTAGCGCCTATACTTTGGTCGTTCCCGCCTCGTCACCCTATAAGACGCTGAACGAGTTGCTTTCGTCCGATGCGGCCAAAAAAGGCAACTTAAAATTTGGAAACGCGTCGACAGCTTCAGCATCTCACTTTGCGGCCGAAATGCTGGCTCTGGAAACCAAAACCAGCGTCACGCATATTCCTTATCGGGGCGAAGCGCCCATGATCACGGATTTGATATCGGGCCAAATCGATGTTGCCTTCGCTACCGGAGCGCGTCCATATATTGATGCAGGTCAGATACGCGCGCTGGCGATTAGTTCGCGGGAACGCTTTACTCCGATGCCCGACGTGCCGCTGATCCTGGAGCAGGGCTTGCCACAATTCAGTTTCCTGGGGTGGCTCGGCCTCCTCGGGCCCGCTGGCATACCTGATAATGTGGTGTCCGAACTGAACAACGTAGTTCGGACCGCAGCAACCAGTGACAGGGTAAGGAAGCTAATGCTCGACAATGGGATTGCGCCGGCATCTCCGGCGTCACCAAGTCAGCATGCCGACTTGATCAGCGAGGATATTACAAAGCTGCGTCAGTTCATTGACAGCGGCCGAATTAAGGTGGAACTGCGTTAGTTTGCCGAATGAGGCAGGGCAATGCGGCCCTGCCTCATTCGGATCATGCGACTGTCACGTCGTGCCGAAATATCCACGTACGGTCCCTGGGAGGCGGCGGTGGAACTTGCCGATTGTCCTCGAATTGGAGACGGGAGAGCGTCTGAACTCGTGTGGCTCGCTCGATACGCTCCCTTTCATAATTCAGGAGGGCACCAGCAGGATCGTCCGACGAGTGATCAAGGTTTCGGGCTAATGCGAAGGCATCCTCGATCGTAATCGCGGCGCCCTGAGCCAAGGTTGGCATCATGGGATGTGCAGCATCCCCCAGCAAGGTCGCGCGGCCCTTAGTCCACCGCGGCAACGGATCCCGGTCGAAGAATGCCCATTTGAATACTTCTGGCATGAGGCGACAGATCTCCAGTCGCTCTTTCGGCCAGCCATCAAAGGCTGCCAACAATTCCGATTGGCTTGAGGGGATAGTCCAAGACTCTTCGGCCCAATCATCCGTATAGCGGCCGGCAAAGAAATTTAGTAGCTTGCCGCTTCGTAGGGGATAGAACAACATGGTGCCGGTGGGGCTTCTCCAGAGTACGACGTTTTTACGATGCAGCTCGGCGGCATCTTTGCCCAGCAGAGCTAAGGCATCATCCATTGGAAGAACGCCGCGCCAGCCGAGGTAGTGTGTGTACCGGGGATGATCCGCTCCCCAGAGCGAGTTTCGAATAGCTGAGTGAATTCCGTCAGCTCCGATCACGATGTCGCCCTCGGCGGTGCTGCCGTCCTCAAATTCTACGGCGGCGCCGTGCGGCATCGATTGCATCCGCAGCGCCTGCTTTCCGGTTGTTAACCTCGCATCCTTCGCACTGTCCAACAGGATGCGGTGAAGATCTGCGCGATGGGCTGTAAGGTAGGGGGCGCCGTAGGCAGCAAATGATTCCTGATAGGGTTCATTATGGAGGATCCGACCGTCCTGCCAGTTGAAGGTAACGAACCGATCAGGTGCACATGCAACAGCATGCAGCGGTTCTTTAAGGCCCAGCGAATAAAGAACCTTCACCGCGCTGGGGCCGACCTGTAGACCTGCACCGACTTCGCCGAAAGTGCTTGCCCGCTCGAAAACGTGAACGTCATGACCGCGAAGCATCAGGGCACGAGCGACTGCAAGCCCGCCAATACCACCTCCAACCACAAGAGCTTTCAATCTGGTTCTGCTCTGACCCGGAGCAACCTGAGATTGCATAAATTTCCCCCTTTGAAATATTATTCCACGTTGTAAGTAACATGGTTCATGCCTTCAATGGGGAATGTCTTGATCTATTGTGTGGTCTCACGATCAACGCTGTGCTCAGATCCAGGAACTCCGTATGCAGCATGGCGATGGCGCTGCAAGCCATTGGTGGGAGCAATGGCGTCCCCGAACCGGGCTGCATTCGCTGATTGAACCTCTGTGGCGCTACATCTTAATGCCGGAGACCGCCGAGCACCGTGTCTTCGCGTGGCTATCCTATCCCGTGCTGCCGGACAAAAACCTAATCGTGTTTCCACGCGATGACGACACGACATTTGGCGTCCTGCAATCGCGGTTCCACGAACTATGGGCGACGGCGATAGGCAACCGTATGGGTGCTGGCAATCAGCGTCGCTACAACAATTTGACCTGCTTTGAGACATTCCCTTTTCCATCGGGGCTCACGCCCAATGTTCCGGCCGCCGACTATGCTGGCGATCCTCGTGCAGTGGCGATCGCGGAGGCGGCGCGGCGCTTGAACGAACTGCGGGAAAACTGGTTAAACCCGGCCGACTTTGTGCAACGCGAGCCAGAGATTGTTTCGGGCTATCCCGATCGCGTCTTGCCAGTGAACGAAGCTGCGGCGAAGGAACTGGCAAAGCGAACCCTCACGAATCTCTACAATCAGCAGCCTGCATGGCTGGACCTCGCGCATCAATCTTTGGACGATGCCGTCGCCTCTGCCTATGGCTGGCCCGCCGACCTACCGGACAATGAGGTTCTAGAGCGCTTGTTCGCGCTAGATCAGGGACGCGCGGCAAAGTAACTCGTGGAAGCAATTCCAGCGCTGGGCTTAGAGCGGTTCCAGGACCGTCCAGCGCTCAACCGCAGCGCGACGATTGTCAGCTCTTGAACTGGATGGTCCGCTAGCGGCCCCTAGCCGCTAGTTAGATGCACGACGGTGACGACGATTCTCCAAGGTGGGACGCACATATCCTTGGCATCACGGCCAGCCCAATCCGCCGATACCAGCAAGAATGACCGTCCGGTTAGCGGGGCGAGGCAGCCATTCGAGAGTATGAGCCAAGTATTTCGCAACAAGGAGGGCCCTAGAGGGCTATAGAGTAGGTATAGTTCGCATCATCGCTCGGTGCGGCGCACCGGAGAGGATGAAGCCGGGCACCGCTATGTTATTGTCGAGCTTTTGTAGTTTCATAAGGCCGCCGTCTTGCTTATTTTCGACGGGCCGTCTCAACCCTCAAGAGAGACGGTGCGCCAGACGTCCTGTGCCAGGACAATGAGCAGGTCGTGCCTCTCATCGATCGTATCGGCGCCCCAGTCCGTAAACGCCTTCAGCTTTTCATTCATCCTGGTGACGGAGCTGTTCTGGCCAACCACGGCAAGATCGACAAGGCTGCGGGTGAGGTAGTTACCGCTCTTCTGGTACTCCGCCTTTTTCTCCCGGTAAAAGTCATTTCCAGCCACGATGTTGATGGGCTTTTCGAGCAGCGTCAGGTTCCCAAGCCGGTTCTTGTAGGTCTCATAGGAAGTCAGGGGAGAGGCAATGGCCCACTGCTTCAGCAGCTCGGGCGTTGGCTTGTTCGGAAGAATGTGCTCGATCTCTAGGCCGGCGAACGGCTCCAGGCTGCCTGGGACTTTAAGTCCGGTGAATGCCATTTCGACATACTGCGTGAGCCGGGCCAGCAGGTAGCGCGTGCGGTACTGCTGCATGGTATGAAGGGTCAGGCGCTTGAGCGCGTCGGAAAGCTCTTGCGCCTTTGATTCCATATTGCTCTGGAAACGGTCAGCCACAAAAGCGTTGAGGGCACCCCGTTGCTCCGCTGGATCGGATTTGCCGGCAATCCCCCTCAGCTCATCTGCCCATAGCGAGAAATTCCGCTCCAGGTCCTTCGTCGGAGTCTTGGTGAAGATGTAATAGAAAAGAAAGCTCTCAAGCTGGGTCACGAAATGGTCGAACAGGGGCTTTGGAAGAGGTGATGCCGCCAGGAGCAGGACATAGTGCAGACTGAATGCGCCGCCGGTGAGTCGCTTCAGGCTGTCCATCGGAAGGTTAGGCTTACCGTCGTTGCCAAGCCCGTTACCAAAGGCAAGATAGCTGCCCACGTTGCGGATGATCTTGCGGACGAATTCGAATGGCTTGTTGCGGTAGTCGCAGAGGGCGGCATTATCCTTCTTGACGAACCAGTCGTATATTTCGTCCTCGCGCACCACAGCATCGCTGCGATCGTTGTCAATCACGTAGTTGGCCATCAGGAAGTAGCGCAGAAACCGTAATGGCTTCTCTTTCTCCTTCTCAAGAGGGCCGGTTATCTTTTTCCATTCGTTCTTCAACTGCATGAACTGCGTCGGCGGAACCTGGGTAAAAAGCAGATTCTTCAGAAGGTCCATCGGGTTCAGCCCGACTCCGCGCTCGTTGATGGTTTCGAAGATTTTTAGGGCACTGCTGACGTCGGTGGAAATCTGGATAAACACGACGTTGTTTGCCAGATATCCCCAATACCTTTTCAGTTTGGAGGCATCCTCATAGTTGTCCGACAGGTAGCGGTAGATGGTGCTGTAGGCGTTGATCAGATTCTCCAGTGAGCCAAAGCTCGGGATTCCCGCAGCCTGAATCCCGCCGCGAACGGCCAGAGGATTGGTGTCCAGCTCCACGAGTTTGGCCATGATCTCGCCGGCGTTTTCGTAGCGCGGCTCTAATTTGAGATCGGTACGGGACTCGCCGCTTTTATCAACGTAGCTGGCGGATATGAGGCCGGTAATGATCTGGTGCTGCGCTTCGCCCCTGAACATCTGCTTCATGGCGCACAGCAGGAGAAAGAACGTCGTAAGCCGCTGCTGTCCGTCGATGACCTCGTAGTGGTTCTTTTGTGCCGTGGGCGATACGAGGATCGTGCCTATGAAATATTCGCGTTCGTTGCCGCCGTCGATTTGCTCGTTGATGTCGTCAAGGAGTTGATGGACCTCTTTATCGGTCCAGACGTATTCGCGCTGATAATCCGGAACTATGTAAAAGCATTCCTGGAACGCCTCCTGGATGCTGTATTTGTGGTTTTCAATTCTCGCCATGATCCTCTGTCCCCCCGCAAAATCTTAAATCGTTGCGTCAGCGAATGTCACGCGCCGATCGTATTGGATTTGTGTCCGCGGCTGAGGGCGCAGAGCCGCGCTTTGGCGGCGGTCAAGGCCGCGCCGGTGACGCTCGCGGTTATGATGATTTCACCGCTGGCTTTACAAGGGCGAGAAGAGGCGTGATGTCGCCTGGTCGGCGGCCCGCAACGCCTCAATGTGGGCCTTGCGGCGGTCATTCATTTTTTGAAGATCATGGCCGCCGGCCCAGTCGATGAATGGTGAGCCGTACACGGTCTGCAGCACTGTATCGGCCATGATACGGCATGGCGTCCGTTGCCGTTCGGAAACGGATGAGGCGGTGCCCATGCAATGCGAACTGAGGAACGGTCACAGCACATGCTGGCGACCTACATCCCATGAAGGGAACCCGCAAGGTTTGTGGCTCTGTGGCCGTGTGGACGCCCCAGCGTTTCCACTCCGTCCTTATTGGACATGGTCAAATCAAGCGAAGCTGGGCGAATAGCGTTTGTTGCGACAGTGTTGCAATATCTCTGATTTTGCTTGAAAAATTTTTCAACATATTGATTATTATACAATAAATCGTTCTCCTTAAGTGAGCATCCAGCCCTTGAACCAGCGAGTGCGCTGGCGCAGCCACGGGCCGAAGCGCGCGGGAGCCTCCTCGTAAGTGGATGAGGCGATCACACCGGTGCGATATCCGAAGCGGGCGAGGCGGAAGCCGAGGTCGGCATCCTCGGTGACGTTGTAGGGGTCCCATGCGCCGATCCGGTGCAGCATGGCAGTGTCGAAGTGGTTGGAGGAGCCACCGAGCGGCAGCGGCAGACCCAGCGCCGCCAGCGCCGGCAGGAAAGCGTCGAACTGGCCGGCATATTCTGCCGTGAACAGCCGCGTCAGCCAGCCGTCGCCGGTATTGTCGTTGGTCAGCCGCGCCTGGATGCAGCCGGTGTCGCGCCCGGCGGCAGCGAACGCCGCGAGGGCCTTGCGAAGCTGGTCCGGCTTGGGGCGGTCTTCCGCATCATAGACGACGGTATAGAGCCCGCGCGCGAGCGGCAGCGCGGCATTCAGCGCCTTGGGCTTGGTGCGGGGCCCGGCGGCCGGTGCGACGACCACATTCACCGGTGGGCCCGGCGGCAGCGCGTCGAGGGCGGCCCGGGTCTCGTCATCGTCCGCCTCGACGACGATCTTGATGTCCAGCTTTTCCGGCGGATAGGCGAAGGCGCGAATCGCTGCGACGAGCTGATGCACCGTGGCGGCCTCACGATAGACGGCGGCGACCACGGTATAGACCGGCAGTTCATGGTCCGCGGCCGCCCGGCCCGCCGGCGGGCCTTGCTGGACGGGCAGCAGCGCGCAGGTGAGGCGCAATGCCATCCATGCGACAAAGCCGGTGGCGAGCAGCGCCGAGACGATGATCGCCGCGGCCGCATTCGCCCATGCCGCCAGCAAGCCGCAGGCCAGCAGCGCGAGAAAGAGCGTAACAAGCCGCCGGCATGGCAGCGCCGCCGCCGAAAGGTCCGGCCGCATGTCGGACAAGCCATGCGTCGCCTGCCGGGCGATGTGGTCGGCTGCATGCCGCCGGGCGAAGGCGTCCAGGTCGCTTGCCCCGACAAGCCGTGTTCGCGCGGCAAGATGAGGGGTTTCTACCAGCATGCGGCAGAGCAGCCGCATGTTGAGATGGCGCGGCGCGACGGCCCAGATGTTTTCCTGGCCGTGGGCCAGCCGCAGCATGCCGACCCGGGCGGCGGCGAGCAGGGCCTGGTCTCCGTCCAGAAAGGCGATCCGGGTCAGGGCGTCCAGCGGATCGCGACCGATCCCGAAATGGCGGCGCATCGCGGCGACATATTCGGCCTCGGTAATCCAGTTTTGCGCGATCAGCACCTGATCGGCGCCGGTGCCGATACGGTCCGCCCTCGCCTCGGCCGCGGCCAGCACGGCGGGCGACAGGAGGCCGCGCAGGCAATCGACTTCGGGACAGCGCGAGAGCCGGAATGTCTGGCGGGAGGAATCAGGTTGCGGGACCCGGACACTAGGGCCGCGAGCATCGCACGACGCCGAAAGATCGGCCTTGATCGCCGTTCCCCCCATGACCGCCCATACAAGACCTGAAATGGCCGCACGCTTCCGCTATAAGCGAGGCCATTCCGGATTCTGGTTCCAGCCGGCAGGGAGCTTACGTGGCGTATTCGCGGTTGCAAAGCCTGGGGTTGTGGCGGCGGCCCGCATCGGGACTGCTGCTGATGCTTGTGACGCTTGTGCTGCTTGCCCTGGCTCCCGCTTTGGCGGCGCGGGCACAGTCTCCGGCCGCCGGCGCCCGGCCGGCGCCGCTTGCTGAAGTGCCGGGATTCTGGGACCCGCGGCGGCGGCCGGAGCGGCCGGATATGTCCCGCGTGACCTCGATCCGGTTCCTGACGGAAACCGATTTCCCGCCGTTCAACTACGGCCCCGACGATCATCCCCAGGGCTTTAATGTCGATCTCGCGCGGCTGATCTGCGAGGAGATCAAGATTTCCTGCACCATTCAGATGCGCCGCTTCGACACGCTGGTCCCGTCCCTGAACGAGAACCGCGGCGACGCAGCCATCGCCTCGATGTCGCCAACCGCCCAGTTGCGCCAGCGGGTGGACTTTAGCGATCCCTATTACCGGACGCCGGCGCGCTTTGCCGCGCGCAAGGACAGTCCCGTGCAGGACATCGTTCCGGAGCGGCTGGAGGGACGCAAGGTCGCCGTGGTCGCCGGCTCCGCTCATGAAGCCTATCTGCGGGAACTGTTTCCGGAGGTCGAGGTGATGCCGCTGGCGAACATCACTGAAGCCCGCGAGGCGATGAAATCCGGCGCGGCCGATCTCGTGTTCGGGGACGGCCTGATGCTGTCCGCATGGCTCAATGCCACGGAGGCCGGCGACTGCTGCGCGTTTCGCGGCGGGCCGTTTCTGGACAGCCGGCATTTCGGGGAGGGCATCGGCATCGCGGTGCGCAAGGGCAACGATTCCCTGCGGCTCGCCCTGAACTGGGCGCTGTTCCGGATTTGGGAGAACGGCCGCTTCGCGGACCTGTGGCTGCGCTATTTCCCGATCAACCCTCTCTAGGGCGTGCGAAAGGTCTTGCGCCGTTCCGGCGGATTTGGTCGTTGCGGTGTCAAAGCGGAGTTTCGAGTTGATGAGTGGTGTTGAGACCCCGGACGTCGCGTCCTGGCGTGAACTGGCCGAACAGTCCTCGGCATGGCCTTTCGAGGAAGCGCGCAAGATCGTTGCGCGCCTCAAGGCGCGGCCCAAGGACGAGGTGATCTTCGAGACCGGCTATGGCCCCTCGGGCCTGCCGCATATCGGCACCTTCGGCGAGGTGGCCCGCACCACCATGGTGCGCCATGCCTTTCGCGTGCTGACCGACGACACGGTGAAGACGCGGCTGATCGCCTTTTCCGACGACATGGACGGGCTGCGCAAGGTGCCCGACAATGTGCCGAACCAGGAGATGCTCGCCGCCCATCTCGGCAAGCCGCTGACCCGGGTGCCGGACCCCTTCTCGAACGAATATCCCTCCTTCGGCGCCCATAACAACGCCCGGCTGCGGGCCTTTCTCGACACCTTCGGCTTCGACTATGAATTCGCCAGCGCGACCGATTTCTATACGTCCGGCCGCTTCGACGAGGCGCTGCTGCTGATGCTGCGCCACTACGACCGTGTCATGGAGATCATCCTGCCGACGCTGGGTCCGGAGCGCGGCGCGACCTATTCGCCGTTCCTGCCGATCGACCCGCGCACCGGCGTCGTGTTGCAGGTGCCGATGGTGGCGCGGGATGTCGCGCGCGGCACCGTGACCTATCTCGACCCCGAGACCGGCGAGAAGATGGAAACGCCCGTCACCGGCGGGCGGGTCAAGTGCCAGTGGAAGGCGGACTGGGCGATGCGCTGGTATGCGCTGGGCGTCGATTACGAGATGGCCGGCAAGGACCTGATCGATTCCGTGAAACTGTCCGGCGCGATCTGCAAGGCGCTGGGCGGCCGGCCGCCGGAAGGCTTCAATTACGAGCTGTTTCTGGACGACAAGGGCCAGAAGATCTCCAAGTCCAAGGGCAACGGCCTGACCATCGACGAATGGCTGCGCTATGCCAGCCCGGAGTCGCTGTCGCTGTTCATGTATCGCGAGCCGAAGGCGGCCAAGCGGCTGCATTTCGACGTGATCCCGCGTCATGTCGACGAATATCAGCAGCATCTCGACGGTTACGCCCGGCAGGAGCCGAAGCAGAAGATCGCCAATCCGGTCTGGCATATCCATTCCGGCACGCCGCCGCTGTCGGACATGCCGGTGTCGTTCCAGATGCTGCTGACGCTGGTGTCGTCCTCCAACGCTGAAAATGCCGAAACCCTGTGGGGTTTCATCGGCCGCTACAGGCCCGGCGTCACGGCGCAGACCCATCCGCGGCTGGACAGGCTGGTCGGTTACGCGATCAACTATTTCCGCGACTTCGTGCTGCCGACGAAATCCTTCCGCATGCCGACGGAAGCCGAGCGCGCGGCGTTGCAGGACCTGCGCGATGCACTGTCCCAGCTTCCCGGCGATGCGAGCGCCGAGGCGATCCAGGATGTGGTCTATGACATCGGCCGCCGGCCGCCCTTCCTCGACGAGAAGAAGGCCGGCAAGGATGGCCGGCCCGGTGTCTCGCTGGACTGGTTCAACATGCTCTATCAGGTGCTGCTGGGGCAGGAGAAAGGGCCGCGCTTCGGCTCTTTCGTCGCGGTCTATGGCATTGGCAACACCGTGGCGATGATCGACGGCGCACTGGCGCGCTCAGCATGATTCCGAAAAGTGGGGCCGGTTCTCGGACGAGGTCATGCTGAAATAGAACGCTAAGCCGGGCCTGCTGGCCGGCTCTCAGGTTACTGGCTCGCCCAGACGATCCGGGCGATCCAGAGCACATCGCCGACCGGCAGGATGCGCTCGCCATGCTCCGGGTTGAAGGCGCGCAACTCCACGGTCTTGGCGGTGCGGCGCTTCAGCTCCTTGGCGGTGACTTCGCCGGCGCGAGTTTTCACCACCACGCGGTCGCCGCGGCGCACCGGCGCGCCGGGCGAAACCACGATGATGTCGCCGGCGCGGTAGGCCGGCAGCATGGAATCGCCGGAGATTTCCAGCGCATAGGCATGTTCGTCGGTGACGGCCGGGAAGGCGATCTCGTCCCAGCCGCCGCCCACGGGAAAGCCGCCATCGTCGAAATAGCCGCCACTGCCGGCCTGAGCGAGCCCGATCAGCGGCACGCCGCGCGCGGCCGTCCGGTCCGTCTGCTCGCCATTCTCCATCAGCGCGACGAAGGCGTCGATGCTGGCTCCGGCCGCGCCCAGCGCCTTGGCGACGGACTCTGTCGAAGGCCAGCGCGCCCGCCCGTCCGGCGTGACGCGTTTGGATTTGTTGAAAGTGGTGGGGTCGAGCCCGGCGCGTTTGGCGAGGCCGGAGGCAGACAGGCCGGCATTCTCGGCGAGCCGATCGAGCGCGTTCCAGACTTGGGCATGGGTGAGCATAAAGACCTCCGGACCGGGGCGATTTGAGGCAGGAATCAGGACAGCGCCATCACCAAGATTTATTCCCTATATAGGAATATAGGCAGATTCACAACCCCTTTCCGGGATATGGCCGAGAGATCCGGCGCTTGAAGACCGCGGGGCCGGCCGATAGATTCGCGTGTCTCACCTCGCTGCCCGCCCGTTCATCGGAACGTTGTGTCCTGGTCTCTGGCGCGGCCCTAAGCTGACTGTCTGCCATGTCGATTGTCTACAAGATCTGCTCGCGGACCCAATGGCGGGATGCCGAACGCGCCGGCCGTTTCACCGGCGCGGCTGTCGATCTTGCCGATGGCTATATTCATTTCTCGACTGCCGATCAGGCGCGGGAGACGGCGGCGAAGCATTTTGCCGGCCAGGATGACCTCGTTCTGGTCGCGGTGGACGCTGCCGGCCTTGGCGACCAGTTGAAATGGGAGGCTTCGCGCGGCGGTGCCCTGTTTCCGCATCTCTATGGAGACCTGCCGCTGTCCGCCGTGCTCAAAGTCACCGCCCTGCCGCTGGATGATCATGGGCACCACGTTTTTCCGGAAGGGCTGTCGTGATCGGATTTCTGGAAAGGCTGTCCCGCCCGTTCGTCCGCCGGCTCGACCCGGAGAGCGCCCATGCGCTGGCCATCCGTGCCTTGAGCCTGATGCCCGTGCCGGCGGCGGGGCCGGACGACCCGCGCCTTGCGGTGCGGGTATTCGGGCTGAATTTTCCGAATCCGGTCGGCATGGCGGCCGGCTTCGACAAGCATGGCGAAGTGCCTGATGCGCTCTTGCGGCTGGGCTTCGGCTTCGTCGAGGTCGGCACCATCACGCCGCGTCCGCAGCCGGGAAATGCGCGGCCGCGGCTGTTCCGGCTCGATGCCGATGAAGGCGTCATCAACCGTTTCGGTTTCAACAGCGAGGGCGGAGACGCCGTGTTGCGGCGGCTGGCGGCGCGGGCGCGCCGTGGCGGCATCGTCGGCGTGAATGTGGGAGCCAACAAGGATTCAGTGGAGCGCGCGCAGGACTATGTGCGGCTCATCGAACAGTTCGCGCCGGTCGCGAGCTATTTCACCGTCAACATCTCCTCGCCGAATACGCCCGGTTTGCGCGACCTTCAGCATGCCGCCGCGCTGGACGATCTGCTCGCGCGCGTGACCGAGACGCGAGACCGCGTCGCGCTGAATGCCGGGCCGACGCCGGTACTGCTGAAGATCGCGCCGGACCTCACCTTAAGCGAACTGGACGATATCGTCGGCGTCGCGCGCAAGCGCCGCGTCGATGGCATGATCGTGAGCAACACTACGCTGAGCCGGCCCCCCACCCTGCGCGACCAGCGCTCCGCCATGGAGCAGGGGGGGCTGTCCGGGCGGCCGGTCTTCGCGCTGTCGACGCGGATGCTGGCGGAGACCTATGTGCGGGTCGAAGGTGCGTTTCCATTGGTCGGCGCCGGGGGCGTTCTCTCGGGAGCCGATGCCGTGGCGAAGATCCGCGCCGGGGCGAGCCTCGTCCAGCTCTATAGCGGGCTGGTTTTCGGCGGTCTTGCGCTGGTGTCGGAGATGAAGCGGGACATGATCGAGGCGCTGGCTCGCGGCCATCACCAGAGTCTGGACGATCTCGTCGGCATGGATGCCGCCGCCGTCACCGCGGAGCCGTGGCCGGAGTGAGCCGGCCCTTTTTGCTCTCGGGAATTAACGCCCGCGTGGGGCGTTGAACAGGCGCATGAGCAGCCAGATCGGCACCACGATCACCGCGCCGAGCAGCAGATAGCGCCATAGCCAGTGCAGCGCGTCGAAGCCCATGTACCAGACGCGATAGACCATCCGGCGCAGGCTGTCGAAGATGTCGAGCGGGTCGAGCCCGAACACGTCGAGCAGGAAGCCGACAAGGATCGAGACCAGCACCAGCCGCAGCAGGACCGCGAGGGGCGAGCCGCCGAAGAAGCGGGTGACGCCACTGCCGGTGCGGCGCGCGCCGATGGAACGGTTGTCGGATTCAGCCATGGATATCAGCTCCGGATGATGCCTGTTTATCACGGAGACCGGCTGGGCCAGAACCTGAATTCGTCCTTCCCGCCTCGATCCTGCCCAGGATCGCCTCCAGCGCGTCCAGCCGGTCCGCCTCGCCCGGCGGCTTGTCCCAGCGCAGGCGGCTGATGCGCGGAAAGCGCATGGCGATGCCGGATTTGTGGCGGGTGGAGCGTTGCAGCCCCTCGAAGGCCACCTCGAAGACCAGCCCGTGATGCGGCTCATGGGTGACATGGCGCACCGGCCCGAAGCGGTCCAGCGTGTTGCGGCGGACGAAGCGGTCGATCTCGATGAGTTCCGCATCGGTGAAGCCGAAATAGGCTTTCCCCACCGGCACCAGTTCGTCGCCGCTCTCGCCGGCGGTCCAGACGCCGAAGGTATAGTCCGAATAATAGGACGAGCGTTTACCGTGGCCGCGCTGGGCATACATCAGCACGGCATCGACGGTGAAGGGATCGCGCTTCCACTTCCACCACGGCCCTCTCGGGCGGCCGGGCACGTAAAGCGAGTCTCGCCGCTTGAGCATCACCCCCTCGACCGCCTCGGCATCCGCGCCGGCTCCGGCGCTGGCCGGGTCGGCGCGGGCGACGGTGAGCGCTTCCCAGTCCGTGAACGGGATCAGCGGCGAGAGGTCGATGCGCGGGCTGCCGAGCGCGGCGACAAGCCGTTCCAGCCGGCGGCGGCGCTCGATGAAGGGCAGGTCGCGCAGGTCCTCGCCGTGCTCGAACAACAGGTCATAGGCGCGCAGATGGGCGGGAAATTCCGCAAGCAGCTTCGCGGTGACGGCCTTGCGGTTCAGCCGCTGCTGGAGAATGTTGAAGGACTGGACGCGCCCCTCGCGCAGGATCAGCAATTCGCCATCGATGGCACCGTCGAAGGCCAGCGCCTCGGCGAGATCGGGAAAGGCGGCGGAGATGTCCTCGCCGGTGCGCGAATAAAGCCGCGCGACAGGGCGGCCGTCCGGCTGTGTTCCGGCACCAGCCTGGATGCGGATGCCGTCCCATTTCCATTCGGCAGTGAAATCCGCCGGATCGAGCGCCGCGAAATCGGTTTCCTCGATGGCATGGGCCAGCATCGCCGGCCGGAACGGCGCGGGATCGTCGGTGCGGGGCCGCTCGCCATGGCCTTCGACCCAGGCGAACAGCTCGCTGTAGGGCGGCGCAAGGCCCGGCCAGACCAGCTCGATATCGTCCGGCTGATGATCGCCCAGCGCGGCGACGGCGGTCTTGGCGAGGCGCGCCGACACGCCGATGCGCAGGCTCCCCGTCACGAGCTTGAGCAAGGCCCAGCGGCCGGTCTCGTCCAGTTCGTCGAGCCAGCGTGCAAGCTGCGCGGGAAGCTCCGCCTTGCCGAGCGTGTTGAGCGCCGCGACCACATCGGTCAGCGTCGGCGGCGGGGCGTTGCGTCCGTGATCCTTCGCGGGCGCCGGCCACAGCAGGGCCACCGTCTCCGACAGGTCCCCCACATAGTCATACGACAGCGCGAACAGCGTCGGCTCCACGCGCTCCGCGATCAGCGCGCGGATGAGCCCCGGCTTGGCATGCCTGAACGACAGCGCGCCGGTCAGCGCCGCCAGCGCATAGCCGCGATCCGGATCGAGGGTATGGCGGAAATAATCCGTTATCAGCCGCAGCTTGGCGTTGCGGCCGGGTTCATAGGCGAGACGGTCGAGCAACTCGGCGAAGCGGTTCATGCTGTCGTTCCGGCAGAACCGGCCTCGGCTGCGATCGGGGCGTCGTCGCCTTCATCCTCGTCGCCATAGCCGACGACGCCGAGGGGCCGGGCGTTGAGTCCCTGAAGGCGGCACCAATGCACCAGCGCTTCCTCCGCGCCGTGCGTGACCCAGATGTCCGATGCGCCGGTGGCGGCGATGGTGGCGGTGAGGCCATCCCAGTCGGCATGGTCGGAAATGACGAGCGGCAGTTCGACGCCCTTCTGCCGGGCGCGCGCCCGCACCCGCATCCACCCCGAGGCGAAGGCCGCGAGCGGATCGGGAAAATTCCGCGTCCAGGTGTCTTTCAGCGACGATGGCGGACACAGCGCGATGGCGCCGGCCATTTCGGCTTTCTTCGTGCCGCGCACGAGGCGCAGCTCGCCGAGGTCCTGGCCCTGCTGCTCGTAATAGCGCGTCAGCTTCTCCATCGCGCCGTGGAGATAGATCGGCCGATCATAGCCGGCCTGCCGGATCAGCGCGATGACTCGCTGCGCCTTGCCGAGCGCATAGGCCCCGACAAGGTGCGCGCGCTCCGGAAACAGCGCGACCGAATGCAGCAGCCGCACGATCTCGTCCTGCGGATTGCCGTGGCGAAAGACCGGCAGACCGAAGGTCGCCTCGGTGATGAAGACGTCGCATGGCACCGTCTCGAACGGCGCGCAGGTCGGGTCGCTCACGTCCTTGTAGTCGCCCGAGGCGACGATGCGGACGCCGCCGGCCTCCACGAGGATCTGCGCAGAGCCGAGCACATGGCCGGCAGGATGCAGGCTGATGCGCACGCCGCCGAGATCGACGGTCTCGCCATAGCCGGCGGCCTGTGTCGTGCCGGCGAAATTCTCGCCATAGCGCAGCGCCATCAGGTCCAGCGTCTGCGGGGTGGCGAGTACCGCGCCATGCCCGGCGCGGGCATGGTCGGCATGGGCATGGGTAATGACGGCGCGCGCCACCGGGCGCACCGGGTCGATATGGAACCCGCCGGGCTTGCAGAAGATGCCGCACGGCGTCGGCGACAGGATATCCTCGGCGCGCATCGGCTGTAGATAGGCAGCAAGTCCCGGATTGGGAGAGGCGCGGACACGTGCGGACGCGCGTCATGGAGGACATTATGACCACCGAACTGACCATGCTGGCGCTGAGCGTCGTGCTCGGCTTCGCCATGATCCTTGCCGCCGCGCAGGCGGCCACCGCCCGGCGCGGGCTGGACTGGAATGCCGGCCCCCGCGACGAGGCGCTGCCGCCGCTCACCGGCCTCGCCGGCCGGCTGGACCGGGCGCGGGCGAATTTCCTCGAAACCTTCCCGTTCTTCGCCGTCGCGGTGCTGATCGCTCATGTCACGGGCCGCAACGGCGCGCTGACCTTCTGGGGAACCCAGCTCTATTTCTGGGCGCGGATCGCCTATGTGCCGCTTTATGCCGCCGGCATTCCCTATATCCGCAGCCTGGTCTGGCTGGTCTCGGTCATCGGCATCGCCCTGGTCATGATCGCCCTGATCTGAACTTGGCTCGCATCGCGGCGGCCGCGGCACTAGATTGGCCCGGTGGATGCTCCTGCCAACAGTTCGTTGCCCGACCTGTTCCGCCGCTGGTTCGCCGGCAAGGGCTGGGAGCCGCGTGCCCATCAGCTCGCTTTGCTGGCGCAGGCCCGCTCCGGGCGGTCCTCGCTGCTGATCGCGCCCACCGGCGCTGGCAAGACCCTCGCGGGGTTCCTGCCGAGCCTCGTGGAACTCTCCGGGTTCGCGGCGGAAGGCGGAGTCGCCCCCCGCCGTCGGCTGATGTCCACCGGATCGGATGTGCGCCGCGAGGGCGGGCTGCATACGCTCTATATCTCGCCGCTCAAGGCGCTGGCGGTGGATATCGCCCGCAACCTCGAACAGCCGGTGGCGGAGATGAGGCTCCCGGTCCGCGTCGAGACCCGCACCGGCGACACGCCGGCGTCCAAGCGCCAGCGCCAGCGCCGCGACCCGCCGGATATCTTGCTGACCACGCCGGAGCAGCTTGCGCTGATCCTCGCGACGGCGGACGGGCCGTATCTGTTCGGCTCGCTCCGCCGCATCGTGCTGGACGAACTGCATTCGCTGGTGCTGTCCAAGCGTGGCGACCTGCTTTCGCTGGACCTTGCCCGGCTGTTCCGCCTCGCGCCGCAGGCGACGACCGTGGGCCTGTCCGCGACGGTGGCCGAGCCGGACGAGTTGCGGCGCTATCTGGTGCCGCAGCGTTCGGGCGAAGCCGCGATGGCCGATCTGGTCATGGCCGAAGCCGGCGCCGCGCCGGATGTCTCGATGCTGGATACCGCCGAGCGCCTGCCCTGGGCCGGGCATTCCGCCGTCCATGCGCTGGATGAAATCTATGCGCTGGTGAAGCGGCATAAGACCACGCTGATCTTCGTCAACACCCGCAGCCAGGCCGAGCGCATCTTCCAGGAACTCTGGCGGATCAACGACGACAACCTCCCCATCGCGCTCCATCACGGCTCGCTCGATGTCGCCCAGCGCCGCAAGGTGGAGGATGCCATGGCGGCTGCGCGGCTGCGCGCCGTGGTCTGCACCTCCTCGCTCGATCTCGGCGTGGACTGGGGCGATGTCGATCTCGTCATCAATGTCGGTGCGCCGAAGGGTTCCTCGCGCCTGCTGCAACGCATCGGCCGCGCCAACCATCGCTGGGACGAGCCGTCCAAGGGCATCCTCGTGCCGGCCAACCGCTTCGAGGTGCTGGAATGCAGTGCTGCCGTCGCGGCGGTGGCGGAGAATGCGCAGGACACGCCCCCGTCGCGGACAGGCGCGCTGGACGTGCTGGCCCAGCACATCCTCGGCTGCGCCTGCGGCGCGCCGTTCCTCGCAGACGATCTTTATGCGGAAGTCACGGCGGCCGCGCCCTATGCGGACCTGTCGCGGCAGGATTTCGACGATGCGGTGGAGTTCGTCGCGACCGGCGGCTATGCCCTGCGCGCCTATGAGCGTTTCGCCAAGATACGGCAGGATGCGCAGGGCCGCTGGCGCATCGCCCATCCGGCGGTGGCGCAGCGCTACCGCATGAATGTCGGCACCATCGTCGAGGCCGATATGCTGAAGGTGCGCCTCGTGCGCTCCCGCGCGTCGAAGGCGGTGGCGCGGGGCGGGCGCATTCTCGGCGAGGTCGAGGAATATTTTGTCGAGACCCTGTCGGCAGGCGACACCTTCCTCTTTGCCGGCGAGGTGCTGCGCTACGAGGCGCTGGTGGAGAACGAGGTCTATGTCTCGCGCGCGACGTCAGAGGACCCGAAGGTGCCGTCCTACGAAGGCGGCAAGTTCCCGCTCTCGACCTATCTCGCCGCGCGGGTGCGCGACATCCTTGCCGATGGCCGTGCCTGGGGCGCGCTGCCGGCGCAGGTGCGCGAGTGGCTGGAGATCCAGCAATGGCGCTCGCAGCTTCCGGCCGCGAGCGAATTGCTGGTCGAGACCTTTCCGCGCGCGGCCAAGCATTATTTCGTCTGTTATCCGTTCGAGGGCCGCCTCGCGCACCAGACCCTCGGCATGCTGCTGACGCGGCGGCTGGAGCGGGCGCGGCTGCGGCCGCTCGGCTTTGTCGCCAACGAATATGCGCTGGCGGTGTGGTGCCTCGGCGACGTCGCCCTGCATCTGCAAAGCGGCCGGCTGTCGCTGGCGGAGCTGTTCGATCAGGACATGCTGGGCGACGATCTCGAAGCCTGGCTTGCTGAATCGGCGCTGATGAAACGCACCTTTCGCGCCTGTGCGATCATCGCCGGGCTGATCGAGCGGCGTTTTCCGGGCAAGGAGAAGTCCCGCCGCGAGGTCACGATGTCCACGGACCTGATCTATGACGTGCTGCGCCGGCACCAGCCCGACCATCTTCTCCTGCGCGCGGCGCGAGCGGACGCCGCCACCGGCCTGCTCGACCTGCGCCGGCTGGGCGACATGCTCGCGCGCGTCAAGGGACATATCGTGCACAGGCCCCTCGACCATGTGTCGCCCCTTGCTGTACCCGTGATGCTGGAGATCGGCCGCGAGTCGGTCGGCGGCGAGGCGTCCGAATCGCTGCTGGCGGAGGAGGCCGAGGACCTGGTGAAAGAGGCGATGCGCTGATGCACGGCACGCTGCCGGCCCCGATCCATACGGCCCGTGACCCGGTGCGCGAGCATGGATTCGTCGTGGCTGGCGCGGCGCTGGTGGCCGATTGCAGCGGCGCGCTGTACTGGCCGGCCGAGCGGCTGCTGGTGGTCTCGGACCTGCATCTGGAAAAAGGATCGAGCTTTGGGGCGCGGCGGGTGTTCCTGCCGCCTTACGATACCGCCGCGACGCTGGCGCGGCTCGCCGCCGTGGTGGCGCGCTACCAGCCGGCTTGCGTGGTCGCATTGGGCGACAGTTTCCACGACGGCGGCGGGCCGGCGCGTCTCGCGCCTTCGGATCGCGACACGCTGGCCGCGTTGCAGCACGGCCGCGACTGGATCTGGATCGCCGGCAATCACGATCCGGACCGGCCGGAGAATGTCGGCGGCGTCGCCATGGACGTGCTCAGGCGCGGTCCCCTGACCTTCCGTCACGAGCCGGGCTTGCAGGCAGTGGCAGGCGAGATTGCCGGGCATCTGCATCCGGTTGGGCGCATCAGCCGCCGCGGACGTGTCGTCAGCCGCCGCTGCTTCGTGACGGACGGAACCCGCCTCGTCGCGCCGGCCTTCGGCGCCTATGCCGGCGGCCTGAATATCCGCGACCGCGCCTTTGCGCGCGTCTTTCCGACGCTGGGCTTCACCGCGCATCTCATGGGTGCGGACCGGCTCTATGCCATTCCGGCGGCGCGCTGCGTTTAGAGCATGATCCCGAAAAGTGGGAACCGGTTTTCGGAGAAGATCATGCTCAGGCAAAGATAGCCGATGAGTCTGATTGTGTTTGACGGCTCTCAGTCGCGGCGGAAGATCACGGACGACAGCCATCCGACCATCAGGGCCATGGTCATGGCGGCAAGGCCGTAGAGCAGGCTGTGTTCCCGGGCGGATCGCGCCACAAATTCCTCGAAGCCGTCCTTGCGGACGTCGAGCTTGCCCTGGTCGCGCGCCAGCAGCCGGCCATCGGCGAACAGCTCGACCTCGACATCGTAGGACCCGAAGATGACCTGGGCCGGCAGCGGAATGTCGGCCCGGAACAGGCTCGGGGACAGGAAAGTCACCGCATTGGGGCGCTCGCTGTAAAGGCCCTGTTCCTGCTTGATCCGCATGAAAGCCCGCCGGAACGGGTCGGTCGGCACCACGTCGGCAAAATCGGTGCCGATCCGCTGGGTCAGTACGGTGTTGTTCAGGCCGATCTGGTGGCGCAGCAGTTCCTCGCGTGGTGCGATCGCGCCGACAGGCCGCGTGGTGACGACGGCGAGATAGGACGGCACGTTGATGAACTGTCGCGATTCCACATTCGCCCAGACGCCGAGCACCCGGCCCTTGCGCCGGGTCACCATGGTCTCGCGCGGACCGCTCACCGTGATGGCGATATCGTAGCTGCCCGGCGGGCGCAGCGGTGCCGTGTCCGTCGGCTCGACCGTGCCGAACAGCACGAGATCGGCGCCGGTATAATTCGACGTGACGCGCACCTGATGGGTGGACAGCGACGACACCAGCCGTTGCGCCGCGGCCGGCGATGGCAGGGCCAAGGCTGCCACGGCAAGAGCGGTTCCGATGATGCCGGCCCGGACCGTCATAGCAGCGGCTCCAGAATACGCACGGAGAACAGGTCGTCCGGCGCGACGACAAGGTCGTACGCGAAGCGCAGGCCCACCGCGAGCACCAGGAGGCCGAGCAGGAAGCGCAGGCGCTCGGCGCGCATGTTCTGCCCGGCCCGGGCGCCGAATTGCGCGCCGATGCCGCCACCGACCATCAGGATCAGCGCCAGCACGGCATCGACGAGGTGATTGGTGACCGCATGCATCACCATCGCGGATGCCATGGTGACGAGCGTGAGCACCATGGAGGTGCCGATCACCGTCGCCGTCGGCACGCGGAGGAAATAGATCAGCATCGGCACCAGGACGAAGCCGCCGCCGATGCCGAGCACGGCGCCGACGAAGCCGATGAAGATGCCGATGGCCCAGACCGGGATCACGGAAATATACATCCGCGACCGCTTGAAGCGCATCTTCAGCGGCAGGCCGTGAATCCAGTTGTGCGCGCCGGGCCGCCGCAGCGTCGTCGGCCGTCCCTGCCGTCCGCGCATGATGGCGCGGATGCTTTCGGAGATCATCAGCACGCCGACGACTCCCAACAGCGTCACATACGACAGGCCGATGGTGAGATCGAGCTGGCCGAGGTTGCGCAGCAGGGTGAACAGCGCGACGCCGAGCGCGGTGCCGACGATGCCGCCGGTCAGCAGCATGCCCGCCAGTTGTAAGTCGATCGCTTTTCTTCGCAGGTAGGACAGCGCGCCGGAAAATGACGAGGCGGCGATATGGCCGGTGACGCTGGCGACGGCGACCGCCGGCGCGATGCCGAGGAAGATGAGCAGCGGCGTCATGAGGAAGCCGCCGCCGATGCCGAACATGCCGGAGATGAAACCGACCGCGAGACCCATCGCGAAGATGACGAAGATGTTGACCGGCAGTTCTGCGATCGGGAGATAGATCTGCACGATGAACTTCCGCCGCTGCTGCGGCTTATGAGGCGGCCTCGGTTGTCAGCGGCGGAATCGGCTGGGTCCGGCCGCGTATTCGTTAGCTATCGGCCACGCGCGCAGATGGTTTCAAGCCCCATTTCACTGAATCTTGCGAACCGGCCTGGAGACGGCGACGTAGGGACCGCCTTCGGCCGACCGGGTCCCCGCAGCGGTCTGTGCGGTGGAGTTGGAGTCCCAGCCGCCGGGCGGAGCCTTCACCAGAGTCGCGCCCTCGGGCTCGGGCTTTGCGGTCCAGCCGGCGACGGTCTTTTCGGCGGACTTCAGTTGCGCGGCATCGAGCCGCCCGGCGATGTCGTCACGCTTGGCCGCAGCGTCGCGGTCGCCCTCGCGGGCCGCCAGAGCGAACCACTTGTAGGATTCCGGCAGGTTCTGGCTGACGCCGATGCCCCGGGCATAGAGCACGCCGAGGTTATACTGGCTGTCGGCAATGCCATGATCGGCGGCCTTGCGGAACCAGGGCAGGGCGTTGCGATAGTCCGGCTTGCCGTCCATTCCTTCCGCGAACAGCACAGCGAGATTGTGCATGGCCTTGCCATGCCCGGCCTCCGCCGCGGAACGGTAGAGCCGCCGGGCGGCTTCAAGATTCTTCGGAAGGCCGATTCCCTTTTCGTGCATGCCGGCGAGGCGGAACTGCGCCGGTACGATCCCGGCATCGGCAGCGCGGCCGAACCAGCGCGCCGCTTCGGCGGAGTTCTGGGTGACGCCCCGTCCGTCCGCGAAACGGGAGCCGACCTCGAATGCGGCGGCGGCGTCGCCATCGATGGCGGCCCGGCGCAGCGCCGCTCCGCCGATATCGACGGGCAGTTCGTCCCGCGCCGCGGCCTGTTCGCCGGTCTTTGGCGCCGGCACGGTGATTTGCCCGGCTTTGCCGATATTGAGATTTTGCGTCCAATAGGGCGCGGCGGTCTGGGCAGCAGCGGCGGGCGGCGGTGTGGTGCCCGTGGCCTCCGGCGCGGCTGGCGCCTGAACCGGCGCCGGGGTCGCAGTCGTGACCGCGACCTTGGCGGGAGGCGGCGTTGTGTCGTTCGAGCCCCGGTAAAGATAGGCGGCGCCCCCGATGGTGCCGACCGCAACGACCGCGACGCCGGTAACGGCAAACAGCGAGCGGACGCGCTTCATCAGGCCGGGGTCGGCTGGAAGTTCGGCATTTTCGGCCGTGCCGACGTCGGTCATCCGGCTGGCGGCTTTGCGGCCGGTGCGCTGACCGGCTGCGATATCGGCGGCGGCGGAGGCGCTGGCCGCCATCGCGGCGCGGCGCGCCGCCGCGATGAAGTCGCCCTTGTTGCCCGGGTCCGGAATGATCGGCGGCTTGGCGGACCCCAGCGCCTGTTCGGATGCCGCGATGCGCTCAGCGGCGGACGGCCGCTGCGAACGGGTCGAGCCCGGCTCAAGCGGATAGTCCGGCGGCAGGCTGGGATCGAGCGGAAGATGCTCGGTGCGCGGTGCAGGCTCTTCCCGCATTTCCCCGGCGGCTTCCCCGGCCACTCCCACCGGCAGGAAAGCTGCATCGGTGGCGGCGCCGCTTGCGGGAGACCAGCGCAGGTCTTCACTCGCGGAGGGTTTCTGGTTTGCGGCTGACCGCTCCGGTTGCCCGGGCAGGTCCCTGCCGGAATCCGGTCCCCAGTCGTCGAGGCGGCCGATTGCCGGCGCAAGGTCGGCCTCAGTCAGGTCGAGAGGACCGTAGGCGCTGCTTCGGCTGTCGGTCTCGCGGGCATCATCGAACAGGTCGGTTCCGCGGTGTTCGGTGAACCCGAAGCCTGAGCCCGGCGGAGCGGCCTCCCGTTCGCGCCCCCGTCCGGGCATCGGCGGCAGGTCGGGTGCCGTGCCGGCAAAGCCGGGTCCGGGGCGGACGCCATGGCGCAGTTCGCCCTCGATCATCGCCAGACGATCGACGAGGTGTCCCAGCGTGCCATGAGCGGCCTCGACCGCTTCCTGGGTCCGCATTTCCGAGGATTTGATGTCCGCCAGTTCGTGCTTGATGGCCCTGACTTCATCGGAAATGGCGGACGGCATGTCGCCGCCGCGGCTTCCGGCCGGCCGGGCGCGCTGCTGTTCGAAATGGACGAGCAGCTCGGTCAGCGCGCGTTCGATGGTTTCGAGATTGTTCAGCCGGGTTCCCGAAGCATCCAGCTTTTCCACCAGCCGGGCGATCCGGGTCTCCAGCGTGGCAAGGGCAGTCTGCTCGCCGCCGGACCGGTCCGGCGCGCGTTCCATTCTGTCCACGAGCTTCTTCAGCAGGCTCTCGATCTGCGGCGAGGCGGGCGCGGTGCTGCGGCTTTCCAGCGCCTGGGCGAGCATCGCGATGCGCTGATCCAGCGTATGCAGGACTTCATTGCTGACGGCGGAATGCGCGGCCGTTTCCAGCCGCTCGACCGCGCCGGCCAGCATCCGCATCTCCTCGGACACCTTGTTCAGGGCATCGTTGGAGGCAACGTGGCTGGTGACGCCGCGCAGCGTGGCGATGGCCTGTTCCAGTTGCTGGAGCGTGCGGGCGTCCTGGGGTCCGCCGGCGACAGCATCCACCTTGCGGGCAATGCCGTCCAGCATGTGATGCAGGCCGGCCAGATTCTCGGCCGGGGTCAGTGAGCGGATTTCGTTGCGGACTTCGCGCAGGCCACGCTCGAGCAGCGCGATGGCCTCCGGCTCGGCGCCGGACGAGCGGCGCTCATCCAGCCGTTCGGCCAGAAAGCGGATTTCCTGCTCCAGCGCCTCGACGGAGTGGCGCGGCAGCGCCTCCTCCACGGTTCTGGCGATGGTGTGCAACTCCTGCCGCATTTCCTCGACGGCACTGTTCAGGGCCGGAGAGCGCAGGCTTTCGATCTGGGTGGTGATGGTGCGGAGCTGGCGTTCGAGGCCGCTCAGGTCCTGCGTCACCGGGCGTGGCAGGATGTCGGACTGGGCGAAAGCCTCCCGGCGCGGCTCCGGCCGCTGGCGTTCTGCATTCGGGGCCGGCTCATGACGATCGTCGCCCGGCTGCCTGCCGTGAGGGCGGTCGGCATCGAGAATCTGTTGCCGTGCCGCGATCTCGGCAAGGGCGGTGTCGAGAAAGGCATCGTCGTCGAAGCCGTCCTCGTTGAAGCCGCCGCCGAAACTGGTGCGGCCAACGCCATTGTCGTCGCGAGACGCGGCCCCGCGGCTCCGGGACCGTTCGGCATCGCCGAGCCGGTCGAGCCGCTGTTCGATACGGGCGATGGCGTCCGCCAGATGGTCGGTGTCGTCGGCGCGGGGCTTGCGCGCCAGCCGTTCGATATCCCGGCCGAGCAGGTCGAGCTTGCGGTCCATCGCCGCGAGGTGCCGCGGCTCCGATCCGTCGCGGTTGCGCCGGCCGGCCTCAACACGCGTCTCGTTGCGCGCCTCATTGCGACGGCGCGGGGCGGCGCGGTTGTCGTCAAACGCTGCGTCGTGAAAGTCGTTACGGGCATGGGAGCGATGGCGCGGGGCGCGGGCGTCCGCCATGGCCGCTTCATCGTCGTCGTAACGTGCCGCTCGCCGCTCGCCGGAATCCTCGTCGCGCGACGGGGTGCGGTCGGTGCGGTGGCTGCGGGACGGACGGTTACGGCGGCGTCGGCCGCCGGCGTCGCGATCCTCGCGAAAATCCTGCTCCCCGCGAAAATCCCGCTCGTCGTGATCGTCGGTGAAAGCCGCGCCGCGCTGCGCCGTCCTGCGCGGCGGCAAGGTCTCGTCGCTCTGTTCGAAGATGACGTGGTTCAGCCATTCGCCGACGGACATGCCGGCCCGCCGCGCCGCATCCCGAGCCGTGTCGCGGGCATCGTCCCGCACACCTTTGACCTGCCAGGGAATGCCGCTTTTCATGCCTGGGACCACACAATCCTGAACGGGGACGGGCGCTGACGCCTTAACGAAGACGGACTCGGGGCGGTGTTCGAGTCTCTGACCGGACAATTAAGGAATAGGGTAAACAGAGCGTTAAGGCTGGCCTTCAGGGTCTGATCCAACTGCGTTGAAGCAGACCCGTCGGGTCCTCTTTTTGGGATCATGCTCTAATGAACCAGCACGGCGCCGTCGCAGCGGATGCCGGTGACCCAGACATCGGCCTGTCCGAGACTGATGCCGAGTGTCGCAAGGATATCGGAGAGCGCACGGTCGAGCGGCAGGGTGGCTGCGGCGATGATCTGCGCCACGGTCTGGGTCAGGCCGCCCGGCAGGCCGATGCCGAGCCCCAGCACTTCGACCTCCACGTCGAGGTCGCCGATGAGTTTGGACAGCAGCGAGGAGGTGAAGTCGCCGGTGCTGACGCTTTTCTTCGTATGCTGCGCAATGTCCTGCGCCGAGAAAACGAGGCTGCGGCTGGCGAGATTGGTGATGGTGGCATGGGCGCGGCCTTTGATCTCGGCCAGCAGCGGCAGCCCCGCCAGCCTCGCCTTGCCGGGCCGGGGCGCGGTGGTGAAATTGGTGAATTCCGCCGCTCCGACATTTCCGATCCAGCCGTCCAGCACGGCCGGCGTCACCGCCACGACGGTCTGATGCCCCGATGGCGCGCACGAAACCTCCTGAAGCGTCCCGGTCGCCGCTGCAAGTTCGAGATAGATCGGCACCGTGACAAGGGTGACAGGTCCGGTGCCGGCGATCCGTGCGATCAGGAGCAGCCGCGTCTGCGCGGTATGAACGCTGGTTCCCGCCTCGCCGATGGCGATCCAGCGCCGGCCCTGCGGCCGCTCCCCGATGGCGAGACTGAGCGTGACGTCGAGCAGGCCCGGAAAGCCGGCGCCAAGCAAGACCGCGACCTGGCGCTGGCCGTTCGCGAGCTGCGCAACGGCGGAGAGGAAATCCAGTGCGGCGACCGACAGGCCCATCTGCGGCGTCTCGCTCGTCCGGCTGCCGGCATGGGGCCCGAAATCGATCAGCGACGACAGCCGGGTTCTGGTGGGAGAGTGCCGAACGGCGTTGAGGATGGAGGTCAGCGCCAGTGCCGCCTGCTGATGGCCGCCGGCCTGCGCCGTATCGAGCATCGCGCCGACGATATCGGCGATGCCGACTTCCGCGGCCGCGATCGAATCGTAGGTTCCGGCGGTCAGCCGCGCGCGGCTCGCCAGCGCCCTGCTGAACGAGAACAGGTCCAGCCGGGTATCGAGCAGGGAGCGGTAGTCCATCACCGAGAGTGACAGGCTCGTTCCGAGCAGCGAGCCCAGCATGGCGTTCAGCAGGCCGCCTTCGAGCCGGACGAGGCCGGAGCCGATGGCGAAGGATGCAAAAGCCGTGCGCGCCGCGGTGGCGCGGGTCTCGATGATGAAATGATCCCGGCCGGTGAGGAACTTGCCGAAGATCAGCGGGGTTGCGGTTCTCAATTTCACCTGCGCCGCGTTGGCGCGGTCAAGCGGGGCGGGCGTGAAGCGCCGGTTCGCCGCCAGCGCCGGGTCCGGCTTGTAGGTGCCGGTCACCAGCTCCGTCAGCGCCTCCGCGGGATAGCGGTTCTGCCGGACGGTGGCGACCGCGGCGCGGTTTGCCAGCGCGAGGTCCGAGGCGGCGGCGATGGCGGCGAGATCGGCCGCGCTCTGGGCCGCGCGGCGATCGGCGAAGACCTTGCCGACGTCGATGCCGAAAGCGGCGAAGCCCATCATGACGGTGAGCAGGCCGGCGGCCATGACGGCGACCGCGCCATGCTGGTCGGATCGGAACCGGTCAAGCCGGCTTGTCAGGAAAGAGGGCATGGCAACGCGGAATCTGCCGGGTGCGCGCATGGCGACCTCTCAGTAGCCGCCGCGCTGGATCGCGGCCTGCCGTCTGATGGTGGAAGAAGGAAGCGGGATGAGATTGGGGAGGCTGTAGATGAACAGGCCCGAGGCGTCGTAGGTCACCGTCACGCGGTAGACCTGGCCGGAGGGGTCGGCCGCGCCGGCGGAAACCGTGAGGCGGTGCGGCGCGATGAGCGGATACGTTGCCGCATGGGCGCTGACATAGGTTTCGGCGAGTGTCGCGCGCTCGTCGGCGGAGAGCCCGCCGATGGAGGAGCGGGCCGCTTCCGCGGCGAGCTGCTGGACGCCGTGGACGGCGGCGAGATAGGCGCCATAGGCGATGATGCCGAGCACGATCAGCAGGAAGACGGGAAACACCAGCGCGAATTCGATGGCGGAGGCACCGTCCCGGCTTGCGATCCAGCGTTGCAGGATGGAGTGTTTCATCCCGCAATGGTTGCATCAGGATGTTCGGCACACGTAAAGAAATCCATTGGCCGAATTGCTGGACGTTGGAATTCGATCGCTCATGAATTTCATTTGAGCATTGCGGCGTCCGCTGCTGAGTATGAAGGCCCGCCATCTGCCCAAGCCATCGCCGGCTATCGGGCCAGCGCACGGGGGGCCGGCAGGCCGCCGGCGGAAACACGCCGATGAAAGAGAGATTCGAGAGGATGGGCAGAGGCGGATCGCCCGCGGCACCCGGAGGTCGTCACCCGGGCCGTGGCCGGCCATGATGCGCGGCCGGCGGCGGCTGCCGCCGTTCAGGGCCGGCGTGTGGGCCGATGAGGCAGCCGGATATGTTGGCTGTCTTCCGCGGGCGGGCGCAACAGGGCTTCGAGAACGGACAGGAAAGGCCGGGTCGCCGCCCGGTCCGCCGTCTCGCCGATGCAGATGCCGGCGCTCACTTCCGGCAGTTGGGGAAGATAGTGTTCGCGGGCGATCTTGAGTTCACTTGGCACGGTCCTCTCCAGCATCACGATGAAGCCGAGGCCGGCGGCCGCTGCCAGCAGCCGTGCGTTGAGGTCGCTCCCGAGGAAGGCGGTCGTATGAGTCAGACAGGCGGCTTCGCAGGCCCGGATGGCGACGCGCTCCGACACGCTTTCGGGTGCGCTGATGAGAGGAATCGGCGCGCCGGGACTGAGGAGGAATGTCGGCGCGCAGACCCAGCACAGCCGCTCCTTCCATTCCACCTGGGCGGGCTGCGGCAGGCTGCCGGCCGAGATCAGCACGGCGAGATCGAGATACCCCGCCGCGAGGCTTTTCGCGAGCGTCTCGGACGAATCGCAGCGCAGCAGCAACGGCTGCCGCCGGCCCGGCTGGCTGGTCTCCGCCAGCACCGCCGGCATGAACCGGTTCACCAGTGCCCGCGAGAGGCCGGTGCGCAGGATTCTGGCGACGGTGCCGACATGGAGGAAGATCTGGTCGTTGAGGGCCAGGATGCGCTGCGCATAGGTCGCGACCGTCTCTCCCCGGTCCGTCAGGCGCAGGCCGGGGCCGCTTCTCTGAAAGATCTCGCCGCCCACCAGAAGTTGAAGCCGCTTGATCTGCGCACTGATGGCCGACTGGGTCAGGCCCAGGACCCCCGCCGCTTTCGTGAAACTGCCGACGTCGAGGATTGCGGCGAATGTCCGCAGCAACTCGATGGGGACGTGATTCTTATCGTAGCGCCGATGCATGTTCGCCCCGCTCGCCAGAAGTGTATTAAATGCATATACAACTTTAAATATCAAACAACAAGCGTTTTATCAATCATTGGTTGCATTTTGGCCGTTGGACGAGCAGATCGAGGTGCCGTGCGCCAGCGTCTCCTTTTGGACGGCGAAATGATCTAGAGTTCCGGTTCCACAGAAGCCGCATCCGGAGTGGTCGTCATGCCGAGCTACAAGGCGCCCGTCGCCGACACGATGTTCCTGCTCACGAGCGTCTTTCCGATCGAGCGGCACAACAATCTGCCCGGCTTTGCCGACGCGTCCGCGGAGGTGGTGGAGGCGATTCTCGGGGAGGCCGGTAAATTCGCGGAGGAGATCCTCGCGCCGCTGAACCGCAGCGGCGATCTGGAGGGCTGCACCCGCCATGATGACGGCAGCGTCACGACGCCGGCGGGCTTCAAGGACGCGTATCGGCAGCTCTGCGAAGGCGGCTGGCTCGGCATCTCCGCGCCGGAGGCGTTCGGTGGCCAGGGCCTGCCGGCGACGCTGACTTCGCTCGTCAACGAATATCTGATCTCGGCGAATATCGCCTTTTCGATGTATCCCGGGCTGGTGCAGGGCGCGGTGGCCGCGCTGATGGTTCATGGCACCGAGGCCCAGCGGCAGACCTACCTGCCGAAAATGGTTTCCGGCGAATGGGCCGGCACCATGGACCTCACCGAGCCCCATTGCGGCACCGATCTCGGGCAGATCCGCACCCGGGCGGTGAAGCAGGCGGACGGCAGCTATCGCATCACCGGCACCAAGATTTTCATTTCCGGCGGCGAGCAGGACCTGACTGAAAACATCGTCCATCTGGTGCTGGCGCGGATCGAGGGCGCGCCGGCCGGGACGAAAGGCATCTCGCTGTTCGTCGTGCCGAAGCTGCTGGTGAATGGCGACGGTTCGCTCGGGGGGCGCAACGGCGTCGCCTGCGGCTCCATCGAACACAAGATGGGCATCCACGGCAGCGCGACCTGCGTGATGAACTATGACGACGCGCAGGGCTGGCTGGTGGGCGAGGAACATCGCGGCCTTGCCGCCATGTTCACGATGATGAACGAAGCGCGGCTCGGCGTCGGCATCCAGGGCCTCGCCATGTCCGAGGTCGCGTATCAGAACGCGGTCGCCTATGCGAAGGAGCGGTTGCAGGGCCGCGCCCTGACCGGCGCGAAATTTCCGGACAAGCCGGCCGATCCGATCATCGTTCATCCGGACATCCGCCGCATCCTGATGTCGATCCGGGCCTTCAATGAGGCCGCGCGGGCGCTGGTCGTCTGGACCTCGCTGAAGAACGACGTTGCCCACCGCTCCGCCGACGAGAAGGAGCGGCAGGCGGCCGAGGACCACATGGGCCTGCTGACGCCCGTCATCAAAGGCGTGCTGACCGACACCGGCTTCGCCAACACGGTGGCGGCGCAGCAGGTGTTCGGCGGCCATGGCTATATCGCCGAGCACGGCATGGAGCAGTTCGTGCGCGATGCGCGCATCGCCATGATCTACGAAGGCGCGAACGGCATCCAGGGGCTCGACCTAGTCGGCCGCAAGCTTCCGCGGGACGGCGGCCGCGCGCTCACGGCCTTCTTCAACGAGGTGCAGGGCTTCCTCAAAGAACATGAAGCCGCTGAGGCCATGAGGCCCTATGTCGCGCCAATGGCGGTCGCGCTTGGGCATCTCCAGCAGGCCACCATGTGGTTCATGCAGAATGCCATGGCCAAGCCGGACAACGCCGGCGCCGGTGCGACCGACTATATGCATCTCTTCGGGCTGGTAGCGCTCGGCTATATGTGGGGGCGCATCGCGCTGGCGGCGCAGGAGCGGAGCGACGATCCGGCGATGGCTGCAAGGCTCGTCACCGGGCGGTTCTTCATGGAGCGGATGCTGCCCGAGACGGCGGCTCATCTCGCCCGCATCCAGGCCGGGGCCGACAGCGTGATGGCGCTGCCGGCCGAGGCGTTCTGAAAACCGCGCTTCGGGAGGCTGGAAGGATTGTCATACGGACCGGAATAAAGTGCCTTCGGCGTCTGCACAGATGCGGCGGACGCGACTATCTTGAGATTCGCGGGGGACCGTCACGGGACGGCGTTGCAGGACGAGGATGACAGATGGCCGAAGCCTTCATCTATGACCATGTGCGGACCCCGCGCGGGCGCGGCAAGAAGGACGGCGCGCTGCACGAGGTCTCCTCGCTGGCGCTCGCGACCCATGTGCTGCGGCAGGTGAAGGCCCGCAACGGCCTCGACCCTGCGCTGGTGGACGATGTCGTGCTTGGCTGCGTCGATCCGGTCGGCGAGGCGGGCGGCGACATCGCCCGCGCCGCTGCGCTGGCGGCGGATTTCGGCGACGGCGTGCCGGGCGTGCAGATCAACCGGTTCTGCGCCTCCGGCCTCGATGCGGTGAATTTCGCCGCGGCGCAGGTGATGTCCGGCCAGCAGGACATGGCCATCGGCGGCGGCGTCGAATCCATGAGCCGGGTCGGCATCGGCGCCTCGGGCGGGGCGTGGCCGGTCGATCCGTCCATCGCCATCAAGTCCTATTTCATGCCGCAGGGCATTTCCGCGGACCTCATCGCCACCAAATACGGCTTCACTCGCGACGATTGCGATGCCTATGCGGTGCAGAGCCAGCAGCGCGCGGCGCAGGCGTGGAGCGAAGGCCGCTTCGGCAATTCGGTCGTGCCCGTGAAAGATATCAACGGCCTCACCATTCTGGCCAAGGACGAGCATATGCGCCCGTCCACCACCATGCAGACATTGGCGCAGCTTCAGCCCGCCTTCGTGCAGATGGGCGAGATGGGCGGCTTCGATGCCGTCGCCGTGCAGGCCCATCCGGAGGTGGAAGCTGTCGATCACGTGCATCATGCCGGCAATTCCTCCGGCATCGTCGATGGCGCGGCCGCGGTGCTGATCGGCAACGCGGAGGCCGGCCGCACGGCGGGCCTCAAGCCGCGGGCGCGCATCCGTGCCTTCGCCAATATCGGCTCGGACCCGGCGCTGATGCTCACAGGGCCGGAACACGTCACCCGCAAGCTGCTGAAGAAGGCCGGCATGGCATTGGGCGACATCGACCTGATCGAGATCAACGAGGCATTTGCCTCGGTCGTCTTGCGCTACCAGCAGGTGTTCGATCTCGATCCGGCCAGGGTCAACGTCAACGGCGGCGCCATCGCCATGGGCCACCCGCTCGGCGCGACGGGGGCGATGATCCTCGGCACGGTGCTGGACGAGCTGGAGCGGCGTGATCTGGGCACCGCGCTGGTCACGCTCTGCATCGGCGCCGGCATGGGCACCGCGACGCTCATCGAGCGCGTGTAGGATTTTACAGTCGGGACGTATTTCAGAAAAAGGCATTGCAAATGGAAGATCAAAGCGTCGGCATTTTCATGATGATCGTCATCGGGCTGATTGCGGGCTGGATCGCGGAGAAAGTCACGAATTCAGACCACGGCATCATCAAGAATCTCATCGTCGGCGTGATCGGGGCCTTTATCGGCGGCAAGCTGGCGGAATGGGCGGCGATCCCCATCGGCGGCTTCGTGCGCACGCTCGCGGCCGCGATCGTCGGCGCGATCATCTTCCTGTTCGCCTGGCGCAAGATCAGAGGACGCTGACCAAGACAGCATCCATGCCGGGCATGAAGGCCGGGCGCACAATGTTCACCGAGCGCTCAAGGAGCGAGCCATGACCATGATCCACTTCAAGATCGACGTCGATGCGGATGGCATTGCGCTGGTGACCTGGGATTCGCCCGGCCGCAGCATGAATGTCATCGATCTGAAGGTGATCGAGGAACTGGACGCGCTCGTGGCCAGGGTCGCGTCGGACGAGGCGATCAAGGGCGCGGTGATCACATCCGGCAAGGAAGCGTTCTGCGGCGGCGCGGACCTCACCATGCTGGAGGTGTTCAGCCGTGAATTCGCCGATGCCGCCAGAACCATGGGCGAGGAGGCAGCCAACCAGCGCCTGTTCGAGGAGAGCCGCAAGCTCTCGCAGGTCTATCGCCGGCTGGAGACCGGCGGCAAGCCGTGGGTGGCGGCGGTCAACGGCACCTCCGTCGGCGGTGGCTTCGAGCTGATGCTCGCCTGCCACTATCGCGTCGCGGCTGACAATCCCAAGACGCGGCTCGGCCTGCCGGAAGTGAAGATCGGTCTGTTCCCCGGCGGCGGCGGCAGCCAGCGCCTGCCGCGCATGATCCAAACGGCCGACGCCCTGCAATTCATGCTCAAGGGCGAGCAGGTGAATGTGGCGCGCGCCAAGGCGATGAAACTGATCGACGAGGTCGTGCCGCAAAGCGATCAGGGTCAGCTCGTGCAGGCGGCGAAGGACTGGATCAAGGCCGGCGGCAAGGCGGTCCAGCCCTGGGATCAGGACGGCTACCGGCTGCCGAGCGGCCCGGTCTTTTCCAAGGGCGGCATGATGATCTGGCCGGCGGCCAATGCGCTCTACCGCCGCGAGACCTATGACAATTATCCCGGAATCCGGGCGCTGTTGCAGGTGGTGTTCGACGGGCTTCAGGTTCCGTTCGACACCGCCCTCACGATCGAGTCGCGCTGGTTCGCCCATGTGTTGCGCACGCCGGAAGCGGCGGCGATGATCCGCTCGCTGTTCGTCTCCATGGGCGAACTGAACAAGGGCGCGCGCCGCCCGGCGGACGTGCCGCCGTCCAGGATCAATAAAGTCGGCATCATCGGCGCCGGCTTCATGGGCGCCAGCATCGGCTATGTCACGGCACAGGCCGGCATCGAGGTCGTGCTGATCGACCGTGATCAGGAGAGCGCAGACAAGGGCAAGGCCCGTTCGCAGGACCTGATCACCGGCCAGATCAACCGCGGCCGCGCCACCACGGCGGATCGCGACGCTTTGCTGGCGCGCATCGCCGCGACGGCGGATTATGCCGCGCTCAAGGATTGCGATCTCGTCGTCGAGGCCGTGTTCGAAGATCGCAAAGTGAAGGCGGAGACTTTCGCCAAGGCGAAGCCTCATCTGAAACCCGGCGCGATCTTCGCCTCCAACACCTCGACATTGCCGATCACCTCGCTGGCCGAAGCCTTCGGAGACGCGGCGCGGTTCATCGGCATCCATTTCTTCTCGCCGGTGGAAAAGATGGCGCTGGTCGAGGTGATCCTCGGCAAGGCTACGGGCGATGTCGCGCTCGCCACCGCGCTGGACTACGTGCGCAAGATCCGCAAGACGCCTATCGTGGTGAACGACTCGCGGGGCTTCTATGCCAACCGCTGCGTGCTGAACTACATCGCCGAAGGCCACGAGATGCTGCTGGAGGGCGTGCCGCCGGCGATGATCGAGAATGTCGCGAAGCAGGCCGGCATGCCGGTCGGGCCGCTGTCGCTGAACGACGAGGTCGGCGTCGATCTGGGCCTGAAAATCCTGAAGGCGACGGAAGCCGATCTTGGGCCGCAGGCCATCGAACAGCCGCAGAAGAAGCTGCTGGAAACGCTGGTCGAGAAAGAGGGCCGGCTCGGCCGCAAGAACGGCAAGGGCTTCTACGACTATCCCGAGAAGGGCAAGGGCCAGAAGCGGCTGTGGCCGGGCCTTGAGGCGCTTCAGCCCGTCAAGCTCGATCCCGACACCATCGACGTCGAGGAGCTGAAGCACCGGCTGCTGGTGGTGCAGGCGGTGGAGGCGGCGCGCACAGTGGAGGACGGCGTCATCACCGATGTGCGCGAGGCCGATGTCGGCTCGATCCTCGGCTTCGGCTTCGCGCCGTTCACCGGCGGCACGCTGTCCTATATCGACATGATGGGAACCAAGCGTTTCGTCGCGCTGTGCCGCGAACTGGAGGCGAAGCACGGCAAGCGCTTTTCGCCGCCGCGCCTGCTGGTCGAGATGGCCGAGAAGGGCGAGACCTTCTATTCGCGCTTTCCACCCGGGGCCGCGCAGGCGGCATGACGCGACGGCGCGGCCGGCGCTTTACGCAGCGCCGGCTTCGCCGTGGAAGCGGGCGAGGATCTCGACGCTCTCCTTCGGAAACTGCTCGACGAAGAAATGGCCGCCGGGAAGCGACGCGCCCTGTACGTCGGCGCAGCGCTTGCGCCATTCCGCCGGGATGTCGAAATATTTCGCCATCCAGCCCGCCGCGCCGTAGAAGGCCAGCGTCGGGCATGTGACCTTCGTCGCGAGGTCCTGCGTGTCGAGGATGAGATCGACCGTCAGCGTCGCGCGATAGTCCGCGCAGAGCCCGTGGATCATCTTCGGGTCGCGCCAGCAGCGCTGATATTCCGCGAATGTTTCCTGATCCAGATCTTCGATGCTGCTCTTGCCCCAGCCGGTGAACTGGGTCTCGAAATAGAAATCCGGATTCGCGCCGATCAGCGTTTCGGGGAACGGCTCGGGCAGGGAGAGAAAATACCAGTGCCAGTAGGCCGCGGCGACGTTGTGCGTCGTGTCCATGAACATCGCGTAGGTCGGTACGATATCGAGCACGGCGAGCGAGAGCACACGGTCCGGATGGTCGAGGGCCAAGCGGTGGGCGGTGCGCCCGCCGCGATCATGACCGGCGATGTGAAACCGGTCGAAGCCGAGCCTGGTCATCAGCGTCGCTTGATCGGCGGCCATGGCGCGGAAGGAGTAATTGGTCCGGTCTGCCGTGCAGCGCGGCTTGGAACTGTCGCCATAGCCGCGCAGGTCGGCGCAGACCACGGTGAAGCGCTCCGCCAGCAGCGGTGCGGTCCGCGCCCACATGGCGAGATTCTGCGGCGCGCCATGCAGCAGCAGCAGCGGCGGCCCGTTGCCGCCGACCACGCAGTTGATCGTCGCCTCGCCGCAGTCGATCCGGTGTCGCTCGAAGCCCTCGAACAGCATGCTGCCTCTCGTCTCGTTGTCAGGTGGCGTCAGGGATGCGCAACGCGCCGGTGCGTAGCACGATGAGCCGCCGGCGTCCGATCCGGTTCAGCAGCGCCTGCTCCGTATTCTCCGTCGGCGCGGCATGTCCGCCCAGCTTGCCATAGAGGGCGCGATGAATCAGCAGGCCCTGATCGGGACCGACGCCGGCGAAGGCGGCTTTGGCGAGGGCCAGTGCCTCGACCAGCAGCGGCCGCGTGCCGGCGCTCCGGCCGGGGCGGAAGCTGGCAGCGCGGCGATCCTCGGCCTGCATCAGTTCCGTTTCCTCGATGAAGCGCGACACCTCCCCGATCCAGCCCGGTTCGGGCACCGTGCCGGGCCGCAGGAACAGCAGCCAGGACGCCCGCGCTGCCCGGACGGCCTCTTGCAGCCGGGCCTCCAGCGGCGCTGTGGAGACGAGCATGGTGCAGCCGGCGGCGTCGGCGATCAGCCCAGTGCCGTCCGCCGAACGGCCATCCGCGACGATGACCTCGCGCACCACCGACGCGGCCGCGCCCGGCACCAGCGCCGCCAGTGTCGGCAGCAGGCGTTTCTCGCTGTTCAGGGTCGGGACGATGGCCGTCAGCATCCTGGAAACCCTTGCGGCCCCCGATGCATGACAGGCCGGAGCATTGAAAACGGCGCCATCAGCGCGGTCCGCGCGGCATGGGCGCGGTTTCGGTGGCCGCGCCAGCGGCTGGCGGCGGGGCGGATGCGTCGTTGATCATCGCGAATTCTCGGATGCGGGTGGCGTGAAGATCTTATCCCATGGCGGTGCCGCTGGAACCTGTCGAGCCTATAAATGTTCTTGTTTTGTTCATTCAAAGCTGCTAGCGATGATCATGGCTAAAGCTTCTTCAGCCTTGGGACGTCCGTCGGCTCCGCCCTCCTGTCCGGCGGACGTCCCTGTTCGTTCGAGTGGAAAGGGTCGCCGCACGAAAGTGCCGGTTCCGGCTGAACCTGTGGCGGATCTTGCGGCCCCGGTGGACGCCGAAGTGGCGGTGGAGGCGGACCGGCGGCGCGGCCGCGGCGCCACCTCCAATGCCTCCGGCCGCTACGAGGCCGAGGCGCGCATCGCCTTCGATGACGGCTGGCTCAGCATGGAGGAGCTGCCGCCCTTCAAGACCACCGTGCAGGCGGACGCCACCCGCAAGATCATCACCCGCAACGATTCGCCGGACATTTCCTTCGACCGCTCGATCAACCCGTATCGCGGCTGCGAGCATGGCTGCATCTACTGCTTCGCGCGTCCGACCCATGCCTATTTGGGCCTGTCGCCGGGGCTGGATTTCGAAACGCGCCTGTTCGTGAAGCCCGACGCGCCGGCTCTGCTCGACAAGGAATTGTCGGCCGCGAATTACATGCCGCGCACCATCGCCATCGGCACCAATACCGATCCTTACCAGCCGATCGAGCGCCAGCACCGCGTCATGCGCGGCATTCTCGAAGTGCTGGAGCAGCGCGGGCATCCGGTCGGGATCGTCACGAAGTCCGCGCTGGTGACGCGGGATATCGATATTCTGGCACGGATGGCGGAGCGTAATCTTGCCAAGGTGGCGCTGTCGGTCACGACGCTGGACCCGAAACTTGCCCGGATCATGGAGCCGCGCGCGGCGACGCCGGCCCGCCGGCTGGATGCGTTGCGGCAGTTGAACGAGGCCGGGATTCCAACGTCCGTCATGGTGGCGCCGGTCATTCCCGCGATCAACGATGCCGAGATCGAGCGCATCCTGGACGCCGCCGCGGCGCTGGGCGTGAAGGAAGCCGGCTATGTGCTGCTGCGCCTGCCGCTCGAAGTGCGCGACCTGTTCCGGGAGTGGCTGCTGACCCATTTTCCGGACCGCTATCGCCATGTATTCAAGCTGGTGCGCGAAATGCGTGGCGGGCGGGACTATGATTCGAAGTGGAACGCGCGCATGACCGGCTCCGGCCCGGTTGCCTGGATGATCGGGCGGCGTTTTCAGGCGGCCTGCGAGCGGCTGGGCCTCAACAGGGCGCGCTCCCGCCTGACGACGGGGCATTTCATTCCGGGCCGGTCGATGGCGGACCAGCTCGATCTGTTCGATCTGGCAAGCTGAGCGCATCCTTGCGGGGCTGTCCGGCGGCCGGCAACCGGGGAACGGCTCTTGCCGTCCATGGAGAGGGGAAGCGATGACGATGGTGCCAAAAGCCACATTGACCGTGGTGACGCTGGGCGTGGCGGATCTTGCCCGCAGTATCCGCTTTTACGAGGCGCTCGGATTCCGGCGCCACATGGCGGATGCGGAGGGCGTTGCCTTTTTCGAAGCCGGGGGTGCTGCGCTGGCGCTGTTTCCCTGGGATGCGCTTGCGGCGGACGCGGCTGTGCCCGATCAGCCGCGGCCTCAAGCATTTCGCGGCACGACGTTGGCCTGGAACTGCAATTCACCCGCGGAGGTGGAGGAGGTCTTTGCCCATGCGCTGGCTTGCGGCGCGGCGGAGATGAAGAAGCCGCAGCCGACCTTCTATGGCGGCTACTGCTGCTATTTCGCCGATCCGGACGGGCATCTCTGGGAGGTCGTGCAGGCACCGGGCATCACGGTGTCCGACGATGGCCGGGTGGCGCTGCCGGACTGATGCGAGGGCAATGCCGGCGGGATCGAAGCTTTCCGACGGATGCCGGTGATCGGCGGTGAGGCGCGATGCCGGCGTGCGACGCCCGCGGCCGTTCCGGCCGGCCTTTCGGTGCGCCGCGGGCTACTGTCATCGAGCATGCTGCCATCAAGCGTGTTGTCACGGGGGGCGATTGTCCCGCGACGGCTTTCCGGCCGGTCTCCCGGCAGCCTCAGGTCGTGTTCATTCTTCGGCCATACCCGTTTTTCACAGGCGCGCGGGGCTCCGGCGTCGGCGGTTGAATCGTCCGTGCCGTTCCGTGCAAAGTCGGCTGCATGAGTCGAACCGTTTCCGCCCCGGCCGGGGCCTCGCAGCCCATGCCGCGTCTTGCGCTACCGGAAGCGCCGCTGCGCCCAAGTTTCCGCCGCGAGCGCGCCGCGATGGCGCGGGGCCTGATGCTGGTGGCCGGCTGCGACGAGGCGGGCCGGGGGCCGCTGGCCGGCCCGGTGGTTGCTGCCGCCGTGATTCTCGATCCGGACCGGGTTCCGCGCGGACTCAACGATTCCAAAAAGCTGACGCTTGACGAGCGCGAGAAGCTTTATCTGAAGATCTGCGCGACCGCCGCCGTCGCGGTGGTCAGCGCGCCGCCGGCGCGGATCGACCGCGACAACATCCGGCAGGCTTCCCTCTGGGCACTGGCGCGCGCCGTGCGGGCGCTGCCGATGCGGCCCCAGCTCGTCTTTGTCGACGGCGTGGACCGCATCGATGCCGGATGCGACTGCGAGGCGGTGATCGGCGGCGACGGCCTCATTTCCTCGATCGCGGCGGCTTCCATCGTCGCCAAAGTGACGCGCGACCGGCTGATGGCCCGCGTCGGCGCCGCCCATCCGGGCTATGGCTTCGAGCGTCATCGCGGTTACGGCGTGCCGGAACACCGCGCGGCGCTCGACAGTCTCGGTCCCTGCGTGCATCACCGCCGTTCCTTCGCGCCGGTGCGGGCGCGGCTGGCGGCCGCTGAAGCGCCGGAGCAGCCGGCGGTCCCTCCGGTCTTGTTGCCTCTCTAGTTGTCCCGTCCTATTGCTCGCTGTCAGGGCGGGCCGGCTTTCTGAAACGGGCGGGGGCGGCAGTCCCTGCCGGTCAGGGGGCAGGACGCGTCACCAGGCTCCCGTGCGCACCTGCCGATGCTCTATGTCTCGCTGATTCTCGAAATTCTGCGCTCGCGCCCGGCCCTGGTGTTCTGGGGCGCGTCCCTTTTGCAGGCGGCGGTCTGGGCGCTGGTGCCGGCGCTGTTTTACGCCGCGCCGCCGGATGATCTGGCTTTCACCCTCGCCACCGGCCGGGAATTCGTGCTGGGTTCGCCGGAAGGTCCGCCGCTGGCGTTCTGGGCGGCGGAGGCAGTCTATCGCGCCGCCGGCATCGCAGGCGTTTATCTGCTGGCGCAGGTCTGTATTGTTGCCGCCTACTGGGCGATGTTCCGGCTGGCCTGCCGCATGGTCGGGGCGCGGCACGCCGTGCTGGCGATGCTGCCGATGATCGGCATCCCGGCCCTCACGGTGTTCTCGCCGGATTTCGGCTCGGCCATCGCCGTGCTGCCGGTCTGGAGTTTTCTGCTGCTGCATCTGTGGCGCGCGGCTGCCGGTCGCGAGCGGCCGCTCTGGCTTGCGGTCGGCGCCGAAGCCGGTCTGCTCGTCCTGATCACTCCGGCGGCGCTCGCGCTCCTCGTGGCGCTTGCGGCCTTCGTTCTGCTGACGCGCCCCGGCCGTGCGGCATTGAAGCGCCCCGAGCCGTGGTTCGGGGTGATTCTGGCGCTGACGGTTGCCGCGCCCTATCTCGCGTGGCTGGCCGAATATGGCGCGTCCGGTTCATGGCGGCTGGCTGGAGTATGGGACGGGGCGGCGATGCAGAACCTCGCCGGGAAGCTGGTGGGCTCGGGATGGCAAGCGCTGTGGCTTTTCGGGCTGGTCGCGGCATCTCATCTCGGCCTCGCGCTGCTCGTTTTCGTCGTGTCCGGCTGGCCTCTGGCGCGCCGCGCCGCGCAGGTGCCCATCGAACGCGGCCGGATCGCTCCGGTGACGGGGCGGTTTTTGCTGTGTCTGGCCGGCATCCCGCTGGCTGTCGCCTGTCTGGCGGCTGCGGCATGGGCGCTGCCCCTGCCATGGGGCGGCATCGGGGTGCTGTCGCTGCTGTCCGGCCTTGCGGTGGTGGTATGGGCCGGCCGCGACATCCGGCTCTATCGTCAATATGCGGGAGTCTATCTCTGGCTTGCCCTGCTGCTGGGGCCGCCGGTTCTCATGATGCTGTGGGCGGTGGGCTCGCCCTATTTCATGAGCGCTGAGGCCAGGATCGCCCAGCCGGCTGGAGACATCGGCCGGGTGTTTGCCGACGAATACCGCAAGCGCACCGGCAGGCCGCTTGCGGCTGTCGGTGGCGATGCCCGTCTGGCCGCGCTAATCGCCCTTCATGCGCCGGAGCGCCCGCGGCTCGTCGCCCTGCCGTCCGATGCGCGGACGACCGTCGCCCGTCTGGACGACCTGCGACGCAGCGGGGGCATCGTGGTCTGGCCGACGCAGGACGTTCGCGGCGCGCCGCCGGCAGCCGTTGCCGCACAACTGCCGGGTCTGTCGCCGGAAGTCGCCCGCAGCTTCACCCGTCCGGTGGAAGGTCGGCTGCCGCCGCTGCGGATCGGCTGGGCGATCGTGCCGCCGGCGGATGCGCCCGAGGTTGCCGGCGCGGCCTCGCTCCGGGGCCGGAGTCCCTAGAGCCCGGAGTCCCTAGAGCGTCGATGCTTCATGTTGAAGCCTATGCGGCTCGCTGGACTGCCTTTCGAAGCAAAGCTCTGAGCTTGGTGGAGACCGTTGCCCTTGGCAGCCACCTCCACCGCAGGCGCGGTTGTCCGGCATTAGCGATAGACGAGCCCGCCGTCGATGAGCGGAGCCTGTCCGGTCATGTAATCTGAATCCGGACCGGCCAGAAACGAGACGAACGCCGCCACATCTTCCGGTGTCTGTGCCCGCCCCAGGGCGATGCCTTCCACATACTTCTTGTAGGTGGCGCCGACTTCCGCGCCGGTAATCTCGGCGAATCGCTTGTCGATCTCGACCCACATGTCGGTTCCGACGATCCCGGGGCAGTAGGCATTGACGGTTATGCCGTCACTTGCGAATTCCTTGGCTGCGGCCTGTGTGAGCGCCCGGACGGCGAATTTCGTTGCAGAATAAACGCCCAGAAGCTCGAAGCCGTCATGTCCGGCGATAGAGGACGCACTGATGATCTTGCCCTTCTGCTTCCGGTCACGGAATTTTCTGGCAGCCGCCTGAATTCCCCAGAGGACGCCTTCGACATTGACTTTCAGAATCCTGTCCACTTCTTCCGGCGTCACGTCCGCCAGAGCCTTGACCTGCGCAATGCCGGCGTTGTTGACGATCACATCGAAGCCGCCGAGTTCTTTTTCCGCGTGATCCACCGCGGCGTAAACCTGATCCCGCTTGGTGACGTCGGCGATGAATGTCGTCGCCTTGCGGCCAATTGCCTTCACTTCGTCCGCGACCGCGTTCAGTTTGTCCTGCTTGACATCCACAAGGGCGATATCGGCGCCGTCTCTGGCCAGCCGCAAAGCGATCGCACGACCAATTCCCTGACCTGCGCCGGTGATCAGAACGACCTTCTTGTCTATAGCCATGATCAACTCCTTACATCGTGAACTTCTACTCTCGGTGAGCCCTAAGGGAAGGCTGCGGTTCACCGCATGTGCTCACCACGGTATCATATATCGTGTGCAATTCGAGGCGCGTGGCTTTCGGCCTTCTTCCTTTCGGATCGCGAGGCCCGAAGGCATGCTGTCTTATGCTCCCGCGCCCGTTGAGCTGAACGCATCAAGTCGTGAGCAATCCTGTTCGAACGTTCGTGGCGAGTTCGAAAGTTTTTTATCTGAAACAGACATGCAATTAATCTCCGGATTAGAAGATTATATGGGGACTGACGTGGTCTATTTCGCCTTGGTGCGGCAAAAAGCTTCGCCGCCGGGCGAAGGGCTGGCCTTTCGCCGTCTTTCTGCTGCCGCTGCCGGCGCGCCGATGCAGTCCTGCTCCAGCGTACGCGGGACGCCAGCGCCCGCAAGTCTTCTCAGTCAAGGACTGACAACACGTCGCGAGCGATGATCTCGAGAGTTTCTCGAGCCGTTCTGCCGTTCGGCACGATATTGAGAAGTGCGTGGTGGGTCCCTGCCTCCCGCATGGATTCAAGCACGCGCACCAAGCCTCGCGCGCCGATGCGATAGCCGATCTCGATATCTTCGGCCGGCGCTGTCCGGCCTTCGGCGAGATTGACGCGCAGCGCCACGCTGAAGCTGCGGAACTGCCCGCTTGCTGAGCGATCGACGGCCGTCCGCCATAGCGCATGGCGATCGCGCTGAACTGCCGGCGGGCGATGATAGGTCGCCCACCCGGCGGCGTTGCGCGCGATCCAGTCGAGGCTCTGACCGCCGGAACCGACGGCAAGCATCGGGATAGCGCTCCGGGCAGAGGGCCGAAGCTCGAAGGTAATGGCCGGATCGGCCGCTGCCCGCAGAATGCGGAAAGGGGTGCCGAGCGCTGCGTCCAGTTCAACCCAATGCCTGCGATAGAGTTCCTTGCGGTCATCGGAGTCTTCCCCAAACGCAGCGAACTCCTCGCGGCGGTCGCCCGATCCGAGGCCGAGCACGAAGCGGTCTTCGCCGGCCAGGACGGGATGAGTCTACCGCTCACAATCCGAAGCGTGTTGACGAGAGGTGCTTTGCGCGCCGATAGCCATGGGTTGTCGTGCAGCCGCGCCTCTTCGGTCATTCTGCGCATGCTGCCGACACCGGCGAACGCACCCTTTCCATGCTGTTGTTCGACAACATCGTGGCGGAGACGGTCGCGGTCGAAATCGCCCTTTCGAGATCGACGCCAGGATTTTCAGTTTGTATCATGCCATGGCATCCTGCTGGTATTCCCGTGCATAGGAATCACGCTCTGTCGTAACCGGGCGTCACTCCTATAATGAGGCGCCTGGCTGGCCGGTTTAGATGGCTAAACCCGCTGTCATGCCGTAGGCGCTGGGAAAGCATAAGCCAGCCATGTCCTCAGCGAGGTCCGAAAAATGAATTTCGAGATTAAAATGACCGGGCGTTTGGTCTCTGCGGGGCGCGCTTTGAGCGGGATCAGTCGCGAAGACTTTGCGAGAGCTGCCGGAATTTCAACTGAAAAGTTGACCTTGATCGAGGCGAAGGGCAGCGCCTGGCTGAATTCGCAGAGCGACGTCGAAGCCATGACCCGCGCCTTCGAGGTTTTTGGAATCATCGCTCTCGACGAAGAGGACGGGATGGGTGCGGGCGTCCGGCTGAAATTCACCCGCCAGGACGTGAAACAGATCGCCCGCCTCGAGGGCGAGGGTGGAATTGCACGGTCAGACGATGCGCCCTGATCTTGAGGCCCATGCGGCGCCTGGCCGGGAAAGTTGAGGCGGTTCTCTTTTGGGATGCTTCTTGAGCCGCTAGCGCCAGATGGACGACGATTTGAGAGTGCGTCTGCGCTAGCTCAAACAGTGAGCCCTGCCATATTCATCAGCAGCCGAAACAGCACCGCGACGATCGCCAGCGCGGCGACGCTGGCGAGCCAGATGAGCACGAGCCAGCCGATGCGGCGCGGCCAGAGCTTCCTGTCGGGCTTGTCGGCTGCCATCAGTGATAGCCCTCGCCGGGCTTCACCTTGCCGCGGAAGACATAATAGGACCACGCGGTGTAGGCGAGGATGAAGGGAATGATGAGCAGCGCGCCGACCAGCGTGAAGCCCATGCTCTGCGGCGGAGCCGCGGCCTCCCAGATCGAGACCGCCGGCGGGATGATGTTGGGCCACAGGCTGATCCCGAAGCCGGTATAGCCGAGGAACAGCAGGAACAGCGCCAGCAGGAACGGCGCGGCATGGCCCTCGCCGTTCAGGCTTCGCAGCAGCGCCCATGTCGCCAGAACGACCAGCACCGGAACCGGGGCGAAGAAGAACAGGTTGGGCAGGGAGAACCAGCGAGCAGCGATGTCGGCATGGACGAATGGCGTCCAGAGGCTGACGATGACGGTCGCCGCGAGAACGGCCAGCGTGATCGGCCGTCCCAGCGCGCGCATGCGCTGCTGCAACTCTCCTTCGGTCTTCATGATGAGCCAGGTCGCCCCCAGCAGCGCATAGCCGATAACCAGCGCGACGCCGGTGAACAGGCTGAACGGCGAGAGCCAGTCGAGGAAGCCGCCGGCATAGGCGCCGTCCCTGACCTCGAACCCGTTGATGAAGCCCCCGAGCGCCAGTCCCTGCGAGAAGGTCGCGATATAGGACCCCCACATGAAGGCCTTGTCCCAGAACGGCTTGTGCGCCTCGTCCGCCTTGAAGCGGAATTCGAAGGCGACGCCGCGCCAGATCAGCCCGGACAGCATCATCATCAGCGGCAGATAGAGCGCGCTCAGGATCACGGCATAGGCGAGCGGGAAGGCGGCCAGAAGCGCCGCGCCGCCGAGCACCAGCCAGGTCTCGTTGCCATCCCAGACCGGCGCCACGCTGTTGACCATGACATCGCGGTCCTCCCTGTCCTTCACGAAGGGGAAGAGGATGCCGATGCCGAGGTCGAAGCCGTCCATGATGACATACATCATCAGCCCGAAGCCGATGATGATCGCCCAAAGAAGAGGGAGGTCGATACCCATGGTTTGTCCTCCTCAATACGGCGATGGATCGAGGTTGTCGGGTGCGGCCGATAGCGGCCGCGCCGGACGCTGGGATCGGCTGAGGTCGCGGGGAGAAGCATCATCCTCGCCCGGATGCGGCCCCTTGGCGACGAGCTTGAGCATGTAGCTGATGCCGGTTCCGAACACGATCGCGTACATGACGATGAAGACGATCAGCGTGGTCGAAAGCACCAGGGCCGAATGGTTCGATACGGCGTCTTTCGTGCGCATCACGCCATAGACCACCCAGGGCTGGCGGCCGATCTCGGTCGTGTACCAGCCGGCGAGGATGGCGATCAGGCCCGACGGTCCCATCCAGGTGGCGAAGCGCAGGAACCAGCCTTGCGCGTAGAGCGTGCCGCGCCAGCGCCGCCACACCGCCCAGCCGCCGAGCAGCAGCATGAGCACGCCAAGCCCGACCATGACGCGGAACGACCAGAAGACGACCGTGGAATTGGGCCGGTCCTCCGGCGCGAACTCGCTGAGGCCGGGATAGTGCCCGTCGAGGCTGTGCGTCAGGATCAGGCTGCCGAGCCTCGGAATCTCCACCTTGTAGAGCGTTTCTTCGGCCGCCATGTCCGGCCAGCCGAACAGGATCAGCGGGACGCCCGCGCCCGGCTCGTTGCGCCAGTGCCCTTCCATGGCGGCGATCTTGGCAGGCTGATGCTCGAGCGTGTTGAGCCCATGAAGGTCGCCGATGACGACCTGCAGCGGAGCGACGATCAGCACCATCCACATCGCCATGGAGAACATCGTGCGGACACGCGGATTGTCGGTGCCGCGCAAAAGGTGCCACGCCCCCGAAGCGCCCACGAACAGCGCCGTCGCCAGGAACGCGGCAACGGTCATGTGCGCGAGGCGATAGGGGAAGGAGGGGTTGAAGATCACCTTGAACCAGTCGACCGGAACGACGATGCCGTTGATGATCTCATGGCCCTGCGGCGTCTGCATCCAGCTATTCGACGCCAGAATCCAGGTCGCCGAGATCAGGGTGCCGAGCGCCACCATGAGGGTCGAGAAGAAGTGGAGCCCCGGCCCCACTCTGTTCCAGCCGAACAGCATGACACCCAGGAAGCCCGCCTCCAGGAAGAACGCGGTCAGCACCTCATACGCGAGCAGCGGCCCGGTGATCGAGCCGGCGAAGGACGAAAAATAGCTCCAGTTGGTGCCGAACTGATAGGCCATGACGAGGCCGGAGACGACGCCCATGGCGAAATTGACGGCGAAGATCTTCGACCAGAAATGGTAGAGGTCCCGATAGACGGTGTCCTTCTTCCACAGCCACAGGCCCTCGAGCACGGCCAGATAGCTGGCGAGCCCGATGGTGATCGCGGGAAAGATGATGTGAAAGGAGATGGTGAAGCCGAACTGGATGCGCGCCAGTTCCAGCGCGGTTAAGCCGAACATACTCTTTCTCCCTGCGCGGTGCCCTCTCTCGCGGCTTCATCAGCTATTGATAGGCTATGCGGGCGCGTGAAGGCTACAGCGGGTTTGGGCCTGGCATCGACGGAGAGGCTGAACACATCAGGCCGGAAGTCCTCCCGCCCTTCCGTGTTTCTCGTCCCAAGCCGCGCCCCTAAGTCGAGCCCCTTCGGATAGCCGCCGACAAACGCCTCGGGGAAAGCTACGAGTTCCGCCCCTTTTCCGGCGGCGTCGCGTGCAAGGTCGGCAAGTCTGGAAAGGGTCTTCGGGGTATCAAAGAGAACAGGTGCGGCCTGCACGACTGCGGCTTTGATCGGAGACAAGGCGAGCGCTCCTCGAAATCACACTACGGCCTTGGCGCCGAGTGTCGGTTGCGACATCAGACTTGCGAGCAAGGTAAGGCCGTCTTCGAGATCACCGCGATCAGGCGCGACGCCCAGCGAAATCCTGACGGCCTCGACAGGATGAGCGACGGTGGCGAAGGCGGAGGCCGGCACGACCGAGACGCCGGCGCGGTCGGCATGGTCGGCAAAGTCGGCGGCGCGCCAGTGTTGGGGAAGACGCAGCCACAGATGGTGGCCATGGGGATCGGCGGCAAAGGCGGCGCCCCCGAGGATCGAGGTCGCGAGCTTCTGACGCTCGGCGTTCTCATTCCGGATCGAGCGCGTGAGGTCGTCCAGCGCGCCCTCCGCGATCCAGCGGCCGGCCAGCGCCGACATGAGAGGCGGCGCCATCAGGACGGTGGCGCGCAACACGCCGGCCAGCCGCAATGCCATTGTCCCGCTGGGCGCGACAACATAGGCGATCCGCAGGGCTGGTGACGCGCATTTCGACAGAGTCGCGATATGCCAAGTGATGTCCGGGGCAAGTTCCGCCATGGCGGCGATGCGTTCGGGCCGCAGCGGCGCGTAAGGATCGTCTTCGATGATGACGACGCCATGCCTGCGGGCGATTGTCGCCAGGGCCCGACGCCGATCCTCAGGCAGTGTCGCCGTCGTCGGATTGTCCATGCTGGGGATGACGTAGAGCGCCTTGGGCGCGTGCTGACGGCAAACCTTCTCGAAAGCGTCGGGGACGATGCCCTCGTCGTCCATGTCCAGAGGTTTGAGCGAAAGCCCCTTTTGAATCGCGACAGCCTTCAGCCCCGGATAGGTCATCGCCCCGGCGGCGATGACGTCACCACGGTTGAGGAGCAACTCGCTCACCGCGAAGAGCGCGCTCTGTGCGCCGCCCGTCACCGCGATCGTCACGGCGGAGGGTCTGAGACTTTGCGTCGAGGATGACGGGCCCGGGATCCCTGACGATCAGGTATTGCAGATCACCCGGGGCCGGCGTTGGGACGAAACCCAGCCGGGGAGCGGCTTCGGACTCGCGATCACGCGGGACCTTGCCGAAGGCTATCAAGGCCAACTGGCATTGAACCGCTCCGGTCTGGGGGGATTGAGCGTGGTCATCACGATCCCGCTATATGAACGGCAACCACCGTAACCCGTTCATGTCGGATAACGTGTCCCGATAGCGCCCTGTGCGACCAATGGGATGTTCGGCTGAATGCAGTCGGGCAATAGACCGGCTGACATAACGCGAAGCCCCCGCCACCCGGAAGGGCAGGGGGCAAGCCTTCAGAGGAAGCGCGTTTTTCCGCCTACCACCCGGATTCGGCTGGCGCCGCCGGCCGGCAGAGCAATTCCAAGCTGAAGCCTGTCCCGATTGATCCTGTCCCCGGGCGCGGGGTGTGTCAGCACCGTGGCGGGGCGCGCAGCGGTGGACAACTCCTCAACGGGCAAGATGTTGCGGCTGGGCCGGGCTAAGGTGCGACATCTGGTCAACGCCTGTGGGGAATGTGATGACCGACGTGCCTGCCTCTTCCGAAAAATCTTTCCTCGACCGCTATTTCGGCCTCACCGAGGCCGGCACGACGGTGCGCACCGAGGTGATCGCCGGTCTCACGACCTTCCTGACGATGGTCTATATCGTCTTCGTGAACCCCGCGATCCTGTCCAAGGCCGGCATGGACCACGGCGCGGTCTTCACCGCCACGTGCCTTGCCGCCGCCGTCTCCACCATGGTGATGGCGCTTTACGCCAAATACCCGATCGCGCTGGCGCCGGGCATGGGCCTGAACGCCTTTTTCGCCTTCACGGTGGTGCTCACCTACAAATACACATGGCAGCAGGCGCTGGCCGGCGTGTTCATCTCCGGCGTCATCTTCTTCCTGCTGTCGATCTTCCAGATCCGCGAATACATCATCAACTCCATTCCGCGGAATCTGAAATTCGCGATTTCGGCCGGCATCGGGCTGTTCCTCGGCATCATCGCCTTGCAGGAAGCCAAGATCGTCGTCGATTCGCCGGCCACGCTGGTCACGCTCGGCCCGCTGACTCAGTGGCCGGCCGCGCTCTGCCTGCTCGGCTTCGTGCTCATCATGGCGCTGAACCACCGCAAGGTCGTCGGCGGCACGCTGATCGGCATCCTGGTGGTGTCGGTCATCGGCATCCCGCTCGGGCTCGCCAATTTCACCGGCATCGTCTCGGCCCCGCCGTCGCTGGCGCCGACCTTCCTGCAACTCGATTTCTCCCGCGTCTTCGAGCTGACCTTCATGATCGTGGTGTTCAGCTTCCTGTTCGTGGACATTTTCGACAATGCCGGCACGCTGATCGGCGTCGCCCACCGGGCCGGCCTGCTGGACGAGGAGGGCCGGCTGCCGCGCATGAAGCAGGCGCTGATGGCCGACAGCTTCGCCGCCACTTTCGGCTCGCTGATCGGCACCTCGACGACGACCAGCTATGTCGAAAGCGCTGCGGGCGTCTCCGCCGGCGGCCGCACCGGCCTCACCGCCGCCGTGGTCTCGATCCTGTTCCTGCTGGCGCTGTTCTTCTCGCCACTGGCGAGCATGGTGCCGGCCTATGCCTCCGCGGCGGCGCTGCTGTTCGTCGCCTGCGTGATGACCCAGGGTCTTGCCGAGCTGAACTGGGAGGACATCACCGAATATGCGCCGGCGGTGGTGACGGCGCTCGCCATGCCGCTGACTTATTCGATTGCGACCGGCATTGGCATCGGCTTCATTACCTATGCATTGGCCAAGATCATTTCCGGCAAGCTGACCGAGGCCAAGCCGGCGGTGGTGATTCTGGCGGTTCTCTTTGCGGTGAAATTCGCGGTGGCAGGATAACGGGATGCCGGTTCTGAAAGGGTACGGATCGTTTGCCGACACGGACGAGGAGGTGGTTTCGGCCACCGTCAGCCGCCGGGTGATCTCGGGCGAGCGGTCCATGCTGATCTGGTGGTATCTCAAGCCCGGCGGGCAGGTGCCGGCCGCGACCTATCCGCAGGAGCGCATGGCCTGGGTGCTGCGCGGTGTGGTGGATTTCCGCATGGGCGACGACGCGCAGGTCTGCGTGCCGGGCGGCGTCGTCGTGGTGCCGCCGGGCGTCGAGCGTGAATTCGGCTGCGCGGGCGAGGCGGAGGTGGTCGAACTGGTGTCGCCGCCGCAGCCGGACCTGCTGGCCTGAGCTTTTGCTGTCGGCCGGTGCGGTCGTGCAAGTGCGATCCTGCCGCTGCAATCGCGCCGTTCCGCGCGCCGGCGTGGTCCCGTCGGTCAGCGCGGTTCGTGTTCCAGGTGGAGATAGGCGGGGTCGAAATCCGCTTCGCGCACCAGCCCTTCCCAGTTCTCGATCACGACCTCCTGGTTGCTGACCGTGACCAGGTTCATTTCCCGCAGCTTGCGCAATGCGCGGTTGATATGAACCGTGGAGAAGCCGAGCGCGTCGCCCAGTTCCTCCTGGGTGATGGGAAAGGTGAAGCGCCCATCGCTGGCCAGATCGACCGAGTTCAGCCGCAGGTAGAGTTCGCAGAACAGGTGGCCCAGCCGCCCCGGGGCGCTGCGCTGGCCCATGCCGGTGATCCATTCGCGATGCATGGCGGCATCGATCAGCGTCGAGAGCCACAACAGCCGGATCAGGTGCGGATTGGTCTCGGACACCTTGCGCAGCGCCTCGTGCGGCGCGAGCGCGACCTTGCATTTCGTCAGGGCCAGAACGCTGTGGTCCATCTTCTTCAGCGGGAAGCTGTGCAGATCGACGAAATCGCCCGGAATATGGAATGCCGTGATCTGCCGGCGTCCGTCACTCAGGGTTTTGTAGCGTGCGGCCCAGCCTTCCAGCAGAAGGGTGCTGAAGGTGACGCGCTGCCCGTCGGTGGCGATATCGACATCGACGTCAAAGTCCTGGGTGCGCACGAAGAGATCGTTGAGGATCTTGCGTTCCTCGTCGGACACCTCGTCGCGCCATTCGAGCTTGCGGTTCAGAAGATGGCTGATCACGATCGGGGGTCTCGGTTCAGGATGACGGCGGCGCGGGGCGGTTCGGGTCGCCGTGTCCGAGCGCCTGTCTGATAGCGAGAAAATCGCGCCAGGCCAGCCGTTTCTGCAACGGTTGCCGCAGCAGATAGGCGGGGTGGAGCCCGACCGTCGCCCGGATGTCCCGGCGGTCGGTCCGATAGGTGACCCACCTGCCGCGGGCGCGCAGGATGCCTTCCTTGAGGTCCAGCAGGGCGGTTGCCGAGGGCCGCCCGAGACAGACGAGAATGTCGGGATCGACCAGCTCGATATGCCGCTTGATGAACGGCAGGCAGATGGCCGTTTCCTGGGGAGACGGGTCGCGGTTTCCCGGCGGCCGCCAGGGAATGATGTTGCTGATATAGACGTTCGACCGGTCGAAGCCGGCGGCGGCCAGCATGAGGTCGAGCAGCCGGCCCGAGCGGCCGACGAAGGGCAGCCCTTGCAGGTCCTCCTCGCGCCCCGGCGCTTCCCCGACGAACATGATGCGGGCCTGCGGGTTGCCGTCGGCGAAAACGGTGCGGGTCGCGCCTTTCTTCAGCGGGCAGCCGTCGAAGCTTTCGATGGCGGCCCGCAACTGGTCGAGAGTCTGCGCTTCGGCGGCGAGCCTCTGGGATGACTGCGTGGCGGCGTCGGGTGTGAGCAGGGGCAGGTTCGTGGCCTGTTCCATCGGCCGGGCGCCGGGGTCCGGTCTTGCGCTGCCCTGCGCGGGACCCGGACGGAGCCCCTGCGCCGGCTTCGGAACCGAAGCCGGGGGTGGTTCGGCCGCCGGCTCCGTTATCGGTTCGGCCGCCAGGAACCGGTTGACCGGCTCCTCCCCAAGGCAGGTATCCACGCCCCCGTCACGATAGAAGGCGAGCAGCGCGGCGGCCTGGGCATGGTCGAGGGTGGGACGCATTGGCGCATCCTAGAGCATGATCCCGAAAAGTGGGAACCGGTTTTCGGGCAGGATCATGCTCAGGCACAAAGCATGATCCCGGAAACGAGGAACCAGTTTCGGCGCAATGCGGCCCGCATGGCCCGGCCGCCGGCGGGGGGAATAGGGCTCCGGCCGATCAAGCCTCTTTTGATTCGTTCAATTGCAGGCTATCGGAGGCAGGTATTCGAGCCCTTTATTCGAGCCCTTTATCCAAGCCTTCGGAAAGAGCTGAGATGGACGCTGACGCCCCCGTGACGGACGAACTGCCCGCCCGCGAAGCCATGGAATTCGATGTGGTGATCGTGGGCGCGGGCCCCGCGGGGCTTGCGGCGGCGATCCGGCTGAAGCAGGTCGCGCCGGATGCGTCCGTCGTGGTGGTGGAGAAGGGCTCGGAGGTCGGCGCGCATATCCTGTCCGGCGCGGTGATCGATCCCATCGCGCTGGACCGTCTCCTGCCCGAATGGCGCAGCGAGGATGACACCCCGCTCAAGACCGCCGTCACCGACGACCGGTTCTATGTCTTCACGGCCGTGAACGGCATCCGCGTGCCGAACATCTTCATGCCGCCGCTGATGTCGAACCACGGCAACTATGTGGCCTCGCTCGGCAACGTCTGCCGCTGGCTGGCGGCCAAGGCGGAGGCGCTGGGCGTCGAGATCTATCCCGGCTTCGCAGCGTCCGAGATCCTGACCACGGAGAGCGGCGCGGTCGCCGGCGTCGCCACCGGCGACATGGGCATCGGCAAGGACGGCGAGCACAAGGCGTCCTTCACGCGCGGGATCGAGCTGCGGGCGAAATACACGCTGTTCGCGGAAGGCGCGCGCGGCCACCTGACCAAGCGGCTGATCCGCGATTTCAATCTGGGCGAGGGGCGCGAGCCGCCGAAATTCGGCATCGGCCTCAAGGAGCTGTGGCAGGTCGCGCCGGACAAGCACAAGCCGGGCCTGACCCAGCATTCCTTCGGCTGGCCGCTCGACAGCCGCACCGGCGGCGGCTCGTTCCTCTATCATCTCGAAGACAATCAGGTCGTCGTCGGCTTCGTCGTCCATCTGAATTACGAGAATCCGTATCTCGATCCCTTCGCCGAGTTCCAGCGGTTCAAGACCCATCCGCTGATCCGCGACACTTTCGAGGGCGGCAAGCGCCTGTCCTATGGCGCGCGGGCGATCACCGAAGGCGGCTATCAGTCGGTGCCGAAGCTGGTGGTGCCGGGCGGCGCGCTGGTCGGCTGCGCGGCAGGCTTCGTCAACGTGCCGCGCATCAAGGGCTCCCACAACGCGATGCTGTCCGGCATGCTGGCGGCCGAGCATGTCGCCGAGGCGCTCGCCGCCGGCCGGGAGAATGACGTGCTGGACGGTTACGAGGCGGCGTGGCGCGCCTCCGACATCGGCCGCGACCTGTGGAAGGTTCGCAACGTCAAGCCGCTGTGGTCCCGCTTCGGCACCTGGCTCGGCATCGCGCTCGGCGGGCTGGACATGTGGACCAATACGCTGGGCTTCTCGCTGTTCGGCACCCGCGGCCACGGCAAGGCCGACGCCGAATGCCTGAAGCCCGCCGCCGAATGCCGGCGCATCGCCTATCCGAAGCCGGACGGCAAGCTGACCTTCGACCGGCTCTCCTCGGTGTTCCTGTCCAACACCAATCACGAGGAAGACCAGCCGTCCCACCTCAAGGTCGGGGATATGGCTTTGCAGAAGGCGTCCGAACTGGACGTCTTCGCCGGACCCTCGACGCGCTACTGCCCGGCCGGAGTCTATGAATGGGTGGAGGAGGGCGCGGAGGCGCGCTTCGTCATCAACGCGCAGAACTGCGTCCACTGCAAGACCTGCGATATCAAGGACCCGAACCGAAACATCACCTGGGTCGCGCCGGAGGGCGGCGGCGGTCCCAACTATCCGAATATGTGACGAAAACCCGCCGGGCGGGGCGGGCGTCACGATGTCGCCATGCTGCCGCGTGAGTCTGGCGGACATGATCGGCGGATGGCATCGCCGCCGGCGGTCAGCGAGATTTTGCGATGCGGTCCTTCCGTGCGATCCGTGCCATGTGATCGCTGCCATGTGATCGCTACCATGCGATCCTTGCGGCAGGGGCGCAAAACGGTCATGCTTCCGCGTCATCTGTGCTGCGTCTAAGCTTGAGTTCTTTCCTGTCAGGAGCGTTGCGCCCCGTGGTTTTCCGGTCCCGTCTAGGACGCCTCGCTTGTGCTGTCCTGTTGGCCAGCCTTCCTGTCGCGGCGTCGGCCGCCGCCCAGCGCGCCGAGCCGCCCGTGCCCCGCGCCAGTCCCGGCGCGTCGCAGCCCCCGCGCATCTCGACATCCGGGAACTATCTCGCGGCGCGCCATGCGGGCCTTCAGCGCGATGCGGAGGCGGCCGCCGGCTTCTATCAGGGCGCGCTCCGGAACGACCCGCGCAATCCGGAACTGCTGTCGCGCGCCTTCCTCTCGCTCGTCGTCGCCGGCGAGGTTGACGAGGCCGCGAAGCTGGCCGAGCAGGTCCTCAAGGTCGACCGGAACGACCGGATCGCCCAGCTTGTCCTCGGCGTTCGCGCGCTCAAACAGAAGCATTACGTGACGGCGCGTACGCGCATCGCCCAGTCCGTGCGCGGGCCGATCACCGATCTCACCGCGACGCTGCTGACGGGCTGGGCCCATGCCGGCGCGAAACAGCCGCGCGATGCGGTTCAGGTCATCGACCGGCTGGCGGGGCCGGACTGGTACGCCATCTTCAAGCACCTCCATGCCGGGCTGATTCTGGATTCCGCCGGCCAGCGCAAGAGCGCCGGCGCGCGGCTGGAAAGCGCCTACAAGCTCGACGCCTCGGCGCTGCGGGTCGTCGAAGCCTATGGCGGCTGGCTGTCGCGCAACGGCGGCATGGAGCGCGCGCTCGAACTCTATCAGACCTTCGATGCGGCGCTGCCGCGCCACCCGATGATCCAGCAGGACCTCGGCATCCTGCGGGCCGGCAAGCCGCTGCCCATGCTGGTGACGACGCCGCAGGCCGGCGCGGCGGAAGCGCTCTATGGGCTCGGCGCGGCGCTCGGCCGCCGGGGCGGCGAGGATCTCGGGCTGATCTATCTGCAACTGGCGCTTTATCTGGTGCCGGAGCATCCGCTCGCGCTGCTGTCGCTGGCCGATCTCTACGAGGCGATGAAGAAGCCGGACCTTGCCATCAAGACCTATGAGCAGATTCCGGAATCCTCGCCGCTGCGGCGCAATGCCCTGATCCAGCTCGCATTGAACTACGACACGCTGGAAAAAACCGATCAGGCCATCAAGAGCCTCGAAAAGCTGATCGCGGAGCGGCCGGACGATCTGGAAGCCATCATGGCGCTCGGCAACGTGCAGCGCTCCCGCAAGCAGTTCGCGGAATGCGGCGTGACGTATGGCAAGGCGCTGGAGGCGATCGGCACGCCGACCCGGAACAACTGGCCGGTGCTGTATTCTCGCGGCATCTGTTTCGAGCGTGCGAAACAGTGGCCCCAGGCGGAGGCGGACCTGCGCAAGGCGCTGGAACTGTTTCCGGACCAGCCCCAGGTGCTGAACTACCTCGGCTATTCCTGGATCGACCAGGGCGTCAATCTCGACGAGGGCATGGCCATGATCCGCCGCGCGGTCGAGCAGCGGCCGGATGACGGATACATCGTCGATTCCCTCGGCTGGGCCTATTACCGGCTCGGCAACTACGAGGAGGCCGTGAAGCATCTGGAGCGCGCGGTCGAGTTGCGGCCGGAGGACCCGACGATCAACGACCATCTGGGCGATGTTTACTGGCGTGTCGGCCGTCAACTGGAGGCCCGCTTTCAATGGGCCCATGCGCGGGACCTGAAGCCCGAGCCGGACGACCTCGTCAAAATCGAGGACAAGCTGCGCAACGGCATCAAGGACGCCGCCACGGCGCCGGCCGCGGAAGCCGAGAAACCCGCCGGCGCGAATGGCGGCTGATGCCCGGGGGACATCGTGCCTCGCCGGCTGCGTCGTATCGCCGGGCCACGGTCCCGCAATGCGGCGTTTCCGACCGTGCCTGAAATCGGGAATGCCTGAAGCTCACGATGTCTGAGGGCGAAGCATCATCCGCTGCTGCCGTCGCGGCCGGCCCGGAGCCCGCCGCCGCCAAGGTGAATCTCACCCTGCGGGTGCTGGGACGCCGTCCGGACGGCTATCACGAGATCGACAGTCTGGTGGCATTCGCCAGTGTGGGCGACGAACTCGCCCTGATGCCGGCGGACACCCTGTCCCTTCACGTCGCCGGCGAGACGGCGGCGGCCGCCGGCGCGGCCGACTCCAACCTTGTGATGGTGGCGGCCCGCGCGCTGGCGCGGCATCATGCCGGGCTGCGGCTGGGCCGCTTCGCTCTCGTCAAGCGGCTGCCGGTGGCGGCCGGGCTCGGGGGAGGGTCGGCGGACGCCGCCGCCGCTCTGCGCCTGCTGGCGCGGCTGAACGGCCTCGCCCCCGACGACGCCGGGGTGATGGCCGCGGCGCGGGAAACCGGAGCCGACGTGCCGGTGTGCCTCGCCTCGCGCGCGCGGCGGATGGGCGGTGTCGGGGAGCGGCTCTTGCCGGTGCTGGCCCTGCCGCCGCTCCATGCCGTGCTGGTCAATCCGGGAGTGGCGCTGGCGACGGCCGAGGTGTTCCGCGCGCTGGCGGCCGGGCCGCTGCGTGAGGGCGATCATGGACCGTCCGGGCGCGATCCCGTCAGCGCCGCCGAAGCCATGGACCGCGGTGCGCTGTTCGCCCGGCTGGCGGCGGAGCCGAACGATCTCGAAGCGCCCGCGCTCGCGCTGCGGCCTGTCATCGGGACGGTGCTGGTGGCCTTGCGGGATGCCGGCGGATGCCGGCTGGCGCGAATGTCCGGCTCGGGCGCGACCTGCTTCGGGCTGTTCGACACTGCCGGGGCGGCGTCAGCCGCCGCCGCGGATCTGGCGCGGCTTCAGCCCGCCTGGTGGGTGCGGGCCTGCACCCTGTCCTGAGGGCCGCGCTGCCGAAGCTCTTTTTGTTTCGATGCGCTTATTTCACGCGAGCCGGTTTCCGCTTCGCTCGAAAACGCTTTGACGGCGGCAGCTGCGGATGTTCGGGCCGTTCGACACTGCCGAATCCGGTCGCCGCGGTAGCCGGCCGTTGCGGCTCTCGTCCGGCTCATGGGCAGCCGGTCCGAGCCACTTTAAATAATCTTGACAAAATTCCTAATAGGATTATAATCTCTAGAATTGCTGCGCTGTTTGACATCGTGAATCAGAATGAAAGCGCCCGCCACCCGGGCATCCGCGATGCCGGCGTCGCTCGCCTCCGCCGTTCCGCATGGCTTGTGACGCTCCGGGGTCTTTTCACGGCGCCGGGATCGCTGCGGGTCGGGTCGGGTCGGGTCGGAACCGGCGGCCGGTCAGTTTCCGCGCGCGATGCAGAACTCGACGACGTCCTCCAGCGCATGTTTCATCGGGCCGTCCGCGAACAGGCCCAGCGCATCCTTGGCCATCGCGCCATAGTGCCGGGCGCGCTGGATCGTATCTTCCAATGCGCGATGCTTCGTCATCAGGCCGATGGCGGTGTCGAGGTCGCCGTCCCGGATGTCGCCCTTTTCCAGCGTGCGGGTCCAGAACGCCCGCTCGGTTTCGGAGCCGCGCCGGAACGACAGCACCACCGGCAGCGTGATCTTGCCCTCGCGGAAGTCGTCGCCGGCATTCTTGCCCATCCTGGCGGCGGCCCCGCCATAGTCGAGGGCGTCGTCGATGAGCTGGAAGGCGATGCCGAGATTCATGCCGAAGGAGCGGCAGGCGGCCTGTTCGGCCTTCGGCCGCTCGCCGAGCACGGGACCGACCTCGCAGGCGGCGGCGAACAGTTCGGCCGTCTTGCCGCGGATGACGGACAGATATTCGTCCTCGGTCGTCGCGGTGTTCTTGGCGGCGGCAAGCTGCATCACCTCGCCCTCCGCGATCACGGCGGCGGCGGTGGAGAGGATGTCGAGCGCGCGCAGCGAGCCGACCTCCACCATCATCTTGAACGCCTGGCCGAGCAGGAAGTCGCCGACCAGCACGCTCGCCTCGTTGCCCCAGACCATGCGGGCGGCGAGCTTGCCGCGGCGCATCTCGCTCTCGTCCACGACATCGTCATGCAGCAGGGTAGCGGTGTGCATGAATTCGACGGAGGCGGCGAGCTTCACATGGCCCTCGCCGCGATAGCCAGCGAGCTGGGCCATGGCGATGGTCAGCATCGGCCGCAGGCGCTTGCCGCCGGAGGAGATCAGATGGTTCGCGACTTCGGGGATCATCGTCACGTCCGAGCCGGTGCGCGACAGGATCGTGGCATTGACGCGGGCCATATCGGCCGCGACCAGCGCCACCAGTCGTTCGATCGTAGTCTGCGGCTGGGTTCCGAATGGAATGACGACGGCCAAACTCACGCTCCTTCGGCTGGGACGGCGCACCATAGAAACGCTATGCTGCCCCGGCAAGGTGGCTTTCCGCGCAGCGTCCATGTTGCGGATCCGGCGGCGACACCCATGCGACGATTGTAAAAGAACTCGTGGAAAAGCCCGTGAAAGAGATCGTCCGGACCAATAACGCGGTTTTGATCACGGCCATCGAGGCGCTGCTGACGGGCGCGGGCATCGCCCATCTGGTGCTGGACCAGCATATGAGCGTGCTGGAAGGCTCGATCGGCGTGTTGCAGCGGCGCGTGCTGGTGCCGGACGAGGACCTGGCGGCCGCGCGCCGGCTGCTGACCGAGGCCGGGCTGGCCCACGAATTGCGGCAGCCAGAGCCTGATGCGTGAACGCCATCCCCCGTCGGGTGCCGCAATCGTGATCGCGCCAATGCCTGATGGCTCTGCCGACACCACCGACGACACCGTGCTCGGCGGCCGCCTGCGGCTCCGGCAGCCGCGCCGCGGCCATCGCGTCGGCCATGACGCCATCCTGCTGGCCGCGGCGGCATGGACATCGCCCGGCGGCGTCGCGGTCGAACTGGGCGCGGGTGTCGGCGCGGCGGGCCTTGCGCTCGCCCTGCGGGAGCCGGGCGCGCGGCTGTGGCTGGTGGAAATCGAGCCGTCCCTCGCGGCGCTGGCCGCGCACAATGCGGCCGTGAACGGGCTGGGAGAGCGGACCCGGGTGGTCACGGCGGATGTGCGGGATGAGGGTCTGCCGGCGCTGGAGGAGGCCGGCGTGGCCGCCGGGACGGCCGATGCGGTGCTGATGAATCCGCCGTTCAACGCGGAGCGGTTGCAGGCGTCCAGCGACCCGCTGCGCCGCCGCGCGCATATGGCCGTGCCGGACACCCTGCCGGTCTGGCTCGGGGCGGCGCGGGACCTGCTGCGCCCGGACGGCGTCGTGACGCTGATCTGGCGCGCGGACGGCCTCGGCGACGTGCTGGGGCTGCTGCCGGAACTGAGATTCGGCGGCGTCGCGGTGATGCCGGTCCATCCCCGCGCGGAGGCGGCGGCGATCCGCGTGCTGGTGCGGGCCTTCAGGGGCAGCCGGGCACCGCTGACGCTGCTGCCGCCGCTGATCCTGAACGACTCCGACGGGCGGCCGAGCCCGGCAGCCGAGGCGGTTCTGCGGCACGCCAGGCCGTTGCCGTTCGGGCGGGGCGGCGGCGCCTGACCGCGGCCGTCAGCCCTGACGGAAGGGGACCCAGGGCCGGTCCGACATGCTGGCCATGACGGCGATGACGCCGACCAGCAGCACGAGCAGATAGATTTTCATTGTTGAATGTCCTGTCGCGGCCCGGCTTGCGCCATTGCGCCCCATGACCGGCGCCGCGTTGGTTTCCATTTCAGAAACCATGAAATGGTTAGCGGATCGTAACTTGAGCGCGCCTGCCGCACGTATAGACTGACCATCATGACCGATGAGCCTACCGCCGAGCCTCATGCCGGCCACGCCGATGCGAGAACCGCGCCGGACCAGATCACGGCCCGTTTGCGCCGGCTGATCCAGCCCGTGCTGCCGGCCCGGTTCCGGTCCGACATTGCGGTGGTGCCGGTGGTGCGCCTTGCTGGCACGATCGGCCTGTCCACGCCGCTGCGGCCGGGCCTCACCCTTGCCGGCGTCGCGAAAACGCTGGATCGCGCCTTTGCCGTGCCGCGCGCCCGCGCCGTCGCGCTGGTCATCAATTCGCCCGGTGGCTCGCCGGTGCAGTCCCATCTCATCTTCCAGCGCATCCGCCAGCTCGCGGCCGCGAAGACCGTCCCGGTCCTGGCTTTCATCGAGGATGTCGGAGCCTCGGGCGGCTATATGCTGGCCTGCGCCGCGGACGAGATCGTCTGCGACGCCTCGTCCATTGTCGGCTCCATCGGCGTGGTCGGCGGCTCGTTCGGTTTCGTCGGCCTGATGGACAAGATCGGCGTCGAGCGCCGGCTCTATACCTCCGGCGAGCACAAGGCGATGCTGGACCCGTTCCTGCCGGTCGACCCCGGCGACGTGGAGCGGCTCAAGAGCGTCCAGCGGGAAATTCACGAACACTTCATCGCGCTGGTGAAGGCGCGGCGCGGGACCAAGCTGACCGGTCCAGAAAGCGCCTTGTTTTCCGGCGAATACTGGACCGGCGCGACCGCGCTCGGCCACGGCCTCGTGGACGGAATCGGCGAATTGCGTTCCGTTCTGCGCGGCCGCTACGGCGACAGGGTCCGAATGCCGCTGATCGCGGCGGAGCGTGGCTGGCTGGCGCGGCGGCTGCCGGGACTATCTGGTACGGGGCCGGCGGTGGCAGCGGACGAGTTGCTCTCCGCGCTGGAGGCGCGAGGCCAGTGGGGCCGCTACGGATTGTGATCCGGAGGACCGGGCGGGTAGCCCGCTTCCGGCCGATGTGGCGGAAGCGATAGTTGGACAATAACAGGGCGACGGCCTGCCGCCGCCGGACTGGAGGTGCGCGATGCCGTTTCTGCTGCCGACCCTTGGAAAGATCGCTCTGGGCGTGGCTGGCGCCGCCGCCATGACAGTGATGGCCGTGCGCGAGTTCCGCCGCCTCGCGGCCGAGCAGGCGCAGATGAAGCAGGCTCAGATGAAGCCGGTGCGCGTGAACGACCTGCCGACGCTGCGCCGCGACCCCGAAACTGGTGAATATCGCCCGATGTGACAGGCCGGCGCTTGCCGGCATTGGGCTGCCTTTCGCCCGTCGGTTCGCGCCTCATGTGCTTCACGCGAAGCGCCCGGGCTTGCGATAATATCCGCCGGCTTTGCGGCTGACAGGAAGCAGAGGGACGCCGGCCGTTCGGGGCGCGAGCATCAAGACAGGGCCTGCGTCGCCGTCAGCCGGCCGCTGCCAGCCCCCGTCGCTTCAGCTGCGCCTGCTGTCAGTCCTGCACCTCGCCGCCGCCGCTGCCGATCAGCGCGAGGAAGAACAGCGCCACCAGTCCGGCGCCGACAAGCTGGAATGTGAGCATTCGGTCTGCTCCTGCGCGGCAAGCGCCGCCGGCCGCCTTCTGCCGGAGGGCCGGGTAGCGGGGGACTGCCTCATTAACGGTGGAGGGCCGGCCGGGGTAAATCCCCCGGATGGGGGGCGGCCCTGCGGTTCGCGCCATTAACGATTGCGCAAGGTTTCCGGTTCCGCAGGCAGCGCCTGAGCGGACGGGGCGACCTGCCGCAGCCCGTGCCTCAGCCGCCGCGCCGCTTCCGGTTCCTTGACCCCTTTAGGCCCCGCCGATAGGGTCCGCGCCCAATCCCGCCCCGCATCTCCGAAGTCCGACATGGCCGCCAGTCCCGCCTCCGTTGCCGCTCACGATCCAGTGGATGCGTCCATGGATCCCGCCCGCTCGTTCCAGGGGCTGATCCTGACGCTCCAGCACTTCTGGGCGCGCCATGGCTGCGTCATCCTCCAGCCCTATGACATGGAGGTCGGGGCCGGCACCTTCCATCCGGCGACGACCCTGCGCTCGCTCGGCAGCCGGCCGTGGAACGCGGCCTATGTGCAGCCCTCGCGCCGGCCCAAGGATGGCCGCTATGGCGAGAATCCGAACCGGCTTCAGCACTATTACCAGTATCAGGTGATCCTGAAGCCGTCGCCGCCGGACCTTCAGGACCTCTACCTGCAATCGCTTTACGCCATCGGCATCGACCCGAAGGTTCATGACATCCGCTTCGTCGAGGACGACTGGGAGAGCCCGACGCTGGGGGCCTGGGGCCTCGGCTGGGAATGCTGGTGCGACGGCATGGAAGTCTCGCAATTCACTTACTTCCAGCAGGTCGCGGGCATCGAGTGTTCGCCGGTCTCGGGCGAACTCACCTATGGTCTCGAACGCCTCGCCATGTATGTGCAGGGCGTGGACCGGGTCTACGACCTGAATTTCAACGGCCGCGAGGGCGCGGAGAAGGTCACGTACGGTGACGTGTTCCTTCAGGCCGAGCAGGAATATTCCCGGCACAATTTCGAACATGCCGACACGGCGATGCTGTTCGAGCAGTTCCGCATGGCGGAAGCCGCGTGCCAGAAATATCTTGGCGCCGGCTGGAGCGGCGAGGGCGACACCCGCCGCCACCTGATGGTGCTGCCGGCCTATGACCAGTGCATCAAGGCCAGCCACGTGTTCAATCTGCTGGACGCGCGCGGCGTCATCTCCGTCACCGAGCGGCAGAGCTACATCCTGCGGGTGCGTGAACTCGCCAAAGCCTGCGGCGAAGCCTGGCTCGCGACCGACGGCGCGGGCGCTGCCGCCACTTCCGCCGCGTAAGAGATTGCAGCCCCGATGCCCGACCTTCTGCTTGAAATCTTCTCCGAGGAAATTCCCGCTCGCATGCAGGCCAAGGCAGCGGACGACCTCAAGGCCATGGTGACGAACCGGCTGGTCGAGGCCGGGCTGGTTTACGAAGGCGCGCAGGCTTTGGTGACGCCGCGCCGTCTCGCGCTGACGGTGGTCGGCCTGCCGGCGCGCCAGCCGGACGTGAAGGAAGAGCGCAAGGGCCCCAAGGTCGGCGCGCCGGAACAGGCCATCGCCGGCTTCCTGCGCGCGGCGGGGCTGACTTCGATCGATCAGGCGAAGGTGCAGGCGGACAAGAAGGGCGATTTCTATGTCGCCGTGACCGAGAAGGCCGGCCGCCCGGCCATCGAGGTTATCGCCGAGATCGTGCCGGAGGTGATCCGCGCCTTTCCGTGGCCGAAGTCGATGCGCTGGGGCGCGGCTTCGGCCAAGCCCGGCAGCCTGACATGGGTGCGGCCGCTGCATTCGATTGTCGCGACCTTCGGCCCGGAAACGGAAGAGCCGGACGTCGTGCGCTTCGAGGTCGGCGGCATCGCGTCGGGCAACACGACGCGGGGCCATCGCTTCCTCAGCCCCGAGCCCTTCGCGGTGAAGCGGTTCGAGGATTATGTCGCCAAGCTTGAGAAGGCGAAGGTCGTGGCCGATCCCGCGCGGCGGCGCGAGATCATCCTGACCGACGCGAAGAATCTCGCCTTCGCGCAGGGCTTCGAACTGGTCGAGGATGCCGGCCTGTTGGCGGAGGTCGCCGGCCTCGTCGAATGGCCGGTGGTGCTGATGGGCTCGTTCGAGGAAAGCTTCCTCGCGATCCCGCCGGAGGTGATCCGCACCACCATCCGCGTCAATCAGAAATGCTTCGTCGTCGCGAGCCGCGACGGCAGGCTGGCGAACCGTTTCGTGCTGGTGTCCAACATTGAGGCGAGCGATGGCGGCAAGGCCATCGTCGCCGGCAACGAGCGCGTGATCCGCGCGCGGCTCTCCGACGCCAAATTCTTCTACGAGACCGACCTCAAGACGAAACTTGAGGATCGCCTGCCGAAGTTCGAGCAGATCGTGTTCCACGAGAAGCTGGGCACGCAGGCCGAGCGCATCGCGCGCATCGAGCGTCTGGCCGTCGAGCTAGCGCCGCTGGTCGGCGCGGATGTCGAGAAGACGCGCCGCGCGGCGCGGCTGTGCAAGGCGGACCTGCTCACGGAAGTCGTCGGCGAATTCCCCGAGTTGCAGGGGCTGATGGGGAAATATTACGCGCTGGCGCAGGGCGAGGACGCATCCGTTGCCGCTGCCTGCGAGGATCACTACAAGCCGGTGGGTGCGGGCGACCGCGTGCCGACCGACCCGGTCAGCATTGCCGTCGCGCTGGCCGACAAGATCGACACGCTCGTCGGCTTCTGGGCCATCGACGAGAAGCCGACGGGGAGCAAGGACCCCTATGCGCTGCGCCGCGCGGCGCTGGGCGTGATTAGGATCGTGCTGGAGAATGGAGTTCGATTTAACTGGCTGAGGTTTGCTTGGTTGCCCACAAGTGAAGTGATGGGCAGCATCATCAAGGCGGGAGCTAACAAGCAGATAGATGGTCTGCAAAATCTTATGGCTTTAGGTCTCTCTAGAGATGCTGCTGAGCAAGCAGCCGACGCAATCCTGGAGCCGTTTACTGAGCAAGGTAGCGGCAGAATTGCGAAAGCAACTACTCAATGGTCTTGGGATCTGGCTAACAATCTCCTCTCTTTCTTCGCCGACCGCCTGAAGGTCCAGCTTCGCGAGCAGGGCGCGCGGCATGATCTCGTCGATGCCGTCTTCGCACTAGAAGGCCAGGACGACCTCCTTCTCATCGTTCGCCGGGTCGAGGCGCTGGGGGCGTTCCTCGGCACCGACGACGGCAGGAACCTGCTGGCCGGGGTGAAGCGCGCGGCGAATATCCTGCGCATTGAAGAGAAAAAGGACGGCGTCAGCTACACGGCCGCGCCGGATGCGGCGCTGTTCGCGCAGGATGAAGAGAAGGCGCTGGGCGCCGCAGTCGCTGTCGCCAAGGCGGATGCCGAAGCCGCCGTCGCGGCGGAGGATTTTGCCGGCGCCATGGCGGCGATGGCCAAGCTGCGGCCCGCCGTCGATGCCTTCTTCGACAAGGTGACGGTGAATGCCGACGACAAGGCTTTGCGTGCTAATCGTCTGGCGCTGCTGAACCAGATCCGCGAGGCGACCCGCGCGGTGGCGGACTTCTCGCAGATTCAGGGCTAGCCGTCCCTGAAGCATGGCGGCGGCGCGCGGAACCCGCCGTTTCCGAAATCGTTACCGCCTGAAATCGTTATTCGTTTCCGCGAGGGGGAGCCGCGCCGATGACCATCACCATTGCCCATCTGCAACCGATCATCGCCATCATCGCCGGCGTGCTGATCCTGATCATGCCGCGGCTGCTGAACTACATCGTCGCGATCTACCTCATCCTTGTCGGCCTGTTCGGGCTCGACATCTTCCGCTGAAGGCGAGGTCCCGGGCCGTCCGGGTTCCCGCGCGCCGTGAGGCTGCGGGCAGCGGCGCGCCCGGCGGTCTTCGCCTGCGTTAAGGCTTCCCCGCCGCGCCGGTCATCGCTCTGTTGCATTGCGGTAGAAAACCGGTCACAAACCGGCATCGTTTGCCCGAGAGTTGAGCATTTTCACATGGCGAAGTGGGTCTATTCGTTCGGCGACGGCAAGGCCGAAGGCAAGTCGGACATGCGCAACCTGCTGGGCGGCAAGGGGGCGGGCCTCGCGGAAATGGCGAGCCTGGGGCTGCCGGTGCCACCCGGCTTCACCATCCCGACCGAGGTCTGCACTTACTATTACGCCAACGGCAACGCTTATCCCGCCGAGCTGAAGGAGCAGGTCGCCGCCGCGCTCGGCGAGGTCGGCCGCGTCACCGGCAAGGCATTCGGCGACACGCAGAATCCGCTGCTGGTCTCGGTGCGCTCCGGCGCGCGGGCCTCGATGCCCGGCATGATGGACACGGTGCTGAACCTTGGCCTCAACGACGCCACGGTCGAGGCGCTGGCGAACAAGTCCGGCGACCGGCGCTTCGCCTTCGACAGCTACCGCCGCTTCATCACCATGTATTCGGATGTCGTGCTCGGCGTCGATCACCATCACTTCGAGGAAATCCTCGACGAGCACAAGGACCGCAGCGGCTATACGCTGGACACGGACCTGACCGCCACCGACTGGGAGAAGCTCGTCGACCTCTACAAGCAGAAGGTTCAGGACGAGACCGGCAAGCCGTTTCCGCAGGACCCGAACGACCAGCTCTGGGGCGCCATCGGCGCGGTGTTCTCGTCCTGGATGAACCAGCGCGCCATCACCTATCGCCGCCTTCATGCGATCCCGGAAAGCTGGGGCACGGCGGTGAATGTGCAGGCCATGGTGTTCGGCAACATGGGCGACACCTCGGCCACGGGCGTCGCCTTCACGCGCAATCCCTCCACCGGCGAGAAGAAGCTCTACGGCGAATTCCTCATCAATGCCCAGGGCGAGGATGTCGTCGCGGGCATCCGCACGCCGCAGGAGATTTCCGAAGCCGCCCGCAAGGAAGCCGGCTCGAAAAAGCCCTCGATGGAAGCGGCCCTGCCGGACGCCTATGCGGAACTGACCCGCATCTATGGCGTGCTGGAAAAGCATTATCGCGACATGCAGGACCTCGAATTCACGGTCGAGCAGAACCGGCTGTGGATGCTCCAGACCCGCTCCGGCAAGCGCACCGCCAAGGCGGCCCTGCGCATCGCGGTCGAACTGGCGAATGAGGGCCTGATCACCCGCGAGGAGGCCGTCACCCGCGTCGATCCCGCGGCGCTGGACCAGCTCCTGCACCCGACCATCGACCCGAAGGCGGAGCGCAAGGTGCTCGCCACCGGCCTGCCTGCCTCGCCGGGCGCGGCGACCGGGGAGATCGTGTTCTCGGCCGACGAGGCCGAGGCGATGAAGGCGCAGGGCAGGAAGGTGATCCTCGTCCGTGCGGAAACCTCGCCGGAAGACATTCACGGCATGCACGCCGCCGAAGGCATTCTCACCACCCGCGGCGGCATGACCTCCCATGCGGCGGTGGTCGCGCGCGGCATGGGCAAGCCCTGCGTCTCCGGCGCGGGCGCGCTGCGCATCGACTATGCCGCCGGCACGCTGACCGTGGCCGGCCAGACTTTCAAGGCCGGCGACTTCCTCACCGTGGACGGCTCGACCGGCCAGGTGCTGCTCGGCAAGGTCAACATGATCGAGCCGGAGTTGTCCGGCGAATTCGGCACGCTGATGAGCTGGGCGGACGGCGTGCGCCGGCTCGACGTGCGCACCAATGCCGACACCCCGGCGGATGCCCGCGTTGCCATCAAGTTCGGCGCGGAAGGCATCGGCCTGTGCCGCACCGAGCACATGTTCTTTGACGATGAGCGCATCCAGGCGGTGCGCGAGATGATCCTTGCCGACGACGAGACGGCGCGGCGCGCCGCGCTCGCCAGGCTGCTGCCGATGCAGCGGCAGGATTTCGCCGAGCTGTTCGAGATCATGGACGGCCGGCCCGTGACCATCCGCCTGCTCGACCCGCCGCTGCATGAGTTCCTGCCCCATGGCGACAAGGAAATCGAAGACGTCGCGGCGGCCATGGGCGCCGACCCGAAGAAGCTGGCGGACCGCGCCCGCGGCCTGCATGAGTTCAACCCCATGCTCGGCTTCCGCGGCTGCCGCCTCGCGGTGGTCTATCCGGAAATCGCCGAGATGCAGGCCCGCGCCATCTTCGAGGCGGCCGCGGATGTCGCGAAGCGCACCGGCAAGGCGGTGGTGCCCGAGATCATGGTGCCGCTGATCGCGACCCGCGCCGAGCTCGATCTCGTCAAGGCGCGGATCGACGCGATGGCCGAGGCCGTGCAGACGGAAACCGGCGCGGCGCTGACCTATTTGGTCGGCACCATGATCGAACTGCCGCGCGCGGCGCTCATGGCCGGCGAGATCGCCGGGACGGCGGAGTTCTTCTCCTTCGGCACCAACGATCTCACCCAGACCACCTTCGGCATCAGCCGCGACGATGCGGCGAGTTTCCTCGGCGCCTATACCGAGCGCAACATCCTCAAGGTCGATCCCTTCGTCTCGCTGGATCGCGAGGGCGTCGGCGAACTGATCAGGATAGGCGTCGAGCGCGGCCGCAAGACCCGCGACAAGCTCAAGGTCGGCATCTGCGGCGAGCATGGCGGCGATCCCGCCTCGATCGCTTTCTGCGAGGAAGCCGGCCTCGACTATGTGTCATGCTCGCCGTTCCGCGTGCCGATCGCGCGGCTGGCGGCGGCGCAGGCGGCCCTCGGCAAGGGCAGCGCCAGCACGGCTTGAAGCGGAGCGCAGGCAGGAGCGCGCAGGCAGGAGCGCCGAGACCATGGAAACGGAACGCATCAGGCAGCTCTGGTATGTGCTGATGCCCGTGGCCGGCTTCTGCTTCGGGCTGCTATCCCTGCGCAAGCCGTTCGGCGCGGGCCTGCTGACTCATCCCATCGTGCTCTATCTCGCCGCAGTCGCCGTGGCGCTGGTGCTGCTGCGACTGCTGGCGTCGCGGCCGGCATCCGAGATCATTCCGGAGCGCGCGCTGATGATCGGCCTGGTCAGCGGTATCTGCGCTTATATCGTCGGCAATTTTCTGGTCGACCTGTTCGTCTGATCGCGCCGTGCGAGCCGGGTTCCGGCCGCCACATATCTTGCCGCGCGTTTACCAACAAGGCATTGGAAAGCCTTGCGAATTAACGCGATCGCAAGGTTAACCGCTCAATAATCACGCCTGTCGCATTTGAGCGACACAGCAGAACGACGGGGTTCCGTCGGTCGTCTGGAGTGGCGTTGCGTGGCGTTGAGTGGCTTCAGGTCAGGCCGTGTTGAGTTGCGTCGCGGGCCGGTGCGGCGGCGTCTTGCCGTTCTCGGCCTGTCGGCATGCAGCTTCGCCTTCGCGCCCAGCGCCATCGGCTATCAGGACCTCGTGTCGCTGATCGCCCATCATCCCTCGGTGGCGGAGCGGGGCCGGGCGCATGTCATCGCCTCGCCCTTCGGCACCATCCATGCCGCGACCTTCAGCTTCCGCAGGCCCATCGGCACCGCGACGCCGATGACCGGCTACACGCTGGCCTCGATCGGACCCGATGACGGGATCGGCTCGTCGCTGATGGAGCGCCTGGTCGGCCGCCCGCCGGCGGCGTCCGAGCCGGCCTACCCCACGGTCGATCGCAGGCTGAAGGGG